>Ga0228535_1000041_pt1:0-397500 | contig 398623 bp, 389 predicted proteins | sample SJ1metagenome_FD_168457 | JGI IMG/M metagenome (GOLD analysis project Ga0228535, IMG submission 168457) | Enriched culture of PCE-dechlorinating microbial communities from Ithaca, New York, USA - SJ1 | ecosystem: Engineered > Modeled > Simulated communities (microbial... >... | reverse complement strand
AACACGGAAGTTAAGCTCTCCAGTGCCGATGGTACTGCACGGGCAACTGTGTGGGAGAGTAGGGCGCTGCCGGACTTAAAAAACTGAAAACCCCTTCCCGGAAACGAGGAGGGGTTTTTTGTGTTGACAGGTTTGACGCCTGTGGTATTTACCTTCTGATTCAGACCCTATCGGGAGATCCCGCCATGTCCGGACATTCAAAGTGGAGCACCATCAAGCGAAAGAAAGGCGCCGCCGACGCCAAGAAGGGGAAGATCTTCACCCGCATCGCCAAGGAAATCTCCCTGGCGGCCAAGCTCGGCGGCGGCGACCCGGAAGGAAACGCCCGCCTGAGGCAGGCCATCCTGGCTGCCAAGGCCGAGAACATGCCCAAGGACAACATCGAGCGGGCGATCAAGAAAGGCGCAGGCGACCTCGACGGCGGCGTGCAGTACGAGGAAATCACCTACGAGGGGTACGGGCCCGGCGGGGTCGCCGTTCTCGTGGAGGTCATGACGGACAACCGCAAACGCACGGTGGCCGATATCCGTCACATCTTCTCCAAATACGGCGGGAACCTGGCGGAAAACGGCGCCGTGGCCTGGATCTTTTCAAAGAAGGGAAGCATCCTCGTCGACAAGAAGGGCGTGAGCGAGGACTCTCTCATGGAACTGGCCCTCGACGCCGGCGCCGAGGACGTCAGGGAAGAGGAGAACGAGTACGAGGTCATCACCGACCCGGCGTCCTTCGAGGCGGTCAAGAAGGCCATAGACGCCGCGGGGATCAAGTGTGTCGAGGCCAAGGTGAGCATGGTACCCTCGAACACGGTGGAACTCGACGAGTCGAAGGCCTCCTCAATGCTCAAGCTCATGGAGAGGATGGAGGACAACGACGACGTGCAGAACGTGTATGCGAACTTTGATATACCGGACGCGATTATGGAGAAGTTGAGTTAATCGAGGGTCCAGGGTACAGGGTTCAGGGTCCAGGGAAAGAAGGAAAGATTTTTGAGAACACTGGGCATCGATCCGGGGAGCCGCGTGACGGGGTACGGCGTCGTCGAGCAGGCGGGCGGCCGGATCGTCCGGGTGGATCACGGCGAGATCCGGATCCGCAACGGCGAACCCTTCACCCGGTGCCTCTCCCGCATTTTCGACGAGTTGACGGAGGTCATCCAGCGGACGAGGCCCGACGCGATCGCCCTGGAAGACATCTTCTACGGAAAGAACGTCAAGAGCCTCATCAAGCAGGGGCACGTGCGGGGGGTCGCGCTCCTGGCGGCCTCGCGCAGCGGCGTGCCGGCGTACGAATACACGCCCCTCGAGGTCAAGAAGGCCGTCGTCGGCTACGGGCAGGCCGAGAAGCACCAGGTCCAGATGATGATCCGGGCGATCCTGCAGCTGCAGGAGACGCTTCCCCCCGACGCCTCCGATGCCCTGGCCGTCGCCATCTGCCACACCCACACGAAGAAAGAAGCCGTTTTGTAACGGCTTGTTTCAGGAGAAAGGGTAAAGGTCAAAGGCGAAGGGGGACATGAAACGGGATTCTTGTGCCCCCTGTACCCTGAACCCCGGACCCTGACTGAAGGTCTCTCATGATCGCAAGCCTCTCAGGCATCCTCCGATTCAAATCCCCCGGGCACATCACCGTCGAGGTCAATGGCGTCGGCTACCGGGTCTTCATTCCGCTGTCCACGTTCTACGAGCTGGCCGACGAGGGTTCCGCGATCGCGCTGAACGTCTATACCGCCGTGCGGGAGGACGCGATCCACCTCTACGGGTTCCGAACGCCGGAGGAGAAGCAGCTCTTCGAACTGCTGCTCTCCGTCAACGGCATCGGGCCGAAACTGGCCATCGGCCTGCTCTCCGGCATCTCCTCGGCCGACTTCATCCGCGCGGTGTTCACGGAAGACCGGCAGACGCTGACGAAGATCCCCGGCGTGGGAAAGAAGATGGCCGAGAGGATGATCCTGGAGCTTCGCGACCGGGTGGTCAAGCTGGCCCCGCAGGAAGCCCGGGAAGAGACGAGGGCGGAGAGGCCGCTCGAGGCCGTCCGGGAAGACGCCCTGTCGGCCCTGGTGAACCTGGGGTACAAGAAAAGCGTGGCGAAGATGGTGCTGGACCGGGTCCTGGACGAGGCGGGCGACGGCCTCGCGCTGGAAGAGGTCCTGAAGCGCGCCCTGAAGGAACTCTCCTGAAAACGGTATCATCGCGAGGCCGCAAAGGTAGGACGCGACGAAGGTGACAGACAAGGAAGACAAAAGAAACCCCCTGGTGGATCCCGAGAACCTGGAGCGGGAGCGCGAAGAGGAAGGTACGCTTCGGCCCAGAACGCTCGCCGAGTACGTCGGCCAGGAGCGCGTCAAGGAGAGCCTCTCCGTATTCATCGAGGCGGCGCGCATGCGGGGCGAGGCCCTAGACCACGTCCTGCTCTCCGGCCCCCCGGGGCTCGGGAAGACGACACTGGCCTACATCCTCTCGCGCGAGATGGGAGTCGGCATCAAGGTGACCTCGGGGCCCGTGATCGAGCGGCAGGGGGACCTGGCCGCGATCCTCACGAATCTCCAGGAGCACGACGTGCTCTTCATCGACGAGATCCACCGGCTCCCCAACGTGGTGGAGGAGATTCTCTACCCCGCCATGGAGGACTACCACATCGACATCCTCGTAGGCCAGGGCCCGTCGGCGCGCTCCATGAAGCTCAACATCCCCCGGTTCACCCTGGTGGGGGCCACGACCCGCGCGGGTCTTCTTACGTCGCCGCTTCGCGACCGGTTCGGCATGAGCTTCCGCCTCGAGTTCTACAACCCCTCCGAGCTGGCCACCATCGTCCGCCGCTCTTCAAGGATTCTCGACATCCGGGTGGACGACGATGGAGCCGGGGAGATCGCCCTGCGCTCCCGCGGGACGCCCCGCATCGCCAACCGGCTGCTGCGGCGCGTGCGGGACTACGCGCAGGTGCGGGCCGACGGGGTCGTGACGAAAGAGGTGGCGGCAAAGGCCCTCGAATTCCTGGATGTGGATCACCGGGGATTCGACATCATGGATCGCAAGCTCCTGATGCTGCTCATCGACAAATTCAACGGCGGCCCCGTGGGGATCGAAAGCCTGTCTTCGTCCCTCGGGGAGGAGAGGCACACCATCGAGGACGTCTACGAGCCTTACCTCGTGCAGGAGGGCTACATCGTCCGGACCGCCCGGGGCCGGGTCGCCACGAAGGCCGCCTACGAGCACATGGGGCGGGCGTGGGTAGGCAACCAAAAAGAACTGTTTTGACAGGCTGTTGAAAAATACCCATCTGCGGCGTTGCCCTCGTTCCTTGTCGCTCAACGTACGCTCAAGTACGCCTCGCTCCTCGCAACTTCGGGCGCCTTGCATCTGGGCATTTTTGAACAGCCTGACATCATTACGTCCGGCCGAAGAATAGAATGAAAATCCTTCTCCATATCTGCTGTGCGCCGTGCACGATCTACCCCCTGCAGACCCTTCGCGAGGAAACAGGGAGGATCGAGGGGCTGTTCTTCAACCCGAACATCCACCCATATCTCGAATACCGAAAGCGGCTCGGGACGCTGCGGGAGTTTGCCGCCCGCGAAGGCCTCTCGGTCGAGGAAGCCGAAGACTACCCCATGGAGGACTTCCTTCGCAAGACATCCTTCATGGGACGAGACCGATGCAGCTACTGTTACGAGGTGAGGCTGAGGCGCACAGCTGCGCATGCCCGGAAGGGGCTGTTCGATGCCTTCACGACGACCCTGCTCTACAGCCGGTACCAGAAACACGACCTGATCCGCCAAACCGGCGAGGCCATCGCCCGGGAGATGAAGATCCCCTTCTTTTATCGCGATTTCAGGGTCGGTTGGTCGGAAGGGGTCCGGTTGTCCAAAGAGATGGATATGTACCGGCAGAAATACTGCGGTTGTATCTTCAGCGAGAAAGAACGGTATTTCAAGGGGTGATGGCTGCTGACCGGGGGCGCACCCTCTTTTTCCGAGCTTCTCAACTTCATCGCTTCCTGACTTCCATCTTATCTTGGGGCGTTGCAGAGCGCCCTGTTTTTTTCGGCAAGTGTGGCTTTATTGCAACAAAAGGGTCCCCCCATTGCCCTGGCCGCATGACAAATCCACAGGGCAAAAATTTATATAATCAAACAATATCATATAGTTAAATATTTTTTCCACACCCCCTTTGCCATCTGTCCTCTGGCATACCGCTTGCTCATAGCAAAACCACCCTATTTTTAGGATATTCAATGTACTGGCAGAAAACCGTTAAGGAAGAGATCAATTTCCGCAGCGTAGGGCTTCATTCCGGAAGGAAGGTCGGCATGACCATCAAGCCGGCCGAAGCGGACGCGGGCATCGTGTTCGTCCGGAAGGACGTTGCCTCGGACAATCGTATCGCTGCAGACATACAGAACGTCACCGACACGACGCTTGCCACCACCCTGGGCATAAACGGTACACGGGTGCACACGGTGGAGCACCTTCTCTCGGCGTTCCGGGGCCTCGGGATCGACAACGCCGTCGTGGAAGTGGACACCTTCGAAGTTCCCATCATGGACGGCAGTTCGCAGCCGTTCTTCAGCACGTTGAAGAAAGTGGGGTTGAAGACGCTCCGGAAGCCCCGCCGCTATCTCAAGGTCAAGAAGACCGTCTCCGTTTCGGAGGGCGAGAGCACGGCCATGCTGGAGCCTGCGCCGGATTTCCGCATCACCTACAAGATCGATTTCCCCCACCCGGCCGTGGGGACCCAGAGCTACCACATGGTCTTCACGTCCGACGCCTACGAGAAGGAGATCAGCTCGGCCCGGACCTTCGGGTTCCTGAGGGACGTGGAGTACCTGCAGGCCAAGGGGCTTGCCCTCGGGGGATCGCTTCAGAACGCCGTCGTTCTCGACGAAGAGAAGGTAATCAACAAGGAAGGACTCCGCTCTCACGACGAGTTCGTCAAGCACAAGATCCTCGACGCCGTCGGGGACCTTTACCTCATCGGCATGCCGATCCTCGGCCATTTCACGGCCTACAAATCCGGCCACAAGCTCAACACCCAGCTCCTGAAGACGCTGCTTGCCAGCGAGGACAGCTGGGAGATCGTTTCCCATCCCCACCCCGCCCCCAGGGCGGAGGCTCACGGGGATCGCATGCCCGACGCGAAGTCCGCCGCGGCTCCGACGTGAACCCGACTGGATTGCACGAGGACGAAAGGCTCTCGGCAAAAGGCCGCAGGCGGCCCCGCGCCTTGAAGCCCCCGCCGTTTGCCGCTTTTCTTTGTCCTTTACAAGTCTTCGCATCCTGTGTATTTGCCTGAAGGGGCGTGCGGCGCCGGCCCGGGCCGCAGGGCCCCACCTGCAACCATGGATCAGAAAGCCGAACGACAGCAGGCCGTCCTCACGGCCGAGATGAAGCGCCGGCGGCGCGAGCGGATCATCATCGTCGCCACCGTCATCGGCATCGTCCTGCTGACCTTCATCGAGACCACCATTTTCAGCAAGGAAGCCCTCGTCCCGGATTTTCGCGACGTGGTCATCTTCAGCCTCATCAACATCAACATCATCCTCGTCCTGCTGCTCATCTTTCTCATCGTCCGCAACATCGTCAAGCTCGTCTACGAAAGACGCAGGGGAATCCTCGGCTCGAAGCTTCGCACCAAGCTCGTCGCCGCGTTCGTAACGCTGAGCCTCGTGCCGACCTTCATCCTGTTCCTGGTGGCCACCAACTTCCTGTCCTACAGCATCGACAACTGGTTCAACATCCGCGTCGGGGGCGCCCTGAACCTCTCCCTCGAGCTGGCCCAGAACTACTATCAGCAGACCTCGGAGAACGTGAAGTACTACGCCGAGCAGCTGAGCGCCGACATCACGAAGAACCGCCTCTTCGAAAAGGACCGCTTCGAGTACCTGCGCTCCCTGGTGGAGCAGCGGCAGCGAATCTACAAGCTGGGCCTCATCGAGGTCTACTTCAACGACGAGGCGGAGAAGCTCGTCTTCAAGGATCCGGGCAACCCCGACATCCCCGAGCTGGGCCTCTCGCCCAAGCTCCGCGAGGACATCCGGGCCGGCAAACAGTTCACGACGATGCAGTCCGTGGGCCTCGGGGACTTCATCCGCGGGATCTCCCCCGTCTACGTCACACCCGGCTCGTCGGTGATCATCGGGGCCGTCGTGGTGAACTGCTACGTTCCCAAGGGTCTCGTCGACAAGATGACGACGATCTCCCGGATCTCGGAGGAGTACAAGCAGTTCAAGCTGCTCAAGAACCCCATCAAGACGAGCTACATCGTCATCCTGTTCGTCGTGACGCTGCTGATCATCTTCTCGGCCACGTGGTTCGGATTCTTCCTGGCCAAGGGCATCACGGAGCCGGTCCAGGACTTGGCCGAGGCGACCCACGCGATCGCCCAGGGGAACCTGGACTACAAGATCAACGTCGTGGCCGACGACGAGATCGGGGTGCTGGTGAACTCCTTCAACCGGATGACGGGGGACCTGAAGGTGAGCAAGGAGAGCCTCGAGCAGGCCAACCTCGACCTCGACCAGCGCCGCAAGTACATGGAGACGGTGCTGCGCAACGTTTCCGCCGGGGTCGTGGCCATCGACCGCGACGGGGTGATCACGACGGTGAACCGGGCGGCCGAAAAGCTTCTCGACATCAAGATGGAGAAGGTCCTGAACCACCGCTACGAGGAGGTGCTGCAGCCGGGCCACCTGGACCTGGTCCGGGAGATCCTTACGGAGATCACCGGCGTGGAGACGGGCTACGTGGAGAAGCAGATCCCGATCACCCTCAAGGACCGGGCCCTCACGCTGCTGGTGACGACGACGGTGCTGCTCGACGACGACAACAACTACATGGGCATGGTCGTCGTCTTCGAGGATATCACGCAACTCCAGCGCGCGGAGCGCATCGCCGCCTGGCGCGAGGTGGCCCGCCGGATCGCCCACGAGATCAAGAACCCGCTGACCCCCATCCAGCTCTCGGCGCAGCGGCTGCAGCGCAAGTTCGGCGAGAAGCTCAGCGAGGACGGGCCCGTCTTCATGGAGTGCACCGGCACGATCATCAGCCAGGTCGACGTCCTCAAGAACCTCGTCAACGAGTTCTCCCGCTACGCCCGGATGCCCGTGGCCAACCTCACCCCGAACGATCTCAACGAGGTCATCCGGGACGCCGTCGTGCTCTACCAGGACGCCCACAAGGAGATCGCCTTCGACTACCGGCCCGACGGCTCGATGCCGCGGCTCCGGCTCGACGCCGAACAGATCAAGCGCGTTATGGTCAACCTGCTGGACAATGCCGTGGCCGCCGTAAACCGGGGACCGGGGAGGATCGAGGTAACGACGATGCTCGATCGGGAGCACCGGCGTGCCCGCGTCGAGGTCCGGGACAACGGCACCGGCGTCTCGCGCGCCGACAAGGCGAAAATGTTCGAGCCCTACTACTCGACGAAGAAATCCGGTTCGGGCCTCGGGCTCGCCATTGTGAGCTCCATCATCGGCGAGCACCGGGGTTCCGTCACCGTGGCCGACAACGAGCCCCGGGGGACCGTCGTGGCCTTCGAGCTGCCCATTGAGCAGGCCGAGGAGCCGGTCATGGCCGCGGCGAAAGCGGAACATTGAATCGAGGGCGCAGGGTCCAGGGTGAGGACAAAGAAGTTGTTACGCTTGGATAAAATCATGAGAAAGAAGAAAGGCCCTTGCGGGACTCGCAAGGGCCTTGTTCCAATCCGGTTCCTAACGTCTCACCTTCTTGCCTTTTCAACTTCTATTCTTTCTTCGACTCCAGGCTGTGCGTCTTGATCTTGCGGTGGAGGTTGCTGCGCTCGAGCCCGATCGAATCGGCCGTCTTGGAGATGTTCCCCTCGTTTTCCTGCAGTTTCTTCATGATGAACTTCTTCTCGAACTCCATCTTGGCCTTGCGGAAGGAGTTGTGCGTGAAGATGGTGTCCATGGCCTCCTCGGGCTGCTCCTCCTTGGAGAGGGGCGGGATGTCGTCCGCCCGGATCGTGTCGCCCTGCGTCATGATGACGAGGCGCTCCATGATGTTCTTGAGCTCCCTCACGTTCCCCGGCCAGCTGTGCTCCATGAACACCTCGATCGCGTCGGAGGCGATGGCCTTCGGCTCGACCCCCTCCTTGGCACAGAAGTCCGTGACGAACTGGGCGGCGAGGATGGGGATGTCCTCCTTGCGGTCCCTCAGCGGCGCGATGGTCAGCGGGATGACGTTGAGCCGGTAGTAGAGGTCCTGCCGGAACCGCTCCGCCTCCATCTCTTTTTCCAGGTCCTTGTTCGTCGCCGCAAGGACTCGCACGTCCGTGTCGATGAACTTGTTGCCGCCCACGCGCTCGAATTTCTTTTCCTGCAGGATCCGCAGGATCTTGGCCTGGGCCTTCAGGCTCATGTCCGCCACCTCGTCGAGGAAGAGAGTGCCCTCGTGGGCGAGCTCGAACTTGCCCCGCTTCTTGCCCGTGGCGCCCGTGAACGAGCCTTTTTCGTGGCCGAACAGCTCGCTCTCGATGAGTTCCTCGGGGATGGCCGCGCAGTTGACCTCGATGAAGGGCCGCTTGGCCCTCTTGCTCTGGTAGTGGATCGACCGGGCCACGAGCTCTTTTCCCGTGCCGTTCTCCCCCATGATGAGGATCCAGGCGTTGGTCGGGGCCACGATCCGGATCATCTCCTTGAGCTCGAGGATGGTCTTGCTCTGGCCGATGAGCTCGAAGGCGGAGGTGACCTTCTGCTTGAGGAACTTGTTCTCCTCTTCGAGCCGGACGAGGTCGAGGGCGTGGTTGACGAGCAGAACGACCTTCTCCAGGGATATGGGCTTCTCGATGAAGTCGAAGGCCCCGAGCTTGGTGGCCTTCACGGCCGTCTCGATCGTCCCGTGCCCCGACATCATGATGACCGGGACCTGGGGGGTTTCGGTCTTGATGATCTTGAGGGTCTCGAGGCCGTCCATGCCCGGCAGCCAGATGTCCAGGAGCACCAAATCCGGCGGGTCCTCCTCGACGGCCTTGAGGGCCTCCTCTCCGCTGCCGACGCTGCGGACCTCGTAGCCCTCGTCGCTCAGGATGCCCTGCAGCGACTGGCAGATGCTCTCTTCGTCATCGACGACCAGGATGGTCTTGTACATCGTCTCTCTTCCCGGGAGGGATCAACGGGCGGCGCGGCGCAGGCGCCCGCACCTCGCTCCCATGCATCTCCCGTTCCCGTTTCCTATTTTTTCACCAGATTGTCCGCCACCCGGTCGTGGATGACCCTGGAGGCGTTCTCGTTGCCCACCGTTCCGACGCGGATGCCGAGCGTGGTGAGATTGCTGTCCTTGTACTTGAACCGGAACGTCACCTTTTCGTCGTTGATCACGGCCACGATCTTCCCGCCGTCTGCCTGCTTGTCCGGTTCCACGTCGCGCCCCTTCATGTCGGCGATCGTCTTCTCGACGGCGGACCAGACGCCGTTGACGGAGAAGTAGTAGTCCGTCCTCATTTCCCCTTCCACGTAGTAGTACGTCCCGGTGCCCCCGGCAACGGCAGCCCCCGTGACGACGAGGACGGGACACCCGTAGAGGGAAAAACAGGACGCCAGCAGGATCAACGCCACAGCCGCTCGATTCCGGTGGATCATACGCGCTACTCCCCTTTCCCTTGGTTCTGGTTGTTCGTGTCGTTCTCCGCTTTCTGCGGCCCGGTTTCCTCCGCGAAGGACTTGAGCCCTTCCGCCAGGGTCCTCAGCCTACGGTCCACGAGGAAGCTCACCGTGTTCTCGGGGAAGGTCCCCTTCTCGTCGGCGATGCCCGAGGGAGCCCCCGTGAGCAGCTCGATCCCCTCGTCGATGGTCCGGATGGGCCAGATGTGGAACTTCCCCTCGGCGACGGCCCTGACGACGTCTTTCCGGAGGATCAGCTCCGGCACGTTGAGCCGGGGGATCATGACCCCCTGCTTCCCCGTCAGCCCCCGGGCCCTGCAGACGTCGTAGAACCCCTCGATCTTCTGGTTCACGCCCCCGATGGGCTGGATCTCCCCTTTCTGGTTCACCGATCCCGTCACGGCGATGTCCTGCCGCAGGGGCAGCCCCGAGAGGCTCGAGAGGATGGCGTAGATCTCCGTCGAGGAAGCGCTGTCGCCGTCCACCCCGCCGTAGGATTGTTCGAAGCAGATGCTGGTGCTCATGGTCAGCGGCTTGTTCTGGGCGTATTTGCCGCGGAAGTACCCCTCGAGGATGAGCACGCCCTTGTCGTGGGTCCTGCCCGAGAGCTTGGCTTCGCGCTCGATGTTGATGACGCCGGCCCGACCCATGGAGGTCTGGGCCGTGATCCGCGAGGGCTTCCCGAAGGCGTATTCGCCCATGTCGTAGACGGAGAGGCCGTTGACCTGCCCCACGACCCTGTCGTCCGTAGCGATCATGATCGTGCCGTCGTCGATGAGCTCCTGGATCTTCTCCTCGATCTGCTTGACCCGGTTGATCTTCTCGTCGTAGGCCCTGTCCACGTGCGTGTCCGAGACGACGCCGCTGCCGTCCTTCTTCGCCCAGTAGTGGGATTCGCGGACGAGGTCGGCGATCTCGCTGAAGCGCGTCGAGAGCTTCTTCTGCCTCCCCGTGAGGCGCACGCCGTATTCCACGACGGTGCAGACGGCCTTCTTGTCGAAGTCGAGGAGCTTCTCCTCGTCGACGATGCGCTTGATGAGGCAGACGTACTCCCGGATGTTCTCGTCGGTGTTGGGCATCTCGACGTCGAACTGCGCCTTCGTCTTGAAGATCTCCTGAAAGTCCCGCTCCAGGTTGTACAGCAGGTAGTACAGGTAGTCGTCGCCGATCATGATCACCTTGACGTCCAGGGGGATCGGCTCGGGCTTGATCGCCGTGGGAACGAAGCCGAAGGGGTCGTAGGGCTGCATGTTCATCTCGCGGCCCTTCAGCGTCCTCTTGAGGAACGTCCAGACACCGGGCTCGATGAGGGCCTCCAGGGCGTCGAAGACGATATAGCCCCCGTTTGCCCGCAGGAGCGAGCCCGCCTTGATGTGGGTGAAGTCGGTGCGCCAGAACCCCGAGCGGTCCACCTCGCGCTCGATCGTGCCGAAGAGATTCTTGAAGGTCGGCGCCGTCTCGATGATGATGGGCGTCTTTGCGGTTTCCGAGTTGTCCACGAGAACGTTCACCTTGAACTCGATGAAGCGCTTCATGGGCATCTGGGGCACGGGGAAAGGCAGGGCCTGCTGCTGTTGCTGCTCCTCCTCTTTCTCCTGGAACATCTTCAGGTTCGACAGGATGTGCTCCTGCACCTCGTCGAGATAGCCGTTGACCTTCTCGTTGGAGTCGACGTAGCGGTGTTTCAGGTCGGAGACCTGCTCCGCGACGGCGGGCGAGCCGTACTTGTGCTCGAGGATGCCGATCTGGTTGCGGATCTCCCGCTCGATGTCCCTCGCTTCCCGCATGACCGAATCGAGCTCGATTCGCAGGTCGACGATCTTCTTGCGGATGGTCGCGAGTTCTTCCTTGCTGAACTTGTCCTCCTCGGCCAGAGCCTCGAGCTGCTCGAAGGGGACGGGACGCCCCTCCACGATGGGGGCGATGTCCTGCCGGGTGAAGGGGCCCATCTGGAACTGGACGAGCTGGAAATTCTCCTTCAGGAGGCGGTCGTTGAACTCCCGGATGATCTCCTTCTGCTTCTGCCGGTAGACGTTGATGACTTCCTCGGATTCCTTCTTGAACTCGTCGCTTTCGAGGATGAGCGGGATCTCCTTGCGAAGGTGCGCGACGAGATCGTCCATGTCCTTCTGGAACTTCCGGCCCGTCCCGGCCGGGAACATGACGACCCGAGGGGTGTCGGGGTCCTTGAAGTTATGGACGTAGCAGATGTCGCTCGGGATGGGTTTCTTGAGGTCGAGCTGGCCTAGAAGGTTCTTGATCGTCGTCGTCTTGCCCGTTCCCGTCATCCCGGAGACGTAGATGTTGTAGCCGGGGCTCTCGATCTCGAGTCCCAGCGTGATGGCATTGACGGCGCGGCTCTGCCCGATAATCCCGTCCGTCCTCTTGCACTCCTTCGTGGTGTCGAAACCAAGGAGGTTGGGGTTGCAGGTCCACCGCAGCAATTCGACGGGCACTTCCCTGACTGGTGTCAACTCTGCCATGGCAAATTCCTCTTGGATGCAGTTCGGCTGGGTTCGCTGGAAATATAATCAATGCGGCCCGAATTGTCCATCCTTTCTTGCGGGGCGCAGCCCGTAGAACGAGCCTGTCTGCGGTCTTCCGGGGTTTCGCGTCCCTGCTTGCCCGGGATGGTCCGGGGGATCGGCTTCAGGATGCGGATTCGCCTGCGAGCTTGGCGAATTCCTTGAGCAGCTCTTCCTGCTTCTTGGTGAGATTGGTGGGGATCTTGACGAGCACCTGCACCACCTGGTCCCCGCGGCCGAGTCCCTTGAGGTGGGCCACCCCCTTGCTTTTCATGCGAAAGACCCTTCCGCTCTGCGTTCCCCGGGGGATTTTCAGCGATTCTTTGCCCTCGACGGTCGGCACCTCGATCGTGGCCCCAAGGGCGGCCTGGGTGATGGAGACGGGGACCTGGCAGAGGATGTCGTAACCGTCGCGCTCGAAGAACTCGTGGGGCTCCACGTGGAGGAAAACGTAGAGGTCCCCGCTGGGACCCCCGAAATCGCCTTCCTCGCCTTCCCCGCGCAGGCGCAGGCGGGATCCCGTCTCGACACCGGCGGGGATCCGGAGGCTCACGGTCTTGCGGCTTCTGGCCTTGCCCGTACCGAAGCATGCCTTGCAGGGGTTCTTGATCACGCGGCCGGCGCCGCGGCACTGCGGGCAGGTGGTGCTGATCGTGAAAAAGCCGCTCGACTGGGTCACCGTGCCGCGGCCGGCGCACCGGGGGCAGCTTTCGGGCTGGGTTCCCGCGGCGGCTCCCGTTCCGGAGCACTCCGCGCAGCGCTCGAACTTTTCCAGTTCGATCTGGGTGGTGGTCCCCTTCACGGCGTCCATGAAGGAGATCTTGAGGTCGTAGCGCAGGTCGGCTCCCTGTCGGACAGCGGAGCGGGTGCGGGTGCGGGCCCCGGTGAAGCCGAAGACGTCTTCAAAGATGTCGCTGAAGTTCGTGAAGATATCGTCGAAGCCGGAGAAGCCCCGGAAGCCGGTGCCGTTGATTCCCTCGTGGCCGTAGCGGTCGTAGATCTTGCGCTTCTCGGCGTCCCGCAGCACTTCGTAGGCCTCGGCCGCCTCTTTGAACTTCTCCTCGGCCTTCTTGTCCCCGGGGTTGCGATCCGGGTGGTACTGCATGGCTAGCCTGCGGTAGCTCTTCTTGACTTCTTCGTCGGAGGCGCTTCGGTCGACGCCCAGAATCTCGTAGTAGTCCCGCCTGTCCATGTCCGATCCGCGCGTTCCCTTCCGGGCGCACCTGTCCCTTCCGATTTTCGAATAAAATAAGGATGCCCTGCGGGCCTGTCAAGGCGAGGGCGGGCTTTTTTTGGGGATCACGGCGTTTTCGTGAACCGGTGGAGGGCTTCCTCGTACTTCTGGTGCGTTTTCTCAATGATATCGGGGGGTAACTGCGGGGCGGGCGGCCTCTGATCCCATTTGAGCGACAGCAGGTAGTCCCTCAAGAACTGCTTGTCGTAGCTCTTCTGCCCGCGCCCTTCGGCGTAGTCGTCCCGGGGCCAGAACCGGGAGGAGTCCGGGGTGAGCACCTCGTCGATGAGGATCAGTTCGTCGCCGGCCAGTCCGAATTCCATCTTCGTGTCGGCGATGATGATGCCCACGGAGTTTGCGATCTCGTCGGCTCGCTTGTAGATGGCGAGGCTCAGCGCGATGATCCGGTCCGTCAGTTCCTTGCCGACGATGCGGGCCATTTCCTCGATCGAGATGGGCAGGTCGTGTTCCCCCTCGGGGGCTTTCGTGGAGGGGGTGAAGATGGGCTCGGGAAGCTTGGAGGACTCCTTGAGCCCGGCGGGCAGCCGGATGCCCGAGACGGGTTTGCCGCTCGTGTAGTCCTTCCAGGCCGAGCCCGTGATGTATCCTCGCACGATGCACTCCACGGGCAGGGGCTTCGCCTTCCGCACGAGCATGCTGCGGCCCTTCAGGACGTCCCGGTGGGGCCCGCAGGCCTCGGGGAACTTCTCCACGTCCGTCGTGACGAGGTGGTTGCCGACGATGTCGGCCATCTGCCGGAACCAGAACTCGGAGAGCTTCGTCAGGACCACCCCCTTTCCGGGGATGGGGTTCGGCATGATGACGTCGAAGGCCGAAATGCGGTCCGTCGCCACGATGAGCAGGTGCTCGCCCAGATCGTAGATGTCTCGGACCTTGCCGCGATTGACGAGCTTCAGGCCTTTCAGGTCGGTCCGGTACAGTGCGGGCTGCGTCATGGTCTTCTCCTTGCTCATCGGACATAGAGGTTGTTGCGCTTTTCGTCGCCGATCGTCGAGGTCGGCTTTCTGCCGTAGTTGTGCCCGGGCAGGACGACGGTGTCGTCGGGGAGCGTGTAGAGCCTCTCCTTGATGGCCTTTGCCATGGTGTTCCAGGAACCTCCGGGCAGGTCCGTCCGCCCGACGGCCTCGACGAAGAGGGTGTCGCCCGTGAAGATGTACCCGTTTGTGTACAGCGAGATCCCGCCCGGCGTGTGCCCGGGCGTGTGGATGACCTTCAGCTTGACCGCGCCCGCTTCGATCGTGTCCCCGTCGCGGACGAGGACATCCGCGGCGGGCGAGGCCTTCGCCCGGAACATGGCCAGGATCATTGCCGGCGTGGAGGTGAGCATGTGCGCGTCCGCTTCGTGGATGACGATCTTCGCCCCCGTCTGCTTTTTCATGTCGGCGTTGCCCGAGATGTGGTCCACGTGCCCGTGTGTGTTCACGATGGCGCGGATCGTAAGGCCGTTTTTCCCGGCCTCGGCGAGGATCCGCTCCGTCTCCGCAGCCGGGTCGATCACGAGAGCGTCCCCCGTGTTTTCGTCGCCGACGATGTAGGCAAAGATGGCCATGTGGCCCACCTGGAGTTGCTTGAGGATCATGTTCTTCTCCGCGGACGAAATTTAAAAGGGCTCCGACACCGGTTTCCCTCGACCGTTGCTGTCGGAGCCAAGGACAGGAAAATAACATCAAGGGAACGGATAGTCAACGGATGATGTGGAGCCCTGCGGGACGTCAACGCCGCCGGGCGAGCAGGGCCCCGAAAAAGCCGTCCGTGCCGTGGCGGTGGGGGAAGGTCCGGAAGAAACCCTTCGCGTCGACGGTGCCCGCGGGAACCGCCGCGGGCGGTCTCTGCGGAGAGAAATCGGGGTGTGCCGCGAGGAACGCCGCGACGACCCCGTCGTTTTCCTCGGGCATGACGGAGCACGTGCTGTAGAGAAGGGTCCCGCCGGGCCTCACGCAGGCGGCGGCATTGGCGAGGATGCAGCCCTGCAGGGGCGGCATCTCGGCGAGCTTGCACTCCGTCAAGTGCCAGCGGATCTCGGGGTTTCTGCGCAGCGTGCCGAGCCCCGAGCAGGGGGCGTCGACGAGGACCCGGTCGAATGTCCCCAGGCGGGCCGTCCCGTCCGGGTCGGTGGCGTCGACGGGGGCGGTTCGCACCGTGGAGGCTCCCCACTGCCGCGCCGTCGACTCCAGGGCTACAAGCTTCGCCCGCTGGTTGTCTGCGGCGACGATCTCCCCGCCGTTTTCCATCAGGGCCGCCAGGTGGGTCGTCTTCCCGCCGGAACCGGCGCAGAGGTCCAGGACCCGCTCCCCGCTGCGCGGTACCAGTAGGTGCGGGATCAGCTGCGAGGCTTCGTCCTGGATGAACAGCATCCCTTCCGCGATTTCCGGCAGCTCCCGGGGCGATGCGGGCGGCTTTGCCAGGACGATCCCGTCCGGCGACAGTGCCGTTGCCTTCACCTCCAACCCCGCCTGCGCGAGCCTTTCCAGCATGCCCGTCCGGGATGTCTTCAGCGTGTTGACGCGCAGGGTGAGCGGCGGGATCTCGTTGTCCGCCCGGCAGAGGGCGCGCGTTTCCTCGAGCCCGAAGCAGCCGATCCAGCGCTCGACGAGCCAGCGGGGGTGGGAGTGGACCACGGAGAGGTGGCCGGCGGGATCGGCCTCCGGGTCGGGAAGCTCGACCCCCGCGAGCCCCCTCAGGGCGTTTCGCAGGATCGCGTTGACGAGCTTGTCGCGGCCCGGGGCCAGGCGCTTTGCCGTACCGACGGCCTCGTCGACGGCGGCGTAGGCGGGGATTTTCTCCGCGAAGCGCACCTGGTACAGGGCGACGCGGAGAATGTTCCGCACGACCGGATCGAGCGTTGCGGGCTTCCCCCTGTAGAATCGATCGATCAGGAAATCCAGCAGGCCCCGCGTCCGCAGGGTGCCGTAGACGATGTAGGTCAGCAGCCCCCGGTCGGCCGCGGCCGGCGGCTGCCCCGATGAAAGGACGCTGTCCAGCAGGGGCTCGGCATAGGCTTCCTCGGCGTCGACGCGGTTCAGGATGTGGACGGCCAGGGCCCGCGGATTGTCTTTTAGTTTGCCGTGCCTCTGCATCCCAAAGGGTGCTCCACGTTCATCTCTTGACGTCAAGGCGACGAAGATCGGAAGAGCGGAAATGAAATGGATTCTTCATCCACTCCGATCTTCCGCTCTTCAGAAATTCCTAACTTCGCCAACCTGCGCCGTGGCTGTTCATCCAAACTTCGTCGAACGGGTTCGAAAGAAACGACCGCTCGGAGATCAACCCAGCCTCTGTCCCGGGACGAACCGGAAGCCCCGCAGGAACTCGGCAATGGGCATGCGCTTCTTGCTCTCGAGCTGGACGTCCTGGAGGTACACGGTGCCGCCGCCCGCGGCGACCTGGAGCCCCTTCGGGCCCGTGCCGACAATCGTCCCGGGCGCATCGCAGCCCGGGGCGGCTTCCTCGGCCTCGGCGGCGAAGACCTTGAGCACCTTGCCGTCCAGGTGCGTGTACGCGCCGGGCACGGAGGAGAGCCCGGCCACAAAATGGGCGATGTCTCGTGCGGGGGCCTCCCAGCGGATCAGGCCGTCGTCCTTCTTCAAGCGGGGCGCGAGGGTCGCGTGCGAGTGATCCTGGGGAATCCGGCGGATGGTTCCCGCCGCCAGCCCCTCGATCGCGCGCAACAGGCACTGCGCGCCCAGGACGGCGAGGCGGTCGTGGAGACGGTCGTAGGTCTCGCCCGGCTCGACGGGCGTTTCCTCCTGGAGCAGGATGTCGCCCGAGTCAACCCCTTCGTCCATTCGCATGACCGTGACGCCCGTTTTCGTCTCGCCCCGGATGAGGGCCCAGTTCATGGGGGCCGCCCCCCGGTACTTGGGCAACAGCGAGGGGTGCACGTTGACGCAGCCCAGGGGAGGGCCGTCGATGATGTCCTTCGGCAGGATCTGGCCGAAGGCGACGAGGACCACCATGTCAGGGGCGAGCCCGCGGAAGATCTCCAGGAACTCCGGCGCCCGGACCTTTTCGGGCTGGTAAACGGCAAGGCCGCGCCGCTCGGCCGCTTCCTTCACCGGCGAGGAGACGAGACGCTGCCCCCGCCCCTTGGGCCGGTCGGGCTGGGTGACGACGCCGATGACGGGCCAGTCCTTCTCGACCAGGACTTCCAGCGACGGGACGGCGAATTCCGGCGTTCCCATGAACAAAATGCGGGGCTTTTGCTCAGTCGGCATCATTTTCTGCTTCCTTCACGTCTGCCACTTTCGTCACTTCTGTCACTACTGCTGCCGGCAGCTTATCACATGAAGTTCACAGGGTCCACGTCGACGCGGATCTCACATCCCTGGATGTCGGACCCCTCGACGAGCCGCCGGACAAAGGCGTGGAGCGGGCGCACCTGCTTCCCCCTCACGAGGAGCTGCCAGCGATATCGCCCCCTTACCTTTGCCAGGGGCGCCTCCATCGGCCCGATGACGGTCAGGCGTGCCTTAACATCGTCGCCCGCGGCGAGCTTTTTGGCCTTCTGCCCGAGCCGCGCGGCCCCCTTCTCCACCCGGTCTTTGTCCGTCCCCGACACGATGAGGTTTATCATGCGGGAAAAAGGCGGGTACTGCAGGTCCCGGCGCAGAGCGATCTCGTCCTCGTAGAAGCCCGCGAAGTCGTGTTCGCGGGTCCGTTGGATGGCGTAGTGGCCGGGATTGAGCGTCTGGATGACGACCGCGCCCGGCTGCTCGCCGCGGCCGCTCCGGCCCGCGACCTGGGTGAGAATCTGGAAGGTGCGCTCCGCGGCTCGGAAGTCCGGCATGTTGAGCGTCGTGTCGGCGGAGACGACGCCGACGAGGGTCACATCCGGGAAATCGTGGCCCTTGGTGATCATTTGCGTGCCGACGAGGATGTCGATCTCGCCCCGGTCCAGGGCGGAGAGTATCCGTTCGTGACTGCCCCGGGCCGACGTGGTGTCGCTGTCCATCCGGCCGACCCGCGCCTGCGGGAAGAGCCCCTGGACTTCCGCCGCGAGCCTCTCCGTCCCGAGCCCGTAGCTCAGGATGCGCCCCCCTCCGCACTCGGGGCAGGCCGGGGGGGCCTTGATGGAAAAGTCGCAGTAATGGCAGCGAAGCTCTCCCTCGCTCATGTGATGGGTGAGCGAAACGGCGCAGTTGAGGCAGCGGAACACATGGGCGCAGTCGCCGCAGTAATGGTACGTGTTGAACCCCCGCCGGTTCAGAAAGAGCAGGGCCTGCTTCTTCGCCTCCAGCGTCCGGCCGATCTGCTCGACGAGCAGGCGCGAAAGGGGCCGCACTTTCCCGTTCGGGTCCCGCTCGCCTTTCATGTCCACGATCTCGACGCGCGGAAGCTCGCGCTGCTCGACGCGGCGCGTGAGCGCGAGGTAGACGAACTCCTTTTCGCGGGTGTTGTAGCAGCTCTGCAGGCCCGGGGTGGCAGAACCCAGGACGACGACGGCCCCCTGCTGCTGGGCCCGCACGACGGCCAGGTCCCGGGCGTTGTAGGGCATTCGCTCGTCCTGCTTGTAGGAGGTGTCGTGCTCCTCGTCGACGACGAGAAGCCGCAGGTCCGTGACGGGCGCAAAGACGGCCGACCGGGCGCCCACGACGATCTTTGCCTCGCCCCGCGCGATCCTGCGCCACTGGTCGTAGCGGAGCGCGGGCCCGATCCCGCTGTGCAGGATGGCGATCTGCCCCGCCGGGAAGCGGCTTTCCAGCCGGCCGACAAGCTGGGGCGTCAGGGCGATTTCCGGGACGAGGTAGAGGACCCGGCCCCCCCGTCGGACCGCTTCGGCGATGGCGTGGATGTAGACTTCCGTCTTGCCGCTTCCGGTGACGCCGTGCAGCAGGCAGGGGTAGTAAGACCCCGAGGAAATTCCCCGGAGGATCGCCTCGAGAGCGGTCTGTTGCTCCGGGGTCAGGGTCGGGGGTGCGTCGGTCCGCCCGATCGCTGCGGCCGGTTCGGGGCTGCGCAAGGTCTCCCGGTCGCGTACGGCGACAAGGCCCTTTTTCTCGAGGGCCCTGAAGACGGACAGCGCCCCGTCGATGTCCGTAACGTCGGCAACCCGGGCCGTTCCGCCCCGGGCCTCGAGGGTTTCGAGGGCCTTCCTCTGGCGCCCGAAGAGCCTGAGCTGTCCCTCCGCAGCCTCCGTCCGCGAAACGACCTTCTCCGTCTTTCCCCGCACGGCGGGCTTGCGGATCCGTTCCTCGAGCCGGACGAACCCGCGGCCCTCCAGTCTCTTGAGCTCTGCCAGCAGGGTCTTCCTCCCCATCTCCTTTTCGAGGCTGCGCAGGGCCATCCCTGCCGGGCGGCGGCCCAGCGCCTCGAGAATGTCCCGCTCGAGGGGCCTGGGGTCGTGTGAATCCCCGAGCTTGACGGCCCACAGCAGGCTCTCGATGTCGATGCCGCCCGGCAGGATCTCGCCCAGCGCCCTGCCGAGGGGGGTGAAGTAGTACTCGGCGGCCCACCGGTAAAACCGCAGGTCCTCCTCGTGGAAAAGGGTCTCACGGTCGAGAACCCGTACGATTTCCTTCGTGTCCTGTCGGTCCGTCGAGCGGCGAATGCCGACGATGGTGCCCGTGAGCGATCGTTTCCCGAAGGGGACGAGTACCCTCTTGCCCACAGCGATCTCGCCGCGCCACTCCGCCGGCGCGGCGTAGGTGAAGGTGCGGTCGGCAGGGATATTGATGGCCACTTCGATAAACATAATTTATGAGGCGCTATTGATCGAGGGCGAATCTGCCCGACTCGAGAAGGTAAGAAGGTGAGAGGGTAAGAACGTTGGATGAGCCGATGGCCAAATTCCCGCTTTTCGCTTCTCCAACCTTCTCACCTTCACACCCTCTCACCCTCTGTGCGGCAGTGAGCCTATAAAAGGCTGAACGAGACTTCCTGCCCGGCAACGCTGCTGCGCACCGGATTAGAATTCCTCGCACCAAGTTGCCAGGAATTTAGAAACTTAAAGAACAGGTTGATCTGTTATTATGCTCGCAACCCCCGCAGCAAGCTGCGGGGAATGCGCGTGCAATCGTTTTCAACAGTGGCAACTATACAGCGGCGCTGGCATTTGGGCAAACGAATTCCCTGCGCGGGACGTGAGAGGGGGGCGTTGGGAAGGGACGGGACGGCAACTCGCACCGGGAAGGGATCTACTCCCCCCGCTGCTTCTCCATCTTTTCTTCCTTCGTCTTGCAGTCGATGCACTGTGTGGTCACGGGGCGGGCCTGGAGGCGCTTCTCTGAGATCGGCCCTCCGCAGGAATCGCAGACGCCGAAGGTCCCGTCGTCGATCCGCTTGAGGGCCTCCTGCATCTTGGCGATGAGCTTGCGCTCCCGGTCCCGGATGCGAAGCTCAAAGTTGCGGTCCGATTCCAGTGAGGCCCGGTCGTTGGGGTCGGGGAAGTTTTCCTGTTCGTCGGTCATCTCCTGGACGGTCCTCTCCGCACCGTTCAGGAGCTCGTTGATCCGAGTCTGGAGAAGGGCTCTGAAGAAGTCGAGTTTGTCTGGCTTCATTCGTGGTTCTCGCCAAGTGAAAAGTGCTCTTGGTAAAAAGAGCTAACTTGTATAGCGAATAATCGGTTCTTTGTAAAGAAATATTTAGCCTTCTTTCCGAGTGGGTTCCCGCGGACCGCAGACCTGCAGGACTTTCTCGATAATGTTCGTCGTCGAGGCCCCCTCGACCTCGGGCATGACGGCGACCCGGCCGCCCCACGACCGGACCGCGTCGGCCCCCACGATGTCCTTCTCCGACCAGTCGCCTCCCTTGACGATCACGTCGGGCCGGAGGAACTCGATGAGTGCCAGCGGGGTCAACTCGTCGAAGACCGTCACGTAATCCACGGAAGACAAGGCCGCCAGCACTTCGGCGCGCTCGGCCTCGGGCACGATGGGCCGTGTTTTTCCCTTGATCGCCCGCACGGAAGAGTCGCTGTTCAGAGCCAGCACGAGCACGTCCCCCAGCTTTCTCGCCTCGCTCAGGTAGCGGGTGTGCCCGGCATGGAGGATGTCGAAGCAGCCGTTGGTGAAGATGATTTTCTTCCCTTTCTTTTTCAGACGGCCGATGACGGCCTTGAGTTCGTCTCTCGAGCAGATCTTGTTCATAGCGGCTCCTGGATGGCGCGCGCGAGCGTCAGAGCCCCCACGGATTCGGCTCCCCCCTTCAGAAGGGTCCTGGCGCACTCCCCCAGCGTGCTCCCCGTCGTATGCACGTCGTCGACCAGCAGAATCCTTCGTCCCCGGATCCTCCCGGGGTCGGGCACGCTGAATGCGCTTCTCATGTTAGACCGCCGCTCGTCCTTTTTCAAGCCCGCCTGCGACTCCGTGTCGACGATGCGCCGAAGGGCCAGAAAGTCCAGGGGGATTCCCCGCTGCCTCGAGATCTCCCGGGCGAGGAGGACCGACTGGTTGAACCCCCGCTGCCTGAGCCGCCGGGGGTGCAGGGGGACGGGGACGATGAGTTCGTAGTCCTCGATCCGGAACGAAGGGTAATCGTGATCCGCCATCAGGCGGCCCAGCCGCTCCCCCAGGGTCAGGTTCCCGCCGTACTTGAAGGCGTGGACAGCGTCGTGCAGGACCGCCTCGTACACGCCGTAGGAGCGCGCGGCATGGACGGGAGGCCTTCTCAGCAGGCACCGTCCGCATAGATGATCGGGGCCTTCGTCGGGCGGGTAGGGGATGCCGCAGGAGGGGCACAGGGGCGACGCAACCGGGCGAATCCCCGCGCGGCAGCCGCCGCAGAAAGGGTGGCCCTCTCGCGCCGGCACGACCGCACCGCAGGCAAGGCACAGCGTCGGGAAGAGCAATTCCGCAAGGGCCGTGATCACCGCCGTCACATCACATTCCCCTGGGGAGCGATTTGACCTCGCCGGCATCTTCGGCCACTTCCATCTTCGGGGCATCGGACCAGAGCCGCTCGATGTCGTAGAACTCCCGCACCGGCTCGTAGAAGACATGGACCACGATGTCCGCATAATCCATGAGGACCCATCGGCCGCCCTTCTCGCCCTCGATGCCCAGGGGCAGAGACCCCGCTTTCTTCATGCCTTCCTCGATGGAAGAAGCGATGCTCTGGACCTGCCGGTCCGACGTGCCGCTGCAGATGACGGTGTAATCGGCAAAGGAGGTAACGTTCTTGATGTTGAGGATCACGATGTTTTTCGCCTTTTTCTCCAAAGCCGCATTGACGGCCAGGAGAATCTTCTGCCTCGTCGACAAATCTTTTTTAGCCAATAATCCTCCTCATTTCATAAACGCGGGTTACCACCGGAGGCTGAAAGGACCGGCCGCCTTCTCTCTAACGCTATGTTTTTGTAACAATATCCAAAGAGCCTGTCAATTTCAATTTGCCCGTTGCCTCATCGGCGCATATGTGATAAATACTCATAATTGCTTGCTTTCCGGGAAAATGCGATGCAGGACGTCCTGAAACACCTTCAGGTCCATATCCCCTTCGATCAGCTTCTCCAGAAACATCTAGACAAGGTCCTCCGGGAAGGGATCAACCCGGAGATCGCCTTCAACTGCGCCATCCTGGATCGATTCACCGACGGCGAGTACGCAGGCCTGGCGCAAAGGATCTGCGGGCCCCATCGCTCCATCACCTTCCACGGGCCCTTCATGGACCTGCGCCCGGGTGCCGTCGACCCGGAGATCCGTCACGTGAGCTTCCGGCGGTTCCTGCGCGTCTTCGAGATCGCCGTCCATTTCCGCCCCCGCGCCATCGTCTTTCACCCCTCTTACGACGAGCGATACTACGTTTCCTCGGGGCGCAAATGGCTCGAGAACAGCATCGGGACCTGGTCGAAGCTGCTGCCCCTGGCGGACCAGCTCGACACGCGGATCGCCCTGGAGAATGTCTATGAAACGGACCCTGACTGGATCGGCCGCCTTCTCGACGCGTTTCCGCCGGAACGGGTGGGGTTCTGCTTCGACACCGGCCACTTCAACGCCTTCGCCAGGACGCCGCTCGAGACCTGGATGGACAGGCTGGGCCACCGCCTCGTCGAGGTCCACCTCCACGACAACCGGGGCGCTCTCGACGAGCACCTGCCGGTGGGGGAAGGTACGTTCCCCTTCGGGGAATTCTTTTCCATCCTCGCGGGGAAAGGTCTTCGACCCATCCTGACCGTCGAGGCCCACACGGAGCAGAATCTCTCGAAAACCTTGTTCAACATCGAGAAATCGGGCATTCTCGAGGGGTTTCGGCGGGGCGGTTCCGGCTTCCCGCCGGTCCCCGGGCCCGCTGCGGGGAGGGTCTAACGTGCTGCGCTACCTGGCAAGACGGATCCTGTTCATGCTCCCTCTTTTCTTTGGGATCACCGTCATCTGCTTTTCCGTCATGCACCTGGCGCCGGGCTCCCCGACGGATCTGCAGACGGAGATGAACCCCCGCGTGACGGCAGAGATGAAGGAGCGTCTGCGTGCCATGTACGACCTCGACAAGCCCCTGCACGTCCAGTACGGCAAGTGGCTCGGCCGGCTCCTCGTGCTGGACCTCGGGGTGTCCTTTTCGCCCGACGCCAGGCCCGTGTCGGCCAAGATCCTCGAGCGGCTTCCCATCACGGTGTTCCTGAACGTGCTGTCCATGGCCCTCATCTTCCTCATTGCCATTCCCATCGGGGTGCTCTCGGCGGTGCGGCAGGGTTCGACCTTCGACCGGGTCATGAGCGTCGTCGTCTTCGTGGGGTTTGCCATTCCGACCTTCTGGCTTGCGCTGCTGCTCATGATCCTCTTCGGCCTGCACCTGGATTGGCTTCCCATCTCGGGCATCCGGTCCCTGAACTACGAATATCTCCCCCCCGTCGAGGCCTTCTGGGATTTCCTCCAGCACCTGATCCTGCCGGTGTCGATCGCGGCCTTCGGTGGGCTGGCGGGGCTTTCGCGCTACATGCGCTCAAACATGCTGGAGGTCATCCGGCAGGATTACATCACCACGGCCCGGGCCAAGGGGCTGCCCGAGCGGACGGTCATCTACCGCCACGCCCTGCGCAACGCCATGCTCCCCGTGATCACGCTGCTGGGTCTCTCGGTCCCGGGGCTCATCGGGGGGAGCGTCATCTTCGAGACGATCTTCAGCATCCCCGGGATGGGGCAGCTGTTCTACATGGCCGTCATGGCCCGCGACTACCCGGTCGTGATGGGGATCCTCGTGATCGGGGCCGTGCTGACGCTTGTCGGGAACCTGCTGGCCGACGTGTCCTACGCGCTCGCGGACCCGCGGATCCGGATCTCCTGAAGGGCAAACGAGGGACCGTGCGATGAAAACGGACTTCTGGCACCGATTCTCGAAAAACCACCTCGCCGTGGCGGGAAGCGTCGTGGTCGTGCTGCTGTTCGCCCTGTCGATCCTTGCGCCCTGGATCGCCCCGTGCGACCCCACGGCGATCGACCTCAAGAACATCCTGCAGCCCCCCTCGGCGAAACACTGGTTCGGCACGGACCAGCTCGGGCGCGACGTGCTGTCACGGATGATCTGGGGCGCTCAGATCTCGCTCAAGGTGGGTTTCGTCTCCACGGGCATCGCTATTCTCATCGGCACGATCCTCGGCGCCGTGGCCGGCTACTACGGCCGGTGGGTCGACGCGGTCATCATGCGCTTCGTCGACATTATGCTGTGCTTCCCCACGTTCTTCCTGATCCTGGCGGTGATCGCCTTCTTGGAGCCCTCGATCTGGAATATCATGATCATCATCGGCGCCACGGGCTGGATGGGGATCACGCGGCTGGTGCGGGCCGATTTCATCTCGCTCAAGGAGCGCGATTTCGTGCAGGCCGCCCGCGTGATCGGGGCGAGCGACGCGCGGATCATCTTCATCCACGTCCTGCCCAACTGCATGGCCTCGGTGCTCGTCGCGGCGACCCTCGGCGTGGCCGGGGCGATCCTCACCGAGTCGGCCCTGAGCTTCCTCGGGATCGGCGTGCAGCCGCCCACCCCGAGCTGGGGCAACATCCTCACGGCGGGCAAGGACAACATCGACATCGCCTGGTGGCTCTCCCTGTACCCGGGGCTGGCCATCCTGGTGACGGTTCTCGGCTATAACATGCTGGGCGAAGGAATCCGGGACTCCCTGGACCCGAGACTCCGGAGCTGAGGCAGTCAACCCCTAACCTCATTCCCGTCATGCCGGCGGGTTCACAGTGAACTCACGAGGAGGATCGGAATGAAAAAACCGGAGGCATTCGACATGGACAACGCAGACAAGAGAATCATCGAGCTCAAACTCAAGAAAGGCGAGATGCCGGAGAAGTTCCTCGCCAAGTACCTCTCCACGCTTCCCGATGTGGCCGGCCAGGCCGAGGAGGTCCCGATGGACCTGGACCGCAGGAAACCCGCAAAAGGATAAGGCGGGCGCAGATGCTCATTGACTCGCACGCCCACCTGGAGATGCCGCCCTTCGACCGGGACCGCGACCTGGTCGTCCGCAGGGCGAAGGAAGCCGGTGTGGAGATCATCGTCACGGTGGGGACCACCGTGGAGGACTGCCGCAAGGCTCTCGAGATCACCCGCCGCTACCCCGACGTCTATGCCGTCATCGGGGTCCACCCCCACGAGGTGAAGGACATCGACGGCGGGACCTACGACTCGCTCAAGGGGATGGCGAACCAGGAGAAAGTCGTCGCCTACGGCGAGATCGGGCTCGATTTCTTCCGCAACCTCTCGCCCCGGGCCACCCAGATCCGCCGCTTCGGGGAGCAACTGGAGCTGGCCTCGGAGCTCAACCTGCCCGTCGTGATCCACGACCGCGAGGCGCACCGCGAAACACTGGATCAGCTCAAAAGCTGGAAGGGCGCCCGGAGGGGAATCATCCACTGCTTCTCCGGCGATTACCCCATGGCGAAACAGTGCATCGGCCTGGGGTTCTACATCTCCATCCCCGGGACGGTGACCTTCGAGAAGAACGAGAGGCTCCGCTCCATCGTCCGGGACCTTCCCCTGGAGTCGCTTCTCGTGGAGACCGACTGTCCCTACCTCACGCCGAACCCTTTCCGCGGCAAGCGCAACGAGCCGGCCTACGTGGTCCACACGGCACGGAAGGTGGCCGAGATCAAGGGAAGGAGTTTCGAGGAAGTGGCGGCCGTCACGACGGCCAACGCGAAGGCCGTATTCGGGATTCCATAGCAAACCAACCAGCCGCAATCAAATGCACTAGAACAAAGAAGGTGAGAGGGTAAGAGGGTGAGAAGGTTGGATAAGCCGGGGGCCATCGACAGGCTGTCGACTTCTCCAATCTTCTTACCTTCACACCTTCTTACCTTCTTCTTTTTCCAGGTACATCCGGATTCCCCGGATGCTGTTGGAGCAGAAGTACCTCTCCCGGGCCCGGATGTCTTCGGGCAGCGACGCCCATCGCGCCATGTACGGGTCGCCGGCGATCAGGTCGGTCAGGACGGCCTCCTCGAAAGGATCGCTGCCTGCCCTGAAGTGCCTCCGGGCCGTGTCGACCCAGAAGTCGATCTGCCTCCGGGCCCTCTCGAATACCTTCGCCACATCCTGCCGGCAGCCATAGTGCCCGACGCAGACGAGCTTTACGTCCAGGGCGGCAACCCTGTCGATCGAGTCCCGGAACGTCCTGTGCTGGAAGGGCGGAGGGGTTGCCGGGCGGCAGTAGAACCCGTCGTCGAGGGGGACGTAGACGCCGCCCACCTCGCCGGCAAACAGGAGGTCGCCCACGCGGTACGAGACGTGGTGTGCCGCGTGACCCGGTGTTTCGATCGCCTCGATCAGATGGCCGGCGGCTGCGATTCTCTCCTGCCACGCAATGTTTGCCTCGGGCACGGGGGCCATCTCGCCGTATGCCTCGGCCACCTTCCCCAGGACCTTTTTCGATTCCTCCCAGAGTTTCCGCGGGGCTACCAGGTGGGGAATTCCCTTGGGGTGGCAATTGACCTTCGCATCGGGGAAGTGCTCCAGCAGATGGCCCGTGCCGCCCGCGTGATCGAGGTGAATGTGGGTGAGCAGGATGTGGTCGATCCTGTCGATTCCGAGCCGCTTGAGCCGCTCGGCAAGATGGGGGATCGTGGAGGCAGGCCCCGGATCGACAAGAAGCGTCACGCCGTCGAGCCTGTAGATCCAGGCGCTGATGAAGTTCCGGAAACCCTCGAGGGCCTGGTCGATGTCGATGAGGTGCAAATTGTCGCGGATCTGCTGAATGGCCATCGAAATTGCTCCCGCAGGTTCACGTCGTGAAGAGATCCTGCCTGTCCTTTGCCTGCAGGCTGGACAGGAATGACCGGGCGATCAGGGGATTGGCCAGGGCAGGCGGAAGGCCCATCGCCGCAAGCACTTTCCTGCACAGCTCCATGGGGTCCCCGGGGTCCCCATCGGCGGCGAGGCCGGTGACGATCGAGTGGATGAGCTGCAGGGTCTGCAGCCCGCCGTCAATCGTCTCTTCGGCTTCGCGGCCCTGCCGGGGCTTGTCCCAAGCGGCCAGTAGGTGATCGACCCCGTGCAGCCCTTTCAATTTCCTCAGCGACCGGACCGACTCGACGATGTCCCCGTAGATCGGGACATCGCCCGGGATGGGAACCGAATCAGCGCTGAAGAGCACCTTTTCCTTTTCGTAGAGCAGGCAGATGGACCCCGCCGAATGCCCCGGTGTGTGGATCACCTTCAGGCGATGACCGTCCCAGAGCTCGATTACGTCTCCGTCGGCCAGCGACCGCCCGACGGGCACGGATCCTCCCACCAGGTTGTGAAACCCGGGAACGGGCCGCTCCCTCGACTGGAGATCCACATCCTCGATCCATCCTTTTTCGGCTCCGTGAGCCGCAACGACGCAGCCCGTTTTGTCCCGGATGGCCTTTGCGGCGCCAATGTGATCCGGGTGGGAGTGCGTGAGGACAAGAAGGTCGATCTCCTCGGGCTTTCGACCGGCCTTTTCGATGGTTTTAAAAATAACCTCCTCTGCGGAGGCAACACCGCTGTCGACCAGGCAGATTCTATTCCCCAGGATCAGAAAGGAGTAGACAAAACGCTCCAGGGTGGTGCCCGTGGGAAGATGGACCTGAAAGGGGATCCGAAGAGCGTGGACGTGTTCCGTGATCAACATCGGGTTCACCTCATGAGGGTTTTTGCGGGGTTGCTCTGCAGGGTCGATCTGCGCAGGCAACGACAGTATAGGGGCCGACCGAACAGGTGTCAATGTCGGGAAGCCCACTCCTTGCCGTATCCGGTGTTAACGGGTGCTTCCTGCCCGGAAGATCCGCAGCCACAGCGCGCCGGACATGCAGACAACCCCCAGGGAGGCAAAGGCAAGCCCCCACGCCGCAATGCCGCGTCCTGCCACATCGAGGATGGCGCCGAAAGCCAGGGGCGCCAAGAAGGCCATCCCGAATCCCGTGAAGGAGTAGACGGCCAGGGTGAGCCCCCTTTGCCGTTCCGGCGACTCCGCGACGAGCCCGGCCGTGAGCGCTCCGCTGTCGAAGAGGTTTGCCATCCCGTAGAGGAAGCACAGGACTGCGACGAGGGTGAAGTGGAGCCCCGCCGTGAAACCGATGAAGCATCCCAAGATCCCCGATCCGGTCACGTAGAGGGTGATCGCCCTTCGTCTTCCCCACGCCATGGCCCCCTCGTTGCCGAGGATGCTGGCGGGTACGCCCGCAAGCAGGATGATCATGGCCACGTTCTGGGGCGAGAGCGGGGTGGCAAATCCCGGCTGGAGGCTCAGGCTGAAGACGAGGAAGGCAACGAGCCAGGAGCGGAACCCGAAGAGTTCCCAGCAGTGCGCCCCGTAGCCCAGGATGTAGCCCACGGCAGGCCGGTTGGCCAGGACGGCCTTCAGGTCATGGAACGAGATGCGCAACCCCGCATCCGAGGCCGGCGGTATGCGGGGCGGCACGGCGGCTGCGAAGAGGATCATGGCCGCCACGGGTCCCAGCCCAAGCAGTTCCGCGCCCGTCCGCCAGCCGAGGAGCGAAGCGAGGAGTCCCGCCAGGTAAACGGAAAGCGCCGTGCCGATCCCGTAGGACGCGGTGTAGAACACGATGTAACGGCTCTGCTTCGGCCCGGAGACGTTGTCGCTCAAGGCCCTGAGCCCCGGCATGTACGTCCCGGCAAGGCCGATCCCCGCCAGGAGGCGCAGGGCCGCCGCCGACCAGGTCCCCTCGGCCAGCCGGCCGAAGAGAAACAGGGAGAGGGCCGCCAGGGCCGCCGAGGGCAGGTAGATCCGCCGGGCGTCGACCCGGTCCGTCAGGCCCACGAGGAAGGGAGAGGTCACGGCGTAGCCCGCGAAGAAGACCCCGTTGATCCAGCCTGCCTCGGTGTTGGTCAGCCCCCACTCGGACTGAAGGGATGGCAACAGGGCGGGGAAGTACATGGTCCCCGTCATGGAGAGCGCTTCGGCCAGGCAGACCAGGAATACAAATGGGGCGGGGCGCATCGGCAAGCGGGCTCCGGTCCGGTCATGTCGTTAAGGCTACCATCCTTAGCTGCCCGCGGGGCTTAATTCAAGCGCTAATTTCGCCCGGGCGGCCAAGAATTCGCTTGCTTACGGCAGTTCCTTGGGGTAGGCTGAACGCACAACTGAATAGCCGATCCTGGGGGTGCCGTACAGGCTGAGAGTATACCCTTCGAACCTGACCTGGGTAATGCCAGCGTAGGGAGTGGCGGAAACGATCATGACGGTTCAGAGGCACATCCACTCGAGATGTGCCTTTTTTTATTCAAGGGCTGTTGACCGGGGCGCATTCTCTCGAATGGAGAAGTTGGGAAGTTGAGAAGCTTGGAGAGGCTGAAGCCAATCTGACCGTCCACTCTTTTCCGAACTTCATAACTTCCCAACTTCCGTCGTTTCAGGGTGTCTTGCATCCGGACGTTTTTGAACAGCCCGGAGAAAGCTCCGAGATCAGTGGTCGGTTAAGGAGGACAGCATGGAAGTGAAACGAGTCCTGACGATTGCGGGGTCCGATTCCGGCGGGGGGGCCGGGATCCAGGCCGACCTGAAGACGATCACGGCCCTGGGCGGCTTCGGCATGAGCGTCGTCACGGCGCTGACGGCCCAGAACACGCTGGGCGTCCAGGGAGTCTACGACATCCCCGTCGAGTTCATCGAGGCGCAGTTCGACTCCGTGGCGAGCGACATCGGCGTCGACGCGGCCAAGACGGGCATGCTCTCCTCGTCGGCGATCATCCGCTGCGTGGCGAAGAAGGTCCGGCAGTATAAAATCCGGAAATTGGTCGTCGATCCCGTCATGGTCGCCAAGGGCGGCAGCCCCCTGCTGCGCGAGGAGGCGCGGGGAACGCTGATCAAGGAGCTTATCCCCCTGGCCGCGGTCGTCACGCCGAACATCCCCGAGGCGGAGGTCCTCACGGGGATGCGGATCGCGAATAAGGACGGCATGAGGAAGGCCGCCGTCCTGATCCACAGGCTCGGGGCCAAAAACGTCGTCGTCAAGGGCGGGCATCTCGAGGGCGACGCCATGGATCTGCTCTTCGACGGGAAGAGATTCCACGAGTTCGCCGTGAAGCGCATCGACACGAGGCACACCCACGGCACGGGGTGCACCTTTGCCTCGGCCGTCGCCACGGGGCTTGCCAGGGGCGCCGGGGTGCGCGAGGCCGTTCAGCAGGCGAAGGACTACGTCACCGAGGCCATCCGCTTCGGCCTCGCCATCGGCGGGGGCCAGGGCCCGACGAACCACTTCGCGCCGGTCTTGCGCGAGGGCGAGCGCTGGCGATGCATCGAGGAGCTGAAGACGGCCGTCGGAAGGATCAAGGGCGGGCGGACGGGCAACATCGTTCCCGAGATCCAGTCCAATTTCGGCTATGCCCTCACGGGGGCGACATCCGCTGCGGAGGTGGCCGCCGTTCCCGGGCGCATCATCCGCGTCGGGGAGAACGTGGAGACCCTGCACGACCCGGCCTTCGGGGCCTCGAGCCACGTCGCCAAGGTGATCCTCGCGGTGATGCGCTTCGACGGCCATTACCGGTCTGCTATGAACATCCGCTTCTCCGGGGAGATCATCGACATCCTGAAGGCCCTCAGGTTCGACGTGGCGAGCTTCGACCGGGCCGACGAGCCTCGGGACGTCAAGCTCCGCGAAGGTTCCTCCCTCGAGTGGGGGACGACGAATGCCCTCTCGCGGCACAGCGGCATCCCCGATGCCGTCTTCGACCGCGGGGGCGACGGCAAGGAGCCCATTGTCCGCATCCTCGGTCGCAACCCGGCCGAGGTGGCCGACAAAGTGCTCAGGGTGTCGAAGGCACTGCGTAGATGATGGAAGCTGGGAAGTTGCGAAGTTGGGAAGCTGAGAAAAAACCGTTGTCCGAGCTTCTCAACTTCATAACTTCCTAACTTCATAGGCAGCCGGCTCAGGCCGGTATTCATACGGATTTCATTCAGGGATGAATGGGATGGGGAGGACATGAAAAATGGCGCTCAATGAAGTCACCATCACCCGGGCCATCGTCGAGACGTACACGAAGAAGCTGCTGGCTCACCTCGACGTCGACGTGGCCGTCGTGGGCGGCGGGCCCGCGGGCCTCGTCGCGGCCTACTTCCTGGCGAAGGCGGGGAAGAAGGTCGCCCTCTATGAGCGTAAGCTCAGCATCGGCGGCGGCATGTGGGGCGGCGGGATGATGTTCAACGAGATCGTCGTCCAGGCCGAGGCGAAGGGGATTCTCGATCTCTTCGGGGTCCGGACGGAAGAATACGAGCCCGGCTACTACACGGCCGACGCCGTCGAGGCGGTCACCACGATCTGCTCACGGGCCATCCAGGCCGGGGCGAAGGTCTTCAACTGCATCACCGTGGAGGACGTGGTGATCCGCGACAACCGCGTCATGGGGCTCGTCATCACGTGGTCGCCCGTGGAGATGACGGGGCTTCACGTCGACCCGCTGACGATCCATGCGAAGGCCGTCATCGACGCCACGGGGCACGACACGGAGGTTCTGCACGTCATCGAGCGAAAGGCCGACGTGACGCTCAACACGCCGACGGGCAAGCTCATGGGCGAGCGGTCCATGTGGTCCGAAAAGGCCGAACGGTTGACGATCGACAACACCCGGGAGATCTGCCCCGGCGTCTACGTGGCCGGCATGTCGGCCAACGCCGCCTTCGGGGGGCCGCGCATGGGGCCCATTTTCGGCGGGATGCTCCTGTCGGGCCGCAAGGCGGCCGAGCAGATCCTGGCCGGGGGCTGAAACGGAGATCCATCATGAAAGGCAAACTCACACAGCTGGAAGCGGCGCGCCGGGGGCTCGTCTCCGAGGAGATGGCTGCCTGCGCGAAGCACGAACACGTCGAGGCCGAAGCCGTCCGCAGGGGCGTCGAGGACGGGACCATCGTCGTCGTCCGCAACAACCGGCACACCGCCATCGCGCCCCTGGCCATCGGCAAGGGCCTCCGGACGAAGATCAACACGAACATCGGGACCTCGAAAGACAGGGCGGATACGGCCCTGGAGCTGGAAAAGGTCCGCATCTCCATCGCCGCGGGGACGGACACGATCATGGACCTCTCCACGGGCGGCGATCTCGGGGCGATCCGGCGCGCCGTCATCGGCGCATCCACGGTCGCCATCGGCACTGTGCCCATCTACCAGGCCGCCGTGAAAGCTGTCAACTCCGGCAAGGCCATCGTGGAGATGACGGCCGACGATCTCTTCCGGGCCATCGAGGAGAACGGCGAGGACGGCGTGGACTTCGTCACCGTTCACTGCGGCGTGACGCGCCGGAGCGTGGAGTGCATCGAAAAGCAGGGCCGGCTCCTGGGCATCGTGAGCCGCGGGGGATCGATCCTCGCGCACTGGATGGACTACAACGGCCGGGAGAACCCCCTCTACGAACAGTACGACCGGCTGCTCGAGATCGCGAAGAAGTACGACATGGTCCTGAGCCTGGGCGACGGCCTCAGGCCCGGCTGCCTGGCCGACGCCACGGACCGCGGGCAGGTGCAGGAACTCATCCTGCTCGGCGAGCTCACCCGCAGGGCGAGGGAGCGGGGCGTCCAGGTCATGATCGAAGGCCCGGGGCACGTGCCGATCAAGGACATCCAGGCCAACATCCGGTTGGAGAAGAGCCTCTGCAACGGGGCCCCCTTCTACGTCCTGGGGCCGCTGCCCACGGACATCGCCCCCGGGTACGACCACATCACGGCCGCCATCGGCGGGGCCATCGCCGGCTGGGCCGGGGCGGATTACCTCTGCTACGTCACCCCCTCGGAGCACCTGCGGCTGCCCACCCTCGACGACGTCCGGGAGGGGGTGATCGCCTCGAAAATCGCCGCCCACATCGCCGACATCGCCAAGGGCATCCCCGGGGCGATCGAGCGGGACCACCGCATGGCCCGGGCCCGCAAGGAGCTGGACTGGGAAGCCCAGATCGAGGCCTCCCTCGACCCCGTGCGCTCCCGCGCGTGGCTCGAGAAGAGCGCCAGCGCAAAAGAAGAGGGCTGCACGATGTGCGGGGACCTGTGCGCCGTGAAAATGGGGCGTCAGAAAAAAACGAAGACGAGCTGACCTGAAGGCTGGTCAAAAAGGGTCAGATGCAAAGCGCCCTGCCGGGCAGAGGGTAAGAGGGGATGAAGGTGAGAAGGTTGGAGAAGCGAAAAGCGGGAATTTGGCCGTCGGCTCATCCAACGTTCTTACCCTCTCACCTTCTTACCTTCTCTTGTTGGCCGGATGCGCTCCCATTCGCCGGCCTCACAGCCGCCGGTGCCTCTCGTCGAGCAGTTCGTTGATGCTGTCCATGACGATCATCGTCACCCCCTCGAACTGCGCCCTGTACTTCTGCTGGCTCTCGCGCGAGAAGAGCTTGAAGGGCTCGGCGATGCGGAACTCCTTCAGCCTGCCGTCGACGGACAGCGGCTTCCCGACTCGGTAGGTGATGGCGCCGGATTTCGCAAAGGGCGAATGGCCCGTGTAGACCCGATCGGAGTTGTTACAGCCCGCGGGTACGATTTTCTTCCCCGAGTACAGGGCGATCTGCGCAATCCCGGTCTTGCCGGTGCCGAGTCGCAACGACCGGGTACCCTCGGGGAAGATGATGAGGTTGAGGTTCCACTCCCTGATCGCCCTCGTGCTCAGTTCGGCCACCTTCTCCATCAGGAGCTGGTGATAGTCCTTGAGGTGCTCGATGAAGCCCTGTGTGAAGAGGGTTGACGTCTCGGCATTGAGCTTCTCGTGCGATGCGTTCTCTCCGATCTTCCCGTCGATCCAGTCCTTGATGGCGCGGTACTCCTCTTTCCCGATTTTCCGGCCGAATCGCTGCTTGTAGAACTCCTCCACCAGGTACCCCATGGAAGGCACGGGGATGACGTTGCTTGCGTCCAGCATCTTGCCGACCGCCTTGCTGCGGTAGTATTTCCCCTTGGCCCAGACCGTCGTGAAGGGGTAGCGAAGCCGCCAGAGCTGGTACTGGAAGGGCCAGTAGTTGTATCGGTCCGTGTGGTTCATGGCGAAGATGACCGTTTCGTCTCGGGGGATCCTCTCTAGGTTCTCGAAGCGGATGTCCACTTTCCGGAAAAGGCGATAGTTGGGTGTCAGGACGAGGGTCGCGATGATCTTCTGCCCGATGGGCGTCGATGAGAGGCGGATCTGGTCCAGGTATTTCTCGTCGATCATGACCTCACTCCTGCCGTGCAACCCTTCCTCCGGCGGATTTCTATTACCATAAGGGTTCCATTTCGCAAGGATTTTCTGGTTCCACGGCCCCACGCCCCTTTACATCCCGGCATGGCTGTGCTTAACTGCTCCAATCTTCGGCAAAGGCGGCCCCCGGCATGACCCTCTGGAACGAAAAGCGAAGAATTCTGATTACCTGCGCGCGCGGCGCCCCGGGGGTCCTCTCGGGTGAACTCCAGGCGCTACGTTTCCCCGTCCTCTCGATGCTGGAGACGGCCCTCGAGACGGAGGGCACTCTTGCCGACACCGTCCGCCTCAATCTCACCCTGCGAACGGCCCAGCGTATCCTGTATCTCCTCGATGCGTTCCCGTCCGGCCAGGCCCAGGATCTGTACCGTCGACTCGTGAAGCTGCCCTGGGAGGCGATCATCGCCGCCGACGGATACCTCTCGGTCACATCGAGCGTCAAGACCGGTGCCGTCAACGATACCCGTTTCGCCAACGTGAAGACAAAGGACGCCATCGTGGACCGCATCCGCGACCGGATGGGCCGGCGCCCGGACTCGGGCCCGGGGCGCCACGGGGCCGTCGTCCACCTGCACTGGGAGGACGAGCGCTGCGAGGTCTGGCTCGACACCTCAGGGGAACCCCTCTCGCGGCGGGGCTACCGGAAGATCCCCCTCGAGGCCCCCATGCAGGAGACCCTGGCGGCCGCCGTCATCCTCGCGACCGGGTGGGACGGCGGAATGCCACTGGTCAACCCCATGTGCGGAAGCGGCACCCTGGCGATCGAGGGGGCCCTCATTGCCCTGGGCAGGGCGCCCGGGATTCTGCGGCAGAACTTCGGGTTCATGCACATCCTGGGATTCGATCGAACCGCGTTCGAGAGACAGCGGGACGCCCTCAAGAAGGCCGCCCGCCGGAAGGTCGCCGGGCGCATCGTCGCCACCGACATCCGGCACGAGGCCGTCGATGCGGCAAGACAGAATGCCCGGACGGCGGGGGTGGAGCACCTCATCGAATTTGCGGCCTGCGACTTCCGCGATACCCCCGTTCCGGGGGGCGGGGGGGTCGTGATCCTCAACCCCGAGTACGGCGAGCGGATGGGAGACGCGGGGAAGCTGGGGGAAATCTACAAGGAAATCGGGAACTTCTTCAAGAACCGGTGCCTGGGCTACCGGGGCTACATCTTCACGGGCAACCTCGAGCTGGCCAAGACGGTCGGCCTGCGGACGCAGCGCAGGATCCCCTTCTACAACGGTCCCATCGAGTGCCGCCTGCTCGAGTACGAACTCTACCGCGGAAGCCGCAAGGACGGCGCCGGGGGCTGAGCCGTCTCTGGAGCGGAATTTGCACACCTCGCGGGAAGGGTCAACGAATTCGGCCGCGGGGCGTTGTCATGTGTCAAGAAGTGCGGAATTTGAGGAGGCAGTGATGAAAAGGATCATCGTTTTGTTCGCGGCCCTGGTGCTTCTGGCGCCGGCGGCAGGCGTTTCGGCCCAGAGCGTGAGCACGGGCATCTCCATCTCCAACGGCGAGCTGCGGAGTTTTTATCTGGCCGTCGGAGACTATTACCGGGTACCCGAGGCCCGCATTACGTACGTGAAACAGCATTACCGTGTCCACGACGAGGAACTCCCCGTGGTGTTCTTCCTCGCGTCGCGGGCCCATGTGGATCCTTCCGTCATTATCGACCTTCGCTATCGTCAGCGGATGAGCTGGCTCAACATCACGCTTCACTACGGGCTGACCCCCGAGATCTACTATGTGCCCGTGCAGCGCGTGGGTCCCCCTTACGGCAATGCCTATGGCCACTACAAGAAACATGGGAAGGATTACAGGAAGGTCAGGCTCGCGGACGCCGACGTGGTCAACCTCGTCAATCTGCGCTTCATGTCCGAGTACCACGGGGTGGCCGCCGAGGTGGTCATGGACCGCCGGGGCCGGGGCGAGCGCTTCGTCGTCATGAACGACCATTACTACAAGGAAAAGGGAAAGAAGCATCACGGCGACGACAGGGGCAAGGGCAAGGGCAAGGACAGGGACGACAAGTGGGACAAGAAAGACAAGAAGGACAAGGACGACAAACACGATAAGAACAAAGGCAAGGGACACGGCAAGGGCAAGGACGATTAATAAAAGGGTTGAGGGGCCGGGATGCAGGGGCCCGTGTGAAACCGAGGGGCGCTGCAGAAACGCAGCGCCCTTTTTTTACGCCAGGGGTTTTGTCAGGTCCAGGCAGCACACGGTCAGCAACGGGGGCCACGGGACGAGCCCTTTTCCCGACAGGAGGGATTGCAACCGGTAGAAGACGGCGGGGAATGTCCAGGGGAGCAGCCTGTGATTCATCCGGGCCGCGCTTGCCGTGGTGAAAATCCCCGGCACGGTCGCCCGCGAGGCGAGGTTGCGGTCAATCGCATCGCCGCTCCGGAATTTTTCCAGCAGGGCCTCGATCAGCCTCGTCCCACGGGCGGGGCTGATGTCGCGCGTGCCGTCCGGCGAAACGTCGAACGTGGCGAGGAGTTTCCCGCCGGGCTTGATGACGCGGTGAAATTCCCCGACGATGTCTTCGAAGCGGTCCGTGTGCTCCAGGACCGACACGCAGTAGACGGCGTCGTAGTGCGAGTCCTCGCCGGGAATGCTGCGAATGTCCGCCTGAAAGAACTCCACCCTGCGGGCAGCGGGGCTGTCGATCTTTTCGAAGACATCCCGGAGCCCCGCGTCGCTGTCACAGCAGTGAACCTTCAGCGACGCGTGTCTCTCGCAGAGGTAATAGGGGAAAAAGGTCACCCCCGAGCCCGCGTCCAGGACGATTGCCTCCCCGTTTCTTCCGAAGGCGGTGTCGAGGCGGCCGGAAACGAAGGGGTATTCCCACTGCCGGCTCCACTGATGGAGCGGGTCTCTTCCCCATCGCCTCCCGTGTCTGCCCAGGGCCCGCCCGTTGGCGGACAGGAAGCGGTCCGAGAACGCCTCCATGTCTTTGAACTCGGCAGAGTCGAGGACGGCTCGATAGTCGCTTTCCGACGGGATACCGGGGGGCAGCTTCCGGGGCATTCCTGCCATTCGGCCTACTTCCTCCGCTCCACGGACCGCAGGGACTCGTCCATTTTCCTCAGCTCCTCGCCGTAGGCGGCCCAGTTGCCCTGTTTCATGAACTCCTGGGCCCTCCGGTAATGCTGCAGGGCCTCGAGGGCCATTTCCCGATCCGTCCGCTGCCTCGCTTCCGCCGCCGCCGTAGCGGCCGGGGGCCTTCCCCCCCTGTCGCGGATCAGCTCGCCGCCGAAGATGCGCTGCAGCGACTGCTCGAGCGTTTCCTCCATGGCGATCATGTTTCCGAAGGCCACGATGACCCGCTTGAGCTCGGGCAGCTGCCCCTTCTCCGCCGAGAGGTAGAGAGGCTGGACGTAGAGGATCGACTTCTCGATGGGGATCGCCAGCAGGCTGCCCCGGATCGCCGTCGAGCCGCGCTGGTTCCAGAGCGCGAGCTGCTTGGAGATCTCGGCCTCCTGGTTGATGCGGGCGTCGATCTGCTGCGGCCCGTAGATCAGCTTTTGCTTCGGGAACTGGTAGGCGATGAGCTTGCCGTAGTTGGGCATGTCGCAGCGCACGGCCATCCAGGCGGCCATGTTGTCCTTTCGGCTCGGCGTGAAGGGGACGAGCATGATGAACTCCTCCTTCTTCTCGCCGGGCAGCTTCATGATCGTGTAGTAGGGGTCCATCTCCTGCTCGCCGCTGCGTCCCGGCCTGCCCGGGATGGCCCAGAGATCCTCCTTGTTGTAGAAGACCTGGGGGTCCTGCATGTGGTAGGCCCGGAACATGTGGGCCTGGATGCCGAGCATCCCTCCGGGGTATCGGATGTGTTTCTGCAGAGGTTCGGGCATCTCGGCCAGGGGCTTGAAGACTCCCGGGAAGATCTTTGCGTAGGTCTGCAGGACGGGGTCCGTCGCGTCGCTCACGTAGAGCTGCACCGTGCCGTCGTAGGCGTCGACGAGCGCCTTGAAGGAGTTGCGGACGTAGTTGCCCACGCTCTTCATGGGCTCCGAGTAGGGGAAGCGGTCCGTCAGGGTGTAGCCGTCGACGAACCAGACGAGCCGCCCCTCGGGGGTGATGACGAGGTAGGGGTCGCCCTCGAGGCGCGCGAAGGGCGCGATCTTCGCGACCCGTTCCCGCACCGTGCGATAGTACATGATGCGGCTCTCGTCGGTGATCTCGTTGGCCAGCAGGATCGTCACCGAACCGAACCGGGCCGCGAAGAGGAGCTTGCGGAAGAAGGACAGGGGCACGCCGCCCTTGCCCTCATAGGTCGAATACACGTTCTTGTCCCCCACGGGGTAGTCGAACTCGGGCGCCTTGGTGCGCACGAAGACGTAGTCGTTCGACGTCTCCCCGTAGTAGATCTCCGGCCGGGTGACCTTGAGATTGGCCGTCGATACGGGCGGGATGTCCTTGATGAAGAACTCGGGAAGCCCCTCGGGTGTGACCCGGTTGACGGGGCCCACGACGATGCCGTAGCCGTGGGTGTACGTCAAGTGCTCGTTCACCCAGGTTTTGGACGGCAGCGACGGGTAGTGCATCTCGCGCGGCGAGAGCATCACCTGGCGGTACTCGCCGTTGACCATGTAGCGGTCGTTGTCCACGTCGGTGAACTTGTAGTACGTCCGAATCTCCTGGAGCTGGCCGTAGGTCTGCAGCAGCGGCGCGTCGTTCCAGAGGCGGATATTCTTGATCGTGAGGTCGTTGCGACGCAGATCCTCGCGGGTCAGGTTCTCCTCGGCGGGGAAGTCCCGCTCCTCGATGTTGTCGAGCTGGTAGGCCAGGCGCGTGTACTTGATGTTCCACTCTATGTAGGGCCGCTCGAGGACGATCTCGTTGGGGATGACCTGGAACTTCTGGACGAAGGTCGGGTAGACCCCCCGGCCGAGGATGAAGAGGGCCGCGAAGGCGCCGACGGCCACGATGGGGATCAGTACCTTGCCGACGAAGGCGTAGACGACGATCGCCGCCCCGCAGAGCAGGGAGACGACCATGAGGGTCTTGAGGACCCAGAGCTGGGTCGTCACGTCGGTGTAGCCGGGTCCGAAGACGACGCCGCGCTTGGTGAACAGGATCTCGTTGAGAGAGAGCCACGACCCGAAGACGCCCCAGAAGAAAAAGAGGGAAGCCAGGATCAGCAGGTGCCGCCTCGCCGCGGGCGCGAGGGCGAAGACCTGCGGGGGCCGGATAATCACGGCTTTTCGGATGACGTAGACGACAGCCGTCGCGAGGAGCGTGAAGAGGTTCAAACTCACAAACCAGCCGAAGAGGTGGTTCAGCAGGGGAAGCTCAAAGACGTAGAACCCGATGTCCTTTCCGAAGAGGGGATCGTTTACCCCGAAGGGGGTGCCGTTGAAGAACAGCAACAGGTTCTCCCACTGGTTGGCCCCGGCCAGCGCGGCAAACAGGCTGAGCAACAGGGAAATCACGAGGATCAGAAGCTGGAAGGGCTTCTTCCCGGGGGTCACGTCGATGGTGTCGCTTCCCTCGTGCAGTTGAAATTGCGGGGCCAGGCGGTTGGCCAGGGTAAGGTTCAGGAAGAAGAACAGGAAGTAGGGGATGCCGAAGAACGCGGCCGCCTTGAGCTGTGCAACCAGGCTGACAGTGAAAACGTTCTCGTAGCCAACCTCCTGGAACCAGAACCAGTCCGCGATCAGGCCGGCCGTCCGCCAGAAGAAAAAGAACAGGCCTCCCAGGACGAGAGCCAGGATGAAGCCGCGGGGCAGTTTTGTCGGAGGCCGGATGGTGCGGATGTCGACCATGATGAGGGGTCCCCTTTTTGTTCGTGATTGCCCGGGTTTCCGGGAAGCTGCCTCGCACTATAGGGTATCCCCCGGGGGCTGTCAAGGGATGCGCCCCGCACGGACCTTGACGGGGAGTGTATAATGCGGCATGAATGAATCATTACGAGCCGAGCCTCGCGAGGCGTGGTAATCTACGACAACGTTCCACTACTGGGGGAACTCCAAAGTTACAAAGGGGGGGACAACCGCAACATGGAAGCCTACCGAATCGGCGATCACGTGGTTGCCGCAGACACGGAAGAGGACGCCCGGCATTTCTACCGGGAGGAAGTCGGCAAGGATGCGCCGGCCGAGATCGAGGAGCTGAGCGTCTCCCTCGAGGTGCCGGCCGGCGAAGGGAAGACGGCCACCATCCGGGACCTGATGAACAAGATCATCGACGAGCGCTGCGCATGGCTGCGGTTGGGCATTCCCTGCGAACTGCACTGGCCCTTCATCATCACGAAGCTGAAATAAAGGGTGGAGGGATCTCCCCAATCTCAAAGAGGCTGCCCCCATCGAGGTGTTCGTTTGATTCGCTTTCGCCCGCTGCTCTTGCTGCTCATCCTCCTGGTGTTTGCCGGCTGCGCGAGGCGCGAGACGCCTTCCGAGCCGATCCGGCCCGCGGGCAAGGGACCCATGCCGGCGAAGATGGGCTTCACCATTCAGGCGGGCGCCTTTTCCAAGGCCGAAAACGCGGCACGGCTCACGGGCCGTCTCAACCGCGAGGGCCTTTCCGCATACTACTTCGTCTACAGGACAGGGCTCTACAAGGTCCGCTTCGGCAACTTCAAAACCGCCGAGGCGGCCTCGGAACGCGCCCGGCGCCTCGTGGACAAGGGCATCATCGAGGAGTACTGGGTCGTCAACCCCCGCGAGTACGCGATCGCCCTCAAGGACGAGAAGGGCGAGGACTATGTCCGCGACGAGATCGTGCGGACGGCAAGGAGCTTCATCGGCGTCCCCTACCTCTGGGGCGGCGACTCGGCCGACGAAGGCTTCGACTGCAGCGGTTTCACCATGGCCGTCTACCAGTACAACGGCCTCATGCTGCCCCACTCGTCGCGCGATCAGTCCGAGATGGGGAATCCCGTCGGCAGAAGCCGTCTCGAGAAAGGCGACCTGGTCTTCTTCAACACGAACAACTCGGGCAAGGTCTCCCACGTGGGGGTCTACATCGGCGGGGGGCGCTTCATCCACGCGCCCGGCCGGGGCAAGAAGATCGGCATCGAATCGCTCGACGGCAAATACTACAGCACGCACTACGCAGGCGGGCGCTCACTGCTGTGATGCGATCGCATGGCGCTCGACGATCCGGCCGAAAGCGGACAGCGCCTCGTCCAGGGTCCCCGTGTTCAGGACGTACTCGTCGGCCAGCGCGATGGGGACGGCAACGCCGTAGTCGATCTCCCTGCGGTCCCGCCCGTCGAAGGCCGCCGCCGAGTCGTCGGATCGGCCCCGAGACAGCACCCGCGCCCTGCGCAGCGGTCTCGGGGCCAGAAAGGCGATGACCACCGTTTCGGCCTGCGCCCCGATGAGGTCGACTTCCTGCCGCGACCGGATCCCTTCCATGAACGCCACGGCCGCACCCGAATCCAGCGCCGCCTTCAGGGCAAGGCGCGTCACGCCCATCCCGTCCGCGCCGCGGAGTTCCGTCGAGAGCCTCGCCATGCTTTCCGCATCGGGCGACACGCCCCTCCGGGCCGCTTCGGCCCTCACGATATCGCCCGTGGCGAAATAGGGGTAACCCTTCGCGCGGGCAACCTGCCGTGCGATGTCCTTTCCCGCCGCGGGCATCCCGATAATGATGAAGCACTTCACAGGATTCTTCTCCTTGTCTCCCCCTTTGTAAAAGGGGGACCGAGGGGGATTTTTCTTTCTCCAATGTACCCTTGACTCTATACCCGAGACCCTGTTTTTCGCGCAAGGGTTGACCGTGGAATCTCTTTCGTCTATATAGGGCCACCGGGTGCGGTGACGCGTCGGCGAACGAAATAATGAAGGAATCACCCATGCAAGGAAAACGAATCCGTGAAAGCGCCATCCTGCTGGCCCAGGTCATGAACCCGCAGGACGCCAACCCCGCGGGGAACGTCCACGGCGGCGTCATCATGAAGCTCATCGACACGGCAGCGGGGGCGGCCGCGATCAAGCACGCGGGGGCAAACTGCGTGACGGCCTCGATCGACCGCCTCGATTTTCACAACCCCGTTTTCGTCGGCGACCTGGTCACGCTGAGGGCCGGCATCAATTACACGGGCAAAAGCTCCATGGAAGCCGGCGTGCGCGTCGAGTCGCAGAACCTCTTCACCGGGGATACGCGCCACACCGTCTCGGCCTACCTCACCTTCGTGGCCCTGGACCAGCAGGGCAAGCCGGCACCCATCCCGCAGCTCATCCTGGAGACGGCCGACGAGCAGCGCCGCAACCGCGAGGCCCAGGCGCGCCGGGAGGCCAGGCTCCGGGAAAAGACCAAGGAAAAGGCCTGCCAGCTCAACGGCGAGACCTGCGACTAGCGTCTCTGGTTCCCCCCTTTTGAAAAAGGTCCGTCTGGGCAAGGGACCTCCCCCTTTGTAAAAGGGAAATAGAGGGGGATTTTACAAACGAACTGTCGTACAGGTACCGGTCAACTTTTCACCGAGGCCCCATGAAAAAACTCAACCCCGACTACGTGAAGGACGTCACTGGGCTGGCGAACCAGAGCCCTTACTTCCGCCACCTCGGCATGGTGATTGCCGAACTCGGCATGGGCGAGGCCCTTGTCGAGCTGCAGCCCCGTGACCACCACCTGCAGGTGTACGGCAACGTTCACGGGGGAGTCATCGCGTCGCTTGCGGACACGGCCATCTTCTGGTCCTGTTTTGCCGAGCTGGATGAATCCGTGGGGATCACGACCGTGGACCTGAAGGTCAACTACCTGGCGCCCGTTGCCGAAGGCATGCTCAAGGCGCGCGGCAGGCGGATTCGACTGGGCCGCACCCTGGGCCTCGGCGAGGCGGAAATCTTCAACGGCGATGGAAAACTCGTCGCCCACGGGACCTCCTCGGTCATTGTCCTGCCGGCCTTCGGATTTCCCGGCAACCCGAAACTGCCGCCGAAATTCCTGTAGATTCCACCTGCCGAAACCCCTCGATCCCGATGCCTCCGCCGTGCCTGGAAGGGCACAAAATCTGCATAATTTCTCGCGGCGCCGCAGGCCTTGCGCGAGGGGCGACGGCTCCGACATTCTGCATGGTGCGTTTGAAAACTCAACGGGCAAAGAACGTCCCCTTTGGCGGGGGATGATCCACACGTGGAAGGGAGAAAACCCATGATTCGTCTTTCATTTCGAAGGTTGCTTTTGCTCTGTACCGTCATGGTGGCGGCCTTTTCGCTGGCATTGTCCGGCCCGGCGGTCCCGACACCGGCCGATGCCGCCGAGGTGCTTTCCGTTACGGCCGGTGACGGGAAGTCGTTTTACTCCTACTCCACCCGCCTGAGCATCAAGCAGGCGTACTATCTCCTGAACATCAACGGCGGCACAAGGCCTTACACCTTCAGCCTGACCAAGCCCTTTGTCGTCGTCGAGCCGTCGTACCCGGGAGCGCAGGTCTCCTTCAAGGTGATTCCCAAGGCAGTGGGCACCACCGTTCTCACGGTCAAGGACACAAAGGGCAACACCATGGTCCGCGAGATCGTGGTCTACGACCCCGGGGTGCAGCCGCTTGCTCTCGGCGCGCTGCCTGGCGCATCGAACCCAGTGGCGGTCGGCCAGGGGCGGGGGTTTGGCGTCTCGGGCGGCAAGGCGCCCTATACGGTCGTCTCTGCCAACCCCGGCATCGCCCGCATCGAAGCCAGGACGAACCTCTACATGGTCTGGGGGGTGGCGGCCGGGTCGACGCAGATAACCGTCACGGACGCAGCAGGCGCGAAGGTGCAGGGCACGGTGCACGTGGGCACGACGAAGCCCCTGAGCGTCTCCGCCGATGCCTCGATTCTTGCTGGAGGCAAGGGCGAACTCGTCATCAGCAGCGGCAACCCTCCCTACACGGTTTCGACAAGCCCGCACCTCTCGGCGGCTCTCAAGGGCAACGACACGTACGGGCGGACTGTATACACGCTCACGGCCAAATCGACCGGGCAGGGGACGGTCACCGTCAGGGACGGGAAAGGCCAGACGGCGACCCGTAACATCACGATCAAGGAGTGGGTCACCCTGTCGTTCCCCCAGCTGACCGCCGAGCCCAGGGCCCTCGATGTGGGGCAGACGACCCCCCTGTCCGTCTCGGGCGGCAAGCCCCCCTACACGGTGACGGCCAGCAACCCGAGTGCGGTGACCATCCAGCAGCAGGCAGCCGGGCAGTATGCCGTCACCGGCCGCCAGGCGGGTGTTGTCGGCATCGTGGCCAAGGACAGCGCCGGCGCGACCCGCGAGCTGTCGCTGATCGTCAGGAACCTGCCCACGCTGACGCTCGCCGCGCCTTCGGCGCTTACGGTGGGCTCGACAGGCACGCTCACGCTGATAGGCGGCGCAGGCCCCTTCACGGTGACGGTGTCCGGCAGCCAGCTCACGGCAACCAAGGTCGAAGAGAAGAAATACACGCTGACCGCGAAAGCGGCGGGCAGCGCCGTCATCACCGTCAAGGACGCCAAGGGCACCACCAAGCAGCACACCGTTGCCGTGACCGTGCCGGTTGCGCCGCTTAAGCTCTTCGTGTCGTCCAGCACGCTTCAGCTCGGCGCGACGGGCACGGCCGCCATCCGGGTCCTGTCGGTCCAGGGCGGCGTCGCGCCCTACACGGCAACAGTTTCCGGCAACCAGCTCACCCTGACCCAGGTCAACGCCACGCAGTTCCAGATGGCCCCGAAGGTGAAGGGGACGGCGACCATCACCGTCAGGGACAGCAAGGGCACGACGGCCACCCAGGCGATCACGGTGCAGTAGGAAGCCGGGGCGACCCGGGTAGAAAAGCAGGCAACAGTCCATCAAGGGAGAAGGCAGGGCCGCAGCGGTCCTACCTTCTGTTCATTAACTGTTTGATACCTTCTCCTCCGCTGCCCATCTAAGGGTTTTCTCCCGCGGCAATCAGGAATTAGCGGATAGTCTTTCAAGAACCTCTGCAAAATAATGTCAACTGGGGCGAGCCCGGTCCAGGCCGTCGAATCCGGGAAATCCTTTTCGTCGTGGAAGGGAGAAATGAACACTCCGACCATGATCGGCATCCGTCCGGTTGCCGAGGACACCACATCGCTGGTTTCGTACTTCCCGATCCCCTTTTTCGGGATCCTGCCAGTCAACGCGTTCCTGATTAGAGCGGCCGAGCCCGTTCTCGTCGATACGGGGCTTGTTGCCCTTCGGGATTCTTTCATGAAGCATCTACGGTCGATCATCGACCCCGGTGAGCTTCGGTGGATCTGGCTCACCCATACCGATGCGGACCACATGGGCAACCTGCTGCCGATCCTCGACGAGGCGCCTCGCGCAAGGGTCATCACGACGTTCCTGGGGATGGGCAAGATGTCGCTTCAGCAGCTTCCCACAGATCGTGTGTACCTGCTCAATCCCGGTCAGTCTCTTGATGTGGGCGATCGGGAATTGCTTTGCCTGAAGCTCCCATCCTTCGACGCCCCCGAGACAACGGGTTTGTTCGATACCTCGACGCGGGCGCTCTTCAGCGCCGACTGCTTCGGGGCGCTCATGAAAGAACCTGCTGAGGCGGCAGGGGGCATGGCATCGGATGATCTGCAGCGGGGGATCATCACATGGACGACAATCGATGCCCCCTGGCTCGCGTCGGCCGACAGGAACCTGTGGGCCCGCTCCCTGGACAGGGTCCGCAACCTGAAACCCAGGCATGTCCTCAGTGGTCATCTGCCCCCGGCCGAGGATCTCACGGATATCCTGCTGCAGCATCTGGACTCGGCCTATGATGCCAGTCCGTTCATTGGACCGGACCAGAAAGCCCTGGAGAACGTGATGAGAGTCTCCGGAAGAGGTTGAGGAGCAACAAAGTCGTGGCGGCTCTCTTTTGTCATTCCCCGTCTCCTTTGAAGTAACCAGGAGGTGAAGACATGGAAAGGAAATCCAGAGTCATTGTGTCGATTGCCGTCGCGTGGGCCTTCATGCTGGCTTTCGCTGTTTCAGCATCCTCCGCGACATATGGGCCCCTCGCCGGGCTGAAATCCGTCAAGGCGATCTTTGACGTGAGGGCAGCCAGCGCGAAGAGCGCCGCCCTGCAGCTCAAGCTTATCCATGACACGTACCAGGACAAGAGCGTCCGGGCTGTGTCGAAGAAGCCGTCCTTCGTTGTCGCCTTCATGGGCCCGTCCGTCAAACTGATCTCGACGAACAGGCAGGCGTTCCCGGCAGAGGATCAGAAATCGCTGGATGAAATCGCCCAGACCATCCGGGAAATGGCGAAGGAGGGGATTAGAATCGAGGTTTGCGACTTTGCCGTCAAGGCAAACGGCATGGACCCGGCCTCGATACTGCCGGAGATCAAGCACGTTCCGAACAGCTGGATTTCCCTGATCGGCTACCAGGCCAAGGGCTATTCCATCGTGCCCGTCTACTGACGTACGAAGCGGGAAGAGAAGTGTTCCCGCTGAAAAGGAGGAGCGATGAAATGAAACACAGGGTCATCTCATTACTGACAGTGTCCGTCTTCCTGATCGTCTCCGGTTGCGCCACGATCCCGGAAGAGCACAAGGGCGCCGCCACGGGGGCCGGTGTCGGCGCAGCCGCGGGCGCCGTGCTGGGCGCCGCGATGGGGGATACGAAAGGGGCCGTCATCGGCGGGCTCCTGGGCGCGCTGGTCGGCGGGGCCATCGGCCACTACTATTACGATCAGAACAAGACGCGGACCGAAACGTCCAACCAATACGGCTACCGGTCGACCCAGGGACCCATAATCCGCATCGAAGGGGCCTCCGTCGAACCGCAGACCGTGGCACCGGGCGGCAAGGTCGAATTGAAACTGACTTACGCCGTGCTGACGCCCGCCGAGGCGACGGAGCTGACCATCGTCGAGAAGCGCGAAATCCGTCACGAAGGAAGCCTGGTCGGGAATCCCGAGGTCACCGTCATTCGCAAGGGCGGCACCTATACGTCCAATATTCCCCTGACGCTTCCTGCCGACGCGAAGAAGGGGCTCTACGTGGTGACCAGCACGGCGCGGTCGGGACAGCTTTCAGAGACGATCCAGTCGGCCTTTACGGTCCGCTGAGGCCGGCAGCGGCAGTCCGAGGCAGCGGCAGTGAATCGACACCCTGAAAGGAGCCACACCATGAGCAAACCCTATGTACGTCTCGACAAGAGCAAAGCCGCGGTCCTGCTGGTGGACCACCAGGCGGGGCTGTGCTCGCTGGTGCGCGATATCGACCCCGACACGTTCCGGAACAACGTGCTGGCCCTGGCCGATCTCGCGAAGTACTTTAAGCTGCCCGCCATCCTGACGACAAGCGCCGAGAACGGCCCGAACGGGCCGCTGATGACCGAGCTCAGGAAAACCTTCCCCGATGCCCCCTACATCGCCCGCCCCGGCCAGATCAACGCCTGGGACAACGAGGATTTCGTGAAGGCCGTCAGGGCAACCGGCAGAAAGCAACTGATCATCGCCGGCATCGTCACCGAGGTTTGCGTGGCGTTCCCGGCCTTGTCCGCAGTCGAAGAAGGCTACGAAGTCTTTGTCGTGACCGACGCCTCGGGCACCTTCAACGAGGTGACGCGCCTTTCCGCCTGGGACCGGATGTCGGCTGCCGGCGCCCAGCTGATGACCTGGTTCGGCGTTGCCTGCGAGCTGCACCGTGACTGGCGCAACGACGTCGAGGGCCTGGCGACGCTGTTCGCCAACCACATCCCCGATTACCGCAACCTGATCAACAGCCACAGGGCCGGCAAGTAAAGATCCCGGCTCCATTCCGGCTGTGCCGGGTTGGGTACGGGCACTGTCATTCTGCGCAATGCGTCTTTCGCGGAAATCTGGTAATAAGAAATGAACGACCGCGAAGGAGGGTGACCATGGGAATTCTATCCTGGATCGCGATGGGGTTGATCGTCGGGCTGCTGGCAAAGTTCATCATGCCGGGCAAGGACCCGGGCGGGCTCATCGTCACGGTGCTGCTAGGGGTGGCGGGCGCTTTCGTAGGCGGCTACGTCGGGTCCTTCCTGGGGTTCGGGACCGTCACGGGGTTCAACCTGGGGAGCATCCTGCTGGCTACGGGCGGCGCCATTCTCCTGCTGATCCTGTACCGGTTCATCAAGAAGTAGCACATCTCGCTTTTCCTCAAACTTCCAATTCCTCGACGGGAGGCAGAGCAACGCCCTGGCCGCTCTTTGGTCTCCCTTATCCTTCGCCTCGATTCGGCAGGCCGTTTCGAGCCCGGCTCATTCCTGCGCCGCACGAATATCATTATTGAAGCCTGCCCCGGTCTCTGTCCCACTTTTTTCTGAAATAGTCTTAAAGTATCCATTGCCCCTGCCGAAAAAAGAATAAGGTACCTATGCCGATGCGAGACGATTGGAGACCGATCGCTGCCATCCGGGGAATTTCACGATGCCGACTGTTCCTGCGCACCGTAAGCACAATCTTTTCAGGGTCGAAACCCAATAAGGAGGCTTTCATGAACGTTCAAAGGCTGAATCAGTGCGTTGAAAATCTCAAGCGTGACCTGGGGGAAGGACTCCTCGCCACTAGCATCGTCTCGAACACGGACGGGCTTGCGATCGCTTCCCACAATTCGAGTCCGAAGGCTGCCGCTATTTTCGCATCCATCACCGACAGCATCAACACGGGACTTGCCAAGGGACCCTACCCCCCTCTCGGGAAATACTACATCCTCGATCTCTGCGACAACAAGATGCTCATCTTTTTGCCCCTCGGGAACTTTCAGTGGGGGGTGGCCATCGATACGACGAAAGTCAAACTGGGTCTGCTCCTGAATGTCGTCCTTCCGGATATGGTCAACAATTTTGAAGCGGCGATGACCGAGTGAGCGAGGAAATGATGAAATGGGAGAGGTACTGAAGCAGATATACGAGTTCGTCGAAAAGAAAGGCGGCCTCAAAGCCCGGATGCAACTCGTGGAGCGCACGGGAATCGCGAAGGAGAAAGCCGGACTCATCGAGGAGGAAGAGGAAATCGTACGGGGATTCAAGGCGCTGGCAGCCGAACTGACAGGCCAATCCTTCGACGACTACCTTCGCTCCCCGAAGTAGCCAAGGACAGTAGCGTCCTCCTTCATAGTCAGTGCCCACGACGGGAAGTGAGGCGCCACCGTCTCCCGGCAGGAGCCTTTTCTCCCTCGTTGGGAGAGGACAGGGGAGCCCTGTTGCAAGCGCGGCAGTGATTTGGAAAAGAAACAGGCAGGAGTTCCATCGAACTGGAAAGGCAGGGTCATCGTCGCCCTGCCTTTGTGCTGTTGGGCCAATTTGCATCCCCCTTTGACCGGGGGCGCGTCCCGACAGGAGGCGCAGTCATGTATGGTTCTTTCCCTGCCGGGCTGCCCCGCGAAGCGGACCCAGGCAGCCAAAAGGGGGAACGAGGGGGATGTGTTGTTATGCGGGGTGTGCCTGAATGTCAATAATCAGGCCTGACCCCGCCTTTAGACGAAGGGGCAGGGCTATTTCCTGCTCCATATGATCAGAAATACGATAAATAGAATCGAATAAATGCCCGTAAAGATCACAATGAATGTGGGAAGCCCAAAAAGCAGAGAGGGGACTTCAAATCCGCATATCCACTTGATTCCATAGCTCACCAGGGTAAGTATTAAGGCAAAGAGGGCAGCATCCGTGTGCGCATGCTTATTAATTCCAAAGGAGCCCATGATTTCTCAGTACCATTGAATGACAATGCTTCTTCAGGTCGGCAGTCATATCGCTTTCCCAAAATCGCTGTACATGGCTTCGCCCGCGTCCGTTGTCTCATATGCAATCTGTGTCCACGGATCGTCCGATATGCCGGGATACCAACTCACAGGGTTGCGAAGTATCTCGTCTGTTTTTTCTGCAGCTATCGTTTCACAATGACGTTGCCCCTTCTTATCCCACTGCTTGATCAGGATGACGCCGTCTCGTTTAAGAAGGTCCCGCAAGGCTTCATCCGCCAAACGGTATTTTTCCCCAACACCGATCTCGGGCCAAAGCGTATTCATGCGCCAGATAATCTCATAAAGACCGGTGAGGTCATCCAGACTCATATCAAGAATCTCTCTTTTCCCGGTGCGAGCCCTTTCCATTCCGGGTTTTCCTGCAAATCCCACGATGTGTGCTGTGCACGAGACTACAGCCTATCCTTATCAAAGCATAGGCAAGAACAGCATGAGCAACGTCGTACCAGCCAGAACGATAGCCGCAAAAGCCGCTATCATGTTTAAGATAATCGCAAACCATCCTAAGCGCTGCAGCTGCAACCCTGCAAAAATGCCGAGCGCATAGCCAGCGACGAGACCCGCAAGGCTGGCCGACGCCCCAAGCCAGAAAGAGTGGCTTTCCATCCCGACAGGTATCCCAATGAAGATGCCGAGAGAGACGAAAAAGAAGAACACTCCCTTTAGAAAATCATCATACGTCGGTCGCTCGCCCCACTGACTGCTCACACTCAAGATCACAAGACCCACGATCCCAACGACGCCGATGATGCTCAGTATCCAACCGGGAACCGACCCCTGTACCGCCGACGGTATCCCAATGATCGCAAGGATCAGGCACACCGCAAAAATGATGAACAACTCCATCGTGGAAGTGAACGTCGTTCCCTGGCTTTCCCCAGCCTTTAGATGGCGGCGGTTCCTTACTGCCCGGGGAAAGAATTGCGTGTGATATTCAACCGATAGAAATTTTGGCGACATAAATGATGACTCTTTGCCCGTCTTATCTGCCGACACTTGTCTTTCCGCTGCGAATCATGGCGGCCAGGTCGGGGTGGCCATTCTGTTCAGCCGTCTCAGCCGGCGTCCACTGAAACCCGTCACGGGCATGGACGTTGGCGCCTTTCTCGAGGAGGAGTCTTGCACTTTCGGTTTTGCCTGCAGCTGCCGCCCAGTGGAGAGGGGTCCACTGATCCTTGTCGCGGGCATTGAGGTCGGCTCCCTTCCCAATGAGAAGGCTTACCGCCTTCGTTTGCCCCTGTGCGACGGCCACATGGAGTGGTGTGCCCCCGTCCTTATCTTTTGCGCTTACCTCGGCCCCTTTGGCAATCAGCATGGCCGCAATGTCCGTATGGCCATTGGAAACGGCCTTATGCAGCGGTATCTGCTGATCCATGTCGCGTAAATTCACGTCCGCTCCTTTCTCGACAAGGAGTACCGCCATATCGGTGCGGCCTGTTCTGGCTGCCCAATGAAGCGGGCTCTTCTCCCACTCCTCTTTGCCGCCATTGACGTTCACCCCGTTGACGATGAGGAGAACCGCAATCTCCTTCCACCCGTGCCCCGCTGCGATCTGGAGAGGGGTCTGCATTTTCTGGGGATCGAACTTCACTCCTCTCCGGATCATTTCCGCTGCGACTCCGGTCCTGCCCGTACATATCGCCATGGAGAGGTTAGCTTCCCCGTTGATGTTCACATCCGCCCCCTTCTCGATGAGAAGGCTCGCGATTTTCGTGTCACCGTAGAGCAATGCCAGATCAAGAGGGGCAAGATTGGCCTTGCTGCGGGCGTTCACGTCAGCACCCCTCCCGATGAGGAGTTCCGCCATCCTGAAATATTGATTTCCCGGCTCCATGATATCTTTGAGCGGCGACACATCCCCCATGCGCCCGGCTCTTTCAGACCGCATGGATAACTCCGCCCCCCGACTCCGAATCTCATTTCCCAGCTTGCCGTTATCCGATTCGATTTTCCAAAGAGCAGTCCGATAATGGCCTACAAAATAGAAACCGCCGGCAGCGGCCACATGAAGCGGCGTCCACCCGTTTTTGTTCCTGGCATTTACGTCAGCCCCCTTTTCGATAAGGAGCCGCGCCACATCGGTCGTGCCGGCACCGGCCGCCCAATGCAGCGCTGTGTTCTGGTTTTCATAACGGGAATTGACGGGTGCCCCAAGGGCCAGCAATTGACCGACCTTTTCTTTATTGTCTGAAAGAACCGCGTTGAACATCTCACCGGCCCGCACAGGGGCTGATGCCATGAACAACGACACGGATATGAATAAGACGGCAAAATGTATCCTTTTCATCATGACCTACTTGCCCCGTTGTTCCTTTGCCGGCAGAAAGGGAGTCGCGGAAACGAGGAAGAACTTGCCGACGTGCTTGCCATCAAAAAAGTCGTTCGGGGTTATATCGACAGGCCCCGGGAACTTCTTTATCGTATGATGCTCCTTATCAATCGGAGTTCCCGTGGCTTTGGCGACGGCGATCGCCGCCCGCTCCGAACAAACGACATTTTTACCGATAAGACCGTAGTCAGACTTCTTTTTCATTGCAGCCTCCCTGGCAACCTCCCAGAGCTTTCTTCCATCGACTTTTGCCTGAGGCCGCGCAATATACATTGTCCGTTTTCCGTATTGACGTAGATACGTGTCTCTGTTGAGAACTCGGCTTCCCTCCTTCGTGTGGTCCAGGAAAAGCATATCCCCATTGACAGTCCGGATGAACGTCAATGCATGGGAGGCGGCACCCCGCTTCAGTCCGGGGGCGGAGACATTGCCGGCCGAAAAAAAGTCAATTGCCCTGTACAGGGGGTCAACGACCGTTATTCCCGCGGCGAGGAGAGAATCATCCGGAGCGAGAAGGAGGATATCTCCTGGCTTCAGTTCATCCAGCGACTGAGGCCGGAAGTCTGGATTTGGAACCCGTAATGCCTTGATCGACGCTATTGCCTCATTTGTCCATGCCTTATCTTCTCCAACGGCTTGTTTGATTAACTTCTGCTGCCTGCGAAGCCACTCCGCGTTTCTCTGATCAAATTCTTCCTGCTCCTTGCGAACGAATGGACTCACGGACGCAACGACATCCGGAGGGGCCTCTGCCAGGGCTTTCTTTACGCTTTCGTTGTACTTCTTTACCTCCTCGCCGTAGGCGATTATCCTTTCCTTGAGGCGGGTTTGCTCGATGGCGCAGGTAGCCGCAATGGCTGAGTTCACCTCTACGTTCGCGCACTGCCGATTGTGGGAGTCTGTCTTCTCGCGCATCTCGCTCCTTGCCTTCATGAGGCGATCCCTTTGCGTGGTTAACTCTTGACGCTGAGGGACAGGTAAGGACTCCGGAATATCCATAATTCTGGGCACGCTCTGGCTGAGAACAGGGTCGACCGTGAAAACTAGAGGGACGAGCACGGCAAGAAGAATAATGAAACTCTTCGGGTTCACTGTTTCCCCCCTTTCGGAGGTTCGCCTTCCTCCTCCTTGAAGGAGACAATGAAGTCCTGCTTTTTAACCTTGATGACCCCTATCTGACTTTGAACATTCATGATCTGTTGTTTCTTCTTTGCCTCTTCGACTGCATACATCCCTTTGACCGAAACATATACTTCTTTTTGCTGCCTGATCTCGGCGAGTTCTTTCTCAAGAGCCTCCCGCTGTTTGACCAAGCCATCCTCCTCCTTCTGCAAAGCTTTATAGGTCGGATGGTTTGCGATCTTGGGAGAAACAACCGCAGGCTTTATCCCTCGCGCATCGACCGGCGACGGACCGGAAATCGCGGTCCCTCCCGTATCGAAACCTTTTCTGGCTTCGATACTCATCTTATCGAGGGGCTTGTTGTTCAGTGAATCCTTGCCGTGTTTTTCGGCAACTGCAGCCTGCTGAAGGGCAGTCAGGTATTGAAGCGAGCCTTTAATATCATTATTGTCGGGCTCAATACTCAGAGCTTTTTTGTATACTGCCTCCGCCTCCTGATAGCGGCGCTGGCTTCTTAGCGTATCTCCCAGGCGTTTGTGGATCGAGGCATCATTCGGTACCAGTTCCAATGCCTTGCGGTAAGCTGTCTCCGCGTCCGTATAGCGTTCCTGATCTTCGAGCGTGCGTCCAAGACCATGGTGAGCCAAAACATCATTTGGAGCGAGTTTTACGGCCTGACGCAGGGCTGCTTCCGCCTCGGGATATTTCTTTTGTTTGTGAAGGGAGCGTCCGAGGAAAATGTGCACTCTTGCATTATCAGGCTCGAGCTTTATGGCCTGGCGATACGCCAATTCCCCTTCGCTATAACGGTTCTGCGAATCAAGAATTTGTCCCAATTGGTAATGAGCCCTCGCATCATCCGGATCAAGCTTAATGGCCTGCCGGAATGCCGATTCTGCCTCGCTGTCTCGGTCCTGATTACTCAGCGAAATGCCCAGTTGGTAGTATGCATCGATATAATTGGGATCGATCTTTAAGAGTTGGCGAAGGACTTTTTCCGCCTCGATGTCGCGTTTTTGGTTTTTCAGCGCTTCGGCCAGATTGTATCGTGCCAATTTAATCTCGGGATCAAGCTGTATTGCCTGGAGAAAAAATACTTCCGCATCCCTGTAACGTTTCTGGCCCAGCAGGGCCCTTCCCAGATGGTTATAAGCCCAGCTGCTTTTAGGATAGACCTTGACCGCCTGGGTCAGCAAGGACTCGGCTTCCCCGTATTTGCCCTGATTGATCAACGCCACCGCTTTTTTGGTCAGGGCGTCACTTTCGCACTCCTTGCGAAGAGCCTCCCAGCTATCGGCATGCTTGCGGTTGATCGACTGGGCTTCACGGACAAGACTCGCGGCGCGTTCGTAATCCTCCCGGCTAATTGCCGCTTTCGCATCCGTTATGTAGATCATCGACCTGCAATTGATGATCTTCTGCTCAAACGTGTTTCCATATTGGTCCACCCCCCAGCGAGACCATACTTTCCCTGCCTCGAGGTAGAGATCCAGCGCCTCGCGATATCTTCCTGCGTCATACAGGGCATCTGCCTTTCGCATGATCTCCCTGGCGCGTCTCATCAATTCGGTGTTGCGGTTGATCCGCTCCTGTTCCTCCTGTTCCCTCTCCCACCTGGGAGAGGATGGAGGGGATGAGCCCCCTTTGCTGCACGGCTGGGTGACAAATTCCCGTCCGTTCCAAACCTGGCACATCCCTGTCGGGGCGCCTTTCACATCTGCATAAACGCCGGTAGAGGACAGTGACGCTGCAATGCTCAGAACGGCCGCCGCTATTAACCGCAGGACAGGCATGGGATACGTCTTGTTCTTGTCTGTCATGTAAATCTCCTTATCATGATCCGTTTACGACTTTGTCCCCGAACGACATCAAAAGCTACTGGTGCCTGCTGCGCGCGATCGATGATGAACCCGGCTGTGCCCGGAAATACAGGGAAGCGGGGAGGCCGTGTAGTGGTTTTAAGCTTGACGATTCGGGGGGTTGGAATTGGAAGGAGACCCCCCTTCCTCGGCGAAACAATGTAGCAAATTACATGCCGATAGGGGGTCGCAGGGGCTGGTAATCGGAAGCAATGACTAATCCTGGTGGATTCGGAAAGCGCTATAAAAGACAGCTAGTTGCTGACCCAACATCGTCGTTCTTCGACAATATAGTCTTCATCACTGGGGTCAGAACTTCAGCGGGCCGCCGGGAAGCTTCAGCGTTCCTTTCATGATGTCTCCCATCGCCTGGGGAGCGTAGGTCGTCGGACATAGAAGCTCCCTGACCCCTCTTTTGAACTCGCCCTTGTCGACGGGCTTATGCGTGCCCATGACGACCTCGAGGTCAGGGTATTTCTCTCGGATGATCTTCGCGTACTTCTCGATGAACGGGCAGAGGGCCGTCATGCAGTACGAGAAGTGAAGGGCGTCCACCTTGAAGGCGGCAATCGCGTCGACGCGCTTCATGATCTTTTCCGGTGCCGCCAGGGTTGGGCATCCCGCGCAGCTGATGATCCCGATGAGCTCCAGGGCCGCTTCATTCGCGTAGCGGTCGAACAGCCCCTTTCTCTTCCTCATGTCCGCCAGGCAGACTACGGCTGCGCAATTGGTGTCCTGCGTGCAGTTCGAACAGGTGATGATGCCGATTCTGGCCATTCGCTATCCCTCCTTTGCCGTGAATTTCCTGGCTGGTTGATTTCTGCCTGATCAGCCATTCATTTACCAAATGTGCGCAACTGTGTGGGACGTCCCCTATTATTCTCCCGACCTAACATTTCTTTCCACAGAATGGACATGTACATTCCGAAGCGTGCAGACGCGCTAGAGCGCGCCACTTTTCAGTAAGGATTAAGCTCATGAAAAAGAAACATACTCCACCCGATATGGTAAGCATTAATGTTAAATTTACACTCTCTCCATTGATCATTCTATTTGCAATCAAACCACCGATAATCGCAAATGATAATGAGGTTAGGGTGCAAATGAGGGCATTAAATGATAGAACTTTATAGCCATACTCCGTTCGTTGATATCTGTTCCATCCGCTTAACATTTTGACTGCGACCCATGTAAATATGCCAGCGGCTGCGCCCGGAATATTAGAAGCGATGATGAGTGTAAATATCATCCGCTCCAAAATGCCAATGATGATTGGGTGAGTTGGTCTACGTTTAATATCTTCCCTTTGGAGCTTTAATTCTTCCCTGTGAGTATCAACAAAATCGCGACAAAACGCCCATACCCAATTTGTGACGACAAGACCGATGAGAAATGAGAAAACAACCGCGCCTAAAAAGAAGCTATCAAAGGTGGGTGGCAAGGGCTTTAAGTAATCCATAATGCGTAACTTATAATTTAGCTGGAAGACATTGTGTTATATGTCACGTTTCATCCTTCCTAACCCGGTCCGGCAATCCTGAGCTGTAAAAACAAAACCCCGCTCTCGTTTGAGATGCGGGGTTTTGTTTTTTCATGGCATGCCCCTTTGGGGGTTGGGTGGTTGGGGTTACCCGATGCCGCTTTTGTGACTGCCGTCGTGGAATCATTAATCAAATAAATTCCGTGGATGCAAGGGGAAAATCGTATTATGATACGCGCTCCGGGTGATAAAAGGGTAATCGTTCCGGATTGAGGGAAGGAGGATGAAGCCATGAAGAGGATCGCTGTCCTGGTCGTTATGCTGCTGCTTGGATTTATTCTGGCAACCGCGCCCTGTGCCTTCGCGCAGGCCCTGGCGGACAAGGCAAAGGCCGAGGGGAAGGTGTCGTTCTACGCCAACATGACCTCCGTCGAGCCCGTGATGGAGGCCTTCCAGAAGAAGTACGGCATCAAGGCCGAGTACACGAGGCTCTCGACGAGCAAGTTCATCGCCACGATCCTGACGGAGCACGCGGCCGGCAAGCTGACGGCCGACGTGCTGCAGGCGCCCATCCCCGTGATGGAGTTGCTCAAGAGCAAGGGCGTCATCGCCTCCTACGTCTCCCCCGCCTCAGCGGGCTACCCGAAGTGGGCCAACAAGGACGGCATGATCCAGAGCTTCGGCATCGAGTACGTCGCCCTGATCTACAACAAGGATCTCGTCAAGGCGGCCGACGTGCCGAAGACCTACCAGGATCTGACGAACCCGAAGTGGAAGGGCAAGATCGTCATGGCCGACCCGGCCACCCACCCGACGACCATCTCTTGGCTCGTGGGCCTCAAGGAGAACGTGATCAAGTCTGACGCCGAGTGGCGGGCCTTCCTGAAGGGCCTGGCGGCCAACAGCCCCATGTTCGTGGCCTCCTTCGGCCCCACGCCCGCCCCCATCGAGACGGGCGAGAAGCTCATCGGCATCTCCATGCCCAAGTACATCGTGACCAAGGCCCCGGCGCCGCTCGACTGGGCGAAGGTCTCGCAGCCCATGATGGGCACCCCCCGCGCCATCGGCATCACCGCGAAGGCGCCCCACCCGAACGCGGCAAGGCTCTTCGTCGACTACTGGCTGTCCAAAGAGGCCATGAAGATCATGGCCGACCAGGTGGGCGAGTATGTGCTGGCCCCGGGCGTCTATCCGCCGATTGCCGGGATCGACAAGGCCAAGGTCATCCCGATCCGCGAGCTCTCCGACGATGAGATCAAGAAGTGGGGAGCCGAGTTCAAGAAGATCTTCGCGAAGTAAGAACTGGATTCCCGGTCGGGCCGGGAATGACAGGGATAAGGAAATCCCCCTCAATCCCCCTTCTGCAAAAGGGGAGGCAAGAAGTCGAAAATCGGCAAGGGGAAAGAAGAGCGAAAGAGCGTTCATGGAAATCCGCGTAAAGAACGTCAGCAAGTACTACTACTCGGAAGGCAAGCGGATCGAGGCGCTGGTTGACGTTGATCTCGTGATCCCGTCGAACCGGATCTTCACCCTCCTGGGCCCGAGCGGCTGCGGCAAGACGACGCTGCTTCGGTGCATCGTGGGTCTCGAGTCGCCCGACTCGGGCGAGATCGCCATCGGCGACGAGGTTGTCTTCTCTGCCGAGAAGGGCATCTTCGTGCCGCCCGACCGGCGGGGCCTCGGGATGGTGTTCCAGACCTACGCCATCTGGCCCCACATGAATGTCTTCGACAACGTGGCCTACCCCCTGCAGGCCCGCAATGAGGCGAAGGAGGAAATCGAACACAAGGTCGCCAGGGCACTGCACTTCGTCCAGCTCGACGGCTTCGAGAAGCGCCCGGCCACGAAGCTCTCCGGAGGCCAGCAGCAGCGCGTAGCCCTGGCGCGGGCCCTTGTGGCCGAGCCGAAGGTGATCCTCTTCGACGAGCCCCTCTCCAACCTCGATGCCAAGCTGCGCGAGGAGACGCGCAAGGAGCTGCGCCGCTTCCTCACGGAGCTGAAGATCACCGCCGTCTACGTCACCCACGATCAGATTGAAGCCCTGGCGCTCTCCGATTCCATCGCGGTCATGCGAAACGGCCGCATCGTGGAGATGGGAACTCCGCGAGAGATCTACTTCGATTCCGACCGGCAGTTCGTGGCCGACTTCATCGGCCATGCGAACTTCATCCCCGGCACGATCGCGGCTACGGGCGAGGCGGGCACGAAGGTCGACTCCGCCATCGGCCCCATCGCCTGCGCAAAAAAGACCGGCGCGGCTTCCGGGCAGGCGGCCACCGTGTGCATCCGCCCCGAGTTCATCCGCGTGCTGACGGAAGGCCGCGGCGACGGGGAGAATGTTTTCCGCGGGAAGGTGGAGTCCCTGGTCTTCGTGGGCGACGCCTACGAGGGGGAGATCCGCGTGGGCGAGACCCTGCTCATCTTTCGCATCGACCCGACGGCGGCCGTCCGCGAGGGCGAGGAGATCGCCCTGCAATTCGACCCGCGGCACTGCTCGATCCTCATGAACTAAACGGCGGGCCTGCCATGCAAAAGACATCAACGGCGCTGACGCCGGGCCTCATCGCGATTGTCGGGTTCCTCACGCTCTGCCCCGTCGTCATGCTCGTCCTGGGAAGCTTCAGCGGCGAGCTGGGCGCCTTCGGCGCCTTCACGCTGGAGAAGTACGTCGCGGCCTACACGGACCCGGCCTTTGCGGAGATCCTCGTCAGCACGGTGATCTTCACCCTGGGATCGGCGCTCGTCGCGACGGGCCTCGCCCTGTTCCTGGCCTACCTCAACACCCGGACCAACATCCCCGGCAAGTTCATGTTCGGCGTCATCTCGCTCATCCCGATGATGGTGCCGCACATCCTTTTCGCCGTCAGCTGGGTGCTCTTGCTCAACCCCTCCAACGGGATGATCAACCTCTTTCTGCGGCAGCTGGGCATCGAGGGGGCGGCGCTCAACATCTACTCGATCACGGGGATGATCCTCGTCGAGGGGCTGCTCGACCTGCCCATCGCCTACCTCGTCATCGCGCCGGCCATGTCGGCCTTCGACGTGGCCCTCGAAGAGTCCTCGCGGGTCTGCGGGGCTTCGAACGCGCGCACGCTCTTCCGGGTGACCCTGCCCGTGCTGCGGCCGGCGATCCTGGCGGCCCTCACCCTCGTCATCGTCCGCAGCCTCGCCTCCTTCGCCGTGCCGTCGGTCATCGGCATGCCGGGGCGGATCTACGTGCTGGCCACCCACATCTACAGCATCGTCGCCACGGGCTACGCCGCGGACTACGGGATGGCGGCGGCGGTGGGCATGAGCGCCCTGGCGGCCTCGATTACGCTCATCGTCCTGTACCGGCGCCTCACCCGCGAGGGCGAGAAGTACGTCACCATCTCCAGCCGCGGCTACCGGCCGAGCGTCGTCGATCTCAAGGGCGCCCGCTACCCGCTCTTCGCCGTCGTCGCCCTGATCTCCTTCGTGCTCATCGTCCTGCCGATCCTGGTGCTCTTCTACACGTCGCTCGTGCCCTATGTCATGACGCCGAGCGCGAAGGCCTTCGCGGCGATGAGCTGGAGGCACTGGATCACGGTCCTCAAGGACCCCGTCTCGCTGCTGGCGCTGAAGAACAGCCTCTACCTCGGCGTCGGAGGGGCCACGCTGGGGATCGTCCTGTCCTTCTTTGTGGCCTACGTGATCGTGAAGGTTCGCACAAGGGCCTCGGGCCTGCTCGAGTCGTTGAGCTTTCTCTCCTTTTCCTTCCCGGGGATCGTCGTGGGGATCGGCTTTATGTGGTTCTTCGTGCAGACGCCGCTGTATTCGACGATCTGGGCCCTGCTCATCGGCTATATCGCCACGTACCTGCCCTACGGCCTGCGGCCGCTCACCAGCGCCTTCGTCCAGATCCACGGCCACCTGGAGGAGTCCTCGCGGGTCTGCGGAGGGGGGCCCCTTTACACGATGCGCCGGATTGTCCTTCCGCTCCTCGTCCCCGGAATCGCCTCGGGGTGGATCCTGATGGCCACCATGTTCGTCCGCGAGCTGAGCCTCTCCGTCGTCCTCTCGCGGCCCGGCACGGAGGTGCTGGCCGTCCAGATCCTTCGCTTCGCCGAAGACGGCCTCTGGGGAAGGCTCTCGGCCCTCGGCATCCTCATGATCTTCATCTCCACGGCCCTGGTGGTTCTCGCCAACGGGATCGCGAAAAAACTGTCTAAACGGGATTAGCGGCAAGCGCAAAAGAAAGCCCCGGCAGCGGTCGCCGCCGGGGCCTTGTCCTTTCTGTCGCCTGTCCGTATTTTCTCTTACTGGAAGATCTTCGGCACGCCGAGGACCTTGATGGGATCCTCGTTCGGCTTGAGGCCCATGAGCTTCACCAGCTCGGGCCGGATTCTCTCCCAGTCCTGCTTTGCCAGCGCCTTGCCCTTCTCCGTCTTGGCTTCTTCGTAGAGACGGAAGAACACGTAGTAGACGATGTGGGCCTCCTCCTTTGTGTCCTTGGCTTTCCAGCGCTTTTGCGCGAGCACCCGCCACTTGCTGCCCTCGGGGACCACCGACTCGTAGACGAACTGCGAGATCAGGTCGGCGTCGTGGGCGATCTTGGCGATCTCGTTTTCCGGCTCGGGGTAGATGACCTTCCAGGCGCCCTTGCGGCCCGCCGCGGCATCCACGGAATCACGGAAATACCAGTACCCGGTGGAGTGCTCCAGAACGGCCACCTGCATCAGGTCGATGTCCTTCGCGGAGAAGCCGCCGGCCTTCGCCGCGATCTCGCCCGTTGTCATGGCGCCTGTGATGTGGTGGATGAGGCCCAGGTTGCCCCCGACCTTCGGGTTTTTCAGGACGGCCTCATCACCCCAGAACCCGGGGGAGTTTTTGAAGTAGCCGGCCTTCTTGAGCTTCGTAACCATTGCGGTAGTCTTCGTAAGAACTTCGGGGTTGGTCAGGACGGCCCCCTTGTCCTCCTTGCTGATGTTGTGGAGGATGTCCGTGGCGATGGCCAGTTTCCTCTCGGCCTTGGACAGGGGTTTGGCCATCTCGTAGGCCAGCGCTGAGCAGACCCGGTTGTGGAGGATATCGGCCCCGGGGTCCTTCAGCTGCTGGACCGTCGTGGCGATCATGACGTCCATAATGCCCTGCAGCTCAGGGAATTCCTTCAGATAGGCCTTTTCCCACGCAAGGTAGGGCTCGGGCAGGGCGTACTTGTCCTGCACGGCCGCCACGGCCATGCCCGACGTCCCGATAACAAGGGCAAGCGTAATTCCGAAAACAATGGATCTCCTACTGTTCATATCCATAAACCTCCTCTCACTGTCGTTCAATCCTGTTTTCTTGTATTCCAATACCACGGAATACCTGTGATTTTCACCTGAAACCTCGGGCCGGTCAAACTGGATCAGGGGTTTGTAAACCGAATGCCCCGCCGTCCGTTTAACCAGTCAACGGAACGAATCAAGGTCAGCGGTTGAACAAGGACAACAGGAAGAATTCAACAACAGGGAAAGGAACCGAACATGAAACGCATTCTGTTAGCCATTGCAATCACCCTCGTTGCCGCAACGGCAGCGCAAGCTGCCGACGTCGGCGTATCCGTCAGCATCGGCCAGCCCGGGTTCTATGGCCAGTTCTCCGTCGGGCACTTTCCCCCGCCGGTTGTCTACGCGCAGCCGGTTGCGGTGTACCCGGCGCCGGTAGTCGTCCGGCCCGTCCCCGTGGTTCACGCCCGGCCGGTCTATGTGCACGTGCCCCCGGGGCATGCGAAGCACTGGCAGCGCTACCACCAGGGCCACCCCGTGTACTATCGGCACGACGGCCGGTACTATCACCGTTAAGGAAGCGGCGGCGGCCTTCGACGGCGAGTGAAGCCGCGCAAGCGATCGAGGAGCACGAAAGACCTTCGTGCTCTGGAATAGAAGAAAAGCAGGGCCCATACCGGCCCTGCTTTTCTTTTGACGGCGCCGCCTGCCGGGCCGGTTTCATGCGCCGCCCGCGGAGCGGTTCGTGAGGTAGATGCCGGAAAGTACGAGGGCGCCGCCGGCAAGAAGCGACAGGTCGACCGGCTCGCCGAGCATGAAAAAGGACATGATGACGGCGCTGATGGGCACGAAGTTGATGAACACTCCCGCCTTCGAGGGGCCGATCTCCCGGATTCCCTCGTAGTACCAGATGAACCCGAGGCAGGTGCCGAAGAAGCCGAGGTAGACGATCGACACCCAGGCTGCAAGCGAGTAGCCGCCGACGTTCCCCGCCATCCCTTCGACGAGCGCCGGCGGCAGAAGGGCCGCCGAGCCGACCAGGCACGCGTAGGTCACCGCCGAGACGGGTTGCACGTCACGCATGACGACCTTGCCGATCAGCGAGTAGGACACCCAGCTGGCAACGCAGCCGAAAATGAGCAGCTCGCCCCGGCCGATTGCCCCCTGGAGGAAGGTCGAGGGGCTCCCCCGGGTGATCACGTAGACGGCGCCGGTCACGGAGAGCACGACCCCGATCACCTTCAGCAGGGTCATCCTCTCGCCCCGGAAGAGAAGCGCCGCGAACAGGGAGATGAGCACCGGGTTCGACGCCACGATGACCGAGGCGCGTCCCGCCTGCACCGTCTGGAGCCCCGTCAGGAAGAAAACGTTGTAGAGAAAGACGCCCGTCATGCCGGATAAAAACACGAGGAGAAACTGCTTTTTCTGCAGGGACTGAAGCCGCCCCTCGAAGTGCCGCACCAGGGGGAACATGCACACCGAGGCGACGAGGAACCGCAGGAAGGAGCCCGAGTAGGGCTCCACTTCCTGGGCGAGGACGCGGCCCGCGATGAAGGTCCCGCCCCAGAAGACCGCCGTGAGGAAGAGCTTGGCGTAGATCATCCGAGGACCTTCCCCGCCAGCCAGTAGAGGGCCATCCCCAGCACGACGGTGCCGCCCAGGGAACGCGTCCGCAGGGCGAACAGGAACACGGGAACCGCCGCGAGCAGGTCGTTGTTCCAGAGCGAAAGCTGCCGGGGCTCTCCCGCGGTCAGCAACGCCGGCAGGATCAGGGCGCTGAGGATCGCCGCCGGGATGAGGTCGAGCCACTCCTCGAGCCAGCGCGGGAGCGATCGCTGCGAGAGGGCGACGAGGGGCGCCCAGCGGGGAACGTAGGTAACGAGGCCCATCCCGATGCAGAGAAGAACATAGTCCTGCGTGATCATGGCGCGTCCTTCCCCCGTGCAACCCCGGGCCATCGCCTCCGGATGAATAGACCCGCCGTGGCGGCGATGACCGAGGCGGCCACGATGTAACTGTTGCCGGGGATCATCAGGGACATCGCGACGGCGGTGGCGCCGGCTGTCAGGGCCGTCAGGACATAAATCCGTCCCCTGAGCTGGTAGACCAGAAGGCACAGGAACATCCCCATGAGCGCGTAATCGATCCCGAAGGCGTGTGCCGGAATCAGGGCCCCGCCGAGCGCGCCCGCGACGGTGCTCGCCACCCAGACCGCGTTGGTGACATGGTTGACGGTCAGCGCCCGCCGCCAGTCCCAGCCCCCCTCGCGAAACCGCACCAGGTTCAGGGCGAAGCTCTCGTCGGTGATCCCGTAGGCGAAAAGTGTGAGCCAGCGCCTCCCGACTCCCTTGAGGTGGACGGAGAGGGCGGAGCTCATCAGTAGGTGACGCAGGTTGACGGCGAAGGTCGTGGCGACAATCGATGCGGTCCCGGCCCCCGCCCCCATCATGGCCACGGCGATGAACTGGGAGCTGCCCGCGAAGACCAGCGCCGACATGAGCCCCACGGCGAGCGCGGAGAGGCCCGCCTTCTGGGCGAGAACGCCGAAGGCCAGCCCGATGGGGACGTAGCCCACGCAGATGGGCCAGGCGGCGCGGAGTCCGTCTCTTAAGATGGGTGCTTTGACTGTTGGTGCTGCATGGTCGGACATATTCGACATCACGAAATCAGGAAGCTGTGAAGAGCGGAAGAGCGGCGTGGATGGGAGATTTCATTCTTCTTGTCCGATCTTCATAAGCATAATAACTCCTCTGCGATCGCATGGCAGTCTGAGAGTGCACCTCCGATCACCAGCCTACAGTTTGAACTCCGCCACGATGGGCGTGTGGTCCGACGGCTTCTCGGCCTTCCTCGGTTCCAGGTCGATCCAGGCGTTGACAGATTTTTTCGCCAGCGGCGCCGTGGCCAGGAGGTGGTCCACCCGCCAGCCCAGCCCCCTCTCCACCGACTTGGGCACCCGGTAGTCGAAGAAGGAGTACTGGCCCGGCTCGCCGGGATGGTGCTTGCGGAAGACGTCGACGAACCCCCAGTCCCGCACGTGGTCGAAACCCTCCCAGACCTCGGGGGTGAAGTCCACGTGCCCCAGGAGCCTCTTGGGGTTGTGGACGTCGATCTCCTCGCGGGCCACGTTGATGTCGCCGCACCACAGGAGCAGTTGGTCCGGCTTGTAGTGCCCGGCAAAGAACTGCCGGAGGCGCTTGAACCACTCGAGCTTGTAGGCGAACTTCTGGCTCTCCCGCTCGAAGCCCTGGGGGACGTAGGTGTTCACCACGGCGATTCCCGAGAAGACGGCCCGGATGAGGCGGTCCTCGTCGGCGGGGCCGCCGTCGTCGAGGCCGAAGGACACCTTGTCGGCCTTCTCGGCGGACACGATGGCCACCCCGTTGTAGCTCTTGCCGCCCCGGTAGACCACGTTCCACCCGGCCTCCTCGAACTCCTTCGCCGGGAACTTCGCGTCCTCCGTCTTGGTCTCCTGGAGGCACAGCACCGCGGGCCGGTTCTTCTCGAGCCAGGGAAGCACGATGGGCAGCCGGCTGCGGACCGAATTGACGTTGTACGTGGCGATCCTGAAGGTCTTCATGGGCCCCTCCCGTGCGGTTGTGCGCCTGCGAGAGTACCACAGATTTCGGCTTATCAGGAAGGGAGAATTCTGCTAAGACAATCGTGTTGTTATTGCCGCAAAATCCCCCTCATTGCCGCCCTGTTCCGCTTCGCGGGGCGGCCCGGTAGGGAAGGAACCAGACATGGTTGCGCACCCTGACGGGATGCGCCCCCGGTCCCCCTTTTCCAAGGGGGGATGTTCATTCCCTCCTTTGGCAAAGGAGGGTCGGGGAGGATTCAAGAGGATTTTCACATGTCACAGGACGTCTATCAGGCCATCCGGGAGCTGCTGGAACGGATGGGGATCCCCTACGACGAGATCGAGCACCCGCCCGTAGGCTCCTGCGAAGAGTCCCTGGCCTACCGCGGGCAGGCGGGCTGGGACGGGGCAAGCAGCAAGTGCATCCTGCTCAAGGCCAAGGGCAAGTACTACCTGCTCGTTACCACGGCCGAGAAGGAGATCAAGGCGCGGCTCTTCAAGAAGGAGTTCGGAACGAAGGACATCCGCTTTGCAACCCGCGAGGAGCTGCTGGAGGTGACGGGCTGCGACCCCGGCTCCGTGCCCCCCTTCGGCCATCGTGACCGGTTGCTGCCGTTCTACGTCGACGAGAACATCCTGCGGGCCGGGCACTTCATGTTCAACCCCGCCGTTCCCACCCGGAGCTTCCGGATCGGCGCCGGGGATCTGCGGCGCATCTATGCCGCCGTCCCCAACCCCGTGAGCACCTTCGGCGAAGACGAGGACGAGCGTTTTGTGATCCGCAGAGTGGAGAAGCCCGCATGACCCAGGGGAATCGGCAGTCCGGCAACCCAAGCGGGCACGGCTTCCTCGGCCCCGAACCGATGACGGTCCTGACGGACGTCCTCCTGGCAGCGGCTGCCGCCTGGGCCGGCTCGAGGATCCTGGGCGTCTCCGAGACGCCCGTGCACCGGTGCTTCGCCCTGTCGTTTTTCCTGATCGCCCTGGGGACCCTTGCGGGGGCGACCATCCATGCCGTGCGGCACACGTCCCTCGTCCGGTGGGTCCCGCTTCTGTGGCGCATCACGGGGATCGCCGTCGGCACGTCCGTGACGGCCATGCTGGCGGGAACCTTCTATCACATGCTGCCGACCGAGTATGCCGACATCCTCCGGTGGACCGTCCTGGGCCTTTCGACCGTATACGCCACCTGGATCTGGCGGGACTACCGGTTCCGCAACGTCATCGTCTTCTACTCGGTCTCCATGGCGTTCGTCCTCGGGGCCATGGGGTTGAGCTACGTGTCCACGGGTTCGCCGGGCGCGAAGCTCATCGCCGTGGGGATCCTCGTCAGCTTTGCCGCCGCCGCCGTCCAGCGGAGCGGCTTCAAGCCGGCGAGGCACTTCAACCACAACGACCTCTACCACGTCATTCAATTGATCGGCCTGTACTTCTTCTACAAGGGCGCCCTCCTCCTTTAGCAGGCCTGTGACCGGGGGCGCATCCCCATGATAGGGAAGCTGGGAAGTTGAGACGTTGTGAAGCTTGGAGAAGCTGAAAGTCTTTCTCACAGTTTCCACTTTTCCGAGCTTCTTAACTTCAGAGCTTCCTAACTTCCCTCTTTTCAGGGCGCCTTGCATCTGGACCTTTTTGACAGGCCTGGAAGCCATGCGGCGGCGGGGTCCAGGGTTCAGGAACCTCAAGCATTTTCTTTTGTCACTTCCCTCACTTCTTTCACTTCCCTTCAGCCGGTCTTGACAAGCCGAAAACCGAATTTATTTTATCGGCAGAAATCGAAGCGGGGGGCGGGAAACAGCTCCCCCGACGAGAAACACAAATCGTGAAAGGAGGTTGTATCAAGATGTTCTGGCCGGAGCATGGTCGGTACGGGAGGGTCTGGAGCCCCTGGCGGGAGATGGAGCGGCTGCAGCAGGACGTGAACCGTCTTCTCTCGAGAGAGAGCGCCCCCACGTTCCCCGCGGTCAACATCTGGGCTTCCGATCAGGATGTCATCGTCACGGCGGAGATCCCGGGGGTCGACCCGGCGAATCTCGACATCACGGTCGCCGAGAATATCCTCAAGCTGACCGGTTCGAGAAAGCCGGAGGAGCTCAAACCGGGGGAGGTGTCCCATCGCCGGGAACGCGCAAGCGGCGAATTTACCCGGAGCTTCCGCCTGCCCTATGCCGTGGACTCAGGCAAGGTCGAGGCAGGCTACGAGAAGGGCGTTCTGAAGGTCAGGCTGCCGCGCGCCGAGGCCGACAAACCCAGGAAAATCGCGATCAAATCGCAGAAGTAACGAAAGGAGGCAACCCTCATGGCGGACAAGGAGATGCAGAAGCGTGAGGCTTCCTCGCCCGTCGAAACGGAGAGGACGAAGGCCAGGAAGGTCTTTATCCCCCGGGTGGACATCTGCGAGACGAAGGACGCCATCGTCCTGCTGGCGGACATGCCCGGAGTGGACGAGAAGTCCGTCGACATCACCCTCGAGAAGAACGTGCTGACCCTCTCGGGCAGGGTCGAGCCCGAGACGGTCGAAGGCTACCGCGCAGCCTACGTGGAGTACGAGGCGGGCGATTACGAGAGGGCCTTCACCCTGTCCGACGAGATCGACCGGGACAGGATCGAGGCGTCGGTGAAAGACGGTGTCCTGAAGCTCACCCTTCCCAAGGCGGAGCCGGTGAAGCTCAGGAAGATCAGCGTAAAGCCATCGTAGGGGAGATGAATCCCCTGGAAAGGAGGCGCACCATGGCAAGCAAGATCAAGGAAGTGGTCCCGGCAGGCCAGGGGCCTGTGACCCCGCCTGCGAGACGCGAGGAGGACGTTCCTCTCTTCTCCCTCCAACGGGAGGTCAACCGGCTCTTCGACGATTTCTTCCGGGGGTTCGACCTCAGGCCCCTTCGTGCGTCCGAAGAGAGGTGGGGAGGGTTCAGCCCGAAGATGGACCTCGAGGAGACGGAGAAGGAATACCGCATTACGGCCGAGCTCCCCGGCATGGAGGAGAAGGACGTGGAGGTCCTGCTGACGGGGAACTCGATCACCCTCAAGGGGGAGAAGAAGGAGGAAAAAGAGGAGAAGGGCAAAAGCTACTACCACGTGGAGCGCTCGTACGGCTCCTTCCAGAGGACGGTGCCGCTGCCCGAGGGGATCGATCTCAAGAAGGTGGACGCCGAGTTCAAAAACGGCGTGCTCACCGTGAAGCTTCCCAAGACGGCGGAAGCGAAACAGTCGGGGAAAAAGGTCCCTGTCAAGAGCGCCAGGAAGTAACGGTCGAGGCCGGCAAGCGAAAGCGAGCCGGCTTTTTTCTGCCCGCTTTCCCGGAGTGCGACGGGCCGCTCAGATGCGGATTCGCATCAAGTCCTCTGCCAGCGTGAGGGGGCCCTTCCAGGTCCTGCGGCACTGGGCCGCGATGTCGGCCCCGTCGCACTCGGGGTAGAAGTGGGTGAGGACGAGGCGCTTCACCCCCGCCCGCGACGCCGCCTCTCCCGCCTCGGACGGAGTCAGGTGCCCCTCCACCTTCATTTCGTCGGTCAGCGAACACTCGCATAGAAAGAGATCGACACCCCGCGCAAGCTCCACGAGGCTCTCGCACGGGCCCGTGTCCCCCGAGTAGGCAACCGTCGTGCCGCCCGGGGTCTCGACGCGATAGCCGATGCTGGTCGCGATGTGGGCGACGGGCCGCGACCGGATCGTGAGCGCGCCCGCGGCGAGGATGTCCGGGGTGCGAGGGTCCAGCTCGCGCAGGGACATGAGGGGCTCCGGAAGGACGATCCAGTCTCCGTAGGCGCCCCGAAGGGCGTCGTAGAGACCGCGGAGCCCCCTGGCGCCGGCCAGGGTGAAGGGGCGGCGCCTGCGGTAGGCCTCGGGATACTTGGCGGCAAACAGGAACGACGCCAGCTCGCCCGAGTGGTCGGGGTGGATGTGGGAGATCAGCAGCAGGTCGATCTCCCCGATGGTCCTCCCCGCCTCGAGCAGGCGGCGCATCGTGCCGGGCCCGATGTCGAACAGCAGCGCCTGTCCCGCCGCCTCGAGCAGAAAGGAGCAGGGGCTGCGCCTCAGCGAGGGCACGATGGTTCCCGAACCGAGGATCGTTACGGTGACCGGTACGCCCATGGCGTTTCTTCCCATTGCACCCCGGAACGTCAGCCGCCGGGGATGATCTTGACGAACACCTGCCTCGTTCGGGGGCCGTCGAACTCGCAGAAGAAGATGGACTGCCAGGTCCCGAGAACGAGGGCGCCTTTCTCGACGAAGACCGTCTCCGAGGCCCCGAAGAGCGACGCCTTGATGTGGGCCGCCGAATTCCCCTCGCCGTGCTGGTAATCCCCGCGCAGGGGGATCGTCTTATCCATCTGCGCCAGGATGTCCCGGGGCACGTCGGGGTCCGCATTCTCGTTGATCGTGACGGCCGCCGTGGTGTGCGGGACGAACACGCAGCAGATGCCGTTTTCTATCCCGCTCTCCCGGAGGATTGTCCGAACCTGGCCCGTGATGTCGATCATCTGGCTGCGCGCCTGCGTCCTGACGGAAAATTGTCTCATGGCTTCCTCTTCGCGCGTCGAGTGTCCCCTGCCGGGCTTTCCCCTGCGCCCGGCCGGCAAGTCCTTTCTCCATAACAGATTTCTCCGGTTGCTGTCATGCAATTTTGCGGGAAGTCGGCGTAACGACGACCCTTTCCCCGGTCGCACACCAGGGGCAAGATCGAGAGGGACGGGCCTGCAAAATTTGTGGACCGAAAATGGAGGACCGGCTCCACGCGCCGCTTCGCGACGGGTAAGTATTTGTTTTATGGCATGTATTGTGCAAATGTTGCAGTGGTTGCCAAAGCCTAAAAATGCTTGACAAAAGGAAGAAAATAGATAATGGTTTCAAAGGCTTTTCTTTTTGTGTGTAACTGTTTATTATTATTCGCGAATTTTGATCGATCCTCGGAAGCCCGTTAGCAGAGAGGGTTTCGGGGATATCTGTTCCCTTCATGAGGGGAGACCGGCGAGATGACGGTTGCCGGGCAATCGGGACTTTTTTCGACAAGAAGGTGAGCATGGCCTCCAATCGAGAAATTTCTTCCACGGAAAAGCTTCTCAACGTCATCCGGGGAAAGTCAAAGGCGGCGCCCGAGGAAGAGCCCGTCTACAGGCCCGTCATGCCGAAGAGGAAAAAGGCGAGCCCTTTGTCCTCTCTCGCCCCCGCCTTCCAGCGGCCTGCCACGATCGGCGTCGACATCGGACACCAGGCCCTTCAGCTGGTGAAAGTGGAAGAAACGGCGGTCGATCAGTGGAGGCTTGTCGATTTCCGTCGCGTGCCCATTCCCTCCACGACCGCCCGGGGCACTCACGAGTTCACGGGCTTCCTGAAATCCGAGCTGGGGAAATTCTGCGGCCCCGGCAAGGGCCTCCAGATCTGGAACCTCATGTCCTCCTCCAAGGTGGACGTGCGCTTCATCAAGATCCCCAAGGTGCCCCGCAAGCAGCTCGAAAATGCCATCTACTGGACGGCCAAGCGGGAACTCAACTTCGAGGACATGGACACGATCCTCGATTTCGAGGTCCAGAACGACGTGGTGGAGCAGGGGATCAAGAAAACCGCCGTCATGGTCTACACGGTGCCGAGGCGCGAGGTGGAGGCCGTCGTCGAGCTCTTCAACGACGCGGGCTACCAGCTGAGCGGCCTGGCCATCGCCCCCTTTGCCATCCAGAACCTCTTTCGCACCAAGTGGATGCCGACCTACGGCGAAACCCTGGCGAGCCTCTACATCGGCCGCGACGGCGCGCGGATCGACATCTACTCCCGGGGCAGCCTCATCCTGACCCGGGACATCAAGACCGGCATGAACAGCATGGTGGAAGCCCTCGTCGAGGGCTACACCGACCTCAAGCGCCCCTCGACGAGGGACCTGCGCTGGGGAGGGGCGCCGGTGGACTTCACCATCACGCCCTCGCAGGCCAACAAGCTTATCATGAGCCTCGACCCCGACGCGCCCGCCCTGACCCCCGACGACGCGGGGCACGACCTTACGGAAGAGGACATCTTCGACATGGTCCGCCCGGCCCTGGACCGCCTCGTGCGCCAGGTGGAGCGCACCTTTGCGAACCTCGGCGGGGAGAAGGTGAGCCGGGTGTACATCTCGGGCGTCGTGAACGCCTACCGGCCCCTGATCCACTACATCGGGGAACAGCTCGGGATCGAAAGCGGGGTCATGGACCCCCTGGATCCCTCCATCCCTTACCTCTCCGGGTACACGGAGCCGGCCACGGCCTCCGAGAAGGCATCCCTTGCCGTGGCGGTGGGGCTTGCCCTGTCGGACAACACGAGGACGCCCAATCTGCTGTTCACGTACAAGGAAAAGGAGAAGATGGCGACGGTGAGCCGGGTGAACCGGGTCATCCTGTTCTCCATGGCCGCCATCATCATCTCTGGGCTCACGGTCTTCGCCTGGCAGGAGCGCATCGCGTCCAAGAAGAAAGCGACCATCTCCGACCTCAACCAGCAGCTCTCGTCGCTCAACCTGATGGTCGACACGAAACTGATCCTCCAGATGGCGGCCAAGGACCGCGAGGAGCGGCGCCTCAAGAAGGAGTACGGCGAGCGCTACCTGGGCATGGCCGTCCTGAGCGAGCTGTCCGCCCTCACGCCCGAGAACGTCCGTTTCCTGAAGATCAAGACAAGCCTCGGCAAGCCCGAGGGAAAGGCAGCGCCCGCGGCCAAGGGGGCGGAGAAGGGCGCCGCGGCTGCGAAGCAGGCCGAGGCGGCGGCGAAGACGCTGGAGATCGACGGGATCGTCACGGGGGAGCGAAGCATGCTCGAGGGCTACCTCTCGAGCTACGTGCTCAGGCTCAAGGGCTCGCCCCTGGTGAAGGAGGCCACCGTTCAGAAGAGCGTCGTCGAGGCGCTGCAGCAGAACAAGGCCGAGGGGGAAGTCCTGCACTTCGTCCTGAACATCAAGCTCTAGCCGGGTGAACCATGGAAATGAGGAAAAACATCCCCTTCGCGACGCGAAGCCTGACGTTGCTGATCGCCGGGATCGGCGTCATCCTGATTCTCGTCTACATCGGGTTCTACAACTACCGGAGCATCGCGCGGCTGGACACGGAGATCAACGAGCTCAACACGAAGATCAACACCCACCAGAGCTACGCCCCCATGACCAAGCAGCTCTTCGACCGGATGAAGGTCAAGGTCGAGAGGCGCCTCCCGCTGCCGGCGAAGGCGAAGCTCTCCGGGGAGCAGAAGGACCGGATCTCCCTGATCTTCCGGGACATGGCCCAGAAGGCGAAACTCGATCTCGTGGCCGTCAACCCCGATATCAACTCCCTGGTCGGGGGGTCGTCGACCATGCTGGTGCACGCGACCCTGAAGGGGGACTACTACAATTTCCGGAATTTCCTGATCGAGCTGGGCGACCGGCCCTACCTCGAGAAAGTCGAGGAGATCGAGATCCAGCAGATGCCCGGGACCAAGGAGTTCCGGCTCAAGGTGTGGCTCGCCGTCGGCTGACGCGGCGCCGGGGCGGGAACGGACAACAAGGGGAATGGACCCATGAGCAAGCGCGAAAAGATCATCGTCGGCGTCATGATTTTCTCGATCCTCTTTGCCCTCGTTTATTTTCTTTCGCCCGCCGTCACGGGGCAGGGGGCCAAGCCGGCGGATCAGTACACGGGTTCGGAAAAGATCATCCAGGAGATCGCGGCGGAGCTCAAGAAGGTCGCCGCCTCCCCCGCCGAGAATTACGTGATCGCCAGGGCGGAAGCGGCCTGGGCGAAAGACCCGTTCTACAAGAAGGTCATGCCGGCGGCGCCGAAAGCGGGGCCGGGGGGGACGGGCGGCCCGGACATCGTCTACTCGGGCTATGTCGACATGGGGGACAGGAAGCTCGCCGTCATCAACGGCAGCACCTACCAGGTCGGCGAGAAGCTCGATTTCGGCAGCGCCTTCTACCTCAAGAGCGTGGAACCCTCGCGGGTGGTCATCGCCGACAGGCAGAACCAGAGAAACATCGTCATCAAACTGAAGGACGAAACCTTCTAGAGGAGACAGGCCTTGAAACCCAGAGCCCTTACCCGGTGGATGTGCTGGTTCTTCATCCCTGTGATCGGTCTTTCGCTCGCGGGCTGCGCGAAGGACCTCAAGCAGGTGAAGGACCCCTTCTTTGAAAAGTGGAGCACCATGGCGGAGACCTCCAAGGGCCACTCGCCGACGCCGCGGGCGCGGATCATGGACATGCCGCCCCTCGAGGACGACGAACTCGTCACGGACGAGGCGGCCCGGAAGGAAAAGCCCCTGCCCACGCGTCCCGTGTCGCTGCGGATGCACAACGTGGACATCAACGTCATCCTCCGCGCCCTGGCCCAGGCGGCCAACGTGAACATCATGCTGCGCTCCGGCGTCAAGGGGGAGACGTCCATCAACATCGCGAACAAGCCCTGGGACCATGCGTTCCTGGGCATCTTGAAAACCAACGGCCTCTCCTACGCCTGGGAGGGCGACATCATCCGCGTCATGACCGTGGAGGACATGGAGCGCGACATCAAGCTCGATGCCGCCCGGGACCGCATCCGCGGCCAGAAGCTGCTCACCATGGTCGTCTCCGTGGACTACGCCGACGCGGCGAAGCTCCGCGAAAGCCTCAAGGAGCTCCTCACGAAGGACCGGGACGGCAAGGTCCGCGGCTCCATCCTGGTCGATCAGCACACCAACTCCATGATCGTCCAGGCCACCCGGGACGACCTGAAGCGGATGATCCCCATGATCGAGCGGCTCGACAAGCCCACGGCCCAGATCCTCATCAAGGCCAACATCGTCGAAGCCTCGAAGGAAACGGCGCGGGCCCTGGGCGTGCAGTGGGGCGGCGTCTACGCGAACCGGTGGGGAGGGCAGAACTACTACGTGACCCCCGGCGGATCCGGCGGGTCGACGACGACGCCCCCCACGTCGGGCAGCTACACGCCGACCTACGGGTCGACGGGCATCGCCGGCCAGGGCTTCGGCATGAACTTCCCGGCCAACTCCGCGGCCATTGCCGCCGCGGGAGGCGCGGGCTCCCTGGGCCTGATCTTCGGCACGATCGGCGGCAGCGTCCTCGAGATGCAGCTCCAGGCCCTTCAGAAGGACGGCCGGCTGAACATCCTCTCGAGCCCCTCCATCACGACGCTCGACAACCAGATGGCCTACACGGAAAACGGCGAGCGGGTCCCCTACGTGGCGACCAGCACCTCGAGCGGTGTGGTGACCCAGGAGGTCAAGTTCGAGGACGCCGTGCTGCGGCTCGAGATCACGCCCCACGTCATCGACGGCAAGAACCTCAAGATGAAGATCAAGGTCAAGAAGGACGAGGTGGACTCGACCCGGACCGTCCAGGGCAACCCCTACATCATCAAGAAACAGACGGAGACGACCCTGATCGTGCAGGACTCGGAAACCATCGTGATCTCCGGCCTGACGAAGCAGCGCAGCCTGCTGACCGACACGGGGTTCCCCGGCCTCAAAGACATCCCGGGGATCGGGTACCTGTTCAAAGGCGAAGACCGTGCGGAATCGATGGAGGAGGTGCTCATCTTCATCACGCCCCACGTCCTGAAAGCGTCGGCCGCCTTCCAATCGCCGCCGGCCGCCGCACCGGCAACGAACACGCCCGCCGAGGCCCCGGCCCCGGCAAAGAAGGAGGCCCCCGGGGCGAGCCCGGGCAAATAGGCATGAGCTATTTCGAGATCCTAAACCTCGACCGGGAACCCTTCTCCAATTCCCCGGAGCCGGAGTTCTTTTTCGAGGCTCCCCAGCACGTCAACTGCCTCCAGCAGCTGGAGATCTCCATCCGCCTGCGGCGGGGGCTCAACGTGGTCATCGGGGACGTGGGGACGGGCAAGACGACCCTGTCGCGCATGCTGATCCGCAAGCTCCACGGGGACGACGCCGTGGAATTCCACCTGCTCATGGACCCCGATTTCGGGGGGCCCATCCAGTTCCTGGCGGGCGTCGCCCGGATGATGGGTGCCGTGGAGTCCGCCCACGGCCTCACGGAGTGGCAGCTCAAGGAGGCGATCAAGCAGTACCTGTTCCGCCGCGGGATCGACGAGGACAAGGTCGTCGTCCTCATCATCGACGAGGGGCAGAAGCTGCCCGGGTTCTGCATCGAGATCCTGCGGGAATTCCTCAACTACGAGACGAACCGCTTCAAGCTCCTGCAGATCGTCATCTTCGCCCAGTCCGAGTTCAACGCGACCCTGGAGCGCAGGGAGAACTTCGCCGATCGGATGAACGTCTGCCTGCGCCTGAAACCCCTGGACTTCACCCAGATGCGCCGAATGATCGAGCACCGCATCGCGCAGGCGAGCCAGGCCGGCCACGAGCCCGTCGAGTTCTCCCTGCCGGCGCTTGCCGCCATTTACCGGGCCACGGGAGGCGTCCCGCGCAAGGTCGTCATGCTGTGCCACCAGGTCATCCTGGCGATGATCGTCCGGAACCGATCCCGGGCGGGGTGGTTTCTCGTGCAGTCGTGCCTCCGCAATCGCGCGTCCCGCCGCAGGAAGCGGCGAGCGATCGGGTGGGGGGTCGCCGCCGTGCTCGTCGCGGCGGTGCTGGCCTTCCTGACGGGGGTCTCGATGAATCGCGACGCGGCGGTCGATCCGGGGGAGCGTGCGGCGGCGGCCTATCAGGCGCGTATCTCCGACAAGACCGTCTACCCGCTGGCAGCCTCGTCGACGAGCCCCTGGCAGCCCTCGGCGGCCATGGCCGGTTCGACGGCCGGCGCGAACGCGCCGCCCGCGGCCCCTCTCTTCCGGAAGAGCCTGCCGAGAGAGGCTGCCGGGGTGCAGCCGAAGGCCGCGTCGGGCCGAGATTGATCGCGCGTTGCCTCCCCCCGGCCGTCCCGGTGGAGGGGCGATCCTGCGGTCGCGGCAAGGCAGGGACAGACGGAAAACCTGAAGGTTAGAAAGGGCAAGACCTTGAGAGTCAGAAAGAAGCTGGGGGAAATGCTCATCGACGCCGAGGTCCTCAACGAGGACCAGCTCCGGCATTTTCTCGACGAGCAGAAGAAGACCGGGATGAAGCTCGGAAAGCTGCTGATCCAGCAGGGCATCCTGTCGGAAACCCAGATGGTGGACCTGCTGAGCCAGCAGCTCAAGATCGAGAAGTACCACCCCGACAAGTATCCCGTGGACCTCAGCCTCGCCGGCGTCTTTGCAGCCGACATCGCCCAGAAGAACCAGGTGGCCCCGCTGAAGCGGAAGGGGCGTCTGCTCACCATCGCCATGACGGACCCGGTGGACATCAACTCCCTGGACTACATCGAGTCGCTCACCAACGAGGAGGTCGAGACGGTCGTCTGCACGGAGCGGGAACTCAACCAGCTCATCGGCCAGATCTACGGAATGCAGTCGGGACTGGGCGGGGTGCTGGAAAGCCTCGGGGAGATGACGATCGACTCCGGCGTCGATGCGGAGGCGACCGCCGAGTATACCGACGATTTGCAGGTGAGCCCCAGCTCCATCATGGGGATGGCCGAGGAGGCGCCCATCGTGCGCCTCGTCAACTCCATCATCTCCCAGGCCGTCCGGGAGGGGGCGAGCGACATCCACATCAGCCCCCAGATGAAGAACGTGCAGGTTCGGTTCCGCATCGACGGCCGGCTCCACGAGGTGCCCGCGCCGCCCAAGCAGATGTTCCTGCCCATCATCTCGCGCATCAAGATCCTCGCGAACATGGACATCGCCACCTCGCGCATCCCGCAGGACGGCCGCTTCACCGTCAAGATGGAGAACAAGGAGATCAACGTCCGCGTCTCCTCCATCCCGACGATCTACGGCGAGAACCTGGTCCTGCGACTGCTGGACATGGGCGCCGGCGTCTACTCGCTGGACCGGCTCGGGATGGTCAAGGAGGACCGCGACAAGATCGACTCCATCATCAACAAGCCCTACGGGATGATCCTCAGCTCGGGCCCCACGGGGAGCGGGAAGAGCACGAGCCTCTACGCCATCATCCGGGAGATCAACCGGCCCGACATCCACATCATCACCCTGGAGGACCCCGTCGAGTACCGCGTCGAAAAGGTGCGGCAGGTCCAACTGAACCGCAAGGCCGGCATGACCTTCGCGAGCGGCCTGCGATCCATCCTGCGCCAGGACCCCGACGTGATTATGGTCGGCGAGATCCACGACGGCGAGACGGCCGGCATCTCCGTGCAGGCGGCCCTCACGGGCCACCGGGTCCTGAGTACGGTTCACACCAACGACGCCGCGGGGGCCATCACGCGCCTCATCGACATGGGCATCGAGCGGTTCCTCGTCTCGTCGGTGCTGCTGGCGACCTTCGCCCAGCGCCTCGTCCGGACGATCTGCCCCTACTGCGTGGAGCGCTACCGGCCCAACGAGAAGGTGATCGCGGCGTGGGGGCTGAAGGTCGACGGTGCGAACTTCCAGCGGGGCCGGGGCTGCCCGGCCTGCATGGGGACCGGGTACCGAGGCCGGACGGGGATTTTCGAGATCGTCCTCAACGACGAAGAGGTCCAGGACATGATCCTGCGGGGCATGGCCGCGCAGGAGATCAGCCGGGTCCTCAAGCAGAAGGGAAAGCTCCGGACTCTCAAGGACGACGCCATGGGCAAGGTGCTCTCCGGCGTGACCACCATCGAGGAGGCCTCGGCGGCGGTCATGGTATAACAGGGGCCAGGGTCAAGGGTGCAGGGTACAGGGAAGAAAGGGCGGGATGATCTCTTCCTGCTTTCACTAATCACGAATCATTAGTCACGAATCACCGTTTAACGAATGCCGAAATATTCCTACGAAGCCATCAACGAGACCGGGGCGAGCGTCTCCGGCGTCATGGACGCCGAGTCGATCGACGCGGCCCGGACGCTGCTGCTGAACCGCGGCTGGATCCCGTCCCGGGTCGCGGGCGTGTCGGAGCGCGGCGCCGTTCTCGGGATCACCTGGGAGAGCCTGCAGCAGCGGGTGGGCGGCGTTTCGATGCAGGAGCTCATCCTGTTCACGAAGCAGTTCCGCACCATGTTCCTCGCCGGCGTGCCCATCATGCGCCTCCTGGAGGTGCTCGAGGTCCAGGTGAGCAACCCGAAGCTCCGGCAGATCGTGTCGGAGATCACCCAGGACGTCCGGGAGGGGTCCCCGCTTTCCGACGCGATGGCGAAGCACCCCGGGACCTTCAACACCCTGTACCGCAGCATGATCAAGGCCGGCGAGGCGAGCGGCACGATCCCGGAGGTTCTGCAGCGGCTCATCTACATCCTCGAGCACGAGCACAAGATCAAGTCCGACGTGAAATCGGCCCTCCAGTACCCGATCATCGTCGTGGCGGCCCTGGGGATCGCGTTTTTCGTGCTCCTTAACTACGTCATCCCCCGTTTCGTGGGCATCTTCGCACGCGTGGGCGTCGAGTTGCCCTGGCCGACGAAGGTGAGCCTGTTTCTCCATCACCTCCTGACGGATTACTGGTTCGTCACGCTTGCGGTGCTCATCGGCACGATCGTGGGCGCGGGCTATTACTTCAGGACGGAACAGGGGAAATTCGTCCGGGATGCCTTCCTGCTGAGGGTTCCCCTCCTGGGGCCCCTGTTCATGAAGTCCGCCATGTCCCGTTTCGCCAGCATCTTCTCCATCCTCCAGGCCAGCGGCGTGCCTGTCATGAACTCCCTGCAGATCCTCTCGGGCACGATCGGGAACACGGCCATCGCCCGGGAGTTCGACCAGGTGAGGGACCGGGTGGAAGAGGGACGCGGGATCTCGGGGCCCCTCAGCACGGCCCGTTACTTCACGCCCATGGTGATCCAGATGGTCGCGATCGGCGAGGAGTCGGGCCAACTCGACGAGATGCTCCAGGCGGTTTCCGTTCACTACGACGACGAGGTGGCCTTCGCGGTGAAGCGCCTCTCCGACGCGATCGGGCCCATCCTGGTCGTCGGTCTGGCCTTCGTGGTCGGGTTCTTCGCCCTTGCCGTCTTCCTGCCCATGTGGGATCTCACCAAGATCGCCACCAAGGGGTTTTAGGCCGACATGCAGAAATCACGGTTCCAGATCAGCCTCTACGTCCTGATTCCCATCATCTTCAGCGGCATCACGGTCTTTGCCGTGATCGTCACGTACCAGCTCGTCGACTTCTACCAGAAGTACCAGGTCGACACGGCGTGGATGCTGCGGACCTGGGGGATCGGCATCGCCCTGTTCACATTCCTGTGCGCGCTGCTCGTGACCTGGATCATCCTGCGGCCCATCAAGAAATTCATCCGCGACGCGGAGAACCTGCCGGCGTTCCCGAAATCCCAGCTGCAGAGTGCCGTGGACCAGAAGGCCGACGACATCAGCCAGTTCAACATCATCTTCGAGCAGGTCACGAGCCTGCTCTCCAAGGTCGAGGCGCGGGAGCTCTTCCCGGAGATCATCGGTCAGAGCAAGGTCATGCGGGGCATCTTCAGCCAGATCCTCAAGGTGGCCCCGACGGACGCCACGGTCCTGATCACGGGGGAGAGCGGCACGGGCAAGGAGCTGGTCGCCCAGAGCCTCTACCAGCACAGCCTGCGGAAAGAAGGGCCCTTCATCAAGCTCAACTGCGTCGCCATCCCCGAGGGGCTCCTGGAGAGCGAGCTCTTCGGCCATGAAAAAGGGGCCTTCACGGGCGCCACGACACAGAAGCGGGGAAAGTTCGAGCTGGCACACGGAGGCACGATCCTGCTCGACGAGATCGGGGACATGCCGCTCGCGACCCAGGCCAAGCTGCTGAGGGTCCTTCAGGAAAAGGAGTTCGAGCGGGTGGGCGGGACCAAGCCGATCCGCGTCGACATCCGCATCATCGCCTCGACGAACAAGAACCTGGTGAAACTCGTCCAGGAGGGCAAATTCCGGGAGGACCTCTTCTACCGTCTCAATGTCTTCGCCCTGCACCTTCCCCCGTTGAGGGAACGCCGGGAGGACATCCCCTCGCTGGCCCAGGGATTTGTGGAAACGGCCCCGAAATCGGCCGAGATTTCATCCTCGGCCCTGCAGCTTCTCATGGGTTTCCAGTGGCCGGGCAACGTCCGGGAGCTCAAGAACGTGATCGAGCGTGCCGCCGTGATGGCCGAGGAGGGTGTGATCGAGCCCCAGCACCTTCCCGCCCAGATCTCGGGAGGCCTGGTCGGGCAGGCCATGCAGGAGGTCCCGGAGCAGGCCAGCCTCGATGACAGGATGGCGGAAATCGAGAAGCGGTTCATCATCGACGCGCTCACCCGGGCGGACGGAGTGCAGGTCAAGGCGGCCCAGATCCTGGGGATCAAGGAGCGAAGCCTCTGGCACCGAGTGAAAAAGTACAACATCGACGTCACGACAATCAAGAAATCTACATAAAATGTAGACATTACAACAATTTATGGCAGTTTTAAGGCCTCCGGGAGGCCCGGAGAGGGCCTTTCGGCCGTAAAAAATCAGGGTCAAGTTCCTGAAAACGCCGGGCCTTTCCAGTTCACGGGTTGAAGGGGTCTCGCCATGGCACGGATGATGCTCCGAGATTTTGCAGGTCATCCCGAAGGACCGGCATCCGTTTGTGGCGCCGGACCACCCCGTGACCGGAGGTTTCATCCCGCAGGATTTTCATGCCCGGCCGGCAGTCCCTGCGGGGATGGTCTCCAGGGCCCTGGAGGTCGAAAAACTGTGGAAATACGGGGTGAAATGATTTACAATGCGCCACCTTTCGGATGGGTGCAGACGGGAAGGGGAAACCCGAAAGTGCCAGCCGGTCGCCGCACGAACGTGCGATCAATGGGGTCGTTGGAGTTTCAAGAGAGAGAACACACACGTGAAGGAGGGCTTTTGACCATGTCAAGGAGGCGATCGAAAGTGCGTAATCAGAAAGGTTTTACGTTGATCGAAATCATTGCCGTTCTCGTCATCCTGGGCATCCTTGCGGCTGTGGCCATCCCCAGGTTCATGGACCTGACGGACGTTGCATCGAACAAGGCCGCGATGCAGGCCGTTGCCGAAGGGAAATCCAGATTGTCGAATCAATTCGCGAGAAACCTGCTCACCGGGGTTGCTAACAGCCTGACCGATCTTCGGTCCAAGGCGACAAGCTCCCTGGCCGATGCGGGCGACTACAGGCTGCTGTACGAGGTTGCAGGCACGCCCAACAGCATCCGGGTCGTGGGATCCGGCGTCGGCAGCATCAGGGGGCGGGCCAACGGATACTGGACCATGCCGCAATAACCGCTTTCGCGCATGATCTTCTCAAGACGATCGACAGACGGGGGCCGCTCCTTCGCGGCCTCTCGTCGTGTCGGTTTCCCTTCCGGGGTGAAGCGCGGCACGGGCAGCGCTTCCGCATCGGCAGCGGCGGCGATTGCGGTCTGTTCCAGCAGAAATTCAGGAACGAGGCAGTAACACGTCTATGTCTTTGCGGGATTCCCAGAAGGGGTTCACCCTGATCGAGCTGGTAGCCATCCTCGTCATCCTCGGGGTCCTCGCCTCCATTGCCGTTCCGAAATACTACGATCTCACGCGAGAAGCACAGAACCGAGCCGCCCTGCAGGCGGTGATGGAAGGTAAGGCCCGGCTCTCGATGAATTACGCCAGGCTGTTCCTGGAAGAAGGCCAGCCGCCGGGCGCGGCGAACCTCATCGACGCCGTTGGCGCCACGACCAGCATCGGCGACTACACCCTGAACTTCTCTTCCGTGGACTCCCTCACCATCCTCATCAACGCGACGGGGAGACCCGGCGTGCAGGGAACCAACAGCGCCCTGTGGCTGTTTCCCAAGTAGCGGCGCCCGGGCCAGGGCTGCCTCTCACCGTCTCGCCATCTCCGCGGCCACTTCCCTCCGGATAACCGCTCCGAGCGATCGGGGATTCACTTCATAGGCCGAAACCGCATTGTCCCGTGCCAGGCCTGCAAGCCAGGCATCCAGGGGTTGCGCACCTTTCAGCACCAGGCAGCGGACCGCCATGTCCGCAAGCGCCGCCCGCTCGCCCAGGCGGTCGTGCAGCTCCACGAGGGCAAGGTGCGCCCTCGGGTTCCCGGGATTCATGCGGTGAACCTCCTTCCAGCACTGGGCCGCCTTTTGCCACTGGCCGAGCCGCCTCCATGCCTCCCCGGACAGTTCCCAAGGTTGCGGCGCATCCCCTTTGAGCTCCTTTGCCGTTGCCGCCGCCCGGAGCGCACCCTGCGCATTTCCCGCTTTGAGCAGAACGAGCCCGTAGCCGACCGCCATCTCGGCGTCCCGGGAATTGCGGGGGGCGTGCGCGCGCAGGAGCCGCTCGGCCTCGGCGGTTTTCCCCCGCAGCAGGTACACCTTCGAGAGCCCGACGATGGAGGAGGAGTGCCCCGGGAATCGCTCCAGCGCCCTGAGGAACTGCTGCTCCGCCCGTTCCACGTCCCGCTGCTGGTACAAAAAATAGATCCCCAGGTTGAAGGAGGCGAGGCCGATCTGCCGCAGATTGGTGTCCCGGTTCAGTTCCTCGGCGGTTTTGAGCTCCCGGTAGGCGTCGTCGTACATCCCGGCCTCGTAGTAGTGCTTCGCCAGGTTGATCCGGGGCCGGCTGAGGTTCGGCGCCTTGCGGACGTTGTCGAGCCAGAGATGGACATCGGAGCGCACCACGTCGTTGCGCTCGAACGTCGTGTGCCCCTGGAAGGCCATGAGCAGCGCGAGCGACCCGGCCACGAAGTACTGGAATCCCCGGCTGTAGGCAAAGTAATCCAGGCAGCAGACCATGCCGTGCGCGATCGGCACGAAGAGGAACATCGCGGGGATGTAGTTGCGGTGCTCGAAGATCAGCTCCAGGGGGATCAGGGTTCCCTCGACGAGGTGGTTCAGGAAGAAGAACAGCACGGCAAACGACAGCAGGGGCGCCTGCCGGGCCTTGAGGACGGCTCCCGCGAGCGCGAACGTGAGCGCGGCGACGGCGGCCGCCGTCGTCCACGGGTCGAGCATGGAGCGCGAGATGTCGATGTCGTGGAGGAACATCAGCCGCGACGGGATCGGGTAGAGGAGCAGGGACAGGTACAGCCAGAACACCCGGGCCTGCGTCAGGAGCCGCTCCAGCGGCGAGAACGGCCTCACGCCCGACTCGTAGACGGCCCTCTCCATGGCGAAGTCCGTGTAGAGCAGGCCCAGCGCGAGCACGACGGCGAGGGGCAGAGGCGACCACTTAAGCGCGCGCTTCCAGGTTCCCGCCGAAATTCCCTGGATGAAAAAAACGTCGTACAGCAGAACGGCAAGAGGGAACACGGCGGTGTTCTCCTTGGTCGCAAACGCCGTCAGGGCGGCCGCGCCGCAGAGGGCGCCGCCGGCGACGCGGCCTCGCACCGTCCGCGCGGTGCGGGCCCGCGCGTAGAAGTAGAGGGCTGCCACGTAGCCCAGCCCGGCCATGCTCGCCATGCGCTGGACGATGATCGAGACGGCGTGGACGTGCAGGGGGCTTGTCGCCCAGAGGAACGACGACAGCAGGGCCACGGGATACGCGACGGCGCCGTACTTCTCCCTCATGGGCGGCAGCTTCAGGGTCAGCCGGATCAGCAGGAACAGGAAGAATGACGTCAGGACGTGGATCAGGAAGTTCACGACGTGATAGCCGGTGACGGCCGTTCCCCCGGCGAGGTAGTTCAGGGCGAAGGAGGCGTATGCGGCGGGACGGGCAACCCTCTGGGCGGCGGTCCCGTAGGTCGGCCCGTAAAAGGATTTCTTCAGGCCGTCCCAGTCGAGCGACTGCAGGCGGATGCTCGGGCTTTCGACGATCGTGAAGTAATCGTCGAAGTGCCAGTCCCCCTGGAAGCTGTTCGAGTAGACGGCCAGCAGGACGGCAAGCAGCGCGGCGAAGGCGAACACGGTCCCGCGGTCGGGACGGACCGTGACCCTGGCGTCGAACGTGAACCCGTTTTCCTTCGTCAGCATGGTGTCTCCGCACGCGCGGGCACGGACGGCCCCGGCCGCGAATCGCGGCTCACGGCTCGCCGTGCGCCGTTCCCGGTGCGCCGTCCCGGGGGGCCGCGAGTTCCTTCGCCAGGATGCAGCTGAAGACCGGGCCGAGCGTGAACGCAAGGAGGATCGTCACGGCGCGGACGACCAGCGATGCGAGGAATCCCATGTCGGCCCCGGCCCCGAGGATCGTCGCCGCCAGACCGGCCGCAATCTCCTGCACCCCGAGATTCCCGGGAGTGATATTGATCAGAAACGCAAACGAGGTCAACAGATAAATCAGCAGCGCCGTCCGCCAGGGGACGGGGGACCCGATGGCGTGGAACGCCGCATCGTAGAGGAGCGCCCCGACGGCGACGTTGAGCAGGGTGATGCCCGTGAGCTTGGCGAGGAGCACCCGGTCCCCGCGCACCCGGGCGAAGCCCTCCAGGACCTGCTGCGCGCGGAGCAGCAGCCGGTGCCGCCCGCCGAGACCCCGAAGCGGGACGAAGAGGGAAAGCGGCAGGACGGAAAGCGCCGCGGCGAAGAACAGCAGAAGCGGCCACAGGCCCCGGTCCACGGCCGCGAGCGGGAGCAGCACGGCCATCCCCGTGATGCTGACGACGGCGATCACGATCATGTAGTTCGAGGCCAGCACCGCCACGAAGTCCGTGTAGGGGAAGTCGTGACGCCGCTTCAGGTAGGCCGCCCGGGCGAAGAGCCCGCCCGAGAACGGGGTGAGATAGTTCCCCATCGCCGTCACGGCCGCCAGCCCGAACCACTCCCTGGGGCGAAGGTCGATCCCGAACGTTTTCGAGACGACGCGCTGGTAGACGCCGTTCGTCCCCATGGCGAAAAGGCCCAGGGCGTACAGCAGCAGTGCGTCCCGCGGCGAGAGACGCATCAGGTGTCCGACCAGGTCGGGGTTGTACCCGAGGTAGGCGCAGATCCCCGCGGCGGCGGCGAGGAACGCGGCCAGCGACGCCGGCGAGCGCATGATGCCCCGGCCCTGCGGCTCCTCTGCGGGCGCTCCCGCGACCGGTCCCGGGGCGGGCTCTTTATTTCGGGACTGCGCCATCCGTCTCTCCGGGAGGCTTTCGGACTTTCAGGGTGAGGAATGCCGCATGCCTCGGGTCCAGTTTTCCGAAACACCCCGGCAGGGGATAGTACCCGGACCCCAGCGTGCGCTCGACGTCGAACCCGTGCACGAGGAAGATCTCCCTCAGCCCCCGGTACGAAAACACGCGGGTGTGCTGCCAGCTCTTCGGGCTTTCGGCCTCCTGGCCCCGGTGAAGGGCCAGGGGGTTGCCGATTTGAAAGCGCTTCTCCGAGACGTTCGACAGGGAAAAGGGTTGCCACCCCATGACGAGGGAGAAGATGTTGTGCCAGCCGCTCAGGTTTTCCGTGCAGATCACGGCGTAGCCCCCGGGCTTGAGGGTCCTGCGGATTTCCGTGATGAAACGGTCCGTGTCGGCCAGGTGCTCGATGACCTGATTCGCGTGAACGGCATCGAAGAAACCGTCTGGAAACGGGAAGGCCTCTTCGAGGTTTCCCGGGCGTGCAACGATCCCCTTGCGTTCGGCCTCCCTTCGCCGCTCCTCCACGATCTCGATGCCGTAGAGGCGGGCGTTGCCGACCCTGGCGCCCGCCCGCAGGGTCCACTCCCCGTCGTCACAGCCGCAGTCGAGGAGGGCGATTTCCCGCTCGGAGGGCTCGAGGCACGCGAGGATGCACCGGCGGTGGTCCGTGACCGCCCGGTTCCGCATGTTCCGGAAGAATGTCGTGATCATGCCGTGCAAGGGCCAGCCCTTCTCCCCGGGTCGGGGTGTGCGACCGATGGACGAAGCCTCACGGTGCCCCCAGGATTCGGCGGATCTGCCACCTCAGGATGCCGGTCCCGAACGCCGCCGCCACGGCGGGCAGGCAGACGGCCACCACGACAACGTCGCTCAACCGCCGGCTCAGATAGGCAACGGCGCCGGCGTAGGCGGCGATCCCCAGGAAGGCGGCCGCTTTCCCGAACCGGCAGTCCATAACGGCGAGCAGCGCGACCAGACCGAGCCCCCCCCATATGGCAAGGTACAGCGTGAAGTAACGGCCCCCGGGCCGGAGGTAATAGTCCGCGAAGAGCGGACCCCGCCGGAAGGTATGCGGGAGCACGGCCCCGGCGGACGTCCTCTGGACGTACCGCACCTCGACGCCGGCGAAGCGCAGGATCGGCTTCGTCGCGACGATCGTCCTGAGGATGCGCGTGTCGTCGTTCGTTTCCATCCCCCTGTTGTCCGGCTGGCTGGCGAGCCAGCGATCGCGGCTGCACACGAAGCACCCGGTCCCCTTGGGTGCCCGGTCGAAGTTCTCCTCCGTGATCCAGTAGTCGCCCCGCGCGGCCGAGGGGGGGTAGCAGGGGGCGTAGAGCCTGCACCGCAGCAGGTAAAAAAAACGGGCAAACCCCCAGGGACTGCCGTCGTAGTCCCGGGCATCGGGCATGGCGGGTTCGTACTGCCGTGCCTCGATCGCCTTCAGCAGCCCCCGTTCGGGCAGCACCCGCACGTCGTTGAAAACCAGCGTCTCGAACCGGGCCTCCCGGGCGCCCCGGATCCTCGCCTCGATGCGCCCCCGGTTTTCCGGCAGCCGGATGAGCCGGACGGGGAACCCCGAGGCGATGGCGGCGGAATCGTCCGTGGATCCGTCGTCGACCACGATGACCTCGAAGCGTTCCCGGGGGTATTCCTGGCCGACGAGCGCCGCCAGGCATTCCTTCAGGGTCTCCGCGCCGTTGTGCACGGGCACGATCACCGAGAATGAGGAGAGGGGCTCAGCCATGGGACTCCAGGAACCGCTCCAGGTGATCCACGATGACGCGCGAGGGGGAGACCCCCCCGTCCCCGGCATCCCGTCTCCTGAGGGTCGGCAGGGCCTTCAGGAACGCCTCCACCCTCTCGCGGGAGAAGCCGGCAAGCATCGCGTTTTCGCCCAGCCCCTCCATCCGCTCCGTCTTGGCCCGCATGATGAGGCACGGGGTGTCGAGGCTGTAGCATTCCTCCTGGATGCTGCCCCCGTCGGTGACCGCGAAATCGGCCCCCGCCAGGAGATCCAGGAATTTCAGATAGGGCTGCAGGGGGATCATCTCCACCCCCTCGCAGCGCCGCAGTCGCTCCATGAGGTTGAGCCGCTCGAGCTGCCTGCGGGTCGGCTCGTGGAGGACGAACAGGACGCGCCGCTCCCCGGCGATCCGCTCCAGGATCGGCATCACCGCGTGCATGCGGGCCGGGGAGAAGAGGGTTTCCAGGCGGTGGATCGTCACGACGACGTACGGCCCGGCCGGGCGGTCCTGCCCCGTGTGCCGGCCCCTGGCGAAACGGACCGTGTCGACGACGGTGTTTCCCCCGGCGTGGACCGACTTGGCGCCTAAGCCCATGCGGCCGAGGTTTCCCATGGCCCAGTCCGAAGGGGCGAAGAGGATGTCGCTGCAGCGCATGGCGACGAGCCGGATCAATTCCTCGGGGAAAGGGTCCAGGAGGTGATGGCTTCTCAGCCCCGCCTCCACGTGGGCGACCGGGATCCCGCACCGCTTGGCATAGAGCAGCGAGAAGAGCGTGGTCAGCGTGTCCCCGTGGATGACGCAGACCCCTTTCCTGTCCCCTCGAAAGATCGTCCGCGCAAGGTCCTCGCGGGGGGTCAGGAGGCGAAGAAGCGTCTCCAGCGTCCAGAACGCCGCCTGGCCGAGGGTCGCGATGTTCTCCGCCCGAGGCCGCAGGTGCGTGTCCGCCCCCCGGAGGCCGAATTCCCCGGCCAGATCGGTCGTGATGGCGGCGTGCTGCCCCGTCTCGATGAGATGGAAGGGGAGGCCCCGGCGGTTCATCTCCATCATCAAGGGAGCCGTCTTGATGAACTGGGCCTTCGTTCCGATAAACACGTGGATCATCTGGCTTACGCGGGCCCCCCTTTTCCGTCCGGCGGGCTCCTCAGGGATTCGCTCCGGTCGAATCGCAGCTGGGCGACCTGCTCTGATACGAGACCGACCATGAAGACCACGACGGCCATCGTCATGAGCATGGCCGAGGTGGGGCCGTACCGGGCGTCGAGGTAGAATATCCGGATCAGGCCGTAGACGAGCCCCAGCAGAAACATCGAGACGCTCACCGGCAGGAACACCTTCATGGGCGAAAAGAGGGTGGCGATCTTCAGGATGATCATGAAGAAGCGAACCCCGTCCCGAATGAGGCGGATCTTGCTCCGGCCCACGCGGCGCGCCGTCCTGACGGGGACGTACTTCAGGCTCCGCCCGGAGCGGACAATGGACAGGGTCAGCGTCGTCGGGTAGGAGTACGTGTTCGGCAGCAGATAGAGAAACGCCCGGGCGGCCGTCGCCTTGACGGCCCGGAATCCGGAGGTCAGGTCCTCGATCCTTCGGTTGCATACGTACGAGGCAAACCCGTTGTAAACCTTGTTGGCCAGGTCGCGGTGGAGGCTGGTTTCCGATTCCTTCGTGCGGGCCCCCACGACCATGTCGTGCGTCCCCACGTGTTCGAGCAGACGGGGGATGTCGGCGGGGTCGTGCTGGCCGTCGGCGTCCATCATGACGAGCAAGCGGCCCCGGGCCTCGCGGATGCCGGTCTTCACGGCCGCGCCGTTGCCGATGTTGTAGGGGTGCGAGACGACCCTCGCCCCTCTTTCAAGGGCCCGCGCGGCGGTGCCGTCGGTGGAGCCGTCGTCGACGACGAGCACTTCCCATGAGCGGCCCAGCGGTTCCATGACCGAGCCGATCCGGTCGAGCAGGGGGACGATCCCCTGTTCTTCCTGGAACGCGGGAAGAATGATGCTGATTTCGACGGGTGATTCTGGCGCTGCGGTCAACGGCCCGGTTTCCATCCTTGCGGGGAGTGCCGGCGCATCGCTCGCGATGACTCGATTTCGACCGGCCGGTCTTGATTAATATTCAACTAATATGCCAAAACTATTAAAAAATCTCTATAATGAGCCTCGTGAAAAAGCAAGCGGGAAGGTTTGCCACAAAAAGCTTTTCTCTCCGGCGATTATCGTCTAATAAGGACGTGGGGCGCCCGATTTTGTCACGAAAGATGCATAAATGATGTGACTTTTCCCCGGTCCGATTTGTATATGAAACAGATCGACGAAGGAGAGATTATCGGACGAGTCCTAGCGGGGGACCGCGAGGCCTTCGCCGATCTGGTCGATGCGTACAAGGGACCGGTCTTCCGCCTGGCCTTCCGGATGACGGGAAGTGCCCGGGATGCAGACGACCTGAGCCAGGAGATCTTCCTCCGGGCCTTTCAGTCCCTGGCGCGCTTCAGGCCCGGAGAGCGGTTCTTTCCCTGGCTCTACACGGTGGGACTCAACGTGATCCGCAACCACCTCCGGAAGGGAAGAGCCGTGCCGGAGGACGGGAGCGTGAAGGGAGTGCCGGAAACGGCGGACCCCCGCGAGGACCCGGCCGATGCGGCCGCAGGCCGGGAGCGAAGCCGCCGGATCCAGGGCTATCTGTTGAGGCTTCCGCCGGCGGTTCGGGAAATCCTGATCCTGCGGTTCTACGAGGGGATGAGCTTCGAGGACATCGCCGGCCTGACGGGCGAGTCCCTGAGCGGCGCCAAGATGAAGGCCTACCGGGGCCTGGAGAAGATCCGGGTCATGATGAGCGAAGACGGGTTCCTCGACGACGAGTCGAGAGGGTGAGACGGTGCGAGGGCAAGAGGCCGTGAATCGGTGATGCCATGAAGAAGCGAGACAGGGAAGACATCTTCGGGGAGCCGGACGGGGGCGATCCCCGCGGGGAGGCGCTGGCCGGCATTGCCCGGATGATGAGCGAGGAGACCGCCCCCGAGCCGCCGGCCGGCCTGGAAGAGCGCGTCATGGCGCGCATCCGGTCCTTCCGGCCCTCCCCGTGGCGCGTGCTGGGAGAGGCGCTCCTGAAACCCCGCGAGGTCAGCTTCGACCCGATCCGGGCGCTGCGCGCCCCCGTGTCCGGGCAGGAGTGCTCCTTCTACTTCATCATGGTCGGCATCTTCTATGCCGTCCTGGGGGCGATCCTGACGGCCGGCCTGCACGGGCTCGGCGCATTGCAGGGCGCCCCGGGCTGGGTCCGCTTGCAGCCGCCGATCGCGATCGTCACGGCCGGGTGCATGGTGGCCATCGGCCTGTACCTGCTGAAGGACGGGAAGCTGGCCCTGCGCACGGCCCGGATCGGGGTCCTCGTCTATCTCGGTTTTGCCCTCTTGAACGGGGTCTTCGTGTCCCTGGAATGGAACGTGCCCGTTTCAGCCTACGTGTCGCTCGTCTCGGCCCTCATCGGGCTGCCGACGGGGTTTTTCCTGATTCGCACCTTACAGAACTGCGGGAAGCGGTATGCGTAGATCGATTCGAAGGGGACGGCTCGGGGGACAGGGCGGCTTCACCCTGTTCGAGATCATTATGGTGCTCCTGCTACTCGGGGTTGTCACCTATTTTGCCGCCACGAGACTGTTCTCCGACGACGCGCCCACCCAGGCGGCCGAGATGGAACTTCTGAAGAATCATCTGCGCTACGCCCAGTCGAGGGCCATGAACTCGGAGAGCAGTTGGGGAATCAAGTTCGGGTCGTCGACGCGGTACTGGCTTTTCAAGGGCGCGGATGAAAATACGGTGATCCGCCTCCCCGGCGTGGAATCGGCGGACGGGGCCATGCAGCTCGACACCATCCAGGTCACCCCGCCTACGGGGAACAAGATCGCCTTCGATTCCTTCGGCAGTCCCGGCGCGGCGACGACGGTCCTGTCGACGACCGCCGGCAGCATCACCGTCACGAAGACCACCGGCTTCATCCCCTGATCCGAGGAGGTGCTGGCGACATGGAGAGGCAGACAACAAAGTTCGACAGGCCCGGGCCGGGCCTCGGACGGGGTGGTTTCACCCTGCTGGAGGTGATCGTCACGATCGTGATCGCCGCCATCATGGGGGTGTTCTTCGCCCAGTTCGTCGGAACGAACGTCATCCGGAGCGCCGACCCGGTCTACCGGGTGCAGAACCTCTCCGGCGCCGCCCACATCATGGAGTACATGAACGCGGACTACAAGAGGCTCGCCGCCACCCAGTCGAACTTCCTGACCATCTTCAAGGACTACGTCACATACGGAAACACCACGGCGAAACCCGCGGGCTACGAGGGCTACCCGTACTACGGGTCCTACCAGGTCCTCCAGAACGATTACGTCAAGTTCGTGTCGGGCGCGGAACAGCCGGAAACCGATCCGGCGAACCAGCGGGTTCTCAAGGTGACGATCCGCCGCGGAGACCAGGCCGTCACCGCCCTGTTTACCCGGTAGCGAAGGGGGGAGCGCAGACCATGAAGAACAAGCCAGGCTTCACCCTCATCGAGATCATGGTTTCACTCGTCCTCGTGGGGCTGATCGCGTCGATCGCCGGCACGTCGGTCATCACGGCCACGAGGAGCTACGTGTTCGCCCGGGAAAACAACGCCATCACCCAGAAGGCCCAGCTCGCGCTCAACCGGCTCAACCGCGAGATCATCGAGCTCTCCGACGTCCGGGACGCGGGCAGCACGTGCATGGTCTACGAGAGCCCCTACGGGAGACGGGCCGTGGCGCTCGTGGACGGTACGGTCCGCCTGTTCACCGACTACGGAAGCACGGTTTGCCCGACGACGGGAGGCGATGTCCTCGTCGACGGCGTGCAGGCGTTCTCCATCCTCTACAACCCGAACCCGAACGGCACCGCGAGCCTCTGGGGCGTCGGGCAGGACATCCGGAATCTCTTTGCGGTCAACATCCAGTTCGCCCTGGCCCGCCCCGACACGGGAGGCACCGTCCCCTTCTACACGACGGTGTCGCCGCGCAACAACAACAACACCGGCGGCGCCGCCTCTCCCACGGCCGCGAACCCTCCCCCGGAGTACAGCGGCAAGCAGTGTTTCGTCACCACGGCGGCTTACGGCGATGCGGACCACCCCGTCGTCGAGGTGCTGAGGCGGTTCAGGGACCGGTTCCTTCTGCCCACGGATGCGGGGCAGGCCCTCGTCCGGTTCTATTACGACGCGGGTCCGTCGCTTGCCGCGGCGATCGAAGGCCATCCGGCCGCCTGCCTGGCGGTGCGGCTCCTGGTCATGCCCGTGGCGGGATTCGCCCTGCTGGCGCTGGATTTTCCGATCCTCATCCCGTTGCTCCTGCTGCTGTCCTGGGTCGGTGCCCGCCTGGCCGTCAGGGCGTTTGCACGGCGGTCGCCGCGCCGGAAGACCCTTTTCCAGGGGCAGCGCGGGGCCATGCTGGTGACGCTCATTGCGGCCCTGGTGGTCTTCTCGGCCCTCGGGGCGGTGATGGTCGGCATGTTCGGCACGTCGGCCCTGAGCCAGGTGGCCGGCAACAACACGATGAAGGCCTACTACCTCGCGGAATCCGGGTTCCGCTATGTCGCAAGCCGCTACATCGCCGTCGACACGGGCAGCGAGGCCTCGAACGAGACGGCCCGCGACACCCTGCTGGGCACCGAGCTGCACGGGCAAACGTTTTCGCTGGGCGGTGACGGCTCCTTCCGGCTCGAGATCTACCCCTACTATTACAAGTCGGCGCAGGCGCCGGTCGGCAACGAACTCACGGCGGCGGTGTCCGGGGGCATCCCGATTCCCGGAAGCGATTTCAACTGGGGAAGCTGGGTGAAGGTCGTGAAACCAGACGGCACCCAGACCTACAACCGGATCTCCGGCGTGAGCACCCTTGCCCCCACAACCATTCGTTTCTATCAGATCGACGCGGGAGGCAGCACCCTCAGCTGGGATGCGAGCTACGGGACGGGCTCGCTGATCACGCCCGTCTGCGTCCCCGACCGAAACGTCAACGGCCGGATGCTCATCGCAAACGCCGACGGCAGCTACGACCTTGCGTTCGTTGCCGGAACGGGAGCCCGGGCCTTCCCCGCGAAAAACGGCATTTTCACCGTGAAGTTCTACAATGCGGCCAATCCGGCGGCGCCCATAACGAGAATCCTGTCCTACAGGCAGGTCGACCTCACCGCGAACCGCTTCAAAGGGATCAGCGATCCGAACGGCGCAAGCCTCCCCACCGGGCCCATGGAGGATCCCCTCACTGCGGCACCCTTCCAGAACTTCATCGAGCAGACAAAATATGCGCGAATCGAGTCCACGGGCACCGTCGGCACCGGCGCATCCGCCGTCGACCGCAAAGTGACCTACTATGCGCCCATCGGGTACGCGAAGCTGCAGCCCGAGCCCAAGACTCAGTACCACGACACGATGCAGGATTTTTCGAAGTGGCAGACGGGGGACCACATCGGGCGCATCGGCTCCCTGACGGCCGGCTCCAGTTACGGCACGACGATGAGGGTCGACACCATGCAGACCACCAACGCGACCCCCACGGACAGCTGCCTGCGGTTCCGGGAGTTCCAGGTCGGGTTCAACTGGTCCGCCGCGGGACTTCCCGTCCCGCAGGAATGGCTGCGCGCCGGCAACTACCTGAGTTACGACCTGGAGATGAAGACCTTCTACACGCTCATCTACCCGTCGGCCCGCTATGCCACGGGGCTCACCTTCCGTCTCGACGAGGCGGGGAATGCCATGGGCTTCACCCTCGCCAGGGGCGTTCCGGGGTTCGACACCTACGGCTGCGACAACGACGGCATCCCCTTCGGATTCCTGGCGAACCTCCCGGGATACGTGAACTACACGCCCATCCTGCTCGTCTGGATCAAGGAGTACGCCAAGAAGGAGGTCAACCCCCAGCTCGAGCTGAGCCCCCATTCCGTCGAGCCCCTCACCATCGACGACCCGCCGCCCGTGGGCAGGGGGACCTACGCCTTCGTCACGGACCAGACGTTCTGGCGAAACGGCGACCGGGTCCGGTTCGTCAATACAGGCGGCGCACTGCCCGTGGGGATCACGGCGGGCCGGGATTACTACATCCGCAAAATCGAGTCCGGCGGGCTGACGTACCTGTATCTCTTCAGCACACTGCCGGGCGCCCTGAATTTCGACCCCCTGTGGCCCGGCCTCCAGGATATCACGGACTACGGGTCGGGCACGACGACCCTCATCGTCCAGGATGCCTCGTTCACGAAGCTGGCCCACCAGGTCCTCACGTCGGGCAACGAGTACCTGGGGCTGATTGCCTCCCTGAACTACCTGAAAAGCTGGGCGACCTTCACGGCCCGGGTGATCGAGGCGCCCTCCGTCTCCTTCGTAAGCGGCGGCGCCGGCGCGGGCCGCGAGATCCTGAGCGGCGAGACGGTGTACCAGACGTCGACCAACCTGCCGGGCGGCACGGTCACGGCAATCTACCGGGTGATGCGCAGCCCCGTCTACCGGGCAGCCAAGTCGGGCAACCGCCTCTGGACTTCCGGTTCGGAGCAGGGTGTGCTCCTGCTGGAGCGGATCGCGGGCAACTCCCTCTCGAACCCGGCCACGGCGCCTTTCCAGCTGGGCTACAAGATCTTCGTCGGCGAGCATCCCGGCGGGACCGATGCGGGCACCGTGGGCGTTCCCGGGGGCGTGAGCGACGAGGTCTTCCGCCAGCGCGACAACTGGCTCCTGTTCTACGTGGGGGACCCGGGGGGCAATGCCCCCGCGGACGTCAACCCCTTCAACAATTACCGGGGACCCATCTTTCGGAACTCGGTCCTCTGGCCCCCGGACAACCCGCAGGACACGGTGATCAACACGGACAACTTCACCCTTCTGCGATTCAGCGACTACGTGAACTCTTCGCTGAGCTGCAGGGTCAACGGCACGGCCCGGACGGGCGGCTACTGCCTGGCGGGCTTCTACTCGAAGGACAACACGGGGACCTCGGGCGACGTGCTGCGATTCGCGAGCCCCGACGGAACCCTGTTCTACAGCCCCCAGAGCGGCAGCGTCTTCCCCGCGGGAAGGGCCGAATTCGGGCTTCATGTCTACGGGGCCGACGGCCACTTCACCGAGTTCGACGATTTCGCCCTGCAGTTCGGCCCCGGCTACGGCATCACGCGCCAGGGCTTCCTGTTGCCGATTCAACAATAGTGCATTGACAGGATGAGTGAACACGAGAACCCGGCCCCGGCCGGGTTCTCTGTTTCCGGAGCGGCCAAGTGACGGAAGTGGAGGAAATAAGAGAAGAGGTAGAAGTGGAGAAAGGGATTCGAACGTCCGGAATCCGGACGAAGGATTTAGCGGGGAGTGAAAACCGGGATGGAGAAAAATCCTCTTGAGGCCGGTCGCCAGCGCGAAGCGCTCTTGCTTTAAGGCTGTTCAAAAAGGGTCAGATGCAAGGCGCTCGAGATTCCGAGGAGCGAGGCGTACTGGATGCGTACGTTGAGCGACGAGGAAGGAGAGCAACGCAGCAGATGACCTTTTTTTCAACAGCCTCCAGCCTAGGCTTTGGGCCGCCCGAAGTTGGATATCTGCGCAATCAGCTCGTCGATGGACGCCGTCTCGTCGATGATCAGGTGGGAGCCGCCCTTTTCGGTGTCATCGATGGACTGGCTGTACAGGTGGTCGAATGCGCCGTCGCGGGACAGGGCCGAGTAGGCCTTCTCCCCGTTGCTTCCGCCCGGCGATGTAGGCTGGCTTTGCCTGCGGCTCGCTTCGGGACTGACGCCGTTGCGCAGGTCCTGCCCTGCGCCGGCGATCCCGGCGCTGAAGTCCAGGTATGACTGCGAGCCGTACGCGGAGCTGCCGCGGGCCGAGTCGGGCTTGCGGGGCGACGCCGTGGGGCGCGGGCCTGCCGCTTCCCCTTCGACCAGCGGCGAGTGATACACTTCTTCCTGGGAGGATTCCGCCGAGGGTTTGAAAATGTCCTGGGGGGAAGCAAAGGCGCTGACCTTGGTCAGGTATTCCCGTGCGTAGCGCTCGGTGGTGAACATGCCGTCGTTCTTGCCCATCTGGATCGCGCTTTCGATCTGGGGGAACTTGTTTTCCCGGAGGATCCCCTTGACGGACTGGTTGCCGCGCAGGATGGAAAGGACGGGCACGCGGAACCCGACATCCTCCTTGATGACGAGATGCTGGACGACGAGCCACTGCAGGGTGGAAGCGACCTGGTGGCGGATTTCCTCCTGCGCCTCCAGGGGGAAAGAGTTGCACAGCCTGTACAGGGCGTCTTCCGAGTGGGTGGCATGGAGGGTCGCAATGACCAGGTGCCCCGATTCGGCGGCATTGAGCGTGAGCCGCATGACTTCCGGGTCCCTCAACTCCCCCACGACGATCACGTCGGGGTCCTCCCGCAGCACGTCGACGAGGCCCTGTTCGAAGGAGGGCATGTGGGCGCCGAGTTCGCGCTGCTCGATGAAGGATTTTCTCGACACGTAACGGTATTCGACGGGGTCTTCGAGGGTCACGATGTGCGCGGCCCGGTTCCGGTTGATCTCGTCGACGAGGGCGGCGATGGTCGTCGACTTGCCGGACCCGGTGGCGCCGCAGATGAGGACGAGGCCGGCACGAAGCTCGGCGATCTGTTTCAGAGAGGGGTGCAGGTTGAGCTTTTCGAGGGTCGGTACGGTTCCGGGGAGAAGGCGTATGGCGATGCTGAGACCGCGCGTCGTGTTGAAAATGTTGACCCGGATCCGGATATTTCGGATGGTCATGGCCATGTCGACGGACCAGCGGTTCCTCAGGGTCTGCAGCTGCCTGACCGTCAGGATCTTCTTGACGATTCCGTCGATTTCACCGTGCGTCCAGCGGCCGGAGCTGTCGAAGTGAATCTGGCCGTTCTTGCGGTAAACGACCGGATGCCCTCCGGTGATATGCACATCGGAACAGCCCTCCTGGACGGCTGTCACAATGACCTTGCTGAACTTGTTCATCCTTTTTTATCCCCCCCCGGACCCGTGCGGAATCAGCGATGTGGAATCCGCTGGAAGGCGTCCATCTGGAAAAGGATCAAAAGCGCATGGCTCCGGCGGAGTATCTATAAGCACGAAGCATGCCATGAAACATGAGCCATCTTAAATATAAGAATAATGATATCAGATACTTGAAGTGTTGTTCTGAGGTGGCAGGCCGAATGCGGAGTCAAAAATTCGGCAGGCTGTCGCGCAGGTGCAACCGATGCATCAAATATTGTAGGTTCACTCTTTGAACTTGCCCGAATCCCTGATTTGAGCGATCAACTCGTCGACGGTGGCTTTCTCGTCGATCATGAAGTGCTTTTCGGCGCCTTCGTCGGAGTGCAGGAAAATGACTGACTTGTCCTCGGCAGGCAATTTCTTCGGCTTGGGGGATGCCGGCTCGGGATCCCCTTCGAGCAGGGGGGAGTGATAGATCACCTCGCGGGAGACTTCTTCCGAAGGCTTGAAATTCTCCGCGGGGGGGTAGAAGGAATCTTTCGTGCTCAGATACTCCTTGAGATATCTCTCCATCGAGAACATGCCGTCGCCCTTGCCGATCTGGATGGCGCTTTCGATCTGCGGGAGCTTGTTTTCCCGAATCATCCCGCGGATGGAGTTGCTGCCGCGCAGGATAGAGAGCAGGGGCACCCGGAATCCCTGGCGTTCGTGGAAAATCAGCTGCTGCACCACGATCCAGGAGAGCGTCGAGGCCACCTGGAAGCGGATCTCCTCCTGGGCCTCCATGGGGAAGGAGTTGAACAGCCGATACAGGGCGTCCTCCGCGTTGGTGGCATGGAGCGAGGCGATCACGAGATGGCCCGACTCGGCGGCGTTGAGGGTCAGCCGCATGACCTCCGGTTCCCGAAGCTCCCCGACGACGATGACGTCGGGGTCTTCCCGGAGGACGTCGGTAAGCCCCTTTTCGAAGGAGGGCATGTGCGTGCCGAGTTCGCGCTGCTCCACGAAGGACTGTTTTGACGTGAACCGGTACTCGATGGGGTCCTCGAGGGTAACGATGTGCGCGGCCCGGTTGCGGTTGATCTCGTCGATGATGGCGGCGATGGTCGTCGACTTGCCCGTTCCCGTGGCGCCGCAGAGGAGCACGAGACCGGATCGAAGCTCCGCGATCTGCTGCAGGGACGGGTGCAGGTTCAGGCGCTGGATCGTGGGGATGACGCCCGGCAGCAGCCGGATCGCAAGGCTCAGCCCTCTCGTCGCGCTGAAGACATTCAGGCGCAGGCGCACGTGCTGAATCGTGACGGCGAGGTCGACGGACCACTCCTTGCGCAGGATCTGGAGCTGGCGAGGCGTGAGGAGCTTCCTCACCAGGGCGTCCACCTCGGCATGGGTCCACTTGATCGAGCGGTCCTGCTGGATCTGGCCGTTCTTGCGAAACACCACCGGATGTGCGCCGGTGATGTGGATGTCCGAAACCCCCTCCCGGACAGCCGCAGCGATGACGCCGCTGAACTTTTTCATGTTTCTCCCCGAGGATCGGGATCCCCCGGCTGAACATGCATCTCGCCGTTCCTCCGGGACAGGATCCTCCCTGATTCTATCGTCCCTCGTCCGACATCCCCTGAATCCCGGGATGTCAGGACGGGGGAACCAGGTCGCCGTCAGGCCCCTTCAAAAGCCCTTCTGCGAGACCCTTACAGACTCTTCTTGATCTCCGAAAGGATGACGACGTGCTTCCGCTCCTCGTCGATGACCTGATCGAGCAGGCTCTGGGCGGTCGCCGTCACGTATTTTTTCATCTCCGAGTAATAGAGGACGGAATCCAGCTCGCGGGCGATGGCGAAGTCCAGCGCCGCGATGACGTCCTTGATTTCGGACAGCTCCTTGCTGGCGGCCGTCGAGAAGACCTTTCCATCGATACTGCCCTGCAGGTAGGCCATGTACTCGCCGGGGTAGCTCTCCTTGGGCATGATCGTGTCGATCTTGGAGAACATGTCGGCGAAGAGCTTGCGGTGCTTGACCTCTTCGGAAGCAAGTTTGGTGAAGATCCCGTAGACCTTCGGGTCCTTGGCGATGGATGCCGCATAATTATAGAACTTTTCGCCATTCTCTTCCATGCGGATGGCGAATTGAAAGATATCGCTTCCCTGATAGCTGCTCATGTCTGTCCCCCTTCCGTAAAGTTGCGGCGATTATAGACGGCTTTTCCGTTCATGGCCATCTTTTTTTCTGGCAACGGGACAAGAGTTTGTCAAGGCTGCGAGAGCGGAAAACCGCGCAATTCAGCGACCGGATCGGATGCCGGAAATCCGCTCCGCAACCGACGCTTCGCCGGGGCAGGCCGAACCGTGCGGCTGCGTTCGCGAATCGTGTTTTTCCGTGTGATTGGGGGCTTAAAGGGGGGGGCGGGGAGGTCTTTCGACCTCCCCTTTGGAGTTTCATCGCTTTTCTGAAGGAGGAGATTCTTTAAGCGACCTTGGTTGTAATGACTCAGCTTCTAATCGGTTTCTTCGCTTCAATGAAGGCCCTCCTCGCTGTAGTTGGGCACCTCATTTGCAGTGAACCTGTGCCTACTGGATTTGCAGGGAGCGTGCCACAGGCAAGAGTGCGCCGTAAGCATTTGATTTAAAAAGATAATTTTATTGCTCCCCCTTTTCCCCCTCTCGGCCTGCTCGGCCGGGGGAGGCAAGAACTGTCGGCCCCGGCCGAGGGACTCGAAAATGAGTTTTGAATCCGAATACTTGGGAATTCTCCGCGGAAGGGCACCTTCGACATTAATGTCGAAATGGGCAGCCCCTGTCATCCAAGGCGAGGTGCTTGACATTTCTTTCATGATAAGGTTCACTGATTTCCGTGCCGTCCAGGGGTCGTCGCAGGGGCGGACAGGGGATGCCGGCTGTTCCTGCCGGCATTCGAACGGGAGGGGGTCATGAAGCGGTCGGGCATTTTCCCTGTTCTGATCCTCCTGGTGTGCCTCGTCTCTGAAAGCCAGGCCCAGGGTGTCGGGCGAGACAACCGGTCGGACTCCGCGAATGCACCGGGCCGCGAAGTATCCCTTGTCAAGGAGCTGAAGCTGACGGAAGTCCAGGACAAGGAAATGAGGCGGATCCGGACGGTGTATTCGAACCGGATTCTCAAGCTGCGCAGCGAGATCATCGGCAAGAGCATCCAGTACCGCGATCTCCTGCGCGATCCCGCAGCATCGGAGGAAAGCATCCGGGCCAAGGGAAGGGAGATCGAGGCCATCGACACGCAGCTCATCCGCGAGCGGATCGACTTCGAGATCGAAATGCGCAAGATCCTGACCCCCGAGCAGTTCCAGCGCTGGTATTCGGCCATGGACCAGCAGCCGGCGAAGAAAAAACCCATCCGATGAGCGGACGGACGAAACCAGCTTTCACCGGATAACCGGATGAATCAAATCCCCTCAGCCAGCCAGATCCTTCTGCGCCCCATCACCCTGATCATTTCTTGCACGATTTTCGTGATCCTGATCCTGGTCATGGGCCTCATGGACCTCAACCGGCTCGACCGGTCCCTCGTCAATTTCATGGAGGTCAGGGGTCTCGACGTGGCCGAAAAGATCGAGCGCGAGTCCCTCGTGAGCTACACGAGCATCATGCAGATGCTCCGGGGAGAGGCGGCCGGCGAGACGCTCATCCCGCTGACGGACGAGACCTTTCTGACCCAGGAGTCCCTGATCAAGGCGCTGCTCAGTGTGATCCGCACGATCGACAGCCGATGGGCTTCGTCGAGCGTCAGCCCGGAGGAGGCAAAGGGCGTGATCGAGAGGGAAGGACTCTGGCTGCTCGCCGTCCTCGATGACGGGGGCCGCGTTCTCTTTCAGAGCAGGCCCCTGCCCAGGCAGGTTCTTGCGCGCGCGAAGCCCGTCATCCAAAAAAACAAGGACTTGGTGATCGACCTCTTCGGCGGGCCCGAGAGGGGGGGGCGGAGCGGGGTCGTCGCCCTGAGGCGAAGCGGAGGCAACGGAACCATCATCGTCGCCCTGGACGACGATGCCCTGCGGTGGTGGGGCATGAGGATCGCGATGCAGAAGGCCGTCGACGAGGCCGGGCAGACGCCGGGCGTCGTTTTTGTCACCGTCCTGGACGGGTGGGGGGCCGTCCTGGGGGCCAGGGGCGAGCAGCCCGCGTCGCAGGCAATGACGGCCCAGGAGAAGGAACTCCTGTCCGGGGCGGTTGCCGTTACGGCCCGCGGCATCAAGCTGGGCGAAAAGGAACACCTCATGGTTATGGCGCCGCTCTCGCTGGAGGGACGGCCCGCAGGGATCGTGCGGGTCGGCTTCGAGAGGGACCGCATGGATCAGATCCTGGAGCGCAATCGCCACTTCCTCTTCCTCTCCATGGGCTTCATCGTCCTCGCCGGTCTCTTCTCCCTCTGGTTCGTCTTCCAGAACCAGAAACGGCACCTCGCCCGCATCGAGGAGATGCGCAAGCGCCTGGAGCAATCCGAGCGGCTCTCCTCCCTCGGGCAGCTGGCGGCCGGCGTGGCCCATGAAATCCGCAACCCCCTCAACGCCATCAGCATGGCGAGCCAGCGCCTGCAGCGCGAGTACATGCCCTGCGAACAGGACAAAGGCGCGGAGTTCGGCCGCCTCACGGGGGTGATCCGCGACGAGATCCGCCGCCTGAATATCATCATCGAGGACTTTCTCACGTTCTCGCGCAGCAGGCGCCTCGAGCTCCGGGAGTTTTCGCTGACGGAGGTCATCCAGAAGCTCGCGAGGCTCATGGGCGAGGAAGCCCGGGTCCGGGGCATCGCCCTCACCGTGCGGCCGGAGCAGGACGCGCTCATGGTCCCCATGGACGTGGACAAGCTGCAGCAGGCCCTCATCAACATCGTCAAGAACGCCATGGAGTCCATCGACGGCACGGGCTCCATCGACATCGCCATGGAGAAGCAGCCGGGCGACCGGGCGGTCGTCCGCATCACCGACACGGGGTCGGGCCTCGCGCCGGGGGAGGTCGAAAAGATCTTCGACCCGGACTACACCACCAAGGAAAAGGGGTTGGGGCTGGGACTGCCCATCGCCTACGAGATCGTCCGCGGCCACGGGGGGACGATCCGCGTCCAGAGCAGCCAGGGCCAGGGAACGACGTTCGAGATCGAGTTGCCGGCAAAGCCCGCGTCCGCGGTTCCCGCGGCCCGATGAGAGCCGCTCGGCCGCTGTGGCAAACGCCGCCGGAATGTGATAATTCCACCGGCAGGGCGGATCGCATCGAAAGGGAAAGGGAGTACCCGCAAGCAGGGGCATGAAGAAACTCAGCATCCTCATCGTTGAAGACGGGCAGATCCAGCGGGAGATGCTCCGCGACTTCCTGCGCAAGGAAGGCCATACCGTGGCCGAGGCCGAAACGGGCGAGAAGGCGCTCGCCGAGGTGCGTTCGGCCTACTTCGACCTCCTGCTGATGGACTACAAGATGCCGGGCATGAACGGTCTGCAGGTCCTGCAGGAGGTGAAGAAGTTCAACCCGGAGCTCGACGTCATCATGATGACCGCCTACGGCACGATCGAAACGGCCGTCGAGGCCATGAAGGCGGGGGCCGTCGACTACGTCACGAAGCCCATCGATCTCGACGAGCTCCTACTGCACGTCAACCGGATCTCGGAGCGGCGCATCCTGCTCCGGGAGAACGAGATGATGCGCCAGCGCCTGCAGGAGAAAGGGGTCACGGCCGACCAGATCGTCTTCCGCAGCCCCCAGATGGAGACCCTGGTGAACCTGGCGGGGCGGATCGCCCCGAGCCGGGCCACGGTGCTCGTCCGCGGGGAGAGCGGCACGGGGAAGGAACTCTTCGCCCGCCTCATCCATAACCTGAGCCCGCGGGCGGCAAGGCCGCTGATCGCCGTCAACTGCGGGGCCCTGCCCGAGACGCTGCTGGAAAGCGAGCTCTTCGGCCATGAGAGAGGATCCTTCACCGGGGCGACGGCACGGCGCATCGGCCGATTCGAGGAGGCCGACGGGGGGACGCTCTTTCTCGACGAGATCGGGGAGCTGACCCCGTCCGTGCAGATCAAGCTGCTGAGGTTCCTCCAGGAGCGCGAGTTCCAGCGGGTGGGGGGGAACCAGGTCCTCCACTCCGACGTCCGGATCATCACCGCCACGAACCGCGACCTCGAGGCCCGGGTCAAGGAAGGCGCGTTCCGCGAGGACCTCTTTTACCGGCTCAACGTCGTGGACATGTTCATCCCGCCGCTGAGGGAGCGCAAGGAGGACATCCCCGCCCTCATCGACCACTTCCTCGCGAAATTCGCAGCCGAGAACGGCAAGGAGATCGAGGGCGTGAGCCAGGAGGCCCGGGACCAGCTGCTCAAGTACGATTACCCGGGCAACGTGCGCGAGCTGATCAACATTCTCGAGCGCGCCGTGGTCATCGCCCGCGACACGATCATCACGGTCGCCGATCTGCCCTTCGGGGACCGCTTCGTCGGCGCCGCGGAGACCGCGGGGGAGGGCAGGCTCAAGGACTCCATCGAGGAGTTGGAAAAGCAGATGATCCTGAAGGCCCTGGAAGAGTCCGAGCACCATCAGACCCGGGCGGCGGGCATCCTGGGGATCAGCGAGAGGATGCTGAGGTATAAGATGAAAAAGTATGGCCTGAAACACTGAGTATCAGGGTTCAGGGTACAGGGGCCAGGGTTCAGGGAAAGGAAAACGAAACGGCGGGAAATTCTCCCGCCGTTCTTTTTTGTGGTGTCTTTTCTTCCCTGTACCCGGGACCTTGTACCCTGGACCCTACTTCGAGAAGCCCAGGATCTTCCGCGCTTCCGCAGGGGTGGCCACGTCGCGGCCGTAGGCGCGGCAGATCCCCGTCACCCGCTCGACCAGTTCGGCGTTTGTCTTCGCGAGCACGCCGGGGTTCACGTAGATGTTGTCCTCCATGCCCACGCGGATGTGACCGCCCATGACGAGGCCCATCATGGCCATGGGGAGGAATCCCCGGCCCACGCCGAAGATGGACCAGGTGGAATTGGCGGGCATGTGCTCGTATAGGTGCAGGAACGATTTCAGCGTCGCCGGTGCCCCCCAGGGAGTCCCGAGGCAGAACTGGAAGTGCATCGGGTCGTCGATTTTCCCCTCGTCCCGGAGTTTCAGTGCCGTCACGAGCATCCCGAGGTCGAACACCTCGATCTCGGGCTTCACGCCGGCCTCCTTCATCATCGTTGCCGCCTCGTCGAGGAAGGCCGGGTCGTTCACGAAGGCCTTGCCGCCCAGGTTGATCGAACCGGCGTCGTAGGAGGCGAGTTCCGGTTTCAGCTGAAGAGGCGAGAGCCTCTCCGCCGTGGGCAGGTTCCGGCCGGGGATGCCGCTCGTGGTGAGGCTCAGGATGAGATCCGTCTTTTCCCGGATTTTCTCCACGACCCGCCGGAAAAGGTTGATGTCCTGGCTGCCGAGCCCCGTCTCGGGGTCGCGCACGTGGATGTGGACGATCGAGGCGCCGGCCTGCCAGGCCTCGATGGCCGACTGGGCGATTTCCTCGGGCGTGATGGGGATGTGGGGGGCGATGTCCCGCATCATGCGGCTTCCGGTGATGGCTGCGGTGATGATGACTTTTTCCATGCACTATCCTCTCGTTGGACTGAGGTGTTGAGCATTCACTATCAATTTCGACAGGCACGTGAGCGGGATTCCGGACAGCGAAGTTAGGCGCGTTTTGGGTAACCGCACTGCGCGAATCGGAACGTCCGCAGCGCAAATTGTTTGAGCCCGAAGGGCGAGTTGTTGCGTCCGCAGTGTGGCAAGCGCTAGAGCGGTCCAAAACCGTCTATTCGCGGGAGGAATTCCGTTTGCGTGCCTGTGCAGCAGCAAACCGAGCGACTAAAGACCAACTCTTTATCCCAGCACCTTCTTCTCCGTCTCCCCGATCGCCTCGTCCAGGATCTGGACCATCCTGTCGATCTGGGCCTCCGTGATGACGAACGGGGGAGCCAGCAGGCTGTGGTCGCCCCTGACGCCGTCGGCGCCTCCTCCCCCGGGGTAGGAGATGAGACCCTTCGCGAAGGCGCTGTTGCCGACGAGGACGTTGACCCGGAGCTTCGGGTCGAAGGGCTCCTTCGTCTTCTTGTCCTTCACGAACTCGATGCCGGCAAAGAGCCCCAGGCCTCGGACATCGCCCACGATGGGGTGCTTTCGCAGACCCTGGAGCTTCTCCAGCAGGTATGCGCCCTTCTTTGCCGAGGCGGCGACGAGGTTGTGCTTCTTGATGTAATCCAGCACGGCCGAGCCGATCGCGCAGGACAGCGGGTTCTGGCTGTACGTGTGGCCGTGGACGAAGGTGCCGTTCTTCTCCTTGATGACCCGGTGGATCTCCTCCCTGGCCACCACGACGTACAGCGGGGTGTAGCCGCTGGCAAGCCCCTTGGAGGCCACGATCAGGTCGGGGACGACGCCCCAGTGATCCAGCGCCCAGTTGCGGCCCGTCCGGCCCACGCCCGACATGACCTCGTCGGAGAGGAGCAGCACGTCGTACTTGTCGCAGATCTCCCGGATCCGCTGGAAATATCCGTTCTTGGGGACAAGCGCCCCCGCCGTGGCCCCCACGACGGGCTCTGCGATGAAGGCCGACACGGAGTCGGGCCCCTCGTAGAGGATCGCCTTCTCGAGCTCGTTGGCGCACTCGACGCTGCACTGCTCGGGGACGAGGTTGAGGGGGCAGCGATAGCAGTAGCAGGGCGCAATGTGGGGAGTGTGCAGCATGAGCGGCTGGTAGTAGCGTCGCCTGCCCGTGTGCCCGCTCAGGGCAAGGGCCCCGAGGGTGTTGCCGTGGTAGCTGGCCCATCGGGAGATGACCTTGTACTTCAGGGGCAGGCCCCGGTCGACCTGGTACTGCCGGGCCATCTTCATGGCCGTCTCCACGGCCTCGGAACCGCCGGACAGGAAATAGACCCGGGAGAGCCCGGGGGGCGACATCCCCACGATCCTCTCCGCCAGGCCGATTGCGGCCTCGCTCGTGAACTGGGTGCCGTGGGTGAAGGCGATACGGCCGGCCTGCGTGAGCATGGCCTCCTCGATCTCCTTCACGCCATGACCGATATTCACCACGGCCGCCCCGCCGGACCCATCGATGTATTGCCTGCCTTCCTTGTCGTAGATGTAAACACCCTCGCCGCGCTCCACGGTGGGGTAGTACTTGGTCGGGGTCCTGTAAAAGACGTGATCTTCATTGATTTTTTGCGCCATGACTGCCTCCCGGGAAGGTCTGTATGGGATGTGACAAACGTTTGAATTTTACCAGATGAGGGTGCGGAGTCAACGAAAAGGATTGGACCCCGCCGAATTCCACTTGCACTTTGCGGGCGGAGAGACTACCTTGTCCGGGAGGTCAAAACAGGCTCGTGCAGGGGCCTTGAAAGGGGGCATGCGTCATGGGAAGCGACACGCTGCAATCGGTCATCGATCTTGCCATCCAGAGGGAGGAAGAAGCCTACAACTTCTACATGAATCTCAGCAATGTCGTCGAGGACAAGGCGGCAAAAGACACCCTGAAGTACCTTGCCGACGAGGAGGCCGGGCACAAGGCCTTCCTCGTGAAGTGCAAGGACCAGATGTCCTGCGATGTCGTCCTGCGGCCCGACATGCCCGTGGATTACAAAGTGGCCGAGCACCTGAAGCAGCCCGACGTGAAGAAGAACATGAACTCCGAGGAAGTGTTCCTCGTCGCGGCCAATCGGGAGATCAACGCCCACAATTTTTACAAGGGCCTTGCCGATCTCTACCCCAAGGGGCCCGTAAAGGAGCTTCTCCTGCGAATGGCCAGCGAAGAGATGAAGCACAAGGAGAAGATGGAATATCTCTATGCAAACACGGCATTCGGCCAGACGGCGGGGGGATGAGGCCAGGGTTCAGGGTACAGGGTGAACATGGAAACGGCGGGATTGCTCCCGCCGTTTTTTTTGACTTTTTCGCTCTTTGCGGTTTCTTGCCTGGACCCCGGACCCTGTACCCTGAACCCTGCTTCTCAGTCCGCAAACATCGCCGCGGCGTAGGTCACGGCGCTCTCGGTGGCCGGTTCGCGGTAGGTCTGGTAATCGAGCAACACCCCGTTTTTTCCCTTCAGGAGTTCGGCGGTCACGAGGAGGGCGGGCAGGCCGCAAACCTTGTACGAATCGCCCGTCTCGGCGGCATGGGCGTAGATCGTCCGGCCGTCGCCGGCGAGCAGGCAGTCCAGGATGCGCCGGTCGCTGGAGTGCGCGCGGTCCAGGATCGACTCGGCCGGCACCCCGTCGCCGAACTTGAGCCCCACGTGCGAGAGATCGACGCCCGCCACGAACAGCACCCGCTGCCGTTTTGCGGCCTCTTCCCGTACCGCCTCGACGAACCCGGTGAAGCGGCCGTCCTCGAAGGGGCTCTTTCGCGCCAGGAGGAACTCGTGGATGCCCCCGCAGAGGATGGGCACGATCGGCGTGTCCCCGAGGTAGTGGCGGAGGAACAGGGCCTGGAACTCGATCGAGTGTTCGATCTTGTGCCCGAAGTCGCTGGACGAAAACGTCCCCTGCTGCACGCGGTCCTGCAGGCAGCGCACGAAACCCCGGTCCGTCCGGGTCTCGCCGAACGGGGTCAGGTAGTTTTTGGAGGAGATGCAGAAGAGCCCGTCCTGCGCGTGGTGGTTGATCCCCAGGATCACGGCGAGGTCGTAGCGCCTTCCCTTGAGGTGCCGATAGGCGCCGGCGTACGTGCTGCGCGCCACGCGGAGGTCGATGTGCGGGGCCACCAGCGCGTGAATCTCGGACGGCCGCAGCCCCGCGTCGGGCAGCGCCGCCTCCGATTCCTCGATGAACCGCGCAAGGCTCTCCGGGTCCGAGTCGTAGGACTTGCCCGCATGGACGCAGGGCCGCCGCTCGTCCCGGGAAAACGTGTCGAAGAGCGATCCCATCTCCCGGCGGTACGCTTCGCTGTCCAGGAGGAAGGCCCCGTCCAGGCTCTCGAGGAAGGATTCGATGTCGGACAGGGTGACGAGCCGCCCGCCGCTTCGGTTCATGAGTTCCCGCTGGATGTCCCGGATCCCGTGCCGGCCGTCCAGCATTCGCAGAAGCGGAAGCGCGCCCGCGTCGACCGCGAGCTGCTGCCGGCTGAGCTCGTAGGGGTCCTGGAAGACGACCACCCGGCGGCCCTCGACGTGGGTCATGATCATCTGGATGTCCGTGCGGAGGGCGGGTCTTTCCATGGCGTGCATTCCCGGAGGCAAAGCGTATCCGATCGCCGTGGCGAATGCAAGGAGCGTTTGCCGCGGCGATGCCGTCCGGCGGTTGCAAGCGGCGGATTCTGTGCTATAAGAAAAAAAGAGGGTAAGAGGGTGTGAGGGTAAGAAGGTGAGAAAAGAAAATGCTCTTAAGCCCTGCCGCACGAGTCCGCATACGACGGTTTTTCTAACCTTCTCACCCTCTTACCTTCTTCTTCCGGGGGAGCGGCCGGAACCAGAAGGACAGGACGATCAGGGCGAGATAGGCGCCTGTGGCCCAGGTGATCTTTTCCAGGGTGACGGTGTCCACGTAGATGAGCCGTTCGATCGTCTCGATGATGAACTTGCCCGAGTAGACCTCCGCCTCCCGCCCCTCGGACTTGAGCCAGGCCTCGAGATAGGTGAGGGGGCAGATGGAGCGCGTGACCTGCATCAGGACCATTGCGATCAAGGCCGCCAGGTGGATGAGGCGCCACCGGGCGCTGTTGATCCAGAGGAAGACGGGGAACCCGAGGATCACGAAGGCGATCCAGAGAAAGTGGACCACGATGACGATGTCGGCGGCGATCGCGTACGGCATGCCTGCGATGATACCACAGGGGGCGGACACATGAAACCTCGCGTTGCGGTTTTCGCCGGTGCGGCTCTGGCGATCCTGGCCTGCGTTGGGTTCCTGCTCGAGGACGCGGGCGGATGGTTCTTCGGCACCCCGTCGGGGAAGGATTTCGAGGGGCTCCGGGAGGCGATGGTCGCGGAGCAGATTGTCGCCCGCGGCGTGCGGCACGAGGGAGTCCTCCGGGCGATGCGCGCGACGCCCCGCCATCTCTTCGTCCCCGAGGACCGCGTGTCCCGGGCCTACGACGATGCGCCGCAGCCCATCGGGCACGGGCAGACCATCTCCCAGCCTTTCATCGTGGCCTTCATGACGGAAATCCTTCAGCCCGGCGGGTCGGGAACCGTCCTGGAGATCGGGACCGGCTCCGGCTACCAGGCCGCCATCCTTTCCCCCCTGTACCGGAAGGTGTACTCCATGGAGATCGTCCCCGAGCTGGCCGAATCGGCCGCGGTCCGGCTGGCCGGCATGGGGTTCCGGAACGTGGAGGTGCGCAAGGGGGACGGCTATTTCGGCTGGCCCGAACAGGCCCCCTTCGATGCCATCATCGTGACGGCGGCGGCCGGTCACATTCCTCCCCCCCTCGTCGCACAGCTGAAAAACAACGGGCGGATGATCATCCCCGTGGGCAACCCCTACATGGTCCAACACCTCGTGCTCGTCGAGAAGGACGTCAAAGGCGCAATCACGACGCGAAGCCTCATGGCTGTGAGATTCGTCCCGCTCACGGGGGGGCGGTGACGCATCGAAGACAGAAGTTGAGAACGTGAGAGGGTAAGAAGGGAAGAGAAAGCCATCCGACCTTCTCACCTTCTCAGCCTCTACCCTTCCTGTTCGGACACCGGGCTCATCGCAGGGGAACTAAAAACCGAGGGCTTCGCTATGGCTTCCCGACCGCTTGCCGTCTGGCGTATCCGTCTCTGCGTCTTCCTCCTTTCGGCGGTGATCCTCTTCTTCGAGATCCTGCTGATGCGGGTCTTCGCGATCCAGTACTGGCACCACTTCGCCTCCTTCATCATCAGCCTCGCGCTGCTGGGCTTCGGGGCGGGCGGGAGCCTGCTGTACCTGATCCGCGGGCGGCTGGAGTCCCTTCTCGAGGATTTTCTCTATTTCCTCCCCCTGGCGCTCTCGCTGTGCCTCTGGGTGACGCTCCTGCTGCTGGATCTCCTGGTGTTCAACCCCTTCCTGACCCTGCTGCAGGGAGACGACATCCTGCCGCTGCTCCTCCTCGTGGCGGCGGTCTTCGTCCCCTTTTTTCTCGGAGCGCTCGCGATTGGCGCCTGCTTTTCCGTGGCGGCGGGGGGTGTCTTCCGCCTCTACTTCGTGAACCTGGCCGGATCCGCTGCAGGGTGCCTGCTTCTCTTCCTGACCTGGCTCCACCTCGAACCGCATGCGCTGCTGCTGTCGCTGTCCATCCTTGCCGCCTGCGCCTCCGGGGCCGCCGCCCGGGGCCCGCACCGGATCCTCTTCTCGGCCCTGACGCTGTTGCTGATGCCGCTGCTCTACGGGGCCTTTTTCCAGGACAGGGGCCTGGAAATGAGTCCCGTCAAGGACCTCGCCCAGGCCCGGAGCGCCGAGGGCGCCGTAACCGAGCTCGAGCGTTTCGGGCCTTTGGGGCTCGTCACCGTTCTCTCGGGGCCCTCGTTTCACTACCTGCCCGATCTCAGCCTCAACTGCCCGCATCGTCTCCCGGAGCAGAAGGGGCTCTTCATCGACGGCAACACCGCCGGGGCCATCAACCGGTTTTCCGGGGACCCCGGGCAGCTCGGCTTCATGTCCTGGCGGACGGCCTCGCTCGCCTACGAACTGCTCGAGGAACCGAAGGTGCTCGTCATCGGCGGCGGGGGCGGCTCGGAGGTCCTCAATGCACGCCACCACGGCGCGAGAGACATCTCCGTCGTGGAGCTCAACGCCGACGTGGTCGCCCTGATGAACGGGCCCTATCGGGATTACAGCGGCGCGGTTTATGAATCGGGGCCGGTCCGCGTCTTCACCGAGGAGGGCCGGGGCTTTCTGGACCGCACCGGGGAGGACTACGACCTCATCCAGATGGTCCTTCTGGGCTCGATGGGGACCGCAACGGCCGGCGTCTACTCGTTGAACGAAAACTACCTCTTCACCGTCGAGGCCTTCGAGAAGGCCCTTTTCAGGCTCTCCCCCGGAGGGATCCTGAGCGTTTCCCAGTGGATGGAACTCCCTCCCCGCTCGGGGATGAAGCTCCTCGCCATGGCCGTCGAGACCCTGAAACGGCAGAAACTCGACCCCTCGCAGAGCCTCATGCTGATCCGCAGCTGGCAGACGGCCACCCTGCTCGTGAAAAAGGGGCCCTTCGAACCGGGCGATCTCGAGAGGGCCCGCCGGTTCTGCCTCACCCGGCTCTTCGACCCTTGCTGGCTGCCGGGGATCCGCCCGGAGGAGACGAACCGTTTCAACCGTCTCGACCGGGACCCCTTCCACGACGCCGCGTCGCGTCTCATCGCCGGCGAAGGCGCCGCCCTCCGCCGGGATTACCCCTTCGACATCTCGCCTGCGTCCGACGGGAGGCCTTTTTTCTCCCATTCCTTCAAAGGGGAGCATCTCCGGCGGCTGCTGGGCCCCGCCGGCCGCGACGCCCTGCCGTTCATGGACTGGGGCTACCTGCTGGCCTGGGCCTGCTTCCTCCTCGTTGCCGCGGCCAGTCTCATCCTGATCCTCCTGCCGCTCTGCCGCTCGCCGGGAGTCCCTGCGCGTCAGTCCCTGCCCGTGTTTCTCTTCTTCGGGGCCCTGGGGCTTGCCTACATGTTCCTGGAGATCGCCTTCCTGCAGCAGTTCATCCGCTATCTCCATCACCCCGTCCATTCGGCCGCCGTCGTGATCGGCTCCTTCCTCGTGTTTTCAGGGGTGGGAAGCTATCTGGCCTCCGCCGAGGGGGTCTCCGCCAAAACGGGGATGGATGCGGTTGTCGCCGTGATCGTCGCGACGGGCGCAACCGTGTATTTCCTCTCCCTCGGCCTCGGGCAGGTGCTTCCGCAGGCGCCGCTGCCCCTGAAGATGTTCATCTGCAGCCTCCTGATCGCTCCCTTGGCAATTCCCATGGGCATCCCGTTCCCCTTGGGGCTGGCGAGGCTCGAACGGGGCCGGAAACCCCTGCTGCCGTGGGCATGGGGAGTCAACGGCTTCTTCTCCGTCATCGGGGCCTCGACGGCCGTTCTCCTTGCCGTTTCGTGGGGTTTCGCCGCCGTCATCGGCGCGGCCCTCGCGCTCTACGTGCTGGCGGCGCTCGTGTTCGTGAAGCGTTTCCCGGGCGCCGGCCCAGAGGGAGGGTAAGAACTTCTTCCGTGGATCCTGCCCCGGGTCCGGCACAAAAGTTGCTTTGATGTTAACGGGTTGCCTTTATGGATAACAAACGATCGACGATGGATGAACGGACCGGCCCGTTTCTGTCTCGCATAGCGGCCTCGAGGGCTCTCCCTTCGCTGCCCCAGGTGCTGCTGAAGCTCGTCGAGGCCTGTCGAAGCGAGGAGACGACCGTCCGGGAGATCGCGCAGATCATCAACAGCGACACCGCCCTCACCGGCCGGATCCTGGGAATCGTCAACTCCCCGTTCTATCGTCGCACGGAAAAGATCGTCCGAATCGACGATGCCCTGTTCCAACTGGGGCGGGACGCCGTGCGCAGCATCGCCGTCAGCGCATCCATCCACCAGGTCTTCTCGAGGGTCAACGGCCAGGGACCGTTCCACATGAAGCTCTACTGGCGCCATGCCCTGCTGTGCGCCGTGCTGGCCCGACGGCTCTCCGAGAAGACGTCCTTCAAGGCCCCCGAGCTCTCCTTTCTCTCCGGGATCCTTCACGACGTGGGGCGGGTGGTCCTGTGGGTCCATTTCCCGGAGGAGTACGGCAGGGTGCTCTCCGCCGCGGGAACGCGTTCCGATCTCCTCCTCGAGGGGGAGAGGAAGATGGGGATCACCCACGCCGAGGTGGGCTCCTGGCTGCTCGCCCGCTGGGGGCTCGACGCCTTCACGGCCGACGCGGCGCGTTACCACCACGAGCCGCTAGAACGGATTCACGGCGCCTTCCCGCTTGTCAAGATCGTCTACGCGGCAAACCTGCTGGCCGACATGCCCGATTCCGATTTCACGCGGCACAAGGTCATCCGTGAGCTCTTCGGGATCAGTTTCACCGACATCACGGACATGCTCGCCTCCGCGCAGGAAGAGGTGCGGGAACTCGCCGAGTCGCTGGGGATCCAGATCGACCCCGTCGACCCGCAGCCCCTCGACGAGAAAGACGAAGAAAAGAAAGAAGCGCTCACCGGGCAGGTCCGGGACGTGGCCCTGCTGCAGGCAGCCCTGCAGGGCCTGGCGGAAGCCATCGACCGCGAGGCCATCCACAGGGCGGCCCGGCAGGGCCTCGAGATCCTCTTCGGAACACCGGCCGTGATGCTCTTCACCCACGACCGGGACCGCGAACTGCTCGTCCTCCAGGACACGGGCGGCACCCGGCTCCCCCCGGGGCAGGAATTGACGATCCCCATGGGGCGCAACGAGTCGCTTCCCGTGCAGGCCCTGACCCGGAAGGCCATCCTGGCAACCCTGGAGCGCCGCGACCGGGGAGCCCTGACGATCATGGACGAGATGCTCATCCACCTGCTCGGCGGCGAGGAGATCCTGTGCCTGCCCCTGGTGACCCAGAAGGAGCGGGTGGGCCTTTTCGTCATCGGGGCGGAGCGGGCCACCATCCAATCCCTCGAGGCCGAGTCGAGGCTGCTCACCCTCTACGGCGACCAGGTGGCCGTGGCCCTGAGGCTCGACCAGATGCGCAGGGCCCAGTCCCGCCTCTACCAGGCCGGGCGCCTTGCCGCCTCGTCGGCCCTTGCGCGCAAGGTCGCCCACGAGGTGAACAACCCCCTGAGCATCATCAAGAACTACCTCAAGATCCTCGGCATGAAACTCGGAGCGGACAACGCGGCGCAGGACGAGCTGAGGATCGTCAACGAGGAGATCGACCGCGTCGCGCTCATCATCCGCCAGCTCACCGACCTGACCGCCGAGAAGGAGCGCGTGCGCCAGGCGGTGGACATCAACGGGCTCATCCGGGACCTCGCCGCGATCATCGAGAAGTCCTTCTCGGCGGCGAGCCGGATTCGCTTCCATCTCGATCTCGACCCGGCGATGCCGGGGCTTGTCACGGACCGCAACGGCATGAAACAGATCCTCATCAACCTGCTGAAGAACGCGATCGAGGCCATGAGGCAGGGAGGCAATCTCTTCGTGCGGACGAAGTTCCTGGTCTCGAAGGACCTGGAGGAGATGGCCGGCAAGCCCAGCGGCAGGGCGGAGCAATCCATGGAGATCTCCGTGCGGGACGACGGCCCGGGGATGCCCGACGCGGTCAGGCAGCGCCTCTTCGAACCCTACGTGACGACGAAAGGGGAGGGCCACTCGGGTCTCGGCCTGTCCGTCGTCCACAGCATCGTGAAGGACCTGGGCGGAACGATCCAGTGCGAGAGCGCGGAGGGCAGGGGAACGTCCTTCGTGCTGCGCTTCCCCCTGAACGGGTCCGTGAAAAAAGCATGAAACGGAGCAGACCATGACGGGACCCCCCAGCATTCTGGTTGTAGACGACGAGATCCGGATGTGCGAGAGCGTCCGAATTCTTCTCGGGGAGAGAAACTACCGCATCGAGACGTGCCCCTCGGCGAGGGCCGCCGTGGCCTGGCTGGAGAACAACCGGTGCGACCTGATGCTCCTCGACCTCATGATGCCGGAGATGGACGGATTCGACCTGCTGGATTTCGTCAAGGACCGGTATCCCGACGTGACGGTCATCATGATGACGGGCCATGCCTCCATCGAGTCGGCTGTGGAGGCCCTGAAGCGCGGGGCCCACGACTACCTCGGGAAGCCCTTCGAGCACGACGAGCTCGTCAAGCGAGTGGAGAACGCCCTCGACCAGAAGCGGCTGCGGACGGAGCGCGACAACTTCCGGGACCGCCTCGCGGTGACCGAGGAGCGATACCGCCACCTCGTCCACCACTCCCCCGACATCATCTTCACCCTCGGGGCGAAAGGCGAGTTCCTCTTCGTCAACGACACCGTCGAGGGCCTCTTGGGCCACGAGATCGCGTCGCTGCGTGGCAAGGCGTTTTCGACGATCGTCCACGAAGAGGACGTCGACAAGGTCCGGGCCTTTTTCGAGGCCGCCGCCAAGGGCCGGCCCCTGTCGGACTGCATGGAGGTGAGGCTGCGCTGCCGGACCAAACCGGCCGCCGGGGACGGCATCTGCATCGTGGAACTACGGGCCGCGGCCATGGAGGAGTTCTCCGAGGACGGCGGCGGAAAGATCCGCGGCATCTACGGGATCGCCCGGGACATCACGGAGCGCAAGCGCGCCGAGGAGGAGAAAAAACTCCTCGAGGCCCAGCTGCGCCAGGCCCAGAAGATGGAGGCCATCGGCACCCTGGCCGGCGGGATCGCCCACGACTTCAACAACCTGCTCATGGCCATCCAGGGCAACGCCTCGCTGATGCTCTTCGACCTCAGCCCGAAGCACGAGCACTTCGAGCGGCTGCGCAACATCGAGAAGCTCGTCGACAGCGGCTCCCGCCTCACGTCCCAACTGCTGGGCTACGCCCGCAAGGGCCGCTACGAGGTCAGGCCCATCAACCTCAACCAGACCGTGCAGGACGCCTGCGAGACCTTCAACCGGACGAGAAAGGAAATCCGCATTCAGCTGCAGCTCGACAGGAGCCTCGCCCCCATCGAGGCCGACGCCGGCCAGGTCGAACAGGTCCTGATGAACCTCCTCGTGAACGCCGCCGACGCGATGCGGGGCGGCGGGACCGTGACCATCTACACGGCGAACACGACCCACGAGCACATGAAGGGGAAGCTCTACAACCCCAAGCCCGGGAAGTACGTCCTGCTATCGGTCAGCGACACGGGCATCGGGATGGACGAGAAGACGAAAGAGCGGATCTTCGAGCCCTTCTTCACGACCAAGGAGATGGGGCGGGGGACGGGCCTGGGCCTCGCGTCGACCTACGGGATCATCAAGGGACACGGCGGGTTCATCGACGTGGAATCCCAGCCCGGCCAGGGCGCGACCTTCTCCCTCTACCTGCCCGCTTCGTCCAAGAAGATCTCCAAGCCCCACCGCGGCCAGGAGGGGATCGTCCAGGGTCAGGGGACGGTGTTGCTGATCGACGACGAGGACATGGTCCTCGAGATCGGGCGGGCCCTGCTCGAGACCATGGGCTACCAGGTCGTGACCGCGAAGGACGGCGAGGAGGCCATCAAGATATACGAGAACCAGGGCAGCGGGATCGACCTCGTCCTGCTCGACGTGGTCATGCCGGGCCTGGGCGGCGGGGAAGTGTTCGACCGCCTCAAGAGCATGAACCCGGACATGAAGTGCCTGCTGCTCTCCGGCTACAGCATCGACGGCGAGGCCACGGAGATCATCCAGCGGGGCTGCGACGGCTTCATCCAGAAACCCTTCAAGCTGAGGGACCTCTCGAAAAGTATTCGTGAAATTCTGCACCACCCGTGATGCCGGCGGCATCACGCAGGGTACAGGGTCAGGGTAAAGGGTACCGGGTAAGAAAAGAGATTTTCCTTTCGCCCTGGACCCGGTCCCCTGGACCCTGTCCCCTTTCTTCTGCGTCTTTCTTTTTCCCCCGAAATGTACTATGCATGCTGAGGCGATGCCCCGCCGCGTGCGCGGGGCGATTCCGGCGCCCGGACGTGTCCCGTGACCGACGACGGACTGAACCGCAACATCGAGAGACTGGCCTCGCTGATCGCAGGCGCGAGGCGGATCGTGGTCTTCACCGGGGCGGGGGTGAGCACCGAATCGGGCATTCCCGATTTCCGCAGCCCCGGCGGGATCTGGTCCCGGTTCGACCCCGAGGAGTTCACCATCTACCGCTTCCTGGCGAGCCCCGAGACGCGTCTCAAGCAGTGGAAGATTCTCGTCGAGAGCGGTCTGATCGTCAACGCGAGGCCCAACGGGGCCCACCTCGCCGTGGCGGAACTGGAGAAGCTCGGGAAGCTCGACTGCGTCATCACCCAGAACATCGACAACCTCCACCAGAAGGCGGGCAACGACCCCGGGAGGGTCTACGAGCTTCACGGGACCATGAGCCACGCACGGTGCCTGGGCTGCCAGCGGCGATACGCCATGGCGGAGCTGCTTGGCCGGATCCGGCTCGACGAAGGGGCGCCCCTGTGCCCCGAGTGCGAAGGCATCCTCAAGCCCGACGTGATTTTCTTCGGGGAGCAGCTTCCCGCGGAGGCGCTCCGGCATGCCGTCGATCACTCGCGCCGGTGCGACCTGCTCATCGTCGTCGGCTCCTCGCTGGTGGTCTACCCGGCGGCCTACATGCCCGTCTACGCCAAGGAGGCGGGGGCGGCCGTCGCGATCGTCAACCTCACCGTGACGGATTTCGATCTCCAGGCCGATGTGGTCATCCACGGGAAAGCCGGGGAGGTCATGCCGCTGATCCTCGAGGCGGTGAAGCGAAACTTGGCTGCTGCCGGCGGAAATCCCGCGTGAGGGGGTTCGGGTCATGTGCCTGTTCTTCTGCGCCTTCGAGATCCACCCGACCTACAGGCTCATCATCGCCGCCAACCGGGACGAGTTCTACGAGCGTCCGTCCCGGCCCGCCTCCTTCTGGCCCGAAGCGCCGGAGCTCCTGGCCGGCAAAGACCTCCAGGGCGGCGGCACCTGGTTCGGCATCACGCGCACAGGGCGGATCGCCGCCGTCACGAATTACCGGGACCCCCGGTCGCACCGCAATGACGCGCCCTCGCGGGGCATCCTGCTGACGGACTACCTCCTCGGCCGAACCGATCCGGCGGCCTATCTCGAAGACGTCAGGCGCAAGGGCGCCGCGTACAACGGGTTCAACCTTCTCGTCGGAACGCCCCGGGAGCTCTACTACCACTCGAACCGCAAAGGGGGCGTCATCGCGCTGACCCCGGGCCTCTACGGCCTGAGCAACCACCTGCTTGACACGCCATGGCCGAAAGTGGCCGCGGGGAAGGGGGCCCTCGGCGAGCTGCTGTCCCGGGGAGAGGACCCGGTTCCCGAGGCCCTCTTCGAGATCCTGTCGGACCGCGCCATCGTGGAAGACAACCTGCTGCCGGAAACCGGCATCGGGCTGGAGTGGGAGCGGATCCTGTCGGCGCGCTTCATCGCTAGCCCCGTCTACGGGACACGCTCGTCCACGCTGCTCTACGTGGACCGGCAGGACCGGGTGACGTTCATCGAGCGAAACTACAACGCGAGCCCGGAACCGCGCGACACGGCGCGTTTCGAGTTTGCCGTTTTCCGAAGCGATGCGGCCTGAGGGAAAACCCCCGGAGGGGATCGTCCAGATCGCCGGCATCCGGAACCTCGACGAGGCCCGGATGCTCCTGCGGGCGGGTGTGGACTGGCTGGGGTTCCCCCTGCGGCTGGAGCATCACGACGAAGATTTGCCCGACGGCGAGGTGTCGTCGGTCATCGCCGGTCTGGACATCGGCGACCGGGCCGTCCTGATCACCTACCTGGAACGCGCGCCGGAGATCGTCGATCTGGCCGCACGGACCGGGTGCCGCCGGGTCCAGCTCCACGGCGACATCGCGGCCGAAGAAACGCACCGGCTGAGAGAGACCGGGGCGGGGCTCTTCCTGATCAAGGCCCTCGTGGTGCGGCCGGGGAACCTCGGCGCGTTGTTGAAGGACGTCCGCGAGTTCGGTTCCTGCGTCGATGCCTTCATCACGGACAGCTGGGACCCGTGGACGGGCGCGCGGGGGGCGACGGGCAGGACGCACGACTGGGAGGCAAGCAGGAGGATCGTTGAAGAGGCGCCGATGCCCGTCATTCTGGCCGGCGGGCTGACGCCCGAAAACGTGGGTCGCGCCATCCGGCAGGTCCGTCCCGCGGGGGTCGACGCCCACACGGGCGTGGAGGCGCTCGACGGGAGGAAGGACCCCGCCCTCGTCGGGGCCTTTGTCGGGGAGGCGCGCAGGGCCTTCGAACTGCTGAAAGGGAATCCGTTCGGCCGATGAGCGAAGGGACAGGACAATCGGGGCGCGAATACCGGGAGCTTCCCCGCGTGGGGGCGGGCGCCATCGTGATCCACGAGGGGCGCATCCTGCTCGTGAAGCGGGCCAGCTCGCCCGGGAAGGGCTTCTGGGCCATCCCGGGCGGACTCGTCGAGCTGGGGGAAACGGTCCGGGAGGCGGCCGAACGGGAACTCCTGGAGGAAACAGGGGTGAAGGCCCGGGCCGGAGAGGCGTTTTACCTCTTCGACTTCATCGACCGGGACGCCGACGGGATGATCAAGTATCATTACGTCATCGTCGATTTCCCGGCCGATTACCTGGGCGGCGAGCCGCGCGCCGCGGACGACGTGAGCGACGCGCGCTGGATGTCGCCGGCGGAGGCCGCGGCCCTGAACCTCTCGCCCACGACGCGCAAGCTGCTTGTACAATTGAAATTCATAGAAGACAGGGTCTAGGGTCTCGGGTATAGGGGAGGAGAAGACAAACATTTTATTCTTCTTCCCTGGACCCGGTACCCTGAACCCTGTACCCTGGTAGAGGAGGTGATCCGATGAAAGTGGTCTGGAGCGAGAAGTTTATCGATTCCTACACGATGGACCCGGCCGCGGCGTCGGGGCGCATGGAGGCCATCCTGGACGTGATCCGAGACAGGGTGACCTTTGTCGAGGTCCGGCCGGCCGGCGAGGAGGACATCGCCGCCTGTCACACGACCTATCACATCGGGCACATCCGGCAGATCGGCCTCTACGAGATCGCGGCGCTCGCGGCGGGCGGCGCCATCCAGGCCGCCGAGATCGGCATGACGGAGCCCTGCTTCGGCCTCATCCGGCCCCCGGGACACCACGCGTCGGCCAACAGCTGCTGGGGCTTCTGCTACTTCAACAACATGGCCATCGCCATGGAAAAACTCAAGAAGGACGGCAGGATCAAGAAGGCCCTCGTGCTGGACATCGATCTGCACTTCGGGGACGGGACGGTGAACATCCTGGGGAGCAAGGGATACGTCACCCTCGTCAACCCCTCGTCGAATTCCCCGGCGGATTTCATCCGCCAGGTCGACAAGGCCCTGGCCGCCGAGGCGTACGACGTGATCGGGATCTCCGCCGGCTTCGACTACGCGCGCGAGGACTGGGGGGGCGTGCTCGGCGAGTCGGACTACACCGACATCGGCCGGATGGTCCGCGAGGCGGCCCGCAAGACCGGTGCGGGATTCTTCGGCATTCTCGAGGGCGGCTACAACCATCGCGTCCTGGGCCACAACTGCATGGCCCTGCTGGAGGGGATGCGGGAAGACTGACAAAAAGAAACGCATAAGAAGAGATAATCGTCACATTTCCGACGCGGCTTCCGCCCGCCCCGGGTGACTCTCTTCGAATGCGTTCATGCGCCTTTCCGGAGAAAGGACCGTGCTGCGCAAGGCTGTCGGCTTTGATAGAGATGCCGAGCGTGCTCCGGATGAACCGCGGCTGCGAACCACTCGCAACATTCGATTCTGACCACGGGTCCATCTCGGGTCATAACCGCTTCACCTTGCGACAGAGCTGAAGCTATTCACTTGTCGCAAACCACTTGCTAAGGGTGACTGGCTTCACCTCCCTTCACGAATCTCTTATTATTAATTTACGGGTTGGAGTCAGGTTGTCAAGACAGGCCCGCCGACGGCGGGCTCCGGGTGTGTTCGTGCAAGGCAGGTCATGAGTCCGGGGGCAAGGATGTCCCGGGAGGCAGAAGGGAAGAGGGTAACAGGGTAAGAAGGTTGGAGAAGCAAAGAGCAGCAAGTTGGCGTCCGACTCATCCAACGTTCTTACCCCCTCACCTTCTTACCTTCTCTGGCTTGACGGCCGCGCTTAAGGTCACCGGCCGTTTACTTGCCGATACAAAACGTTGAAAATATGCGGTCCAACACCTCCTCGGTGATCGCCTGGCCCGTCACCTCGCCCAGGGCGCTGAGCGCTTCCCGGAGGTCGAAGGCGGCAAACTCCGGCGAGAGGCCGCCGGAGAGACCGCGCTCGGCCGTCCGCAGGGACGCGAAGGCTCGCTCCAACGCAACCTTGTGGCGCAGGTTCGTGAGAACCGCGCCGGCGCGGCCGTCTCCGCAGGTGCGGCCGATGGCGGCGTACACGGCGTCCCGCAGGGCCGCAACCCCTTCCCCCGTCTTTGCCGATACCCGGAGGATCTCCCTCCCGGCGATCGCCTCGGGCAGGGTTTCCGTCTCGAGGGCCGCAGGCAGATCGGACTTGTTGACGGCCACGACAACGTCGCGTTCCCGGTTTGCCTCAAGGATGTCCCGATCCTCCGACGTCAGGGGGCTGCTCCCGTCCAGGAGGATCAGGACCATATCGGCCGATGCGGCCTGCTGCCAGACGCGGTCGATGCCTTCTTTCTCGGCGGGGTCCTGCGCCTCCCGGATGCCGGCCGTGTCCACGTACCGCACCGGGATGCCCCGGATGCTGGCGCCCTCCTCGATGAAATCCCGCGTGGTCCCCGCATGGGGCGTCACGATGGCCCGGTCCTCGCCCAGCAGGCGGTTGAAGAGGCTCGACTTTCCCACGTTGGCCTTCCCTGTGATGACGACCCGCGCCCCGTCGCGGATCATGCGCCCTTCGCCGTAGGTCGCCGTCAGCGCTCCGATCCGGGCCGTAATGTCGCGGAGCCGGTCGAGGAGCGCGTCTCTCGGCGCGGCGTCGACGCCGTCCTCTTCCTGGAAATCGATCTCCGCTTCGAGAAGGGTGAGGATGTCCAGGATGGAAGCGCGCAACTCTTCGATCCGGCGAGACAGGTCGCCCCTGAGATGCCCCAGGGCGAGATCGAGCCCCCGCTGCGAGCGGGCCGTGATCATCTCCTGAACGGCCTCTGCCTGTGCGAGATCGAGCCGGCCGTTGAGGAAGGCCCTGCGCGTGAACTCCCCCGGCTCCGCGGGCCGGGCCCCGGCGCGCAGAACGGCCAGGAGGACTTCCTCGAGGATGAGAGGGCCGCCGTGACAGTGGATTTCGAGGGTGTCTTCGCCGGTGAAGGAATGGGGGGCCCGCATGAATGCCGCGAGGACCTCGTCGAGGACTCGTCCCGTGGAGGGACAGACGATGTCCCCGTGGGCGAGGCGATGGGATCGGAAGGCATCTGCAGGATTGCGGGGCCTGAAGAGGGCGCGCGCGATCCGCTCGGCGCCGGGCCCGCTGGCCCGGACGATCCCGATGCCGCCCGTGCCGGGCGGCGTGGCGATCGCCGCGATGGTGTCTGCCTGGGTCACCGGGGTCTCGGGTTGTAGGGGCGGCTGCTCCTGCCGGGCCTGACGATGATCTTGCGATTGGGGCCCTCACCGCGGCTCTTCGTGACGACGGAGTCGTCGTTCTGCAGGGCGAGGTGGATGATCCGCCTCTCGCGGGCCGTCATGTTGCCCAGCGTGACGGGTTTCCGGGTTTTCCGGACCTTCTGGCTGACCTTTTCCGCCAGGGCCACGAGCGCTTCCTCGCGCTTCTTGCGGTAGTCCTCCGTGTCGACGACGACCTGCTTTTTCTCCCGGCCCTGCTTGCTGAGAATCTTGTTGACCACGTACTGGAGGGCGTCCAGGGTCTGGCCGCGCTTGCCGATGAGAAGCCCCTCGTCGGCGCCTTTCAGCGTGAGGCTGATCGCGTCGGGCGTGTCCTCCACCTCCACCTCGGCCTGGATTCCCATGAGGGAGAGGATCTCCAGGAGGGCGCTCTTGGCCGCCGCCAGGGTCTCCGGCGAGGAGGGCACGGGCTCCGGCCGCGGCTCGCGCGTGGGCTGGGCCTCCCGGGGTTCCCGTGGCGGACGCGCCTCCCTGTGTTCCCCGTGGACCCGGTGCTCCCTCGGGGGCCTCGGTTCGCGGGGCTCCCGGTGCTCTCTCGGGGGGCGGATCTCCCGGGGCGGGCGCGCCTCCCGGTGCTCCCTCGGGGGCCTCGGTTCGCGGGGCTCCCGGTGCTCTCTTGGGGGGCGGATCTCCCGGGGCGGGCGTGCCTCGCGGTGCTCGGGCGTTTCCGCGGGCTTCGGCGCCGGCGCGTCGGCCGCCTTTTCCTTCTTCTCCCCGGGCATCTCGAAACTCATGTCCAGGCTCAGCAGGCTGGCCTTGATCCTGGCCTTTTTCGACCCGACGAGGCCGAGGAAGCCCGAGGAGCCCTCGGAGAGGATCTCGATGTTCAGCTTCTCGCGGGGGACGTCGAATTCCCGGCATGCCTTCTCGATCGCTTCATCGATGGTCTTTCCTTCGATTTCGAGGACCTTCATGTGTCAGCACCTCACGCGGTGGGAGACTTGTTGATGTAGTACTGCTGGCCGATGCTCAGGACGTTGTTGATGAGCCAGTAGATCACGAGCCCCGACGGGAAATTGAGGAAGAGGAACGTGAAGACCACGGGCATGAGGAGCATCATCTTCTGCTGCATGGGGTCTCCCATGGGCGGCGACATTTTCTGCTGGATCAGCATGGTCGCGCCCATGATGATAGGCGTGATGTAGTAGGGGTCCTTGGCCGAGAGGTCCTGGATCCACCAGAAGAACGGCGCGTGGCGCAGCTCGATGGCGTAGGACAGCAGCTGGTAGAGCGCGATGAAAACCGGGATCTGGATAACCACGGGGAGACAGCCGCCCAGCGGGTTGATCTTGTGAGACTTGTACAGCTCCATGACGGCGGCGTTCATCTTCTGCTTGTCGTCCTTGTAGCGTTCCTTGATCTCGTTGAGCTTGGGCTGGACTTTCTGCATCTCCTTCATCGACTTGTAGCTCTTGTTGCCCAGCGGCCAGAAGAGGATCTTCGTGAGCAGGGTGATGATGATGATCACGACCCCGTAGTTGCCCACGTACTTGTACATGTATTGCATCAGGAACAGAATCGGGTAGGCGAGCCACTTCATCCAATTGCCCACGTTGATGGCCGCCTCGAGCCCCGGGCCCTCCGCCTTCAGGCGGTTGTATTCCTTGGGCCCCACGAAGAGGGTGTAATTGAAGACCCCCGCCTGGCCGGAGGGAATCGTGTTCTTCGGGCCGTCGAGGGTCACGAGGACCTGCCCCCGGGCGTCCTTGGCGAAGGAGGCGGTCGTGAGCGCCGGCTGCTTGGGGATCATGGCTGCAAGGAAAAACTTGTTCTCGAAGCCCCCCCACTGGATGTCGGGCCCGTAGGCCTTCTTTTCCATCTTTGCGCCGACTTCCCGTTCCGTCGAGTTCTTGACCTGGGCGATGGCCCCCTCTTCCTCCATTCCCTTCTTGTCCAGTGCCTCCAGCCACCGGATGGAGAGGTTCTGGTTCACGGCTGCGTTCGTGCCGTTGACGAACCGCACCTCGAGGTCGAAGGAGTATCGGTCGGGCTGGAACGTGTAGACCTTCTCCACGCGGTACGGTCCGGGAGCGGTGTAGGTGAAGACCAGTTTCCCGGGCTTGGCGTCCCCCATCAGGTCGATTTCCTTGCGGTCGGTCTCGTAGACGATGTCGCCGGGCAAAACGACGCTCGAGTCGGTGAACGCCGTCGACAGGGGCAGCTCGGAGCCCTCCTGGACCTGGACCATCTCGATGAGGGGGCTTGCCTCGTCGAGGGTGGCCTTGTATTCCTTGAGCTTGAGGGACTTGAGGGCGCCCCCGCGGGTGCTGAACACGGCCGTGTACAGCGGGGTCTCGACCCGGATGTCCTTTGCGGCCGCCGCGGCCTTCACCGGGGCTGCCGGTGCGGGCGCCGCCGCCGCGGGCGCCGCCGGGGCGCTGCCCGGCGCTGCGGCCGGGGCCGTCTGGGTCTGCGCTTGGGTCTGGGCCTGCTCCTGCTTCTGGGTCTCCAGGTTCTTCGCGAAGAAGTACTGGTAGACGAAAACGACGATGAACGACAGGAGAATCGCCAGAAATGTTCGAATGTTGGTGCTCATCAAATGCCTCCTGGGGCTCGCTTACCGGACCGGATCGTAGCCGCCGGGATGAAAGGGGTGACAACGCAAAAGCCGACGGAGCCCGAGCAGAATCCCCCGGAGCGGCCCGTGCAGGCGGATCGCCGTGAGGGTGTACTCCGAGCAGGTCGGATAGAAGCGGCAGCTGCGCGGCAGGAAGGGGGAAACGAAAATCTGGTAGGCCCGGATGAGGGCGATGGAAAGCGTCTGGAAAAAATGCCTCAACATGTTCAGGCTTTCATTCGTCCCGCGAGGACCTTCTCCAGCTCCCTGCAGAGGTCCTGGCTTTTCATGGAGGAGAAGTCTTTCCTTGCGACAATCAGGATATCCTGCGAGGCCGGAAGCCTGTGTTTGTTCAAGCGGAAGAACTCTCTCAGGAGCCGCTTCATCCGGTTGCGCCTGACGGCCGTCTTTCCCACCCGTTTGCCGACAACGAGCCCGAGGCGCCGGATGCCCGAAGTGTTCCTGCAGAGAATGACGGTCAGGTACTCCGAGTGGACCCGCTTGCCCGATTCGAACAGGGCTGCAAACTCGCTTCGCCTGCGGATTCTCTCGTGCTTGCCGAGCGTGTACCTGCCTTCGGGGACCGGGGATTTTCCTGCGGCTGGGCTCACCCTTCCACTCTTCCCTGACCCGGCTCAGACGGTCAGTCTCTTTCTCCCCTTTGCGCGTCTTCTGCTCAGGACCAGCCGCCCACCCTTGGTGGCCATCCTGGCTCGGAATCCGTGGGCCCGCTTGCGCTTGAGATTCGTAATGGTCGTGAGTGTCTTTTTCATATCGTGACGGTCCTGTGGGTTAAATGCTAAAGACGTACCTTAAACCATTAATATGAATGTTTGTCAAGGGTTAATTGACTGGACGCCGCAGGGCAATTTCCCCTTGCCGCGGGCGTCCCGATGAGGCGATAAAGGGCCAGACCGTTTGGAAGGGCCTGCCATGAAGATCAAATCCTTCGAATTCAATCTCCGGGAGCTTGCCGGCTCCATGGGGGACTTCGGCACCCTGCTGCCCCTGGCTATCGGGTACATCTACGCCTGCGGGTTGAACCCGGCCGGGTTTCTCGTCATGATGGGTCTGGCCAACATCGTGACGGGCCTCCTGTACCGGTTGCCCATGCCCATCGAGCCGATGAAGGTCCTGGCCGTCGTCGCCATCGCACAGCACTGGTCACCCTCCATGGTCCACGCCTCGGCCTTAGCCATGGGTGTCGTCTGGGTCCTCTTTGCCGCCACGGGTCTCATCGGCCGGCTCGCGCGGATCACCCCGCAACCGGTCATCCGGGGCATCCAGGTCGCCCTCGGCGTTCTCCTGGCCGTTGAAGCATTCAAGCTGCTGTCGGCAGGCTGGGTTCTTGGGGCCGTGGCCGTCGTGATCGTCCTGACGCTCCGGGAGAGCCGCTATGCCCCGGCGGCCGTCGTCCTCGTGGCTCTCGGCCTGGTCATGGTCGCCCTGGACGGCCGCATTGCCGGAATCGCCCCGCCGGCCTTCACCCTGCCCCCGTTGACCGCCTTCACCCTCGGCGAGGTGTGGGAGTCGCTCGTCCTGGCCGGGTTTGCCCAGATCCCCCTGACGGTCACCAACGCCACCATCGCCACGGCGGCCCTGATCCGCTCCTATTGGCCGGAGAAGCCCGTCACGGAGGGGAAGCTTTCGTGGAACCAGGGCGTCATGAACCTCGTCGCGCCGTTTTTCGGGGGGATGCCCATGTGTCACGGCGCAGGGGGTCTTGCGGGCCAGTATTACTTCGGGGCCCGGACGGGCGGGGCCAATATCATCGAGGGGACCCTCGAAATCGCCCTGGGGCTTTTCTTCGCTGCTTCCATCGCCGGGGTGTTTACCGTCTTCCCCGCCCCGATCGTCGGTGCCATGATGCTGATGATCGGCATCGAGCTGGCGAAATTCGCCCGCCACATCCGCCCCGGCCGGGACCTCGTCGCCCTGGCCGTGACCGTCGCCGTCTCCGTCCTGGCCAACATGGCCTGGGGCTTTCTGGCCGGCATGGCCGCGCATCGCCTCGTCGAGAGAGCGGTCGGCGGAAAATCCTGAAGACCGCAAGGATTTCAATCGACTGCCGGCTTGCTTCCCTTTCTGGAGTCCACTATAGTAAAGACACTCGCCGGGGTGACCGGCGCAACAATTTTTTCAGGGCAGGCCCCTGTCGTGATCATGGAAACCAGTACGCAGAAAACAGCCGCCGGCGGGGGTTATCTCGACCGCAAGCCCTTCCGGCTCGTGTCCGATTTCGAGCCCCGGGGCGACCAGCCCCAGGCCATCGAGAAACTGGCCCGCGGGGTCGAGAAGGGGCACCCTCACCAGGTCCTCCTCGGGATCACCGGGTCGGGCAAGACCTTCACGGTGGCCAACGTCATCCAGGCCGTCCAGCGGCCGGCGCTCGTCATCGCCCACAACAAGACCCTGGCGGCGCAGCTCTACCAGGAGTTCAAGACCCTCTTCCCCGAGAACGCCGTCGAGTACTTCGTCAGCTACTACGACTACTACCAGCCCGAGGCGTACATCCCGACGACGGATACCTACATCGAGAAAGACTCGGCGATCAACGAGGAGATCGACAAGATGCGCCACTCGGCCACGCGCTCGATCCTGTCGCGCAGCGACGTGATCGTCGTGGCCAGCGTCTCCTGCATCTACGGCATCGGCGCCCCCGAGACCTACCTCGGCATGGCCCTGTCCCTCGAGGAAGGCATGGAGATCCCGAGGGACACGATGCTGAGGCGCCTCGTGGACATCCAGTACGAGCGCAACGACATCGACTTTCACCGGGGCGCCTTCCGGGTCCGCGGCGACGTGGTGGAGATCTTCCCGGCCTACGAGGAGGAGCAGGCCGTCCGCGTCGAGTTCTTCGGCGACCGGATCGAGTCGATCTCGCTTGTGGACCCCCTCCGGGGAAAAAAGCTGGGGCGCCTGTGGAAGACGGACATCTACCCCGGGAGCCACTACGTCACGACGCGGGACACGGTGAAGTCGGCCCTCGTCTCCATCCGCGAGGAGCTGGACGAGCGGCTCCGGTTCCTTCAATCGCAAAATAAGCTGCTCGAGGCCCAGCGTCTCGAGCAGCGCACCCGCTTCGACCTGGAGATGCTCGAGGAGATGGGCTACTGCCAGGGGATCGAGAACTACTCCCGGCACCTCACGGGGCGCAAGCCGGGTGAGCCCCCGCCGACCCTCATGGAGTACATGCCCGCCAACGCCCTCATCGTCCTCGACGAGAGTCACGTCACCGTGCCGCAGCTCGTGGGCATGTTCCGCGGCGACCGGTCCCGGAAGGAGACCCTCGTCGAGTACGGGTTCCGGCTCCCCTCGGCCCTGGACAACCGCCCGCTCATGTTCGAGGAGTACGAGCGCTTTCCCCAGCAGCGGCTCTACATCTCGGCGACCCCGGCCGAGTACGAGATCGCGAGGGCCCGAGGTCGCGTGGTGGAGCAGATCGTGCGGCCCACGGGGCTCATGGACCCCGAGATCGTCGTGCGGCCCGTGACGTACCAGGTGGACGACCTGCTGGGAGAGATCCGCAAGCGCGCCGAGCGCGGCGAGCGGGTCCTCGTGACGACCCTCACGAAGCGCATGGCCGAGAACCTCACGGAGTACTACGAGAGCCTGGGCGTGCGGGTCAAGTACCTGCACTCGGACGTGCACACCCTGGAGCGGGTCGTCATCATCCGCGACCTGCGCCTCGGGAAGTTCGACGTCCTGGTCGGCGTCAACCTCCTGCGCGAAGGGCTCGACATCCCCGAGGTATCGCTCGTGGCCATCCTGGACGCCGACAAGGAGGGGTTCCTGCGTTCGGAACGCTCTCTCATCCAGACCAGCGGCCGGGCGGCCCGAAACGCGGCAGGCCAAGTCATCATGTACGCCGACAAGATCACCGACTCCATGCGGGCCTGCATCGACGAGACGGAGCGGCGGCGGGCGATCCAGCACAGGTTCAACGAGGAGCACGGGATCACCCCCGAGACGATCCGCAAGTCCATCGACAACGTGCTGGCCTCCGTCTACGAGGCGGACTACGTCACGGTGCCCGTTATGGAGCCGAAGGTGGAGTACGTCTCCATTGCGGAGGTTCCGGACCTGATCGCGAAGCTGCGGGAAGAGATGAAGGCGGCGGCCCGGGACTACGAGTTCGAGCGGGCGGCCGAGTTGCGCGACCGGATCCGCAGGCTCACGGAGCTGGAGATCGGCTTCGGCGGCGAGACGTCGGACGATGAAGCCGAGGCGGGCGACAGGACGGTGAGAAGTACGAAGCGCGATGGCAAGCGACGTGACGCGAAGAGGGTTAGAAGGTAAGAAAGGGAAGAAGGGAAGAAGGGAAGAAGGGAAGAAGCACGGTTTCACAGCCGCTGTCCTGTTGTTTCCCGAGGCCCTATACCCGAGACCCGATACCCGGGGAATGGCGACCATGCAGAGCGATACGCGAGACAACCGCATCAGCATACCGGAAGCACTTGACCAAAAGGTCAGGGCCATACCCCCCAGGCCCGGCGTCTACCTCATGAAGGACGCCCGGGGCGACGTGATCTACGTCGGCAAGGCGAAGAACCTCCGGAGCCGCATCCGCAACTACTTCCAGGGCACCGACACGCGCGCCATGGTTCCCTTCCTCGTCTCCCGCGTCCGCGACCTCGACTTCGTCGTGACCAACACGGAGAAGGAGGCCTTCCTCCTCGAGAACACGCTCATCAAGGAGCACCGGCCCCGCTATAACGTGATCTTCCGGGACGACAAGACCTACTTCAGCCTGCGCCTCGACACGCGTCAGGACTTCCCGGCGTTCCAGCTCGTTCGAAAGACCAAGAAGGACGGGGCCCGCTACTTCGGCCCCTACCCGTCGGGGCTCGCGGCCAAGGAGACGCTGAGGGTTCTCCACCGGCTCTTCCCGCTGAGGACCTGCAAGGACAGGGAGTTCAACACCCGGCGCCGGCCCTGCATCGAGTACGAGATCCGCAACTGCGTCGGCCCCTGTGTGAGCCTCGTCGAAAAGGGGGCGTACCGGAAGTTCATCGACGACGCGGTCCTCTTCCTGGAGGGCAGAGAGACGAAGCTGCTGGACCTGTTGAAGGCGAGGATGGCCGAGGCGGCGGAGAACCTCGAGTTCGAGGAGGCCGCGAGGCTGCGCGACCAGATCGCCGCCGTCGAGACGACGGTGGAAAAGCAGCGGATGGTATCGGCCGATTTCAAGGACCAGGACTTCTTCGGTCTCTATCGTGAGGAGGGCCATGTCCAGGTCTGCATCCTGCGCATCCGCGAGGGCAAGACCCTGGGGACGAAAAAATTCCCTCCCGTCCGCACGGCGGCCGCCGACGCCGAGGTCCTCTCGTCGCTGCTGAGGCAGTACTACGACGGGGAGCTTTTCATCCCAGCCGAGGTCGTCATTCCCGAAGCGGTCGAGGACGGAGACGTCCTGGCAGAATGGCTTTCGGAGAAGCGGGGGAAAAAGGTCGACCTCATTGTCCCGCACCGGGGGCCGAGGAAGGACCTCGTCGGGATCGCCCGGCAGAACGCCGAGGATTCATTCAAGACCGAGCGGGCCGTCCGCATGGACGAGGAAGCGGCCATGGCTCTGCTGAGGGACAAGCTGCACTTGCACAGGCTGCCCCGCCGCATCGAGTGCGTCGACATCTCGAATCTCGGCGGCGAGTTGCCCGTGGGCTCGCTCGTGTCCTTCGCGGACGGCAGGCCCGACAAGGCGGGCTACAGGCTGTTCCACGTCCGCGGCGTCGACGGCCCGGACGACTACGCCAGCATGCACGAGGTCCTTCGGAGGCGCTTCGAGAACCGGGAAGACCTGCCCGATCTCCTCATGGTCGACGGCGGCAGGGGGCAGGTGGGCATGGCCGTCAAGGTCCTGCGGGAGCTGGGGATCGGCAGCTTCGACGTGATCGGTCTGGCGAAGGGCTCGGGGCCGGGCGACGCCCCGGGGGGAGAGCGGCGCAGGCCCTCGATGAAGGAGCAGGACCACGTGTACCTGGCGGGTCGAAAGGACCCCGTCACCATCGCCAAGTACCCCGCCGCCCTGTTGCTGCTGCAGCGGATCCGCGACGAGGCCCACCGCTTCGCCATCACGCACCACCGCCGCAGGATGGAGAAGCGGGATTCCCGGTCGCTGCTCGACGAAATCCCGGGGGTGGGGACGGCGAAGAAGAAAGCCCTGTTGCGCCACTTCGGCGACATCGACACCCTTCGCCGCGCCAGTCGGGAGCAACTGGAAGCCGTTCCGGGAGTCAGCGGCAGTCTGGCGGAAGAGATCCTCCGACGACTGAACCCGGTTGACTCCTCTTGAACCGGGGAGGCTGCCGCCGTGGATTTCCTATCCATCTGCTCATCACTATCGGTTTCGCGGCGGATGCACTGAACGTGGCCGAACCCATGGGCCCTGCTCTTACCTCACATAACTCTCTTGAAATGCCATTGCATGCCCCTATAGAATAAGACCATATCCTTCGTTGAAGTGAAGAACATGGCTCAGCGGATGAAAGACAAAATCATTCGGGCAGGAACCGGGGCTTCTGAAAAGCGGGGCATGGTCCTGGAGGGGGACCGGATGCAGATGGACCGCCTGATCCTTGAATTGAAACAGGCGGAGGAGAAGTACCGGAACATCATCGAGAATATCGGCGTCGGCGTGGCCATGATCGACCCGGCCATGCGGATCCTGACCTTGAACCGGCAAATGCGCGAATGGTACCCCGCGATCAACCCGTCGATGAACCCCCTCTGCTACGAAGTATTCAATGACCCCCCGGCAAAAGAAATATGTTCGTACTGTCCTACCAGCCGTACACTGAGAGATGGCCAGGTCCACGAGGCCGTGACCGACACGCCGACGAGGGAAGGGGTAAAGAATTTCCGCATCATCGCGACCCCCGTCACGGATTCCGAGGGCCGCGTCGTGGCGGCGATTGAAATGGTCGAGGACATCACTGAGCGCAGGCGGGCCGCGGAAGCCCTGCGCGTCAGTGAGCAGCGACATCGATCCTACATCGAGTTGACCGGGCAATTGGGGTGGATGACCAATGCCGAAGGCGAACTTGTGGAAGATCTGCCTTCATGGAGAATGTTCACGGGCCAGAGCGAAGAGGAAATCAAGGGTGCGGGATGGGCAAATGCGCTTCATCCGGACGATCGGGAGCGTGCCCTGGAGGTGTGGAACAGGGCGGTCGCAGCGAAAAGCGCCTACGAGGTCGAATATCGCGTTCGCAGACATGACGGCGTTTACCGGCACTGGCTGGCCCGCGGCGTCCCTCTCTTCAGGGAAGACGGGAGTATCCGGGAGTGGGTCGGCACCTCGATTGACATCACGGACATGAAGCGAGCCGGGGAAGAGCTGAAGAAGTCGGAAAGCATGTACCGCACCATTTTTGAAACGACACCCGGGGCGACCATGATCATCGAGGAGGACACGACGATATCCATGGTCAACAGGGAATTCGAGACGCAAACGGGCTACGGGGCCAGGGAGATAGAGGGCAAAAAAAGCTGGACGGAATTCATTCTGAAAGAGGACCTGGACCGGGTGATGGAATATCACCGCCTGCGAAGGCTCGACCCGGCCGCGGCACCGAGAAACTACGAGTTTCGATATACGGACAGGAAAGGGCGTGTCCGGGATGTCTACGCAACGGTTGCCATGATGCCGGGGACGAAGAAAACGGTGCTGTCCCTTCTCGACATCACCGATAGAAAGCGGAACGAGGAAACCCTCAGGACGATGGCCGAGGAGTTGAAGTCCAAAACCAATGCCCTGGAGGAGATGAATGCAGCGCTGCGTGTGCTGCTGAAACAGAGGGAGGAGGACAAGGTCGATCTGGAAAAGAGAATCCTGGCCAGCGTGAAAGAACTGGTCATCCCGCACCTCAGGGAGCTGAAAAAATGCATGTCCGGCCAAAAGGAGCTGATCCGCCTCCAGATCCTGGAATCGAACCTGCAGGGAATCATCTCCCCCTTTGCGCAGAAGCTGTCCCTGCAATTCCTGAATCTTACGCAGAAGGAAATCCAGATTGCCAATCTCATCAAAGAAGGAAAAACGACAAAAGAAATCGCACGGTTCATGGATTTGTCAAAGTTCGCCATTGACACCCACCGCGCCCATCTCCGGACCAAGCTGGGTTTGACCAATAAGAAAGCCAATCTGAGAACCTACCTTTCTTCCCTGATGGAATAGTGTTTTTTACCACTATTCATCCGCTATTCTTTCAGTATTGTTAATCCGAAAAACTTTATTTATTTTGTTGCCAAGAGAGAATAAATGGGAGAGCAGGAGACGCTCGAACGTCATTTGAGAGCCGACATTTCCTCGTGGCCTCCCGTTTCCCGAATCAGCAAATGCCCATCAGAAAAAAAACCCTCTAAACTCTGGAAGGAGTTTTTCCATGTCCCGATACGCCCATCAGATGAATATCCCCGTCCCCCGAACGGAAGGTGCAAGCCGTATCCGCACCAAATCGGTACGCCTGAACAAACCGAACGGGTCCAAGGGAACGGAGAACCCGGAAATTTACCTGTGGGTCGGATCAGGAAGCCTTTTTGTTTCGGTGGATTTGCGTGACTTCGGTCTGGAGGATCTCCAGATTCGCGTGCAGGGCGCGCGCCTGACGTTCCACGGGACTCTCCGCTCGGACGTGCCACAGGGGAAAGGGGGAATCCTCCAAGCGAAAAAATCCTCGATGACATTCAGCCACGCACTGGATCTACCTTACGAGGTTGACGGCGATCACGTCGAATTGCAGAACGAAAACGGGTTGATGTCGATCGTCCTGAAGAGGAAAGAATCCGGGCAGCAGGACGATCGCGCCGCGCAATCGTCTTTCCGGGCCTCCATGAAGCGCTTTTTCGGAGAAAACGGGGACGCCCCCCATAACCTCGGAGACGAGATCACCATGTTGGAGACCCTCGAGCGATATCTCGACTACCACCTGGGAAAGGGATTCGCCCGATAGAGAGGGAAGAAGACCCCATGGCGCCATCCATCCATGAACCCGCTGGACAACGCGGCCGACAAGCGAGGGAACGGGAACGGCAGGATACCCGATTCGAGCGTTCCCCGTGGGCTCATGTCACCTGCGGCGAGAGGAAGAACCCCCAGGTAACAATCTGGGAAGGGTTCAAAGCCATCGTCATCGCCCTGTCGTTTCCCGATGGCATGCCCGAGGATGTCCAAGTTTCGGTCATGGAGACCAACCTCACGATCAGGGGATCGGCGAGGAACCTTATCGTCAGTGAACACATCGACCTCCCCTGCGCCGTCGAGACCCGTCCGATCCGGGTCGACGGCGACAAGGGGACGATGTATCTCCTCCTGCGGAAAAAGTGAAAATCGCGTGATTCCCTTGCTTTCTGCGGGGGAAGCCGTTTTCGCATCGTCCCATGTGTTTCGTCCATTATCCGGATCTTGTTTCATGCATGCCCGGTTGTAAAGTTCCCGTTGTGCCGTTCTGCGTCATACGGTCGAAAGGTTTCTGTCCCGAAGGGTTGGCTGCGGAAAGGAGGTTGGATTATGGGGGTGACAGTGCATCCGGTCGAAGAGTGGCTTTTCAGAAACCGCCGGAAAATGATCAGCTGCCCCTTTCAGCCGGGGAATCTGAGGATCACTCTCTGGGGCTGCAGGCGGCGTCGGTGGCAGGCCCGCAGAATGGACCTCTCGGACATCTCGAAGGGGGATTCCTTCGATTACGTCTACAGGATGGGGCTTCTGCGATGCCGCGACTGTCCGATCGCCGCGTCGTCTTCGCACCGTGCCCCCGATACGAAATCCTTCGCGGCCGGGCCTGCGGCTGCTTGAAGATCGCTCGCGCATCGGCAGGCCGACGGGTACAGCGGGGAGAAAAGATCGTCGATCTGCCCGTGCAGCAGCAAAGGGCCCCGGACGGCTCTGAAGAACCCGTCTTGGGGGAAAGTCCCGCTTTGCTCACCTTGAAATCGAGGAGGTGAACCATGTTTCAACCAAAGGCCATCCTGGTGCCGACCGATTTCTCCGCGTTCTCCGAGAGGGCCTTTCGAAAGGCGCTAGACATCGCGAAGTACTTCACGGCGCGGATCCTTGTTCTGCACGTCGTGCGGGTGCTGCCGGTGGCCGTGGGGGACTACTGGTTCGACGCGCCCACGATCAACCGGATCCAGGCCGATATCGAAAAGGCGTCACGGGACGAGATCGGGAGTTTCGTCGGCAAGATCCCGGATGCAAAGGACATCTCGATCGAGCTCGATGTGCAGAGCGGCGTACCCTATGAGCAGATCGTGAAGGATGCGGCGGAAAAGCGCGTCGACCTCATCGTCATGGCCGCTCGCGGGAAGACGGGCATCAAGGAACACCTTCTCGGAGGCACGGCGGACAGGGTCATCCGTCATGCGACCTGTGATGTGCTGATTGTCCGTGACCGGGAATAATTATTAACAGCAGGGGGCAAGCATGAAAAAGATCGAAAACAAAACGAGAAGAAGGGTGACGTTTTCCTTCGCCTCGCCTGACTCGAAGGAAGTCTTTGTCGCCGGCACGTTCAACGGCTGGGATCCTCACAAGGATCCGTTCAAGAGGCATTCAACGGGATGGAAAGCCGTGAAATATCTGGCTCCCGGCATGTACGAATACCTGCTGGTCGTGGATGGGATCTGGGTCGATGATCCCTCCTGCCCGAAACGGCGCAGCAATCCTTTCGGGGGAGAGAACTGCATCTTGGAGGTTTGATGCCCGACGAGGACGCTTCGTGCCGCCTCAGGGGTCTAAATCATCACAAAGGAGGTAGCGGGACATGAAAGACGCATCCAAGGAAATCCTGCGGTTCTGGAAAACTCAGTGGGAAGCGTACATGAAGTCCATGGCAGCGATGCAGGAGCAGGGGGAGACGATGCTGGACATGATCCTGAAAAGCGGAGTCCTGCAGGAAGGCTCGCAAAAGATGGTCAAGGATTGGGCGGATAAATACAAGTCCATCCAGAAAACCTATCTGGACATGGTTGAAGACCACTTCGAAAAACTCGACGAAATTATTGGAAGTGCCCCGTAAGGATAGGCAGCCCGAATTGAACAAACCCGGTGGACCATCGCACATGTAGGCCCTGAACGCGAATCAATGTTCATCGGGCAGCAGAGAGCCCATGGGGGATCGCTCACGAGGCAACCCTCCGGCTATTCTCCAGTTTCATCTCAAGTTCCTTGATCTGTTCCGCCAGCCTCGTGTTTTCCTTCTTCAACTGTTCATTCAACAGATAGGTCCTCTTCATGGTGACCCGGTACACCGAAGTCATCTCATGGTGCCTGAAGGCATCCCGGATCGTCGATCGCAATGTGGACGCGGACAACGGCTTCGTGATGTAGCTGAAGATTTTCAACTGATTGATTGCCTCCAGGGCGTCTCCCAGCGTCGCATTGCCAGTCAGCATGATCAGCACGATGTCCTCGTCCATCTGCCGGGCCTTGCCGAGAAAGGTAATGCCGTCCATGCCGGGCATCGATTGATCGGATACGATGACCGCCACGGGATGGGTTTTCATGATTTGCAGGGCGGCTTCGCCGCTCGAGGCGGTCAGGATGTTGTATCCTTCATCTTTGAGCTGCCGCTTGATCAGATCGAGGATCATGTCCTCGTCGTCGACAATCAACAGGTGCCCGTCCCATTCGCTTGCATTCATAATACGTCCCCTGAAACGGAATTTCATCTCGTCGAGCCGGTCAAAACGGCTCAGCAGGAAAAGCAAGCAAAACTGGTGCCACGGCCTTGCTCCCGGGAGGCAACACCATATGCCCGCTGCCGGAAGCCCCCGTGAGAGGCATGTAACTTGCACAGCATCATCCCGTACGCATCGCTATTTTCCTCAAGAACTTCTTCCATGACAAAAAGGCACATTCTCCGACTGTCGCTGCTAGTGCTCGTTGCGGGCGGGTTGCTCATTACTGCCGGGGTGACCATGACCCTTGGCGCCCGGGAGGAGGCCGCTTCCCCTCGGACTGTCAGGGTTGTCATGGACAACAACTACCCGCCCTATGTCTTCCATGACAGCAGCGGGAATCTCCAGGGCATCCTGATCGATCAGTGGAGGTTGTGGGAGAAAAAGACGGGCGTCCGGGCCGATATCAGCGCGATGGACTGGGGCAAAGCTCTGCGGCGAATGGAGCAGGGGGAGTTCGAGGTCATCGACACGATTTTCCTGAATGAGCGGCGCGCAGCCCTCTTCGATTTCACAAAGCCTTATGCCAAGATCGACGTTTCGATTTTCTTCCATAAGAACATCACGGGGATCGTCAATGCCGATTCCATCAAGGGGTTCGCCGTCGCCGTCAAAGCCGGAGACGCCGCCGTCGATTTACTCAGGCAACGAGGCGTCACCCAGCTGCTGGAATTCAACAGTTACGAGGCGATCATCGAGGCGGCCCGGGAACAGAAAATCACCGTATTCGTCATGGACAAACCGCCTGCCCTGTACTTCATGTACAAGATGGGGCTCCAGAACGAATTCAAGTTTACGGAACCGCTATACGTGGGAGAATTTCATCGGGCCGTGACGAAGAGCTACCGGAAGACGTTGAATCTCGTCGAGGATGGCTTTTCCCGCATCTCCTCTGCCGAGTATGACGCGATCGATCGGAAGTGGTATGGCAACCACGCGACCCTGCCTTCGTACCTGACCTATCTGGCCTACGCGGCCGCAGTGCTGGCGGTGTTGATGCTGGCACTGGCAGGATGGAACCACACCTTGCGGAAGCGGGTGCGGGAAAAAACGAAGGGCATGCTCGATGTCCTGGAAAATCTCAAGCGCAGCGAGGAGCGATACCGCGAGCTCGTCGAAAGCGCCAACAGTATCATTCTCAGGATGGATCGGTCGGGAACCATTGTCTTCTTCAATGAGTTCGCCCAGCGGTTCTTCGGGTACGGCGAAGGGGAGATCTTGGGTCGGAGTGTCGTCGGCACCATCCTGAAGGATTTCGAGTGCTCCGCCCGGAATCTCGGCGATCTGGTCGCGAACATCGGCGCCCGCCCGGAGCAGTACGCCAGCATCATGAGCGAGAACGTCAGGAGGAACGGGGAACGCGTCTGGGTGGCCTGGACGAACAAACCCGTCCTGGGCCCCGACGGGCAGGTTGTCGAAATCCTCTGTGTCGGCATTGATATGACGGAGCGCAAACATGCCGAGGAAGAGCTCCGTCAGAGCGAGGCGAAACTCCGGGCCATCACCCATTCGACGCAGGACGCCATCCTGATGATGGACCCGGCCGGACGGATTTCGTACTGGAACCCCGCCGCGGAAAAGATGTTCGGCTGGAGCGAACAGGAAGCCCTCGGGCGGGACTTGCACACGTTTCTCGCGCCGGATCGTTTCGCGGGAGCCTATAGGGAAAATATCCGGCAATTCACTGTATTCGGTAAAGGCTACGCCGTCGACAAGACTCTGGAACTGACCGCCCGGCGAAAAGGCGGTAAAGAGTTTCCCATTGAGCTGTCCCTATCCGCGATTCAATTGGCCGATGGCTGGCATGCCGTGGGCATCCTTCGCGATATCACCGAGCGCAAGCGGGCGGAAGAGGTGGTGAGGGAATCCGAAAGGAAGCTCGCCGACATCATCGATTTCCTTCCCGACGCGACATTGGTCATTGACCGGGAAGGCCGGGTGATTGCCTGGAACCGGGCCATTGAAGCCATGACGGGAATCCCTGCGGCAGAAATGCTGGGGAAAGGGGACCGCGAATACTCCTTGCCTTTCTACGGGGTGCGTTGCCCCATCCTCATCGATCTCGCCCTCCACGCCGATCCCGAGCGGGAGATGAGCTACACGGCCATCCACAGAACCGGGGACACCATTTTCGGGGAGTCCTTCGTTCCCGGCCTTCCGACCGGTCATGCCCACCTGTCGGCGACCGCCTCCGTCCTCCGCGACGCAAAAGGCGATGTCGTCGCAGCCATCGAATGCATCCGGGACAACACGGAGAAAAAGCGGGCGGAGGAGGCGCTGAGGCAAAGCGAGGCACGATGGCAATTTGCACTCGAGGGCGGGGCCGGCGATGGGCTGTGGGACTGGAATGTGAAAACCGGCGAGGTCTTTTTCTCGTGCCGCTGGAAAGAGATGCTGGGGTATGAAGAGAATGAAATCGGCAACCGTCTCGACGAATGGGATCAACGGGTCCACCCGGACGATCGGGACCAGGTCCATGCGGACATCCGGTCTCACATGGCCGGGCAGGCCGCCGTTTACGTGAACGAACACCGCATGCGGTGCAGGGACGGCACCTATAAATGGATCTTGGACCGCGGGAAAGTGATCAGCCGGTCGGCTGACGGCTCGCCCCTGCGCATGATCGGCACACACTCCGACATTTCCGGTCGCAAGCGCGATGAAGAGGAACGCCGGGAATTGGCGGGGCGCCTGCAGCGGGCGGAGAAGATGGAGGCACTGGGTTTGCTGGCGGGCGGTGTGGCCCATGACCTCAACAACGTCCTGGGCATTCTCGTCGGGTACTCGGAGCTTCTCCTCGAGGATGTCGACCCGTCGAGCCCCCTGCGACCCAATGCGGAATACATCAAGCAGGGCGGCGTGCGGGCGGCGGCCATCGTGCAGGATCTGCTGACCCTGGCGCGCAGGGGCGTGCAGACGAAGGAAGTGGTCGATCTGAACGGCCTCATCGACGAGTTCCGGCATTCTCCGGAGTTCGAGGCCATCCGCGCCCACCACCCCCGCGTCGAGTTCAACGCCGTCCTGTCGACGGGGCTGCTGAACATCAAGGGCTCCCCCACCCACCTGCGCAAGACGATCATGAACCTCGTCTCTAATGCGGCGGAGGCCATACCGGCCGGAGGCCTGGTGGTCGTCACGACGAGCAACCAGTACCTTGACCGTCCCCTGCCGGGATATGACCGGATCGAGGAGGGCGACTACGTCGTCCTGTCTGTTTCCGATACGGGCGAAGGTCTCACCGAGGGGGACATGAGAAAGATATTCGAACCCTTCTATACAAAGAAAGTAATGGGGCGGAGCGGGACCGGCCTGGGATTGGCCGTTGTCTGGGGCACGGTCAAGGACCACAACGGCTACATCAACGTCCGGAGCGAACTCGGGAAAGGCACCACGTTCACCCTGCATTTCCCGGTAACCCGAGAGGATGTCCGGACGGAGCGACGGTCCGTCCCTGTTGCGGAGTACATGGGGGAGGGCGAGTCCATTCTGGTCGTGGACGACGTAAAGGGCCAGCGGGAGCTGGCGGAACAGATGCTGCAGAGGCTGAACTACCGCGTCGTGACCGCCTCCTCCGGCGAGGAGGCCGTAGAGTATCTGAAACAACACAGGATGGATATGCTCGTTTTGGACATGATCATGGACCCGGGGATCGACGGATTGGAGACGTACAGGCGGATTCTGGAAATCTACCCACAACTGCCGGCCGTCATCGTGAGCGGATTCTCCGAGTCCGATCGCGTCCGCCAGGCACAGGCCTTGGGGGCCGGTACCTATGTGAGAAAGCCTTATGTGTCAGAAACCCTGGGGCTCGCGATCAAAGGGGAATTCGACAGGCAGGCGTCGCGGACGATCCTGCCGCCGAATCGTTGAACAATCGATCATGGACACGCCCTGGCGCTGCCCCTGCGCCGGACAACCGGCCTTTCCATCGCCGACAGAAAAGCCCGCGGCCGATTCGGCCACGGGCTTTTCTGTCGGCTCCGACTTGTTTCTCAGAAACGCGCCTGAGTTTTGTTGTCCATTCTTTCCCTGGACCCTGTGCCCTATTTCAGTTCCCCGATCGCCCTGGCGATGTTGGCGGGACCTTTGACCACCTGTTTTCGGCCGCTGTCGAGGATGACGGCGGTGGGCGTCGAACGGACCTTGTCCTCGGTGAGGTAGCCCGTCAGGAAGTTGAACGTGGGGGTCGGGTCGTAGACCTTGTATCGGATGCCGCTCTTCTTCAGGTGCTCCTCCAGCTTTTCCCGCTCGGTGATGTTCAGGCCGGCGGCCAGGAAGAGCGCGTGGCGCACCCGGTTGGCGTAGTCGATGTCCTTCTTCTCGTTGAGTGCGTAGAGGAAGTAGCGGGCGTAGAGCGTTGTGTGCTGGTGGACCGGCGTGTCGACGAAGGTCACCTGGATGGCGTTTTTCTTGACGAGATCCGCGATGGGCTTGGCGATCTCCGGATCGAGCTTCGAGCAGGGGTTGCAGAAGTAGTCGCTGTAGATCCGCACGTGGACGCGGCCGTTGCCGAAGGAGGGCTTGAGCGGCTCCGCGGCGAAGGCGGGCGTCACCGACCCGTCGAAGAAGGCCGCGAAGGCGAGCAGTCCGCACACGGCGCACAGGGCGACGAGCTTGCGCTTCGACCAGTCGAGATTGATGGCGAACAGCAGCAGCAGAACGGCCCCGAAGGTGAGGCAGTAGGGGCAGAAGACGTCGTTTGCGACCTGGAAGCCGATGAGGAACACCTCCGCCCCCACGCCGGCGGAGAGCAGCAAGAGGCGGTAGTCACTCCGGCCGAAAAGGCCAAGCGCGATGAGCGTCCCCATGAAGAGGACCCCCATGATCTTGAGGTCGATCCCGAAGATCGAGCCCTTGAGGTAGGAGCAGGAGTCCCCGCAGTAGGCGTAGACGAACACCAGCGCGATGCCGGCCAGGGCCAGCAGGATGTTGAGTTTTTCTTTCCCAGTGAGGGCTGTCTTCATGGCCATGCTTTTTATCAAAATTCGTACCAACCTCACTTCTTCCGAAGGGTGACCTGGAAGAGTTTTCTGGGGAGCGACCCTTCCTCGGATTCCTCGATGTCCAGAAGGTCGAACCCCGCGGCCAGGCTTTCCACCATGGCCCTGTCGAAATAGTGTACGACAAAACCGTTCATCTCGTAAAGGTCTTCGCCGAGGTGCGTCCCCTTGCCGTAGTGGGCGTCCCCCTTGTGCCGGACCGTGAAGATGTTGAGGCCCCCCGGCTTGAGGACCCGGCGGACTTCCCGGTTCAGAAACTCGATCTCCGCCCGGCTGAAGGCCATGCAGTAGAGCATATGGGAGAAACAGCCGTCCATCGAGGCATCCCCGAAGGGCAGGGGCTTGCGCAGATCGTGGAAGACGGGGGTGATCGTCTCGCCCAGGTCCGTTTTGACGCCCTTGTCGATGATTCCCAGCAGCGCGCTTTCGCTGTAGTCCAGGGCATGCACCCGAAAGCCCATCCGTGCGAAGTAGAGGGTGTCGCGCCCCTGGCCTGCGCCCAGCTCCAGCAGGAGTCTGCAGCCCGAATCCTGAAGACGGATCGAGGCCCTTTCCGCCGCGTCGCTGGGCTCGTCGCCGAAGAAATCCGTCTCGGCCGTGTAGGCCCTGTCCCAGAGGCCTTGCTGGCGGTTCCGTTCGTCCTTTGTCATGGCTCTTCGCCGCCTCCCTGCGGGATTGACACCGGAAATGGAGAATGCCGTTTTCTCTGAACTGCTTCCGAAAAAAAGTCAAATGATTTTCAAAAAAGGGAATCGGGTTTAGGGTATCGGGTATCGGGCATGAGGAAGAGTTTGGCTCATATGGCTAATAAAGGATCACCCGGCGAAGGGCGCCGGGTGATCCTGCAAAGGGGAAGGGTTTGTGAAGAAAGCCTCGCGCTCAGTTTACCTCATGCCGCCCATGCCGTGGCCCATTCCCGCGCCCATCCCGGGGCCTGCGCCGGGACCCATGTTGGGGCCTCTGCCCTGACCCATGCCTTTGCCGGCGCCCGGCCCTGGGCCGAAGCAGCGGCCCGTCGCCCTGTTCTTCTTCAGCAGCTCCTGCTGTTCCGGGGTGAGGGACTTGTACACGGCCCAACGGTAATCGCTCTTCTTGTCATCCAGTTGATCGCGAAGTGCCCGCACTTCCTTCTCCGTCGCCCGGATCTTGCCCTCGTCGGGGCTCTTCTCCAGCCAGAGCAGCCTCAGGTCGCCCGCCTTGCTGTGAAGCTTGTCCTGGATGGGCTTGATGTCCTTGAGGTGGGCGGTCCGCAGATCGCCGATCTTCGTCTTCTGTTCGGCAGTCAGGTTGAGGCCCTGCAAGCCCGAAAGGTCGCTGCCGTTGCAGAACCCGTATCCGTGGCCCTTGCCGCCTCCGCGGTATGCATCGGCCGGCATGACGAAGGCCGTCAGGAAGAGCAGGGCGGTCATTGCAATCATCATCTTTTTCATCGTGTCCGTCTCCTTTGGAGTTGTTTTCTTGCATGGATCTAAGGGCAACGAGCATGCCAACGGGTAGAAAAAATTATAATTGCCTGATCTTACTAATTTATTTTAATTTTTCGTATTGATCAGGATGGGCAGGGGCAAAAAATTATGGCTATTATGTATCCAGTCGATGTATACACATGATCAGAAAGTATTCAGGCAAAAATCGACAAGAAAGAACCGGGTGTTCCTTTCCTCTTGTTCCGAGCTTCATAATTTCTCAACTTCTTAACTTCATGAGCAAATACGAAGGACTGCACGGGAAGGTCGTCCGTGGGAACCGCTGAACGAAAAAGATTCTGGCTGCTCGTCCCTCCGTGGGTCATCCTGGGCGCCGTGGCGGTGCTGGTGCCGCTTTTCGCCTTTTTCACCTGGGAGAACGTAAACCGCCACAGGGAGATGAGCACTCGGCTCCTCCTGGAAAAAGGGGAGGCCCTGATCCGCTCCTTCGAGGCGGGGGCGAGGGTCGGTGAGGGCATGGCATGGGGAAGCTTCCAGCTTCAGAAGCTTCTCATCGAAACGGCCCAGCAGCCGGGGGTCGACTACCTCGTCATCACCGATACGGAGGGACGCATCCTTGCCGACAGCGACCCCGGCATGGTCGGCGGGTTATACGGCAACGAGCTGGACCTCGAAGCCGTCCATCGGCAGAAGGTCGCCAGCTGGAGAATCGTGGAAACCGAGGGCGGGACGCAGACGCTCGAGGTCTATCGCCGGTTCGCCCCCCGGGACGAACCGTACGGAGGGTTCGCCCGCAAGGACGCGGGCGCATCGTACGTGATCTTCGTGGGCCTCGACATGGCGCCCGTCCAGGCTGCCCATGCCCAGGACACGCGCAACACGATCGTCACAGGCTCTGTGCTCTTGCTCATCGGGTTTGCCGGCATCCTTTCGCTCTTCCTCGCCCTGGGGTACCGTTCGGTGCGCGCCTCGCTCACGAGGGTCAAGGCCCTGTCCGACAGCCTCGTCGAGCACATGCCCGTGGGGCTCGTGGCCATGGACCCGGGTGAGCGCATCATGGTGCTCAACGACACGGCGGAAAAACTCCTCGACCGCCCTGCGGCGGGCCTGCTCGGCAAACCCGCGCAGGGGATTCTCCCGCCCGCGTGCCTGGAGGTGTTGAGGGGTGTTGCGCCGGAGAGGCCCATCGTGGAGAAGGAGTTCGACTGTGCGATCCGCGAGGGACGCACGGTCCCTCTCGAGATGATCGCGGCGGTCCTGAAGGACGACGACGGAGTGCTGATCGGCCGCATCGCGCTGTTGCGCGATCTCTCGGAGCTCAGGCATCTGCGGAGAGAGGTCGAACGGAGCCAGCGCCTGGCCGCCGTGGGGAGCCTCGCGGCGGGAGTGGCCCACGAGATCCGCAACCCGCTGAGCTCGCTGAAGGGCTTTGCCACCTATTTCCGCCAGCGCTACGGCAGCGTGCCCGATGACGTGAAGATGGCCGACATCATGATTCGGGAAGTAGACCGCCTCAATCGGGTCATCACGGAGCTTCTCGAGTTCTCCCGCCCCATGGCCCTCAAGAAAGAGGAGACGGACGCCGCGGGCCTCGTCAGGCGGGCGCTGGACACGATCGAGCGGCAGGCGGCCGAGAAGGGGATCGCGGTGCGGGCGGAGCTGCCGCCCGGACTCGCCGCCGTCCCCATCGACGCGGACCGCGTGACGCAGGTGCTGCTCAATCTCTTCCTGAATGCCCTGGCCGCCATGGAGCGGGGAGGGGTTCTCTCGGTGGGCCTCGCCCTGCAGGAGGGCCGAACCCTGAGAATCACGGTCGGCGATTCCGGAGCGGGCATCCGCCGGGAAGACCTGGGGCGGGTCTTCGACCCCTACTTCACGACGAAGGCCTCCGGCACGGGCCTGGGCCTTGCCGTCGTGCACCGGATCGTGGAGGCCCACGGCGGCGAGATCCGCCTGGAAAGCGAGCCGGGGAAGGGCACAACCTTTACGGTTCTCCTGCCGGCAGAAAAGTAAGTGCCCAAGGCTCTTTGATGGAATTACATAAAGGAATGCTTGCCGAGAGGCTGTTCAAAAATGACTAGATGCAATGCGCCCGATGTCCTGAGGAGGGAGGCGTACTTTGTAGCGTACGTTGACCGACGAAGGACAAGGGCAACGCAGCAGATGATTATTTTTCAACAGCCGTCAAAGGCTGGAGCTTTGCATTGATTATGAAGACAGAAAATAAAATACTTGTTGTCGACGATGACTTCGCCCACCGTACCATGCTCAAGACGCTGGTCGGCGGGTGGGGCTACGAGGTCCGCGAGGCAGACGACGGGGCGACGGCCGTCGAGGCGGTTGCGAACGAGCCTTTTGATCTGGTCCTGATGGACATCCGGATGGCGAATGTCTCGGGGATCGAGGCCCTCGAGGAGATCCGCGCGTTCAACCCGGTTCTTCCCGTCATCCTCATGACGGCCTATGCCTCCGTGGAGACGGCCGTGGGTGCGCTCAAGAAAGGGGCCTACGACTACCTGACCAAGCCCCTCGACTTCGACGAGCTGCGCCTCGCCCTGGAGCGGGCCCTCGAGCACAGGCACCTCAAGGAGGAGAACCGGATGCTCCGGGAGAGCCTGGGCGCGCACTTCGACCGGGGAAACCTCATCGGCCGCAGCGCGGCCATGACGAAGCTCCTGGACCTGGTGGCCCAGGTGGCCCCGTCGGAGGCGACGGTGCTCGTCACGGGGGAGTCGGGGACGGGCAAGGAGATGATCGCAGGCGCCATCCACACGAACAGCCCCCGAAAGACGGGACCGTTTGTCCGCATCAATTGCGCCGCGATTACGGAGACGCTGCTGGAGTCGGAGCTCTTCGGCCACGAGAAGGGCTCCTTCACGGGCGCCGACCGCCGGAAGGAAGGCAAGTTCCGCCTGGCCGACCGGGGGACGATCTTCCTCGACGAGGTGAGCGAGATGTCGCTCGGCATGCAGGTGAAGCTCCTGCGGGTCCTGCAGGAGCGAGAGTTCACGCGCGTGGGCGGCGAGGACGTGATCCGCGTCGACGTGCGGGTCATCGCCGCGACGAACCGCGACCTGCTCCGGGCCGTTGCTGAGGGCCGATTCCGGGAGGACCTCTTCTACCGCCTCAACGTGGTGTCCCTGCGCGTGCCGCCGCTGAGGGAGCGGAGGGAGGACATCCCGCTGCTGGCCCAGCACTTCCTGAAGACCTTCGCCGAGAGAAACCGCAAGACGTTGCAGGGCTTCACGCCCCGGGCCATGGACCGCCTGCTTCGCTACCCCTGGCCGGGAAACGTCCGGGAGCTGATGAATACGATCGAGCGCGGTGTCGTGTTGTGCCGGGCCGACGTCCTCGACGAGGAAGACGTGGCGCCCGTCCTCGAGGCCGAAACCCCGCAGGCGGCCGCCGGGCAGACCGCTGCCGCCGTCCCGGCGGTTTCGTCCCTGGAAGACGTGGAGAAAGCGACGATCCTGAAGACCCTCGATGAGGCAAGCGGGAACAAGAGCGAAGCGGCCCGCCGCCTGGGCATCACCCGTCGCACACTGCACCTGAAGCTCAAAAAATACGGCCTGATGTAGATGGGCAAATGGATGAATGAAAGGGGCCCCGTCCGTATCCGGACGGGGCCCCTTTTTTCGTCTTGTTCTTGTTATTTTCTTTCCTGACCCCTGATCCCTGACCCCTGAACCCTTTCTTTACGCCTTGCTCACCCTGCAGGGCAGCCCCTTCAGATTCGGCGTCCCGTACTCCTTACCGAGCTTGGCCACCGACGTGAGCATGTTGAAGTTGGCCGACTGCCAGTCGTACTGGGTCTCCGGCTTTCCCTCGGGGAACCACCAGCCGTGGGCGGCGCAGAGAACGCGCGGATCCAGGGCGTCGGAGAAATACGCTTTCTGGGTGATCTTCCCGTAGGGGGTCTCGATGACAACCGCGTCGCCCTCGGCAATCCCGAACTTCCCCGCCGTCTCCGGGTGGATCTCCAGCCTGGGGTCGGGGTTCATCTTTCGCAGCTTTTCGACCCACCGGTACGAGGAGTGCAGGTAGTAGCGGCTTTTTGCGCTCGTGAGGACGAGCGGGTATGCCGGGTCCTCCGCCTCGGGCAGCCCCTTGTACGCGGGAAGAGGCGAGAGCTTGAACTTCTCCGCCGTGCTGAGGCGCAGCTCCACCTTCTGCGTCGGCGTGGAGAAGCCCTTCTCCTCGTACTTCTTGAACCGTTCGGGCCCCTTCAGGTAGCCCTTCTCGCAGAACTGGGCGTAGGTGAGGCCCGCGGGCTTCACCACGTCCTCGGCGAACTCGTCGAAGTCCTCCTTCCAGAGTTCCCTGGGCGTCATGAGCTTGCCCAGCTCGTTCATGATCCGGATGTCGGGCCAGCACTCCTCCGGCGGCTCCACCACCTTGGGCCGCGCCAGGATGTAGCCGTGGCCGATCCCGATGTGGCCGATGTCGTTGAACTCGAACTGCGTCGCCGCAGGCAGCACCACGTCAGCCATGGCGGCCGTGGGCGTCATGAAGATCTCGGCGACGGCCAGGAAGTCGAGCTTCATGAAGGCCTCGTAGGTCAGCCGGCTGTCGGCGTAGGAGAGCATGGGGTTGCAGCACATCATGTAGGCGCCGCGGATGGGGTAGGGCTTGTCCTCGAGGATCGCCTTGCGGAAGAAGGCCGGTGCATTGGTCATGAGCCGGGGGATGACGCCGTGGGCGTTTCCGATCATCTCCTTGCGCTTGTCGGGGATGAGATCGGCCCGCACCAGGGGCGCCAGGCCCAGCATCTTCGGGTCCCGGGGGTCGACGTTGCCGCCGGGGACATCCAGGTTGCCCGTGATCGCCATGAGGCAGATGAGGGCCCGTGTCGTCTCGAAGGTCTGCGTGTTGTGCTCGATGGGGTTGCCCCACTGGATGGCCGCGGGCTTCGCCGCGGCGTAGGCCCGGGCGGCCTGGCGGATGAGGTCGGCCTGCACCCAGGTGATTCCGGAGACCTTCTCGGGCGTGTAGTCCTTCACGTGGGCCGCAAGCTCGTCGAAGCCGTGGGTCCACTTCTCCACGAACTCCCTGTCGTAGAGGCCTTCCTCGATGATGACGTTGAGGAAGCCCAGGGCGAGCGCCGCATCGGTGCCGGGCCGCAGCTGGAGCCAGTGCTTCGCCTTCTTGGCCAGGTCGATGCGCCGCGGGTCGATGACGACGATCTCCGTGCCGTCCTTGATCTGCTTCATGAGCATGCTGCAGATCTCGCCCTCCTCGTTGGTGGAGGTGATGTTGCTGCCCCAAAGGACAACGAGTTTGCTCGGGTAGTGCAGGTCCGCCACGGGGTAGAAGCCGCAGGTGTGCACGCCCGTGATCTCCCGGGGCGCGTGGCAGACGTCCTGGGAGGCGATGATGTTGGGCGAGCCGAAGAGGTTCGCGAGACGGATCTGGATGAAGTGGTCGAGCCCCTTGGGCATGCCCACGCCGAAGGCGACGCCCTTGGCGCCGTACTGCTCCTTGACCTTCAGCAGGCCCTCGGCGACGGTCTTCAGGGCCTCCTCCCAGGAGATGCGCGCCCACTTGCCCTCGCCGCGCTTGCCGACCCGCTTCAGGGGGTGATGGAGCCGGTCCGGGTGGTTGAGCTTGTCCGCCGAGGCGAGCCCCTTGATGCAGGTGTAGCCCTTGCTCAAAAACCCCGTCGGGTCCCCCTTGATCTTGACGATTCGGTTGTCCTGAACCCCCACGAGAAGCGTGCAGCCCCCGTGGTCCATGCGCGCGCAGTGCGTTCGTACCCAGCGGATGTCTTCTGCCATGCTCCTTCTCTCCCTTCGGTCATCTCCCGCAAACAGCGGCCTGCATCGGTCAGAGGCACCATACACCATTTGAGCAGGGGCTGCAAAAGCATATTTGATGCCGTTCGTGCAATGCCTGGGTCTGCCATCTTCGGTTCCGCTATGTGGCATGGATTGTGCTTGCTCTTCGTTTGGTTTCAGTCTTGAAACGAATTCCCATTTCAGTCCGTGCCACATAACCTACTGGAGGTATATCGATGAAGAAAGTACTGATGGTTTCGTTCGCGCTGTGTTTTGTCATCGCCCTCGTGTTTGCGTCGGGCGTCCTGGCGTCTCAGAAGGATGCCAAGGCCCTCGTCGAGAAGGCCGCCGCTTTCGTGAAGGCCAGCGGCAAGGATGCAGGCCTCAAGGAAATCAGCAAGGCCAAGGGCCAGTTCGACAAGGGCGATCTTTATGTCTTCGCCTACGACATGAACGCAGTGGTCGTCGCCCACCCCAAGAACCCCAAGCTCATCGGAAAGAACCTCCTGGACGTCCCGGACACGGACGGCAAGCTCTTCCGCAAGGAGATCGTGGAAACGGCCAAGACGAAGGGCTCCGGCTGGGTCGATTACAAATACCTGAACCCCGAGACGAAGAAGGTCGAAGCGAAGACGACGTTCGTTCTGAAGACGGGCGACCTGATCCTGTGCTGCGGGGCCTACAAGTAAGCGCCATGCTGCCGGCAGGGCCGACGGCCCTGCCGGCCTTTTTCTTCCGATGAAAGGAGCAGCGAGATGAAGAGTCTGATTTCAAACCTGTCCATGACGAAGAAACTCCTCGTCTCTCCTCTCGTCGTCCTTGTATCGATGGCCGCCCTGGTGGCCATGGCCTATGTGGGATTTTCGAGCCAGTCCTCGGCGATAGACGATCTCTACAACAACCGCTTCGTTGGATACCAGAACTGTACGAGGATCGTCAACGATGTCAACGTCGTTCATAAAAACATCTACAAGGTCCTCAGCCTTACAGGGTCCAATGCCGACGAGAAGGTCATAGACGCGCTGGCGAAAGAGCAGCTGAAGGTTCTCGCCGAAACGCAGAAGTTCACCGAGAACATCGTCAAGCAGGAAACGATTACTCCCGAGGAAAAGAAACTCGTCGAGATTGCCCTGGGGCATCTGAAACCCTACCGCGAGCAGGCGACCAAGGTTCTCGACATGGCCTCGGCGGACTACAGCGTTGCGCTGACCCTCATGGGGCCTGTGGATGGAAAATTCCAGGACATGTACAAGGCTCTCTCGCAGCTGCAGTCTCTCGAGGATCGGCTGGGCAAGGAAAACCATGACGCCTCGAAGGCCGGTTTCAGCGCCCTGATGCGCAACTTCATCCTCGTGGCCGTCGTCGTGGTGGTCTTCTCCATCGCGGTGAGCCTTCTCATCACGCGGATGATCTCTTCGCGGCTGTCGGAGACCATGGGGGTCCTTCAGCATGTGGCGGAGGGGGACCTGACCCACGAAGTCGCATCCGCGTCGACGGACGAACTCGGGCAGCTCGCGCAGTCGGTCAACGCCATGCGGGTGAAAATGGGCGAGGCCGTCGGCCACTCGAAGGAGATCGCCCAGAACCTCTCGGAGTCCGCCTCGGAGCAGGCGGCCACCCTTGAGGAGACGGCCGCCTCCCTGGACGAGCTCGAGTCCATGACGCGGCAGAACGCCGGGAACACCGGCGAGGCCAACCGGCTCATGACCGCAGCCAACGAGATCATGGAGAAAGCGAACCGGTCCATGGTGCAGCTGGCCGCATCGACGCAACAGATCGCCGAGGCGAGCCGGCAGACCCAGAACATCGTCAAGAGCATCGACGAGATCGCCTTCCAGACCAACCTCCTGGCGCTGAACGCGGCCGTGGAGGCGGCACGGGCGGGCGAGGCGGGCGCCGGGTTTGCCGTCGTGGCCAACGAGGTGCGCAATCTCGCGCTGCGCGCCACCGAGTCGGCCCGGAACACCTCCGAGCTGATCGACGACATCGTGAGCAAGGTGCACGACGGCGAGCGGCTGTCCCAGGCGACCCGGAACGATTTCGACGAGGTGACGGAAGCCGCCTCCAAGGTGGTAGCCCTCATGGCAGAGATCGCCGCGGCATCCCAGGAGCAGTCCCAGGGGATCGGCCAGATCAACAAGGCCGTCAACGAAATGAGCCAGGTCACCCAGAAAAACGCCGCCGCCGCCGAGGAATTGGCCTCGACGATGTCCATGTTCCGGACGGAAAAAAGCCCTGCCCAGGGCCTCGGGATCGGCGACGGGGGCCGCGCCTGAGCGCAGAACAGACCCATCGAAGAAAAGGGGCTGTGGACGATGTCCTCCAGCCCCTTTTCGTTGTGCCCGTTTCGGCGTTCAGCCCGTCTTTCCCTTTCGTCCCGTCACGCAGTTCCGCAGGGCACGCTGGAACGCCCGAGCCGCGTGAAGCGCGCAGTGATGATCCGTCTTCGGCATCCCGCCCAGTTCCTCGATGATCGCGCTCTGGGTGATCCTCAGGCACTCCCGGAGGGGGCGTCCCTTTGCCAGCGCCACGGCCGCCGCGACGGAGGCATACGTCGGCAGGCACCCCGTGGTCTGGAACGTGGCATCCTCGATGCGGCCGTCCCGGAGCCGCAGCCACACCTCCACGACGTCCCCGCAGTCCTCGGCCGTGAACTTCCCGTAGCCGTCGTGCTTCTCCATGGGCCTTGCGTTGGCAAGACTCGTCCCGTAGTCGATGAGCTTCTCCGAGTAGTTCTTGCCCGTGACGGCAAAGAGCTTTTTCAGGATCTCGAGCGTGATGTCCCTGTCTTCATTCATGTGGCGCAACGCGCCGCCCGCTCCCCGGGGAGGCGCCCGACGGGTCTTTGATTGAAATCCATGGCGACAGAACCTATAATCCGCGACGGGGGATCCTGTCAAACCGTTTCTCCGCCGCGGCGATGCGGTCGGGACGGTATCCACGGAGAATGACATGAAGACCGAAACGCTTCCGGTTGGGGTCCTGGAACGAATCCGGGCCGCCCAGAAAAACGAGATCACGGAGCATCACGTCTATCATCGGCTTGCGGCGCTCGCCAAGAAGGAGCACAACGCCCGGATCCTGGGGGACATCGGGGACTGCGAGCGCGCCCATTACGACATCCTGCGGGACCTGACGGGCAGCGACGTCGCGCCCGACCGGCTGCGGGTCTGGTTTTTCTACCTCGTCGCGCGCTTCCTGGGGCTCACCTTCGGGCTCAAGCTGATGGAGAGGGGGGAGGGCGACGCCGCGGAGGCCTATGCCGATCTGTCCGGAACGGTCGACGGTTTCGAGCGGATCTCCCAGGAGGAGGCCGATCACGAGGAGAGGCTCATCGGGATCATCGACGACGAGAAGCTCCAGTATGTCGGCTCCATCGTCCTGGGGCTCAACGACGCCCTGGTGGAGTTGACGGGGGCCCTGGCGGGATTCACCCTCGCCCTGGGCGAGATCCGTCTCATCGCGCTGGCCGGTCTGGTGACGGGGATCGCCGGGGCGTTCTCCATGGCCGCGTCGGAGTACCTCTCCATCAAGTCCGAGGGGGAAGCCCTGCACCCGCTGAGGGCTGCGTTTTACACGGGAGTGACCTATCTGTGCACGGTGCTGTTCCTGATCCTGCCGTATCTCGTCCTCGACAATCCCTACGTCAGCCTCGGATTCACCCTGGCGAACGCAATGCTGGTGATCTTCCTGTTCACGTACTACGTGTCCGTCGCCCAGGACATCTCCTTCCGCAAACGGTTCTCCGAGATGGCCGCCATCAGCCTCGGTGTCGCGGCGCTGACCTTCGGGATCAGCTATTTCGTGCGTCTTTTTTTCAATCTCGATCTCTGATGCCCTGGCGGCGGCGCGAATCGCGTACCTTCGCCTCGCATTTTGTGTTAGGATTCGGCCATCATCCGTTGCGGGAGGTCCTGTATGGCTAAGCAGCGACTCGTGGTCATCGGCGGAGACGCGGCGGGAATGAGCGCCGCCGCCCAGGCGAAGCGGCTCGACAGGGAACTGGAGGTCCTCGCCTTCGAGAAGGGCCCCCACACCTCCTACTCGGCCTGAAGCATCCCCTACTACGTCGGCAAGGTTGTCGACGACGTCAAGACGCTGATCGCCGTCACGCCTGAGGAATTCAAGAACGACTACGGCATCGACGCCCGCATTCTGCACGAGGTCGAGGAGATCGACCCGAAGAACGGGCGGGTGCTGGTGAAGTGCTTGCAGAGCAAGAAGGGGTGGTGGGAGCCCTTCGACCGGCTCCTCATTGCCACGGGCGCCCTTCCGTTCTGCCCGAAGGTCCCGGGCTGGGAGGCCGCGGGGATTTTCGGCCTGCACTCCCTCCAGAGCGGGATCACGGTGCGCCGGGTGCTGGACGAGGAGCGCCCGAAGAAGGCCGTCATCATCGGCGGCGGCTATATCGGGCTCGAGATGGCCGAGGCGCTCACCCTGAGGGGGCTCGACGTTTCCCTGGTCGACCGGGCGCCGCAGGTCATGAACACGCTGGATCCCGACATGGGGTCCCTGGTCTCCGATGCCCTGGTCCAGGTCGGCGTCAAGCTCTACCGCGAAGAGGCGCTCGAGGCCTTCGAGGTGGCCGGCGGCCGCGTGAAGGCCGTGGTAACCGGAAAGCGCACCCTTCCGGCGGACGTCGTGATCTTGGGCCTCGGCGTGCGGCCCAACACGGACTTGGCGGCAAGGGCGGGGATTTCCCTCGGGGTGCGGAGTGCCCTGCGCGTCAACGACCGGATGCAGACGGAGGTCCCCGACATCTGGGCGGCCGGCGACTGCGTCGAGTCCTTCCACCTCGTGAGCCGCAGGCCCGTGCACATCGCCCTGGGCACGATCGCGAACAAGCAGGGGCGCGTGGCGGGGATCAACCTGGGGGGCGGCTACGCCACCTTCCCCGGCGTCGTCGGCACCGCCGTGAGCAAGATCTGCAAGTGGGAAGTGGCGCGGACGGGGCTGCAGGAGCACGAGATCCGGGCCCTCGGCCTCGAGCACGCGTCTGCCACGATCGAGAGCACGACCCGGGCAAGCTACTACCCGCACGCCGGCCCCATCACCGTGAAGACGCTGGCCGAGAAGGGCTCCGGGCGGCTGCTGGGCGCCCAGATCGTCGGCATCGAAGGGGCGGCCAAGCGGATCGACATCTTCGCCACGGCCCTCCACGCGGGCATGTCCGTCCAGGACATGATCAACCTGGACCTCAGTTACGCCCCGCCCTACTCCAACGCCTGGGACCCGGTCCACATCGCCGTGCGCCAGGCCGACCGGGCCGTCCGATCGACCTCCTGAGAGCAAGGGATTGCAAGGAAATTCCCCGGGGCTGCCGCAGCCCCGGGTTTTTTTGCCCCGTCTCCGGGGGGGACCTTAGATTCCTGCGAGCGAAAAATGCTTGACATTGTCTGTATAGTCAGATTAATCAGATAATACTGATTAGTCAGAACTGTGAATGCGAGGTGCCCGACCCATGGTGAAGATGAAGAAGGACCAGAGCTGTTGTTCCGCGCCGGGGGACTTCAAGGCCCGCTGCCGCATGGAATCCCTCATCGGCGTCGACGAGCGGGGCCAGATGGTCCTGCCCAAGGAGCTTCGCGATCGCGCGGGGATCGCAACAGGCGACAAGTTCGCCCTCATCAGCTGGGAGAAGGACGGGCAGATCTGCTGCTTCACCCTCGTCAAGGCCGATTTCCTGGCCGACAAGGTGAAGGACTTCCTCGAACCCATCATGATGACCCGCTGAAACACATCGGAGGATGACATGGATGAAAAGGACATCAAGAGCGTTGTGCGCGAAAAATACGGGAATATCGCCGCCGCGTCCGGCTCGTGCTGCCCGTCGGCGTCATGCTGCGGAGGGCCTGCTTTGACGGAAATCGGCAAGAGGATCGGTTACGCCGAGGCGGAGATCGCGGCGGTTCCCGAGGGGGCAAACCTGGGACTGGGCTGCGGCAACCCCATCGCCCTGGCATCGGTGAAGGAAGGCGAGACGGTCCTCGATCTGGGAAGCGGGGCGGGTTTCGACTGTTTCCTGGCCGCCGGACGGGTGGGCAAGACAGGCAGGGTCATCGGAGTCGACATGACCCCGGAGATGATCGAACGGGCCCGCGAAAATGCAGCAAGAGACGGTGTGGACAACGTCGAGTTCCGTCTCGGGGACATCGAGCACCTCCCCGTCGAGGACGGGCGAGTGGATGTCATCATCTCCAACTGTGTCATCAACCTGGCCCCCGACAAGGGCCGGGTCTTCCGCGAGGCCTTCCGCGTGCTGAAGCCGGGCGGGCGGCTCATGGTCTCCGACATCGTCCTGACGCGGCCTTTGCCGGATTTCGTGAGGAACTCCGTCGCCGCCTACATCGGTTGCGTCGCGGGTGCCTCCCTCCGGGAAGATTATCTGGGTGCGATGCGGCAGGCGGGATTCGAGGACGTGACGGTCCAGAGCGAGGCGGCCTTCCCCGTGGACTGCCTCACGACGGACCCCATGCTCTCCGGGCTTGCCGAATCCATGAACCTTTCCATGGAGGAACTGGCGCGGCAGGCCACCGAAACCGTCCTGAGCGTGCGGGTCTCGGGGGTCAAGCGAAAAGGGTGAGCAAGGACGAAAACCGTGTGAGAGGAAAGGAGAGCGGGCCATGACACCCGAAGAGATGCGCGACAAGGCGGTGCAGATGTTCGAAAAGGGCTATCATTGAAGCCAGGCCGTTCTTGCGGTCGGGCAGGAAAAGCTGGGCAGTGGGAATGAAGAACTGATCCGGGCCGTGGCCGCCTATGGCGGCGGGCTGGGGACCGGCGAAGTCTGCGGGGCCGTTTTCGGGGCGTTGGCCGTGTTCGGCCTGTGTTTCAGCCGCGGGAAGGACGAAGAAAAGGAAGACCCCCGGATGTGGGCCCTCGTGCGCGGGTTTGTCGCCCGGTTCCGCGACGAGATCGGCCAGGGGAAACTTTATTGCCGGGACATCGCAGGAGTCGACTGGACGGACATCCCCGCGCTGAAGGCTTTCTACAAGAGCGAGAAAATCCTGGCCTGCCGGGACCTGACCGGGGCGACAGCCAAGCTCCTGGGCGAGTTCATGGAGCGTGAGCCGTTCACCGTGCAGAAGCAGGGAAAGGCAGGCTGAGTGTGGAAAGCCGGCAGTATTTCGAGACCGCGGCCCCGCAGTGGGATCACCTGCGAAAGGGTTTCTTCTCCGAGGCCGTTCGCGAGAAGGCCTTCGGCGCGGCAGGGGTCCTGCCCGGCAGGATTGCCGCCGACATCGGCGCGGGCACCGGGTTTGTCACCGAGGGACTTCTGCAGAGGGGGCTTCGGGTGATCGCCGTCGATCGATCCGAGGCCATGATTGCCGAGATGGGAAAGAAATTCGGCACAGATGCCTCCGTCGATTACCGCATCGGCGAGGCGGAGTCTCTGCCCCTGCCCGACGAGTCCGTGGACTATGCCTTTGGTAATATGTACCTTCATCATGTTGAGTCGCCTGCCGCCGCCATCAGGGAAATGGCCCGAATTCTGAGACCCGGCGGCAGGCTTGTCATCACCGACCTGGACCGACATGAGTTAGACTTTCTCCGCACGGAGCACTGCGACCGCTGGATGGGATTCGACCGCCCGGACGTAGCCCGGTGGTTCCAGGAAGCGGGTCTCGCGGAGGTGACGATAGACTGCGTCGGCGAAAACTGCTGTGCCGCCTCGCGAAGCGGCTGCGGAGAGGCTGCTGTCAGCATCTTTGTCGCTTCAGGCAGGAAAAGCTAAAGGGATTTCTTCCGCAATCACCGTAAGGAGCAACCATGAAGTGTCGAGCCGACATCGCAACAGAAAAATTCCTGAGCGGATACAACTGAGCCCAATCCGTGCTTTACGCTTTCCGGGACGAAAGCGCCATGGACGAGGACAGGGCCCTGAAGATTGCCTGCGGCCTGGGGTCGGGCATGGGTCGGAAACAGGAGGTCTGCGGGGCCGTGACCGGCGGCATCCTTGTTTTAGGACTGCGCCACGGCAGGGGCGGCCGGGATGAGCGGTCTGCCACGGAACTGACCTATGAAAAGACGAGGGAGCTGATGGACGTCTTCGCCGACCGGCGCGGCAGCTGCCTTTGCAGGCTGGTCCTCGGCGGCTGCGATCTGACAACGGAGGCAGGCGAGAAGCTCTTCAAGGAACGCGACATGCTCCATAATGTCTGCAAGCCTTGCGTGCAGACGGTTGTGGAGTTTCTCGAAGGAGTGCACGTCATAGCCCGCTGATCGGCCTGACGCAACGCCCGGTCCCCCGGTGAACCCCGCTGTCAGGGAGGCACCGGGGGTCTTTTTTTTCGCGTATCCTTTCCCTGCGAATGCTCGTCTAACCCGGTTAAAAAGCGCAGGAGGTTCGCAACATGAAGCTGGATGACCGGACGAGAAAACTCATTGCCGTGGGCGCCTCGGTGGCCTGTAACTGCCACCCCTGTCTTGAATATCATCTCGGCCAGGCCCAGTCCATGGGGATCGAAACGGACCTGATCGAGGAGGCGATCGAAGCGGGAAGGGCTGTGAGGGAAGGGGCGGCCGCGAGCATGGATCGGCTTGCCGCTCAACGGGCCGGCCGGAATGGCTCGCCCCGGCAGGCCGCATGCTCCGGCCCGGGGTGCTGCTGATGAGAGGAGGTAGGCCACGTGGGATGCTATTGGGGTAACGAAGCTTGGGGTTGGTTGTGCCTGATCCCGTTTCTGGTCCTGCTGGGCTTCCTGGTCATGATGGTTGTCATGGCCCGGCGATGCATGAGCGCTGCGGGCGCATGGGGACCGGGCAGGAATATTTGGGGAGGTGTGAACATGAAAAATCAATCGTCAGGAACGTGGAAAGGCATGCGGGGAGCCATGATGCAGTCCTGCATGGAGATGATGAGCCGCAGGATGCCGGCGGCTGCGGATGACAAGGGAATGCAGGGAGTCTTTGACCGCTGGTCGACGGACCTGGAGCAAAGAATATTGGACTTGCTTGACAAGAGAGAAAGAGTCGAGCCTGCGGAACTTGCCGCGGCCCTTGGAATTCCGGAAGAAGTCACCCTTTCACTCATCCACAGGCTCGTCCTGGAGGGAAAGGTCCGCATCGTCTCCGTCGAGAAAACAAAGTGAAGGAGGAAGTGCAATGGGAAGAGAGTCATTTACGCTCACGGTTGACGACACGAAGGCCGTCTGCGCCGTCGGGGAAACGGCGGGCAGGATGAGCATCGACGAAAAGAAGATCCCAGTCATCTCCTGCGAGGGGGCCTGCATCCGGGGGGAGATCGCGCGGCTGGCGGCGCACCTCGTGGCGAAGGAGGACCCCTACCGCCGAAGCTGCCACGGGGAGATGTTCACGGCGCCGCATTCGGCCATCGCGCAGTGGATGCACGAGGCGGAAAAGGTCGTCGTCATCGACGGATGCTTCATGAAGTGCCACGGGCGGATACTCCGAAATCTCATCGACGACGAGAAACTCCTGCAGTTCGACGCACTCTCGATATACAGAAGGTACACGGGCCTCATGAGCATCGACGATGTGCCCGAAGAAGAGCGCAAGGCCACGGCCCGGGAGGTTGCCGACAAAATCCTAGACAGGATCCGGCAGGGGAAAAGCGGTTTGACAGCGGGCAGGCCTTCCGTTAAGAATGAGGAGGAATCGGCATGCTCGCCCCGTTGAGAGGATCTCAATCCATGTCCACGCATAAACCAGATTTCCGGGAAGTCTACGATGCCCTGCGGCCCAGGATTCAGCGTTACCTTGCCCGGATGGTTGGCGAGGCCGAGGCGGAAGACCTCTTGCAGGAGGTCTTCGAGAAGGTGAGCCGCAGTCTCGGGGCCTTCCGGGGAGATGCGGAGCTCTCGACGTGGGTGTACCGGATCGCCACCAACACGGCCCTCGATCGCCTGCGCCGGCGGGGAAAGCCGTTCGAGCCGTCACCGGTGGATGCCTCTGTTGTTGCCGAAGACGATCGCAATGTGTGGACAGGCGAGAAGCGGCAGACGCTGGAAGGGCGGGTCATTCGCGATGAGATGAACGCGTGCATCCGCGAGGTCGTCAACGGTTTGCCCGAAACCTACCGCACCGTCATCATCCTGGGAGACCTGGAAGGCTTTTCGGACAGGGAAATTGCAGAGATCCTGGGGCTGAGCCTCCAAAACGCCAAGATACGCCTTCACCGTGCGCGGATGCACCTGAGAAAAGCCCTCGAGAAGGCCTGCGTATTCTACAAAAGCGAGGACAACGAACTGGCCTGCGACCGCAAGGGACCCTTTCCCGTCATCCGTGGCCGCTGAACCGGAAGGTCCATGCCGTTTACAAGAGGACATGGGCCTTCGGCTTTCCTGACCTTGACCGAATCAACACGCGCAAACCTCATTTGCGATCCCCGCCGCCGAAATCCAAAGGCGTCACACGTGTCCTGCGCCGGCCTGCATGCAGAATAGACTTGACAACGTTATAATGACTATCGTTATATAGACAATCATCATATACGAACCTTAGCGCCAGGGAGGGCCAATCCCTATGGGACTTACCGAACCGGATTACTGGAAATCCTTGATCAATATCGGCCTTACGAAGGTTTTGGTTTTGAAGGTCTTATCCAAGGGACCCAACCATGGCTACGGTGTGTTGAAGGAATTGAAATCGATGACCAGCGGATGCTGCGTTCCCACGTTCGGGACGATCTATCCCATTCTCAAGGAATTGTCACAGGGTGGTTATGCGGAAATCCACGAAGACAGACAGCTGAAGGGAGCCAGAAAAAGACGGGTCTATACGCTGACATCATCGGGCATGGAGGCCTACAGGGTGTCGCTGGAGGCATGGCGCTCCACGATCCCTTATATCTACAGAGCAATCGAAAATGACGATCTCGCCTTCGTGGAGGACATGAAAAGACGTCTGTCCGTATTCAGGGCGTGAAATTTACAAACTGGAAGGTTGGAATCATGACATTCGAGCTCAACACCTTTGCCACTGCAGGCGAATTTTTCCTCGAAATCGCCGGCGAACTGATTCTCATCTTCGTTGCCGTTTCCTTTCTCATCGGTCTGTTGACGGAGTATCTTCCCCCGTCGCGTATCAGGGATTTTCTGTCGGGCCGTTTCACCTGGGTGCAATACCTTCTTGGAGCGGGACTCGGCGCCATCACGCCGTTCTGTTCCTGCTCCACGGTACCGATAACGGCCGGTCTTCTCAGGGGCGGGGTGCCCTTTGGTCCGACGATGGCATTTCTATTTTCATCGCCCGTTCTCAACCCGATCATTATTGCGCTGCTGTTCTCGCTTCTGGGGTACAAAGTAACAGTGGTTTATGTCGCCGTCACCTTTCTCGGCTCCATGGCGGCGGCATTCCTGCTGTCGAAACTTGGCATGGAAGGGCAGGTGAAACCCCTTATGAATGTCCCGGCAGCCTGCTGCGCGGAAACCGGCAAGCCGGCACTCGTTTCTCTTTCCCCGAGAAAGCAGCCGGCTGCGGCCGATTGCGGCTCTTCCTCGAGCGTTCAGACATCACCCCTTATCACCTTGACCTCCATGCAATCTTCGGCAGCCAGCCGTGGCCGGGAACCAGAGACGGCCGCGCAGAATCCGGTTCGAGCGCTGTGCTGCACGACCAGCTTCGAGGTGCCAGTCGCGTCGGCCAACTCGGTGCGGGAACCGTTGAGGGAAAAGATGATGAGGGCATCGTCTTTTGCCGTCGACACGTTCAAGGGGGTGTTCTGGTATCTTCTGCTCGGGGCGGCGATCGGCGCCTTCATCTACGGGTTTTTCCCGCGGGACCTCGTTGTCACCCTGGCCGGGCCGGGGAACCCCTGGTCCATCCCCGTCGCGGCGGCCATCGGCGTGCCCATGTACATCCGGGCCGAAACGGTGATCCCCATCAGTGCCGCCCTGGTCGGAAAGGGTATGGGAGTCGGAACGGTCTTGGCGCTCATCATCGGCGGGGCCGGGGCGAGTATCCCGGAGATGATCGTTCTCGGCTCCATGTTTAAAAGGAAGATGATCGCCGCTTTCGTGCTGAATGTTTTCGCCGTTGCCATCGCGGCGGGATATCTTGTGGATCTTCTGATATATTAAGCACGGAAGGCTCTTTCGGGTCATGTTTCGGACGGAATCCTCTCTCCGGGGAAATGTCCGCCCCCGCCGGACTTTGGAGAGGTGCTGACCATCATGCGTAAAAGAGATATTCGACATTGGAGTCGGGCCGGTCTGACGACCGCTTGGAAGGGGTGGAGGACACATGGACAAGAGTCAGAACAAACAGAAAATGAACAGGATTGAATTGCCCACATTGCTGCCCGGCAACGTCTGTGCTGTTCCCGGTGATGCAGGCTGGAACGAGGCAACCAGGGCTCTGAACATTGAGTTGGTCGTGATAGATCTCACGGTATGCGCCCGGTGTGTTCCAACAGGGGATCAATTGGAGAATGCCGTGCGGCTTCTCGCCCCGGCGGCCGAGGCCATGGGGATTGATTTGAAATATCAGGCCATCGTCGTGCAATCGGAAGACGAGGCGAAACAACACGCACTCGTCAGTTCCCCGACGATCCGCATCAACGGGCGGGATATCGCCCAGGACATCCGGGAGTCGGTCTGCGAATCCTGCGGGGACCTTACTGACAACAATACCGTTGTCGATTGCCGCGAGTGGCACTATCGGGGTAAGGTTTACTCATCCGCACCGCTGCCCATGCTTCTGGAAGTCATAATGGGTGCCATGCTGAACATCGATCAGGAACCGCCGGTCACGCCCGCTCCACTAGAAGAATTGCCCGAGAACCTGAAAAATTACTTTCAAAACAAGAAAGGGGCCGGGAATTCGTGCTTTAAGTAGGGCAGGCGCGGGCCCCTCCAGTCGCTCGGGTTCAACGCTTTTTCAGCCCCTCCACGAGGGGCCACTGGACGGCTCAGGTAAAGCCGACCCCGGACTCTCCCCCTAAGCCGACCTTGACCTTGCCGCCTTCGACGATAACGGGAACGGCCATGTTCCCGCCGGAGTAGTCGAGCATCTTCTGCAGGTTTTGGATGTCGGCGTCGACATCGATAAAGACCGCCCTGTCCCCATAGGCCTCACGGGCCTTCGTGCAGTGCGGTCACCAACTCGTGCCATAGATGAAGATTCTGTCTTCCATGTCGTTCCTCCGTTTGACAATCCGCTCGTCAGGTTTCTTCGGCAGCCGGCCGTCCTCGGCAGGGTGTTCTTCGCGCTCATTCCGGGCATTCTGAACGAGCGGGCGGCTTCATGCGAACAAGGTGTAGATCTTGTAGGCCGTCATGAGCACGATGAGAACACCGAAGATCTGCTTCAGGCGGCCGCTCGGAACGTAAAGGCTCGTCAGTCTCGCCCCGAGGAAGGACCCGATCGCGCCGACGGCCAGCAGCACAACCGTCAGATCAGCGTCCCACTGGGCCGTCCCGATATGAGGGATGAGCGAGGAAAACGACGGTGGGCAGACGGCGAAGGCGTTGATCCCGGCGGCCTTCTTGGCGTTGAAGCCCACGAGGATCAGCGTGGGCATCAGCAGAAAGCCGGGCCCGATGCCCAGAAATCCGGCCAGAACAGAGATGGGCACGGCGAGAAGGAGGGCGAGGTGGAAGTTCTCCTCGCCGGGCCTTTCCATCACGGGCCGGAAGAGCCTGTAGGACAGGTAGACGACCGAAGCGAGGTAGGCAAACCATACATGGAGCTGGTTCACATATTGGACCAGCCAGGCTCCCGCGGGAGCCACGACCGTTGTCACGAGTGAGAGGGTGATCGCCTTTCGCCAATCCACGAGCCCACTACGGGCGAAGCCGAAGACGGCAAAGAGGGCCGTGATTCCGTTGAGCAGCAGGCTCAGGGGCTGGACCTGGTGGACCAGGTCCGGGAGAAACAGTCCGAGAAACGGAACGGCGGAAAATGCTACCCCGAGGCCTAGCATCCCCGAGACCACGGAGAGGATAAAAAGGCCGAACGCCATGATGACCAGTGCACTCATGATGCAGTCCCCTTCCGGTCGGTTCTATCATCCGCCGTTGTGTTTCGACGGACATCCGGATGACCCGTGCCCCGTCACGCCCCCTCTTTGCATTCTCCCGAAGCCTTGAGATCTATGAGCCACTGGCGGATGCGGTTTCGGTCGGGTACGGTTCCCACGCAGACGATGCGGCCGTTGATCACCAGGGCCGGTGTCCCCGTTACCCCGAATTTCTCGATCTCGGCGGGGTCCGTCACGTGGGAGAGGTCGCCCGGGATGTTCAACTCGGCCAGCACCTCGCGGACGTCCTTCTCCATCCTGTCGCAGTTGAAGCAGCCCGGGCCCAGGACCTGGATTCGGACGCCGCCGGAGGGAGCCTCATCCCTGATCTCTCCGGTGAAGATTTTGAATGCCCGCAGCAGGGCTTCCTTGTATTCCCCGGCCATCTTCGGCGGGATGTAGTTCTGGCCCGCAATGCCCCCGTAGAGGAACTCCCGGCACTCCGCATCCGTCTTGCCCGATGTGCTCTTCGCCAGTTCCTCCATGATCTTCTTGAGCCCGACGATTCCGACGGACCTCTCGCCGATGGTTACCTGAACGATGTCGCCTGCCATGACCCTGCTCCTTTCGTCAAGTCGTCCATGTGAATCTCAGGCCGGCTCCTGCCTGCAGAAGGCGTCGACGGCCTCGCGGATCGAATCCCGGATTACCCGGACCCGCGCGAGCTTCTGCTCCTCTGTGCCTTCGATCCTGGAGGGATCCGTGAAGCTCAGGTGGACGCGCTTTGCTGGCCCCGGGAAGAGGGGACAGGCCTCGGCCGACGACTCGTCGCAGACGGTGACGACGTGGGAGAACAGGGTCCCCGCCTTTAGGACGTCGAAGACGCTCCGGGTGGCTTTCCCGGAGATGTCGATCCCGACTTCCTTCATGACCGCCACGACCAGCGGATTCAGGGTACCCGGCTCGAGGCCCGCGCTCTCGGCCTCGAAGCGGTCGCCGCAGAGACGGTTCATCCAGGCTTCGGCCATCTGGCTGCGGGCGCTGTTGTGTATGCAGACGAAGAGGACTTTCTTCTTCCTCATGATGACGTTCCCCGCTTCCTGTTTTTCAATTGATCGTTTCGGGTCAACCCTTGAGTTTCTGGTAGAGGCCCGTGAGCTTCGTCCGGTAGGCGTTTCGGATCGCGGCCTCGTCCTCCCCCAAGGGCTTGACGGGGACGAGATCCACCACCTCCTCGGGAGTAAGCCCTGACTCGTCGACGGTCTCGACGGCGCCCTTCAGCATCTTCTTGATTCCCTTCCATGCCTGCTTTTCGGTGAGGCCGAAGGACTTGCCGAGTTCGAAAAGCTCGAAGAGCTGGAACCACAGATAGGTGGGGCCCATGGCCGTGATGATGGCGTAGGCCTCGAGCTTGTCCTCGTCCACCTCGGGGCAGTCGCCCAGCTTCTTGAAGAGCTTGAAGAGGTCTTCCTTTTCTTTTTTCGAGATACCCGGGCCGAAGGCCACGGGGTTGTAGCCCTCGTTGACGCAAGATGGGGCGTTGGGGATCATGCGGACGATCCGGTCGAACCCCCCGAGCCCCTGCGAGAGCGCCTTGATCGTGAACCGCGGAGCCAGCGAGACGAGGAAAGCCCCGGGCTTGAGCGTTGCCTTGATCTCCGCAAGTCCGCCCCCGATGGCCGGGGGATGCAGGGCGAGGAAGACCAGGTCCTGGCCCGCCGCTTTTGCGTTGTCGCCCTGCGCGGTTTGAACTTTCGGGAATTTCTCCTTAAGCTTCTGCAGGACCTCGCCATTTGCGTCGCTGACGACGACGGTTGAGGGAATCATCCTCTTCCGGTTCAGCGCCTCGAGAAAAATCCGGGTGATCCGTCCCCCTCCGATAAAACCCATGGATTTGTATGCCATTGTCAATCCCTCCTTCCAGGTTCGGTCATTCTTTTCCTGTCAGACGCCGGCGTAATCATTCACCCTCCCCTTCATCCCCTCCCGTCGAGGGAGGGGAAAGGAAAAAGACCGTTTTTCAGGAGGACTTCGGCCGCATCATGAACCGCGAGAGGGCATGCAGAATGTCATCCTGGCCCGTGTGGCGGCTCACCCCGTTGCGGCAGTCGTTGATGACGCAGCTCGGTGTCCCCTGCACCTTGTGCTGGCGGATCATTTCGTTCCAGGCGTTGAAGACCGGCTTCGGGTCGTAGGGCTTGAAGGGGACGCCTTTTTCCTTCAGGGCCTTTGCCAGGCTCTCCTCGTCCCTCACGGTCTTGCTGCGGGCAAGCGAGAACAGGGCCCGCCGGGCGTCCATGACATCCTTGAAGCCTCCTTGCGCGTTGGCTGCGTAGAGATAGTACCGGGCGTAGAGGGGAGTCTCTTTGTAGATGGGCATGTCGACGAAAATGATCTCGGCACGGCCCTTGGCGTGAATCTTCTCGAGTACCGGCTCCAGGCTCTTCTCAAGGCCCTGGCAGGGAGGGCAGAAGTAATCGGTGAAGACGATCACCTGGCAAGGTCCCTTGCCGAAGGACGGGATTGGAGATTTGTCCGCGCCATAGGCTGGCGTGACGGACCCCGTGAAGGTGATCGTGATGAAGAGATACCCCAGGACGGCCATGAGCAGAAGAGGCACTCTTGCCTTTCTGTAGAAGGGGACCTCCGCCTCGCCCAGGATGCCGATCACACGATCCCTCAGGTTTCTGCCGACAGCCGCGGGCTTTTCATGATTCAGCGCGAAAGCGGAGATCAACGTGACCGCGAAAGCCAGGCAGAACGGGCAGTACACGTCTTCCTTGTGCTGGAAGTGGAAGAGGTGGGCTTCCACGCCCAGCCCCGATGCTAGCAGCATCCTCGCCCCGCCCATCTCGCCTCCGATGGTCAGCCCGATGATCATCAGCATATATACGATGCCGATGATTTTGAGGTCGATCCCCAGAATGTCACCCCTCAGGTAGGAGCAGGCCGTGTCGCAGTAGCTGTAGAGAAGCATGATGGAGATCCCCGCGGCGGCCAAGAGGATCGTCAGGGTCCTGCGATTGCGTTTCAGCCAGGTAACCGCGTGCAAGGAGCCGCTCCTTTCTGTGTTTCTATTTTTCCTTTTCCAGGATGTCCTTGATCTGTCTGGCATCCAGGATCTTGCCCACTGACTTCACCTTGCCGTCCACGACAAGGGCCGGTGTGGAGAAGACGCCGAACTTCATGATCTCTTTCACATCGGTGACCTTGCCGATCTCGAACTCCAGCCCCAGCTCCCTGGCTGCCTTTTCCGATTCCTCGGCCAGTTTCTTGCACTTCGGGCAGCCGGGGCCCAGGATTTGTATCTTCTTCATAGCATTCGACCTCCAACCATGTGTTGTGTCCTCTTGATCGTCAGCTGCCGAGAAACGGGCTTATGACAAAGTAGATGCCCAGGCACCCGATGACGGCGCCGGCGCCTTTTCGGAACCAGTTCCCCGCCCCGTTCCAGGCTCGGCTTTCCATGAGTTTCCTGACCAGCGCCGTGGAGCTGCCCGCCACCATGATCGGCAGGCAGTGGCCGGTTGCGAAAAGCACGATCATGACCATACCCGCGGCGATCTGCCCCTGGATCGTGATGATGGCCAGGATGGGGGCGATGAACCCGAAGGTGCAGGACCCCGAGAGAAACCCGTAGGCCAGGCCGAGAACAAAAGCCCCGAGGATTCCCTTCATGGTGAAACGCGCCAGGATCGAGCCCGAGAAGCTGCACGACTCGACGCCCAGCATCCCCAACGCCACCCAGAGCAAGATCGCCCCTACGAGGATCTGCCAGTAATTGCCCACGTCGCCCAGCATCCTGCCCAGAAGCGCGCACGCAAGCCCGATGGCGGCGATGGTAATGAAGAGTCCGATGGAGAATGCGGCGGAATAGCCGACGGCCTGCTTCGGGTTGACGGCCTTGTCCTGTCCCGCCACGTAGGCCACCATGAGCGGGATCGAGGCCAGATGACAGGGGCTGAACAGCACGCTGACCATGCCCCACAGGAAACTTCCCAGGACAGCGAAAGCCATGGTCCCGGTCATCCAATCATTAATGGTTATGAAAAACGTCTCCAAACGCTGAGTCCTTCCCGTTTTTAAATGAACCTTATGATTATTCGACACCCATCTTCTTGAATTGTGCCACGATGGCGTCCTCGCTCATATAGCCGAGATGACGGTACACTTCATTTCCTTTTTTGTCATAGAAGATCTGCGTCGGGATGCCGTTAATGCCAAAACTTATGGCTGTTTCCTTGTGATAGCGTACATCGAGAAAGATGACGGCTGCCTTGCCGTCATATTTCTTCTCGAGCTTCTCCAGAATAGGTGCCATCATCTTGCAGGGAATGCAGCTGGCGGCGCCGATGTCGAGTATCGTGACCATTCCCTTGACCGGGATCTTCATGCCCGGGCTGAAATCTTTCGCGCAGGCCGGCGCGAGGTAAGCAATCGCCACGGAAATCAAGATGGTTAAGATAATGGATGCAACAATGACATTCTTCTTCATGCTTTCACTCCTTGTTGACGTATGATTCCTCTTCCACCCGTTCTCGGGAGGCGTTCTTTACGATCCGGACACCGGCGTTTCCATGGTGAATGGCAAAGCCTGCCCGGCTGCAAAGAATGTTTTTCCCCGACCCTTTCAGGAACCGCAGCATCCGCCGCCCGAAGGGCTTGGCGTGGGGAATACGGTGCTGCTTTTCACGCCGGTTCGCACGGCCTGCTTCACTTTTTCTATATCGGCTTTTTCCAGGTTGGAATTCATGTTCTTTGCAAAGCCAAGCTCCGTCAGCACGACATAATTCCGCAGCGACACCTCGGCACGCTCCAGGATCGCTCGGATGCACCCCACGGAGCAACCGTCTATGGCTACCATGGACGGTACCTTTTGCGCATAGTTGACGAATTTTGGCAGGTGCGCGCCGAGGGCCGCCAGGCAGAACATCTGCCCGAAGCCTTCGCGTGTCAGTTCCACCGCAGCTTGATTTGACAGCTGGCCCACGTTGGATGCGCCTGAGCAGGCCAGGATCATGAGGGGTGGTGCCGGCTTCTGCGATGATTGGCTCATGTCTCTGCCCTCCTTTCGGCTTTCCAGTCTCTTGGGATCACCAGCACGGGTCTTACGTGCTGAAGAGAGATGAATTCCGTCTCACTGCCCGTGTAGGCCTCCCTCACGTTGCTCTTGCCGTGGGAGCCCATCACGATCAGGGAGACATTTTCTCCCTCGGCGATGGTATTGATCTCCCGGAAGGGTACCCCCGTTTTCAGGATCGTCTTGACCCTGTATCCGAGAGCCATGAGCCGGTCCTTGATTGCGGAAAGACGTTCCGTATCGATCCGATTGAACTCTTCCAGCTTATCCTGCAAATAAGGCACCAGCACTCTCGTGTCCTGGACATGAACGACCACCAATTCCTTCGTCATATCTGTCCGGAACTGTTCAATGACTTCCATGACCTGCTGTGAATTCGGGGAAAAGTCCGTCGGGTAGAGTATCTTTTCGAAAAGCGAGGAGGAGACCAAGGCAAGCCTTTCCTTCTCTCCGCCCTCGGCGCGCCGGAACCGCTCGATCAGAAGGGGCACCCTCGCCTGCCGCATGACGCTCTGGGTGTTGCTGCCGAGCAGGGCCCCCTTGAAATAGCCGTGCCCATGGGAGCCCATGACGATGAGCGTCGCCTTTTCTTCATCCGCTACGCGGAGGATTTCCTGGTGCGTCACCCCCAGTTGCACCTTGCATTTTACGGCAATGCCGTGTGCGGATGCAAGGCTGTCGCATACCCCCTTGAGTCTCCTGTAGGCTTCGTCCCTTGTCCGCTCCACGAATTTTTCGTCGACACCGATCCATCGGGTCGCCTTCATGGGGTTGATGACGTGCAGGAATACGGCTTCCCGCAGGCCCGCCCGTTTCAGTTCCGGGATCAGATCCATGATCTTGTTGGCGTGGGGGGAGAAATCCGTCGGAAACAGAATCTTTCCGAATGCGGGCACCCGCTCCAGGGCCGGCACGGCGGCTGGGATCTCTTTGAACAGTGCCGACTCCGATTTTCGCGCCGCCCAGACCAGGGCCAGCATAACGGGCACCTCGATCAAGGGCCCCACGACGGTGGCCAGGGCCACGGCCGGGCTGAAGGCCGTGATGGCGATTGCGATGGCGATCTCGAAATCCCTTCCCGTGGAGTTGAAGGCCACGGCCACGGAGTCCTTGTAGTTCAGCCCCAGTTTCCAGCTTGTCAGGTAAACCACGGCGAACATGACCCAGAAGAAAAGCGTCATCGGGATCGCCATCTGGAGGATGATCAGGGGCCGCTCCAGGATGAGGTCCCCCTTCAGGGCAAACATCACGATGAGGGTGAAGAGAAGTCCGATGATGGAAAGCGAATCCAGGTAGGTCTTGAACTCTTTGAAGCCCCCCTCGCCCAGCCGGCTGACCGCGATGCGACGGGTCAGGAATCCGGCGACAAGCGGCAGTCCCAGGTAAAGAACGACGCTTTCCCCCACGACGAGGACGTCGAAGGTCACTTCCCCCAGCAGCAGCTTTGCGTAAACCGGGATGAGCAGCATCTGGCAGACCGAGTTGATCGCCACCAGGATGATCGCCAGCGCGTTGTTGCCCAGGGAGAGAAAGGTGAAGACGATGACCATGGCGATGCAGGGGGCAAGCCCGTAGAGAACCAATCCCACGTAGAGATCGTGATCGCCTGCCAGGAAGATCCTGGCCAGCAGAAGCATGAAAAACGGCGCAACGAGATAATTGAAAAACAGTACGATGAGAAGCTGCCTGGGCGACCGGGCGGCTTTCCCCATGTCCTCGACCTTCACGTTGGTCATGGCGGGGTAAATCATCAAGAATAGCCCGATCACGACACCCAGCGCGAGGCTGTTGGCGAGGCTGAACTGGTAGGTCCCGTGGAAGATAGATTTGATGGCATCGATGGGGGGTGTCAGTTCGAAATTGGAAATGCCGTAAAATTTTCCAATCGATATCCCCACGACCATGCTCAGCACGACGAAGACCGGCAGAAATCTCATTTCCTGGATCTTTTCCAAAAACCGCTTCATTCTCCGCGTTCTCCTTGAAAACGATTGCACGCGCATTGAAGCCTTATGCCGCTTCGCGGGGCTTCCCGGTAAGGAATGAACCGGACATGATTGCGCACCCTGGCGGGATGCGCCCCCGGTCCCCGCAGCTTGCTGCGGGGTAAGCGAGCATAATAACAGGTAAACCCATTCCTTACGTTTTAAATTCCTGGTATCTTGGTGCGAGGAATTTTAATGGGTTGACCGTCAACGATTTCACGCGCCGCCACACAGCCTATGCACATGATCGATCCCCGGCCACGGGTCATAAAGATGGGGAAGCGCGTGCTGCCGCTTCCCCACCGAAACGACCGTCCGACGCATTACACGCTTTCGAGCACCATGGAGAATCCCTGCCCGCCGCCGATGCACAGCGACGCCAAGCCTCGCTTCTTGCCGCTCTTTTTCAGCTGCATGGCCAGGCTGTAGACGAGCCGGGCACCCGTGCAGCCGATGGGGTGGCCGATGGAGACGCCGCCGCCCAGCAGGTTGCACTTTTCCTTGTCGATTCCCAATTCCCGCATGCAGGCCAGCGCCTGGACGGCGAAAGCCTCATTGAGCTCCACGAGGTCGATATCCTTGATCGTGAGGCCGAGCTTCCTGAAGAGCTTTCGGGTCGCCGGGATGGGGCCGAGCCCCATGTAGGCCGGGTCCACGCCGCCCTTTTCGTAGCCCAGGATTTTGGCCAGGGGCTTGAGGCCCAGTTCCCTGGCCTTCTCGGCGCTCATGAGCACCACCGCTGCCGCCGCGTCGTTGATCCCCGAGGCATTGCCGGCCGTCACGGTGCCGTCCTTCTTGAATGCCGTAGGCATCTTGGCCATCTTCTCGAGGGTCGTGTCCATGGGCCGCTCATCCACCTTGAAGACGATCGGGTCGCCCTTCTTCTGCGGGATAACGACGGGGACGATCTCGTCGGCCGTGGCGCCGCTTGCGATGGCCGCCCGGGCCCTCTGGTGGCTCATGAGGGCAAACTCGTCCTGCTCCTGCCGGGAGATCTTGTAGAGCTTCGCGATATCCTCGGCCGTGTTGCCCATGTGGTAGTTGTAGAAGAACTCCCAGAGTCCGTCGTAGACCATCAGGTCCGTCACGGCGCCGTTGGGCATGTTCATCCGGTAGCCCCACCGGGCGTTGGGCAACGCATAGGGGGCGTTGCTCATGCTCTCCATCCCGCCCGCGACGACAATCTCCGCATCGCCCGCCTTGATGGCCTGAGCCCCGAAGGCGATCGCTTTCAGGCCTGAGCCGCAGACCTTGTTTACCGTGACGGCGTTGGTCTCCTCCGGAAGCCCTGCAAAGAGGCACGCCTGCCTTCCGGGGTTCATCCCCTGGCCGGCCAGCAATACGTTTCCCATGATGACTTCATCGACGTATACCGCTTTCGCAGATGCGTCGAAGGTGTAGTACTTTTTCTGGAAATCCGTCATGTCGAATTTCCCCAGGGCGTCGGGTCGGCACTCTTTGATAAAATCCGACGCGATGGGGCGCAGCCCGGCCCGCTTGACCGCTTCCTTGATGGCAATCGCACCAAGCTCGGCCGCCTTCTTGTCTTTCAAAGACCCGCCGAAATTTCCCACGGCTGTCCTTGCTCCGCTGACGATAACCACTTCCTTCATCGGCTGTTCCCCCTTTCCGTGACCCTTCCATAGTCACAATCATCCGTTCGGCGGTTCATGATGGATATGCCTTGCCGTCCCGTTATCGTCCCGGCTAACGGCATGCCTCAGCCAGCAATTCCTTCAATTCATCGACGGTCGGAGTGTGCCCCGACACGATGATTTTCCCGTCCACGACGACCGCAGGAGTCACCTTGACACCAAGATTACGAAAAGCCTTCACATCGAACTCGTGGGAAATGTCCGCCTCGAGGTTCAGCGCTTTAGAGGCCTCGATGACGTTTTTCTCGGTTGCGTGGCAGCGTGCACAGCCGGGTCCCGCAACGATGATTTTCATGGTGCAGTCCTCCTATAAGATGAAGTTGCCGAAGAACCATCCGACGAAGGTCCCGAGGATGACGATAGTGACGACATAGACGACGGACTTCTTTACCCCGAAAACTCTTGCGATGGCGATCCAGTTGGGCAGGCTCAGCCCCGGGCCCGTGAGTAAGAGCGCCAGCGCGGGCCCTTTTCCCATGCCCAGTTTCATCAACGTGTCCACAAAGGGGGCCTCCGTCATGGTGGCGAAGTAGCTCACGGCCCCGATCATGGTAGCGAGGAATGACGCCGTCACCCCATTGCCGCCCAGCCATTGGCGAATCCATTCTTCCGGCAGAAGCTTTCCGATGACGCCGACGGCAAACACGCCGGCGAGCAGAAGCGGCAGGATGATCCGGACGAACCACCAAGTCTCCCGCAGCCAGCTCTTGATCTCGTCTTTCGAGAACATTTTGAAAGCATAGGCGAACAGAATGACTGTCGCGATGCCCCAGATGATCACCTTTTGCCAGTACGGCCCTGTCTGCCCGATGTAGTTCGGGGCGAGAAGGGAAACAACGATGAGAAGAAGCAGAATCACGTGTCTTCGAGAGACGATTTCCCCTTTGTCCCTTGTTCCTTCCGCCACGGCAATTTCCTCGCGCACCTCGTTGCGGAAAGCCAGCGTCATGACCCATCCGACGACGAAGGCCATGGCCAGGGATGCCACGACGCGTGCCACGACGATCTCTCCTCCCAGTATGTTGCCCGTGTAGACCAAGGAGAGGATGTTGGCCGAAGGGGCGACCCAGAGTACGATGAAGGCCACGCCGATGGCGGCGCCGCTGAAGTAAAGACCCGCCGAGACAGGGATGACCGTGCAGGAGCAGGCGGCCACGAAGAAGCTGGCCACGCCGGCCAGCGAAAAGGATTTCACCTTGTTTGCCTTCTCGCCCAGGTGATTCAGGATCGCCTCCTGGTTGATGAAGGCCACCATGGCGCCAGCCAACATGAAGGCCGGCACAAGGCAGGTCAGCACATGCGTCGCGACATAGTCTTTCAAGGCGAGAAGACCTGCGATAATCAATTCCATTAACATGGACAAACTCCTTTTAATCAGGGAAGGAACGTCCCGTCCCGCTTATTCTTTGCTTTGGGGTCTTCCGCCTATTACGACCAGTTTCTTTCTCACTTCCTCGCGGCGGATTTCGGGAAGCTGACGAAGAATCTGTCGGATATCAACGTCGTCGCCGAGCCATTTCCCCATCATTTTGAGCATCTCGGCGGCATAAGGATTCGCCCCGCCGCCGATCAGGCTGTAATTCACCCACAGCCCGTCTTTCTTCGACTGCACAAGCCCCGCGTCTTCGAGGATTTTCAGGTGTTTGGATACGGTCGGCTGAGCGATGCCCAAGGCTTCCTGCATCTCGCAGACGCACATGGGCTTCTGCTGGAGCATCTTAATCACCTTGACCCGATTCGGGTCCGACAGGGCCTTCATGACCCGGATGAAATCCTTCATGGCGGCTCCCTTAATATTGCTATATGGCTATATAGTTATTTGCCCCGCCGTTGTCAATGTCAAAGATGGCTGTTGCCCGGGCAGGTTTTTCAAGATTGCATCGCGGGGGGATTGGGTATATAGGTGGCCCGGGCCGCCCGGCGTTGGGCGGCCCGGGCAGCCGCAAGGCTCAAGCCACAGGAAGCAAGGACCAAGGGTGAGAAAAATGACCGAGCTGACCAACACCGAACAGTACGAGCGCCTCGCACAGCTCTACATGAAGGAAAAGCGCTACCCGGAGGCGATCGCCGTCTACCGGCAGCTCATCCAGATGAAGCCCGACATGGATTCCTTCGTCCTGTGCTTGGCCTGGGCGCTCAAGGACAACGGCGAGGTCGAAGAGGCGGTCGCCCAGTTCGAGAAGCTCTTTCAGAAGGAACTGGAGAGGAAGCTCTTCACGGGGTTTGCCTTCGACGAGCTCGTGCGGCTCTTCCGCGACACGAAGCAGTATGACAAGCTCGTGGGGGTCTGCGAGCGGGCCGTGGCCGTCCAGTCGAAGGACGTCCACCTGCGCCACACCCTCGGGGATGCCTACCTGCGCGCCGGGCGGCACAGGGAGGCCCTGGCGGTCTTCGAGGCCCTGGCGGCCGAGGAGCCCGACTCGTCCGTCTACCACGCCTCCGTGGGCGGCGCGCTGGTTGCCGCCGGGCGGTTCGACGAGGCGGAGGCGGCCTACCGGCGGGCCATCGAGAACGACTTCCCGGGCAAGGAGGGGATGTTCCTCAACAGGATGGGGCAGGCCTGCATGCTGGCGGGCGCCCACGAGAGGGCCGAGAACGCCTTCCGCAGGGCCGCTGCGGCCTCCCCGGAAGAGGCGGTCTTCCGCTGCGACCTGGGGGACGCCCTCGTGATGCTGGGGCGCGTGGAAGAGGCCTTCCGGTCCTATGGCGAGGCCGTCGGCGTCAACCCCGCTTTCGAGGCGAGCTACTACAACCGGCTGGGCAACCGGTTCATGAAAGAAAACCGCGCCCCCGAGGCGGCCGAAGCCTTCCGTCGGGCGGGCGCGGCGGATCCTGCCAATGCATTCTACAAGCTCTCGCTGGCCGAGGCCCTCGGCGCCTGCGGGCGCACCGGCGAGGCGAAAGAAATCCTCGACTCCCTTAGAACTCCGGCGGGGGAGCCTTGAGGAGCTTTGCGAACCGGTCCTTCTCCACGGCCTTCTCGAAGGCCTCCTCGGGGCTGATGAGCCGGCGCTGCAGCAGATCGGCGATCGCGTCGTCGAGCGAGATCATCCCCATCCTTCTCCCCGTCTGGATCACCGTCATCAGCTGGTAGGTCTTCTGCTCGCGGATGAGGTTTGCCGCCGCGGGCGTCACCAGGAGGATCTCCAGCGCCGCGATGCGGCCGGGCTTGTCCATGCGCTTAAACAGGGCCTGCGACATGACCCCCTTGAGCGATTCCGACAGCGAGGTCCGGATCTGGGACTGCTGGTCCGCGGGGAACATGTCGACGATGCGGTCGATCGTGCGCGTGGCCCCCATGGTGTGCATGGTGGACAGCACCAGGTGGCCCGTGTTAGCCGCCTCGATGGCGAGCATCGTCGTTTCCAGGTCGCGCATTTCGCCGACCAGGATGATGTCCGGGTCCTCGCGCAGGGCGGCCCTCAGCGCCCGGGCAAAGGACTGCGTGTGCGTCTCCACCTCGCGGTGGTTGACGATGCACTGCTTGGGGTGATGCACGAACTCGATGGGGTCTTCGATCGTGACGATGTGGCACTTGCGGTTCGCGTTGGCGTGTTCGATGATCGCCGCCAGCGTCGTCGATTTGCCGCTGCCCGTTGGGCCCGTCAGGAGCACAAGGCCGCGCGGCAGCATGGCCAGCTGCTTGAGGACCTGCGGCAGGCCCAGCTGGTCGACGGTGAGAACCGTGGAGGGGATTTCGCGGAACACGGCGCCGATGCCGTTTTTCTGCTTGAAGTAGTTGCAGCGGTAGCGGGCGATGCCCGCAACCTCGTAGCCGAAGTCCAGATCGCCCGTTTCCTCGATCTCCTGGCGCTGGGTGGGGGTAAGGATCTCGAAGAGCATCTCGCGCAGCTCGTCGTCGTCGAGGGACTCGTCGGCGATCTTCTCCATGTCGCCGCGGACGCGCAGGGCCGGGGGAGAGCCGGCAAAGAGGTGGAGGTCGGATGCGCCCCGGTCGTGCTGAAGGGCGAACAGGTCGTCGATTCGTGCCATAGGTCAGTTCCCTTCCAGGGTAATCTTAAACCGAGAAGCAATTTTGCAAGTTCCATGCCCCCAAAATCCGCAGAACAAGTCCTTGACAGGGTATTTTGCACTGGTGTATAAACGGGGCTCCTTTCAGATAGTTGGGCAAAAGTGGGGATGTAGCTCAATTGGGAGAGCGCCGCGTTCGCAATGCGGAGGTTAGGGGTTCGATCCCCCTCATCTCCACCATTTTTTTGCCTTCACCAGGATGATCCGGGCCGGGGACATACTCTCGGCCTTTTCTTTGTCGCCTGGAGTTCGATGCGCCTTCGACTCGTCTCGATGAGAATCGGGCGCCGATCCCCTTTGCGCTGCTCGGTCTCGAACCCCCGCCGGTCGGCGAAACCTCTCCCTCGTTCCCAAAGGTCCACGCAGAATGGTCAATGCCGTTTTGGCAGGGTCTGCAGATCAGCAATCATTGCGGGCAGTTGCACATCATGCGCTCCATTATGGCACTGCCCGGCATGCCGGCCGATCCCGGTGACCGGAAACGGGATTTGCGATTAACATATTGATATTGAACAGCAAATTCACATTCCGGAAGGCTGTCTTTCCTCTGGCATGTCCTGTGCCTTAATAGCGGGCAACAACGGAGAACCCGCAGAATCGGGGGCCGGATCAGGAGCACGCTATGACAGTGCAGTACAGAGCCGCGGAAAGCGTCAAGGAAATCTCCCTCGACAGAGTCGTCCTCTACCCCCATCTGCAGGGAGTCCTCGGGGAGAAGTATTGCTCGACCCACCGGATCATCGTGTTGCAAGACACCCCCTCGGAGATCAGGGTCGCCATGCCGCAACGGTCTCTGCCCTGCGTCGACGAGATCCGCAAGATTCTGCCGCGCAGCAAGTCCATCTCGCCCTGTTTCGCGGACGAGATCGATATCGAATGGGTCTTCATGCGGGGCTACGACCTTTACGATCTCAACCACTCTCACTGAAACAACGCCGCAATCGCCCTCCGGCCGGGATCGTCGTAAGGACCGTTTGCATCCCGCCGGCTTTCACCGGCCCGGAACCCCCGTTTCCCGTCATGTCGGGCGCATGCCCGCCGAAAGCGCCGCCTCCTCCGGAAATTCTTCTCATCCCGCAAAATCCGGTTTGACTTTTGCATTACAAGTGTCCCGTTGCCCAATTTTCTCAACGGAAACGGCGTGAAGCGATGCAACCGTCAGAGTATGAAAAGCTGTCGAAGAGAGACCTGATCGAGAAACTGCTCGAAGCCGAAAGGCAACTGGGCAAGACCGGCTCGGCAACCGAGCCCGATCGGGCCCCGGCCGCGGGGCCGAGTAACGGGAAAGAACCGGCAGCTGCCACCCCCGCTCCGGACCCGGCGGGTGTGCAGGCAACGTATGACCGGCCCGTCAGCCCTGCACGGGGGGATGTCAATTCCGCGTCGGAGAGCGACTGCACGGTTCTCGACCGTGACGGCCGCATCCGGAGGCTCTACCGGGTGGTCAAGGACATCCAGGATGATGCGGGCAACCCCGTTTTCTCCGAGGGAGCGATCTATGAGATCAGCCCGGGGCCGAGCTCAACCTCGGGCAACGAACCGCCGGGCCGGCCGGGAGAGTCGGACCAGACGGAACTCATCTGCCGGTTCCGTCCCAACGGCACCCTGACCTACGTCAACGAAGCCTACTGCCGCTACTTCGGCTGCGAGCGGGAGGAGCTGCACAACCGCAACATCCTCCTGTCCATTTCCGAGGCGGACCGCGAAAAGGTCTATTCCCGGCTGAAGGACCTCCGGCCGGAGCGACCCGTCGATACCCTCGAGTACCGCGTGGAGAACGTGTTCGGCGATGTCCTCTGGAATCAGTGGACCTATCGGGCACTCTTCGACGACGGCGGAAACATCCTGGAGTACCAGTCCGTGGGCCGGGACATCACGTTCCGGAAATACACGCAGGACGTCCTGGAGAAGCGGGCGGCCATCCTGGAGGCCGTGACGTTTGCCGCCGAGGGGTTTCTCAAGAGCGCCTCCTGGCGGGACCGGATCGAGCGTGTTCTCGAGCGGTTCGGCGCCGCCATGAACGCCGCCCACGTTTTCCTCTGCGAGAACCGGATCGGGGAAGACGGCGAAATCTCCGTCCGCCACAGCTACGAGTGGCGCTCCCCGAAGATCCGGGACGCCGGGAGCCGCGGCAAATTCCTTCGGGACTCGGAGCTGGCCGTTCGCTTTTCGCGGTGGGTGTACGGGAAGAGCGAGGGGCGGCCGATCTTCGGCACGATCGGGCAATTCCCCGACCGTGAGGTGGGGGATCTGGCCCTTGACAAAAAACTGTCGATCGCCGTCGTTCCCATTTTGACCGGGGAGCGCTGGTGGGGGTTCATCGGGTTTGCCGACTACTCGGGCGACATCCAGTGGACAGAGGACGAGATCGCCCCTCTCGGGACGGCATCGGAGATCCTGGGCGCCGCTGTCGAGAGGGAGGAGAAGGAAAGGGCCTTGGCGGAGGCGCACGCGGAACTCCTTGACCAGGAGCGGTTCCTGGCCGGCGTCTTCGACGCCATCCAGGACGGGCTCATGGTGATTGCGCCGGATTTGACGATCCTGCGCACCAATAAGGCTCTTGAAAAGAGATTTGCCCACGTTGCGCCCCTCGCAGGGAAGAGGTGTCATGAAACTCTGCATGGCGGTAAATCACCTTGCATAAGTTGCCCTAGCCGCAAGGTGCTTGAGACGGGGAGGGCTGCCACAGAGGTCCGACCGATTCAGGGATCCGATGGAGAGATTCGGGGATGGGCCGAGCTCTTCTGCTACCCCTGGATTGACGAAGAGACCGGAAAAATCAAAGGTGTCATCGAATATTCAAGAGACATTACGGAGAGAAAAAAGGCGGAAGAAGCGAAAAGACAATCCGAGGAGCTGTTGAACACGTTTCTCGACTCGTCCCAGGACAAGATCTTTCTGAAGGACAACCGGAGCCGTTACCTGTTCATGAACGAGGCCGGTTTGTCGTTCCTGGGCCTCACCCGGGAGGAAATCCTGGGGAAAACGGACGGTGACATCTTCAGCCCCGACCATGCGGAGGACATCGGCAAGGGAGATCTCGCTGTGCTGGAGGGAATATCAGGCCCGCTCCTTTATGAACAATGGCACAAGGACCGGAGGCTGGAAACGACGAAATTCAGGGTGAATCTCGAGAACGGCCGGACCGGAATCGGCGGGATCATCCGCGATGTCACCGAGCAGCGCGAGGCGGCGGAAAGGATCCGCCGAAGCGAGGAATTGCTCCGGATCTTCGTGGACTCGTCGAAGGACTACATCTTCCTGAAGGACGAGAAGGGCCGCAACATTCTCCTGAACCGCGCAGTCCGCCAGTACACCGGGCGCGCCGCGGAGGACATCCTCGGCAAGACCGACGCGGAACTGCTGCCTCCGGCGGTGGCCGAGCGAAGCCGTCAATCGGACCGGAGGGTCATCGAGGCGGGGAGGGCGCTTTCCTTCCAAGAGCGGGAAAAGGGGCGGACCTTCGAGGTCGTGAAGTTCCCCGTCCATTTTTCCGCGGACCGTGTGGGCGTCGGGGGGATCATCCGCGACATCAGCGAGCGCATCCGGGCCGAGGAGGCCCTTCGCGCAAGCGAGGAGCGCTACCGGGAACTGGCCGACACGATCCCGGTGGGCGTCTACGAGTCGGACCTGGGCGGGAATATCGTGTACGCGAACAAGACGGCCTGGGCCATGTTCGGCCTCGAGGCCGAAGATCTTGCGTCGTCGGGAGGCATCAATTTCCTCCGGATCCTCTCCCCTGAGGATCATGCGACGGCCCTGGCCAATGCCCGGCAGGTCCGCGAGGAGAGAACCCTCGTCGTCAAGGAGTACACGTTCACGAGAAAGGACGGGAGCCGGTTCACGGGCCTCGTCACGTCGCGCCCCATGATCACGGACGGCCGGGTGACGGGGTCCCGGGGGGTCTGCACGGACATCAGCGCCCTCAAAGAGGCGCAGAGCGCCCTGCGGGAAAACGAGGCCATGCTGCGAAGCATCCTGCAGGCAGCCCCGATCGGGATCTCCTTTGGCGTGGGGAGGACCCTGAAGTGGGTCAACGAGCGATACCGGGAAATGACCGGCTACGGCCGGGAGCAGTTGGAAGGCAACTCCACCCGGGTCCTGTACGACAGCGACGAGGCGTTCCTCCGCGTGGGGGAGGATTTCTACCGCGGGATCGAACGGGGCGGGATCGGGACGACGGAGGCCCGCTGGACGAGAAAGGACGGCTCGAAGATCGACGTGCTGCTGAGCATGTCGGCCATCTTCCCCGAGGACCCGGCGAAGGGGGTCGTCGTGACGGCCCTCGACGTGACCGAGCAGAAAAAAGCCGAGGAAGCCCTGCGGGCGAGCGAGTCGCGCTACCGCGAGCTGGCCGATCATTTGCCCGTAGGGATCTACGAGGCCGATTTCGCAGGCCGGGTGGAGTACGCCAACAACGCCGCCATGGAGATGTTCGGGTACACCGCCCAGGAGGTGGCGGCAGGAGTCAATTTCCTCGCCGTCGTCGCCCCCGATGAGAGGGAGATCCTTGTCCGAAACACGCAATCGATTCGGGAAGGGACGCCTCTGGTATACCAGGAATACACGATGCTGCGGCAGGACGGGAGCCGCTTCCCGGCGTTGACGCGATCGCGGCCGTTGTTCCGCAACGGCGGCATCGCCGGCTCGACGGGCATCGTCACGGACATCAGCGAGCTCAAGCGTGTCCAGGAGGCCCTGCGGACGAACGAGGCCCTGCTGGGAGGCATTCTCCGCACGGCCCCGATCGGCGTGGGAATGCTCCAGGACCGCATCCTCGGGTGGGTCAATCAGGGCATGACCGTTCTCACGGGCTACGAAGGCCATGCGCTCCGGGGCAAAAGCACCCGCATTCTCTACCCGGATGACGAGGAATTCGAGCGGGCGGGTCGGGGCCTGTATGACGAAATCGCTGCCCGGGGCAAGGGATCCGTTGAGACGCGCTGGAAGCGCGGGGACGGATCCATCGTCGACGTGCAGGTGAACGCCGCCCCGATCAACCCGGCCGATGTTTCCGCGGGGATCGTGTTCACGGCCCTGGACATCACGGCCCAGAAGAAGGCCGCCCGCATCCTGCTCTTCGCCAAGAAGGATCTCGAGAAGCAGGTCGCCGAGCAGACCCGGGAGCTCGACGTGGCCAACATGCTGCTCAAGATCGAGCTCGAGGAGCATCGCAAGACGGAGGAAGCCCTCGTCAAGAGCGAGCAGATCTACCGGGCCATCGTCGAGGACCAGACGGAGATCATCTGCCGCTTCCGGTCCGACGGGACGATCTCGTTCGTCAACGAGGCCTTCTGCCGCTATTTCGGCAAGGATCGGGACGAAGTCGTCGGGTCACGCTACCTGCCGTCGATTCCGCACGAGGACCGCAAGAGGCTCTGGGCCGCCTACGGCGCCCTGGCCCCGGATCGCCCCGTCTTTCACATGGAGTTTCGCATCGAGATGCCCGACGGCGCCCTTCGCTGGCTGCACTGGACAAACCGTGCCATCTTCGACGATGCCGGGACTCTCGTCGAGCACCAGGGCGTCTGCCGGGACATCACGGAGCGCATCCAGTCGGAACAGCAGATCCGGGAGAGCCGCAACACGCTCCGGTCGGTGTTCGACGGCATCTCTGACCCGCTGGTCATGGTCCGGGAGGACATGACGGTGGTCATGCTCAACCGGGCGGCCTTGCAGTTCCTCGGCGCGTCGCTGTACCAGGAGCTGATCGGCACCTCCTGCCTCGATTTCTTCCGGGCGCGGTACGGCGCGGAGGAGACGAACCTCTTCCGGGCCGTTATCGCCGGGCAGGAACCGGCCCGTTACGAACTGGCCACGAGTGGGGATTCCACCCGCTACGAGGAGGTGTTCGTCTACCCCGTTCTCGCCGGCGGGGAGGGGCAGCGCATGGCCATCATCCGGGTCACCGACCGGACGAGGCAGCGGCTGATGGAGCGGGAGCTGATCCAGAGCGAAAAGCTGGCCTCCCTGGGGCTCCTGATCTCCGGGATCGTCCACGAGATCAACAACCCGAACAACTTCATCAGCTTCAACATGCCGATCCTGCGCGATTACGTCCAGGACATCCTGCCCGTGCTCGACGAACACGCCGCGCGGACCCCCCACTACGAGGTCCAGGGGATGCCCTACGCGGACTTCCGGGCCGACGTGATGAAGCTGCTCGAGAACATCGAGCACGGCTCCACGCGGATCAACGCCACCGTGGCCAAGCTGAAGGAATTCTCGCGCAAGAAGGACGAGAAAGGCGCCCGGCCGATCCTGCCCACGGCGGTCGTGGAGCGGGCCGTCGCCATCTGCCACACGCAGATCCGCAAGACGGTGAAGACCTTCGACGTGCAGGTGCAGCCCGACATGTCCGAAATGGTCACCGACCCCGACGCCATCGAGCAGACCCTCATCAACCTGCTGATCAACGCTGCCCAGGCGGCAGACAAGCCCGACTCCCGCATCCGGCTCGCGGTGGGGCGGGGGGCGAACGGGGAAGGGCTGGTCCTGGAAGTGCAGGACAACGGCTGCGGGATGGACGGCAAGACGGCGTCCCGCATCTTCGATCCCTTCTTCACGACGAAGGAGGAGGGACTGGGCACGGGCCTGGGGCTCTACATCTCGAAAAACCTGGTCGAGTCCGCCGGGGGCGCGATCACTGTGGAGAGCGAAATCGGCCGGGGCACGCGCTTCCGCGTCGTGCTGCCCGACCTGAACGATCCCGGTCGCCGGGAGCAAGCATCCGAGAAAGAGGGAGTCGACTCATGAGCGAAACGGTTCTTGTCATCGATGACGAAATGGATTTTCTCGACAGCGTCAAGCGGGGGCTGATCAGCGCGGGCATCCGGGATGTCCGCGCTGAGAGCGATCCCCGCGCCGCGGCATCCTCCGTGCAGCAGGGCGACCGCTACGACGTCGCGCTCATCGACATCACCATGCCCTGGCTCAACGGGGTCCAGCTGCTCGAGATCATCAAGGGCGCCAGCCCCGACACGGAGTGCATCATGGTGACCGCCGTGAATGACGCCCGCACCGCCGTGGAGTGCCTGCAGAAGGGTGCCTACGACTACCTCACCAAGCCCGTCTCCCGCGACGAGCTGGTCTCAAAGATCCGGCGCGCGATGGAGAGGCGCCGCCTGCTGGAGGTCCTCTCCGTCGGCAAGACCGGCAGTCTCCCCCAGATCAAGCACAAGGACGCCTTCGCGCCGATCGTCACCCGGTCGGAGAAGATGCTCCGCCTGCTCAAGGAGGCGGAACTGCACGCCGGCAGCGACGTTCCCATTCTCATCACCGGCGAGAGCGGTACCGGCAAGGAACTGCTCGCCAAGGCGATCCATCGCTCCAGTCCCCGGGCGTCGTTCCCGTTCACCTCGATCAACATGGCCTCCCTGACGGGAAGCCTCTTCGACGCCGAGTTCTTCGGCCACACGAAGGGCGCCTTCACGGGGGCGGAGAAGGACCGCGCAGGCTACCTCGAGTCCTCCAACCGGGGGACCCTCTTCATGGACGAGGTCGGGGACCTGCCCCTCGATTTCCAGGGTAAGCTCCTGCGCGCCCTCCAGGAAGGGGAGATCATCAAGCTCGGCACCAGCACGGCACGGAAGGTGGACGTGCGCTTCATCGCGGCCACCAACGCCGATCTCGACAAGCTGCTGGCCAAGGGGGGATTCCGAAAGGACCTGTACTACCGGCTCAAGGGGGCCTGGCTCTTCATGATCCCCCTGCGGGAGCGCAGGGAGGACATCCCGCTGCTGATCAACGTCTTCCTCCGGGAGTTCCGCGGGGAGCTCACGGGCCAGGACGTCGAGGAGGACGCGCTGGACGTCCTCATGGGGTACGACTACCCCGGGAACGTCCGGGAGTTGCGCTCGATCATCCAGTCCTCCGGCAACCTGTCCCAGAAAAAGCCCATCGCGGCACGGCACCTCCCGGAGTACATCCGGAAATCGAGACCGAAGGCGGCCGTGCAGACGGGCAACGCCGGCCCGATCGTCCCCCTGGCCGAGGCCGAACGGGTCCACATCCTCCAGGCCTACGAGGGGACGACCCGCAACAAGCTCAGGACGGCCAAGCTGCTTGGGATCGGCCTCAACACGCTGAGGCGAAAGCTTGCCTCCTACGGCGTGGACTGAGCCCGAAGGCCGTGAATCAAAGGGCCGGGCAGGTCGCCGCGGCCTGCCTCCGGGGGAACGACCCGCCCGAAAAGGTCATCCTTGCGGGGCCTGCCCGAGGCTTGCGCAGACCCCCGTCGTTCCGTCGCGCATTTTTGCGCCTGTCCCGGTTGGCTGCTCGCGATGGCTCATCCCATAGTGGCACACCTTCCCTTTCTGCTTGAAAAGATTCGGCATTTCTCCCACGACAGGGCCATTCCGGCATAGACCCCCCTTGTCCCATCCTTGCCTTGCAGCGGGCATGTAATTTCAACTATCCGATATCGCACGCTAAATTGCCGCGTACGAGTTTGGTACGACCGGTGCTCTACCTGGCGGCAACCACACAGCCGAGGTGACGCCATGTCGGATAGAGATTTCCCGGTACAGGATCCCGATCGCACGGCGAGGAGATCCCAGCCGGGAGAAGTCAAAGAGCAAAGCAGGGAACCGGAGGCAGGCCCGCCCGAGGAAAGGCCCGTGGCCTCGGATGCTCCTTCCCGGCACGACTCGTGCCGTGCGTTCATGGAGCAGATGCCCTTCGGCGTCCTGACCGCGCGGCCGGACTACACCGTGGACTATGTCAACGGGCGATTCCGGGAGATGTTCGGCTACGGGATCGAAGAGATCCCCGACATCCGGTCCTGGTTCGAGAAGTTCGCGCACAAGCCCGTTTCGAACGGCATGCTCGATCAGCTTTTTCGCGCCCGCACCCCGCGCGCGCATGGGCTCCACCGGGAAACCGTGATTGCCGTTCAGACCAAGCGGGGCGGCCGACGCCTCTGTCAGGTCCACTTTGTGGCCCTCGCCGACGGCCGGGTGCTCACGACCTACGAAAACGTGGCTGAGCGGGGCCGCATCGAATCGGAGTTGCAGTACACCAAGATCGATTCGGTCAGCATCCTCACCGGCGGTCTGGCCCTCATCCTCAACGGGATCGCCGACGGCCTCCAGACCCTGCTGGAGACGGTGCAGGGGCAGAACACCCCTGCGGTCAAGCAGCTCCAGGCCATCGAGCAGGAGGCCCGCTCGGCCCGGGAACTGCTGCAGAAGATCCAGAGCTTTACCGGCGGCCGGGTGAACGAGGCCCGGCCCGTCGATCTGAAGGAAATCATACGCAAGACCTCCACCATCTTCGCCAACACCCGGGGCGGGATCACCGTGCGGCGAAGGCTCGATGAGAAGCTCTGGGCCGTCGAGGTCGAGCGGATCCAGCTCGAGAAGATGCTCATCCACCTTTATTTCCACCTGCAGCAGGTATCCCCGACGAGCCCCGAGTTCCACATCGAGGCCGAGAACGCCTGCCTCTTCGCGCCGGAGTCCACCCTGTACCGGGTCAAACCGGGCAGGTACGTCAAGGTCAGCCTGTCGGCGAGCACCCTGCCGCAGGCGCCCGCAGGGCGGCCAAGAGCCCTTCGACTTTCGGCGATGATGAACGACGCCGGCCTGCGGGACAGCCTGAGCATGACCTACGCGCAGTGCATCGTGCAGGGGCACGGCGGCGTGATGACCCTCACCGGCGGCGAGGAATCCGCGTCGGCCATTCAAATCCTTCTTCCCGCCGCCGAGACGCCGGCGCTCGAGGCCCCGGTCCGGCGCGAGGCCGGCTCGTCGGGGGGAACGATCCTCCTGGTGGACGACGACGAGGTGCTGACCGGCGTGATCCGGGAGATCCTGGAGTCGGCCGGCTACCAGGTGCTCACCGCGTTCAACGGCCGGGAGGCTCTCGATATCTACGAGGTATGGAGAGGCGACATCAGTCTCGTGATGCTGGACATGATCATGCCCGGCATGGGGGGCGCGGAGACCTACAGGGAATTGAGGGGCATGGATCCGAAGGTGCCCGTGCTCATCGTCAGCGGCTACAGCCTGCCCGACGAGATCCGCGATCTCCTCGCACAGGGGTGCAAGGGATTTCTGCAGAAGCCCTTCCTGATCCCCGAACTGTTCAACGCAATCCGCCAGGCGATCCGGCGGGACGACGGAAAGAGAGGGTAGGCACATGAACGGATCCGACAGGGTACTCGGGGGCAAAGCGATCTACATCGTCGGCTCGCGCCGGCTGGACAATGAGGCGCTCGCGCGCCTTCTCGCAAGGGAGGCGGAAACGCAGTGCGAAGCGGTTTCCTTCGAGCGCATGGAGACCTTGGGGCGCGGGCCCCACCCGCCCGGGAGCCTCCTGTTTCTCGTCGATGCCCTCGACCCGGGCCTCCGGGCGGCGGCCCCGCAGAAGAACGGCGGGACAAACGGCATACTGCCCGCCGGGCTGTTCTCCGTCCTGTTCAAGGAAAGTCCCAACGGAAACGGAGCAGACAAGGCCGTCACGGGCTGCCGATGCGGATTTTTCTACCGCTTCGATTCCGCGGAGAGGTTCCTCCACGCCCTCCTGGGCCTGTTTGCCGATCGCCAGTCGGCGCCCGGGGCGCCTCCCGTCGGCTTCATGAGGCCGGGGAGCCCCGTGGAGCCTGCCGAGGGACACCCCCTGAGCCCGAGGGAGTTCCACATCCTGTTCCTGATGGCGGGCGGTCTCCACAACAGCGATATCGCCGCCCATCTCAACATCAGCGGCCACACGGTCCGAACGCACCTCTACAACATCTTCCGCAAAATCAACGTGCGGAGCCGCGTTCAGGCCTCCCTGTGGATCCACGAGCACGTGGATCGGTTCTTCTGCGTGCTGTAATCCCGATTCTGTCCCGCAGCCCGGGGACCTGCGCCTTTCCCGGGGCGTTCCGCCCCGGGTTTCGTCGTCCCATCCTGTCCTTCTGTGTGGTACCGAAAAAACGAAACCGCCGGGACGCGTCCCGGCGGCTGTGGAAGGCTGTTCGTGACCGTCAACGCGTGACGGGCATGCTCAGGAGGCGGGCCACGACGGGGGCCACCATGTATCCGAAGACCGCCACGGGGGCCAAATAGACCAGGAGGGTCATGAGGCTGTCGATGACGACGAACGCCGTGTCGTCATCGGGGGAATCCACCTCCACGATCTGGTCGAAGATGCAGAGGTTGTTTGTTTCGTCTGTCCCGGCACAGATCGCTTTCCCCTCGATCAGTCTCTCCGCCACCGTTGCGTTCATGGTCCGTCTCCTTCGCTTTCGTTTGCACGGGGAAGGAGCATGGTGCGTGCCGGTGCGGGGCAAAATTAAATAATCTTTTACAATCAAATGGTTACGTTGTTTCCGGCCCGGGCGCACGGCTGCGGCGCCGTCGCCGCGTGGGTGCACAATGGGAGGTGATCCGGATAAAGGTATTTTAGATCAACGGGTTATGCGACATGTCCCATTTTGGCGCAGTGCGATTCAATCCGCCGTTTCGGACCCCCCCCGCATCCGTCGCCTCCCTCTCCCCCTCGCGAGGCGACACGAAGATCCCCGCCCGCGAGGGCGCGCCCGGGGTAACCGTGATTGAGCCGGGCCGGGCGATCTGTTACGATGGAGCCGACTCCGCTTGCGAGGAGGAAGCCCGATGAACAAGGTATTGGCGGGATATCCCGTCGTCGTTGAGGTTCCCGTGGTCTGGGGCGAGATGGACGCCTTCGGCCACGTCAACAACATCGTCTATTTCCGCTATTTCGAGACGGCCCGCATCGCCTACTTCGAGAGGCTCGATGTGCCGGCGTTCCTGCAGAGGGACCCCGTGGGCCCGATCCTGGCCGAGACGACCTGCCGTTTCCGGGCGGCCCTGTCCTACCCGGACAGGGTCTCCATCGGGGCGCGTGTGGCGAGCGTCGGCGAGGACCGTTTCGTCATGCGCTATGCCGTCTTCAGCCACAGGCTGGGCCGCCTGGCAGCCGAGGGGGAGGGGACCCTCGTCTGTTTTGATTACCGGCAGAACCGCAAGGCGGCCGTGCCGGAAAAGCTCAGGGCGCACATCGCCGCGCTGGAGTCGGGAACGCCCTGAAGGAAAATGGGTTACGCAAGGGTGAGGGCCGCCCCGTCAACGAGGCGGCCCTTTTGCGCGAGGCGTGTTGCCGGGGCTACTGCACCCGCCGGTCTCTCCAGTGCAGGATGTTGGTCCGGCTGGCGATCGTGGGCGGGGTGACGGGTGCCTTCTGGGTGTTCGAGCCGATCCCCGCGCCGCCGCTGATGGTCACGTAGAGGTCCGGCGTGCTGCTGAAGGGGTTCATGGAAAGCACGGGCGCCGTGGGGATGCCCACGCCGAGCGTTATGCTCCGGCTGCCGCCCGACAGGGAACCGGCGCCGCTGATGTACGATACGGCGTAGAGCTTTGCCGTGCCCGCCTGGCTGCAGGGATCGACCGTGCCGCTTGCGGGGGTGTAGGTGGTGAAGTAGACCTGGCCCCCGAAGATCGAGGGGTCGGAGAGGCACTTCTCGCCCGCCCCCGAGAGGGTGATGGTCCAGCCGTTCTTCGTGGCGTTGTCGGTGTAGGTGCCGGCCGTGATGTTCTCGAGGCTCGCCAGCTGCAGCGTGCCGGAGAGCGTCCTGTCCTTCACGCCGAAGAGCCGGTCCGTGGTGGTCCCCACGACGATCGGCTCGGCCTTGTCGCCGGTGCCCCAGTAGAGCCAGATGTTGCCGCTGCCGTCGCGGGTCGCCGTCGGGGCGTCGTAGATGGGGCCTATGCCGGCCTCGCGGGCGAAGAGCCGCGATCCGCTCCAGTTGGCCGTCGAGCAGGACGATCCGTCGGCGTTGAAGCAGAACCGGAAGCGCCAGAGGTTGCCGCCCAGGTCGCCGATGTAGGCCGCGTCGACGAAGCCGTCGTTGTCGGAGTCGATCATCGTCGGGGTCCCGGGCATCGCATAGGCCAGGTTTGCGTTGTCCGCCAGGGTATAGCTCCACAGGACGTTGCCGGTGGCCAGTTCGACCACGAAGAAACCCTTCCCGCGGGTGTCGCAGCCCGTCCCGGTGCAGCTCGAGTAGTTGTGGCCGCCGCCGAAGAACCCTACCCACTTCTCTTGGCCGCCGACCTTCACGCGGTGCACCATCATCTTGCTCCAGGGGTCGCCGAGGTAGGGGGCCTGGCTTGCCGAGGGCGTGATGCGCCACTTGTAGGCCGGGGAGGCTGTGTTGGTGATGTCCAGGGCGTGGTAGCCGCAGTAGTACGGATTGGAGGCCGAGTATACGTTGCTGAAGCCGCTGTCGCAGTGGGTCGAAGAGCTCCAGAGGGTCTGGGTGGCGCCCCTGCCCTGGGCGAAGACCAGCAGGGTTTTCCAGTCCGAGGCGCTCTTCGTGGTCCCGTCGCCGCTTCCCAGCCACACGTCGGCCACCGAGATGGGGCCGTCCACGTAGTACTGGTGGGTCAGGCCCGTGGGGTGCGAGGTGTGGGCGATGTCCTTGAGCTTGCTCAGGAGGTTGGGGGCGATGAAGCTCCAGAGCTCGGCACCGTCGCTGGTGCGGAAGGCGTGGAGCTGGCCGTCGTTGGCGCCGGCCACGACGATGCGCTTGCCGTTGGCCGTCGTGCGGACGTTCGCGGTGCGGAAGGCGGCAAACGCGTTGGCCGCGTCCCGGGTGTCCCGGAAGTACTGCGCCGGCGTGCCCACCGTGATCGGGTTGGAGCGGAACGTGTCACCCAGCTTCCAGTTGTCAGGGTTGTAGGCGCTCTCGCCCCGGATGAACCCCACCACCTCGTTTCGCCTCGTGTCATCGGCCACGCTGAGGTTCGCGCTCGTGATGTTCGACGTGGTGAAGGCGGTCAGCGAGCCGGCCTTGTAGGTGTAGATGTTGCGCGCGGAGGCCGCCGTCGACTGGAGAACCGAGCCGGCGTCCCAGGCGACGCCGCCGATGCTGCCGTCCGTGTTGATGTTGTACTTCTGGATGTGGCCCTGCCAGAAGGGCTCCCCGTTAGCGGGCTGGAAGGTCGCCTCGTAGAGGTAGTTCTCGTCGATGAGCCGCGTGGAGGCCACCGAAGCTTGCGTGAAGGAGTAGGTTGCCTCGCGGATGTGGTTGACGGCCTGCCGGAAGGCCGCCTCGAGCTCCGCGGCGTTGTTGGCGATGAAGGCGTAACCGGAAAGCGCAGCCGTCCCGGGGTCGTTGGTGACGGCGAAGCACTGGTCGCTCGTCCCGTCGCAGGTGCCCGTCGTGGAGGAGCCGCCGCAGGTGCTGACCAGGGAGGGATCGAATCCCGACAGGGAGCCGGCATTCGGGACCAGGGGGTTGTCCGTGCCGCCCCAGTAGGCCATCCAGTTGAGGGTGTTCTTCAGGGTTTCGGGCATGTTGCTCCCCATGCCGATGACGAAGACCTTGTAACCCGCCTCGGCCAGGGCCTTGGCGGCCAGGACCGACTCGCGCCTGCGCTTGTACTGGTCGGATTGGGTGTCGTAGCCCGCGCCGCCGCAGCTCACCGTGTCTGCCCCGTCGGAGACGAGGATGACGAACTTCTGGCGGCAGCTGCGGTATGCATCGGCCGTCTTGCTCGCGTCGAGGTAGGTCTTTACGCCCGAAAGGGCAGAGACCAGCGGGGTGGCCCCGACGACGTTGGAGTAGGTCATCCAGTAATTGATGCTCGATGTGTCCCCCGAGGTCTGGTTCACGGTGCACGAAGCCGTGCTGCCGCAGTAGATCTGGGAATACTTCGTCGCGATGTCGCGCAGCTTTGCGTAGGCGCTCCCCTGGAACTTGCCCAGCCCGAAGCGGATGTTCATGCTCGTCTCGTCGTCGGTATTGATTGTCCCGTCACGGTTGTCGTCCAGGATGGTGAAGAGGGTTTTCCGGGCGATCTCGAAGCGCGAGCAGTAGGTCGTGTATCCCGACACGCTCTGGTCGTCGTAGAAGGGCCCCGAGCAGGTGGGGTTGCTGTACTGCCTGGTCGGGGAATTCCACGCATCGTGGTCCCCGGGCGGGTTCCACTTCATGCTCCCCGAGAGGTCGAGGACGATCATGGCGTCGGGGGCGACGGCCGTGAAGAGCCCCTCCTCGCTCAGCGGGTCGTCCGCCCGGGCCGGCCCCCCGGTAATCAGCATCGCAAGCATCGCGATCGCACAGAGCCAGGTGCTCACTAGCCTTTTCTTTCCCTTTTCTTTCGTCGTCCCCTTCATGACGAACCTCCTTGGGTTGATTCTGGCACCCTGCAGGAGCACCGGACATGCCATGGGAAAATCGGGAGGAGATTCTCAAAAATTTTTAATGGTTACGGGAAGTTATGTATTTGTGGGCACGGCGAGAGCGGCGGGAGGGGCCTCTCGAAACGAGGCCAAAATGGCCTGGCTGCCCTGTAAGGCAGCCGTGGGGCGCTTCTCGGGGCATGTTCCAGAATGGGACGGCTCTGTTTGGACCGCCGAAACGAAAAGGCCGGCGCTTCGGCGCCGGCCCCCAGTGAAGTGCGATTGTCTGATTGATTAGGCGGTTAATCCTTGTAAATCCTGGAAAATCTCCATTTCTTCCGCTTTTTCCAGCTTCCCTTGTGGTATGCGTAGCTGGCAAGGAGCGGCAGGGCCATCGTCGCCTCGGCGAAGACCATCTGCTCCGAGACGGTGTCCACCTTGCCCCACGAGGCGGCCTCCTTGAGGGTCGAGCTCGAGCAGGCCCCGTCGCGCACGTCGGCCACGGTGATCTGGATGGCGTACTGGTGCATGGGGACGTCCTTGCCCAGGATCTCGGCGCAGATGACCGTGTCCTGGACGAAGTTCTTGGGCACGCCGCCGCCGATCATGAGAAGACCCGAGGTGGGCGCCGCGATCTTGATCTCCGTCAGCTCCCGAAAGTCCTTCACCGAGTCGATGGAGACGTGGTTCTTCGGGCGCCGGTGCTGGTGGAGCACCAGGCCGAATCCCGCGCTGGAGTCCGAGAAGGCGGGACAGAAGATGGGCACGTCGTGCTCATAGGCTGTCTGGACGAGGGAGCCCTCCTTTTTGGCCTTTTTCGTTAGGTATTTCCCCATTTCCTTGATGAACTCGCGAGACGAGTAGGGCCGTGGCGCAAGCGCGTCGGCGATCTGCGTGACGGTCTTGTCGCAGTGCTGGAGCTGCTCCTCGTCGATGTAGGTGTCGTAGATGCGGTCGATGTAGAGCCTGCGCAGTTCATTGTCGTCGACGTGGGGCGTTCCCTGGTAGTGCCGGAACCCCAGGGCCTCGAAGAAGTCCATGTCCACGATGGAGGCCCCCGTGGCCACGACGGCGTCCACCATGTTGTACTTCACCAGGTCGGCGTAGATCTGCATGCAGCCCGCGGCGCTCGTGCTGCCGGCCAGGGTGAGGAAGATGACGCAGTTGAGGTCGGCGAGCATCCGGTCGTACATCTCGGCCGCCGAGGCGAGTTCGCGCGCCGAGAAGGACATCTTCTTCATGGAATGGATGATGTCGACGGCGTCGATCGCCCTGATGTCGATGTGCTCGACCTTCGATTTCAGGTAATCGCGTTTGGTTTTGCTGATTTTCTTTGCCATGAACGAATCGTTGCCCCTTTGGTGTTGATGGTTCCTAATTACCCCAAGGTCCCGAAAAAGTCAAAGACCGAAAGACGTTACCCATCGGCGGCGCCGTATAAATCCCTTGCATCGGGCGGGGCGCTCTGTTAGGGACAGGGCATGGATCTCTTCTCCCGCCGCGAGGTTCTCACCGTCACGGAGCTCACCCGGCAGGTCCAGGACGTCCTGGAGGCCACCTTCGATCAGCTCTGGGTCGAAGGGGAGATCTCGAACCTGCGCCGGCCCGCCTCGGGCCACCTCTACTTCACGCTCAAAGACGAGGAGAGCCAGGTCCGGGCGGTGCTCTTCCGGCCCGTCGCCCGGGCCCTCAAGTTCGACCTCGAGGACGGGATGCACATCCTCTGCCGGGCGCGGATGAACGTCTACAGGCCCCGCGGCGAGTACCAGCTCATCCTCGACTACGCCGAGCCCCGGGGCGCGGGCGCCCTGCAGATCGCCTTCGAGCAGCTCAAGGCCAAGCTGCAGGCCGAGGGGCTCTTCGACCCGGCCCACAAGAAGCCCCTGCCATTCCTGCCCTCGCGGATCGGGGTTGTCACCTCGCCGTCGGGCGCCGTCATCCGGGACATCCTGAACATCACGAAGCGCCGCTTCCCCTCGGTGGGCATCCTCGTCGCCCCCGTCCGGGTTCAGGGCGCCGAGGCCCCCGCCGAGATCGTCGCGGCCCTCCATCACCTGAACGAGATTCCCGGCATCGACGTGATCATCGTGGCCCGGGGCGGCGGGTCCCTGGAGGACCTCATGGCCTTCAACGACGAGGGGGTGGCGCGGGCCATCTTCGCCTCGAGCGTTCCCGTCGTTTCCGCCGTGGGCCACGAGATCGATTTCACCATCGCCGATTTCGTCGCCGACATGCGCGCGCCCACGCCCTCTGCGGCGGCCGAGCTGGTCGTTCCCCGGCGCAGCGACCTCGTCCAGCAGGTCCGGACGCTGAGCGCCCGGGCCGCCCACGCCGGGGGGCGCTTCCTGAAGATCCGACGGGAGCGGCTGGAGAAGCTGGCCGAACGGGTCCGGGACCCGAGGCGGCGCCTCGTCGATCTGCGGCTCGGGCTCGACGAGCGGTTCAACAACCTGGCAGCCGCGATTGCGCGCCGCGTGCGCGCCGATCGCGAGGGGCTTCGCCACTTCGAGACGCACCTGCAGTACCTGAGCCCCGCGGTGAGACTCGCAAACTTCACCTTTATGCTTGATAATATGAGAAAAGGCATGGTAACGGGTATCTTCCGCCAGGTGGAAACCCTTCGGGCGAGGCTGGCGGGCCACACGACCCTGCTGGACAGCCTGAGCCCGCTTTCCGTGCTGGCCAGGGGGTACGCCATTGTTCGAACGGTGCCGGAAGGCAGGGTCATCCGGAAAGCAAAGGATCTGGCAACGGGGGATCCCGTTGGCATAAATGTTGCGAAAGGTCGGTTCAATGCCGTCGTCACCACGATCGAAGAAGAATGACGGGATGGCGGAGGCCAAGTTCGAGGACGCCCTGGCGAAGCTCGAGGAGATCGTCCGGAAGATGGAGCAGGGCGAGCTGACGCTGGACGAATCCCTGGCCTCCTTCGAGGAGGGGATCCGCCTCTCCAGGCTCTGCGCCAGGAAACTCGACGAGGCCGAACGAAGGATCGAGATCCTTCTGAAAAAGGAGGGCACAACGGACGTCAGGCCCTTCAAGCTCGAACCGGAAGGAGATGACCAGTAACCTGCTATCCCTGGACGAGTACCTCGAGTCGCGGAAGACCCTCGTCGATCAGGCCCTCGAGCTTTACCTGCCTGCGGAGTCGACCGAGCCTCCCGTGATCTTCAGGTCCGCCCGATACAGTGTGTTTGCCGGGGGAAAGCGCCTTCGCCCGATCCTCTGCATCGGTGCCGCCGAGGCCGTCGGCGGGCCGATCGACGCCGTCATGCCAGCGGCCTGCGCGCTCGAGCTCATCCACACCTACTCCCTCATCCACGACGATCTCCCGGCCATGGACGACGACGACATGCGGCGCGGCAAGCCGACGAGCCACAAGGTCTTCGGCGAGGCCGTCGCCATCCTGGCGGGCGACGCCCTGCTCACGGACGCCTTCCGGATCATCGCGGGGCGCACCCCCGTGGGGGCCGTCAGGGCGGAGACGCTGCTCCAGGTGATCCAGGAGGTCGCGCTCGCGGCGGGCTGGTTCGGCATGGTGGGCGGCCAGGTGGTGGACATCGAATCGGAGGGCAAGGCGCTCGACGAGAAGACGCTCAGCTTCATCCACACGCGCAAGACGGGCGCCCTCATCACGGTGTCGCTGAGGGCCGGGGCTCTTCTCGGCGGGGCGGACGCCGACGCGCTCGACGTGCTGACGGAATACGGCCGCCATGTGGGGCTTGCGTTCCAGATCGCCGACGACATCCTGAACGTCGAAGGCGACGCAAAGGCCCTGGGCAAGGGAACCGGCAGCGACCGGTCCCGCGGGAAGCTCACCTACCCGGCTCTCGTCGGCGTGGAGACCTCGAAGCGAGTGGCCGCGGAGCTCGTGGAGAAGGCCGTCGAGGATCTCCGCCCGCTGGACGAGCGGGCCGAGCCCCTGAGAAAGATCGCGCGGTTCATCGTGGAGCGCAAACGATAATTCCCCTCTATCCCTTTTGCAAAGGGGGATGAAAGGGGGATTCAAGCGCACTGGCACAGAGGACAGGGTAACCAAGGCATGCTCGAACGAATCAATTCGCCGGCCGACATCAAGCTGCTCCGCCAGGACGAGCTCGAAGCCCTCGCGGAGGAGATCCGCAAGGTCATCATCGAGACCTGCTCCGCAAACGGCGGGCACCTGGCCCCTTCCCTGGGCACCGTGGAGCTGACCCTGGCCCTCCATTACGTCTTCGATGCGCCCCGGGACAAGATCGTCTGGGACGTGGGCCACCAGGCTTACGCCCACAAGCTGATCACGGGCCGGCGGGAGCAGTTCCACACGCTACGCAAGAGCGGAGGGGTGTGCGGGTTCCCGCGTCGCGAGGAGAGCGTCTACGACGTCTTCAGCGTGGGCCACAGCAGCACCTCGATCTCGGCCTCGGCCGGCATCGCCGAGGCGCGCTGCCTCAACGGCGGCAACTATAAGGTCGTCGCCGTCATCGGCGACGGGTCCATGACGGCGGGCATGGCCTTCGAGGGCCTCAACTGGGCCGGCGACCGCAAGAAGGACCTCATCATCGTCCTCAACGACAACGAGATGTCGATCTCGCCCAACGTGGGCGCCCTCTCGGCCTACCTCAACCAGATCATGACGGGCCGGCGCGTCACCCGGCTTCGCAACGACGTGAAGCAGTTCCTCCGGGGCATCCCCAACGTGGGCGAGCAGATGGTGAAGCTCTCCCGCCAGGCCGAGGAGGCCCTGAAGTCCTTCCTGACCCCCGGGGCCCTCTTCGAGGAGCTGGGCTTTGAGTACGTGGGTCCCCTGGAGGGCCACCGCCTCGACCACCTCATCACGATGCTGCGCAACGTCAAGGAGCACAACCGTCCCGTGCTGGTCCACGTGCTGACGAAGAAGGGAAAGGGATACCCCTTTGCCGAGCTGGAGCCCACGAAGTTCCACGGCATCGGCCCCTTCAACGCCCGCACGGGCGACCTCGCCGCCGACCCGGGCGGCATCCCGAGCTACACGGAGGTCTTCGGCCGGACGATGATCAAACTCGCCCGGGAAAACCCGAAGGTCGTGGCCATCACGGCGGCCATGTGCAGCGGCACCGGGCTCGACGCCTTCGCGAAGGAATTCCCTGAGCGCTTCTTCGACGTGGGGATCGCCGAGCAGCACGGCGTGACCTTCGCTGCGGGGATGGCGACGGAGGGGATCGTCCCCGTCGTGGCCATCTACTCCACCTTCATGCAGCGCGCCTACGACCAGGTGCTGCACGACGTCTGCCTCCAGAGGCTCCCCGTGGTGCTGGCCATGGACCGCGGCGGCATCGCGGGCGACGACGGCGCGACGCACAACGGCGTATTCGACTTCTCGTACCTGCGGGCCATCCCGAACATCGTCGTCATGGCGCCCAGGGACGAAAACGAACTGCAGCACATGCTCAAGACGGCCGTCGAGTGCGGCCGGCCCGCATCGGTGCGATACCCCCGCGGCAGGGGGCTGGGCGTCCCCCTCGACGAAACCCCCGGGACCCTGGAAATCGGCAAGGCCGAGATCCTCCTGGAAGGCGCGGACATGGCCATCTTCGCCATCGGCTACACCGTGCAGCCGGCCCTGGATGCCGCCAGGCGCCTCCGCGAGGACGGGATCGACGCCACCGTCGTCAACTGCCGCTTCGTCAAGCCCCTGGACGGGGAGCTCCTCGCCCGCGTGGCCTTGGCGACGGGCAAAGTCCTCACCGTGGAGGAGAACGTCCTGGCGGGAGGGTTCGGCAGCGCGGTGCTGGAGATGTTCGAGGCGAAGGGCCTGTCCGGCATCGACGTGAAACGCCTGGGCATCCCCGACGAGTTCGTCGAGCACGCCACCCAGGCGGAGATGCGCCGGAAGTACGGGATCGACGCGGAAGGGATCCTCGATGCGGCGCGGAAGCTCGCGGGCCCGGCAAAGCCGGCGCTGCGGGAGGTGCTGGCCAAGTAAAGACGAAGGTAAGATGAGCGGAAGAGCGGGGTCGGAGAAAGCAAGCGGAGCAGAGGGAAATGTTTCGGTTCTTCTTGCTGTTGGTCCTGCCTGATCTTCCGAACCTCCAACCTTTCGATCTTCATTCGATCGGAGCCTGAAGACGAAGGCCGGGCTTTTGCCCTGTTCCTGCCGTCTGCCATCCAATGAAAGAAAAATCCCCCAAAACCAGGCTCGACGTGCTTCTCGTGGACCGGGGCCTCGTTGCGTCCCGGGAACGGGCAAGGGCCCTCATCCTCGCCGGGGCGGTGCTCGTCAACGAGCAGCCCGTCGACAAGGCCGGTGCGCTCGTCGCCGGGGACGCGGATGTCCGGGTCCGCGGCGAGGATCACCCCTACGTGAGCCGCGGCGGCGTGAAGCTCAAGGGGGCCCTGGATGCCTTCGGGATCCGCGTCGACGGGCTCGCGGCCCTCGACGTGGGCGCCTCGACGGGGGGGTTCACGGACTGCCTGCTGCAGGAGGGGGCCCGGAAGGTCTATGCCGTGGACGTGGGCTACGGGCAGATCGCCTGGACGCTGCGCAACGACCCCCGCGTCGTGCTCTTCGAGCGGACCAACATCCGCCATTTCCAGGGCGTGGGAGTCGAGGAGCCCGTCGATCTGGCGACGATCGACACGTCCTTCATCTCGCTGCGTCACGTCGTCCCGCCGACGCTCCGGTTCGTCCGCGAAGGAGGGATCCTCCTGGCCCTCGTCAAGCCGCAGTTCGAGGCGGGAAAAGGCGAGGTGGGCAAAAAGGGGGTCGTCCGCGACCCGGCGGTTCACGGCAGGGTGGTGGAGGACCTCGTGGCGTTCTTCGGGGAACTGGGCCTCACCGTCCGGGGGACCTGCGAGTCGCCCCTCACCGGCCCCGAGGGGAACCGGGAGTTCTTCATTTACGCGATCAAGGAATAGAAGGTAAGAGGGTGAGAGGATAAGAAGGTGAGAAAAAGAGCTTTAATTAATTCCCTCTAAACCCTGGCCCCTGTACCCTGTTTTCTCATGATCAAACGCTTCGTCAAGAACATCGAGATCCGGCTGGCCGAAACGGCGGGCTTCTGCATGGGCGTGCGCCGGGCCGTCGACATGGTCCTCGACCTCGCCCAGCACAAGGGCGATCGGAAGATTTACACCTACGGGCCCCTGATCCACAACCCCCAGACGGTGGAGCTTCTGAGGAAGCGCGGCATCATCCCCGTGCAGGAGATCAACGGGATCGAGGAGGGCACGACCGTCATCATCCGCGCCCACGGCATCTCGCCCCAGGAGCGGGAAACGCTGAAGAAAAAGGGGGTCATGATCGTCGACGCCACGTGCCCGAAGGTGGGGCGCGTCCAGTCGGTGATCAAGAAGCACGCCGCGCAGGACTACCGGATCGTCATCGTGGGAGACGCCGAGCACCCCGAGGTCAACGGCCTGCTGGGATACGCCGCCGGCCGCGGCGTCGTCGTCAGCAAGCTCGAGGATGCGGAGCGACTGCCGGCGATGGAGAAGGCTTGCGTCGTCGCCCAGACCACGCAGAGCCCCGATGACTACCGGGCCATCGTCGAGAAGATCCGGGGCCGCGTCCCCGAGACGGTGGTCTTCGACACGATCTGCGACTCCACGGAGAAACGCCAGGCCGAGATCAAGGAACTCGCCTGCGCCATGGACGCCGTCTTTATCATCGGGGGGCGCAACAGTGCCAACACCCAGCGCCTGGCGCAGATCTCGGAGTCCATGGGCACCCCGACGTTCCACGTCGAGACAGCCGAAGAGATCCGGGGCATGGCGCTCGACCGGTACAACCGGATCGGGATCTCCGCCGGGGCCTCGACGCCGAACTGGATCATCGAGCGCGCCGTCGACACGATCCAGAACGCGCGGCTGGGGGCCGACGCGCGGGGCTGGTTCTTCACGCTGTGGCTCGCCTCCGTGCGAACCGACATCTACTCTTCCCTCGGCGCGGCCTGCCTGGCCCTGGCGGCGCAGTACCTCCAGGGGGTCTCCTTCAGCATCCTGCAGCTTCTCATGGTGTCCTCCTACGTGTTCTCCGTCCACACTCTCAACCGCTTCGTGGACCGGGAGGTCAGGGGTCTGCGGGGGACCTTCCGGGAGGAGGCCTACGCGAAGCACACCCGGGTCTATGTCGTCGCAGCGTTACTGTGCATGCTCCTTTCCCTGGGGCTGGCCTACATGATCGGGTTCGTGCCCTGGCTCATGCTATCCTGTGTCTCCGTCGTGGGGGCCCTGTACAACATGCGCATCTTCCCGAGGGGGTGGCGCTTCCGGAGACTCCGGGACCTGCCGGGCACGAAGAATTTCTTCATGGCCTCCGCCTGGGCCCTCGTCATCGCCGTGATTCCCTACGTGGGCTGGCCGCTCGACATCTCGGCGGACATGATCGTGGCGGCCCTCTTCATCTTCTCGATCGTGTTCGTCCGGTCGTCCCTGTCGGATCTCATCGAGATCCAGAGCGACCGGCTTCTGGGTCGAGAGACCATCCCCGTCGTCATCGGCGAGAACAGGACCCGAAAACTCCTCGATGCGATCTCCCTGTTCCTGGCCCTGCTGCTCGTGCTCTCGTACCCCCTCAAGTGGACGACATCGCTAAGTTTCGCGCTGTTTCCCTGCGTATATTACATGTGGATTTGTTTCGAGCTTTGTGATAGAAAAACGGCGCTTTCGGCGGCCGTGATCAACGGACTGCTGGAAAGCAATTATGTTCTCGCGGGGTTATGCACGGTCGGCTGGCTTGTGGCGCTGCGGCTGCTCGCGTGAGGACAGGGGGAACCTTGAGAAGAAATTCCGCAGCGGCCCTGGTGGCCGTGGCCGTCTTGACTGCCTGGGTCCTGGCCGGTTGCGAGGGGTTGCGGTTCGTCCAGACGGCCGAGGAGGCGAAGGACTTCCACCCGAAAAGCATCGGGGTGCTGCCCGCCGATGTGGGAATCTACAAGGATGCCCAGGGGAAGGTCGACGGCATCATCACCGAGGTCCTGGTCGGCACGAAGTGGTACACCACGGTGATCGGCGGCGAGGAGATCCGCAAGCGGATCGAGGCGAACGAGGTTCTCCGAAAGTCCGTCGACATTTATCTCGCGAAGCTTCGGGAGTTGAACTTCTCTGACCCGGAACTCTGCAAGGTGATCGCCGAGTTCTGCGGGATCGAGGCCATCCTCATCCCCACCGTGGACGTGTGGGAGTACACCATGCTCGCCGGCGACAAGATCGCCCGGGTGGGCATTTCCATGCGGCTCGTGGACACGAGGTCGGGAAAGACCATGTGGAAGGCCGGGCACCAGGTCACGGAAGAGTACCGGTTCCTGAAGCCGGAGCTGACCGGCATGGGGCGCTCCATGGTCCGCAAGATGGTGGACCGGATGCCGCACTAGGGGCATAGCCCCTAGGTATAGGGTATCGGGGGAGAACGGGCGGAACAAATAGACACGGATCTGTTTGTGATTATATTAACATGAAAAAGACGTGCTCCGGGTATCCCCGGGACCCCAGACCCGGGGCCCTGAACCCGGCACGATGTCGGGAGTGTCATGATGAAAGATAAAGTCCAGGCTGCGCTCGAACAGGTCCGGCCCAGCCTCCAGCGTGACGGGGGGGATGTGGAACTTGTGGATGTGACCGAGGACGGGATCGTGAAGGTGAAACTCACGGGCCGCTGCCACGGCTGCCCCATGTCCCAGATGACCCTGAAGATGGGCATCGAGCGGTTGCTGAAAATGAACGTCCCGGAGGTGAAGGCCGTCGAGTCCGTGTAGGACGGAGGCCCGCAACCCGGCAAGCGAATAGTAAAATTCCCCGCACCAAAGTGCCGGGAATGAAGAACCGTAAGGAAACGGGTTTATCTGTTATTCTGCTCGCAACCCCCGCAGCAAGCCGCGGGGAATGCGAGCGCAATCGTATTTACACGAAGGAGTTTCTGGAAATGGCCTACGTCATCAGCGATGAGTGCATCGCCTGCGGGAGCTGCGAGGAAGAGTGCCCCGTCGAGGCGATCAGCGAGGGCGACGAGAAGTACGTCATCGATCCGAACCTCTGCACCAACTGCGGGGCCTGCGCGGATGTCTGCCCCGTCGAGGCGATCAGCCCCGGCGAAGAGGAATAGTCCCGCCGCTCCGGCCTTTGTGAGACGAGGGGAAAGGCACCCGCTCCCCTCTTTCTTTTTTGTGGCCGCAACCCCGGCGGGAAGGAGAACCCGGTTCGTCCTGGGAGGATAGCCGATCGGTCATGGCGGGGAGGTTCATCACCTTTGAGGGCGTCGAAGGGTCCGGAAAGACGACCCAGATCCGGCTCGCGGGGGAATTCCTGCGTGAAAGGGGCCTCGCGGTCGTCATGACCCAGGAGCCCGGCGGCACGCCGCTGGGGGACCGGATCCGCGAGCTCCTGCTCAACCGCGGGGGGTTCGACATCTCGGGCGAGGCCGAGGTGTTTCTCTTCGCCGCAGCCCGCGCCCAGCACACCGGCACCGTGATCCGTCCCGGCCTGGAGGCGGGCAAGATCGTCCTCTGCGACCGATATTCCGACGCCACGATCGCCTACCAGGCCTACGGGCGGGGACTGCCCATGGAGCCCGTGCGCGAAATCTGCCGCATCGCCTCGGGGGGGCTTACGCCGCAGCTCACCCTCCTGTTCGATCTGCCCGTCGAGGAGGGCCTCGAAAGGGCCTTCCAGAGAATCGCCGGCCGCGAGGGCAGTCTCCGCGAGGACCGCTTCGAGCAGGAGCACCTCGATTTTCACCGGCGCATCCGCGAGGGCTACCTCGCCATCGCCCGGCAGGAGCCGGGCCGGGTCAAGGTTCTCGACGCCTCGAAGGGAATCGAGCCCACACGGCAGGCAGTCCAATCCGCTCTCTCGGCGTTCCTGGGAGTGTGACCCATGTCGTTTGCGAACCTCTACGGCCAGAATGGACCCATCGACGTCCTGAAACGCGCCGTCGAGAAGCGGCGCGTGCCCCACGCCTTTCTCTTCTACGGGGCCGAGGGCATCGGCAAGCGAACGGCGGCGCTCGTCCTGGCCAAGGCCTTGAACTGCGAAACGGGGGGCGCCGACGCCTGCGACGCCTGCCCCTCCTGCCGCAAGATCGACGGGGGCAACCACCCCGATCTCATCGTGATCGAGCCCGAAGGGCAATTCATCAAGGTGGCCGACATCAAGGAACTGCAGGAGCGGATGCGCTTTCGCCCCCTCGAGGGGGCCCGGCGCGTCGTGATCATCGACGATGCCGAGCGCATGAACGCCACGTCGGCCAACTCCCTGCTCAAGACCCTCGAGGAGCCGTCGGCCGTCAACGTTTTCATCCTCGTCTCCTCGCGCCCGCATTTGCTGCCCATGACGATCCTGTCGCGCTGCCACCGCCTGCGCTTCAACCCCGTGCCGCGGGACGTGATCATCTCCTTCCTGGAGCGGGAGCACGGCCTCGCACCCGACAAAGCCCTGATCCTGGCCTCGTCGTCCGGGGGGAGCATCGGCCGGGCCCTCAGCCTGAACCGGGACGACTACATCGCCCTGCGGGACGGCATCCTGGACCGGGTCGCGCGGGGAAGCTTGGACCCCATGGCATGCCTTGCCCTGGCCGGGCGCCTGACCGGGCAGAAGGAGGAGATCCTCGAGGCCCTCGACATCCTGAAATCCTGGTACCGGGACCTGCTCGTCTTCCGGGAAACGGGCGGTGCCGGGACGCTCGTTCACCACGACCGGGCCGGCGACATCGGCCGCCTCGCGCCCGCGATGAGCGGGGAGTCGCTCCTGTGGGCCGTCCGGGCGATCCGCAAGGCCGCCGAGGCCATCGAGCGCAACGCGAATAAACCATTGACTTTGGAGACGATGGTCTTTACATTGTTTGCCGACAAGTCCAATTTCGTTGAGGATTCTCGCCGCGGCCCATGCGCCGCAGGGCCGGGAAGGTGATTTCGACGTGAGACATATCGTAGGCGTCCGGGCGGAGAAGGAGGGACGGGTCCTCAACTTCCAGACACCGGATGAGACCCTGAAAAAGAACGACACGGTCATCGTCAACGCGGAGAATGGGCTCAGCGTGGGGGTGGTGGCGACGGAGAGCAGGGCCATCCCCCTGCACCTGCTGCCGACGGACATCCGGAACATCGTCCGCAAGTGCACCGACGAGGATCTGCGCACGCTCGAGCAAAACCGCAGACTCGAGCGTGACGCGCGGGCGTTCTGCTTCGGCCGCATCCGCGAGCGGGGTCTCCCCATGAAGCTCATCGGCGTGGAGTGCCTCTTCGACCGCAGCAAGCTCATCTTCTTCTTCACCGCCGAGAACCGCGTGGATTTCCGCGAGCTGGTGAAGGATCTCGTCCAGAAGTTCAAGACGCGGATCGAACTGAGGCAGATCGGGGCCCGCAACGAATCCCGGATCTTCGGCGGGCTCGGGGTCTGCGGCCAGAAGATCTGCTGCACCAGTTTCCTTTACAACCTCGACCGCGTGTCCGTGAAGATGGCCAAGGAGCAGAACATGCCGCTCAACCCGGAGAAGATATCGGGGTTGTGCGGCCGCTTGATGTGCTGCCTGGCCTTCGAGTACGACTCGTACCTGGACATGAAGCGCGGGATGCCCAAGTGCGGCAAGCGCGTCGGGATCGCCCAGGGGGGATCGGGCAAGGTGATCCGCCAGAACATCCTCAAGGGAACCCTGGCCGTCTACACCGAGGAGGGCAAGGAAGTCGAGGTCGAGATCAAGGACCTCAGAGATCCCCAGCCCCTGCCGGCCCAGCCGGCCGACGGGCCCCCTCCCAGGGGCCCGAGAAACGGGGGAAGGGGGCAGCGCTGAGCTCCCCCGCCTCGATCCGCCGCGCCCCGGCCCGGGGCGCGTCCCGACCACCGATTCCAACTCGAGCGACGACTGCACCCTGATTCCCCTTCGCGGGGATCGGGCGGGGGGAAAGAAAGGAGACTCAAGCCGTGTCCGAGAACGTCTTTTACGTCACGACGCCGATCTACTACGTCAACGCCTCGCCCCACATCGGGCATGCCTACACGACGATCGTGGGCGACGTCATGGCCCGCTTCTACCGCATGTCGGGCTACGACGTCTTCTTCATGACGGGCACCGACGAGCACGGCGACAAGATCGCCGAGGCGGCCCGGAAGAACAACGAGACACCCAAGGCCTTTACCGATCGCATCAGCGCCCAGTTCCGCAATCTCTGGCCCCAGCTGGCCGTCACCAACGACTACTTCATCCGGACGACCGACGCCAACCACGTGCGGACGGTCCAGTACATCCTGCAGAAGGTCTACGACGCGGGCGACATCTACTTCGGCGAGTACGGAGGCCACTACTGCGTGGGCTGCGAGCGCTTCTACACGGAGACGGAACTCGTCGACGGGAAATGTCCCGACCACCAGACGGTTCCTGAGTTCCGCAAGGAGAGCAACTACTTCTTCAAGATGAGCAAGTACCAGCAGTGGCTCATCCGGTACATCCACGACAACCCCGACTTCATCCGGCCCGAGCGGTACCGCAACGAGGTTCTCGCCTTCCTGCAGCAGCCCCTGGAGGACCTCTGCATCTCGCGGCCCAAGACGCGCCTGACCTGGGGTATCGAGATCCCCTGGGACAAGGACTACGTGACCTACGTCTGGTTCGACGCGCTCATCAACTACGTGACGGGCATCGGCTACCCCGACGGCAAGGACTTCAAGAAGTACTGGGCCGCCAGCGAGCACCTCATCGCCAAGGACATCGTCAAGCCCCACGGCATTTACTGGCCCACGATGCTCAAATCCGCCGGGATCGGCCCCTACAGGAACCTCAACGTCCACGGCTACTGGAACGTGGACGCCAGCAAGATGTCCAAGAGCCTGGGCAACGTGGTCCGGCCGCTCGATCTCAAGGACAAGTACGGCCTCGACGCCTTCCGGTACTTCCTGCTTCGCGACATGGTCTTCGGGCTCGACTCGAGCTTCAGCGAGGAGGCCCTCGTCCAGCGGATCAACTCGGATCTGGCCAACGACCTGGGGAACCTCGTAAGCCGCGTCGTCGCCATGGACGTGAAGTACTTCAAGGGAAAGGTCCCCGCGCCCGCGACCGCCGAGGAGGCGGACCGGAAGCTGACCGAGTCAGCGGCCAAGACCCTGGCCGAGGTGGAGCAGTTCTTCCGGGAGCTGACCTTCCACAAGGTTCTCATCTCCGTCTGGGAGTTCATCAACGTCGCCAACAAGTACATCGTCGAGAACGAGCCCTGGACGCTCGCCAAGGATCCCGCGAACAGCGGACGCCTCGGGACGGTCATCTACAACCTGATGGAGTCCCTGCGGCTGACGGCCTACTTCGTCTATCCCTTCATGCCCGACACGGCCCGCAAGATCCTCGACCAGATCGGTCTTGTGGAGGTGAAGGAGTTCCGCTTCGATGACATCCGCAGTTGGGGCGGGATAAAGCCCGGCCTCACGGTCACGCGCGGCGAGGCCCTCTTCCCGAGGGTGGAGTACAAGAAGGAGGAAGAGGCGCCGGCGAAAAAATTCGAGATGCTCCCCGAAATCACCTGGGACGACTTCGGGAAGATCGACCTGCGCGTGGCGAAGGTCCTCGAAGCCGAGGCCGTGCCCAAGTCCGCGAAGCTCATGAAACTCAAGATCGACTGCGGCGAGGTGCGCACCATCGTGGCGGGCATCCTGCAGAACTACAAGCCCGAGGAGATGGTGGGGCGCAGCATCGTCGTCGTCGTGAACCTAAAGCCCACGAAGCTCATGGGCGTCGAGAGCCGCGGGATGCTGCTGGCCACCGACACCGAGGACGGCGGCCTGGCCCTCGTGGGGTTCGACAAGGACGCGGCACCGGGGGCGAAGGTGAGATAAAGACAGGGTTCAGGGTCAAGGGGTCAGGGTCCAGGCGAGGATGGCTCAAAGAAGGCCCGGGGTGTCTGCCCCGGGCCTTCTTTTATGTATCCCGTTTCTGCGATACGAGCTTGATGGCGATCCAGGGAAGCAGGAAAAAGAGGACGATCGCGATCTTGGTGGCCGCCATGACGGCGTAGTGAATCGCATCGAAGGTTTCTCTCGGGATCTGGAACCATCTCGAGTGAACCTGGTAGATGCCGTCGCCCGCGAAGACGAACATCGCGAACCATACCATCAGCAGCCCCATCCCGCCCAGGAAACAGCGGACGAGGATCCCCGCGACCCCGTCCAGATTCTTCTGAAAGTCCGCTTGAGAGCTGTTCATGCTCATGACGTCCTCCCCGTTTATTCTCTTATCATTATGGACCCCCGCGCAATCGGCGTCCACTGCATTCGCGGCAGCCTTGAGCGCACTGTGGCGGAAGACGCTTCAACCGGGCTGCATCTCGGTCCCGGCGTGATTGTTGCATTGTTTCCCGGTCACACACCCATGAGGAAGTGACCATGACCCTTTCATGCCGCCTGTTTGCCGTTGCGATTTCCATGGGACTGATCCTGGGCTGTGGTTCCGGCAGCCCGGCCCCTAAAGCTCAAAATGCTGCATCGGGCCGTGCCGAAACGAAGGTCGTCGAAGGCGCCTCGGCCGTCGGCTATAACGGCAGCCAAATGCGCAAGAAGATAGACAGAGTCATCGATCGGACCGAGGAACGGAGCCGGGAGATCGACAGGGGCGCCGCCGGCGCTCAACCGAAGTAGAGGCATCCCCTTCGCGGGCCGCGCTGCTGCCCGCCCGCGGCCTGTGATCCGTTTGAAAGCAGCCATCCCCCTCTTCAGTTTCCCCCGAATCGAGCCGATAGGTCTTTTGTCCGTCCGGCCGGGTAAGCCGGGCGGGCATCTTTTCGTTTCAGGAGTGTCCCATGGGGATTGAAGTCAACGTGACCCGCGAATTCGTCATCAACGGGAAGCCGTACCGCTCCCTCGAGGAGGTTCCCCCGGAGTTTCGTGGCGTCCTCCGCGGGGCGCTGGCCTCGCAGCACGGGGATTCGAATGCAGGGGGCGGCGGGGGAATCGTCGTGAACGGCAAGAGCTATGACGATGTCCGCTCCATGCCCAACGATGTGCGGGAGATGTACGCGGTGGCGATGCAGTGTATCGGCTCTGGCAAAGGGGCGCCTGCCGGGAAACCCGCGGCCGGCCAGCAGCCGATCGTGCCGCAGGGCTCGTCATCCCGCTGGCTCATGCTGGGCGGCCTCCTGCTGTGCCTGCTCGCCAGCCTGATCCTTCTCCTTCTCCCCCGCTAGCAACGTAAGGCATCCAAACGAAGAGGTCCGGAGCATTTGCCCCGGACCTCTTTTTTCTTTCTTTCCTGAACCCTGTACCCTGTACCCTGTACCCTGGCTTCGCCCTCACTCCCCTTCGTCGAAGGCCTCGGCCTTCTTCTCGCCCTTCACGGGCCCCTTCCCCGTGAGGCTTGCGGGGGCCGGGACGGGCACGTCGACGGGCTTGATGAATTTTGCCGTCACGTCCCGCGTGCGGAGGACGGCAAGCTTGTCGAAGAGGAAGAAGAACTTGTCCTCCAGCTCCTTGCCGATCCCCCTGAGGACGTCGGGCGTGAGGTTCCACATGTCCTTCTTGAAGGGGCCGAACCCCTTCTTGCGCGTCTTGTAGATGAACTGCTCGTCCGTGTCCTTGGCGCCTTTCTCGGCGATCAGGTCCTTCCGGATGTAGTCGTAGATTTTCTCCCGCAGCGCAGCCGGGAAAACCGTGCTGTCGTAGATCATGTTCTGGAAGGCCGTGGCGAGGTGGACCTCGGCGGTCCCCCGCTTCGGGAAGTTGTCGAAGGCCTCGTCGGGCAGGGTCGAGGCCCCGTGCTGGACGGCGCCCGACATGCCGAACTCCTTCCGGGCTGCCTCGGAGAGGGTTTGCAGGGTGTCGAAGTCGAGCTTCACCTTGGCGATGCTGCCGTCGGGCAGCACGACGCCTCCGTGGGAGGTCCCCGTCTGGACGCTGATCTTGCTGATCCCCTTGAGACCCTTGCCGCGCTTTTCCAGTTCCTTGAGGTAGCCGTCCATGAAAGCCCGCAGCTCGCCGACGGTGCTGTTCTTGCTGCCCACCTCCCCGATCTCGCCGCCCACGGAGACCTCCACGCCCCTGGGCTGGATTGCGCGGATGAAGGCCGTGATGTCGGCGGCGATTGTGAAGTTGTTGCGCTGCTGCTCCGCCTCGGTGGGCTTGCTCAGATCCACGACGGTGGAGGAGTCGATGTCGATGTTGTAGAAGCCCGCCTCGACGGCCTCGCGGACGAGTTCCTTCACGGAATCGATTTCCTTCTGCGGTTCGGTCGCGAATTTCTTCACGCCGATCTGGAAGTGATCGCCCTGCAGGAACAGGGGCCCCCGCCAGCCCGTCTTGATCGCCGCGGCCGTGATGGCGCAGGCATACTCGGCGGGGCGCTGCTCGGTGTAGCCGATCTCGGAGCGGGCGATCTCGAAGATGATGGGCCCCACGTTGCCCTTGAGGCCCGCCCGAAAGATGGCCTGCGCCGTTTCGTAGGTCAGTCCGCGGATGTTGATGGCCGGCACGGTGAAGCCCTTTGCGTCGCCCCGGCCCATGGCCTCGTAGAGCGACTGGATGGACGAGGGAAGCACGCCCAGCGTGACGCCCGCGCGCCTGATGAGCCAGCGGGCGGCCTGCTTCACCCCCGCGTCTCCCGACAGGACGGCCGAGTAGACCAGGTGGTCGACAAGCGAGCCGCGCAGCTTCTTCTCGTCGAGGACCCGCACGTTGTCGCCCTCGATCTTGAGAATGCCGTCGATTGCCTTCTTGAGCTGGTCGGTGCTGCTGAAGATCATGGTTCCCCCCGCGTTGGGTCGTTCAGGTCAGGAACTCCCGCGCCTTTTCCACCTCGTAGCGGCTCCCGATGTAGATCGGCGCCCGGTGGTCGAGGCCGTCGGGCTTGATGGCCAGGATGTCCTGCTTTCCGTCCGTCGCCATGCCCCCTGCCTGCTCGGTCAGGAAGGCCATGGGCTGCAGTTCGAAGATCAGGCGGAGCTTGCCCTTGGGGTCTTTCTTCGTGCCGGGGTAGGTGAAGACCCCGCCCCGCTTGATGAGGATCTGGTTGATGTCGGGGACGAAGCCGCCGCTGTAGCGCAGCTTGTAGCCCTCGCCCTCGAGGGTCTCGACGAACTTCAGGTGCCCGGAGAACCAGTCCTTCCGAAGGCCCCCCAGGCTGTAGATGGAGCCCTTCTCGTCGAGGGTGATGTTCTCCTCGGACAGGACGTACTCCCCCTCGCGGTTGAGGACGAACTCGTGGGTTCCCTTGCCGGCCGAGTAGACCATCGTGATGAGGGGCCCGTAGGTGATGTACATGGCGCCGACCATGGTCTTGCGGCCCTCTGCGGCCAGCGGCGAGTCCCTGTGGATGCCGATGATCGTCCCGATCGCGAGGTTCGTGTCCACGAGCGACGAGCCGTCGAGGGGGTCGGCCGTGACGTGGTACTTGCTGGAGGGGGCCTCGTAGGGCACGATGCGGTCCAGCTCCTCGGAGCAGTAGGTTTTCACGAACCCCGAGTATTGCAGCTGGTTCTGCAGGATGATGTCCGCGCTCTTGTCGAGGGCGAGCTGCTCGTCGCCGTGAATGTTGCGCAGCCCCGCCAGCTTGCGGTTCGATTCGTGGATCTTCGCCGAGATGTATTTCCCCGTGATGGCGATCTGCCAGATGAGCCGCCGAAGCTCCATCTCGATGCCCGCCATCCACATGTGGCGGCGCAGATCGACGATGAACTTCGTGTAGTCCGAGATGTTTCGGGAGTTGTTTTCCATCCATCGATCCCCTGGTTCAAATCTTTAAGATGGTAAACAATTCGATGCCTTTTTGACAAGGAAATTCTGCCCCCCGGGACCGCCGTTTCCGGCCCGGTGGATTTGTGATATAGAATGCGCGAGGCACGACATCATGGCTCTTTCGGAATTCACCCTCCGGCTGGTCGACACGAGGCTCGGAGAGTACTGTGCGGGGCGGGTCCACGAGGCGCTTGCCCATCGGGTACGCCTGGGGGTTGCCGTCGAGGGCGACTGCGTGACGCTCTTCGAGGAGCGCCGGGGCCTGCTGGACCCCGGGAAGTGGGTCCGCCTGGACATGGCCCGGTTCCGGTTTGACCCGGGGACGAAAAAATGGAAACTCTACTACTCCGACGCCGACTCGGCGTGGCATGCCTACTACCTCAAGCCCCGGACGGATTTCGAGGGGCTGCTGAGAGAAGTCGATGAAGACCCTGTCCGTGTCTTCTGGTGGGGCCGGGGATAGACACCCGTTTCCACCCGGAGAGCCATTCATCACGGTCGACGACGTGACGGTGCGCGTTCGCGACCGGTTCATCCTGCCCGGCACGACCTGGGAGATCCGAACAGGCGAGAGCTGGGCCATCCTGGGGCCCAACGGGGCGGGCAAGACGTCGCTGGCCCGCGTTCTGACGGACGACGTCCCGACGGCCCGGGGAAGGGTCGTGCGCCACCATCGGGATGCCGCCCGCGAGCGGATCGGCTGGGTGTCGCCGGAGCTGCAGGAGTGGCTCCTCGGGATCGAGGAGAACCGCGTCGAGGAGGGCGGCTGTGCAGGCAGGGACGGCACCCCCGAGACGGCGCGGGAGACCATCCTCTCGGGCCTCCCCGCGTGCAGGGGCGGCAGTCGTTGCTACGGACGGCTGGTCCGGCGGCTGGGGATCGACTACCTCCAGGACCGGCCCGTGCGGCGCCTCTCGACGGGGGAGATGCGCAAGGTGCTCATCGCGCGGGCCCTGATGAAGGCCCCGCGGCTTCTCGTTCTCGATGAGCCCTTCGGAGGCATCGATGCCGCTTCGCGCGGCGAGTTGACGGGCCTCTTCGAAGAGCTGATGGCCGAGGGGGTCCAACTTGTTCTCGTCACCCACCGCGTTGAAGAGATCCCTGCGGGCATCGAGCGCGTCTTTTGCGTGAAGGACGGCCGCGTCGTCCTCCAGGGCGGGCGCGAGGATGTTCTCGCCGGCTGGGCGCGGATCGGTGCCGACGACGAGGCATCTCCTCCCGAGCCGCCCCGAAGGGCGGCGCCGGAAGAAGCGGCGCCCGAAATCCTCCTGGAGATGAAGGGGGTCCGCGTGGCATACGGGGCGGTGACCCTGATCGACGGACTGGACTGGACGGTCCGCCGCGGGGAGAACTGGGCGGTGCTGGGGCCCAACGGCGCGGGCAAGACCACCCTGCTGAACCTGATCACCGGCGACAATCTCCAGGGGTACGCCAACGAGATCCGGCTCTTCGGCCGGCTCAAGGGCACCGGTGAGACGGTGTGGGACATCCGGCAGAACATCGGCGTCGTTTCCTCGGAGCTGCAGGAACGCTACCGCCGGGGGATCCAGGCCCGGGACGTGGTGGCCTCGGGGCTCTTCGACTCCGTCGGCCTCTTCCGCCGCCTCACCCCCGAGGCCCGGGACAGGGTGGAGGAGTGGATGGACCTGCTGGGTATCCTGCCCATGGCGGAGCGGGCCTTCGACGGCCTCTCCTACGGGGAGCGGAGGATGGCGCTCATCGCGCGGGCCATGGTCAAATCGCCCCTTCTGCTGATCCTGGACGAGCCGTGCCAGGGGCTGGATGCGGCCAACCGCAGGAAGATGCTGAAGCTGATCGACCGCATCGGCGGCGCCACGGGCACGCGGATCCTCTACGTGAGCCACTACGAGGACGAGATGCCGAGTTGCATCAACCGCATCCTGCGGCTCGAGAGACCGAAACCGGGGGCGGGAAGACCGTGCTGATCGAGGAACGGAAGGTGTGGCCCTGCGTCGGGTGCGGCTTCTGCTGCATGAACCAGCGGTGCACCTTCGGGGTGGCCCGGCACCCCGGGGCGCAGAGCGGGCTGTGCCCGGAGCTCGAATGGACGGGCCGGCGCTACGTCTGCCGCCTCATGATGCCGTCGAGCGACATCGCCGACTTCGTGAAGCGGGAGCTCCGCTCGGGCGATGGCTGCGTGGCCTTCGAAAACCCCTGGCGAAAGGACGTCCGGCGCAGGACGCCCGAGGAGGCGGAAACCGCAGGCAAAAAGAAGTGACCTGCAGTGTCCGAGCCCTTTTCCTGCTTCTTCCCTGGACCCCTGCCCCGCCCTGCCTACATCTTGAAGTGGGCCAGCAGGTAGGACTGCAGGTTGGCCTTCTGGTTGCGGATGCCGAGTTTCTTCCGGATGTTGTTCCGGTAGAAGTCGACCGTGCCCTTCGAGAGCTTCATCAGGCCGGCGATCTCCTTGGAACGCATGCCCTGCATGATGCAGTTGGCGATCTGGACCTCCGTCTGGGTGAGGCTTGCCGACTGCGCCGAGAGCTGCTGCGAGAAGGGGGACACGATCTCCTTGAGGTTGGCTTCGAGCACCCCGAGCATGGCGGTTGCGTGGCGGTTGACCGGCGTCGACTTCAGCTTCTCCAGGGCGGGCATCACCAGCTTGTTGATGTTGGCGATGACCCGCTCCTCGAGCAGGAGCCGGTCCTGGTCCCGCTGCTCCAGCAGGGTCCGCAGGGTGGTGTTGAGATCCTCGAGCTTCCGCGACCGGAGCTCCAGCTCGCTCTCGCGCAGCCGGAGGGTTTCCTCGGCCTGCGTCCGCTTCTCGATGTCGAGGCTCAGGGCCTCGTTGACCCGCGCAAGCTCCGCCGTTCGCTCCCGAACCCGCTCCTCCAGTTCGCCGTAGGCCTTTCGGAGCTCCTCCTCCATCCGCTTGCGGTCCGTGATGTCCTCGACGAACCCCTCATAGTACAGGGTGCGGCCCTGCGCGTCGTGGACGACGCGGACATTGTTGAAGACCCACCCCGTGCTGCCGTCCCTGCGGCGGATCGCGATCTCGAAGCTGCCGTGTCCCCGTTCCTCGACGATCCGCACGCACTCCCTGCGCACCTCGGGGTCGGTGTAGAGCTGCCGTCCGATGTCGTTGACGGCCGTCTTGAGCTCCTCCGGCGAATCGTAGCCGAAGATCCGGGCGAAGGCGGGGTTGACGTCCATATAGCGCCCCTCGGGGACGCTGCGGTAGATCCCCTCGACGGCGTTCTCGAAGATGTCCCTGTATTTCGACTGGGCCAGGGCCAGCGCCTCCATGGCCAGCTTGCGGCGCGTGATGTTGCGGGAGATCGTCCGGTAGCCCCGGAGCCCCCCGTCCTCGCCGAAGAACGGCGTCCCGGAGGTTTCCACGATGACCGCGGCCCCGTTCTTGTGAATCAGGGTGTGCTCCAGGTAATCGAAGGATTCGCATCGGGCGGCCTTCTCGCGGAAGATCCGTTCCACCCTCTCCGCTTCGGACGGCGCCATGAAGTCGAAGGGTCTCTTGCCGATCACCTCGTGGGGCCCGTACCCGATGAAGTCGAAGACCTTCGGGCTAGCATACGTGCAGCAGCCCGACGCGTCGGCCTCGGCGATGTACTCGTCGATGGACTCGATGAGGTTCCGGTACTGCTGTTCGCTGCCGCGCAGCGCCTCCTCGGTCCGCTTCAGATGCGTGATGTCTCGGCTGGCCGCGCAGTAGCCGGCGAGCCTCCCGTCCGGATCGAAGAGGGGGGAGGCGTTGGTTTCCAGCGTCACGGCGGAGCCGTCCGGGCGGATGACGACATTCCGGAAGCCCCGGATCGGCTCCCCTTCCTTTGCCTTCTCCTCGAAGAGACGCTTCATGCGCGACGACTGTTTCGGCTCCATGAAGTCGAAGGGCGTCTTCCCGATCACCTCCGCAGCTTTGTACCCTGTAATGGAGAGGATTCGAGGGCTTGCGTAGAGGATGACCCCCTTGGGCGTCACCTCCGTGATGAAATCGTCTGCCGTTTCCACCAGGGTGCGGTAACGTTTTTCGCTGGCCTGCAGTGCCGACTCGATCCGCTTGCGCTCCGTGAAGTCGGTGAAGAAGGCCACCGAAAGGGTCTCGTCGCCAAAGGGGACCCCCGCGATTTCGGTGAAGACGGGAAAGGTCGTGCCGTCCTTGCGCAGCCCCATGAACTCGTACTGGTTGGGGATTGCTTCCCCTTTCTTGCGCTTGTTGATGTACAGGTTCAGCTGCCAGCGGTGATCGGGTGCGACCCGGTTGAGCCGTGAGGTGCCGATGAACTCCTCCGCGCTGTCGTAGCCGAACATCTTCACGCAGGCGTCATTGGCATAGACGGTGATCCCGTCCCGGGCAATGGAGATGCCCATGGGCGATGAGTCCACCATGGCACGGAACCAGGCATTGTCAGCCAGCAGCGCGGCGATCAGGTTCTTTGCCGGCGAGGCGTCATCGCCCGGCTTTTTCGTCCCTTCGGCGGTTTTGTCCATGTGTTGAATCCTCTCCCTCCTGAGCGGCAGGGGGCAATGTGATCACGCCAGGTGAATTCCCCGACGTTTGCTTCGATGTTGTCATTCCCTCGCGAGAGGGAATCCATCATCGATGCCCGTTTTCACGGGCATAACATTCTTCGTTGCCCCGCAGCTTGCCATGGGGTCATTCATGGGTCTCGTTGGTGAAAAAGGGGAAGAAAAACGAGCGGATGGGAAAATAGTACAACCGGCCGGCACTGTCAAGGATAAATATAGGTAAATGATCAATGATTTATCTATATTTTATCTATATTGCCCTTTAGGAAAGTCCTGTCATGATCGATTTTAGATTTTCATGTCCGACAGTCTGCAAGGGGTGAAGCTGGGGCAGTGTATTCATCCGGATGCGGCTTCTGTGTCATATCACTACCTCCTTTGGATGGGGGGATCGGGCCAGGTCACCGATCCCCCTTTCTGCATCGGGCCGCTGATGTCGCACCCCGGCCTGTCACTTCGCCAGAAACCCCCCGTCGTTGACGAGCACGTGCCCCGTCATGTAGGCCGAGGCATCCGAGGCCAGGAAGACGACAACGCCCTTCATGTCGTCCACATCCCCGAATCGCCTCATGGGGACCAGTTCCATGGCCTTGTCATGGGACTCCTTGAAATCGGGCGTCTCGATGTAGGCCATCATGTCGGTGCGGAAGAAACCGGGCGCAATGGCGTTCACCCGGATCTTGAAAGGGGCGAGCTTGACGGCGAGGTTCATCGTGAGGGCGTTGATCGCCGCCTTCGTCGAGTTGTAGGGGACGGCCGGGTGCAGGTACTCGTCGGAGCCCCGGAAGCCCATGATCGAGGAGATGTTGATGATGTTGCCGCCGCCCTGCGCCTTCATGACTGCGGCCACCTTCTGGGTCAGGATCCAAACGCCGCGGACGTTGATGCTGAACATCTGGTCCCAGCGCTCCAGGGGGAACTTCAGCGTCGGGGCGCCCCACGTGGCCCCGGCATTGTTCACCAGGATGTCGATGCGGCCGAATGCACTGAGGGCCGCCTTCACGAGGGCGTCGATGTCCTCTTCCCTGGCGACGTCGCAGGCCACGGGCAGGACCTCCACGCCGCAGGCCTGCCGAATCTCGGCGGCTGCGGCTTCCAGGTTCTTCATCTTGCGCGAGGCGATGACGAGGTTCGCCCCCGCCTCGGCCAGCCCCGTGGCGATGAACTTGCCGATTCCCCGGCCCCCGCCCGTGACCAGGGCCACCTTGCCGTCGAGCCTGAACAGGTCCGCTGTCTTCATAATCCCGCCTTTCATGTAAGAAACTGGAATAGTGGAGTGATGGAATCCTGGGCAAAGAAAACACCCGAAACACCGACCCCGTTCATGCCACAAACTGCGGGATGTGGCAAGGGCGGCCGGCAGAAAAAAGGCGCAGCGGGGTTTCGCTGTGCCTTTGTCGCCTGCACGAATCGGGTTGTGGGCCGTTATTTCTTCAGGGCCTTGAGGATTTTCCTGTCGTCGGCCGTCTTGAACACGACGGTCATTTTGCCCCGCGTGGGGCTCCCGTAGACGTAGTTGATGTCCACGTCGGCCTCGGAGACCTTCTTGGCCACCCTCTGCAGCTGCCCCGGCTTGTTGGGCAGCTCCACGGCGATGATCTCCTCCACCTTCACCTCGGCGCCCATCTGCGTGAGGATCTTCTTCGCCTTGGCGTTGTTGTCCGTCACGATCATGAAGACGCCCTCCGGGCCGCGCCCGTAAGCGCAGAGGGCTTCGATGTTGATCTTCCCGTTGGCCAGGAACGTGGTGACCTCGGACAGCAGTCCCACCCGGTTGGGCACGACGAAGGTCAGTTGTTTGAGCTTCAGGATCTTGAGCATCTCCGAGCCCTCCTGTTTTTCCCCCCTACATACGTTTCTCGCCCGTGAATTTCAAGAGTTTATTCTCCGTCGGTTCCGCGGGCTCGATCCCGAGACCGCGGGCGATCTTCGCGAGCATGGCTTTTTCCTGTTCCCGGTAGGAGCCGTCGGCAAGGGCGATGCGCCGGGCCATGGCCAGGGCCTCGTCGCGGTCGTGCTCGCCGGGGATGAGTCCGCGGAGCGCCTCGAGCGCCCGTTCCTCGTCGGCTTGCAGGATGCAGTACTGCTCCTTCACCATGCGGCGGAAGACGGCGGGGCGGATCTTCCGGAGGACCTTGTGGGTATTGGCGATCTCCGCGGCCACGGCGTAGTGACGGCGGCCGATGACGCCGCCCACCCGGGCCATGGCGATCATGGCCCGGACGAGGCCTTCGGCGAGGCCTCCCTTCCCTGCGTCCTCGACCCATCTCTGCCGGAGCCACGTCTCGTAGTCCTCCCAGGACATTTCGGCCTCTTTCTCCCCGGTGAGGGCCTTGAGCGTGCCCGCCGCAATGGAGGAGTAATGGAGAGCCTCATGGCCGTAGACCGCGCGGAAGAGGGCCTCCTGGCTGCGGTCGCGGCAGTCGCGGTAGTAGTCGAGCCAATCCTCGATGAAGCCCGACAGGGCTTTCTCGCAGGCGCTGAAGGGGTTGCCCTCCCGCGCCGGCTTGCGGTGGGCCCGGGCCTGGGCCGCCGCCGCGTCCAGGTGGCGCAGCGCCGGGTTCATATCCGAGATCGTGTAGCGCTGGGCCCGCAGGGGGTGGAGCCAGCGCATCATTTCCGCCGAGAGCTCCGTCGTCGCGGCCTTCACCCAGGGGCTCAGGGCGCTGCGGTACATCCGGTCGTTGAACTCGGAGACCTGCGCCACGATGCTGAAGTCCTCCTCCGTCTCCTGGGAATCGCCGAGGGCCCGGATGTCCTCCAGGGTCCTCTCCTCGAAGTGCGTCGTGTAGTCGCCCTTCGCCACGTCGCCCTCGATCACCATTTCGTAGAGGCCCGGCGGCAGGAAGTCGATCATCTCGGAGCTGCGGATGATTTCCTTGTGCTCTTTTTTCGCCACACTCGCCGCGACGAAGATGCCCAGGTGTCCGATGTCCTCGTGGATGATGTAGACGATGACCTGGCCGAGCCCCTTGATCTCGTCGATGGAGCGGTACACCCGGGGGATCCACTCGAGGGCCTGCTGGGGCGGCGTGATGTTGTCGCCCTTCGAGGCGAAGACCACGATGGGGCTCTGGATGTTCTTGAGGCTCAGAGGCTCGCCCTCGTGCAGCTCCAGCGTGCCCTGCTCGAGCTTGTTGCCCACAAAGAGGTTGCTCACGATGAAGTGGATCTCCTCGGCGTTCATCAGGTAGAAGCCGCCCCACCACTTTTCGAAGTTGAGAAACCGTTCCTCCTCCGTGTCGATCTCGGAGTAGACCCTGTAATTTTTCGACCAGAGGGTGTTGGCCGGGTTGAGCGACTCGAAGTTCGAGACGAGATTCGCCCCGTCGAACTTGCCGTTGCCCAGATCGCAGAGCATCGAGGTGAGCCACACGCCGCCCAGCATGCCCCCCTTGTACCGCATGGGGTTCACCCCGGAGACGCCGGCCCAGTAGGACATGGGGGCCCCGTTGAGGATGAGCGGCCCCGCGATGTCCGGACGGTCGGCGCAGAGCAGGGCCGAGGCCCAGCCCGCCTGGCAGTTTCCCATGATGGCGGGGTTTCCGGACTCGGGGTGCCTGCGGCAGACCTCCTCGACGAAGCGCTCCTCGGCCTCCACGACGTGCTTGAGCGTCTGGCCGGGCATGGGCTCCGTGTAGAAGAGGACGAAGTAGACCGGGTGGCCGTGGTCGAGCGCCATGCCGATCTCGGAGTCGCGCTTCGACCCCCCGATCCCGGGGCCATGGCCCGCCCTCGGGTCGATGATCACGATAGGCCGCTTGGGGATCTCGGGCGTCCTGTGGCGGTCCGCCCTGCGGCGCTCGGATGCTTCCTTGCAGCCCCTGTCTTCCCGCCTCCGGTCCACGATCCGCACGAGGGCAAAGTTCACGGGCCTCTCGAACGTGCGGCCGTCGAGGATCATCTCGTAGTGGAACGTGAGGACGGGCGGCTGCCCGTTGCGCAGGTGCTCGATGTAGTTGTTGCCGCGCTTGCGCAGCACGTCCCAGAAGAGGATCTGGCGCTGCGCCGCATCGACGCCGTATTCCCAGGCGTCGAAGACCCACTTCGGCGCCGCGGCCATCGGGTTGAACGGGTTCCAGGTCTGCATGGCGATAACTCCTTGTTTTCCGGTGATAAATCCTTCCAATACACTGCAAGTTCCGGACCATCGGCGGGACAACCTTCGGCCCCAGATAAGTTTTGCATTCCTGCATGAAAAGTGACAGAAAACGGGGGAAACCCGGCTGGTCATCGCGAGCAGCAGACCCCGTCTGTCGGCAGGGTTATCGAGGGAAGAAATAGCGCCGATCCGTCATTGCGAGGAACGTCAGCGACGAAGCAATCCCTTGAATCCATTGAGATTGCTTCGCTTCGCTCGCAATGACTCTGCAGGGCTGTTCGTTGCGGTCCGCGGCGGGTGCAGGATTTCGAGGTTCGAGATGGGGGAGACGACGAAGACCCGGCAACAGCTCATCGAGGAGATCGCGCTCCTGCGCCGGAGGATCAAGCGGCTGGAGACATCCGAACTGCAGCGCAGCAAGGCGGAGGACGCGCTGCGGGAGAGCGAGGAAAAATACCGCAATCTCGTCGAATCCACGCTGGATCTCATTTTTGTCGTCAACGAGCAGGGCAACTACACCTACGTCAATCCCCGGTTCGAGATCGTCACGGGATACGCGGCCCCGGAGCTGGTCGGCAACCCGTTCACCGATGTCGTCGCGCCGGAGTACATCGAGTCCACCATCGAGCGGTTCAAGAAAGGGATCCGGGGCCAGGACACCCCGCCCTACGAGGCGGAGCTGCTGCACAAAAACGGGGAGCGGGTCCCCGTGGAGTTTCTCGTGACGACCCAATACGACGGCACGGGTCGGGCAACGGGACGCTTCGGCATCGGCCGCGACATCACGGAGCGCAGAAAGGCCGACGACGCCCTGCGGCAGATCGCCGCGGATCTGGCCAAGGCGCAAGAACTGGCCCATGTCGGCAGCTGGCGCTACGGCAGGGACACGAAACGCTCCCTGTGGTCCGGGGAGATGTTCCGGATCCTCGGGCTGGGCCCGGGGCAGGGCGAGGCGTTCGACGGCAACCTTGAGCCTTACGTCCATCCCGACGACTGGCCCCGGCTGCGCGCCTCGATCCGGGCGGTGCTCGACGGAACGCCTTACGGGCTGGAGATACGGATCCTGCGGCCCGACGGATCGACACGATACGTCTTTGCGATGGGAGAGGCCGAGCGCGGGCCGGACGGGAAGGTCAAGGGGTTCTTCAGCACCATGCAGGACATTACCGAGCGCAAACAGGTGGAGAAAACCCTGAGGGAGCAGCAGGAGAAGCTCCGGACGCTCTCGGTGCAGCTCTCGGAAGCCGAAGAGAGCGAGCGGAGAAGGATCGCCCGGGAACTGCACGACCAGGTGGGGCAGAACCTGACGGTCGTCGGGATCAATCTCAATGTGCTGACGTCCCTGCTGCCCGCGGAGGGCATGAACCCGGTGCCTGCGAGGCTGCTCGAGGATTCCGCAACACTGGTCGAGCAGACCACGGAGTACACCCGCAGCCTGATGTCGGACCTGAGGCCGCCGGACATGGACGACTACGGCCTCGTCGCGTCCATCCGCTGGTACAGCGAGCGGTTTTCCCTGCGGACCGGCGTCGAGGTCGTCATGGAGGGCGAGGAAATCCGCCCCCGGCCCGCGGCCGCCGTCGAGAACAACCTGTTCCGCATCGTCCAGGAGGTGCTGACCAACATCGGCAAGCACGCGCGGGCCCGCACGGTGAGGATCGGCATCGACGCCGCGGAGGGCCGGCTGAGGCTGCGCATCGAGGACGACGGCGTCGGCTTCGATCCGTCCCGGGTGAAGCAGGCGGGAGAGCATCACGGCTGGGGGCTCATGACCATGGCGGAGCGGGCCGAGGGGATCGGCGGCCGTTTCACCCTCGAATCCCGGGAGGGCAGGGGGACCGTCGTGTCGGTGGAGGTGACCCTGTGAGCATCACCGTCTTTCTGGCCGATGACCACACGATCGTCCGGGACGGCCTGCGCTACCTGTTGGAGGCGCAGAAGGACATCCGCGTCGTCGGCGAGGCGGGCGATGGCCGCGATGCGGTCCGGAAGGTGAAGACGCTTCAGCCCGACATCGTCATCATGGACATCTTCATGGCGGAGCTCAACGGGATCGAGGCGACGGCGCAGATCTGCCGGGAGTGCCCCTCCACGCGGGTCATCATGCTCTCCATGCAGTCCTCGTCGGAGTCCATCCTGAGAGCCCTGAAAGCCGGCGCGAGCGGCTATCTCCTGAAGGAGTCGGCGGGCCGGGAGCTGGTCAATGCCATCCATGACGTCCGCGCGGGCCGCCGCTATCTGAGCTCCAAGGTATCGGACCAGGTGATCGGCGCCTACCTCAACAAGACGGAAGAAATCCGCGATCCCCTGGCCGCCCTCAGCCGGAGGGAGCGCGAAGTCCTGCAGCTTGTCGTCGAGGGGAAGACCAGCGCCGAGATCGCCGACACCCTCTTCCTTTCCGTCAAGACGATCGAGACCTACCGGAGCCGCCTCATGCAGAAGCTGGGCATCAAGGACATCCCCGGGCTCATCAAGTTCGCCATCCAGCACGGCCTGACCTCCCTGGAGTAGGGCGCGCCCCGAAACGGCCACATTTCCGCCTTCCCCCACAGGGAATATCAAACTTCCCCTACAGACGAACCCCCTCTTTTCGGCTACGGGTAGCACGATGAGCCGGGTGCGCTGCGGCAGGGCGCAGCCTCGCGCGGCGGGACGCCTGCCAGATCCGTTTCCCGCCGTCATTCTTTCACCGGGAGAAGGTCCGACATGAATATCCCGAAGAACGTTCATATTTGCGAGTGCTGGGCGAGAGACGGCATCCAGGGGCATCCGCAGATCATCCCGACGGAGAAGAAAATCGAGATCATCAACCGGATGATCGACGTCGGGTTCAAGCGCATCGAGGTGACGTCCTTCTCCCATCCGAAGCTGCTCCCGCAGTTTGCCGATTGCCTGGACGTCCTGAAGGGGATCAACCGGAAAAACGGCGATGTCGCCTTTATCGCCATCGTGCCGAACGAAAAGGCCCTGGACCGGCTGCTCGATGCCTCCGAGAAAGGATACGGGGTCCACGAGATCACGGCGATCATTTCGGCCAGCGAGGACCATCTCCTCGCCAATCTCGAGATGACCTTTGCGGAAGTGATGCCGGGACTGTCCAACATCGTGAAACGGGCCAGAAAGAACGGCCTGAACGTCATCGGCTGCATCGGCACTTCCTTCGGCTGCCCCCTGGCCGGCGACGTCCCCATCGAGAAATTGATCGAATTGACGGACTGGTACCTCCAACAGGGCGCCACCTCGATCATGCTCGGCGATACAACGGGGGAAGCGAACCCGAGACAGGTGAGGACCGTGTATCGCCGCATGCGCGAGCTGTTCCCCGACGTGAACTTCATCGGCCATTTCCACGACACCCGCGGGATGGGCCTGGCAAACACGTTTGCCGCCCTGGAGGAGGGCGTCGTGTACCACGACTGTTCGATCGGCGGCATGGGGGGGCAGCCGGCAACGCGCAGACCCAAGTACCACAAGGGCTATACGGGGAATGCCTGCACGGAAGACATGCTCGGCATGATGACGGAAATGGGGATCGGCACCGGTCTCGACATCCACCGCGTCCTGGAGCTGGCGCGGGACATCGAAACAGTCTGCGGCGGCAATCTCCGCGGACAGGTGACCCGCAGCCGTCCGGTGAGGCACAGAAGCAAGAGCGTGCTGACCCTCGACGGGCTGCATGCGGGCCGGGAGCTTCCCGCCGCCCTCGTTTCCGCCGGCCGCAGGATTTCCGCCGAGCCGATGGACCCGGAGGCCATCAAGGAATGGATCGTGCGGGATGCGCTGGAAAAGAATTGGCCGCTGTCGGAGCGCATGAAGATCAACACCGGGGCCCTCGAGACCAAGGGGGAGTTGGACAGGAAGACCGTTCTCGTCACGACGCTTTCCGTCCTGAAAAAGGGAGGCGCAACGGCCTGCCTGAACGTTCTCAGCCAGAAATCGAACGGCGACGTCTATCTCGATGGAACCGTAGAGCTCGAATTCTGAAAGGGCGACGGCATATGGAAAAACCGGAACTCGTCTTCTCCGATCTGGGCGTGGGGAAGAAATTCAGAACCCTCACGTATCCGGTCACTGTGGATCTCGTGCGGACGTTCATCGACGTCGTGGGGGACGATAACCCGTTGTACGAAAAGGGGCTGAGAGAAGGCGCAATTGCCCCTCCCGGTCTGGCGGCCATCTACGCGCGGCTCTCCTATCTGCAAGATCATGTCATGCCGGCGGGAGGCGTCCTGGCGAAGCAGGAATTCGAGTTCGCGGCCCCGATCCGTGTGGGGGACACCCTGGCGGTGAACGCCGAGGTGGTCGAGAGCTATGTGGACGAAAAGGCCAGGAAGAGGGTGACGCAGTTGATCCATGCGAGAAATCAGAAGCATGAAGTGGTCACGACCATACGCCTCTCCGTCATATGGCCCAAGTAAAGGAGTGAACCATGCCGGCACACGTCAAGGTCGGGGACACCCTGCCGATTCTGGAGAAGGTGATCAGCCAGGACCGGATCAACCGGTGGGCGGAGCTATCGGGCGATTTCAACCTGCTGCACGTCGATCCTGCCTATGCCGCGAAAACCCCCTTCAAGGGAACCATCGCCCACGGCCCGATGTCTTTGGCATTTCTGAATGAATTCATGATGAAGTGTTTTGAGACGGATTGGCTGAACGGGGGGATCCTCGCGGATGTCCGCTTCGTGTCGCCCGTTCGCCCGGGAGACCGGATAACCGTGAAGGGAGTCGTCACGGCGATCTCCAACCGGCACGATCGGCAGTATGCGGAGTGCGAGTTGTCCGTGGAAAAGCAGGACGGGACGAAGGCCGTCATCGGGCGGGCCATTTCCCCGGTGCGGATAGCCGGATGAACCGTGAAAAAGGACATGGCAGGAGTGCAGCGTGATGAACATCGTAGCCGCGGAAAAGGCCGTCGGTTTCATTGAATCGAAGCAGCGGATCGTGCTTCCCCTCTGCTGCGGTCTGCCCCAGACCCTGGTGGAGGCGCTGGTCCGGGATCATACGCGACTGACGGATGTCGAGATCGTGAGCGGCCTCCAGATCAAATACCCCTTTCTGGAGAAGGGGCTGGAGCGATCCTTCTCCTACAGGACGTGGCAGTGCGCCCCGCCGATCCGGGGCCATCTAAAAAGGGGAACCGTGAAATACATCCCGATGCGGCAGGGGGACGCGGTTCGCGTGTTCTCGAGAAACGGCATCTGGCCGATCGATGCGGCCCTGATCCAGGTCTCGCCGCCCGACAAGAACGGCTACTGCAGCCTGGGGGTCTCGATCGGGCACACGCTTCCCCTGGCGCGCCAGGCGAAGATCGTCATTGCCGAGGTCAATCGGCAGATGCCCCGCGTGCTGGGCAAGGGGTTCATTCACGTTTCCGAAATCGACTGCGCCGTCGAAACCGATCGCCCGCTCCTGGAGTACACGTCGTCGGGAAAGCAGGAGGAGCGCGAAGTGACGATCGGGAAACATGTCGCCGATCTGATCGAGGACGGATCGACGCTCCAGATCGGCATCGGGGCCATCCCGGATGCCGTCTTGAGTTATCTGGTGAAGAAAAAAGACCTTCGTTTCTATGGGATGGGGATCGACCGATTCGTCGACCTCGTCGAGGCGGGGGCTGTGGAACAGACAAACATGCCGAGTATCGTGGTCACGGAGATCCTCGGCACAAAGAGGGTCTTTCAATTCGTGCACGACAACCCGATGGTCGAGGGAAGGTCCCTGCCGGAAACCATCAACTCGAGGGTTGCCGGACAGATAGCCAACTTCTGCTCCCTGCTTTCGGCCATCGAGATCGATCTGACGGGCCAGGTGAATTCGGAAACGGTGCGGGGTTCCCAGGTCAGCGCGATCGGCGGAAGCTTCGATTTTCTCCAAGGGGCCCTGTTTTCAGAAGGGGGAAAATCCATCATCGCCATGACCTCCACCACGCCGGACGACCAGTTTTCGAGGATCGTGCCGCAGCTGCCGCTGGGCTCCGCCGTGACCATCCCGCGCCATTCCGTCGATTATATCGTGACGGAGTATGGGGTTGCCCGGATACAGGGCAAGGCTCTGCGCGAACGGGCAGGCATGCTTGTCGAAATCGCGCATCCCAAATTCAGAGATGCTCTCAGGGCGGAGATGAACACCCTGTACTGACGGCTCGAACTCTCCGGCAGGGAAAAATCCTTACATCGTGATACAGGGAAACGACGAGGCCCCGTCCCGGCCCGGACGGTTTCATTTCTTCCCGGGCTTTGGCGGACCGCAAGCGCCGAAGGATTGGAAGGAGACCGTACAATGACGGAGACGCCCGAGAAGCAAACGACCCGCCGACAGAAAAAGGAGCAGGAGTACCGGGAGAACCGGGAGCACTGGCTTGCCGAGGAGCGGAAGATCGAGGATCTGTGGGAGAGGGCCTACAACCCGGGAGGCCAGGCCCAGAACGACCGGCTGGCCCAGCAGGGCAAGAAGCCCCCGCGCCGGCTCGTCCGGCAGCTGATCGACCCCGGGACGGAGTTCTTCGAGCTGAGCCGCGGCGCGGGCTTCGGGATCGGCTACGAGGGCGTCAACGACGTCCCCTCCGCCGGGCTCGTCACGGGGATCGGCAAGATCCACGGCAACTGGGTCATGATCCTCGCCAACGACAGCCGCGTGAGCGCCGGGGCCTACTACCCCATCAGCTGCAAGAAGCACCTGAGGGCGCAGGAGATCGCCGAGCGCTGCGGCCTGAATTTCGTCTACATCGCCGACTCGGCGGGCGCCTACCTGCCGCTGCAGGACCGGATCTTCCCGGGCCGCAACCAGTTCGGCCACTTCTTCTACAACATGTGCCGGATGTCCGCGAAGGGGCTCAAGCAGTACACGCTGAGCACCGGGGGCAACACGGCCGGGGGGGCCTACATCGTCTACCTTGCCTGCGAGTCCATCATGATCGACAAGATGTCCTACTCCTTCCTCGGCGGGCCGCCCATGGTCAAATCCGCCATCGGCGAGACGGTGAGCATGGAGGACCTGGGCGGCGCGAGGGTGCATACCCACATCTCCGGCGGGGCCGATCACTTCGTGCGCTCCCAGGACGAAGGGATCGAGAAGCTGCGGGAGCTGCTGGCCTTCGACCCCAAGCAGACCCTGTATTGCGAGCGCCGCAAGCCCGTCGAGCCGAAGGTGCCTGCCGATCGCCTCTATGACATCCTGCCGAAGGAAGTCGCCCGGGGCATCAACGTCCGCGACGTCATCGCCTGCATCGCCGACGACAGCTACTTCAGCGAATACAAGCGCCAGTACAACATCGGCCGCGGCGACAACGTCGTCTGCGGCAAGATCCACCTCAAGGGCATCCCCGTCGGCATCATCGCCAGCAACAACAACGGCGTCATCTTTGTGGACTCGGCCCGCAAGGCCATCGAATGGGTCGTCCGCTGCTCCACCATGAAGATCCCCCTTCTCTACATCCAGAATTCCCCCGGCTACATGGTGGGGACGGCCGAGGAGTACGCCGGCATCGGCAAGTACGGCTCCGGCATGGTCCGGGCGGTGGCCTGCACGGAGGTGCCGCGGATCCAGTGGATCATCGGCCCCGACCACGGCGCCGCCAACTTCGGCATGAGCGGCAGGACCTTCGACCCGCTGTTCATCTTCGCCACCATGCGCGCAAGGACGTCGGTCATGTCCGGCGAGACGGCGGGCTTCATCCTCACGAGCCTCGAGCGCGCCAACCGCAAGAAGCGCGGCCAGGAAATGGACGAGGAGGCGGCGAAAAAATTTCAGCAGGGGATGATCGACAAGTACAACCGCGAGGCGCACCCTTTCTACATGGAGGCGCGACTCTTCAACGACGGCACGCTCCCGCTGAAGGACTGCCGCGACGCCCTGGCCCTCGGCTTCGAGGTCGCCCTGCTGCAGCCCATCAGGGAGTCCAACTTCGGCAACTTCAAATTCTGAGTGCGCAGAAGAACAGGCGCAGCGCACAAGCAAAAACGGCATGGACCCGACGGATCCATGCCGTTTTGTATTCATGGTGCCGAAGCCGGGATTTGAACCCGGACAGGCGTACGCCCACTAGACCCTGAACCTAGCGCGTCTACCAATTCCGCCACTTCGGCATGTCTCAAAGAGAATTGAATCTATAATGATCCCCGAAACCTTGTCAAGCAAAAACAGGCTTGATATAAAAGACCTACGTGATATGGTACGAAACTGGCCCGCCCATGGGGCGCGCCTTCAACGACGCATCGGAGAGGCGAACGTTTTCATGGATGTCATCAGGGGCCTGGACCGGATCCCCCCAAAATATGAATGTTCCGTTGTGACGATCGGCAACTTCGACGGGATTCACCTGGCACACCAGGGGCTTCTGCGGAAGGTAGCCGCGGAGGCCGCCGAAAGGAAGTGCAGCGGCGTGGTCCTCACCTTCGAGCCCCACCCCCAGAAGGTTCTGCACCCCGAGCGCAAGCCCTTCTATCTTGTCACGACGCTCGAGGAAAAGCTGAAGCTGATTGAGGCCATGGGGATCGACGCCGTCATCCTCATCGAGTTCACCCCGGCGTTTGCGAAAACGACGGCCGACGTGTTCGTCCGGGATATCCTGTGGGACAGGCTCCACCTCGTCAAGCTTGTCATCGGCCACGACACAGCCTTCGGCAACCGCAAGACGGGCAACGAGACCTTCCTGCGCAGCATGGGGAAGGAACTGGGGTTCGACGTGGAGGCCATCGAGGGGGTGCAGGTCGAAGGCATGCTGGTGAGCAGCACCAGCGTACGGCATGCCCTGCTGGAGGGGGACGTGTGCCGGGCCATGAAACTCCTGGGCAGGCCGTACAGCCTCAGCGGCATGGTTGTGAAAGGCTACAGGCGGGGCTCCGAGATCGGGGTCCCGACGGCCAACATCGCCTCGGAGAAGGAACTCATCCCGGCCCAGGGGGTCTACGCCGTCACGGCCCGGATGGAGGGCAGGCGGCACCCCGGCGTGCTGAACATCGGCTACAGCCCCACCTTCGGTGACAACCAGCTGACCGTGGAGGTCCACCTGCTGGATTTCCCGCGGGAGGAGCTCTACGGGAAATCCATCGAGGTCTTCTTCATCGACAGGATTCGCGACGAGGTGAAGTTCGAAAGTCCTAAAGAACTGGTCAGGCAGATCGAAAGAGATATCGAGAGGGCCCGGGAGCTCTTGAAACCTCATCTCGGGGCGGCCTGACGCGCTATCCGCCCCATGGAGTATACCGAGCATGTTCATCAAGATCTGGGGCGCACGGGGGTCCATCCCCGTCTGCGGCCAGGAGTACATCCGCTACGGCGGCGACACCACCTGTGTCGAGATCCGATCGAAGAACGGCCGCGTCATCATCGTCGATTCCGGCACCGGGATCCGGAGGCTGGGCAAGTCGCTTCTGTCCGAGGGAATCACCGAGTACGATCTGATCTTCACCCATGCCCACTGGGACCACGTCATGGGCTTCCCCTTCTTCCGGCCCCTCTACTCCGGCAAGACCAACCTGCGTGTCCACGGCTGCCCGTTTGCCGAGGAGTTCGTGCGGACCATGCTGGCCCGGATGATGTCCCCGCCCAACTTCCCGGTCAATTACGGGGACCTGAAGGCGCAAATCCAGTATTCCGAGGGGTGTCCCGAAAAGTTCGAGATCGACTCGGTCACCATCTACCCCATCGACATCAGCCACCCCGGCGGGGGCAAGGGCTACGCGTTCGTCGAGGACGGCAAGCGCTTCGTCTTCCTGACGGACCACGAACTGGGCTACACCCACCCCGGCGGCCTGCCCTACGAGGATTACCTGCGGTTCTGCGCCGGCGCCGACCTGCTCGTGCACGATGCCGAATTCACCGGCGAGGAATACGGCAGGCACCGTAGCTGGGGGCACTCCTCCTACCTCGATGCCCTGAGCCTGGCGATGGACGCCGGGGTCAGGCAGTTTGCCCTGTTCCACATCAACCAGGACCGGACCGACCGGGCCATGGACAAGGTGGTGGACCACTGCCGCCGCATCGTCCGGGACGGCAACGGGCAGGTGGGGATATTAGGGGCCTGTTGCGACATGACCTTCCAGCTTTAGCGGCCTGAAGGCCGCGGGTCTCGGGTATCGGGTCTCGGGTTTCGGGAGAAGACGGGGAGCCGCAGCTTGGAGATTTGTGATCCGAGTCATTTCCCGACTTCCGTGTTTTCTCCATCCGGCTGAATTCACACAAAAATCTTAAACGAAGATCGCCACGCCTCACGAGGCTCGGCTCGCGATGACGCCATATAGGAAATCGTTTGCTCTGCCGCGTTGAAACTCACGACACGAGCGTTGTCATGAAATATCAAAGTTTGCATTCCTGGGATGTGGATTACAGAACGGCGGTGGCCATACAGCAGGAACTGCGCGGAAAGCTGATCCTGGAGGACAGGCTGCCCCGGGACATTCGCGTCGTGGCCGGGGCCGATATCTCGTGCACGAAGGGCGATGACCGGGTGTACGCGGCCGTCGTGCTCCTGGACGCCGAGAGCCTGGACGTCGTAGAGGAGGCCATGTACTGCGGCAGGACCCCGTTTCCCTACATTCCCGGGCTGCTTTCCTTCCGCGAGGGCCCGGCCCTGCTGCAGGCCTTCGGGAAGCTGCGAGGGCGGCCGGACGTGGTCCTCTTCGACGGCCAGGGCATTGCTCATCCCCGGGGGTTCGGCCTGGCGGCCCACCTGGGGCTCATCCTGGACGTGCCGGCTGTAGGGTGTGCCAAGACCCGGCTGACGGGCTCGTTCGAGGAGCCCGGCGTGAGGCGGGGGCAGTGTTCGCCGCTGGTGCACGACGGCAGGGTCATCGGCTCCGTCTTGCGGACGAAGGACCGCGTCAAACCGGTCTTCGTCTCGCCGGGCCACCGGGTGGGCCATGAGCGGGCCGTGGAGATCGTCCTGAGGTGCTCGCGGCGTTACCGCATTCCCGAGCCTACCCGCCAGGCACACATCCTGGTGAATAAGATAAGAAAAGAAAGGGTTCGGGGTTAGTTTTTCGAGAAGTAGGCGTCGCAGAACAGGCTTTCGGCCTGGCTCTTCGTGTTGTGGGCGTTGATGAAGAACGTGACGCCGACCACTTCGGGGGGCTCGCCGCCGTTGATGTCCTTGAAGAGTCTGCGGTAGTCCTCGTAGATGTTGCGCTTTTCCGTGATCCACTGGCCCAGCTTGTCGCTCTTGTTTCGCAGCACGATGTAGCGGACGCGGCCCGCCAGCGGGTGGGCGTTGCGGCCCATGGTCCCCTTCGGGCACTCCGTATCCCAGATGTAGCCCAGCAGGGGCGCCGTGAGGGCGTGGGGGATCCCCGTGGGGGTGAAGACGACGTAGATCTGCGCGGCCTGGTCGTCGGTGGCGCGCCTGCGGATGTCCGCCCCTTCGGGCAGGCGGCTGGCGGCCCATCTCCAGTTCAGGTAGGGGTATTCCTTCGGGTTGACCTTCATGTTGCGGCTGATCCCGAAGGACGATTCCCCGTCACTTGCCATGTGCAGGCAGTAGTTGCCCTGCTGGACCGAGGCCTGGGCCTCGCCCCACCGGAAGGCGCGCCTCGCTTTGGGGGAGCTCATTCCCGTCAGGTCCAGCCTCACGATGCGGATGTTCGGCTTGCCGTGGCGCAACTCGAGGTTCCAGCCCGGGGGAACGCCGTTTTCAAGGGCCGACGAGGCGAAGGTCGTGATAGGGATGCGCTCATCGGCGGTCGCCGCCATCGCCTGGCCATACGCAAGCGAAACCAAGGCCGCAACGGACAGCCATGAGAGCAGTCGGATCCGTCTCAAGAGGTCACCCTGTCTTGCCGCTGTAGTAGGCCATGACTTCCGTTCTCGTCAGCACGGCCCTGACATCGCTGACCTCTTTTTCGATGTTTTCCCTGCCGCCCTCCTCGCGGTCGACGAGGGCGATGACCCGCTTCACGTTCAGACCCGCTTCGCGGGCCGCCGCGATGGCCGCGATCGTGGAGCCGCCGGTGGTGATGACGTCGTCGAGGATGACGACGCTCTCTCCCGCTTTGACGGTTCCCTCGATCCGGCTTTTCGTGCCATGGTCCTTGGTTTCCTTGCGTACGATGAAGGACTTCACGGGCTTTCCCCGCTGGAACGAGATGACCGACAGCGCGTTGGCCATCGGGTCGGCTCCCAGCGTGAGCCCGCCTGCCGCCGTCACATCGAGATCCTCGATCATGTCGAAGAGGAGGTGGCCGATGAGGTTCATTCCCTCCGGGTCGAGGGTCGTGGGCTTGCAATTGAAGTAAAAGTTGCTCTTCCTCCCCGAGGCCAGGGTAAAGGGAGGGTTGTCGCTGTACTTGAAAGACTTCTCCAGGATGACCCTGGCGAGCCTTTCCTTCATCGCTGCGTGGTCCATCGAATGCTCCTGTATTTCCGCCTTCTGCGCCCGGATTGGGATCGTGCTCCCGGACGCGGCGGATACTATACACCAATCAGGGGCTTATCGCAAAAGACTTCAAATCCCCCTGCACCCCCCTGTTGCGGAGGGGGCGGAGGGGGATTTTCGTTCCTACCCTCTTCGCATTCAGCGGATCAGCCGCTCGACGACGCGCACCGCCTCGACCCCGTCGCGGGCGTACGAAGCGCCGATGGAGTCCGCGTAGGCTTGGGTCACGACGGCCCCGCCGACCAGGAAGGGGCACGACTGGCCCTGCCTGCGGGCCATCTCGATGACCTCCTTCATCCGGGTCATGGTGGTCGTCATCAGGGCCGAGAGCCCCACGGCGTCGGGCCGGTGTCGCCCGATCTCCCGGACGATCCGCTCGGAGGCCACGTCCTTGCCCAGGTCGACGACCCGGTAGCCGTAGTTGCGGAGCATCAGCGCGACGATGTTCTTGCCGATGTCGTGGATATCGCCCTTGACCGTGGCGACCAGGATCGTCCCCCGCCCGGCCGCTTCCTTCGATGCCGCCTTCAGGAGGGGTTCGAGGGCCTCCATGCCGATCTTCATCGTCTCGCCGCTGGCGATGAGCTGCGGCAGGAAGTACTCCTTGCGGCCGAATCGCTCGCCCACCTCGACGATGGCCGGGATCATGAACTCCTGGGCCAGCGCCGCCGGATCGATGCCCGCCTTCAGGGCCTCGGCGATCAAACCGCCCACGGCCTCACGGTTTCCCTCCAGGATCGCCTCCCGAAGCTTCTGCTCCGGCGGGAGGGCCGCTGCGGGTGCGCGCTTTCCGGCCCCGCCCGATTTTGCGCAGAGCGCGATCCAGCCCGCCGCGTCGCGGTCCCTGCCGCCGAGGACGTCGGCGGCCTTCTTGACGAACATGAGCTCTTCGCTGGCCGGGTTGGCGATGGCCGCCGTGAGGCCCGATGCGGAAGCCATGGCAAGAAACGACGCGTTGATCCACCTGCGCTCCGGCATGCCGAAGGAGACGTTGGAGAGACCCACCACTGTCCGGGCGCCGAGGGTCTCGGCCGCCCAGCGGACGGTCCGGAGGGTTTCCCGGGGGGCGTTCGGGTTGGAGGCGGCCGTCATGACGATGCCGTCGACGAGGAAGTCCTCGCGCGTGAAGCCGTGCCTGCGGGCCTCGCGCTCGACGGTGCGTACGACGGCGGCGCGTTTCTCGGCCGTCTCGGGAATGCCCCTGTCCGTCAGCGGCAGCAGGATGAACATGGCCCCGTACTTCGCCGCGACAGGCAGCAGCCTCTCGAGCTTTTCCTTTTCGCCCGAGATGGAGTTGATGAGCGCCCGCCCCGGGTAGACGCGCAGGGCCCGTTCGATGGGCTCGGGCTTGGCCGAGTCGATGACGAGGGGCAACTCCGTCGCCACCGCCAGCGTCAGTACGACATCGTGCATGGTCTTTTCCTGGTCGATGCCGGGGACCCCGACGTTGACGTCCAGCAGGTCGGCGCCGGCCGCCTCCTGGTCGCGCGCCATCTGGCGGACGAGGGCCGTCTTTCCCTCCCGCAGCTCCTCCTGGAGGGCCTTCTTGCCCGTGGGGTTGATGCCCTCGCCGATGACGGCAAGCGGCCTGCCCGGATCGAAAACGAGCGCCCTGCGGGCCGAGCTGAGCGCGGCGAGCGCCTTTCGCGACGGGGCGGGGGGCCTCTTGCGCGAAACCGCCTTCCGGAGCGCGCGGAGGTGCCCCGGCGTCGTGCCGCAGCAGCCGCCCAGGATCGCCGCGCCTGCGCCGACGAGGTCGCCTGCACGCAGCGCGAACTCGGCGGAGTCCATGTCGTAGACGGTGACGCCGCCCGCCGACCGGGGCAGCCCCGCGTTGGGCTTCGCGACCAGGGGGACCTTTGCGTACGGCCGCATCGCCCCGATGAAGCGCGCCATGTCGTCGGGCCCCGTGGAGCAGTTGCACCCCACGGCGTCGGCGCCCAGGGCCTGCAGGGTGACGAGCGCCGCCAGGGGGTCCGTGCCGTTGAGCGTCCGGCCGTCGCGCTCGAAGGTCATGGTGACCATCGTGAACAGCCTGCAGGTCTCCTTCACGGCGATCAACGCGGCCCGGGCCTCCTGGATGTCCATCATGGTCTCGATGACGAACCCGTCGACGCCTCCCTCGAGAAGTCCCTCGACCTGCTCCTTGAAGACCGAGACGGCCTCCTCGAAGTCGAACTCGCCGAAGGGCCGGATGAAGCGGCCCGTGGGGCCGATGTCGCCCAGGACGAGCGCCTTTCCCCTGACCGCCTCTCTCGCGATGACCGCGAGCCTGTGGTTCACAGACCGGGCATCGTGCGCGCCGTACTGGTCGAGCTTGATGCGGTTCGCCCCGAAGGTGCAGGTGTAGACCGCGTCGGAGCCCGCCCTGGCGTAATCGCCGTGCACGCCCGCGATCACCCCGGGGTTCTCGATGCACCAAAGCTCCGGGCAGACCCCCGGGGGCATCCCGCGTTTCTGCAGTTCCGTGCCCGTGGCCCCGTCGAGGACGAGAGGTCTCTTGTTCAGGAGATCGAGGAATTTTCGCTGTCCCTTCGCCATGTTCGTTCCCTCAGCCGATCGTTTCGATCCCCGCCACGGCCGTGACGGATTTCTCGGGTACGAGGATGCACCGCTCCGTCAGCTCGACGCCGAGACGCCCGAGCTCGAGCAGCTCGTGGAAGAGTTTCTGGTTTTCCAGCGCCAGGTCCCCGTAGCCGCAGGAAAAGCGGCTCTTCGTCAGCTGCCGCCCCTCGCGTCGCAGCTCCCGCCCGAAGAAGGTCTCCATCCAGTCCAGGGCGGCGTCGACCATTTCGCTGGCCGTGGCGTCGAAGACGACGGCCCGCGTCAGGTTGTTCTCCGCCGTGTCGCGGCGGATGGCCTCGATCACGGCGGGGCCGGCGGTGGCCCCCAGGAGGATGACTTCCCGCGAGTCCGCCAGCAGCGCGGCCAGCTGGGCGCTTTCCAGGGTGTGGCCGCCGGGGAGTCGGATCTGCCGTGTGTCCTTCGAAAGGATGAGAAGCCGCCGGGCGGCGCCTTTCAGGGTGATGAGCGCCCGGGCCTGCTCGATCCCGTCGCCCAGTGTCCTGGCCTCGTCGGGCCGGATCTGCGTGAGTCCCTTCCGGTAACCCAGCCTGCGGTAAATCGCCTTGAGCGGCGGCTCGATCGTGATCCGTTCGAAGGTGATCAGCCGGTCCATATCCACAGGGTCCAGGGTGCGGGGACGGGAGGGGTTCTCCTGTCAGTTCGAGGCCGCGCTCCGCTCAACCCCCGAGAGCTCGATGATGAACTCGTCGACCTCCTTGGGCGGGTTGGAGAACACGATCATGAAGGGGATGCTCGCGCGGGAACGGATGTTGACGTTGGGCATGTCGCTCCCCTCCTGCCTCTGCAGCTCCGCGAGGACCTCCTTGTCCGTGAGGCGGTTGAGCTCCTCGTCGGTCAGGAGGTTGCCCGCGAAGGTCTCGATCTCCCCCAGCACCTTGCCGGCGCTGTCCAGGATCTTGCCGCGGAGCCTGACCCGGGCCACGGGGTATTCGAATTCGTTCACCGCGAGGCCCGAGATGACGAGGAGATCCCCCGACGCCGTGCTCTTCGTGAACCGTTCCTTGACCTCGGCAAAGTTGATTCCCCCGGGGGCCGCCACGGCAGCGGCCTTCGGCGCCGCCCCCAGCACGCGGTCCCCGGACCCTGGAGAGACGAAATTCAGCGCGTCCCGCCCAATCTGGGGGAAGAGCCACAGGTAGACGCCCGTTACGACAAGAAGGACCAGGATGCTGTAAACGACGATCCGGGAGGGTGTCCAGAAGCTTGCCCGCGGCGTCTCCTCCTCCAGGTCCTCTTCCGACAGCCCGTCTTCCTCGAGCGCCGCCTTCGGCGCGGCCGGCTCCCTGGCCACGTCCGCCGGCGTCAGCGGCCTGGGCGCCGCCGCGGGTTCCTTCCCTGCGGCAGGCTTCGGGGCGGCCTTTTCCGCGGGCGGCGGCCCCTCGCCCCCGGGCGCAGGGGGGGCCTCCCGCATGGCCGGGGCGGGCTCCCTCGGGGGGACGAAGGTCTCTCTCTTCGTGTTGATTTCGAAGAACTCGTGACCGCATCGGCCGCAACGCACCCAGACCCCGTCGCCCGTCATGAGCTCGTCGCTGAACCGGAATTTCGTCGCGCACTGCTTGCACTGAATGATCATCGGTCCTTCTCACTCCTCCATGACGTAGATGTCCGGCAGATAGCGGGCCTTCTCGTCGAAGTCGATCCCATAGCCCAGGATGAACCCCTTGTCCAGGTCGAAGCCCACGTAGTCGGCGGTGAACTCGATCTTGCGGCGGTGCTTCTTGTCCACCAGCGCGCAGATCTTGAGGGAACTGGGGTTCTGGTCCTTCAGCTTGCGGACCAGGAAGTCCAGCGTGATCCCCGTGTCGACGATGTCCTCCACGATGAGCACGTCCTTGCCGGCGATGGGGGTCTCCAAGTCCTTGGTGACGAGGACCTTGCCCGAGGTGGCCGTCCCGGATCCGTAGCTCGCGAGCCGGATGAAGTCGATGACGCAGGGCCTCTTGAGGTGCCTTACGAGATCCGCCATGAACATGAAGGCGCCCTTGAGGACGCAGACCACCACGAGGTCCTTCCCCTCGTAGTCCCGCGAAATCCTCTCTGCCATGTCCCGGACGACCCGTTCGATCTCGTCGCGGGAATAGAGGATCTTCATCCGGAGATTTTCCATGGCCCCCCTCCTTCAACAATTTTTGACACTAGCCAAGAGAGAAGGGATTGTCAATGCTAATCAACGAGTTCCCGGTACCGGCGCACCACGGCGTCCAGGCGGCTGCGGAGGGTCTCTTCGGCCGCGCGGAGATCGTCGCGGCTCGTGAATTCGGACTGAAGACTGAGGAGGATCCGGTCGAATGGGGATTTCCCGCAGCCCAGGGCGCCGTAGTCGATTGCGTGGATGGCGTATTCCGATCCGTCGAAGCTGTACTTCCCGAACCGGTTTGCGGCCTCGCTGCGGAAGGGCCAGGCGAGCTTGAGTTCGAAGAACCGGCGCGCCTCTTCCCGCAGCGCGGGGTCCCGGAATCGCGCCGGCGACGGCATCTCGCCCGCGGCCTCGCTCACGAGGCGGAAGAACTCCTTCACGAGGTCGATGTCGGTGACGCAGACGCCGTAGAGGTACCAGTCGTCGAGGATCTCCAGGAGGGCGAGTTTCTCGGCCCGGGAGATGTAGCTGTAGCTCGGGCAGAAGTGGCCGTCGCAGAGCTCGCGCCCGTAGAAGGAGGCGTCCCGCATGTCGCGCCCGCCGTTCTGCATGGGGTGCAGGAGGCATCCGACGCGCCGCCCCCCCTCGTCGAGGAACCCTACGTACTCGCAGCAGTGGATGACCTCGTAGCGCTTCGCCCCATCTTCCTTCTCTTTCACCGTCCTGGAGAAAAGCGGCAGGTCCCCGGGACCGCGGACGGTGGCGCGGAAGAGCTCCGTGCGTCGCCTGAGCCTCGCCGTCAGGGCCTCGCGGCCCGAATCGACGTAGTTGTAGAGCCCGCAGCAGGCGCCGCAGGACTTCGAGGCATCGGGCTGGCAGAGATGCACGAAGGGGCTGTCGGGCCCGTCAGGGAGCGACAGGGGTTGTCGAGCCATGGACGGCCTTCCGTTTCTTGCGTTCACTGATGACTTGAAAATTTCCCCGATCGCGCATAAGGTGTGCCCCTGGCTTGCCTTTTGGCGCCGGGATGTTAGATTGAAAAGACGGCCTGTCGGGAATCCGCTGCCGTTCCAGGCGGGTATATAGGCAAAACACGCTTGGGGTCAAGAACAAAGGTGGAGGAGAGACGCACATGAACCTGCGCGAGGAGGTTGCGTTGCCCAACGGGCTCGTGGCGGAGATCTGGGACGGATCCCGCATGATTGCCGACGACACGGCCAGCGTCGTGCTCGTCGTCAAGGTCCCGGTTGCGGTGAAGCGGGACTACTTCGAGGAGGCGGCGGATTGCGAGAAGACGAAACGGGTCTTCGGCCCCGAGATCGTCTTCGAGTACCGAAACGAGCGGACCTTCGTCCCCGCCGGGGAGCGGGAGGCCCTGTTTGGGGAATTCCTCGCCGGTTTCCGGAAGGACGTCCTGCCCTACCTGTCGAAGGAGCATTTCCCCGGGCGATTCATCCTCTCGAAGCACCGGGAGATCGTCAAGGACCCGTGGAAGTACCCGGCCGCGGATTGAGCAGACGGACGACACCCGTCTGCTCAAGAAGCGTTGAAGTTGATAAGTTGAGAAGCGTGGAGAGGACGGGAGCCAGTCGCAAAGCTGTCGTTTTCCGAACTTCATAACTTCCCAGTTTCTAAACTTCGTGAAGTGAATTGTCCCGGAGCCTCATGAAAGGGACCGGGCAACCGCGAGAGTAAAGGTGAACATGTCCTGTCAGGGACCGGTACATAATCTGCTGGAGGCCTTTCTGGCCCTCGTCGAGAAGCCCAGCCGCTACACCGGCGGCGAGGCCAATGCCGCGGACAAGGACCGCTCCGCCTGCCGCCTGAGCGTCGCCCTGGCCTTTCCCGACGCCTACGAGGTCGGCATGTCCCACCTGGGCCTGCAGATCCTCTACGCGATCCTGAACGCCCACCCGCACGTCTGCGCCGAGCGCGTCTACGCCCCCTGGCCGGACATGGAAGCCAGGCTGCGGGCGGGAGGGCTGAGGCTCTCGTCGCTCGAGTCGGGCACGCCGCTTGCGGCCTTCGATCTCGTCGGCGTCTCCCTGCAGTACGAGCTTTCCTACACGAACGTCCTGACCCTGCTCGACCTGGGGGGCGTGCCGCTGCGCGCGAAGGCCCGGCGCGACGGCGACCCCGTCGTGATTGCCGGCGGGCCCTGCGCGTTCAACCCGCTTCCCATGGCCCCTTTCTTCGACGCCCTGGTGATCGGCGAGGGCGAAGAGGTCATCTCGGAGATCGCCGAGGTGTTCCTGCGGGCGAAGGAGAAGGGGCTGAGGCGCGCGGAGGTCCTGGAGCGCCTTGCCGCCCTGGAGGGCCTCTACGTCCCGTCCCGGCACGGGGAGGGGAGGCGGGTGCGCAAGCGCGTGATCGCCGACCTCAACCGGTGGCTCCTGCCGCTCAAACCTGTCGTACCGCTCATGAACACGATCCACGACCGCATCTCCCTGGAGATCGCCCGGGGGTGCACGAGGGGATGCCGGTTCTGCCAGGCGGGGATGGTCTGGCGGCCGGTGCGGGAGCGAAACCCCTCGACGCTGCTCACGATGGCCGACGAGGCCCTCCGGGCGACGGGCTACGACGAGATCTCGCTGCTGTCGCTCAGTTCCGGCGACTACTCGAAGATCGAGCCGCTGCTGGGCGAGCTGATGAACCGCTACAGCGAGCGGCGCGTGGCGCTGGGGTTGCCGTCGCTTCGCGTGGAGACACTCACGCCGAGACTCATCGAGGAAATCCGCCGGGTCCGCAAGACGAGTTTCACCATCGCCCCCGAGGCGGGGACGCAGAGGCTGCGCGACGTCATCAACAAGGGCAACACCGAGGGGGACCTGCTCGAGACGGCCCGGCGCGTCTTCGACGGCGGGTGGAAGTCCATCAAGCTATACTTCATGATCGGCCTGCCCGGCGAGCGCGAAGAGGACCTCGAGGGGATCGCCGACCTGGCCCACCGCGTCATGCGGGAGGGCAGGGGGAGGCAGGTCACCCTCGGCCTCTCCACCCTGGTGCCCAAGCCGCACACGCCCTTCCAATGGGTCCGCCAGATCGGTCTCGAGGAGACGCTGGCAAAACAGGGGCACCTCAAGCGACGGCTTTCGAACCGCAACATCAGCTTCAAATGGCACGACGCCCGGATGAGCCTCCTGGAGGGGCTCTTCTCGCGGGGCGACGAGCGGCTCGCGGACCTCGTGGAAAGGGTCTGGAGGCTCGGGGCCCGCTTCGACGGGTGGAGCGACCGGTTTCTCTTCGAGCGGTGGGAGGAGGCCCTCTGGGATTGCGGCATCCGTCTCGAGGAGCACCTGCGGGAGCGGGGAACGTCGGAGGACCTGCCCTGGGAGTTCGTGGACGCGGGGCTCGACCGGGAATTCCTGCTTGCCGAGTATGAGAAATCCCTGCGGGGCGAGGAGACCCCCGACTGCCGCCGCGAGGGCTGCCGGAACTGCGGGGCCTGCGACGGCTCGCTCATCGTCATCCGGGAGGCGGCCGGGCTTCCGGACGCCGCATCGCCCGCGGCCCCCGCCGCGGCGGCTGCCGATGTCCCGCCGGTGACGCGCCGGCGGCTCGTCTTCGCGAAGACCGGGATGTCCCGCTTCCTTTCCCACCTGGAGATCTCCTCGGCGTTGACGCGCGCCGTCAAGCGCAGCGGCCTGTCCCTGCGGTACTCGGAGGGGTTCCACCCACACCCGAAGGTCTCTTTCGCCTTCGCCACGGCCGTGGGGATGGAGAGCCTGGAGGAGTTTGCCGACCTCCAGTTGGAGGGCGGCATCGATGACGCCGGGGAGGCCGCACGGAGGATCAACGAGGCCCTGCCGAGGGGTCTCGTAGTCCGGCGCATCGAGTGCGTCGAGAGTGGGGAGCCGTCCCTGGCGAAGATTGTCCGGGGCTTCCGCTACCGCGTGTGGCTGCCGCCGGCTGCATGCGCGGAGGACCTAGAAGAGCGCATCGGCGGCTTCCTGTCATCGCCGTCCTGCATCGTGGAGCGAGAGGGAAAGGGGAAGGTCTCCCGCAAGGACGTCCGTCCCTACGTGGAGGGGATCTCCCTGGATCGGAAGGCGGGCATGCTGGAGATGACCCTCCTCTTTGTCGACGGCAGGACCGCAAGGCCGGCCGAAATTCTCGGACATGCCCTGGGGCTGGATGACGAGGCCGTCCGAAGCCTGCGGATCGTGAAGACGAAGACGATACTGGCCGGAGAAGTCATCTAGTGCGGAAGTGCATGAGTGCGGAAGCGTTGAAGGATTCAAAAAGGCAGAAAATGATTCCGTGAGGGTTCACTCACGCACTGACTCACTTCTTCGCTCGGGCACCGTCTTCCTGCGGTCCCACTTGAAGCAGCTTCCCGGGAACTGCTTCGCATACTTCTTCATCTCCGAGGCCCGTTCCGTCATCTCGCCGAAATGGCCGAAGGGGCCCGACGCCGTGTCGGTGATCCCGATGGAGATGCTCGTGAGCGGGAAGGCCCTCGCGTTTCCCTGGCGGTCCACCGACTGGATGGCTCCCCTCTCGCGGTCCTCGGCGTCGTAGAAGCCGGGGATGATCTGGTCGAAGGTGGTGACCAGCTCCAGGGAGGCGGCCTCGATGGCCTCGGGGCTCATGATGTAGACGAAGTCGTCGCCCCCGATGTGGCCCACGAAGCTGCGCTCGCGCTGCTTGTCTTTCACCGCGCCGAGAATGAGCCTTCCCGTGATGCGGATGATGTCGTCGCCCCGGGAGAACCCGTACTTGTCGTTGAGGGGCTTGAATTGGTCCAGGTCCGCCCACGCGAGCGCGAAGGGCTCCCCCCGGTCGAGCCGCGCCTGGATCTCCCGGTTGATGGAGATGTTGCCCGGGAGCCGCGTCAGGGGGTTGATCTCCACGATGCGCTCCGAGCGGGTGACGCAGAGATTCACGCGCCGCAGGATTTCCCTCTCGACGGCCCGCCGCCAGATGTAGTCCTCGAAGAGCAGCGAGTCCCGCTCGATGAAGGCGTTCTCGTCAGCCAGCACGGCCAGCACCGTGAGGTTGCGGAACATGGGGTCTTCCTTGAGCTGACTGAGCGCGCCGGCGGTGACAAGGTCCCTCGGGTCCACGTCGAGGACGACGAGATCGGGCGGGCTCGTGCTGCAGATCAGGCCCATGGCCGACTGGATGCCGTCGAACAGGATGACCCGGTAACCCTGCCGGATCCGGTTCTCCACGGTGCTCGTGAGCACCACGTCGCGGGAGATGACGATTACGGTTTTCATCGCTCCGTCACGCCCTGAACTCCTCCTCGGTCTGCTCGACGGAATCCTCGAGCTCTTTCAGGATCTCCCTGAGATCCGCCTCCGACAGGGCCAGGGTCTCCCACGCCTTGGCGTTGACGTCGGGGACGAGGCGGTCCCCCGAATACCCGAGGCCCCGGGCCTTCACGAGCACATCGGCCATGTGGACAATGGCCGTCTCGAGGGGGGCCAGGGAAGAGGTCTGGGGCCGGTGATGGTTTGCGATGCACTCGCAGAGCTTGCGGGGGAAGTGCCATTTTTCCGCCAGCCAGCCCGCCACGGCGGCATGGGTCTCGGAGAAGCGGCTTCGCTCGGCGTCGAAGATGGCAATGCCCGAGGATTCGGCTTCCTTGACCGTCCTGTCGTACTCCTCGGGCCAGGAAAGGGTGAGGATGACCTTGCCCACATCGTGGAGCAGGCCCGCCACGAAGACTTCCTCCGGCTCCTTGAGGCCTTTCATCCGGGCGAGGACCTTCGAGGCGATGGCGACCCCGATGGAGTGTTCCCGCAGGCCGATCATGGCCTTGTGCATGATCTCGAAGACGGACACGCTCAGCAGGAGCCCCTTGACCACGTTGAGTCCCAGGAGCATGACGGCGTGGTTGACCGACGAGATCCGGCCCGGGAACCCGTAAAGGGCCGAGTTCACCATCTGGAGGATCTTCGTCGTCAGGGCCGGGTCCTGGGAGACGAAGTGACTGATTTCATTGAGGGATATCTTGGGATTCTCGATGATCGTCGACAGCTGCTTCAGCACGCTGGGGATCGTCGGGATGGTGCTGATGTTTTCCACCCGGCTGCGCAGGGCTTTGGGGTCCATGCTATTCATACATCGCCTCGATATGCGCTCTGACCGCCTTCTTGATAAGCGCCATCGGAGGGCTGGCCCCCGCCTTCCTGAAGCGCTCCTCCAGGGCGGCGAGCAACTCCTCCCTGGGCCGGGCGGGCCTGGACGGGCCGTCGATATAGACGCTCTCCACCCCCATGTTTTCGATCTTCGTGATGCGCGCCTCCGTCAGTTCCGTTCCTTCGGCCATGAGGACCATGCCCGATGAGTTCTGCAGAGGGCGGGCCAGTTTCATGCCCGGCTTGAGCTGCTCCGTGGGAATCTTGGGCATTCTATGTTATCCTTTCATCAGCAATGCGGGGAGCATCTCTTCCCCCGGAAGGGAAGCATGCAAATTTCGTGGGAAAATGCGCAAAGGGGTCCCTGCGCCGCCAGGGTTCGTGAAACGCTGTCGAAGAGAACCATAAAATGTGTTGACAAACACCGATTTATTCATATAATCACTGTTTTCAATTTCCTTTCAAGGAACCGGACATGTACGCAGTCATCAAAACGGGCGGAAAACAGCACAGGGTCTCCGAGGGGGACGTCCTGAAGGTGGAAAAGCTCGAAGGCCGGAAGGGCGACACGGTCGTCTTCGAAGAGGTCCTTCTCGTCACGAAAGAAGACCAGACCCGCGTGGGCACCCCGGTCGTTCAGGGGGCCAAGGTCGTGGGCGAGATCGTCCACCAGGGCAAGGGGCCCAAGATCATCATCTTCAAGAAGAAGCGCCGAAAGGGGTTCCTGAAAAAGACAGGCCACCGGCAGCCTCTGACCGAGGTGAGGATCAAGGAAATCTCGCTGTAATCAGCTTTATTAGGAGTTTACCGATGGCACACAAAAAAGGCCAGGGCAGCAGCCGCAACGGAAGAGACAGCAACGCCCAGCGCAGAGGGGTCAAGGTGTACGGCGGCGAGGCCGTCAGCGCCGGCGCCATCCTCATCCGCCAGCTCGGCACGAGAATCCACCCAGGACGCAACGTCGGCATCGGCAAGGACTATACGATTTTCGCCAAGATCGACGGCGTCGTGAAATTCGAGCGTTTCGGGAAGGACCGCAAGAAGGTCAGCGTTTACGCATCCTAGCCTTCCCCGCACTCTCTGAGCCGCAGAACCCGGCGACAAGCTGATTGTCCAGGCCCTCGGTTAGCCATCGAGGGCCTTTTTATTGGGATCGGGATGAAATTCGTCGACGAGGCCAGGATCTACGTCAAGGCGGGCGACGGGGGCCGCGGCTGCGTGAGCTTCCGGAGGGAGAAGTACGTCCCCCGCGGCGGCCCCAACGGGGGCGACGGCGGCAAGGGCGGCGACGTCGTCGTCGTGGCCTCGGCAAGCCATCGCACCCTGCTGGACCTCAAGTACCAGCAGCACCACGTGGCCCGCCACGGCGGTCATGGTGAAGGAAGCGACTGCACGGGACGCAATTCCGACGACGTTCTGATCCCCGTGCCGGTAGGGACCCTCGTCATGGATGACGCCACGGGAGAGGTGCTGGTTGACCTCGTCGAGGACGGCCAGCGTTTCGTCGTGGCCAAGGGGGGGAGGGGCGGGAAGGGGAACGCCTTCTTCAAGACCGCGACCAACCGGGCGCCCCGTTACGCCCAGCCGGGCGAGGAGGGCGAGGAGCGCTGGGTTCGCCTGGAGCTCAAGCTGCTGGCCGACGTCGGGGTCATCGGGTTTCCCAATGCGGGCAAGTCGACCCTCATCTCCCGGGTTTCGGCGGCAAAACCCAAGATCGCCGACTACCCCTTCACGACCCTCACGCCGAACCTGGGCGTCGTGAAGTACAAGAACTTCGGCACCTTCGTGATCGCCGACATCCCCGGTCTCATCGAGGGCGCCCACCGGGGCGTGGGGCTCGGGACCCGGTTTCTGCGGCACGTGGAGCGCACCGCCGTCCTGATCCACCTGCTCGACATCTCCGGGGAGGCGCCCGCGAGCGGGTGGAACAATTTCGAAACGATCAACCGGGAACTTGCGCTCTATGACCCGTCCCTGGCGGAGAAGCCCCAGGTCGTTGCGATCGGCAAGGCAGACCTCCCGGAAACGAGGGACCGGGCGAAAAAAGAAATTGACTTGTTCCGGCGAAAAAAGATAGAAGTCTTTTTAATTTCAGCAGTTACGGGTGATGGCATCGATGCCCTGATCGCTGCGGTCGTCAAAAAATTGAAACGGGATGAACGGGAAGACCATGAGCACTGAGCGCAAGAACATCCTCGCCGGCGTCCGGCGGGTCATCGTCAAGATCGGCAGCGGCGTCCTCACGGGCGCGGAGGGCCTCGACCGCGACATCATCCAGCAACTCGTCGACGAGATGGCGGAACTCATCCGCAAAGGCTATCACATCGTCATCGTCACCTCCGGGGCCATCGCCTCGGGGAAGCACCGCATGGGCATCTCCGGAAAGCTCAAGAGCATGCCGGAAAAGCAGGCCTGCGCGGCCATCGGCCAGAGCCGGGTCATGCGCGTCTACTCCACAGCCTTCGGCAAGCACGACCTCTACGTGGCCCAGATTCTTCTGACCATGGACGACCTGACGGACCGCAAGCGGTTCCTCAACGTGAAGAACACCCTGTCCACCCTCATGGAGTGGAACGTCATTCCCATCATCAACGAGAACGACACCGTCGCCGTCGACGAGATCAAGTTCGGCGACAACGACCACCTCGCCGCCGTGGTGGCCAACATCACCGAGGCCGACCTCGTCATCAGCATGACAAACACGGAGGGGCTCTTCGACCGCAACCCCAAGGCCCCGGGCGCAAAGAAAGCGAAGCTGATCGGGCTCGTGCGCGAGATCACCGACGAGATCGAGGCCATGGCCACGGCCGAGACGGACCCCACCGGCATGGGCGGGATGCGAAGCAAGATCCTGGCGGCCCGCAAGGTCACGGCCTGCGGGATCCCCTACATCATCGCCCGCGGCAAGAAGAAGGGTATCCTGGGCGAGATCTTCTCGGGCAAGGACGTGGGGAGCCTCTTTATCCCCATGACGGAATGCCTCTCGAGCCGGGAGTACTGGATCGCCTTCACGCTGCGTTCCCGCGGGAAGCTCTTCGTCGACGAGGGGGCGAGGAGGGCCATCGTGGAAAACGGAAAGAGCCTGCTGCCCTCTGGCATCGAACGGGTGGAAGGGGAATTCGTCGTGGGCGACCCGGTCATCGTGATCGGCCCGGACGGGAAGGCCATCGCCAAGGGGCTCGTAAACTACAACGCCCAGGAGCTTCACAAGATCCAGGGACTCAAGTCGTCGAAGATCGAGCAGGTCCTCGGCTACAAGCACTACGACGAGGTTATCCACCGGGACAACATGGCCGTCCAGAAAGCCGCAAAACCCAGGGTATAGGGTAAAGGGTCAAGGGTCAAGGGTATAGGGTCTGAAGGTAATAAAGCACTTTTTATGGATTCATTCTCTTTCCTTCCCGAGACCCTAGACCCAATACCCGATACCCGTAAATCACCGAAGAATGTGTTCCGGGAGCACCTTTCCGGTTCTGTCGAACCGAACGCCTTCCATCTCCAGCAGGGCCCTCTTGAGCGTGAGGCCCCCGCCGAAGCCTCCCAGTGAACCGTCCGCGCGGATGACCCGGTGGCAGGGGTAGACGACAGGGAAGGGGTTCTTCCCGCAGCCCTGGCCCGCGGCCCTCGCCCCGCCGGGAGCCCCCGTTATCGAGGCGACACCGCCGTAGCTCATGACGTTGCCCCGGGGGATGGCCGCGAGCGCCGCAAGCACTCTCCGATGATAGGGAGGCACGCGGCTCGTGTCGAGCGCCGCGGTGTCGAACGAGACGGGCTTGCCCGCCATGAAGGCTTGCAGCCGCCCGGCGAGCGCTGCGACGGCGCCGCAGGATTTCGCAGCTGACCCGGGAAACAGCGTGCGGATTTCCCGCATGAGCGCGGCCTCCGGGGCGGGCAGGCAGATGCGGACGATCCGGAAGGTTCTCCCGACTCCGGACCACACGATAGCCGCCTTGCCGAGGCGGGTCTTCACGCAGTGGTGGAAATACGGCATTTCGGGGTTCATGGAAACCTCGTTTGACAGGGGGAACCGGTTTCCCCTATGATGCGGGCATCGTAACAGAAACCGGCCCGGGAGCAAAGCGGTTCTTCTGCGGGTCGCAAGACAAAGGAGACAATTGGCGGAAGTCTATCTCTACCTGACCGTTGTTGCCTTTCTGGCCGGATTCATCCAGGGCCTTTCCGGGTTCGGCTCCGTGCTTCTGTCGCTTCCCCTGCTGGCGCTTTTCCTGGACATCCGCGAGGCGATCCCCCTCGTGAACCTCATGGGCGTCATCCTCACGGTGATCCTCATCATCCAGCTCCGGGCCCACTGGGAATGGGGAAAGATATGGCCGCTCCTGGCCGGGGCCAGCCTGGGGATTCCTGCCGGGGTCTGGCTCCTCAAGCGGATGGACCCGGTGCATGTCCAGTTCGTTCTCGGGGCGGTTCTCCTGGCCTACGCGCTCTACGGGCTGCTGTTCAGATTGCCGATCGGCAAACTGGGCGGCCCCTGGGCCTACCTGTTCGGTTTCTTTGCCGGCGGGCTGGGCGGGGCGATCAGCGCCTCGGGCCCTCCCGTGATCGTCTACACCTCCCTGCAGGCCTGGACGAAGGACCAGATCAAGGTGACCCTCCAGGGGTTCTTCATCGTGTCGGGGCTGCTGATCGGCGTGTTCCACGCCGCCAACGGCCTCGTCACGGACGGGGTGATCCGCAACTTCCTCGTTTCCGTCCCCACCCTTCTGACGGGGACCTGGATGGGGTCGCTCCTGTACGGGAAATTCAAGGAAGAGGGGTACCGCCGGGTCATGCTCACCCTGCTGGGAGCCCTGGGAGTGTTTACGCTGGTGAGGGTCTTGTAAAGATAGAAGTTGAGAAGTTAGGAAGCGCGGGAAATCCTGCAACAGGCCATGAGTTGAAAGCTGTTCCGAACTTCTAAACTTCCCAACTTCACAGCTTTCTCTTGACCTGGCCCCTTTTTTAGGCTTGACAGCACCCGGAAACTTATGTATTAAAACACCTTTCAGATTGTACCTGCAAGGAGGAAACTCGTTTGGCTACACATCGTTCGGCGGAAAAAAGGGACCGGCAGAACAAGAAGCGCAAGGCCCGCAATGCGGCCGTGAAATCGCAGACGAAGACCGAGATCAAGAAAGTGCTGGCCGCGGTGGAGAGCAAGGACGGGGAGCTTTCCGAGAAGGCCCTCAAGAGCACCATCAAGGTCATCAAGAAGGCCGCGTCCAAGGGCGTCTACCACAAGAACAACGCCTCCCGCAAGGTCTCCCGCCTGACCAAGAAGGTCGCCTCCCTGAAAAAAGCATAGAACAGCGGAAGAGCGGAACATCGGAAGCGCGGAAAAAGCAAAAGCCTGAAGGCAAATTCTTCAGGCTTTTCTGTTCTTAACTTCCCAATATCCGATCTTCCTGACTTCCAGGCCGCGAGGCCTTGGCGCGGAGCGCCACTCAGAATCCCGACATCAGGTTCCGGTAGGCCTTTTCGGTCATGTCGCCGGAGAGCTTCTGCAGGGCAACCTGCTTGTTCGTCGATGTGGTGTTAGGGTTGGCCTGGTCGACCCGGAAGCTCTCGTTGCCCGTGAAGTTCGCCACGCTCCAGAGATTCTTGCCCGTCTTGCGCTCCTCGAAGGCGAGATTCAGGACCATGACCGCCCGGCTCTCTGTGGCCTTGTCGTACCGGTCGTAGGCGACGTAGGAGGTGGAAAGGGCGGTGACGGTTCCCTTGAGAACGGCGTCGGCCGTCTCGCGGCTGGCGGCCAGGCGGAACCGTGGACTCTTCCGGAACTGGTCCTCGAAGCCGTTTCGGAGGTAGATCTCCACGTAGGGCTCGTTCGTCGAGTTGACCAGGTTGTCGACGAAGACGGTCCTGATTCCGCTGTCGATCCACTCCCCGCCGGGCGAGAACCGATACCCGCACCCGGCAATCGTCACCGCGATCATCGTAAAAAACAGCAGCACGAGGCATTGTCGTCTCGTGCCGGCTGCTGTCCGTCTTTTCATTTTCTTTTACCCTGCACCCTGCACCCTGAACCCTGTCCCCTGGACCCTATTTCACAACGATATTCACCAGCTTCTTCGGCACCGTGATGACCTTGACGATCTTCACCCCTTCGAGGAACTTCTGCGTCTTTTCGTCCGCCAGGGCCATCTCCTTGATCTTGTCCTCCGACTCGTCGGCGCTGACGGTGATGCGGCTGCGCAGCTTCCCGTTGACCTGGACGACGATCGTCAGCTCCTCTTCCGAGGCCAGCCCGGGGTCATAGGAGGGCCAGGGCACGGCCGTGAGCGACCCCTTGTTTCCCATCAGTTCCCACAGCTCCTCCGTGATGTGGGGCACGATGGGCGCCAGCAGGACGACCACGGTCTCGACGGCCTCCCGGATGACTGCAAGGGCCGCCTTGTCGTCTTTGCCGGGCCTCGGGACCTGGTAAACGAGGTTGACCAGTTCCATGACGGCGCTGATGGCCGTGTTGAAGTGGAAACGGTCCTCGATGTCCGTCGTCACCTTCCGGATCGTCTGATGCGTCTTTCTGCGCAGCTTCTTGTAGTCTTCGCCGAGGTCCTCCGACCCCGTCAGGGGCCCTATCCCCTGGAGGTCCTCCAGGTATTCCACGGCCAGCCGCCATACCCTGCCCAGGAAGCGGAAGGACCCTTCCACGCCCTGGTCGCTCCACTCCAGGTCCTTCTCCGGCGGGGCGGCGAAGAGACAGAACATCCGCGCCGTGTCGCAGCCGTACTTCTCGATCAGGTAGTCCGGGTCGATGACGTTCTTGAGCGACTTGGACATCTTCTCGGTCTTGCCGACCGCGATCGGCTTGCCGCACTTCTTGCACTTCTCCTCCTCGACCTCGTAGGGGAAGAGGAATCCGTGCTCGGGACACTTCGTCGTCTCCTTGCACACCATGCCCTGGGTGAGGAGGTTCGTGAAGGGCTCGTCGATTCCCAGCACGCCGAAGTCCCGCAGCACCTTCGTGTAGAACCGGGAGTAGAGCAGGTGTAGGATGGCGTGCTCGATCCCGCCGATGTACTGGTCCACGGGGAGCCAGTAGTCCATGGCCTTGCGGTCGAGGCCGGGCTTGACGTCACAGTGCGGCGAGGCGAAGCGGTCGAAGTACCAGGAGGACTCCACGAAGGTGTCCATCGTGTCCGTCTCGCGCCTGGCGGGGCCCTTGCACCCCGGGCACGTCGTGTTCACGAAGGCGGCGACCCGGGCCAGTGGCGAGCCGCCCTCGCCGGTGAATTCCACGTCCTTCGGGAGCACGACGGGCAGGTCCGCTTCCGCCACGGGCATCGTCCCGCACTTGTCGCAGTACACGACGGGGATCGGGGCGCCCCAGTAGCGCTGACGGGAGATCCCCCAGTCGCGCAGGCGGTACTGGATGGTTTTCTTTCCTCTGCCGAGGGATTCCAGGTGCGCCGCGATGGCTTCCATGGCTGCCGTGTTCTTCATCCCGTCGAAGGGCCCCGAGTTGACCAGGATGCCCTCGTCGACGTAGGCCTCCTCCATGGTCTCCACGTTGAGCGCCCTCTTCGGGTCCTGGATGACGACGATCAGGGGCAGTTTGTACTTCTTGGCGAACTCGAAGTCGCGCTGGTCGTGGGTGGGGACGGCCATGACGCAGCCTGTCCCGTAGTCGGCCAGGACGAAGTTGGCGGCGTAGATGGGCATCTTGCGGCCCGTCACGGGGTTGAGGCAGTAGGCGTCGAGGAAGACACCCTCCTTCTCGTAGTAATCGGAGGTCCGCATGAGCTTGTCCTGCTTCTTCACTCGATCCACGTACTCCATCACGTCCTTCTCGATGGGCTTTCCCTTGGCGAGCTGCATGACAAGCGGGTGCTCGGCGGCCACGAGCATGAAGGTGGCCCCGTAGATCGTGTCCTGCCTCGTGGTGAAGACCCGGATGGGCTCGCTGCCGTCGGCCATGGGGAAGGTGATCTCCACGCCGTAGCTCTTGCCGATCCAGTTCTTCTGCATGGTGATGACGCGCTCGGGCCATCCCGTGAGCCGGTCGCAATACTCCAGGAGCTCTTCCACGTACTGGGTGATCCGGAAGAACCATTGCGAGAGGTGCTCCTCCTTCACCTCGGAGCTGCAGCGCCAGCACTGCCCGGCCTCAACCTGCTCGTTGGCCAGCACCGTCTGGCACTTGGGGCACCAGTTGACGGCCGACTCTCTCTTGTACACGAGGCCCTTCTCGTACATCCAGAGGAAGAAGAGCTGCTCCCACTTGTAGTAGGTTGGCTCGCAGGTCGAAAGCTCGCGGTCCCAGTCGTAGCTGAAGCCCATGCGCTTGAGCTGGACCTTCATGTTCTCGATGTTTTCGTTCGTCCACTTGGCGGGGTGGATGCCGTGGTCGATGGCGGCGTTCTCGGCGGGCATGCCGAAGGAGTCCCACCCCATGGGGTGCAGGACGTTGAAGCCCCTCATGTGCTTGTAGCGGGCGACCACGTCGCCGATGGTGTAGTTGCGCACGTGGCCCATGTGGATGCGGCCCGAGGGGTAGGGGAACATCTCGAGGAGGTAGTATTTCTTCTTCCCCGGGTCTTCGGCGACCTTGAAGACCTCTTTTTCTTCCCAGAGCTTCTGCCACTTCTCTTCGATCGGGTGCGGGCGGTATCTCGTCTCCATGGCGGTCTCCTCACAGGTTCCCTGTAGTGCACGTCAAAAAGGCGTAGCACAGGGGCCCGTTTCTTTCAACGCTATTTTTTCCAGAAATCGGGGACGAGCAGGACCAGGACGGTGTAGATCTCGAGCCTGCCCAGGAGCATGCACAGAGACAGGATCCACTTGGCCGCTTGGGGCAGTTCGAAGTAGGTCGAGGAGGCGTTGACGAGCCCCAGGCCGGGGCCGACGTTGCCGATCGTGGCCGCCACGCCCGAGATCGCCGTGACCGTGTCCACGCCGAGCAGGGTAAGGGCCAGGGTTGCCAGCATGGCCAGGGCGATGTAGAGAAAAAAGAAACTGCGAATGCTGGAGACGATCTCCGGCGGCACGGGCGACTTGGCGATCTTGACGGAGAGGACGGCGTGGGGGTGAATCAGGCGGGTGAGCTCGATGAAGGTCTGCTTGATGACGATCATGAACCGCAGGCACTTGATGGCGCCCCCCGTGGAGCCCGCGCAGCCGCCGATGAACATGAGCAGCACGAGGATGAATTTCGACGGCGCGGGCCACTGGTCGAAGTTGTACGTGGCAAAGCCCGTCGTCGTGATGATCGAGACGACCTGGAAGGCCGCGTATCGGAGGGATTCCCCGAGGCTGCTGAAGTAGTGGAACCGCAGATCCAGCGTAATGAGCGCCGTCGCGACCAGCACGACGGCCCCGTAGAAGTGAAACTCGGGGTCCCGGACAAACGACTTCGCGTCGCCCTTGAAGAGCCGGTAGTGGAGGGTGAAGTTCATGCCGGCGACGAACATGAAAGCGATGATCACGATCTCGATGTAGAGGCTGTTGAACCGGGCGATGCTTGCATCGTAGGTGCTGAACCCCCCCGTCGCCATGGTGGCGAAGGCATGGCAGACCGCGTCGAAGAGGTTCATGCCCCCCAGAGCGAGAAGGACGATCTCCACGGCGGTGATGGCCACGTAAACGAGCCAGAGGTTCTTGGCCGTCTCCGTGATTCGCGGCGTGATCTTGTCCTTGACCGGGGAGGGGACTTCCGCCTTGAAGAGCTGCATGCCCCCGACGCCGAGGATGGGGAGGATGGCGATGGAGAGGATGATGATCCCCATGCCGCCCATCCAGTGCGTGAGGGCCCGCCAGAAGAGGATCCCCCGGGAGGTCCTGTCGAGGTTCGAGATGACGGAGGCCCCCGTGGTGGTGAACCCCGACATGGTCTCGAAAAAGGCGTCACAGAAGGTCGGCACGACCCCCGAGAAGAGGAAGGGAAGCCCCCCGAAAGCCGATGCGAGCACCCAGGCGAGGGTCACGATCACGAACCCCTCGCGGTGAGACAGGCTGATCCGTTCCCCTGTCCTCGGGACGAAGACGTACATCAGCAGGCCCGCTCCCATCGTGACGAGGGCGGCCTGGCCGATGGCGCTCCACGCCGCTTCGTGCAGGGCAGCGGAGAGGACGAAGGCCGGCAGCATGGCGGCCCCGATCATCAGGACGAAGATCCCGAGGATGTGGAAGATGTTTCGCAGGTTCATTCGAAGTATTCCAGCTTCACCATGAGGATCTTCTCCACCTGCGGGATGGACGACCGGAAGGTGAAGATGATGACGTGGTCCCCCGGCCGGATGACCGTGTCGCCGCTGGCGATCATCATCTGATCGCCCCGGATGACGGCGCCCACGATCGTGCCCGGCGGGAAGGCGATGTCCTTGACGGGCCGGCTCGTAATCTCGGAGGTCTCGAGGGCCACGACCTCGAAGGCCTCCACCCGTTCGTCGTGCAGCGGGGCGGCCGAGACGATCTTGCCGCGCCGGACGTAGTGGAGGATCTTGCTGATCGCGGCGTGCCGCGGGTTGATGACCCCGTCGATGCCCACCCGGGAGACGAGCGGCATGTACTCGACGCGGTTGATGAGGGCAAGCGTCTTCTTCACCCCCAGGCGCTTGGCGAGCAGGGCCCCGAGGATGTTGGCCTCCTCGTCGTTGGTGACGGCGGCGAACACATCCATGTCCCGGATGTTCTCTTCCTGGAGGAGGTCCTGGCTCGTGCCGTCACCGTGGAGGACGACGGTCCTGTCGAGCTTCTCGGCGAGGAACCGGCAGCGGTCCTTGCGTTTTTCGATGATCTTGACGGCGACGCCTTTCCCCTCGAGGGCCTCGGCGAGCATCCGCCCCGTGTTGCCCCCGCCCATGATGACGATCCGCCGGGCCGGTTCGGTCTTGCGGCCGAAGATTCGAAGCAGCTCCTTCGCTTCCTCCGCGGCGGCGACGGCGAAGAAGTAGTCGTTCTCCCGGATGACGGAGTCCCCCTTGGGCTCGATGAGCATCTCGTCGCGGATGATGGACGTGATGAGCATCTTGCTGTCGGGGTGAATCCCGCGGAGCTGCTGGAGGGTCTTCCCGGTCACGGCGCTGCTCAGGACGGGGAAGCCGATGAGCTTGATGCGGCCGTCGTGAAAATCCGTCACCTCCGTCGCGCCGGGAAACTCGATGAGGTCCAGGGCGTTCTTGACGGCCTCGCGCTCCGGGTTGATGCAGAGGTTGATGTTGAGATGGTCCTTGCCGAAGATGGCGGAGTACTCGTCGAGTTCGGGGTTTCGGATCCGGGCGATCTTGAAGGAGACCCGGGACTGCGTCGATGCGAGCAGGCAGGCCACCATGTTGGTCTCGTCGCTGTCCGTGACGGCAATGACCATGTCGGCTTCAGCGAGGCCCGCTTTCTTGAGGACCTCGGGGCTGCTCCCGCTGCCGTGCAGCGTCATGACGTCGAGGGTCTCGGCGAGTTCGTTCAGCCGTTCCTCGTCGCGGTCGACGAGGATGACGTCCTGCTTCTCCTTGGAGAGGATGTCGGCGATGTGATACCCGACCTCGCCCGCCCCGATAATGATGACCTTCATGGGTTCTCCCCGCCGTTTTCTCCTACCCGCCGATCGGAAGGGCCTCTTCTTCCCGCGCGATGCGGATATCGATCTGGGCCTTGTCTTTGACGTTGATCCGCAGCTTGTGGATCCCCAGCAGGGTCTTCTGGAAGAAGGATTCGTCGGACAGCAGGCAGGGGGCTGCGGCGGCAAGGGTCTGGAGGTCGCCGGAGAGGAATTCGAACATCCCCGTCGTGAAGGCCGTCGTCATCTCGGCCACCTCCAGCAGCGACCGGTCGGCCGCGGGAACCTCGACGGCGAAATCGAAGCAGTGGATCCGGACGGCCGTCTCGGCCATCCGGGACCCCGCTTCCCGGAGGGTCTCGTAGCTGAGATCCCGGCGCTTTCCGAGCCCGAAGAGGACGATCTTTTGCGGGGGGATCCGCCGTTGTGATTCGATGAGCACCCTCTCCGAGAAATCCCCCCGGATCCGCCCTTCGGCGATCAGCCTCGACACGAGGCCGTTGAGGCGCCAGTCCACGAAGCCCCCGTTTCCCCGGGGGGGGCGCTCGTCGGAGAAAAAACCGAGGACCAGGCACTCATGCTGAAGCCGGTCCAGGCTTTCCGTTGTCACCTTGATCTGCATGGTCCTTCAGCAGTTTCGAGTACAGGGCATCGAGAATGCCGTTGATAAAGGAACCCGAGTTTTCCGAGCCGAATTCCTTGCCGAGGTCGATGGCCTCGTTGAGGGCCACCTTGGGTGGAATGCCCTGGCCGTAGAGGAGCTCGTAGACGGCGAGCCGCAGGATGTTGCGGTCGACCCGCGCCATCCGCTCGAGGGACCAGTTCTCCGAACAGGTGCTGATCAACCGGTCGATCGCCTCCCGGTGGGCCCACGTTCCCTCGACGAGCTCCGAGGCGAACTCGCGGGCCTCCGCGGGTGCATGGAAGTGACCCCAGAAAAGCTCGATGGCCTCCCTGGGATCGATTCTCAGGACATCGAGCTGATAAAGAACCTGCAAGGCAATTTCCCTTGCCTTCCTTCTGAGACGCATGGCATTTCCTGCCGGGCCCCGTGAACCGGCGGCCGGACCGCAAGCGGCCTTCGACCTGCCGGGGGTGCCCGGGACCCGCCTTTACATTTTTCTGAACAGGTCCACCATCTCGATGGCAGACAGGGCGGCATCCCACCCCTTGTTGCCGGACTTGGTGCCGGCCCGTTCGATGGCCTGCTCGATCGAATCGGTGGTCAGCACCCCGAACACGATGGGGACCTCCGTCTCCAGGGCCGCCTGGGCCACCCCCTTGGAGACCTCGGCCGCGACGTAGTCGAAGTGGGGCGTCGCCCCCCGGATCACCGCGCCCAGGCAGATCACGGCGTCGAACTTGCCCGACTTCGCGATCTTCTTGGCCACCAGCGGGATTTCGAAGGCCCCCGGGCACTTGAAGATCCGGATGTCCTGCTCCCGGGCTCCTGCGCGGACGAGCCCGTCCAGGGCGCCGTCGATCAGCTTGCCGCTGATGAAGTCGTTGAACCGGCTCGCCACGATGGCGAACTTCATCCCCTGGGCGACGATCTTTCCTTCGGTGATGTTCTTCATAATCCCCTCTTGCTCTGCATTTCTTTCCTGGACCCTGAATCCTGTCCCCTGAACCCTACACTTTGAGGATGTGTCCCATCTTTTCCTTCTTCGTCTTGAGGTATCGGAGATTCACCTCGTTGGGCTTGATCTCGATGGACGCCCGCCCCACGATGGTCATCCCGTACCCCTCGAGGCCCACGATTTTCTTGGGGTTGTTCGTGAGCAGGCGGATCTTCCTGACGCCGAGGTCCACGAGGATCTGGGCGCCGATGCCGTAGTCCCGCAGGTCCTCCTTGAACCCCAGTTCGATGTTGGCCTCCACGGTATCGCGGCCGTGCTCCTGGAGGTCGTAGGCCTTGACCTTGTTGACGAGGCCGATCCCCCGGCCCTCCTGGTGCATGTAGACGATGACCCCCTTGCCCTCCTCGTTGATCATCTCCATGGCCGTGTGGAGCTGATCGCCGCAGTCGCAGCGCATGGAGCCGAAGACGTCGCCCGTCATGCACTCCGAGTGCACCCGGACGAGCACGGCATCGTCGGGCCCGATGTCCCCCTTCACCAGGGCCACGTGTTTCATGTCGTCCACGTCGTTTTCGTAAACGATGAACTTGAAGTCGCCGCCGAAGGCGGTGGGCAGGGTGGCGGACGCCGCGCGGCGGACGAAGGATTCCGTCTTCATCCGGAAGTTGATGAGATCGGCGATGGTGACAATCTTGAGCCCGTGCTCCTTCGCGAAGACTTCGAGGTCGGGCATCCTCGCCATGGTGCCGTCGTCCTTCATGATCTCGCAGATCACCCCGCTGGGCTTGAGCCCCGCGAGCCGCGCCAGGTCCACGGAGCCCTCCGTCTGCCCCGTGCGCACCAGGACCCCGCCCTTGCGCGCCAGGATGGGGAAGACGTGCCCCGGGCTCACGATGTCATCGGGCTTGACGTGGTCCGCGATGGCCGTGCGGATCGTCGTGGCCCGGTCGTGGGCGGAAATGCCGGTCGTGACGCCTTTTCTCGCCTCGATGGAGACGGTGAAGGCCGTTTTGAACCGCGACTGGTTGTCGTTGACCATGAGGTGGAGGTTGATCTTCTCCGCCAGCTCCTCGTTGAGGGTCAGGCAGATGAGCCCCCGGCCGTGCTTGGCCATGAAGTTGATGGCCTCAGGGGTGACGAACTCGGCGGCCATGCAGAGATCGCCTTCGTTCTCGCGGTCCTCGTCGTCGACGAGGATGATCATTTTTCCGTTCTTGATGTCCTCGATCGCTTCGGGAATTGTGCTGATCGCCATTGTTACACCTTGTACCATTCCTCTATTTCAAAAATCCGTGCTCCCGGAGGAAATCCATGTCGACTCCCTTGCCGGGATGCAGGAGCTTTTCCACGTACTTGCCGAGGATATCCGTCTCGATGTTCACGGAATCCCCCGCCTTCTTTCTGGCGAGTGTCGTCTTTTCCGCCGTGTGGGGGACGATATTAACATAAAACCGGTCGCCTTCGCACGCATTTACCGTGAGGCTGATCCCGTCGACGGTGACGGATCCCTTGGCCACGACGTACTTCGAAAGACCCACCTCCAGGGTGAACCCGTAAACGATCGAGCCCGCCCGCGCCGTTCGCTCGACGATCGGCCCGACGCAGTCCACGTGCCCCAGGACGAGGTGTCCGCCGAGGAAGTCGCCCATCCGAAGGGCCTTTTCCAGGTTCACGCGGTCGCCGGCCTTGAGCCTGCCCAGCGTGGTTTTCGAGAGCGTCTCGGCTGAGACGTCGAAGGTGAAGCTCTGCGCCCCCAGGGTCGTCACGGTCAGGCAGGCGCCGCTCACGGCGATGCTGTTGCCGATCTTGACGTCATCGAGGGGCAGCGTCGTCGTCACCTCGAGCAGGGCGTCCGCGCCCCTGCGGGTGAGCTTCCGTACCGTGCCCATGTCCTGGATGATACCGGTGAACATTCTGGTATGTCTCGTCTGTCTGGTCTATCCGGTCGGTTTCGTCCCATCGACCCTTGGATTCACTTCGTCTTCAGGAGGTCCTTCAACTCGTCGAAAAACTCGTTGGCGTCGCGGAACTGCCGGTACACCGAGGCGAACCGCACGTAGGCGACCTTGTCGAGGTCGTGAAGCTCCTGCATGACCCGCTCGCCCACGAAGGTCGAGGGGACTTCCTTGAGCTGCGACTCCTGGCAGGCCCGCTCGATGCGGTCCACGACGGCCTCGATGGCGTCGATACTCACGGGCCTCTTCTCGCAGGCCTTCTTGATGCCCGTGAGGATCTTGGAGCGGTCGAAGGCTTCCCGCCGGCCGTCCTTCTTGACGACCATGGGGAGGACTTCCTCCACGAACTCGTAGGTCGTGAACCGCTTGCCGCAGGCTGCGCACTCCCGTCGTCTGCGGATGGCGTTGCCTTCCTTGCTGATCCGGGAGTCGATCACCCGGTTTTCCGTGTCGGCGCAAAAGGGGCACTTCATCGCTTCCTCACCTGGATGCCCGACTCCTCGAGCAGGCGGGCGGCCAGCTCGTCGCTGTAGCCCTCCCGGTAGACGATCTCCGTGATCCCGGCATTGATGAGCATCTTGAGGCAGATGCTGCAGGGGTGGTTGGTGCAGTACAGCGTCGCCCCCCGGATGCTCACGCCGTGGACGGCGGCCTGGATGATCGCGTTCTGCTCGGCGTGGAGCCCGCGGCAGAGCTCGTGGCGCTCGCCGGAGGACACCTTCAGTTCCTCGCGCAGGCACCCGACTTCGAGACAGTGCCTGAGCCCGCTCGGGGCGCCGTTGTATCCCGTCGTCAGAAGGCGCTTGTCCTTGACCAGGACGGCCCCGACCCCGCGCCGCAGGCACGTGGAACGCCGCGAGACGAGCTCCACGATATCCATGAAGTACTCGTCCCAGCTGGGGCGGGTGATGCCCTGCCTGGGCTTGCTCTTTGCCTCGGTCATCATTCTGCCTTCGCAGTCTCGGCGACCGGGGGTACAGGGTATAGGGTTCAGGGTACGGGGTGTGGAAACATTCTTTGTTCCTTCCCTGGACCCTGGACCCTGTGCCCTTATCCCTTCGCAATGCGCTCCGCGTACAGCGGGAAGCGCTCGCAGAGTTCGCTTACCTCTTTGCGGACCCTGTTGATCGTCGCCTCGTTCTTGAGGTCCTTGAGGACCGTCGAGATGAACCGCCCCACGAGCCTCATCTCTGCTTCCTTCATCCCGCGGGAGGTGATGGCCGGGGTGCCGACGCGGATGCCGCTGGTCACCTGCGGGCCCCTCGTGTCGAAGGGGATCATGTTCTTGTTGGTCGTGATGCCCGCCCGGTCCAGGGCGTCGGCGCCCTCGGCGCCGGTCACCCCGATGGAGGTGACGTCGATGAGCATCAGGTGGTTGTCCGTGCCGCCCGAGACGAGGCGGAATCCCTCGGCCATGAGCGTTTCCGCCAGGGTGCGGGCGTTTTTCTGGATCTGACGCTGGTACTGCCGGAACTCCTCCGTCAGGGCCTCCTGCAGGGCCACGGCCTTGGCGGCGATGACGTGCATGAGCGGCCCGCCCTGCATCCCGGGGAACACCCGGCCGTCCAGGGCTTTCTGGTAATCGGCCCTGCACAGGATCATGCCGCCTCGGGGGCCCCTTAGCGTCTTGTGGGTCGTGGTCGTCACGAACTCGCAGAGCGGGACGGGGTTCGGGTGGACCCCCGCCGCCACGAGACCGGCGATGTGCGCGATGTCGAAGAGCACCACGGCCCCGACCTGGTCGGCGATCCGCCGGAAGGGCTCGGAGGGGATCTCCCGGGGGTAAGCGCTCGCGCCGACGACGATGACCTTGGGCTTGTGTTTCTTCGCCTGGGCCTCCACCTCGTTGAAGTCGATCCGCTCCGTCGCCTTGTCGACGCCGTAGTGCACGACGTTGTAGAAGCGCCCCGAGAAGTTGGCGGGGCTGCCGTGGGAAAGATGCCCGCCGTGGGCGAGGTTCATCCCCAGGATCGTGTCCCCCGGCTGCAGCATGGCGAAATACACGGCCATGTTGGCCTGCGTGCCCGAGTGGGGCTGCACGTTGGCGTGGTCGGCCCCGAAGAGTTTCTTGGCCCTCTCGATGGCCAGCGCCTCGACGACATCGACGAACTCGCAGCCGTGGTAGTACCGCTTGCCCGGGTATCCCTCGGCGTACTTGTTCGTCATGATGCAGCCCTGCGCCTCCAGGACCGCCTCGTCGACGAAATTCTCCGACGGGATCAGTTCCAACTTGCCGGCCTGCCGCTTCGTCTCTTCCAGGATGGCGGCCGCCACCTCGGGGTCCACTTTCTTCAGCAATGACATCGTCTCCTCACCCTCCTGCGTTACTTGCAGAGTCGTTGTTCCAGTTCCCGAATTTTGTCGAGGCGCTTTTGGTGGCGCCCCCCCTCGAAGGGGGTTTCCAGCCAGGCCCGGACGATCCTCGCGGCCGTCTCGGGGTCCGTCTTTCGCCCGGCCAGTACGAGCACGTTCGAATCGTTGTGCTGCCTGGAGAGCCTTGCCGTTTCCTCGTCGAGGCACAGGGCCGCCCGCACGCCGGGGAACTTGTTGGCCACGATCGCCATTCCGACGCCGGAGCCGCAGACGAGGATCCCCCGCTCGAACCGGCCCGAGGAAACCTTCTCGGCCGCAAGGACCCCGTAATCGGGGTAGTCAACGGACTCTTCCCGGTGGGTGCCCGCATCGAACACCTTGCAGCCGGCCGAGGCCAGCGGCCCCTTGATCGCCTCCTTCAGGGCGAACCCGGCATGGTCGGAACCGATGATGATGTTCATGCCCCCTCCTCAGTCCCTGTGCCTGCGCAAGACGAGCACGGCGTTGACGCCGCCGAAGCCGAAGGTGTTCGACAGGGCTGCCTCGATGGTCATCGGCTTTGCCTTGTGGGGCACGTAGTCCAGGTCGCATCCCTCGTCGGGCTCGTCGAGGTTGATCGTGGGCGGCACGATGCCTTCGCAGAGGGCCTTGACGGCCACGATAGCCTCCAGGCCCCCCGCACCGCCCAGAAGGTGCCCCGTCATGGATTTCGTGGAGGAGACGGCCAGCCTGCGGCTGTGCTCCCCGAAGACCCGCTTGATGGCCTGGGTCTCGTAGACGTCGTTGAGCGGCGTTGCCGTTCCGTGGGCGTTGATGTAGCCGACCGCGGCCGGCTCCATCCCGCTGGATTGCAGGGCGATCTCCATGCTGCGGGCGGCCCCCTCGTGCCCCGGCGGCGGGGCGGCCATGTGGTAGGCGTCAGCCGTGCAGCCGAATCCGCAGATCTCGGCGTAGATCCTCGCGCCGCGCCGGCGCGCGTGGGCCAGATCCTCCAGGATGAGGATGCCGCCCCCGTCCCCCATGACGAATCCGTCGCGGTTGCGGTCGAAGGGGCGGCTGGCCTTTTCGGGCTCGTCGTTCCGGGTGGAGAGCGCCCGCATGGCGTTGAACCCGGCGATCCCGAATGCGCTGACGGCCGCCTCGACGCCGCCGGTGATCATGGCGTCGGCATAGCCGTCCTTGATGAGCCGAAACGACATGCCGATGGCGCTCGTCCCGGCTGCGCAGGCCGTGACGGGGCAGCTGATGGGCCCCTTGGCCCCGTACCGGATGGAGATCTGCCCCGCGGCGAGATTGGGCAGGACGGCCGGGATCGTGAACGGGGAGAGCCTCCGGGGGCCGCTCTGCTCGAGGACAGAGTGCTCCTTTTCGATCGTCCTGAGCCCGCCGATGCCCGAGCCGACGACGGTCCCCACGCGCTCGGCATTGCTCCCGTCGATCGCGAGGCCCGCGTCCTGCATGGCCATGTCGGCGCAGGCCAGGGCGTAGACGATGAAATCGTCAAGCCGGCGCAGCTCCTTCTTTTCCACGTAGCGAAGGGGGTCGAAGCCCTTCACCTCGCCGGCGATCTTCGTGGCGAGCGGGGCGGTGTCGAACTTCGTGATGGGTCCGATGCCCGACTTGCCGGCGCAGAGGGCCGCCCATGTCTCGTCGACGGTGTTCCCGACGGGATTCACGGTGCCCATGCCGGTGATGACGACACGCCTCTCCACGGGGGTCCCCACAAAGACGGCCTAGCTGGCCAGGCCCTTCTTCTTCTTGATGTAGTTGATGGCGTCCTGGATCGTGCGGATCTTCTGCAGCTCCTCGTCGGAGATCTCGATGCCGAAGTTTTCCTCCATGGCCATGATCAACTCGACCAAGTCGAGCGAATCCGCGCCTAGGTCCTCTATGAACGATGCCTCGGGTACGCACTCTTCCCGGGTCACATCCAGCTGTTCCACGATGATCTCGATTACCTTTTCCTCGATGGACATCAATCCGCCTCCTTGAGAAGTGTCGAATCCGTTTGAGCCCGCATGGCGCGTCTCGGGGCCGGACGCCCGGCATCCGGTCACATGTACAGCCCGCCGTTGACCCCGATCACCTGTCCCGTGATGTATCCGGCTTCATCGGAGGCCAGGAACAGCACGACACCGGCGACATCGTCCGGTGTGCCCAGCCGGGAAAGGGGGATCTCCCCGAGAACCCTCTCCCGCTGCTCCTCCGTCATGGCGGAGGTCATATCCGTGTCAATCAGGCCGGGGGCCACGGCGTTCACGCAGATTGCGCGCGGCGCCAGCTCCCGGGCCAGGGATTTCGTCAGCCCCACGAGGCCGGCCTTCGAGGCGCTGTAGTTGGCCTGGCCGGCGTTGCCCGACAGGGCGACGACGGACGAGACGTTGACGATGCGGCCCCCGCGTTGCTTCATCATCGTATAGGCCACGGCGCGGGAGCAGTTGAAGGCCCCCTTGAGGTTCGTGCCGATGACCCGGTCCCAGTCCTGTTCCTTCATGCGCACCAGCAACCCGTCGCGGGACTCCCCCGCGTTGTTCACCAGGATGTCGATGCGCCCTTTCCGCTGGATCAGGCCGGCAATCGCGCCGGTTGCGGCCCCGTGGTCCGCCACGTCGAAGCACAGGGCCTCCGCCTCGCCTCCCGCCTCGCCGATGAGGCGGAGCGTCTCGCGGGCTGCCTCCTCGTTGCGGGCGTAGTTGACGGCGACGAAGGCGCCCGCCGCGGCGAGCCGCACGCTCACGGCCCGGCCGATGCCTCTTGACCCCCCCGTGACCAGCGCCACCTTGCCCTTGAGGTTCATCGTCTCAGCTCTTTCCCGAGAGGACCTCCACGGTCCTCTGCAGGGATTCGAGGTTTTCCACGTTCAGGACCCTGAGGTCCCGCCGGATCCGAAGGGCCAGCACCGACAGCACCCGCTTGGGGCCCACCTCGATGACCGTGTCGATCCCCATCGAGGCCATCCTCTCGATCGTCTCGATCCATCGAACGGGCTGGTGGATCTGCCGGATGAGCAAGTCCTTCGTCGACGCGGCCGCATGGAGGGCCCCGGGGTCGCAGTTCGGGATCACGGGGGCGCTGCAGTCACGGAAGTCGACCCCGTCGAGATCCGCGCCGAACTGTCGGGCCGCCCCTTCCAGAAGCGCGCAGTGAAAGGGGGCGCTCAGCGGAAGCTTCAGGGCCCGTTTCGCCCCAGCCTCCAGAGCCCTGGCCATGACCGCCTCCACCGGGGCCGTGTACCCCGACACGACGGTCTGGTCCGGGGCGTTGTAGCACGAGGGGCTCACGAGCCCCGCCCCGGCGGCCACCTCCCGGCACAGGGCCTCGACCGTCTCGCGGCCCAGCCCCTGGATCGCCGCGTTGGCTCCGACACCCGGGGGAACGGCCTGCTGCTGCAGGGCCGCCCGCTTTCGCACGAGCCGCAGCGTGTCGGCAAACCCGAGCGCTCCCGCCGCGCAGAGCGCCCCGTATTCCCCGAGGCTGTGGCCGGCCATGGCCGTCGGGCGCACTCCGAGTTCGCGTTCGAGCACCCGCCACGCGGCGATTTCCAGCGTCAGGGTCGCCGTCTGGGTGTTCTCGGTGAGATCGAGGGCTTCCCGGGGCCCCTCGAAGCACAGGCGCCCGATGTCCGAGCCGAGCACCGCCTGCGCCTCCTCGAAGCACTCCCTGGCGCACCCGTACCGCTCGAACAGGTCCCGGCCCATGCCCACATACTGCGAGCCCTGTCCGGGAAAAAGGACGCCCAGCCTGGCCATTGGATCCCCGGCGGCGATGTTACTCGCCCTTGTCGACGTTCAGCACTTCCCTGCCCTTGTAGGTGCCGCAGTTCTGGCAGGCACGGTGGGGCAGTTTCGGCTCGTTGCACTGGGGGCAGACCGCGCCGGCCGGCGCCTTGATGAAGTCGTGGGCCCTTCGGCTGTTCCGTCTCGATTTCGAGTGTCTCTTTACTGGGTTCGGCATGGGTTGAGTTTCTCCCTCAGGTTTGTTTTCTTGCTTTGAAGTTCTTGAGCGCGTCCAGGCGGCCGTCGACGGCGCCGGGCTTGCACCCGCAGGATTCCGCGTTGAGGTTGGCGCCGCACTGCGTGCAGAGCCCACGGCAGGTTTCCGCGCAAAGCGGTTTCATGGGGACCTGGAGCAGGATCTGCTCGTAGACCAGGGCGTTGAGGTCGATCAGGTCATCCTGGTAGTACCCGAACGAGATATCCTCGTCGGAGAGTTCTTCCTTCTGTTCCTCCGGGTCGCGCGAGGGGACCAGGGTGTAGCGGAATCCGCTTCGCACGGGCAGCTGGAACGGCTCGAGGCATCGCCCGCAGTCCAGATCCAGGGCCGTCTCCACGCGGATGTCGAGGGTCACCGCGTCGAGGACCTTGTGGATCGCGACGGAAACCTCCGCCGGGCGGATCCGGAACTCGATAGCGCCGCCCTTCTGGAGATATTCCCGGTACCAGTCCCCTTCGAGCGTGTACTGGAGCTGGCGCCCCTCTTCGGGAATGAGCGATACTTGAATCTTCAAAGAGAGTCCCTTGCGAATGGAATCCCGCTTCCCGGAAGAAGCCTTTGCGAAAGAGTACTTGTTAATTACAAAACCCCTATTTTGTCAAGCACTTTTTGCTGCACCCCGGAGGGGTTAACCCCTCCATATCGCGAGCGAAACCCGCCTTTTGGCGTGCCGGTGCAGGGTCCCGGTCTGCCGGCGTGGACCCGTGGCTTTCCCGCCGCCAGAATTTTTCGCCTTGACATTTCGGAAGGTTTCGTCTAATTTTTCGTGCTTCCAGATCGGGAAGATCCTGGGGGATCGTCTAGTGGTAGGACTCAAGACTCTGGATCTTGCTACCAAGGTTCGAATCCTTGTCCCCCAGCCAAGGTCCCATCGTCTAGCGGTTAGGACGCTGGCCTCTCACGCCGGAAACCAGGGTTCGATTCCCTGTGGGACCACCAGAAACTCAACGGAGCCTGCCGTCACGGTCAGGCTCCTTTTTTTTGCCGCTCCCCCTCGTGTGCTTCGCGTGAGCGGGGCATGGGCGGGGCTCCCGTCGGGGCTCCGGAAAGGTCGAGGAAGATGAGTGCCGCCCCCCGCGCCATCCTGGCTTTGATCGTGATGTCCCTCATCTGGGGCTACAACTGGGTCCTCGTCAAGGAGGCCATGCGCCTCGTCTCCCCTTTTGACTTTTCGGCCATCCGGACCCTCGGCGGCGGCATTCTCCTGCTGGGGGTCCTGTCCTGGAAGGGCAGGCCGCTGCGCCCCCGCAACGTGCTCATGACCCTCCTGGTCGGCCTTCTGTGCACGACGGTTTCCGTGGGGGCCGCCACTTGGGCCCTTGTCGAGGGAGGGGCGGGGAAGATGGCCATCCTCGTCTATGCCATGCCCTTCTGGCTGATTCTCATGGCCTGGCCGCTGCTCGGCGAGCGACCGAGGGGTTTGCAGTGGACGGCCGTCGCCCTGGCCCTGGCGGGGCTCGTCCTTCTGCTCGAGCCCTGGAACTACCGGGGCGACTGGTTCCCGAGCGCGCTAGCCGTCGCGAGCGGGCTGGCCTGGGCCGCAAGCGCCGTCGTGACGAAGCGCATGGACCGGCTCGGCGAAGTGGACGTGATCTCCCTGTCGGCCTGGCAGGTCCTCTTCGGCGGGCTCTTTCTCGCGGTTGTCGCGCTCGCCGTCCCTTCGGCGCCGATCCGGTGGACCCCCTGGATGGCCGGCGCCATGACTTACAATGTCGTGCTCACGAGCGCCGTGGCTATCCTGATGTGGTTTTACGTCCTCAAGGTCCTTCCCGCCGGCGTAGCCGGCCTCGGGTCCCTGGCCACGCCGGTCCTCGGGCTCTTCTTTGCCTATGCCCTGTTGGGGGAGAGGTTTTCTTTCTGGGAGGGCTGGGGCGGCCTGCTCATCCTGACGGCGCTTGCGCTTCTGGTCTTCCCGGGTCTCCGGACCGGCAACCGGTCATGACATGCCGCGTCCGGGATGCCGGAACGAGGCCTGCCCTTCGGGAAACGCGCGGAGCCGCCGAAACGGCACAGGATTGTGCGGAAAACGCGAAAAGGCCGGGCAAAGGGACAAAAAGGGGATCCTTTGCCCGGTCCTGTCCGTGCACGTCAGGGTGCTGTGGGAACGGGAACTACATCCCGAATCCCGTCGATTGGAATTCGTTGAGGAACAGCATGGCCGCCATGAGGAAGCCCAGCAGCGTCACCGCCTCGGCGGTGACCATGATGGTGCGGTCCTGGCCCTCCACGGGTTTCTCGAACTGGGCGATCCGGTAGAGAAACCGCATGACGGCCTTGTGCACCGACAGGACCCCCACCACGGCACAGCCCCCGAAGAAATACAGGAGCCACTCTTCCGCCGCACCCGTGTAGTTGGCGTGAAAGAGGAACAGCCACGCCGAGATCAGGAACAGCGGGCCCAGCTTGAACTCGTAGAGGAAGGGGCGCACGCCCGGGAGACCCGAGAGGGTCTTGATGAGCTCTCTTTCCCGCAGGGCGGGGTGCATCAGCCGGTTGAACAGTCGTTTCAGCGTTTCCTTGTTTTTCATTGTCGAAGCCTCCGTATGCAGCTCAACAGCACGCACAAGCCGCAGGGCTTCTGACCACGAATGCCTTGGTCACTTCACTCGAGAGGGATCTCTTGGAAGGGGCTGACGGATTCAGCGGGAAGGAGCGGATTTCGGCCGACAATCACCGGGGTGATCGGCAGGGCGTCGTAGGTCCTGGAGTCGGTCCATCGCTCCTTCAGGCAAGGCATCCGGGGATGCGTGCTGAATGGTTCGATCGGCCGGGTCGAACGGCCCGGCCCGTCATGACTCCCTTATGAGTGGTCCCGAAGGACGAAAAGAGCGTTTCGATTCACCATGGAACACCTCGCATGACCGGAAGGGGTTGCTCTCCTGCGAAGGTTATGGGTGGCGGGCATGGCCCGGAAGGGATATGGCCCTTTTTGAAAGTCATGAGGCCCGCGCCGCAGGGAACTCTTCCGGATTGTTTTCGACGCGTTAATGTGTCACGTCGCCTTCCGTTTGTCAACAGATTATAGCAAGGATCGTACCTCCCGCTGAGCGGAGAGTAAATATTTGTCAAGCAGCTTAATTTGTTTGCTTTTTATCTTAGCCGGTCGTTCAGGAAACTGGACCTTCTGGCGGGAACTTGCGCCGTTTCGTCACATTCCTGTTGCAGATTTGTCGGCCCGGGTCTCCCGCGCAAGAACAGGAAGTCAGGAAGCTGGGAAGTTAAGAAGCTAGGAAAAAGAAATGGTTTAAATGGTTTAAATTGATTGAGGATTTCTTCTAACCTCCCAATTTCGTAACTTCACAACTTCCCATCTTGTTTGACCGGCCCCGGGAGCATCAGGGTGAGAAGGACGGCCGGGACGGTGAGGAAAGACAGCACCGTCAACGCCGAAGACAGGCCGTAGCCGTCGGCGACGTGACCAAGCAGCGGCGCCACGATCCCGCCAATGGAAATGGCCACTCCCAGCGTGATGCCCGAGGCAAGGCCCACCTGGTTCGGCAGGAAACGCTGGCCCATGACGACCAGCGGACTGTACGTGGAAAGCAGCACGATGCCGATCGGCACGAGCAGCGCCGTGGCGAGGACGACATCGCGAACCTGGACGAACAGGACAAGCAGGGGGATCAGGGCTGCATACCCGATGAGGACGGCCTTTCGATGGCCGTACCTGTCGGCAAGGCGGCCGCCCCAGAGCGTCCCTGCGACCCCGGCGCCGAACATGACTGAAAGTGCCGTGCCGGCCGCCGTGGTGGACTGCTGGTAGACGTGGATCCAGTAAAGCGGGATGAAGGTGTTCAGCCCGTAAAAGATGATGGAGCGGATGATCACGACTCCCGTGACGATGGCGAAGGGGCCCCACTGATCCCCCGGTTTTTCGCCCGTCTGGGCGCCGGCGGCGGCTTTTGCCGCCGCGTGCCCGCCGCCCGTGCCCGCGAGCTGAAGGGCCAGGAACGCCGCCATGAGAGCGAAGGGGATGGCCAAAAACGCAGTGCCCCGGAGGCCCCACGCCGAAACGGCGACGGCCGCCATGATCGGCCCCAGCGCGATGCCCATCTGGCCCCCCACGGCAAAGACGCTCATGGCCGTGGCTTTCCTGTCGCCGGCGTGGTTGTGAACGAGCCGCGCCCCCTCGGGGTGGAAGGCCGCAATGCCGATGCCGCTCAGGACGATCATCGTGACGGCAAACCAGTAATCGGGCAGCAGGGTGCTGAAGGCCACGCCGCAGCCGGCCATGGCCACCCCCGCGGGGATGAGCCAGGGTTTCGACAGCCTGTCGGCGTAGAAGCCGAACAGCGGCTGAATGACCGTGGATGCGATGCTCAGGGCGGCAACGAGCCCGGCGGCCGCCGCATAGCTCAGGTGGTAGTCGGAGATGAAGAAGGGCAGCAGCGCCGGCACGGCCCCCTGGTTGAGGTCCGTGAGCAGGTGCCCCAGCGCGGCCAGCCAGACGAATCGGTTTTTCATGGGTGCGCTCCGGTCGTGCAGGATGGCTTGACTCTACCCGCCCGGCCGTTTATCCTGCTTGCGCCATGAAGACAAGAAATGTCGAGAAGCGGACAAACACGAGGTCCCCGGAGCGCCAGAGGCATCTCATGGGCGCTGCCCAGGCCGTGATCGCGCTGGCCCTGGACGAGCCCGACGGCCACCGGATCCCGCTGCACTGGCACTCCCGCGCCCAGCTCCTCTACGCCTCCGCGGGAGTGATGACCGTGACGACGGACAGCGGGGTCTGGGTCCTGCCGCCGCTGAGGGCCATGTGGATCCCCGCCTTCACGGAGCACCACATCCGCGCCTCGGGGCACCTCTCGATGCGGACGCTGTACATCCGGCCCGATGCCGCAGTGCATTTCCCGCCGGCCTGCCGCATCGTGTCGGTTTCACCGCTGCTTCGCGAACTCATCGTCTACAGCACCACTCTGCCGCGCTTCTACGACCCCGGCAGCCATGCCGAGCGCGTCATGCGGCTCATCCTGGATCTCATCCGGTTCAGCGACCCGGCGCCCTTCGATCTGCCGATCCCCCGGGACCCGCGGCTGCGGAAGATCTTCGACCGGCTGTCCGGGCATCCCTCCGAGAACAGGACCCTCGAGCAGTGGGGACTGCGGGTGGGGGCGACGGGGAGAACGCTTTCGCGGCTCTTCCGGGCCGAGACGGGGATGAGTTTCCACCAGTGGCGCCAGCAGCTGAAGCTGCTCGAGGCGCTGAGGCTTCTCGGCCGGGGCGAGCCGATCACCAACGTGGCGCTGGACGTCGGGTACAGCAGCCTCAGCGCCTTCGTTTCCGCGTTCCGAAAGGCGCTGGGAGTGACGCCGGGGAGATATTTCCGCAGCGAGACCGTTCCCTCCGCCGGGGAGTGAACCCGCCGGCAGGGCCCGCCTGCACACCCTCGGCCCGCCGGGCCGACAAAAAGAGATTTTCTTGAATATCCGATGGGTTAGAGCCCATGAAAACCGTTTTTTTTCTTGACAAGGTAGCTCAGATCGTTATGATGCATGGAGCCTGGAACCCCCTCCCTGCGATGCATCGTTCATGCGCAGCGCCCGGCGCGGGTATTCGGAGGGGTCCGGCATTCCGCGCAGGTCAAACCCCGACGGGGCAGAACAATCATGGCCATACTGGCAATGTCACTCGATTTCAGAAGCGGCGGGCAGGAGGTAGCAACCCTGGTCGGCGAGACCCTGGGGTACAAGTGCTCCGGCAAGGACCAGAGCCTCGCCTTCATGAAGACCGCTGGAGGGCGCTGGGAGCAGCTCTTCCGGGATCTGGACCAGGAAAGGCCGTCTCTCTGGGACCGTTACGACTGGGAATACCGCGGCTTCGTGGCGCTACTCGAGGCGTACATCTACGAACACGCGGCCCGGGACAAGGCCATCGTCATCGGCCAGGGCGGCAGCTTCGTCCTCACCGATCTGCCCTTCGTCCTGAAGGTCCGGCTCACGGCCCCCTTCGAGGTCCGGGTCCGGCGGCTCATGGAGAAGAGCGAGATCGGCGAGAAGGCGGCCGAGGATATCGTCCGGCGGACGGACAAGGCACGCGTGGGCTACGTCAAGGCCATCTACGGGAAGGACTGGTTCGACCTGAAGAACTACGACATGGTCTTCAACGCCGCGACGCAGCCCTACGACCAGATCGCGAAGATCATCGTCGACGCCCTGCGGGCGAAGGACCAGATGATCACCCCTGACACGTGGGACGTCCTCGTGGGCAGGGCCGTTGCCGCCCGCATCCGGGCCCGCATCCTTACGAACCCCCGCATCCACGTGCCGACCCTGAAGGTTTCCTACGACGGCAGCAGGATCGTGCTGGAAGGCGTCGTCCATAACCAAAAGGAGCAGCAGATGGTCGAGGAGATCGTACTGAGTTCCCTGGAGGGACGGGCCCTGCGAAACGAGCTGCACCGGCGCCTGGTCTAGGCGCCCCACCCGATCCGGCGGGACACCGCATCCATGGACATGAAGGACCCTCTCAACCGGGCCGCCACGGCCCTTCGCGAGGCCGATGCGCTTCTCGTGACGGCGGGGGCGGGCATGGGCGTCGACTCGGGGCTGCCGGACTTCCGCGGCAACGAAGGGTTCTGGAAGGCCTACCCCCCCATGGCGAAGCTGGGGGTCTCCTTCGTGGAGATGGCCAACCCCTGGTGGTTCGAACGGGACCCGGCGCTTGCCTGGGGCTTCTACGGCCACCGGCTGAGCCTCTACCGGCGCACGGTCCCCCACGCGGGGTTCGGGAGGCTTCTCGAGATCGGCCGATCGAAGCGGGAAGGCTATTTCGTGTTCACCTCCAACGTGGACGGCCAGTTCCAGAAGGCCGGGTACGATGAGGACCGCATCGAGGAGTGCCACGGATCCATCCACCATTTGCAGTGCCTGCGCCCCTGCTCGCAGGACATCTGGGATGCCCGGGGGGAGAATCCCGACGTCGACGAGGCGCAGTTCCGGGCACGCGACCCCCTCCCGCGCTGCCCGAGATGCGGGGCCCTCGCCCGGCCCAACGTCCTCATGTTCAATGACTGGGACTGGGTCCCGCACCGCACCCGGGCGCAGAGCGAGCGCTTTCATCGCTGGCTCGAAGGCCTCGCCCGCAGCAAGGCCTTCCTGGCCGTGGTGGAACTGGGCGCGGGGAAGGCCGTGGCGACGGTCCGCATGACGTCCGAAGGCGCCGTCCGGGGGGGACGCGGCACGCTCATCCGGATCAACCCCCGGGATACCGATGTCCCCGCAGGCCATCTCTCCATCCCCCTCGGCGCCGGGGAGGGGATCCGCAAAGTCACGGAACTCGCCCGCGCCTGAGCCGACCCCATCGCCCCGCCATCTTTACACTTGAACTCGCCGGTGGACGCATGTAATCATGAGTCATGCAGGCAAGAAGATGCTTGCGTGAAAGGAGGTGAAAGCGATGGCCATCCGAGTCATGATTAAACGATGGGTGTCGGCCGAGAAGGAGAAGGACCTTGTATCCCTCATCACGGAATTGAGGAGCATGGTGTCGAAGCAGCCCGGCTACATCTCCGGCGAGACCATGCGCCATGTCAGCAACCCCGAAGAGTACCTCGTCATCAGCACCTGGGATTCCCTGGAGGATTGGGAACGATGGGTTTCCAGCCCGCCCCGCAAGGCGCTGCAGGACAAGATCGACAAACTCCTGGGGAAGAAAACCACCTACGACATCTACCACTATCCCGAGAAGCGTTACCACAAAGCCGACCCCAGCGATTACCTGGAGCGGTCACCTTCCAATCCCAAGAAATAACCCCGATTCACCGGCTTCTCGTTCCGGCGCGTCTGTATCCTCTTCTCCGACAGCGACATTTCATGTACCGGCTCCATCTCTTTTGCTTTCCCTGCCGTGAATTCGAACCGGTTCCGCCCGTGGGACCGGCATGTCCGTTTCCGATGGAGTGACCCGAGTTTCCCGGTCAAGAACACTCAGGCAAAGCGGGGCGTCCCGGTACGGAATGCACCCTCCATGGGATCATCCCGCGGCGGGATGTGTCCCCGATGCCTGGGAGAAAGGAGGGCAGGAGCATGATCAAGGTCATGATCAAGAGAAGGGCGCCAGCGGACAAGCAGAAGGAACTGTTGGACCTGATCGCGAAACTCCGAAGCGAGGCCTCGAAGCAGGCCGGCTACATTTCCGGGGAGACGCTGAACAGCAGCGATAAACCCGATGAGTTTCTCGTAATCAGCATCTGGGACGACGAATTTTTCTGGAAGAAGTGGATCGCCACCGAGGAGCGGAAGGCGATCCAGGGACAGATCGACAAGCTGATCGGGACCCCCACGGAGTATGAGATTTACCGGTTTCCGAGAAAAACGTCCGTGCCATGAACTCACGATAAACTCCGACGAAAAACGCCCTGGCTTCGGACGGGGCGTTTTTCGTTGACACCCTTCCCGGGGTTCATCTATAGTGCTGCCCGGGGTTTGCGGACAGCATCCTTCCTTGCCGGGCGTTCCCCGGCTTCCATCCTTGCGAATCAACAACACCGTTCAGGAGGTAGACTATGGCAAAGGTCGGTGTCGTTCTGTCAGGCTGCGGCGTTTACGATGGGGCAGAGATCCACGAGGCCACTCTCACCCTTTATTTCCTGGACAAGGCAGGCGCCGAGATCCTCTGCATGGCGCCGGACGTCAGCCAGATGCACGTGATCGACCACACCAGGGGAGAGCCCAGCGGGGAGTCGAGAAACGTCCTGTGCGAGTCCTCCCGCATCGCCCGCGGCGACATCAGGAACATGAAGGACGTAAAGGTCTCCGATATGGACGCCCTCATCTTTCCGGGCGGATTCGGCGCTGCGAAGAATCTCTGCGATTTTGCCGTAAAGGGACCCGACTGCACGGTGAACCCCGATGTAGCCCGGCTCATCAAAGAAATCCACGCGGCGAAGAAGCCCGTCGGATTCATCTGCATCGCCCCGGTGATTGCCGCCAAGGTCCTCGGCGCGGCAAATCCGAAGCTCACCATCGGCAACGACCCCGGCGCGTCCGGCGCCATCGAGGCCATGGGCGGGCAGCACATCCAGGCCCCCGTCGAAGGGATCGTCATTGACGAGGCGAACAAGATCGTCACCACCCCGGCCTACATGCTGGGGCCCACGATCTCGAAGGTGGCCCAGGGCATCGAGAAACTCGTGGCCGAGATCCTCAAGATGGCAAAGAAGTAGCGGGTCCGTCACCGGTCACTGATCACTGGCACTGACGGCGCCGTGGTTGAAACCTGCGCCCGTCGGTCAAGGAAAGCTGATGAGAGAAATAGAAGCTGAACAAATCGTGCGCGCCGTGCGCGACCTCTTCATCGACGCCAACTGCAACCTGGGCGAGGATGTCCTGGCGGCATTCGACCGAGCCATCGAGAAGGACGAGTCGCCCGTGGCCAAAGAGGTCATCCGGGAGCTCAAAGAGAACGCGCGCATCGCCCGGGACGAACAGTCCCCCATCTGCCAGGACACGGGACTTGCCGTCCTCTTCGTCGAGATCGGCCAGGATGTCCATGTCGTGGGCGGCGACCTGAAAGCGGCCCTCAACGAGGGTGTCCGCAAAGGTTACGGGGAAGGCTACCTTCGAAAGTCGGCCTGCCACCCGTTCACGCGGGCCAACACGAAGGACAACACGCCCGCCGTGATCCACTTCGACATCGTCCCCGGCGACCGGATCCGGATTGTCGCCGTCCCGAAGGGCGGCGGCGCGGAGAACATGAGCCGGGTCGATATGCTCTCCCCCTCGGCGGGTCTCGAGGGAATCAAGGAGTTTATCGTGAAGCGCATCGAGGCCTCGGGCTCGAACCCCTGCCCGCCCACGGTGGTGGGCGTCGGCATCGGCGGGACCTTCGAGCGCTCGGCCCTGCTTGCGAAGAAAGTTCTCACGCGAAAGATCGGCGAGCGCAACGCCGACCCGGAACTGGCGAAGGTCGAGGTCGAGGTCCTGGAACGGATAAACCGGCTTGGCATCGGGCCCATGGGATATGGCGGCAGCACAACGGCGCTCGACGTCTTCCTTGAGGTGGAGCCCTGCCACATCGCGAGCCTCCCCGTGGCGGTGAATGTCCAGTGCCATGCGACCCGGCACAAGGAAACCGTCCTCTAGAACACGAAGGGTAGAGGGGAAGAGGGTAAGAAGGGTAGAAGGAAAACACATGGCGGAAATAAAACTCAAAACGCCCCTGACCGATCAGGATGTGGAGAAACTCGAGATCGGCGACAGGGTACTGCTGACAGGGGTTATCTACTCGGCCCGCGATGCGGCCCATAAGAGGCTCTTCGATCTCATTCAGGCAGGGAAGGAACTGCCCGTCGAGATCCGCGGCCAGGTGGTCTACTACGTGGGACCGGCACCGGCCAAGCCCGGAAAGCCCATCGGATCGGCGGGCCCCACGACGAGCTACCGGATGGACGCTTACGCCCCGAAGCTCATGGAACTGGGCCTCAAGGGCATGATCGGCAAGGGGAACCGGGGTGCCGGCGTCGTGGAGGCCATGAAGCGATTCAAGGCCGTCTACTTCGGCGCCACGGGCGGGGCGGGGGCCCTGCTGGCCCGGAGCATCAAGAAGGCCGAAACCGTCGCCTACGAGGACCTCGGTCCCGAGGCCATCCAGCGCATGGAAGTCGAGGATTTCCCCGTCGTCGTCATCAACGACACGAAGGGAAACGACCTGTACGTGGAGGGGGCTAAAAAATACAGAAGGTGAGAGGTTGAGAGGGTAAGAAGGTAAGAGGAAGATAAAAAAGAAGAAGGCCGGGAGGTTCACCCTCCCGGCCTTCTTTGTGGTCAGTGAATCTCGAATCTTAGATGCCCAGGATACCGAAGAACAGCCAGCAGATGATGGCGCCGACGACGGACATCGAGAGTCCCCATATCAGCAGATCGCGGAAGAGCTTCTGCTTGTCCTCGTGCTCAGCGGCGCAGGCGATGCAGAGCGCGCCCAGCGTGGAGAGCGGCGAGGCATCGACGAGGTGGGCGCCTACGTTGATCGACGAGATCATGCCGACGGCGTCCGCGCCGGGGACCTGCTTGAGAAGCCCGGGCACAAGCGGCAGGAACGCCGGCATGACGACGCCCGAGGAACTCGAGTAGGCCGAGATGACGCCCGTCACGAGGCCCAGCCAGAAGTGGACCGTCGTGGGGCCCGAGAAGGCGGCGATGGCCTTCGTCATGGCGGCGAGTCCCCCCGACTTCTCCATGACCTCGATGAGGACGGTCACGCCGCAGACCATCATGATGACGAACCAGGGCATCGTCTTGATGGCGGCCTTGCTGTCGGCCACGTTGAAGAGCATCATGAAGCCCGCCAGGACGAATCCCACGGTACCCACGTTGGACGCCATGAGAAGCATCCACTTCGGGAAGTACGCCTTCATCCCGGGAAGCGCCGGCACGACGACCAGCAGGATCAGGATGACGATGCAGGCCACCGTGAACCACTGCTGTTTCGTGAAGGGCTCGGGCTTCGGGGCGATCGTGTTGATGTCGACCGTCTTGCCCTTGTGATGCATCATCCAGCTCCAGCCCCCGAAGATCAGGAAGCCGGGGATGACTGCGATGCCCTGGGCGATGATGGAGTTGAAGTAGACCTTCCAGTCGATCGCGTCGAGCGAGTACTTCGCGAAAAGATCCGGGATCTGCGGCCCCATCTTCTCCACAAGGCCGTGGGAGATGATCCCCGTGGGGGCGAAGGGCGAGAAGGCCGCCGAGTTGGAGGCCCCGACGACGATGAGGGTCATGCAGAAGGCCGACATCCCCACCTGGCCTGCGATGGCCATCGTAATGGGCGCCAGAAGCGCGACACCGGCGATGTTGCCCGGGCCGATCGTCGTGATGAAGATGGTCAGGAAATAGATGATGAAAGGAAGCAGCATCATGTTGCCGCCGCAGCTACGGATACAATAGCTGGTGATCTTTCCCAGGGTCCCGTTGACCTGGGCCATGGCGAACATGAAGGTCACGCCGACCAGGATCATGAAGAGGCTCAAGGGGAACCCCATCACGGTCTTCGCGGCCCTCTGGTCCATGAAGATTGCCCCAACAATGATCGCGAAGGCGATGCCCAGAAGACCGACGTGAAGCTCCTCGTTCACGCAGCTGATGATGATGACGATGGCCAGGGCCAGGATGGACATCCAGGCCGCAAGAGATACGCCGAGAAATTCCATGTTGACTCCCTCCCTATTGGATTTTTGATAGGGTGTTCAGCAGTTTATCTTATTATTTTATTCCGTCCGAATTGTCTAGCGTGTTGCGTAATTTTTTTGGGGATCGGTCCACGCCTCGTTCCCGTGAAAAATCGAGGATGAGAGCATTCGAGGCGTTCGGGCCACCCCCTGCCCGCCCGCGGGCGGGCAGGGGGTGATCCCGTTATCCGAGCACCACGAGGACCTGGCTGGTGTTGACCTTGTCCCCTTCCTTGACCTTGATCTCCTTCACCGTGCCGTTGCCGGGGGCCACGATGGGGTTCTCCATCTTCATGGCCTCGAGGATGATCAGCTCCTCGTCCTCTTTCACCGCATCGCCCGCCTTCACGATGATCTCCTTGATCGTGCCGGGCATCGGGGCTACAACGTCGATTGCCATTGGAATCTCGCCTCCTTTCTCTTTGTGTTTTTATGTAAACAACCAAGTTTACGAATCTCTTGTCTGCGTCTTTTTCACAACTTCTCAGCTTCCCAACTTCACTGCTTCCGCCGTTAGCGGATGACGCCCATGCCGGCCAGCACGGAGAGCATGACGGCCGCGGCGATGACCGAGCCGATCTGCCCGCCGGCGTTGGCCCCCATGGCGTGCATCAACAGGTAGCTCTTTTTGTTGTACTGCGTGCCCACCTTCTGCACCACCCGGGCCGCCATCGGGAAGGCCGAAATCCCCGCCGCCCCGATCAGCGGGTTGATCTTGCCGCCCGTCATGATGTAGAGCGCCTTGCCGAACAGCACCCCGCAGACCGTGTCCAGGCAGATCGCCATGAACCCCAGCGCCAGGATGATCAGCGTCTCGGCCCGGATGAACGCAGGCCCCGCCATCGTCGCCCCGATCGAGAGCCCCAAAAACAGCGTCACCACGTTGGCGATCTCGTTCTCGGCGGCCCCCGTGAGCCGCGCCACCACCCCGGACTCCTTCATCAGGTTGCCGAGCATGATCGTGGCCAGCAGCGGCAAGCCCTTCGGGGCAATGCAGCCCCCCACCAGCGTGATCACGATGGGGAAGAGCAGCTTCGTGGTCTTGCTGACCGGCTTGGCGGTGAACTTCATCACCGTCTTCTTCTCCTTCTCCGTCGTGAGCGCCTTCATGATCGGCGGCTGCAGCACCGGAACCAGAGACATGTACGAGTAGGCCGCCACCGCCACCGCCCCCAAAAGGTGCGGGGCGTACTTCGAGGTCACGTAGATCGCCGTCGGGCCGTCGCAGGCCCCGATGATCCCGATGGAAACCGCGTCGAGCTTCGGAAAGCCCAGAAACAGCGCCACCAGCAGCGTCAAAAAGATCCCGAACTGACCCGCCGCCCCCAGCAAAAACGTGTAGGGCTGAGCCAGCACCGGCCCGAAGTCCGTCATCGCCCCGATCCCGATGAAAATCAGCAAAGGGAAAAGCTCCGTGTCCACCCCCGCGTCGTAGATCGTCCGGATAAATCCGTCCTTGAGCATGACGTCCGACATCGGGATGTTGACCAGAATGCAGCCAAACCCGATCGGCACCAGCAGCAGCGGCTCGCAGTCCTTCTTGATGGCCAGCCACAGCAGCCCCCCGCCCACGCAGAGCATGATCAGGTTCTGCCAGTTGACAAACAACAGCTTAAACCCCACAACCAGTCCGCTTAACCCGGCAAGGATTGCTTCCAGCATGGTCTCAGCCCTCCTTCCCGTCTTCTTCCTTGTAGGGGAAGAGCTTGCCCAGCCCCAGCATCATCAGGCTCAGCAGACCCAGGGTCACCAGCGTGCCCCCCATCCCCGCCACCAGCATCGTGATGCCGAATGTGAAATTGTCCATCTCCATGGTAAAAAAGACTCCTTCGTGCGGTTTAGTTTTCTGTATGAACGCAATGATGAAAGCAAAGATGTAGGCCGTATATCGCCACGCCTCGCGCGGCTCGGCCCGCGATGACTTCTTTCTAGATTTTGTTTTACCTGCCCGTACATGCCGGGTTGCGGAGAATGGGTGGGGCCGTTCCCGGTCGGAAACGGCCCCACTGGGAGGGCTCAATGGTATTGGCTGAACACCCTATCGAACACCCTTCCGTTACCGCTTTTCCTAGCGCCAGAAGATGAAGCTGATCACGGCCGCGAAGATCGACATGCCCATGCCCCAGAACAGCAGGTTGCGGAACAGCTTGTTCTTGTCGTCCCACTCGGGGGCCGCCGCGATGCAGAGGGCGCCCAGCAGGGACAGGGGGCTCGCGTCGACTAGGTGCGCCGAGACGCAGCAGGTGTAGACCAGGTTACGGATCATGTCGATCCCTTCCTGCCCGGTCACGCCCAGCTTGGCCACGAGGCCCGGAATGAGCGGGATGAAGGTCGGCATGACGACCGTCGAGGACCCGCTGTAGATGGAGACGAAGCCGTTGATGAACCCGAAAACCGAGGAAATCGTGTGCACGCTCGACACGGAAGCGATGGCGTTGATGGCGTACTCGAGGCCGCCCGTCTTGCCCGCCACTTCCACGAGAACCATGACGCCCACGAGCATGAACATGGTGAACCAGGGCTGCTTGGCCATGGCTTCCTTCTCGTCGGCGGCGCCGATGAAGGAAAGCAGAACCGCCAGGGTGAGGGCCGTGTAACCCACGTCGAACTTGAAAACGAGAACCAGGATGATCCAGGCGGCGATGGCGCCGAGGGTGATGAGCTGGTTGCGGTTCCAGGGCTCGATGGGGGCGTTGACGATCGCGCTCACGCGGGCCTGCACGTCGGGGTCGACTTTCTTGCCGAAGAGCTTGAGGCCGCCGAAAGCCACAAAACCGAAGATGCCGGCCACGCCGCTTCCCAGGATCGAGTTCAGGAAGATCTGGTTGCCGATGTACTCGATGTTGATCTTCTCGACGAGGCCGTTGGCAATGATGCCCGTGGGGGCCACGGGGGAGAGCGCCCCGGCGTTGGCCCCGTTGCAGATCATGAGGGTCATCAGGAAGGGGCTGATCCGCGTCTCGCCGGCCAGGGCCATGCCGATGGGGGCGAGGACGACGGTGGTGGCGATGTTGCCGGGGCCGATCGCGGACAGGACGCAGGGAAGAACGAAGAAGACGATGGGCAGCATGCCCACGTTGCCGCCGGAGCCCTTGACGGACCACTTGGCGATCTTCTCGACGGTGCCGTTGATGGTGGCCATGCTGAAGAGCATGGTCGCCCCGACGAGGATCATGAACAACCGCAGGGGGAAGAACTTGTTGAGATCCGACACCTTCAGGGCGCCGCCCGTCGCCAGCGCGATGATGAAGGCAAAGGCGATGCACATGACGCCGACGTTTTTCTCGGTTACGCAGCTGACGACGACGGCGACGATCAACGCGATCAGGGAAATCACGCCCAGGGCGTTGCCGCCGATCGCATTGTTGAGACTTGTCATGTCGCAGCCCATCAGAAGACCGGCCACGACCACCATGAATGGAATCCAATAAGACCGTTTCATAAAGACTCCCTCCGACTTTGGTAGGATGAATTGCCCCCGCCCGGCAGGGCCGGGCGGGGGGCGATGCACATCATTTCGATGCAGCCTTCTTTTCCTGCTCCACCGGCGGACGCTCGAGACCCGTCACAATCTGGGACTGGATCATCCGGGGGAGAATCATGTGATGCTGCGGGCAGATGGACGTCGGGTTCTGCCAGACGCAGTTGGCGAAGGCCACCAGGTACTTCCGCATGTCCTCGAAGCGCACGACCTCGTCGACGAAGCCCTTCTTCGCGCAGAAGTAGGGACGCGAGGAATCCTCGTAGTGTTTCACGATCTCGTTCATCTTCTTGATCGTACCGTCGAGCGGCTTGCCGGAGTCCTTGTCCTTCACGAGCCGGCGCGCATAGGATGCCGCCGCCGCCGTCTCGCCGTGCATCACGTTGATCTCCGTGGCGGGGGTGCCCAGCGTGAAGGCGTTGTTGTTGTTGGCCGTGGGGCCGCCCATGACGTAGTGGGCCGCCGCCGTGCCCTTGCGCAGCACGATGAGCATCATGGGGATCTCAGTCTGCTCGATGGAGTAAATCAGCGACTGCCCGAGACCCAGCAACTCCGCCTTCTCGGCGATGTCGCCCACATCGATGCCCGAGGTGTCCTGCAGCCAGATGATGGGCAGCCGGTCGCGTCCGCACAGCGTCACGAACTCGTTCATCTTGATGAGGCCCTGGCGGTAGAGCTTGCCGCCCACGGCGTGGTACTCGTTGGTGTACTCGGGGTAGTTGGGGATGAGGCCCATGCGGTTGCCGATGACGCCCATGGGGTAGCCGTCGATCTTCACGATGCCGCAGTAGATCTCGGGGCCGTACTTGGGCCGGAACTCCATGTGCTCCGAGTTATCCGTGAGCCGCGCGAGCACTTCCTCGAAGGAGTAGACCCGCTTGGTGTTGATCGGAATGAGGTTCGGCAGTTCGGCGGGCGAGAGCTTCGGCTCGGCCGGCTCGGCCACGCGGAAGAACTTCGGGTTGTAGGCCGGCAGGAAGGTCATCCACTCCTTGATGGCGTCCAGGACCTGGGTCTCCTTCTCGTAGACGGCCTTGAAGAAGCCCGTCTCGTTGTAGTGGATCCGCGTGCTTCCCGGGGGGACGGCCTTGAAGTGGCGGGTGGCCTCGATGAGGGCCTCGGCCCCTTCCTGGTCGAAGTAGCCCTTGGGGCTCATGCCGCTGACGATGCCGCCGCCGCCCACGGCGATGTTGGCCTTCTGGTGGGCGAGCAGGATGGTCGGGCTGATGCCCTGGTAGCCTCCGCCGGCGGGGTTGGTGCCGTAGATGCCGGCGATGATGGGGACGCCTTCCTGCTCGAGCTCGGCGTGGCGGAAGAAGCAGGTGCCCTGCCCGCGGCGGTTGGCATAGACCTTCTCCTGCTCGGGCAGCTTCACGCCGGAGCAGTTCACGAGCCAGACGAGCGGCACGTGGAGCCGCTTGGCCAGATCGGTGACCCGCAGGTTGTTGTCGGCCTGCCCGGCGATCCAGGCGCCGGCGATCCACTTGTTGTTGAAGCCGATCAGCACGCACCACTTGCCGCTGATTCGCGCCAGGCCGTCCACCACGTTGGTCTGGCCGCTCTCCTCGCTGTCGGGGTCGTAGATGGAGTGCAGGGGAAAGAACATGCCGGGGTCGACGATGTAGTCGATCCGCTCCCAGACGGTCATCTCGCCGCGCTTGTGGATCTCCTCGGTGGAAACGCCCACGCTCGTCTTGATCCGCTCGATCTCGCCGTCGATCTCTTTCATGATCTCGGCGGCCCGCTCCACGTTCTCCTTCATGCCGTCTATCTGCGACTGCCGGAGCGCCTTGCCCAGCTCTTTCATCTTCGCGAAGTACTGTTTCATCGTTGATGCCTCCTCAATCGGCGTTGGGTTGACGCCGCCGGCGGCGCTCGGCCGCCGGCGGCCCCCTATGGGAACCGCGTTAGCGGTTTGCTTTTCGGATACCCAGCTGGTCCTGGGCCATGATGAACTTGCAGATGTTGGTGGAGCCCTCGACCATGGCGTACGTCGGGGCGTCCCGGAAGATCCGCGCCACCGGGTACTCCGGCGAGTAGCCGTAGGCCCCCAGGATCTTCATCGCGTACTGCGAGCACTTGTAGCAGAGCTCCCCGGCCAGGTACTTCGCCATGGCCACCTCGACGTTGTTCAGCAGCTGCCCCTGGTCCTTCTGCCAGGCCGCCTTGTAGACGATCAGCCGCGTGGCCTCGATGTCAGCCATCATCTGCGCGATCATGTCCTGGTTCATCTGGAAGGTGCCGATCGGCTTGCCGAACTGCTCGCGCTCCATGGCGTATTTGGTCACGATGTCCAGGCAGGCCTGCGCAACCCCCACGCCGCCGGCCGCCGCCGAGAGCCGCGTCTGCGACAGCGAGCCGAAAACGATCTTGGCCCCGTCGCCGGGCTTGCCCAGGATGTTCTCCTTGGGAACCTTCGTGTTCTCCAGCACGATCTCGCCCGTCGGCGAGCAGTGCGACCCCATCTTCTCCAGATCCGTCACCGTGATGCCGTTGAAGTTCTTGAGCTCCACGACGAAGGCCGAGAGCTGCCGCTTGCCGCCTTCATTGGTGTAGGCGTAGAAGATGTTGACGTCGGCGCAGTTGGCATTCGAGATCCAGGTCTTCGTGCCGTTGAGCAGCCAGTGGTCGCCCTTGTCCTCGGCCGTGGACTTGATGGCCATGATGTCCGAGCCGGCCTGGGGCTCCGTAATCCCGAAGGAGCCCATGTAGTCGGCGTTGACCAGCTTCTCGATGTACTTCTTCTTGGCCGCCTCGGTGCCGTAGCGCAAAATCGTGAAGGCGCAGCCCAGCTCGTTCATGTTGACCTGCACCCGCAGGGCGCTGGAGGCCCGCGCAATCTCCTCGGTGATGATCATCGCCGCCAGCCAGCCCATCTCGTTGCCGCCGTACTGCTCGGGGATGACGGTGCCGAAAAATCCCAGCTCGCCCATGGGCTTCACCGCTTCTTTGTAAGGGAAGTAGGACTTGTGGTCCCACTCCTCGGCAAACGGCGCGATCTTCTCTTCCGCAAAGGAACGTACGGTGTCCCGCAGCATCTTGAGTTCTTCCGACAGCTCGAAGTTCATGACAGGTCCCTCCTTGTCATCGAATGGTTACAGCTTCGTCGAGCCCAGCCAGAGCGCGATCTCCGGGAAGAAGATGAGGATGACCATCTCGAGGATCATGACGAAGAAGAAGGGAACGAGCCACCGGAACATGTCCTCCATCTTCGTCTCCTTGCCCGCCAGGGCGAAGGCTACGTAGGTGTTGACGCCCACGGGCGGCGTGATCAGGGCCACCTCGCACATGACCGTGATATAGACGCCGAAGAAGATGGGGTCGATCCCCAGGCTCAGGGTGATGGGGAAGACGATGGGCAGCGTTACGATCATCATGCCGTAAATGTCCAGGAACATGCCCAAGACGATGTAAATCGGGATCAGCATCAGGAGGAAGGCTTCCGGTCCCATGCCCAGTCCCGTGAGGAACCCGATCATCCGGGGCATGGCGTCGGTGAGCGTGAGAAAGCGCGCGTAGAGGATCCCACCGGCAATGATCGTCAGCACCATGGCCGTGAGCTGGCCGGACCGGACGAGCGAAGCGACGACGCCCTTCCAGGAGAACCTTCTGGCCACGACCATGGCGAGGAGCACGAAGGCCGTGGCACAGCCCGCCGCCTCCGTGGGCGTGTAGATGCCCGTGTAGATCCCGCCGATGATGATGACGAAGATAAGGGGGATGACGCTCATCTTCGGCAGGACCCGGATGCGCTCTTCCCAGGTCGAGCTGCTGCCGCGCGGGGCGTACTCGGGCTTGATGAGGGCGATGACGTATGAGGTCAGGCAGAACATGGATGCCAGGAAGATCCCCGGGAGGATGCCCGCGATGAAGAGCTTGCCGATGGACTGCTCCGTCACAATCGCGTAGAAGACCATTCCGAGGCTCGGCGGGATGAGGATCCCAAGGGTCCCGCCGGCCGAGAGGGCGGCAAGGGACAGCCCCGGGAAGTAGCCGTGCCGCTTGAGCTCCGGGTAGCTCATGGAGCCGATGGAGGCGACCGTCGCCGTGCTCGAGCCCGTCACGGCGGCAAATCCTGCGCAGCTCGCGAAGGCCGTGATGAGAAGCCCCCCGGGCATGCGGGAGATCCACTTCTGGACGCCGGTGTAGAAATCGGTCGCAAAGCCGCCCTGGTAGGCGAACTCGCCGGTGAGGATGAAGAGCGGCACGCAGACGAAGGTGTACGACAGGGCGTGCTCCCAGGTCACGATGGAGAGCTGATAGAGGGCCACCTCGAACCCCTCCACGTAGGCGTAGCCCGTCAGCCCGACGATGCCCAGGGCAAACCCGATGGGCACGCCGACGACCATGAGGCACAGAAGAAACAGGACGCTCAGCAGGGCGATGGCGATCATGGGATCCATGAAAATTGTCTCCTTCTCTGTCGTACGGGGTTCATGCCGGGACCTCAGTCGTCATGATCGCCGTGCTTTTTGGGGGCGGGTGCAATGACCGTCGACATCGCCAGCTGCGCCACAAAAAGCGTCATGCAAAGCAGGGCAATGAGTTTGAAGGGCCAGATCGGCAGCAGCAGCTCGGAGCTGACCTGGTCGGCTTCGAAGGCATAAAGGAGTTCCTCCCAGAGCTTCAGGGCCATCACCCCGAAGAGCAACGCCCCTGTGACGCCGATGAAGAAATCGGCTGCCTTTTTCACCCCGCCGGTCATCTTTTCGTAGACGATTCCCATGCGCACGTGGGTCGAGGCGTTCCAGCAGTCGGTCAGGAAGAGGTAGAAGCACAGCAGCAGCATGTACTCGACCATCTCGTGGGCCCCCAGCATGGGGTCGTGCAGGGCGTAGCGGAGGAAGACGTCGTAGCTGATGAGGGCCGTCATGGCCAGGATCAGCAGCGCACCGACCCATCCAAACCAGCGGGAGACGATTTTCAGCGTCTCGTTGATTCTGTTGAGTGTCGTCACAGCGGCCTCCCTGAAGAACACGCCGGCAGGGTTGTGCCGGCGCGGTGAAGGGGCGGGGCGGCCTCGAGAGCCGCCCCGCCCCAGAAAGGTACACGATTGCGGCAGTCCCGCGCTGCGGACTACATCATCTTCTTCATGTCGGTCTTCTTGTTCTCCTCGAGCAGCTTGGCCCGGGGCATCTTTTCGTACTTCTTCACGAGGTTGTCCATCTTCTGGAGCATCTGCTTGGCCTGGGAGCCCTTCTTTGCCTTTGCGCAGTCGGCCAGCCACTTGTCGTCGACAGGCTCCTCAGCCTTCTTGAATTTCGCCGCTTCCGCCGCGTCGACGGTGATGACCGTGCCGCCCTTCTTCTTCCATTCCGTGAGGGCCTTCGCGGTTTCGTCCTCGTAGCCGTCGGCCACGTTCATGCCGCCCTCCCGGAAGACCTGGAACACGATGGCCTGCAGCTCGGGCGAGAGCTTCTTCCACGCCCGGGGGCTGATGGCCACGGGCACGTCCGTCGTCGCGATGGGCAGGACGGTGACGTACTTGCCCACCTCGTAGAGACGGTAGGACATGGCGCTCGCCGGGCTCATGAAGCAGCCGTCGATGACGCCCTTTTCCACGGACTCGTAGATTTCGGGCGTGGGCATCATGACCGGGACCGCCCCGATGGCCTTCAGCACTTCGGAGTGGATGCCGCCGCCGCTGCGGATCTTCATGCCTTTGAGGTCGGCCAGCGTCTTGACGGGCTTGCGGGTGGCCACGAGGAAGTAGTTGTTCGTCACGGACCAGTAGGCCAGCTTGACGCCCGCCTTTTCATACTCCGCCTTGATGAACTCCGGGTAGAGTTCCTCCATGACGCGCACGGCCACGTGGGAGCTGGGGAACTTGAAGGGAAGGCCGCCCCCGAAAGCGAGGTTGAACCCCGTGGGGTCGTAGATGGGGTAGGCCAGCGTGATATCGCTGATGCCCGATCGCAGGGCTTCGAAGCCCTTCTTGGCGCTGTGGAGCGACTCGGTGTGGTACATGCGGATCTTGACGGCGCCGTTGGTCCGCTTTTCGATCTGGTCGGCGACCCACTGGTGGCTCACCTGCAGGTGATGTGTGGGCGGCAGGTAGGACGACCATTTCAGCACGACGGGGTCGGCAGCGGGCGCGGGCGGGCAGGCCAGCATGACGAGCGCCGCTGCGAGGACCATACAGAACATTCCTGACTTGAACCGGGACATCTTCCACCTCCGTTTCCTTCCGGCATTTCCGTTCCACACAAGGAAGCCATTGTGCCCGCCCGGGTCGCCGCGCTGCCGGGGTGCGGCGGCCGGCCCGGGCGGGCACGGCCTTTACTTCTCGTATCGGTCCCGGATCGTGATGGCGAAGTCCGGGCAGATGTAGAGGCACTTCAGGCAGCCGATGCAGCGCTCCGGGCGGGAGGCCAGCGAGGGCCGGTAGCCGCCGGGGTTGAAGTGGTCGGAGCGTGCGAAGATCCCGAGCCCGCAGACCTCGCGGCAGTAGCCGCAGTCCTTGCAGGCCGCCTCGTTGACGGTCACGTCGAACTCCCGCAGGTCGCAGGAGAGGCACCGCGCTGCCTCGCGCATGGCCGTTTCCGGGTTCAGGACCTTCTCTACGATCTCGAAATCGCCCAAGCGCTTCTTCGGGGCCGCGAGCCTTGCCTCAGCCCGGGCCGTTCCCCGCGGCGCCGCATCGGGCGCCGCCTCGTCCTGAGGCCGGCCTGTCAGGCGGTCGATGACACCCGTGCCGCCCAGGAAGCGGTCGATGGATGCGGCGGCCCTGCGGCCCTGCCCGATGGCCGCGATGATGGAGGCGGGACCCGTCACGGCGTCGCCGCCGGCGAAGATTCCCTTGACCGACGCGGCCAGCGTGTCGGTATTCACCGCGACCGTCCCGTTCTTGTTGAGCTTCAGGGTGGCCGCCGGCACCTGCACCTCCTGCCCCACGGCCAGGATGACCGCGGAGGCCTCCTGGGTGTACTCGCTGCCCTTGACGGCGACGGGCCGGGGCCTGCCGCTGGCATCGGGTTGGCCCAGGGCCATGCGGATGCACGTTGCCCGACCCTTCTCGATGCGCACGGGCGCCGTCAGGAACTCGATCGTCACTCCTTCCTCCAGGGCCTCGGCGATCTCGTCGGCCGCCGCGGGCATCTCCGCCCGGGTGCGCCGGTACAGGATCGTCACCTCGGCCCCGAGCCTGCGGGAGGCGCGGGCGGCATCGACCGCCGTGTTGCCCCCGCCCACGACGAGGACCTTCGCGCCGATGCGGGGCGTTTTGCCCGAGTTGACGGCCTTCAGGAAGCTCAGTCCGTCGACGACACCCGGGCCGTCCTCGCCCGGAATGCCCATCTTGAGTCCTCGCCAGGCCCCCGAGGCCACGAAGACGGCCTCGAAGCCCTTTTCCTGCAGGGCCTCGGCCGAGTCGATCTTCTTTTTCGTGCGGATTTTCACCCCCGCTTGCTCGATCACCTTGATGTCCCGGTCCACGACCGCGTCGGGCAGCCGGTAACCCGGGATGCCGTATCGCAGCAAGCCGCCCGCCTCGGCCAGGGCCTCGAAGACGGTCACGTCATGGCCCTGCAGGGTCAGGTAGTACGCCGCAGTAAGTCCTGCCGGCCCCGAACCGATCACGGCGACCTTTTTGCCCGTGGCGCCCAGGCGCACGGGTTTGGGCTGCTTGCGCCAGCCCTTTTCTGCCGCCACCCGCTTGAGCATGCGGATCGCCACGGGGCCCTCGAACTGGTTGCGCGAGCACTTCGCCTCGCAGGGGTGCACGCAGGCGTACCCGCAGACGAAGGGAAAGGGGATCTTTTCCCGGATGACGGCCAGGGCCTCCTCGAAACGGCCCTCCCGGATCGCACGGATATAACGAGGCACGTCGATGCCGGCCGGGCAGGCCTCCTGGCACGGTGCCATTTTCGTTTGCTTCTCGTTCACAACGCCCACCGCTTGACTCCTTTCTTGCGATTGCCTATCGGCCCGCCAGTTCCCGGCCGGCCGCCAGCACCTTCAGGTTCATCTCGACGGCAGCGCCCTTGAAGCGCTTCCGGATCATCTGCTCCAGGGTCTCCATCTTCACGACCCCCGTCTTTGCCGCCACGGTCCCCAGGGCCAAAATGTTGACGCTCAACTCATTGCCCAGGTCGCTGGCCGTCTGCGTGAAGGCGTAGCCCGTGAAGTTCGGGGCCGTCCGGGCATTCGCCAGGGTGCTGTCGTAGAGGATCGGCACGCCCTTGGCGGCCCAGGCTTCGTATTTCTTCGTCGCTTCCTCCGTCAGCGCGAGGATGCAGTCCGGCCTCTGCACCTGCTGGAAGACGATCTCTTCGGTGTCGATGATCACCTCCGCAAGCGACAGCCCCCCGCGGCTCGCGATGCCGTAGGACTGTGTCTGCACCACGTTCTTGCCTTCCAGAATCGCCGCCTCGGCCAGCAGAATGCCGGAGAGGATCAGGCCCTGCCCGCCCGTGCCGGCGAGGATCACTTCCACATGTCTGGTTTCCGTTGTCATTCGATTGAGCCTCCCTTCAGCCTTTCTGCGCCCGGGACTTGACGAGCTCGTACTGGGTGTTGAAGTCCGGGAAGTCCCTCGACACCAGGGTTCCGATCGCCAGGCGCTCGGAGCGCTCGGCTTCCGGCAGGCGCCGGTAGTCCTCCACACCGATGGCCCGGTCCCGCAGCCAGTGCAGCATGTCCGGGGTTTCCTTCATCTCGTTGTGCCGCCCGAAGTGCGTGGGGCAGGGGCTGACGACCTCGACCACCGAGAAGCCTTTCTTTGTCAGGGCCTCCTTCATGTTCTCCTTCATCTCCCAGCCGTGGTAGGGGGTGCAGCGGGCCACGTAGTTGGCCCCCGCCGACTCGGCCAGGGCGCAGATGTCGAAGTCCCGCTCGGGGTTGCCGTAGGCCGTCGTGCTCGTGTAGCGCTGCGGGGGGGTCGTGCCCGAGACCTGGCCGCCCGTCATGCCGAAGTTCAGGTTGTTGAGGATGACGGCCGTCAGGTCGATGTTGCGGCGGCAGGCGTGGATGAAGTGGTTGCCGCCGATCGTCACGCCGTCGCCGTCGCCCATGATCGCCACCACGTTGAGCTTCGGGTTGTAGGCCTTGACGCCCGTGGCGTAGGCCAGGGCGCGGCCGTGGGTGGTGTGCAGGGCGTTGGTGATCATGTAGTCGTCGGCCTTGCCCGTGCAGCCGATGCCCGTGACCACGACCGTGTCCGTCGTGGTGTAGTCGAGCTCCTCGAAAGCCCGCAGCAGGGCCCCGAGCATGGTGCCGATGCCGCAGCCCGAACACCACATGTGCGGGAGGATCCCGCCTTTCAGGTATCTCGTTCCCGTTGCGTGTGACACGCCCGCCTCCTTTCTATTTCGCACCGAGCATCACGGCCAGGATGTCCTGGGGCGTGATGATCGTCCCGTTGTACTTGTTGACCCGTCGCAGGTCCATGTCGGGACCGACGGCCTTGCGGACCTCGCCGGCGATCTGGCCCGAGTAGTTCATCTCCGGCACGACGACCGTCTTCACCCGCCGTCCCAGCTCGGCCACCTCCCTGTCCGGGAAGGGCCAGACGGTCTGCAGCTGAAGCACGCCGGCCTTCACGCCCTGCCTGCGGGCCTCGAGGGCCGCGGCGCGTCCCGAGCGCGTCGTCGCCCCCAGGGTGACGAGCAGCACGTCCGCGTCCTCCGTGTCGAAGCGCTTCGTCAGCACGATCTCGTCGCGGTGCCGGTCGATCTTCTCGTGGAGCTGCTTCACCCGCCAGGCCGCATTGGCCGGATCGTTGTTGCTGTAGCCATCGAGACCGTGCATGGAGCTCGAGACGTGGAAGACGTACTCCCCGCCGTAGGCCGCCAGCGGCGCCACCCCGTCCTCGTCTGCCTTGAAAACCTTGTACTCGGCGGGAGGCCCTGCCGGGCGCTTTCGGTCGATCACCTCCATCTCGCCCGGGGCGGGCACCTCGACGCTCTCGCGCATGTGGCCCACGATCTCGTCGGGCATCAGCACGACGGGCACCCGGTAGCGCTCGGCGAAGTTGAAGGCCGTCACAGCCAGCGTGAAGCACTCCTTCACGCTCGAGGGGCACAGGGCGATGACGCTCTGATCCCCGTGGCGGCCCCAGCGGATCTGCATGATGTCCGACTGGGCCGGCCGCGTCGCAAGTCCCGTGCTCGGTCCCGCGCGCTGCACGTCGACGACCACGCAGGGCACCTCGCCCATGACGGCGAGCCCCAGGTTCTCCTGCATCAGCGAAAACCCCGGGCCGCTGGTGGCCGTGAACGACTTGGCCCCTGCCAGCGAGGCGCCGATGACGGCGGCGATGGAGGCGATCTCGTCTTCCATCTGGATGTAGACGCCACCCAGTTTCGGCAGCTTTCTCGAGCACTCCTCGGCGATCTCCGAGGACGGCGTGATCGGGTAGCCCGCGTAGAACCTCGCCCCGGCGTAGATCGCCCCTTCCGCGATGGCCTGATTGCCCTGCATTAAGCGAATCTCTTTAGCCAATGTGATGTCCTTCCTCATTATAAAGGTTGTTTCCAAGTCCCCCACCATCCCCCTTTCCCAAAGGGGGAAGAAGAGGATTGTTCTTCTTGCCCTATACCCGACACCCTATCCCCGATACCCTCGTCATCATCAAAGCCTTCTTTTCTCCCACACTTCGGGGTTGCACAGGAACTCGGGCCGCTTGCCCTCGAGGGCCTCCAGGATCCCCCGCGAGACGTCCACGGCCATGTTCACCAGCGCCAGGTCCGTCATGGCCGCCATGTGCGGCGTCACCAGGACATTCTCGAGGCCGAAGAAGGGCAGGTCCGCGGGCGGCGGTTCCTGCTCGAAGACGTCGAGGGCCGCACCGGCGATCCTCCCTTCCCGCAGGGCGCGCAGCAGGGCCGCCTCGTCGACGATGCCCCCGCGGGAGGTGTTGATCAGGAAGGCCTCCTTTTTCATCAGGGCCAGCTGCTTCTCGCCGATGAGATGGTGGGTCTCCTTCATGTGCGGGACGTGCAGGGAGACGAAGTCGGCATCGCGGATCGCCTCCTCGAGGCTGTTTACGCGGCACACGGCGAGGTCCTGGAACACCTCGTTGCCCACGAGGGGGTCGAAGGCCTTGATGTCCATCTCGAGGCTGCGGGCCAGCTCCGAGAGCCTGCGCGCGATGCGGCCAAACCCGACGAGCCCCAGGCTCTTGGCCTTGAGCTCCAGGGTGCTGTAACCCATCTTCTGCACCAGACCCGGCAGCGAGCCGGCAACCGCGAACTTCCCTTCCCGCAGGGCCCTCTCGGCCCGGTTGAAGTTCTTGGCGCAGTGCATGATGGCCCACAGGGCATGCTCGGCCACGGCATTGGTGTTCGCACCGGGCGTGTTCACCACCTGGATCCCCAGGCGGGTGGCGGCGGCCACGTCGATATTGTCGATTCCGATGCCGTGCCGGCCGATCACTTTCAGGTTCTTGCCGGCATTCATGACGGCGTGGCTCAGGGGGGTGCTTCGAATGAGAAGGGCGTCGGCGCTGCCGACGAGGGGCAGCAGATCCGCATCGGAGGGCGAGGGTGCGATGACGACCTCCGCCGTGCTCTCCAGGATGCCGATCCCGACAGGGGAGATGCGTTCAGTCAGAAGGACTTGATATTTCAATGGCCGGTCTCCTTTCCCGTGCTTTCAGGTTTGTGACGGCCGAGCTGTAATCATCAATCTGAAATTTTGTATTCAATATTGTTTGATACACTCTCGGACGGGGGGTGTCAAGGGTTTTTTTGGAACCTCGTCATGTTGTAAATACATAATATAATTGACGATAAGTTATTCTGTAGGGCTATCTGGACACTGGCGAAAAAGCACTTGCTTTCGATGCCGACCCATGCTAGCAAATGCCGATAATCTGAAATTGCAGACTTCATGGCATTTCTCGCCACAACGGACGCGACGGGACGGCGCCCTGGAGAACGAAGACCGTAGACCTTTCACCGCAGCACAGGGGAGAAAGACCGGATGGCGGCCGAAGAGCAATCCACGCTGATCGATGTGACCAACATCAACGAAAAGGTCTACAATTACATCAAGACCAACATCATCAGCTACAATTACCCCCCCGGTTACAACCTGAACCTCAACCAGCTGAGCGAGCTGCTGGGCGTGAGCCCGACGCCGATCAAGGACGCGCTGTTCCGTCTTGCGGGCGAAGGTCTCGTGGAGATCGCCCCCCGTAAGGGCACCTATGTAAAGGATGTGACCCTCGCGGATATCCACGAGATCTTGCAGGCCCGCATCATCCTGGAGACGGCCGCCGTGGAGGCCATCACCGCTTCCCTGACGGACGATCAGGTCTCGCGGTTCGAGGAGCTCTTCCGGCAGATGATCTCCTTCGGGGCCGGGGAGAACGACGTGAACAGCTACAAGGCCTACATGGAGCGCGACAGCCAGTTCCACCTGCTGTTCTTCCAGATCATGGGCAACCAGCGCCTGCTGAACATCTACCGCAACCTCAACGCCCACATCCAGATCGTCCGCTTTCGCCTTCTCGACCGAAGGGGGAAAAACGTCACGACCGACCAGGAACACGCGGTGATCCTTGAAGCCCTTCGGGAGCGAAACCCGGCCAAGGCGAAAGAAGCGGTGCGGCGGCACCTGCTGAGCCTCGATTCCGCACTCACCGTTCTTCGAACTCAACACCCGGGCGAACAGGCGGGATCCGAGTCCAAGGGGACCTGAGACACGGAGCAAATGACAGGGCCCAGCCCCGAAGGGTGTCCGGGCGCGGCCCGCCGATGCATACAAAATACAAACGGAGAGTCCCGGACGCCGCCCCCGCAGGACCATCGCGCGGCGCGCCGGGCTGCGGAAGGAGACCCCATGTCCAACCAGCCGGCAGAGATCCTGTCCGAGGAAAAAGCGACGACATTCGACGAGAGCAACCGCATGGTGCGCGGCCTGATCGCCGCGGGCGGGGCCGGCATCACCCTCTTCATAGTCTTGACGATGCTCTTCTACCCGCTGCCCGCCATGATGCAGCGGGCGGGCGTGCTGATGCTCAGCCTCTTCGTCATCTTCATGCAGTACCCCCTGTTCCCGAAGAAGAAGGCCCTGGCCTGGATCGACTGGCTCTGGGCGGCCCTCTCCATCGTCGTCTGCGCCTACGTCCTCTGGGATTTCGAGGATCTCGTCAACCGCATGGGGGACATGAACGACGTCGACAAGGTTCTCGGCACCCTGTGCGTCGTCATGGTGCTCGACGCCACGCGGCGCGCCATCGGTTGGCCCCTGCCCATCGTGACCGGGCTGTTTTTGCTGTACGCCTACTTCGGGAACCTGATCTCGGGAAGCTTCGGCCACCGGGGCTACGACGTCCACCGGATCCTCAACCAGATGTACATGACCACCGAGGGCGTCTTCGGCATCCCTCTCGGCGTCGTGGTGACCATCGTCTTCCTCTTCATCCTCTTCGGCACCTTCCTGGAGCGAAGCGGCGGCGGGCAGTTCTTCATCAATCTCGCCGTGTCGCTGGCGGGGAGGCTCCGCGGTGGTCCGGCCAAGATCGCCGTCATCGCCAGCGGGCTCATGGGGATGATCTCCGGGAGCAGCATCGCCAACGTGGCCACTGTGGGGACCTTCACGATCCCGCTGATGAAGCGCGTGGGATACCGCCCCGAGTTCGCCGGCGCCGTCGAGTCGGCGGCGGCAACGGGCGGGCAGATCATGCCCCCCGTCCTGGGCGCGGCGGCCTTCATCATGTCCGAGTTCACCCACACGCCCTATCTCACCATCGTCGTCCTGTCGATCGTCCCGGCCATCCTGTACTACCTGAGCCTGTTCATGAACGTCCACTTCGAGGCCTGCCGGACGGGCCTGGAGGGGATGCCCGAGGAGGAGATCCCCAAGACGTCGAAGGTGCTTGCCGACGGCTGGATCTTCATCTTCCCCGTGGTCACCCTGGTCGTCGTGCTGACCCTGGGGTTCAGCCCCGCCCGCGCGGCCTTCTCGGCCATGGGCCTGCTCATCGTCCTGAGCCTGCTCAAGGCCTCGACCCGGATCGGGCCGACGGTCTTCTGGGAGTCGCTGGTCGCGGCCGGGCGCAACACCGTCGGGATCGCCGCGGCCTGCGCCTGCGCGGGCATCATCGTGGGCACCGTGAGCATGACGGGGCTCGGGATCAAGTTCGCCAACCTCATCGAGCAGATCTCCCAGGGGCACCTGCTCTTCGCGCTGATGTTCACGGCCGTGGCCTCCCTGGTTCTCGGCATGGCCCTGCCGACGACGGCCAACTACATCGTCCAGGCCTCCGTGGCGGCGCCGGCCCTCGTCGCCCTCGGCCTGCCGGTGCTCACGGCCCACATGTTCGTCTTCTACTTCGGCGTCTTCGCCGACATCACGCCGCCCGTTGCGCTTGCGGCCTACACGGCCGCCGGCATTGCGAAGGGCGACCCCATGAAAACGGGGGCCATCGCCACGCGCAATGTCATCGTGGGCTTCATCGTCCCCTTCCTGTTCGTCTACCACCCGGGGCTCATCCTGCAGGGCCCGATCGAGGACATGGTCATGATGATCCCGTCGACGGCGCTCGCCGTGATCGCCCTGTCGGCCTTCGTCGGCAACTACCTGCACCGGACCTGCGCGGTATGGGAGCGCTTCGCCCTGCTCGCGGCGGGAGTCCTCCTCATCACGCCCGGCTGGGTGACGGACCTCATGGGGCTCGTCCTCCTCGCGGGCGTTTACCTCTGGCAGCGAAAGACGGCGAAGAAAGCGGCGTCCGGGCCCGCCGCGTGACAAACGGGATGCGATAGGATACAAGAAATCGAAGAAACGCCCGGGGATGCCGGGCGGACGGAAATTCCAAAAAGGAGGTTTCATGAACATGCGTTTGAACAAGATGACCCTGTTTTGCCTGACGGCGGTTCTCGCCGTCGCGCTGGGCCTGCCCGCGGCCGGCCATGCGCAGACGAAGAACATTTCCTTCGGGACGGGCGCCATGAGCGGCACCTACTATCCCCTCGGGGTGGCCATTTCCAAGGTCTGGACCAATGCTGGCATCGGCCTCAACGTGTCGGCCGAGGCGACGGGCGGCTCCGTGGAGAACGCCCGCCACATCAAGAACAAGACCATGGAGATCGGCTTCGTCGAGTCCCTGGTGGCCGACTGGGCCTACAAGGGCGAGGAGTACTTCAAGAGCGGTGCGGTGCAGAACATCAGGGGCTTCATCGCGCTTTACCCCAACACGATCCAGACGGTCGTGAAAACCAATTCGGGGATCAAGACCTACAAGGACCTCAAGGGCAAGAAGGTGGCCTGCGGGATCCAGGGCAGCTCGAGCGTGCTGAATATGAAGATCGTCCTCGAGAGCTACGGAATCCCCTTCACCGACATCAAGGCCCAGTACCTGGCCTACGGCCCGGCCATGGAGCTTCTGAAGGACGGGCAGGTCGACGCCGTCATGGTCGACGCCGGCGCGCCCAACTCCAGCATCATCGACATCGGCACGCAGCACAAGATCGCCATCCTGTCGATCGACCGGGCCAACATCGCCGCGATCGTCAAGAAGTATCCCTTCTTCTCCGCCGCGACGGTCATCCCCAAGGGGACCTACAAGGGCATCGACTATGACGTCGTGACGACAGGGTCGCTTGCCACCCTGTGCGTCCAGGCCGAGCTGCCCGACGACCTGGTCTACAAGATGATCAAGACCCTCTTCGACAAGAAGGCCGACGTGGCCAAGGTGCACGAGAAGGGCAAGAGCATCGACCTCAAGACGGCCGTCAACGGCTTCTCGATCCCGCTGCACCCCGGCGTGATCAAGTATTACAAGGAGAAGGGCGTGTTGAAGTAGGCCGCCTGGAGGGTTGTTCGTACACGCTACGTGATGACTGGAAGCGCGGGAGCGGTCCGTTCCGGACCGCTCCCGCGGCTGTTTCACCCGGATCCGGGCGTTCGGCTCGGTACAAATAATCCCCCTCGATCCCCCTTTTCAGAGGAGGGTCTTGAATCCCTCCTTTTGAAAAGGAGGGCCGGGGAGGATTTGGATTTCGTTTCAGGAGACCCCCATGGACTTCAAACGACTCATGGCACAACGCACGAAGGGGCTTTCCCCCTCGCCGATCCGCAAGCTCGTCCCCCTGATGCGCCGGCCGGGCATGGTGTCCCTCGGGGGCGGCTACCCCAACGCGAAGACCTTCGCCTTCGAGGCCATGGAGGTTGCCTTCAAGAGCGGCAGGCGGTTTTCCATCAAGGACAACGCCATGGACCTGGCCTGCCAGTACGGTCCCACGGATGCCCATGCCGAGCTCAAGCCGCACCTGCTGGCCTGGCACAAGGCCAAGGACGGCGTCGAGCTCAAGCCCGAGCAGGTCCAGGTTCTCACGGGGGCCCAGGAGGGACTCCACATCATGGCCTACCTCTCCCTCGACAGTTCGGACGCTGTCGCGCTCTCCGAGCCGGCCTACCCGGGCGCCCTGGGAGCCTTCCGGGCCTTCACGGAGAACTTCATCCCCGTGCCCATCGACGCCGAGGGGATGAAAACGGCCGAACTGGAAAAAATCCTCGACGGGCGGCAAAAGGCCGGACAGGCCCTGCCGAAATTCATCTACGAGGTCCCCAACGGCCACAACCCGGCCGGCGTGGCCCTGTCGGTGGATCGCAGGCGGCACCTGCTCGATATCGCCTCGCGCTTCGACCTGCCCGTCCTCGAGGACGACCCCTACCAGCTCGTGCAGCTCGAGGACCGCGACCCCTTCCCGACGCTGCAGTCCATGGACCGCGAGGGGCGCGTGGTGCGCCTCGACAGCTTCTCCAAAATCTTTGCGCCGGGCCTGCGCCTGGGCTACGCCTCGGGGCCTTCGGAGATCATCGGGTATTTCCAGCTCTACAAGCAGGGCACCAACCTGCACACGAGCGCCATGGACCAGTCGCTGCTGACGGGCTTTATGGCGAATCACTCCCACGAGGAGTTCCGGGCCCTCATTCGCGAGAATTGCCGCTTCTACCGGGCGAACCGCGACGCGATGGTCGAAGCCGCCCGCAAATACCTGCCCTCGGGGATCCGCTACAACATCCCCAACGAGGGCATGTTCCTGTGGTTCGAGCTTCCCGCGGGGTACGACACGGACCGGATGGTGGAGAAGGACGGTGTCGCCCTCGGCGTCCTGCTGGTGCCGGGCATCGGCTTCTCCACGACGGGAGGCCTGAAGAACTGCATGCGCGCCAGTTTCAGCATGGCCACCCCGGCCCAGATCGAGGAAGGGATGAAACGCTTCGCGAAGATGATCGAAAACGAGAAGGCAAGACAGTAAAGGAGGACGGTATCCATGCTCGCGTATTTCAACGGCAGCTTCCTGCGCAAGGAAGAAATCCGCATCTCGCCCGATGACCGGGGCTTCCTGTTTGCCGACGGGGTGTACGAGGTCGTCCGCGCCTACGGCGGCAAGCCCTTCAAGATGGCCGAGCACATGGACCGGCTGGCCCGCAGCCTGCGCGAGACGCGCATCGATTTCCCGGGCGTTGCGGACCTCGCTGTAGCCGGCGCGAAACTGATTGCGCGAAACGCGCTGGAGGCGATGGACAGCATACTGTACTTCCAGGTCACCCGCGGGGCCGCGCCGCGCAAGCACACCTTCCCCGATCCCCCCGTGCCGGCGACGACGATGATCCTCATCTCCCAGGCCCCGTCGTCCGCGGAGATGCGCGAGAAGGGCGTGGGCGCGATCCTCGTCCCCGAGTTCCGCTGGTCGCGCTGCGACATCAAGGCCATCGGCCTCATGGGCAGCGTCCTGGCGGTCCAGCAGGCCAGGGAGAAAGGGGCCGAGGAGGCCATCTTCGTCCGCGACGGCGTCGTCACCGAGGGGACGCACACCAATGTGATGGCCGTCTTCAACGGCCACCTCGCCACGCACCCGCTGGGAAACTTCATCCTCCCCGGGGTCACCCGGGCCGTCGTGCAGGAACTCTGCCGCAAGATCGGGATCGCCTTCAAGGAGCAGGCCTTCCGGGGGGACGAGCTGAATCGGGCAAGCGAGATCATCATCACGGGCACCAACAAGGAGATCACCCCGGTTGTCCGCCTCGACGGGCGGCCCGTCGGCACGGGCGCGCCGGGCCCGGTGACGCGCCGCCTCCAGGCCGCCTACTCGGAGCTGGTCAGGGGATAAGAAAGCCGTAAGCCGCAAGGCAGGAAAGACAAATCCCCCTTTCATCCCCCTTTGAAAAAGGGGGAAAGAGGGGGATTTTTAATAGAGAAGATTCCCCTGTTCATCGAAGGGCATGGGGGCGGGGTCGCCGGCGATCTGGATCTGAGGGTGGCCCTTCAACTCCCCGAGGAGGGGCTCCGAAACCCGGATCCGGTCCAGGGCGAGGGTGTTGCGGATCCACACGATGCGGCTCTGCGGGTGCCGCACGCGGGCGCAGGTCTTAAGGGCCAGCAGGATGGCCTCGCGGTCCGTAGGCATGTGGATCGGGATCTTCCCCGAGGCCGTCACGCCGGCGGTGATGCAGTTGATCCACGTCGTGTCGATGTTCATCGCCTTCACGGCCCTGTCCGTCGTAAAGTCGGCCAGGCCGATCCCCATGGCGCTCCCGCCCGATGCCTTCGACAGGTTCAGCACGACGATCCGCTGCACCTTGAGGGAATTCTCCCGCTTGAAGAATGGCGAGCTCGAACGCCCCGTGATGTTGGGGTCCATCCCCGAACCGCTGATCTCCTTGCCGATCTCGTGTACGACGAGTACGTCAATCTCGCCGGGAATGATTCGGGGCATGAGCGCACGGGCCTCCCTCAGCAGGGCCGGTTCCCGCCCGATCATGTCCTCGCCCCAGACGATCTCGAAGCGGGCCGGCCGCTCGTAGGCGTTCTCGATGACGGCGAGCCCGAAGAGGATCGGCGCCTTTTCGAGGACCACGCGGCCGAGCTTCGGCAGCAGCTCCGCGAAACGGTCCATGCCGCAGGAGTGGAAATCCGTGGCTCCGCGGTGCTTGCCCAGGCCGATGGCGACCATCTTGAGAAGCCCGCTCTCATAGTCGCCCACGAAGGCCGTGTGGGGCTTGATGCGGTTGATCACGACGATGCCGTCGGACGCCGCTGCCTCTCTATCCAGCCACACGGGCGTGCCGTCCTCGAGCAAGCCCACCTGGACGGTCTCCATGGACGAGACGACGGGCGCTCCCATCGTCTCCCCGGTGATTCCGAAGTTTGCCAGGATCTTTCTCTGTCCCTCGGCCGTCGCGCCCCCGTGGCTGCCCATGGAGGGGACGATGAAAGGGGCCGCACCCAGGCGGCGGATCTCGTCGACTACGGTCCGGGTGATGCGGTCGATGGCGTGGATTCCCCGGCTTCCCACCGCCACGGCGATGCGGCCGCCCGTGCGGATGCGCGACGTCCTTCCGTCGAGGCGGATGAGCCGCGACACTTCCCCCGGGAGGTCGTCAATCTGTTCATCGGGGAATTTCTGATGCACGAGGACCATGCGCGGAAGGGGCAGATCGAGCCCGCCTTCAATGATCAGGGCCATGGACGCATTCCTGAAGTCGTTTCCAAATTCCATAGCACACAACCCCGGGAATGTAAACGCGACACCCCGTCGACGCGTGCGCGACGAGATGTCCCTCCACAGGGATGCCGGGATCAAGGCCCCAAAAAAACTTGACAATGATAATTATTCATATATATGAATAATAACTATTCGACAGTCCTCGCATGCCGACAGGCGTCACGGGACTCTGACCGAGGAGGGCATCCAACATGGAAAACCAGCGCATCGCGGTGATCGGAGCGGGGCAGATGGGCTCCGGGATTGCCCAGGTGGCGGCCGAGGCGGGCTACAAGGTCATCCTTCACGACGTCATGTCCGATTTCGTGCGGAACGGAATGAGCCGCATCGACAAGACCCTGTCGTCCCAGGTTCAAAAAGGAAAAATCGACGAGGAGAAAAAACGGGCGGTCCTCTCCCGCATTCAGGGGACCGTCTCGTACGACGATGCCCGGGATGCAGACGTCATCGTCGAGGCCGTCTTCGAAGACGCGGATGTGAAAACCAAGATTTTCTCTGCGCTGGATGAAATCTGCCGGCCCGAAACCGTTTTTGCGACGAACACCTCTTCCATCCCGATCACGCGCCTCGCGGCTTCCGTCAAGCGTGCGGATCGGTTCATCGGTATTCACTTCTTCAACCCTCCCCATGTCATGCGTCTTGTGGAGATCATCCCGGGGCTCAAAACTTCCGCGAAAACCGTCCTGCAGGCCCGTCTGTTCGTCGAATCCCTCAAGAAGGAGAGCGTCCTCGTCAAGGATGTGCCCGGGTTCCTGGTCAACCGGATCAATGCGGCATTGAGGCTCGAGGCATACAATTGTCTCCTCGAAGGAGTCGCCAGCGTGGAAGACATCGACAAGGCCTTGAAGCTTGCCCTGGGCCACCCCATGGGACCGTTCGAGCTGGCGGATTTTGTCGGCCTCGACGTCGGGCTGAACGTCTTGAAAACCTTGCACGATGGATACAAGGATCCGAAGTGGCGCCCCAGCCTTCTCCTGGAGAAACTGGTCCTCGGCGGGGATCTGGGGCGGAAGACGGGAAAGGGGTGGTACGACTACACGTCGGGGCAGAAAGTTCCGAGGACGGATGTGCAATTCTGACCGCGGGTTCCGGCACCTACCCAGGGAGCCCGGGTTCTCAGCAGACGATTCAAGGAAGGGGAATATGGACAAGGTCGGGATTATCGGTGTTGGGCAAAGCAAGTTCGTGCGCGCCTTCAACGGTTCGATACGGGAGCTCGCCTCCGAGGCCTTCCAGGAGGCCATGAGGGACGCAAACATGACCACCGCGGATATAGACGCCACCATCGTCTGTTCCGCACCGGAATATGACAAGCAACGCTCTCCGTCGGGTGTTCTCGCCGAATACTTCGGACTCAACCCACAACCTACGTTCTACGTGGAGTCTCTCTGCTCTTCCAGTACGACGGGGCTGCGCTTGGCCTATTCCCTCGTGAAGTCGGGTTTGCACGACGTGGTCCTGGTGGCGGGGTTCCAGAAGATGTCGGAGATCACGTCGGCGGAATCCCAGGAGCGGATGGGCCGCGGCGCCGACATCCAGTGGGAAGCGCCCTTCGGGACCATGATGCCCGCCTATTATGCCATGTTTGCCCAGGGCCACATGGCGAAATACGGCACCACGTCGGAAGACCTTGCCCTGATCCGTCTGAAATCCTCCTATTACGGCGCACTCAACGAAAAAGCCATGATCCGCAAGCCCCTGAGCCCGCAGGACTTCAACGATCCCTCCAATCAGCTCAACAATTCGATCTCGAGCCCCCTGCGGATGAGAGACTGCTGCGCCAATGCCGATGGCGCCTCCTGCATCATCGTCGCCAGTGAGAAAAGGGCAGGGGCCATAGGCGGAACACCCGTCTGGATCAAGGGTCTCGGGTCCGCCACCGCATCCGTCAACCTCGTGGGAAGGGAGCATTTTCACGGATTGGCAGCGGCGGAAGAGGCGGCCCGGCAGGCTTACAGGATGGCCCGCATCGGGCCCGCCGACGTGGACGTTGCCGAGGTCCACGACTGTTTCACCATTGCCGAGCTGATGGCGTACGAGAATCTCGGGTTCGCCAAACCCGGTGAGGGCATCGAGCTGATCCGCGCAAAGGAGACGTACAAGGAGGGGAAAATCCCCGTGAACGTGGACGGCGGGCTTCTCTCCAAGGGGCATCCCATCGGGGCCACCGGGGGCTCCCAGGTCCGGACGATCGTCCTGCAGCTGCGCGGCGAAGCGGGGCCCATCCAGGTGAAGGACGCCTCCATCGGCCTGGTTCATAATATCGGCGGCGTCGGGATTTATGCCAATGTGACAATCCTGGGGAGGGAATAGCCATGGCGGAAAAGGAGATCGACAACCGGTTCAGCAAATTCGGAACGGTTAGCTTCACAGGGCTCACCCGTGTGAACGATTTCATCGACCACCTGCAACAGGGACGGATCACGGGCACCCGCTGCAGGACCTGCGGAGCCCGGTACTTCCCCCCGCGGGCGGATTGCTGCAAGTCCCTGGACAGCGACATGGAATGGTTCGACCTGCCGGGCATCGGAACGTTGCTCACGTACAGCACGCTGTCTTACGCTCCCACGGGGTTTGGGGAAGATCTGCCGTACACCATTGCCGTTGTGGACTTCGGCTCCGTGAGGGTGTTCGGCCGTCTGGACCGCTCTCTTCCGGCAGAGAACATTACGATCGGCATGCGGCTCAAGCCGGAGGTTCTCAAGCTGCCTGGGGGAAATATGTCGTACGAGTTCCGGGTGTCCACATGACGCGATTACTCTTTGCGAGGGAAGGGAGGGCCGCGGGTATGCCGACCAGAGGATTCAAGAAAGTCGTCCTGAGCCGGAAGTCCGACTACATCGTCGAGCAAATTTACGAAGCCCTCCTCCGAGGAGACCTGAAATCCGGGCAGCGCCTGTCATCAGAAAGCGAACTTGCCGAAACCTTCGGGGTGAGCAAACTCACTGTCCGCGAGGCCGTCCGCTCCCTGGAGCAGATGGGTGTCGTCGAGGTCCGCAAGGGGGGGAGCGGGGGCCTGTTCATCCGGGAGGCCGATCTCGCTTCTACGGTCAGGCAACTCGAGAGTATTATGCGGATCCCGCACATCACGGTCACGGATCTGACGGAGACCCGGGTTGCTCTGGAAACTTACATCCTGCGGGATCTCCTCCCGCACAAAAAAATTCCCGACAAGATGCTCTCCCGCCTGAGGGACAACATTGCAGCGGCCGAGCAGTACTACAATGAGGGGAAGAACCTCGAGCGCCTCCGGACAAATTTCGAATTTCACCTGATGCTCGCCTCCCTGACGGACAACAACATGATCATCATTCTCCACAGCCTCACGTGCGACATGCTGATCCGCTTTTTCCGGCTGGCCCGTCCCTCGCCCGAGATGTTCATGAAAACCCTCGACTATCACCGTGAGATCGTCGCGGCGATCAAGGATCGCGAGTTCGACAGCGCAGCGCGGGTCAATGCCGAGCATATGCGGGTGGCCAGCAAGAAGATGACGGAAAAATCGAAACAGCAGTCCTACCTGCATGTCGGAGAGTAACGAAACGCGGCATTCGGAAGGATTGTCCGATCCGAGAAGCCCCTAATCCCCCTGACGGAGGTACCCGATGGCAAATTCCCATTTGGCCGAATACCGCTCCAAACGAATCAGCGCCGACCAGGCGGCGGCCCTGGTGAAATCGGGCGACTATGTGGAATTTGGTTACTGCCTCAGCAAGGCAATCGCCATGGACAAGGCCCTTGCCCGGCGGACGCACGAGTTGTTCGACGTCAACGTCCATTGTTCCAATACCCTGACGAAGGTCCATATCGCCGAAGCCGACCCCCGGGGGGAGCATTTCACCTACAGTACGGGACACTGTTCCACGGGTGAACGGTCTCTGATGGGCACCTTCGGGTTCTACGTGCCGTCCAGCTTCGGGCAGAACCCGGAATGGTTCCGACGGTCCTACCGTCCCGTCGACATCGTTATGATCCAGACCCGCCCGATGGACAAGCACGGGTACTTCAACTTCGGTCCGTCGGCAACCTTCCTGAAGGCCTGCTGCGAAATGGCCAAGACGGTTGTCGTGGAGGTGAACGACAAGGTTCCCCGCGCTCTCGGCGGACGGGAGGAGGCCGTTCATCTCTCGGATGTGGACTACGTCGTCGAGGACCCCGAGGCGTGCGTCGATTATTACGAGGTCAAGTCTCCGCCGATCACGGCCGTGGACATGAAAATCGCTGAATATGTGGTCTCCGAGCTGGAAGACGGCGCTTGCCTGCAGCTCGGCATCGGTGGCATGCCCAATGCCGTGGGGAAGCTCATCGCCCAGTCCGACCTCAAAGACCTCGGGATCCACACCGAAATGCTCTGCGACGCTATGCTGGAGATGCACAAGGCGGGCAAGGTGACGGGCAGACGCAAGACAAACGGTCGGGGCAAGATCGTCTACACCTTCGCCCTCGGTTCGCGGGAACTCTACGATTTTATCGACGATAATCCGACGCTTGCGATGTTCCCCGTCGATTACACGAACAGCCTCCGCGTCATTTCGCAGAACGAGCGGGCAGTCTCCATCAACAGCGCCATCGAGGTCGATCTGACGGGCCAGGTCTGTTCCGAATCGGTGGGGACGAAGCACATCAGCGGCTCCGGCGGGCAACTGGAGTTCCACTGGGGAGCCTATCTGTCCCCCGGCGGCAAGGCGTTCATCTGCATTGGCTCCACCTACGAGGGGAAGAAGGGGGAGACCATCTCCCGGATCAAACCCATCCTGACTCCCGGCGGCGTCGTCACCACGCCACGGCCGACGGTGAATTTCCTGGTCACCGAATACGGCAAGGTGAATCTGAAAGGGCAGTCGACGTGGGAGCGGGCGGAGCGGATTATTTCCGTCGCCCACCCCGATTTCAGGGATGAACTGGTTCGGGAAGCCGAGAAGCTCGGCATCTGGAAAAAGTCGAACAAGCGGGATCGATCCTGATCGGCCCGGCAAGAGAAAAGAAGCAGAGGGTTTCCTGCAATAAAGAAACGGAGGTGTGTCATGAAGTCACGGGGTCTGAGAATTGCGGCCTGCATCTGGATGTGCCTGTTTGCAATGTCCCTGGTGCTGGGATGCCAGGGATCCGCGACGAAAAGCGAGGGCACGAAGAGCGAGGGCACAAGGTACGTGGGCATCGGCACCGCAACGGTCGGCGGCGCATGGTACAGCATGGGCGGCGCACTGGCCAACGTCTTGAGCAAGAACATCCCGAACGTCAAGGCGAATGCGGCTCCGACCGGCGCTTCGATCGAGAATCTCGAGAGCATCCGGCAGGGCAAGATGGAGATCGGTTTCGCAACGACCGATATCCCCTACTCCATGTATCGGGGGATCAACAATCTCGCCGAAAACAAGAGTTTCCGGGCACTGCTCAACAACGACCTGATCTACCTGGCCATCATCGTGCTCGAGAAATCCCCCATCAAGAAATTCACGGACATCAAGGGCAAAAAGCTGGGGACGGGCGTACCCGGGAGCTCCAATTACATCATCGTGGAGGAGGTTCTCAAGGCCCACGGGATGACCTATAACGATGTCAAGCCCTTCCCGGCAGGAGTGTCGCAGCAGACGACGGCCCTGAAGGACGGGAACATCGACATGTTCGCCTATGTCGTCGCCGGAACGGGCGGCGCCGCCCCGGCCATCGTCGAATTGACGACGACGGAAAAGGTCCGTTTCATCCCGCTCGACAGGAAGATCCTCGAGAAGATCAACCAGGCAAAACCCTACTACCTGATCCGTGAAATCGCCCCGGGCTGGGCCAAGGGGATCGACAAGCCTGTTCCCGTCCTGGCGGTCGGAACGACGGTCTGCATCAAGAGCGATCTGCCCGACGATTTCGTCTACCAGATCGCAAAGACCATCTTCGAGCAGAAGAAGGAACTCGACGCCATCCACCCGCAGTGGAAGATGACGACGAAGGAAACGGTTGCCGTCGACCTTCCCGTCCCCCTGCACCCCGGTGCGGAAAAGTACTACAAGGAAATCGGCGCGCCGATCAGCTACCTGAAATAACCATCCGTGGAGGCGGGCGGGTCGAAGGTTCCCGCCTGCCTCCATCCAGCGTCAACACGGTCTGGATCGAATGGGGGCATGCTCATGAACATCGTTTCCAGGGTTTTAGCAAATCTCGGTCTGAGCGGTTTTCTGGGGAAGCTCATCGCCGCGCTGGGGATCGTCACGTCCGCCATTTTTCTCTACACCGCCTACGAGGGATCCTTCCCCACGTTCACGCAGAGGGGACTGCTGTTGGTCCTCTGTATCCCCATGATCTTCCTTCTGGCCTCCCTGAAAAAAAAGGATCGTTTCGGCCGGTGGCGCGACCTCGCCATGGCCGTCATCTCACCGATCCCATTCGTTTACATCATATTCATCCAGGATGAGCTGATGATGCGCGGTGGGATCCCGAATACGCTCGATACGATCATGGGAATCCTGGCGGTCCTTGTTGTTATCGAGGCAACCCGCACGAAGGTGGGACTGGCCCTCCCCATTTTTGCGGGTCTGCTGATCATCTACGGGTTTTTCGGACCCTCCATGCCCGACCTGATCGAGCACCGGGGCCTCGATCTGCCCCAGACGATCACGGCGCTTTATCTCAGCGAGGACGGAATCTTCGGAATCCCCGTAGCGGTTACCGCAGAGTTCATCATCGCCTTCATCATCTTTGGTGCGTTTCTGCAGGTTACCGGTGCGGGAGACTTCTTCTCCAGCCTTGCGAAGGCGACCATTGGCGGGGTGCGCGGCGGCCCCGCCAAGGCCGCCGTCGTGGGCAGCGCCCTGATGGGGACCATCAGCGGCAGCGCCGTGGCCAACGTCGCCACCGTGGGGACCTTCACCATCCCCCTCATGAAAAAAACCGGGTACAAGCCCGAAGTCGCCGGGGGTATCGAGGCGACGGGATCCAGCGGGGGACAGATCATGCCTCCCGTCATGGGCGCTGCGGCCTTCATCATGGCTGATTTTCTCAAAGTGCCCTACACCCACGTTGCCATCGCAGCCGCATTTCCGGCCCTCCTCTACTATCTCTCTCTATTTTTCATGGTGGACATGGAGGCGGCCAAAAGCGGATTGAAAGGGATGGATAGCGCGGAGATTCCCAGCCTGAAAATGACGCTGCTCCACAGCGGGCACCTGCTGTTGCCCATCCTCGCACTGATCGTCTTTCTGGGAGTCATCGCCTATTCACCCCAGAAGGCCGCCTTTCTGTCGATCCTCGCGCTCGTTCTGATCTCTTTTCTGCGGCCGCACACCCGGCTCAATGCCGAACGGACCTTCACAGCCCTCGCGCAGGGGGCCATCGGCACGCTGGAAGTCGCGGTCGTCTGCGCCTGCGCGGGGATCGCCATCGGCATCATCATGCGCACAGGTCTCGGGTTCATGCTGACGAACGTCCTGATCGAGCTCTCGCACGGCATTCTTCCCATCCTGATGATTCTGACTATGATCACCTCCACCATCCTGGGCATGGGTCTCCCGACGTCGGCATGCTACATCATCGTGGCCGTGCTCATCGCACCGGCCATGATCAAGCTGGGCGTTCTCCCCATGGCGGCGCACCTGTTCGCATTCTACTACGCCACCCTGTCGGCCATCACACCCCCCGTGGCCCTGGCCGCCTATGCCGCCTCCGGGATTGCCGGGGCCCCCCCGATGATTACGGGGATCCAGGCCTGCCGCTTCGGGATCACGGGGTTCATTGTTCCTTACATGTTCGTGTATGGTCCCTCGCTCCTCCTGGAGGGAAATCTGGCAGAGATTCTGACGGCATGCATCAGCGCCACGTTCGGCGTCTACGGCGTTTCGGTCGCCATGATGGGATGGATCTTCACGACGGTGCCGATCTGGGCCCGGGTACTTTCCTTCGTTGCCGCCCTGCTGCTCATCAAACCGGGGCTTTACACGGATATCGTGGGCTATGTCATCCTAGCCGTCATCGTTGCGATTAACTATCTGGCCAGAAAGAGGGAACGGGAAAGGGGCGCGGTGCAGGCCAAGGTATGATACGCTCGGCGCATCCGTACCGTCATCGACGAACAATCGACACGCGATGCGTGTCACGGGGAGAACATGCCATGCCGTACGAATTCGTTCGAGTGGATCTGGAGGAGAACATCGGGACGGTTACGCTGGCCCGACCCGAGAGGCGCAACGTCCTCATGGAAGAGGTCCGGCTGGAGCTCCTGGATGCCTTCGACAGGCTGGAAAAGGATATGGAGGCACGGGCCATTATTCTGACCGGGGGGCCGGACATCTTTGCCGCCGGGGCGAATATCAAGGCCATGGCGGAAGCATCTCCGATGGAGATGTACCACCGGAAGAGGCTGCCTGAACTCTGCAGGAAGATCGAGGCGATTCCCAAGCCCGTCATCGCGGCCGTGGCCGGGTATTGCCTGGGCGGAGGATGCGAGATCGTGCTGGCCTGCGACCTGCGGGTAGCGGCGGACAATCTGCGTATCGGCCTGCCGGAAGTCAACATCGGCATCATTCCCGGCGGTGGCGGCAACATCCGGCTGGTGAGAGCCGTCGGCAAGGCGCGGGCCAAGGAACTCATCTTCACCGGGGATTTCATATCCGCCGAGGAGGCCATGCGCATCGGGCTGGTCAATCGGGTCGTGCCGAAAGACAGCCTTCTGCAGGAGGCGAGGAACCTCGCCAAGCGGTGCATTCGTCACAGCCGGCATTCCCTTGCCATGGCGAAGGTCGCCATCAACATCGGGGCGGAAATCGATCTCGAATCCGCGCACTCGCTCGAGGCCCTGGCCTTTTGCATGATGTTTTCCACGGGCGACCAGAAAGAGGGGATGAGGGCCTTTCTGGAGAAGCGAAAACCCGTTTACGAGGGCAGAAAGGAGGATTGAGGGCCATGGCAGAGGAGGTGCTGTACGAAAAAAGAGGCAAGACAGCCTGTATCTCGTTCAACCGGGCCGACAAGAACAATTCCCTGAACATGGCTGCAAGAGAGGCGTTGGCCGGTTACTGGCGCGAGGCCGATGAGGACCCGGAAGTCAGGTCGATCATCCTCACGGGCGGCGCAAAGGTGTTTTCGACGGGACTCGACATGGTGGAACTGGCGGAGTTCCGGAAAAAGGAACTGCTGCGGGACATGCCGTTCACGGGGATGGATGTCTTCGGGGCAGGCGTGAGCAAGCCGGTCATTGCGGCCGTGAGCGGGTTCTGCCTCGGAGGCGGTTTTGCCATGACGATGGTGGGGGCCGATCTCCGCATCGCGTCCACCACGGCGCGGTTCGGGATGCCGGAGGTGAAAATCGGAATCACGCCCGCTTTCGGAATCCCGCCCATACTGGCGGCTCATTTTCCGAAAAGCGTGGTCCTGGAGATGCTGCTCCTGGGGCGCAACCTTTCCGCCGAGGATGCCTTCCGCTTCGGGTACGTCAGCCGGGTGGTGCCACCCGAAGATCTGCTCGCTGCGGCGGAGGCCGTCGCCGGGGAAATCAACGAAATGAGCCCGCTTGTGGTCAGAAACATCAAGCAGGTGATCCGGACCGTCACCGCGCCGGACCCGAGAGGAATCGCCTTTTCCGATGCCGTCTGCCTGATGAGCCGGTACAGCGAGGATTACATCGAAGGGCCGCGCGCCTTCAAAGAAAAGCGAAAGCCTGTATGGAAAGGCCGCTGAGCAGAACTGCCGCGCGGTGCCCGATATCCGTTCCGTGTATCACCGCATCCTCTTCATCTTTCCGGGGAGATTGAGCGCTACTCGGGACGATGCAATAGTGCCCTGACCCGGATCATTTCCCGTGTCGATGCCGCTGCAGGGAAGACATTCCGACGGGCAGGGACTCGCAACACCCACTTAGATTTCAGCAAAATCCACCTCGCTCAGGAGCCCCCATGCATTTCGACTGGTCGAGTTTGTTTCAGATACCCTGGGATGTTCCGTTTTTCCTGGCGTTGCTGAACATCGTGTTCATCAACCTGATTTTGTCGGGGGACAACGCGGTGCTGATCGCGATGGCGGTGCGCAATTTGCCGAAGGAGCAGCGGATGCGGGGCATCGGGCTGGGCACGGCGGTGGCGGTGGTGCTGCGGGTGGTGATGACGTGGTTCGTGGCGCTGCTGCTGGAGGTTCCGTTCGTGAAGCTGGCGGGGGGGACGCTGATTTTGTGGATTGCGGTGAAGCTGTTTCTGGAGGCCGACGACGGCGGGGGGGCGGGCAAGGAGGCCTCGACGCTGTGGCAGGCCATGCAGATCATTTTGATTGCGGACGTGACGATGTCGCTGGACAACGTGCTGGCGGTGGCGGGAGCGGCGGAGGGGAATCTGTTTTTGCTGATCTTCGGGCTGTGCATGAGCATCCCGATCGTGGTGTACACGAGCAACCTGCTGTCGATTCTGATGGACCGCTACCCGCTGATTATCGTGGTGGGGGGAGCGGTGCTGGGGCGCGTGGGGGGCCAGATGATCATGACGGACCCCTACGTGCTGGGGCGGTTTGCGCCGGGGGCGGCGCTGGAGTACGGCGTCCAGGCGCTCTGCACGGTGGGGGTGGTCGTGACGGGCAAGCTCTGGATGCGCTGGCGGGTGGCAAAGGCGGAGCGGGAGGCCGAGGGCGACGAGACGGCCCCGGAGGGCGAGAGTAGCCGGGCGGGGCGTTGCTGCCCGTCGGCGAGACGGCGGTAGGCACAAGGGGGGGCCATGGCGATCCTTTCGATATCGAGCGAGTACGGCACGGGGGCGCTGCGGATCGGGCACGCGATCGAGGCGCAGCTGGGCTACGAGTACATCCCGCTGCGGCGGCTTCTGGCCGAGGCGGGGCAGTCGGGCAGGAAGTGGAAGCGGCTGGCGGCCAAGTACACGGTGGACCCCTCGGACATCTGGGAGGGCAACGATTTTGTGGCCTTCATGGCGCTGGTGCAGAGCATCATCCTGGGCCACGCCCTGCGGGACAACGTGGTGATCCTGGCGCGGGGGAGCAACTTTTTGCTCAAGGGGGTGCCCCACGCCCTGCGGGTGCGCTTCACGGCGCCGCTGGAGGAGCGGATCGCCATGGTGGTCCGGAAGGAGGGGGTCAACCGGGAGACGGGGCGGCTGCTGGTCAAGCAGGCCGACCGGGAGATCGACTGCTCGATGCACCTGGCCTACGGGCCGGACTGGGACGACGCGGACGTCCACGAGATCCGCTTCGACACGGGCAGGCAGCCCCTGGGGGAGATCGTGGAGATCGTGGCCGAGATGCTGCGGGCCAAGGAGGCGCTCAAGACGCCCCGGGCCCTGGAGTCTTTGCGGCGGCAGTTTGTGGGCTCGCGGATCAAGGCGGCGGTGCTGGCGCACCCGGAGGTGATCCTGTCGAGCCTGGAGGTCACGTGCGAGGGGGAGGCCGTGCGGCTGGCGGGGGTGGTGCGCAGCCGGGCGGCGCTCCGGAAGATCGAGCAGGAGGTGCGGGCGATCGCCGGCACGGTTGCGCTGCGCTTCGAGCTGGGCTGCCCGACGCTCAAGCCCCGGCCGGTGGTGTCGAGGTCCTAGGCCTGCCGAAAGTGCTTGAAAAACCTGCCCGGATAGGCTAGGGGGAGTGCGGCCCGCCCGGCGGTGCGGGGGGGCCAAGGGAGAGGAACAGAGGGAGGCAGTCCGTGGCAATCCTGGCAATCTCCTATGAGTTCGGCAGCGGCGCGGAGGAGATCGGCCGCGCCGTCGAGGCGCAGCTGGGCTACGAGTACATCGCCCTGGGCCGGGTGCTCGACGAGGCCAAGAAGGCCGGCGGCACGTGGGAGCGCTTCAGCCGCGAGTACGGGGAGGGCTGCCCGAACCTCTGGGAGCGCTACGACTGGTCCTTCATGGGCTTCATGGCGCTGGCGCAGAGCCTGATTTTAGGCCACGCCCTGCGGGACAACGTGGTGCTGATGACCCGGGGGGCCAGCTACCTGCTGCAGGACATCCCCCACGCCCTGCGGATCCGGGTGGTGGCGCCGCTGGAGCGGCGGATCGAGCGGGTGATGGCCCGGCAGGAGATCAGCCGCGACACGGCGAAGCTGCTGGTCCGGCAGGCCGACTGGGAGATCGCCTCGGTGCTGCGGCAGCTCTACGGCAAGAAGTGGGACGACCCGGAGGCCTACGAGATCAAGTTCGACACCTCGAGCCGCCCGATGGAGGAGATCCTGGAGCTGGTGCGCACCCTGCTGGCCGCCAAGGACCGGCTCAAGGGCCCGGAGGCGCAACGCCAGCTCGAGATGCGGGCGCTGGCCGCGCGGATCAAGGCCGCCGTGGCGACCAACCCCGAGTTCTTGATCCCCACCCTGGAGGTCGAGGTGCAGGGCGAGGGGATCCTGATGCGCGGCGTGGCCCGCAGCATCCGGGAGCACAAGGCGATCGACCGGGCCGTCCGCGCCGTCTGCGGCACCGTCCCCGTCACCTGCGAAATCCACTACCGCGGCATCAAGTCCGTCAAACCCCACCGCATCCGCTAGAGACCACGCTTTCCCTCGTCAGCGAGTACAGCAGCGCCCCCGCCAGCATCGCCCCCGCACAGACGGCAAACATCGCCGTGAAGGCCTCGTGACTGGTCGTCGCGGCGGGGTAGAGCGCTTTCATGAGCAGCCCGAGGCCCTGCATGAAGACGCCGGCCCCCACGATGGCCAGGAAGTTGAGGAACGTCATGGCCGTCGCCGCGCGATCGGGCGGGGTGAGTTCCTTGAGGTGGGCATAGGGGAGGTTCCCGGTACCGGCGAAAATACCGAACGCGGCAAACAGGAGCGCCACCAGCCACAGCGGAGCATCGGGGGGCACCCCCGCCAGGGCGGCGAGCGTGAGGGCGTATCCCGCCAGGGAAACGACCATGATCCCCTTGCGCCTCCGGAAAACACGGTCCGACAAGAAACCGCCCACCGGGTTGCCGATGACGACCCCGAGGGTCAGCAGGAAGAGCAGGTTCCCCGCCGTCACGGGGGAATACCCCATCACGCCCATGAGGTAAGGTCCCGCCCAGAGACCCTGCACGGCCGCCAGGACCCCGTACCGGATGAAGGCGGCCCAGGAGATGAGCCACGCCTGCCGGTCCCGCAGGACCAGGCGAAGCCCGCCGAGCTGGCTCCTCCAACTCGCGCCGGCCGGCGCCTGAACGTTTAGGCTGCGTCCCGGCTCGCCCCGGGAGGCGAACACGAACACCAGCGTCACCGCCAGGTGGAAGAGCCCCACGAGCAGAAAGGTCGAGCGCCAGCCCACGCCCTGGGACCAGAGCACCAGCGGGGTCGTGGCAACGACGATGCCCAGGTTCCCCACGGACACGACGACGCCCGAGAGGGTGCCGAACCGGTCGGCCGCAAACTGCAGCGAGATGATCTTCAGGGCGCCGATGAACCCGCAGGCCATGCCGGCCCCCATGAGAAACCGGCCGAGGACCATGAGGCCCGGCGACTCGGCGACGGCGAAGAGGACCGCCCCCGCCAGGGCCGCGAGGAAGAGGGCCGTCATGACCTTCGCCGGGTTGAAACGGTCGAGGAGGAGCCCGCCGGGGATCTGGAAGACGGCGTAGGTGTAGAAGAATGCCGCCGAGACGAGGCCCAGGTCCCCGAGGTCCATCGGGACATCCCGCATGAGGTCCGTCGTCAGCACGGCGATGGCGGACCGGTAGAACATGGAGAGCCCGAAGAGGACGGAGACGGCCCCGAAAAGGATCCAGCGGCGGCGGTTCGAAAACGGCATGGGCTGTGCGGCATCGTGATGCATGAAGTCTTGCCCGTGGTGACGCCCTGCGTCGGTCTGCCTGCTCCGGGAGGCCCGCCATCATAGAACGGATTCCCGCCCCGACTCAACGGCAAATCTAGGCCCCCGCGAAGACCTTTTCAGACGGCAAAAGGGCCGCCCCGGAGGATGCGGCCCTTGCGCTCGCGGGTTCAGCCCGCGTCTAGTCGAAGAACTTGATGTCGCCTTCGGGCGGCAGCGTGGCGGGATCTGGGTACTCGTAGATGTTGTACTCCGCTTCCGCACCCAGCAGGTCGTCGAGTTTCTTCCTGAACTCCTTGCGGCGCGCGCTGGCGACATAGGCATCCCAGGTGGCGACCGTCTGCCAGGTGCTGATGATCAGGAATTCGTTCTTCTGCTTCGCATTCCGCATCGTCTCGCCGGACACGTAACCGGGCTGGCGGGACGCGAGCATCCGCATCGCCGCCATCAGGGCGAGCGCTTCCCGTTCCTTTTCCTTGGGCACATTCCGCTTGATCATGACTCGTATTGCCATCGTGTGACCTCCTTCTCCCTGACCGGTGCAGGACACCGGTTCGAATAATTGACTGCCGACAGGGGGCGCGCCTCGTCAGGGGGAGAATGCTTCGCGACGGAATCGTTGAGGCAGCCGGCCCCCCTCCCCCCGTTCGCGACGGGGGGAGGGGGGCCCACCCGTTATCCGAGCACCACGAGGACCTGGCTGGTGTTGACCTTGTCCCCTTCCTTGACCTTGATCTCCTTCACCGTGCCGTTGCCGGGGGCCACGATGGGGTTCTCCATCTTCATGGCCTCGAGGATGATCAGCTCCTCGTCCTCTTTCACCGCATCGCCCGCCTTCACGATGATCTCCTTGATCGTGCCGGGCATCGGGGCTACAACGTCGATTGCCATTGGAATCTCGCCTCCTTTCTCTTTGTGTTTTTATGTAAACAACCAAGTTTACGAATCTCTTGTCTGCGTCTTTTTCACAACTTCTCAGCTTCCCAACTTCACTGCTTCCGCCGTTAGCGGATGACGCCCATGCCGGCCAGCACGGAGAGCATGACGGCCGCGGCGATGACCGAGCCGATCTGCCCGCCGGCGTTGGCCCCCATGGCGTGCATCAACAGGTAGCTCTTTTTGTTGTACTGCGTGCCCACCTTCTGCACCACCCGGGCCGCCATCGGGAAGGCCGAAATCCCCGCCGCCCCGATCAGCGGGTTGATCTTGCCGCCCGTCATGATGTAGAGCGCCTTGCCGAACAGCACCCCGCAGACCGTGTCCAGGCAGATCGCCATGAACCCCAGCGCCAGGATGATCAGCGTCTCGGCCCGGATGAACGCAGGCCCCGCCATCGTCGCCCCGATCGAGAGCCCCAAAAACAGCGTCACCACGTTGGCGATCTCGTTCTCGGCGGCCCCCGTGAGCCGCGCCACCACCCCGGACTCCTTCATCAGGTTGCCGAGCATGATCGTGGCCAGCAGCGGCAAGCCCTTCGGGGCAATGCAGCCCCCCACCAGCGTGATCACGATGGGGAAGAGCAGCTTCGTGGTCTTGCTGACCGGCTTGGCGGTGAACTTCATCACCGTCTTCTTCTCCTTCTCCGTCGTGAGCGCCTTCATGATCGGCGGCTGCAGCACCGGAACCAGAGACATGTACGAGTAGGCCGCCACCGCCACCGCCCCCAAAAGGTGCGGGGCGTACTTCGAGGTCACGTAGATCGCCGTCGGGCCGTCGCAGGCCCCGATGATCCCGATGGAAACCGCGTCGAGCTTCGGAAAGCCCAGAAACAGCGCCACCAGCAGCGTCAAAAAGATCCCGAACTGACCCGCCGCCCCCAGCAAAAACGTGTAGGGCTGAGCCAGCACCGGCCCGAAGTCCGTCATCGCCCCGATCCCGATGAAAATCAGCAAAGGGAAAAGCTCCGTGTCCACCCCCGCGTCGTAGATCGTCCGGATAAATCCGTCCTTGAGCATGACGTCCGACATCGGGATGTTGACCAGAATGCAGCCAAACCCGATCGGCACCAGCAGCAGCGGCTCGCAGTCCTTCTTGATGGCCAGCCACAGCAGCCCCCCGCCCACGCAGAGCATGATCAGGTTCTGCCAGTTGACAAACAACAGCTTAAACCCCACAACCAGTCCGCTTAACCCGGCAAGGATTGCTTCCAGCATGGTCTCAGCCCTCCTTCCCGTCTTCTTCCTTGTAGGGGAAGAGCTTGCCCAGCCCCAGCATCATCAGGCTCAGCAGACCCAGGGTCACCAGCGTGCCCCCCATCCCCGCCACCAGCATCGTGATGCCGAATGTGAAATTGTCCATCTCCATGGTAAAGAAACCTCCTTCGTACGGTTAAATGAATGAATGCCCACCCTCTTCAGGGGCCGTGCCGGGTCGTCGCCGGCGCCGGTTCTAGAGAGGAATGTTGCCGTGTTTCTTCCAGGGGCGGTCTTCCGTCTTGTTCTCGAGCATCTTGAGGGCCTTGATGATCATGGGCCGCGTCTCCCTAGGCTCGATGACGTGCTCGATCAGGCCGTGGCGCGCCGCCTGGTAGGGGGTTGCGAAGTTGTCGATGTACTCCTGCGTCTTCTTCTTGAGGTTCTCGGGGTCTTCCTTGCGGAAGATGATCTTGGCCGCACCCTCGGCGCCCATGACGGCGATCTCCGCCGAGGGCCACGCCATGACCACGTCGGCGCCTGTCTGGCCGGAGCACATGCCCAAGTAGGAGCCCCCGTAGGCCTTGCGCAGGACGATCGTGATCTTCGGCACCGTCGCTTCGGGGTAGACGTAGAGCATCTTCGCGCCGTGGCGGATGATGCCGCCGTACTCCTGCCCCGTCCCCGGGAGGTAGCCCGGGACGTCGACGAAGGTGAGGATCGGGAGGTTGAAGCAGTCGCAGAAACGGATAAAGCGCGAGGCCTTGTCGGAGGAGTTGATGTCGAGGCACCCCGCAAGCACGGCCGGCTGGTTGGCGATGATCCCCACGGGCTGGCCGTTCATCCGGGCGAAGCAGGTGATCATGTTCATCGCGTAAAGGGCCTGGCTCTCGTAGATCTCGCCGTTGTCGACGACGAGCTTGATGACCCGCTTGATGTCGTAGGGCCGGTTGCTCGCCTCGGGGACGAGCGTGTTGAGCTTCTCCTCCATGCGGTCCGCCGGGTCCGTGCAGGCGGCCACGGGCGGCTTCTCGCGGTTGTTCAGGGGGAGGTAGCTCAGGAGTTTCTTGATCTGGTCGATGCAGTCCTCGTCGCTCTCGGCCACGAAGTGGGCCACGCCGCTCTTCGTGTTGTGCGTCATGGCGCCGCCCAGCTCCATCGCGGTCACTTCCTCGCCCATGACGGCCTTCACGACCTGGGGGCCCGTGATGAACATCTGGGCGTATTCCTTGTTGACCATGTAGATGAAGTCCATGAGCGCAGGCGAGTACACGGCGCCGCCGGCCGAGGGGCCCATGATGGCGCTGATCTGCGGGATGATGCCCGAGGCCATGGTGTTCCGGTAAAAGATCCGGCCGTAACCCGCCAGCGAGTCGACGGCTTCCTGGATCCGCGCGCCGCCCGAGTCGTTGAGGCCCACGATGGGGGCGCCCGCCGACAGGGCCCGCTCCTGGCACTTGACGATCTTGGCGGCGTGCATCTCGCCGAGCGAGCCGCCCATGGTGCTGAAGTCCTGCGCAAAGGCGAACACGGTGCGGCCGTTGACCAGGCCGTAACCCGTCACGACGCCCTCGCCGGGGACTTCCGTCTGGTCCATGCCGAAGTTCACGCAGCGGTGCTCGACGAACTTGTCCAGCTCCACGAAGCTGCCCGCGTCGAAGAGGCGCGCGAGCCTCTCGCGGGCCGTCAGGCGCCCCGTGGCCTTCACCTTCTCGAGGGCCTTGGCGCCGCCGCCGAGCTCGATCTTCTGCTCGCGGGCCCTCATGAGTTCGATTTTTTCCTTATTCGTCACGGTCGTTCTCCTTCCGGGTTTTCGTAAGGGTTGTTGCAGTGCCTACTCCCTCTCGCTCAGTTCGAGCAGCACGCCGCCCGTGGAGCGGGGGTGCACGAAGGCGATCTTCGCGCCGCCCGCGCCGTAGCGGGGCTTCTCGTCGATGAGGCGCACGCCCTTGGCCTTCATCTCCGCCAGGGCCGCCTCGAGGTTGTCCACGCGCAGCGCCAGATGCTGGATGCCCTCGCCGTTCTTCTCGATGTACTTGGCCACGGGACCGTCCGGCGCGGTGGACTCGAGCAGCTCGATCTCCGTCTCGCCGATGGGGAGGAAGGCCACGCGCACCTTCTGCTCAGCCACCTCCTCGACGCCCACGGATTTCAGGCCCATCGCCTCGTAGACCTTCAGGGACTCGGCGATGCTTTTCACCGCGATTCCAATGTGATCCAACCGTGTAACTTTCATGTGCACTGACCCTCCTGAATCGTCTGATTTCCTCATGTTGCGGTAAGGCTGTAATTTTGAAGGAACGAAAGGATGCGGGCCGCACCCGACGTGGCCGTGATCTTTCCGCTGACCACTTCCCTCTCGATCAGGGGCAGCAGGTTGACGACCTGGGCGTTCTTGGAGAACCACTCCTCGAGGCCTTCCTTGACCAGGGACCACATCCACAGGCGCGACTGCTCGCTGCGCTTGCGCTCCAGCTCCCCCTTGTCGTTCATGATCTTCCGGTGTTTCAGGACCGCCTCCCAGATCTCCGCGAGGCCGCTGCCCGTGAGGGAACTGCACATCAGCACCGGCGTGCTCCAGTCGGGCGAAGGCGGAGAGAGCAGGTGCATGGCCGTCTCGTACTGCGCCCGGGCCAGCTTGGCCCTCTCGATGTTGTCGCCGTCGGCTTTGTTGACCGTGATGGCGTCTGCCAGCTCCAGCACGCCCTTCTTGATCCCCTGCAGCTCGTCACCGGCCCCGGCGATCATGAGCACGAGGAAGAAGTCAACCATGGAGGCCACGGCGACTTCGGACTGCCCCACGCCCACCGTCTCCACCAGGATGACGTCGTAGCCGGCGGCCTCGCAGATCATCATGGTCTCTCGGGTCTTGCGGGCCACGCCGCCGAGGGTGCCCCCCGAAGGGGATGGCCGGATGAAGGCCTGCTCGTTCACCGAGAGCTTTTCCATCCGGGTCTTGTCGGCCAGGATGCTGCCGCCCGTGCGGGGGCTGCTGGGGTCCACGGCGAGCACGGCCACCCGGTGGCCCTTCTCCGTGAGCATCGTGCCGAAACTCTCGATGAAGGTGCTCTTGCCGGCGCCGGGAACGCCCGTGATCCCGAGGCGCACGGCCTTCCCCGTGTGGGGAAGCAGCGCGTCCATGACCTGGCGGGACAGCTCCTGGTGCTGCGGCAGGGTGCTCTCGATCAGCGTGATGGTTTTCGCCATGACCAGCCGGTTTCGGCCGATCACACCCTGGGCGTAGTAGTCGATCCCCTTGTTCTGCATCACCCCGTCCCGGATCCGGTCCGATCGTTCCATGCGGCGCTGCCGGGGGGATGCCCCCCCGGCAACGGTTCTTCACAGCGTCTACTTCAGGTATTTCTGCTCCAGCAGGGTGAGCACCTTGTCCGCCGAGTCGGGAATCGAGGTCCCCGGGCCGAAGATCCCTACGACGCCCGCCTTGTACAGGAAGTCGTAATCCGTCGGGGGGATGACGCCGCCGGCGATGACCAGGATGTCGCCTGCGCCGGAGGCCTTCAGCTTCTCGATGAGCTGCGGGACGAGCGTCTTGTGCCCCGCCGTGAGACTCGAGGCACCCACGACGTGGACGTCGTTCTCGAGGGCCATCTTGGCCGCCTCGTCGGGCGTCTGGAACATGGGGCTGATGTCGATGTCGAAACCGAGGTCGGCGAAGGCCGTGGCGACGACCTTGATGCCGCGGTCGTGGCCGTCCTGGCCCATCTTCGTCACGAGCATCCTCGGGCGCCGGCCCGTCTTCTTCAGGAAGCTCTCGGTGCGCTTCTGCAGGCCCTTGATCACGTCGCTCTCGCCGTACTCGGAGGAGTAGACGCCGGAGATCATCCGGGTCGTGGCCACGTAGCGGCCGAAGACCTTCTCCATGGCGTCGCTGACCTCGCCCACCGTGGCGCGCAGCCGCATGGCCTGGATGGAGGCCTCCAGGAGGTTACCGCCCTTCTCGGCGACGGCGGTGACGTTCTCGAGGGCCTTCTTCACGGCGGCGCCGTCGCGCTTGGCCTTGGTCTCCTTGATCCGGGCGATCTGCTCGTCGCGGACCGTGTTGGGCACCTCGAGGATCTCGATGGGCGCCTCGTCCTTCACGCGGTACTTGTTCACGCCGACGATGACGTCCTTGCCCTGGTCGATGCGGGCCTGGCGCCGCGCCGCCGACTCCTCGATGCGCAGCTTCGGCATGCCCGTCTCGATGGCGCGGGCCATCCCGCCGAGGGCCTCGATCTCGTCCATGATCTTCTTGGCCTCGCGGACGAGGGAGCCCGTGAGGGCCTCGATGTAGTAGGAGCCGCCCAGGGGGTCGACCACGTGGCAGACCTGGGACTCTTCCTGGATGATGATCTGGGTGTTGCGGGCGATGCGGGCCGAGAAGTCCGTCGGCAGGCCGATGGCCTCGTCCAGGGCGTTGGTGTGCAGGGACTGCGTGCCGCCCAGGGCCGCCGCGAGGGCCTCGAGGGTCGTGCGGATCACGTTGTTGTAGGGATCCTGCTCCGTGAGGCTCCAGCCGGAGGTCTGGCAGTGGGTCCTCAGGATCGTGGAGCGGGGGTTCTTCGGGTTGAACTCGCTGACCGTCTTGTTCCAGAGGTAGCGGGCCGCCCGCAGCATGGCGATTTCCATGAAGAAGTTCATGCCAATGCCGAAGAAGAAGGAAAGCCGGGGGGCGAAGTCGTCGATGGAGAGCCCGCCGTCGATGGCCGCCCGGATGTACTGCTTGCCGTCGGCCAGCGTGAAGGCCGTCTGCAGAACCGAGTTGGCGCCCGCCTCCATGATGTGGTAGCCGCTGATGGAGATCGTGTTGTAACGCGGCATGTTCTTGGAGCAGTAGGCGATGATGTCCGAGACGATCCGCATGGAGGGCTGGGGCGGGTAGATGTAGGTGTTGCGGGTTAGGAACTCCTTGAGGATGTCGTTCTGGATCGTGCCCGCGAGCTGCTCCTGCTTCACGCCCTGCTCCTCGGCGGCCACGATGTAGCCCGCGAGAATGGGGAGAACGGCGCCGTTCATCGTCATGGAGACGGTCACCTTGTCCAGCGGGATGCCGTCGAAGAGGACCTTCATGTCCTCGACGGAGTCGATGGCCACGCCGGCCTTGCCGACGTCGCCGGCCACGCGCGGGTGATCGGAGTCGTAGCCGCGGTGGGTGGCCAGGTCGAAGGCGACCGAGAGGCCCGTCTGCCCGGCGGCGAGGTTGCGGCGGTAAAACGCGTTGGATTCCTTGGCCGTGGCGAACCCGGCGTACTGGCGGATCGTCCAGGGCTGGTTGGCGTACATGGAGGCCACGGGGCCGCGGACGTAGGGGGCCATGCCGGAGAGGGTGTTGACGAAATCCAATCCTTCCAGGTCCTCCGCCGTGTAGAGGGGCTTCACGGTGATGCCCTCGGGCGTCTCCCAGTTGAGCGCCTCGACGGGCTTCCCCTTGAGCTCCTTTGCGACCTGTTCCTGCCATTTCTTCATCTGGGGGTGTTCAGCCATTTTTTCCTCCTTGCTTCAGCCTCGGGTGAAAGGCCTGTTTTCCTGGGTTGTTGCCGGGTGTGTTGATGCGACCTCGATGCGGGAGGCCCCCGTCGCATGTCCCTTGTCTTTCCCGCGCCTCAGGGCCGCAGCAGATCCGAATCCGCGGGCACCCTCTGGTCCAGGAGGTTCCGAATGAGCTTGACGAGGTTCTCGCTGCGATGGTTGAACCTCCACTCGATTTCCTTGAGGTAGAGCGGGAAATACATGCGGGGCACGCCGCGGTAGTGCTTGAGCCACTGCCGGGTGAAGGTCCAGAAGCCTTCGATGTCCGCCGGGATCTCGCGGCCCTTCCGGCTCCCCTTCTCGCCGTTGACCACGACGCTGTTGCCGCGGATGTCGAGAAGCGTGCAGGCCAGGGTCTCGTCGCAGACGTGCAGATGCCCGGCCTCGGCGACGGCCTTCGTTTCGGCGTCCCCCGCGGGAAGGCTGGCGGGCAGCGCGAACACGCGGCTGTTGCCCTTGTAGATGCCCAGGGCCAGCTGTCCGTTCGTCACGGTGAAGTCCGATCCGAACCGGACCGCCCCTCCGGCCGGCGGCGCGACGGCCTCCGTCCTGGAGAGCAGGGCCTTCATCTCCTTCATTTCGTGCGCGTAGATGGCGATCCGCAGGATCCGGAACCAGCGCTGGACCGTCTTGAGGTCGAGCGGGACCTGGTGCCGGAGCCGGTAGGCCGGCACCCCCAGGCAGAAATACTCCAGGAGGCGGCCCTTCCAGTAGGGGGACATCTTGGTCGAGTTCCAGTACGTCTTGTCGAACTTGCGCGTCAGACCGCACTGACCGCACCGCTTCTGCCCCGTGGCCAGCCGCCAGAAATTTTTTCCGCCGCATCGAGGACAAATCAACATGACCGACTCTGTGTGAGATGACGCAACCTGTCGGCAAAACAGGTGCAACCAACGTGGGGAATTGATTCGCCGCGTTTCTAGCATCGGGGCGGGGTGAAAACTATCGGGAGCCGTCTGATTCTGGTGTAGGACTCGTTCAGAGCCGCCTGTCGGGGTTTGTCTGACAGGGCCCGCAAGCCCGCGTGCCGCAAGCGATACAAGGCGAGGCGCCCGGCCCCCGTGCCCTTCCCCCCGCGGCCGCACAACCGTTAGGGTTCAAATATTCACTTGAAATCCAGGGGCGAAATTGTGTAGACGGGTGCAAAAACAAAGGGGGGGTGGCTGCCATCCGCCCCCGAAACGCCGGATCGACGATCCGATCAGGGAGATCAAACAGTCAGGAGGGAATGCAGACATGCCACGATCGCTGGAAGGAATCCGAGTCATCGACCTGAGCCACGTGCTCGCAGCGCCCACGACGACGATGATCCTGGCCGACCTCGGGGCCGAGGTCATCCACGTGGAGCCGCCTCACGGCGACGACGCCCGGGAGTTCGGGCCTTTCGCCGGGAAGGTGGACAAGAACCTCAGCGGCTACTTCATCAGCCTCAACCGCAACAAGAAGGGGATCGTCCTGAACCTCAAGCACCAGAAGGCCAAGGACATTCTCATCGAGATGATCAAGAAGGCCGACGTGGTCGTGGAGAACTTCCGCCCCACGACGATGAGGAAGATGAAGCTGCACTTCGAGGACTTGAAGAAGATCAACCCCGGGATCATCTACTGCTCCATCTGCGGCTTCGGCCACGACTCGCTGCCGGAGTACGCCGAGCGGCCCTCCTACGACATGGTCGCTCAGGCCTATAGCGGGCTCATGAGCATCACCGGGCCCGAGGGCGGCCCCCCCTGCCGGGTGGGCTCCTCCGTGGGCGACATCATCTCGGGGATGCAGGCCACCATCGGCATCCTGGCGGCCCTGCGCTACCGGGAGAAGACGGGCCGGGGCCAGCACGTCGACATCTCCATGATCGACAGCCTCTTTTCCACGCTGGAAAACGCCGTGGCACGCTTCACGATGCACGGCGAGATCCCGGGCCCCCTGGGTGGCATTCACCCCTCCATCACGCCCTTCCAGGGCTACAGAACCAAGGACGGCTCCTACATCATCGCCGCCATCGGCACCGACGCCCTCTTCGTCCGCTACGCAAAGGTAATCGGCCGGCCCGACCTGCCCGAGGACGAGCGGTTCAAGACAAACCCCCTGCGGACCAAGAACCGAAAGATCCTCAACGAGATCCTCGACCCGATCATGGCCACGAAGACGACCGAGGAGTGGGAGGTGATCTTCGAGAAGGAGGGGCTGCCCTACTCGCCGATCAACAACATGAAGCAGATCTGCGAGGACCCGCACATCGCCTACCGCAAGATGCTCGTCGAGATCGACCAGCCCCGGGTGGGCAAGATGCACATCGCCAGCTCGCCCATCAGGATGACCGAGACGCCCGGCCAGGTCTACGCGCCGGCGCCCCTCCTGGGCCAGCACACCGACGAGGTCCTGAAGTCGCTCCTGGGCTACAGCGACGAGACGATCGCGCAGCTCAAGAAAGAAGGCATCATCAACAACAGCTACTAGCGTGCAATGCGGGGCCCCCGGGGGCCCCGCTTTTTTTATTTCATCGACCTGTCGCAGGATCTGTAACCGTTGACGTGGGGAGTTGCCGGTTTCAATCCAAGACAAGGAGGCAATACCAAGATGGGAATCGAGAGCCGTATCTTCAACAAGGAACTGTTGGCCAAGGTCACCACGGCCGAGGAGGCCGCCAAGCACATCAAGGACGGGATGGTCATCGGCACGAGCGGGTTCACCCCCTGCGGGTACCCCAAGGCGGTGCCGCTGGCCGTGGCCGATCGGATCAAGAAGGGAGACAAGATGCGTTTCTCCCTGCTCACAGGCGCGTCCGTCGGCGTGGAGCTCGACGAGGCCTGGGCCGAGGTGAACGCCATTGCGAAGCGCTTCCCCTACCAGACGGGGAAGAAGATCAACCAGCGTCTCAATGCGGGCGACACGATGTTCTTCGACATCCACCTGAGCCAGATGGCCCAGCAGCTGCGCTACGGCTTCTTGGGAAAGATGGACGTGGCCATCGTCGAGGCCGTCTGCATCCTGGAAAACGGCGGGATCGTCCCGTCCACCTCGGTCGGCAATTCGCCCACCTTCCTCCAGCAGGCCGAGAAGGTCATCATCGAGGTGAACACGAGCCAGCCCATGGAACTCGTCGGGATGAGCGACATCTTCATCCCCGCCGACCCTCCGGCGCGGCACCCCTTACCGGTCACGGACGTCAACCAGCGAATCGGCACGATCTATATGCCCTGCGACCCGCGGAAGGTCGTGGCCGTCGTCCCCTGCGACATCGGCGACAAGACGCGGCCCCTGGCTCCCATCGACGAGCAGTCCAAGGCCATGGCCCGGCATCTCATCCGGTTTCTCGAGAAGCAGTACGGTGAGGTGCTGCCGCCCCTGCAGTCTGGCGTGGGCAACGTGGCCAACGCCGTCATGGCCGGCCTCGTGGAGAGCGACTACAAGAACCTGAAGGTCTGGACGGAGGTCATCCAGGATGCCATGTTCGACCTCATCGACGCGGGCAAGCTCAACGCCGTCTCCGGCACGTCGCTGTCGCCCTCGCCCGAAGGCCTCCAGCGCTTCTACAAGGACATCCTGAAGTACCGCGACAAGATCGTCCTGCGGCCTCAGGAGATCAGCAACAACGCCGAGATCGCCCGCCGGCTCGGCCTCATCGCCATGAACACCGCCCTCGAGGTCGACATCTACGGTAACGTCAACTCCACCCACACCTTCGGCACCACCATGGTCAACGGCATCGGCGGCTCCGGCGACTTCTCCCGCAACTCGGGGCTCGTCGTCTTCCTGACGCCTTCCGCGGCCAAGAAGGGCGCCATCTCGCGCGTCGTGCCCCATGTGACCCACACGGACCACACGGAGCACGAGGTGCACCTCATCGTGACGGACCAGGGGGTCGCCGACCTGCGCGGCCTCGACCCGAGGGAGAAGGTGCCCCTCATCATCGAGAACTGCGCGGCGCCCGAGTACCGGCCCCTGCTGTGGGACTACTTCAACCGCGCAAAGAAGAAGGTGGGCGGTCATCACCCGATGCTGCTCGACGAGGCCTTCAGCTGGCACGTGCGTTTCAACGAGACGGGCACCATGAAGCCCCAGGGGGCTGCCTGAAAAGAGGCCCCGGGTATGGTGACGACAGACAGGAAGAGCGGGGCCGGTCCGGCCCCGCTCTTCATTTGCATGAAAAACGGCATGGATCTCGCGATCCATGCCGCCTTGTTCTTGGTGCCGAAGCCGGGACTTGAATGCAAGAAAATGACTTTCAGCTAACTCCAGGTGTTCCGGTCTTTTCCTTTGATTTCGATAAGATAGAATCATTTTTAGCGACGTTCAATAGTCGCAAGCAGTTCATTATTTTCATCCAAAATCGTTTGAAGGGGACCCAAAAGGGACCCAAGTGCCGAAGTTGAAAGGTTGACCCGGGCTCGCCTTTTCACCCCCAGGATTTCTCCATTACAGACCTGTCCGCAACCTTCGGTAGACCTAGCATTTCAGCCCAAGCCATAACGATTTAATTTTTTCTTGACATGGTGTAGCATAGCTGCTAATTAGCATGTTAGCTAACATGTTTATATTGTGTCACGGAGTAATCTTGCCGCCGGCAGAAGCAAGAAGACGTCAGAATGGAGGTAGGCCATGAAATTCGGGAGGAGAGTGAGGCAGCTTAGGGAAGAGAGGGAGATGCACCTGAGCGATCTTGCCAAAGCAATGGGATGGTCGTCGGTATACATGTCCGACATAGAACTTGGACATCGCAATCCCCCCTCACTGGAAAAAATCTTAAAAATTGCGGAAACGTTGAAAACGGATTCGGCAGAATTAATCGATCTTGCTGCAAAAACAAAGAAGAAAGTAGAAATCGATCTCGAAGGGGTACAACCTCATCGAGCTGAAATGGCGTTGATGCTCGCGAGATCATTGAGCGGATTGAATGACGAGGAGGTAGAGAAAATCAAAGAAATCCTGCAAGGAGGTGGCAAATGAAATGAAGAATAGAGTTCACGTTCCTGTTGTTCAAGCGAGAACCTGGTTTGCGGTGGGGAAAAAGGCCGAGAAGCTGATTGACGAGCAATATCCTCGTCTTCAGCGTATACCAGGACCCTTTCCGATCGAGAAGTTCATCGAATTCCGGCTGAGAAAGACATTCGGTTTTGAATATGCGGTAAAGGCGTTACCGGATGGTCTGGAGGCTATGACGGTCCTTAGGAAAAAAATTATGATCTTCTCGGAAGAAACATGGGAGGGACTCAGGGCGGGAACTCCAAGGGCACGATTTACGGCGGCACATGAAGTGGGGCACGTATCGCTACATGTAAAAGATCTTGGACCTCAGATTCTTGAGAACAGGGGCGTGTTGACTCTTAAACGAGGAAACATACCTCCCTATAGAGATCCGGAATGTCAAGCGAATGCATTTGCTGCGGCACTTCTCATGCCAACATATCATATGGAAAAGTTACTTAAAGAAAGGAAAGGGCCTCAGGAAGTATGTGAGATATTCAATGTCTCGCTTGAAGCAGCCTGCTACCGGATCGGCAACATTGAAAAGTACCTGAAATGAGAATCTCCCGGATTGCGGCCGGGAGATTTTCTGTGCCCCCTAATACCTGGTAGGAACCGGGGGCCCTTGGCAGTTACGCCTATGGTGTATTTATCGTACACTGACCTGTCATTGTCAAGCGGAAAGGTTCCTCCGAGGGAGGTGATCAGCCTTCTGCTTCAACCTTTTCGCTATTCAAACGCCATTCCAGAAGCAAATTTCATTTACGGAGGTTTACGAATGAGAAATTCAGGTTCGACGAGATCAGGCCAGTCATTTGACAACGCAACCATCAACGCCGTGTGGGCTAAAGGGAAAATTGTTCCAGGGTATGATCCGGCAGTTTACCGTCAGGATGTTTGTAATTGGTGGATGCAGAGGAATGCCTACGGGAACACCTCGCATCAGTTCGGATGGGAAATAGATCACATCGTTCCGGTTGCTGCCGGCGGATCTGACAACTTGAGCAATCTTCAACCGCTCCACTGGAAGAACAACCGCAGCAAAGGGGACAATTATCCCCACTGGTACTGTGCAGTAGCTTAGTAGAAGAGAGGCCGTCCTCGAACTTTTCTGGACGGCCTCTTTCTTTTGATTTCTCTGATCAAAGACCCTTTGACAGGATAAGCGGTAATTTTGTAAATTGCTCCTCGAAAATTCCTCCCTTCTATAGAGCTAGAATCCGGCAAGTTGAGTGCTGGATCTATATAAATGCTTTTTATCCCCTCACCAGGAGCAATCACCTTGTTTGAACAGACCTTCAAGAACATCGACGATATCCTGTGGAAAGACGCCGGATGCAGCAGTGAACTGGACTACGTGGAACAGACCTCGTGGATTCTCTTTCTGAAATATCTCGATGACTACGAGAAGGACAAGAAAACAGCCGCCGAGCTGTCAGGGAAGACCTATTCCAACATCCTGAGTCCGCAATTTCGGTGGGATAACTGGGCGGTTCCCAAGAGCAACGGGAAACTCGACCACCACAAGGCGCTCTCAGGAGATGACCTGAAGGAATTCGTTGACAACAAGCTCTTCCCCTACCTGAGAAAATTTAAAACATCAGCGGAAAGTGCCAACACCATCGAGTACAAAATTGGTGAGATATTCAGCGAGCTCAAAAACAAGCTGCAGAGCGGGTATAACCTACGAGAAGTCATCAACCTGGTCGATGAGCTCCGGTTCCGTACTCACGCTGAGAAACACGAAATGTCACACCTCTACGAAGATAAAATCAAGAACATGGGGAATGCGGGGAGGAATGGAGGGGAATACTACACCCCCCGACCTCTCATCAAAACCATCGTAAAGGTGGTCTCCCCATCCATTGGAAACAAGGTTTATGACGGCGCTGTCGGTTCAGCTGGATTCTTGGTCGAGTCTTACGAATACATGAAAGCGAGCAAGACCCTCTCCACCAAGGATGCAAACACCCTCCAGAAATCGACCTTCTACGGGAAGGAAAAGAAATCCCTCGCGTACATCATCGGTATCATGAACATGATTCTGCATGGGATTGAGGCGCCCAATATCATCCACACCAACACGCTATCTGAAAATCTGGACGATATCCAGGAGAAGGACCGCTATGACATCGTGGTGGCCAATCCTCCTTTTGGTGGTAAGGAGCGCTCCGAGGTTCAGCAGAACTTCCCCATTAAGACGAGCGAGACCGCATTCCTTTTTCTTCAACATTTCGTCAAAATCCTGAAAGCGGGTGGCAAAGGGGGTGTGGTCATCAAGAACACCTTCCTTTCTAATACCGACAATGCGTCTGTGAGCTTGCGCAAACAACTGCTGGAGAACTGCAACCTCCATACGGTGCTGGACTTACCTGGTGGAGTATTCGCAGGTGCAGGGGTCAAAACTGTTGTCCTCTTTTTTGAGAAGGGAGTGCCTACCAGAAAGGTTTGGTTCTATCAACTCAATCTGGACCGTAACCTCGGGAAGACAAATCCGCTGAATGAAAACGATCTTGCAGATTTTTTGAAGCTGCAAAAGACCAAAGCGGACTCGGATAATTCTTGGACCGTAAATGTAGTGGATGTGGACAAGACCATTTATGACCTGTCGGTAAAGAACCCGAATAAAAACCACGTGACGAAGCTTCGTGACCCGAAAGAGATACTGGAAGAGATGAGGCGTCTGGACAAGGAAAGCGCTGAAATATTGAGCTCCATCAGGAAGCTAGTATGACGAAACAGTGGAAAGTAAAGAAGCTTATCGACCTTTGTGATGTATTTGCGGATGGCGATTGGATTGAAAGTAAACACCAATCCTCAAGAGGTATTCGATTAATTCAAACAGGAAATGTTGGAGACGGGTTGTTCAAAGATAGAGCTGAAAAAGCTCGATACATTTCCGAGGATACATTTAGACGATTACGATGCACAGAAGTCTTTGAAGGTGATTGCTTAATATCAAGATTGCCAGACCCAGTTGGGAGAGCATGCATTTTGCCGGACAGCGGCGAAAAAATGATAACAGCGGTCGATTGCACAATTGTGCGTTTTAAAAAGTCTATGCTCCCGCAATTTTTTAATTATTATTCTCAATCTTTTAATTACTTGAATGATATCGAACATGAAACAACGGGGACTACCAGAAAGCGGATAAGTCGAAGTAAGCTCGGGGAAGTCAATATTCCCGTTCCTTCCCTCCCCGAACAACAGCGAATCGTATCCATCCTGGATGAATCATTCATTGCCATTGCCTCAGCAAAAGAAAAAACAGAAAAAAGCCTCCGATACTCTCGCGACATATTCCAAGCGTATTTACAAAACGTATTCGGAAATCCCAGCGATGGATGGAAACAGAAGAAATTGGGGGAAATTGCCCAACACTCACTTGGGAAAATGCTCGACAGGGCAAAGAATCGCGGATCATACAAGAAATACCTTCGAAATCTTAATGTAAGATGGTTTGAATTCGATTTGTCTGATTTGCTCGAAATGAGATTTCGTGATGAAGAGCAAGAGCAGTATACCGCTGTAAAAGGAGATATTTTAATCTGTGAGGGTGGCTATCCGGGACGTGCTGCTATTTGGAATGAAGATTATCCAATTCATTTTCAAAAAGCAATTCACCGAGTGCGTTTCCATACTCCGGAATATAATAAATGGTTCTTATATTTTCTGTATTTATCGCATCTTAACAGAGACATAGAAAAATATTTTACGGGTGCTGGAATCCAGCATTTCACTGGAGAAGCGCTAGATCGATTTATTCTCCCGATAGCTCCCGTTACGGAGGTTAAAGAGATTACGTTCAAGCTAGACACACTCTACGTCGATACAAGAAAACTTGAAAAGGTCTACCAGCAAAAATTAGACGAACTGGAAAAGCTAAAAAAATCAATCCTCCATAAAGCTTTCAATGGTCAACTCTCAGGGGCGAGCTGATGAACGAGAGTGCCTCCATATCGACATGGAACTTGCTTCCGGAATTAGGATTTGCTCCGGATTCAAAAGTAGTTTCAGACATCATGCCGGGACTAAGCATAAATTTTGGTAATTTAAAGTTATCGGCGAGCTACCTGATGAGCATGCAATTTGCCAAAATAGTGCTGCTTTCAGGCGTTCTGAAGACTCCTGACAGTATCGCTGAGATTCACATTGAGATGCCCCGTCAAGTCTCTTCGCGAGAGCAGTGCTATGCTTGGATAGTATGGCATCTGGATGAACATTCAAAAAGGGGAGTATTTAAACCAATAAATGAATATGGATGGATAGCTGAGGGAAGAAAAAATAAGCATCTTTTGCCATGGGTCGCGGACATGATGGCGTATGAGGCACGTCCCATATGCGAAGTCAGGCGTGATTGGGCACGAATTGCTTTAAATACTATGGCAGAGTATTTCAAGGTTGATACCAGTTCAAAAGTCATATTTAGTTTCGATGGAAACGTGCTTCGGATAGATTACACAGGAAAGGTAATTCCCCTTCCAGGAAAGGGTAAGAAATGGCCTAATAGTTACTCGATACCTGCTCGATGTCTGGAGAATTTGCCAAAGCGACTAATGAAGGAGCGCGTCTTTTTTTCTATCTGGAAATCACAATTATATATCGGGGGATATGTCTATCCTGGTGTGGAAGAAGTGTTGCTATGAACGAAGCGGATACCAGAGCGGAGCTTATCGACCCCAAGCTCAAGAATAGCGGGTGGGGGGGTGTAGAGGGTTCGAAAATACTGAGGGAATATGTCATTACGCTCGGCAAAATTCAGACCGGTGGAGGACGAGCAAAACCCCTGAAAGCTGACTATGTATTGGTTTACAAGGGGCAGAAGCTGGCCACTGTCGAAGCAAAAAGCGACGAACTGGAAGTGGGTGAAGGGGTAGCACAGGCAAAAAACTACGCCGAAAAGATGCAACTGGAGACCACCTTTTCCTGCAATGGGAAAGAGATTTACCGCATTTGCATGAAAACCGGCGCAGAGGGTCTGATTGACACATTCCCCACACCCGATGAGCTCTGGAGCAAAACTTTCGCAGTTCCCAATAAATGGCGTGACAAATTCAACCAGGTGCCCTTTGAGGATGTGGGGGGAACAAAGAGCGCCCGCTATTATCAGGAAATCGCCGTAAACAACACCATGAACGCCATTGCCGAGGAGAAGCCGAGGATTCTGCTAACCTTGGCCACTGGTACCGGGAAGACCTTCATCGCTTTTCAGATAGCATGGAAGCTGTTTCACACCCGTTGGAACCTCATGAGGGATGGTTCCAGAAGACCACGAATTCTGTTTCTCGCTGACAGAAATATCCTGGCGGACCAAGCATTCAACGCTTTTTCTTCATTTCCAGAAGATGCACTGGTCAGAATCAACCCAAAGGACATCAGCAAGAAGGGAAGCGTTCCCACAAACGGAAGCATCTTCTTCACCATCTTCCAGACCTTCATGAGCGGACCGGATAACAAACCCTATTTCGGGGAATATCCCGCTGACTATTTCGATTTCATCATCATCGACGAGTGCCACAGGGGAGGTGCCAACGACGAGGGGAACTGGAGGGGCATCCTGGAATACTTCTCTCCCGCAGTTCAGCTCGGTCTTACCGCAACCCCAAAGCGCAAGGACAATGTGGATACCTACAAGTACTTCGGGGAACCGGTCTACATATATTCTCTGAAGGAGGGAATCAATGACGGGTACCTCACTCCCTTCAAGGTAAAGCGTATCAAGACCACACTGGATGATTACATCTACGTCTCGGATGATCAGATAATAGAAGGGGAAATCGAGGAAGGGAAAATCTACACGGAACCGGATTTCAACAAAATCATAGAAATCAAGGAACGTGAAAAGAAAAGAGTAAAGATATTCCTCTCAGAGATTAACCAGCAGGAAAAGGCGATAGTATTCTGCGCTACTCAGGACCATGCTGCAGCGGTACGGGATCTGGTAAATCAACATAAAGACAGCAAGGAACCAAACTACTGTGTCCGTGTTACCGCCAACGATGGAGCTCTCGGCGACCAGTATTTGAAGGAGTTCAGGGACAACGAGAAGACCATCCCGACGATTCTGACAACCTCCCAGAAGCTCTCCACCGGTGTGGATGCAAGGAATATCCGTAACATCATCCTCATGAGACCCATCAACTCAATGATTGAGTTCAAGCAAATCATAGGGCGAGGGACAAGGTTATTCGACGGGAAGGAATTCTTCACCATCTATGACTTCGTTGATGCATACCATCATTTTCTCGACAAGGAATGGGATGGTGAACCCATAGCACCTGAACCGAAACCGGAGAAACCAAAGAAACCGAAAGAGCCTGTTCCGCCCGAACCACCGGAACCGCCAGAACCTCCGAAGACAAAAATTAAGGTGAAGCTCGGCGATGGAAAAGAGCGTCAAATTCAGCACATGATTTCGACATCATTTTGGAACGCGGATGGAAAACAAGTCTCTGTGGAAGAATTTCTGAAGCAGCTATTCGGGAAATTACCGGATTTTTTCAAGGATGAGGAGGAGCTTCGGAAAATCTGGTCTTACCCTGCAACCAGGAGAAGACTGCTCGATAAACTCGCTGAAGCTGGATATGGAAAGGAAGAACTCTCCACCCTTCAATACCTGATTGAAGCTGAAAAGAGCGACCTGTTTGATGTTCTGGAATATATCTCCTTCGCCATAAAACCGATTACAAGGGAAACACGGGTCGCCGGCGCACAGTCCAAGATATTCGCCATGCTGAATAACAAACAAAAAGAGTTTCTGGAATTCGTGCTTTCCAAGTACATTGAAACCGGGGTCGAGGAGCTCGATCAGGAGAAGCTGCCGGACCTTCTGATGCTGAAATATCAGACAATCAGCGATGCGGCAGAAATGCTGGGAGGGGTTGATAGTATTAAAACGACGTTTATTGATTTCCAGAAGCATTTGTATTCGAAGAGTACAACGATTTATGAATGAAAACATCTTGAGCTGTTAACGGGTGGAGCAACCTTATCTTTGACCTTATTGTTTCGCAAGGAGTACAGACGTGAAAACACTTACCGTCAAAGTTAATAGTGATCACCTGAATACTTTATCACAAACCAAGAAACCAATTCTAGCATTGGCAGAATTGATTTGGAATTCTCTCGATGCGGATTCAAAAAATGTCGAAGTTATCATTGCTGAAGATGCTCTGGGAAGTATGGAATCTATTCGTGTCATAGATGATGGACATGGTCTGAATTATGAACAGGCAGAAAGCGATTTCAGCAATTTAGGCGGATCTTGGAAAAGAAAGCATATAAAATCTAAAGGATACAAGAGACTTTTACATGGGAGATTAGGCAGAGGCAGATTTCGCGCATTTGCCATTGGACAATATATAACGTGGTTGACCCGCTATAGATGCAACGGAGTCACTAAAGAATATCAAATAATTGGAAAAGCAGAAGATCTTGGACACTTCACACTTTCGGATCCTTTGGAATCTCACTCATCCTCTGGAACAGAAGTCATAATAAATAATATAAACAAAAATTTCACTTCGATTCGCGGAATTGGAGCTGTTAATGAAATTGCCTGTCATTTTGCACTCTACCTGCGTCAATATCCTGATATCTCCATAATATATGATGGTACGAGAATAGATGCTAGCCATTTAGAATCAGGCGTATATGATTTTGAAATAGAAGAGAATGTAGGGCTTAACGGATCACCAGTAAAAGTAATTCTTACAGTTATTGAGTGGACCCAACAGGCGGAACGTTCTCTGTATTTATGTGATTCCGGGGGATTTACTCTTTTAGAAATACCAGCTGGCATACATGCTAGGGGATTTAATTTCACAGCATATATGAAATCTGATTTCTTTAGAGAACTTAATGAGACTGGTGATTTGCAGTCAGCTGAGCTTTACCCTCCTGTCAAACAGCTAATTGAGGAAGCGCGGAATCGTTTACGAGTGCATTTTAGAAAGCGATCTGCTGACGAAGCTTCCATACTTGTGAAAAGATGGAAAGCTCAACGTGTCTATCCGTATGAACAAGAGCCAAAAACACCCGTTGAAGAAGCAGAACGCCAAGTATTCGATGTCTGTGCGTTGAATATCCATTCTTATCTACCCGATTTTGAGGAAGGAAGTCAAAGGAGTAAGCAATTAGCGTTTCGATTATTGCGGAATGCTTTAGAAACGAGTCCTGCATCGATTCAGGTAATCCTCGGTGAAATATTAGAGCTCCCAAAACAAAAACAAGAGGATTTTGCTGAACTAATTCAGCAAACATCATTAGATTCAATTATTACTGCCTCAACTACTGTAACCAATAGGTTAACATTTCTAAGCGGTCTCGAATTACTCCTTTTTGATCCTGAATCAAAGAAGGCATTATTAGAACGTCGTCAACTACATAGAATGCTCGCAGAAAATACCTGGATATTCGGCGAGGAATTTAACCTGACATTGGATGATCAATCTCTTACTGAATTACTAAAAAGACATTTGAAGCTGTTAGGTAAAGAATGTGATGTAGTGGATGAGGTTAGACGATCAGATGGTTCCAAGGGTATTCTTGATCTCGTTATAGGACGGAAAATACCGACACCACATGGTGATGTAAGAGAACACCTTGTGATAGAACTGAAACGCCCGAGTTATAAATTAAATGACGAATCGTTGAATCAGATCAGGAGCTATGCATTCACCGTAGCAAATGATGACAGATTTAGAGGAGTTGATGTCAAATGGAGTTTCTGGCTTATATCCAATGACATGGAGGATAGCGTTCGAAGGCAAGCGAGTCAAAAACACTTGCCCCCTTGGTGTCTGCATGATGATTCCGAACAAAACATAAAGATATGGGTAAAACCTTGGGGTCAGCTCATTACAGAATGTCAAGGGCGATTAAAGTTCTTTCAGGAGCAGCTACAGTTTAGGGCCAATAGGGAGGATTCGTTAGAATATCTCAGAAAACATTACAATAAATACTTACCAGAAGCGTTTCAAAAGGATGAAGAATATTCACCGGAATGTGAAGAGAACTAAATACTGAACGGTTTAGCAAGTTAAACCATGAACAAAATATGAAGAGAAGATCAGGGCGCAAATTGTATTTTGCCCTGATCTTCTTCTATTGACAGATTCAGTTCAGTTTACCATCCCCAACACCATCCCACCCACCTTCTGCAACCGAAACCTGCTCTCCGCAGAGAGGAGCTCATACTGCGAAGCTTTCGTGTACGTGTTGACCACCGAGAACATTGTGAACCCATATTCCTGCGCAAGGGCCCACTCCACCGCTTCCTTCTCCTCCTTCCGGAGTTCGAACTGGCGATTGAAACTCTCGATGGTTGCCTCGGGGTTTTCCACCTTGCTTTCCAACGAGATTTTGAACTGCTCTCGCTGTCGACCGAAACCTGCCCGCAGTTCATTCAAGACTCCCGGGAGGTTTGAAAGGAGCTTGCTGGAGACGTGCCTGTAGGATGCGGACACCTCTGTCTTGGAGATCATCCCGTTGGTACAGATCAGTCTCAGGGTAAACGTCGATATCGACAGAGCTGCCAGTCCTACTTCGGAGTTGCTCACAGAAATGCCAGGAGTCATCTTGTCACCATTGATCCGGAAAGTATCCCGCTCATCCGGGATGCTGACCAGCATGAACTCGTCGTCCAGCGAGCATTGAACTCGGGTGTTGGGTTTGTATCCGTGCTCGAGCAACCTATCAAGAACCTGCTTGTTGTCCGTGGGAATGTATCTCGGGGTAAAGATCGCCCTGACCTCGTTGCCGTCGAACCGGAAGAACAGATTTTCGTTCTTTTCGTGCCTGATCCAGTAGTCGAGATTGTTTTTCTGGATTTCTGCAGGGCACTTCCGCAAATACTGGATCGGGATTTCCAGTCGCCAACAAATGCTCTGCTGGGCGATAGGTCGCAAATTGTAGCTTGCACCCGAGATGCAAACCCGCTCTAGGTCCGCAAAGGAGACGTCATCGACAGGAATCAGCCTGTCCTCATGGAACCTAGCCATGCTCGTCACTCGGTCATAGACCTTCTCGAGGGTCGTCATGCTGGACATGGTTCTTCCTCCTTTTCTTTCGACCTAACAGGCCGCTTCCGTTTCTTCTCAGCCTTCTGGACACCATCCGATACAGGTTCCTGATTGCCATGATGATCATCTGCAGGGTCAGCATTGCTTTCGGCTGTCTGGTCATTGTGGGTCTCTTCCTTGGTCTCCTGCGTGTAGTTGCCGGGTTTCCCCAGGTCGAAGAGGGCAACGATCACGGGCATGCTGATGGTGGGGTAGAGGTCCTGAATCTCCTGCTCGACCAGTTCCCTGGTGCTGCCGAGAGGGGATTTCTCGCTTCTCAGGGCGGTCAAAAGGACGATACCTGTCTCGATCTTCTTCTTGTCGAATCCCACCTGGAGCCTGAGCAGGGCATCCTGCACGTACTCGTAGCTCGAAAAGCTGCCGTCGATGGCCACCCCGTTAAGCAGACCCTTGTACTGGTAGCGGCGCCCGTCCAGAATGCTCAGGGGTTCCTGCCTCCAATCCATTTCAGAGAGAGCCTGCCGCAGAAGTTCCCCCCTGTAGAGTGTCCCCTGCAGAACATCATCAAGGTAACGCAACGTTGAGAGGATGACGCTGCCCATCTTCTTTTTCCTCACGATCCGGTCGGAATCGCGAAAGTATAGTAATTCAAATGACATAGATGTTCTCCTTTCTGGCAGTAACCTGCTCTTTGATAAGTAAGGGGAAGGTCAAAATTGATCCTTCCCCATTCGAGATAGGGTTTAAGGGAGTTCTCTTGTTGTAGACGGTTTTAGAAGGTTCTGGAGGGGTTTATGGGTCCTGTTTGACCCCCATCGCTTCGTCCAGAAAAAGGGAGCGCTTTGAGGGTTGCCCCAGGTAGGTGTGGGACCAAGAGAGAAAGAGCAGCTTCATTGCCCTACTCATGGCAACGAAGCAGATCCTTCGCTCCTCCTCGATGTCGCCTTTCTTGGAGGGGAGTATCCCTTCGACCAGTCCGACCACGAAGACGACCGGGAACTCCAGCCCCTTCGCTTTATGTATGGTCATGAGGGATACCCCCTCCTCGTCATTGGTAGTCTCGTCCTGGAAGGTCTCCGTGTATTCAATAAATGCCTTGATACTGGAAAACCGTGTTGCAGCGAGTTGCAGCTGGTTCAGGTTCTGGATCTTGGAGTCATCAGGGGTCGGAATATCCTCATCCGTGACGTAGCGGTCGTAGTCGAGATTGTTTCTCAACAGATTGATGACTTCCGCTGGGTGCAGGGTATGGGCAAGCTGGGTCAGGGGGTCCAAGAACGAGACAAGCTCCCTGACGTTCTTCCGGATAAAGGGGATATCCGGTCTGAACGACTTTAGAGCCTCGTAGAGATGGACCCCCTTGCTCCCTGCTTCTTCCTCAAGCTGAGTGATGACCTTCCTTCCGATGTAGCGAACAGGGACATTCAGAATGGACAGCAATGCCTCGTCGCCGGCATCGGAATTGGGGTCAGAGATGACCCTGAGATAGTCCAGGAGCTTTTTCACCTCGGGGCGATTGTAGAAACCAAGACCATTTTCGATGCGGTAGGGGATCTTGTGCTGGGAGAAGCACTCCTCCAGAACCCTGCTCTGAAAGTTTGCACGATAAAGGACCGCGATGTCCTTGTACTCGAATCCCCTGTTCCAGATGAGCTCCTGAATCTCGTTGACCAGGTTAAGAGCCTCCCCCTCTTCGGAAGAGCCTTCAAGGACTATAACTTCCTCGCCATCGGGATTCTTGGTCATGAGTGTCTTTTGAATCTTACGCTCGTTGTGCTCGATGAGGTTCTGGCAGACTTTCAATATCTGTGGGGTGCTCCGGTAGTTGCGGTTGAGGATGAAGATCCTTGAACCCGGAAACATCTGCTCGAAGTTGATGATGTTCCGGACCGATGCGGAGATGAACCCATAGATGCTCTGCCAGTCGTCACCACAGACCCAGAAGCTGGAGCCGTTGTTGGAACCTTCGATGAGGGTCTTCAGGATTTCAAGCTGCAAGGGATTAGTGTCCTGGTACTCATCGACCAGCAGATGCAGGTAACGCTCGACATACTTCTCCCGGATGGAAGGGTTCTCGCTGAGCAGTTGATATGCCCTGACCAGGAGGTCATCGAAGTCGTAGAGATACCTCTTCTCCTTCTCAGACTCGTAGTGCTCGTAGACATCTGCCACTTTCAGCATGGATTTGTCGCCATCATAGAGGGTCCTGAACTCCTCGACCGAGATCAGGTTATTTTTGGCAAGTGAGATTTCCTGCATGACCATCCCGATGGAGAGATTCTTTACTTTTAGATCCCTCATGACATTCCTGATGAAAACAAGCTGGTCTCTTCCGGAGAGGATCTCGAAGATCCTCCCTTCTGTGCGAAGCAAATAGTGGCAGAAGCTGTGGATGGTGCTCAGTGTGACTCTGGATGCCTGATTTCCCAATACTGGGATCAGTCGTTGTCGCATTTCCTCTGCCGCGTTTCTTGTGAACGTGAGTCCCAAAATCTGCTCTGGTGCTACCCCATGTTCAATGACGAGTTTGCCAATCCTCTCCATCATGGTCCTTGTTTTGCCTGACCCCGGAACCGCCACGACAGCACAGATCCCCTCAATGAAGCTCGCCGCCTTCTCCTGTTCCTTGTTTAAGCGCATTGCTGATACTCACCTCGCTTTCTCGCTCCAGGACGGTTATGGCCATGCCGATCCGGAAGGTTTCAGAGACGAGCTGATCCAGGTAAGGGCTCGTCTTGTCCTTGACCAGGTATTGCCTCATCAGCTTCTGCTTTTCCCTCAGGAGTCCCTTCAGGAATCGAATGACCGCATCCTCCGTGTGGTTTTGAAGAAGGGTCGTGATGTCCAGGATCCTTCTCGTTCTGCCGCCGTAGTCGATGACCAGGAACTCCTGCGCATCGTTTATGATCTTTTCCGTCATGATCTTTCACCTCTCGAACCATTCGTCGCAGTGTTTTTTGTATGAGCAATTCTTGCATCTCCAGTTTTGTGACCCGTCGTTTGGAATGAATACGCCGTTGGAGATACCCCTCCAGACTTCATTGATCTTCTTTTCCGCTCGTTTGAAATCATTCTCTGTTCTCGACGTGTAGTACTGCTCAAACTTCGGGGTACGAGTTTTGATGAGGCAGTCGAATCTCAGCAGGATCTCCCTGTCCGCATGACCGTTTGCCTTTGCTGCCATCTGGTACAAAGTGAGCTGGAAATTCCGGTCCACTTCGGCTGCTGAATAGGCTCTGCCGCTTGTCTTCCAGTCCACGATGACGATGGTGCCGGACTCGTCTTCCTCGACCAGGTCAAAGGCGCCGATGATCTTGACCGGACATCCCTCCAAGGTGAATGAGAAGGGCTCCTCGATGCTCAGAACCTTGAACTGGTCGTGGGGGCACTTGTGGTAGTAGGTCGTGAGGAGTTCCTTGCCCTCCATCAGCAGGGTCTTGAAGTCCTTGCCCTCGGCGTACTGGATGTTCTCTTGACCCTCTGCCGCTGCCTTCCAGTATCTCTCGAATTGCTCGTGCAGTTCCTTGGCAGTCATGGTCTTTCCATCCTTTTTTGCCTGGTGGAAGTCTGAAAGGGCAAGGTGGATGCAGCTGCCAAACTCTAAAGCATCGGCACGAAATTCAGGCAGAAGCTTGTCTATCCTTCCCAGCTTGTACAGAAGCCCGCAGTCTATGTAATCCCCGATGCTGGATGCCGACAGATGGGGTTCCTTTCTCAAGTCGTTTAATTCCATTTCAACCTCCTGATCCAAAATACGCAGGATCCTGCGCTTTTCGAAAAGATGGGACAGGACACACCAATCCCCATGCATCCTGTCCCGGATGTGGAGTAAAGGGAGATAGAGAATTATGAACGGGATTGATTATGCAGATTGCTGGAGTTGCCGAATGAGAGCAGAAGCATCCTTCTGAGACAGGTGCTCGACCTTGACGCCGAAGGTATCAACGGCCATCTTCTCGAGCTCCTCGACAGAGATCCCCCTTCTGCGAGAGAGATTGGCGATGGCGTTTGCCTGGGCAGAGGAGATCTTGGGAGTGGTCTCCTGCTTGGACTTGCCTCGTCCGTTGCCATTCCCTTCCGCTTTCTTCGTCTCCGTTGCCCTGTTGCCGTTGCCCGAAGATTGAGGGGCAGCTTGGCTCTGAGGGGGATTAGCCGCAGTTGCCTGAGCAGCCGGTTCCTGCTTCTGGGGGATGGACTTGACCTCCTTCTTCTCAGTCTTGGCGATCTTCTTGGGTCTTGCCTGGGGAAGCTTCCCCGTGTCCCGGTTCTCGTTGATGTCGATGATCTCCCCGAAATCCGAAATCTCCTCCAGAGCAGTCATTCCCACGTTGGTCATGGAGCGAAGAGCTCTTGCGATTGCCCTGGTGCTGGCCATGCGAAGAAGATGCTTGGCAACACGAGGATGGCAGTTCTGAGGGTTGGCATCCCCCACGTCAGTAAAGACCTCGCCCGATTTGGACAGGACCGTTGCCTTGCAGATGGCCATGTGACCGTTCTCCGCTGTAGGAAGCTGAAGGGGCTCCACGTCGATCTTGAGGATGCCCTTCTGGTGCCCGAGGTCAAGGAGACCTGCGTAGAGCACGAAGTCCCTGTTTTCGATGGTCGTAACAAAACGCTCATCCAGCTTGGGTTTTCTCCTCTCCAGGAACTGCGCCTTCTCATGCTCCCCGTTGGGCACACAGCTCATGACCGCAAGGATGTGCTTGCATTTGAAGCTCTGGTCGTTCTTGATCCCCCTGGCGAAGTCTCCGCAGGTGCAGCTGTACTGATTCTCATCGAGGTAGCAGACCTTGTAGCAGATCTTGCCCTCGTCGGACTCCACGTAGTACCAGGTCTCGTCAACCTGAATGACCCTGAGGTTCTGGGACTTCTCACTTCTTTTTTGAAGCTCCGCTGTCGTCATGTTTTCCACCTCCGAAGATTTCTTTGATAAGAATTGCGATGCCGATGGCGATCTCCGCTGCCTTGATGATGAGCTTTACTGTCTTCTCCTGCATGGCATCCCCTCCTTTCTCAGAAGGGGGTGTCGTCTTTGGCCTCTCCCTCCTTGAAACCCCTGCCGTCGGTCTTGATGAACTCGAGGGTATTTGCGATGAGCTGGTAGGTGCTCTTGGAGACCCCCTCGTCTGTCTCCCAAACATGCCTGTCGAGGGTCCCGATGACGGCAATCCGAGCCCCCTTGTGAAGGCACCTTGCGGCAATGTCGGCGAGTTTCTGGAAGCAGACGACCCGGATCCAGCAGGTCTTCTTCTTGCTCGAGTGAAATGCGATGTTGAATGACGTTACGGGATTTCCCTCAGAACTGTAGAAAATTTCTGGGTCCGCCCCAAGGTTGCCTGTGAGAACGCACTGGTTGAGCATGGTGATTCTTCTCCTTTCTGGACGAATTTTGGGCAATTCAAGAATATCCTTGAATTTTCAATGATTTATATATATAGAATCTGCGTGAATGCTTGATTTTAGAGAGGATTGAAATCTATGATTCCATGTGGAACATGGGAAACTGGCGAGGAGATTCATATTACTTATAAAATTGAGCAACGCGATTTGTACGATAAGAAGGACCCACAGTGTATTTATGAACAATTTCCAAGGCAGGTGGGTATCAATACAGGTAATTTCGTAGAGATGGTCGCGAAAAAATACTTCGAAGAGCTTGGTTATAGTGTTGAGATTTACTACTACCTCGTCCGAAATAAGAATAAACGAGAAATGATGCCAGGCTTTCAAAAGATCATGAGCATATTTGGAGAAAGCAAGGTTCGTTCTCTAATCTCAATAGCTGAGTCTGAATTTCGATCAAAAGGTAAAAGGATTGCATCTGGAGATCCTGATTTGTTCGTTCATAATACAAAGAAGAAGGATTATTTCTTTGTTGAAGTGAAAGAGGATGACAAAATTACAAAGAACCAAATGACACTATTTCCCTTAATCCAGAAGCACCTATGCCCTGTTTATGTAGCAAGGGTTAGCGTACATCAGTAATCAGCGTGGTATGGAATCAACGCACGACTACAAAAGCGGTAATTTAATTATCTCGAACTTATCATAGGTTATCGGTAGGATGCCCTCGTCATAAAGAATTTGCGCTTTCACTTCCTGTTCTTGGTCTGGGGGGTCGGAGATGGGGGAGTTGAAACAGGTATCATTCAGGCTAATCACGTCAATTATCCTCACGTTTATCTTCCTTCTTACCCCACCCATACACGCCGCGGACATCAATCTCCCCAAGGATACCCCTGTCCATGTTTACTTCAGTCCAAATGGGGGCTGCACAGCGGCAATCATAGACACCATCAATAAATCTAAGACAGAGATCCTTGTCCAAGCGTACATTTTCACCTCAGAACCCATAGGCAAAGCTTTGCTGGATGCACACAAGAGGGGAGTGAAGGTCTTTGTCATCCTGGACAAGAGCCAGAAGAAGGACGGGTATTCTTCGGTCACATTCTTCGCAAACCAGGGCATTCCTACTTACATTGATTCATATCATGCAAGAGCCCATGACAAGGTCATGATTATCGACAAGGAAGTAGTCATTACCGGCTCTTTCAATTTCTCGAAGTCAGCGGAGACTCAAAACTCGGAAAATGTATTGATAATAAAGTCAACGGAGTTGGCGAGCTTATATCGGGAGAATTGGATGAAGCACAGAGCACATTCAGAGAAGTAATGAGCGAAATTAGGACTAGTAGGTAATATGGCACTGATGTCACCCGATTCCATTGATCACCTCGATGGCACGACCGCAGGTGAAAGAAGAGTATTCAATTTTCTGAGGATACATCTTCCAGACAATTATTACGTTTTTTATGATGCTCCTGTTCAGGGAAGATACCCTGACTTTATTGTGGTTGGACCGGACCTCGGAATCGTCATTTTGGAAGTGAAGGATTGGCAGATAGAGTCCATCATAAGCGCCGATAAGGACGTATTCAGGCTCAGAACTACAGGTCGAAAGCAGACCAACCCATATAAGCAAGCTAGAGGCTATATGATGGCGCTTCTAGACACACTTAATAAGTATCCTCAACTAAAGCAAGAGAGTGGAGAATATAAGGGCAATCCGAAGTTCAATTACGGATACGGCGCAATATTGGCAAACATATCTGAGCAAGCATGGGTTAACAGCGACCGTCGGGATAGCATTCCGGTGCCCTACAGAATGTTCAAATCAGACCTTGATTTGCTGGAAAATAAAAAAAATAGCCACTTGCTGAGAAATCACTTAAAAAGGTTCATTCATGCGGAAAAGAACTTTACCAATCTCTCAGCGTTAGATCTGGAGCTCATTGCTTCTATATTGTCTAGGGGATCTGACGACAGAAATCGCAGACCGGACGAAGGACCAGAAGATGAATCTCCCAATCCAGTCCCACATCCTGGTCCTAAACCACCGAGGTCTTCTATTCCAGAAAAAAAGAACAGGATGCCATTCATACTCAGCCTTCTTGCTTTGATATCTGCATATGCGTTTCTCCAAACCGATTTTTTCAGGCAATTGAGTACTGGCAAGAAGGATTCATCATATGTCCCTGTGCCCAGCGTTTCAGAGCCACCCAAACAAGATTTCCGAACAGATCCTGTCAATGATGAATTGAAAAAGCTCATGAACCCTACAATCCCTTTTGCGGATATGCCCATGAAGACTAATAATGTGCAAAAGGAAAATACTAACAGGAAGCATAACTATAGTCCTCCTACAGAAGATAAGCGGCGAGCGAGTGCAAGTGCTGTATCTAAAGAAGGCTTGTGGATAAAGGGAAACATCAGCAAGAATGGCGAATACATCTATCACATGCCTGGTCAGAGATATTACGACAAGACAATACCTGAAAGGTGGTTTAAAACCGAGCAAGAAGCCATCGTTGCTGGCTACAGAAAATCTAAGATTTAAGCTACCAATGCAGATGTGCTGGCTAGCTTGTGTCAGAAGCACTGATTTAAGCGTAATTACTGGGAGAACTGAGGTAATGCAATGGCAAAAGAGCATCTGGTAATTGTTCAGAAGGATGATGGCAATGCGGCATCTTATCCTATGAAGCAGTGGTTGAGGGAGAACCCTGAATTCGTGCCAAATGGACTTGATGCCACTCTAGATACTTCTCACACCCTTCGGCGCGGTCTTCGACACAGCGGTTGGATACTTAAAGAGAAAGCGGACAAAGTGCTTCTGATAAAACCAACCGATAAAGGTGATTATGACTATGCATCTTCAATTATCGAACTATTGCCTGAGATTGATGATGAAGATACTGAGTTACTTGAGGCTGAAGAAATCACTTTTGGTCTCGAAAAGGATATGCAATCAGCATTAAGAGCTAACATTTCACAGTTAGAACCAGGCTTGACCATTATAGACGGGGGAAAAGAGAAAATCACGGAAGTTGGTAGAATTGATATCACCGCTCAGGATTCAAAAGGCAATATAGTCGTAATTGAGTTGAAAGCTGGGAAAGCAAATCCAGAAGTGATTGCTCAAATCTTTTCCTACATGGGATCCGTTGCAGAAGCAGAGAAGAAACCGGTTCGAGGCATTCTTATAGCGGGTGATTTTCATAAGAAGGTACTATGGGCAGCTAAAGCCCTTCCTAATCTTCAGCTGAAGAGATACTCATTTCAGTTTACTTTTACTGACGCCAAATAAGGAGATAACGGAGAGAGCAACTTATGTACTGCCATAATTGCGGGACAAAGGCGAATACAGACCACAAATTCTGCTACAAATGTGGTTGTAAACTTGTGTATCCATCTCATTCACGCAGCAAGAATAAAAAGAGCATCATGATTCCAGAGAAAGCCAGGGATATTCAGTACAGAGACATATTTCTGAAGGTCGAACAGACACTGATAAATGAATGTTGCTTTTCTGAAGAGGAGTTTCTGAAATACTATGGAAGATTCAAGGAGGATTTTAATTACAAGAAATATACTGATGATCATGTCTGGTGGATAATCGTATCAGTAATATTTTACGCAGCAATGAAAGCAGCCATTGTTACTCCTAAATTGCCTGCCATAAAGAAATATCTTTCTGATTTTCGAAAAGTAAAAAGATTTACAGGCGTCGATGTTGATTCAATGATGAGAGACGAGACTATAATCAGAAACAGAAGAAAGATAGAGGCATGTGTTTATAACGCTGCCATATTCGGAAATCTTATCGATAAGCATGGTTCCTTTACAAAATATCTTGAAGGCTTCGGTCATTTGCAGGATGAGAATGTCATCGAGTCAGTTAGACAAGACTTACAGCAATTTGAGTTTATCGGACCTGTCACAGCATTGCACGTCATGCTTGACTTGGGTTTGGAGGTATGGAAACCGGACCGAGTAATGTGCAGAATTCTCGAAAGATTGGGTTTAATTGATGACCGAAAGAATATCGATCAGGCATTGGGGGTCGGTCGGGAATTTGCTAAACATGTATCGGAACCCATAAGATATATTGACATCATCATGGTCAAATACGGCCAAGAAGGAAATGAGGATGGTTTTGGTTTGCTCAATGGCGGTATTTGCCTCGAGAGAAATCCTCGGTGCTCTATCTGCGGTATTCAAGAGTATTGTAAATACAACGGTTGATGTGAAAAGGCGCACTCAATATGGCCAGTGGATTTAGTACTCAACTAACAGGTAAGATCGGAGAACACATAGTCGCTGCTGAGTTGGCAAGACGTGGAATCATTGCCACGCCCTTTTCCGGAAACGTACCAGACATTGATATTCTTGCTTACGCTAACGGTATAGCACACCCTATACAAGTTAAGGCGATCAACAAAGACTCCTGGCAATTCGACATCAGAAAATTCTTGAATGTTGAAGTAATGCCTAAAGGGCAGATATATAAAGGGAAAAGAACTCTAAATAGGAAGATCATTTGTATATTCGTTGCTCTCGGTGAGAAAACGGGCGATGAAGAATATTATATTTTTCGCTTAGGTTGGTTACAGGATTATTTTGATACCAATTTCAACCCCAGAAAGCCACCAAGAAATATTAACTCGTTTCACTGCGCTATATGGAAGAAACAGCTCTCAATTCATTTGAATAAATGGCGAGTTGTCGAGAAAGCATTCAAGCTGAGCTCCACGCATAATGTATGAAGTTTATGAGTATTGAGCGATGTCTCTCGATCTCATGGTTGTCATGAAAGAGCGAATATCGAAGAGCCTCAGAGAAGAGATTCATGCGCTATTCATAAAAGAACGATTTAAGAAGGACAAGTACGGCTATCATTCAACAGACGGTCATGTCAGCTTAGATGTCTGTTATTCTACAGCGGCAGATATACGCTGGTATTGGACCGATTCTGTTCTACTTGCCACACTGGGATTCACACCTGAAGCTGAAATTAATTTGGAATCACGACACACCCAGTTATCCCACATCACCGCCTATAAACTCGCCAAGAAGATTGCGACTCTGGTAGAAGGCATTATTTATGACCCTCAGGTTGGCGAATTATATGATCATAATGGCAAGCACCTGATGCAAGGTAAGAAAAGGGAAAGAGTGTTCAAATACGGTGCTGGCATGGATCTTTTCATGAAGTCCGTCGGCCTGGTTAAAAAGCTAGTAACTGAGAAAGACGTCAAGAAGAATAAAGCAAGATGACCAAATCCGACCTCATCACCCTACTCGCCACGAAGCATAACCTGACCGAGGCACAGGCATTTAAAATCGTGAACCTTATCTTCGATGGATTCAGGGATGCTCTGGTAAAAGGTGACAGGATCGAGATCAGGGGGTTCGGCAGCTTCGTGATGCGGGAATATAGGTCCTATGCAGGCAGGAATCCAAAGACTGGGATAGTGGTCGAAGTGAAACCGAAGAGGGCGCCGTTCTTCAAGGTGGGGAAGGAATTGAAGGATAGGATAGATCCATTAATGAAAGATGAAACACAGCCAGATCAATCGGGAGATGCTGTTCAATAGATAACCCAGTGTTAATGAACAGGAGCCTTTATGTCACATTGGAGAGAGTATCAAGCAAAGAAGGTTGCCGTAGTATCACACGATTACAACTTGCTCAACAGTCATGGGCATCAAGATTATGCAGAGCACCATTCGCAGATTATTAAAGTCTGCGATGACAACGGGTGTGACACTATTTTGTATTCTCTATTTACCTGGGATGAAAAATCTCCTATCCCAAGAAATCAAAAAATCATTTTCACCGGTCTCAGTAGTGTCAAGTGTGTCATTCTGGAAGTAGGCAATAAGAAATCGGCTAGAAAAATTGTTGAAGTTTGGATGAAGGATGAGGAGCAGCCTCGCACCCTTGAACAGTATTTTGCGAAATCACTCGATCCGTACGAATTAAAAAGAGAATTCATCCGCGATGCCAGGAAGAGAGTCGTGGGAAACGGCATGATTGTAATCTGCGGAGAAAGTAATATCGCAAATTATGTACCAAGAGATGGAAGTTTTAAAGATCCGTTCGGATTTAATGATCTGCTGAAATCGTTCGGGATCAAGTATATTTTCAATCCTCTCCATGATTATATGACCAGGTATGAGATGAAAAGAAAACGTTGCTTTTACTCCAGAGACAAGAGAGCCGTGGTCACTGTCTGGAATCAGGGCAAAAGAAAGGGAGAAGCTCAGGTACCTTGGACCTTCTTCTACGACAATGAAGATTTGACTGGAAGCGTTAAGGAAGTATCCCCCAATATTGCTAACAGACCCGATATACGAATCGGCATCATGCCTGTAATATCATAAAGATTATTAACTAGATGGGGTTCTCGATCAATATGGCGAAGGATAACGGTGTCGCTGACTGGCAGAAGCGAAATATCATTTGGACTGCTCTTTATCGGCAAGGATATGACATTCGTGTCGAATATAAAATATCCGGTGTCTCAACCCGAATTGACGACTACCAGGACAAGCCCTATTTTAACTCGCTTAAACGCATTTATGATTTTCTGCTAAAGCATGACAATAGCAATAATGCCAAGAATACAGGACGAATTGGAAATAGTGGCACGCTACCCGATTGCGATGTGGTCCTTCTCTGTTCCAATCAAGTGATCGAAATAGATGAAAAGCATCACTTCAATTGGTTGCGACGCGAAGTGCTTGGCATGTACCCTGATGATCTACCGCTAGCCTTTGACCGTGAACAATATCGACATAAATGTGCAAATCGGAAGACAGGCGCGAAGGCATCTAGCGTGTGGTTTGAAGTTATCAGGGACTTTCTTCCCTGGATAGCAGGAATTAATCCGACTGCCAGAATCGACATATCCTTCCTTTCTCCTGTGGTTGTTCAATCATATTCTGAGAGTATTATAGAATATGTAAAGAAACACGATCCTAAGATTGAATTTTATAAAGGCAGGAAAGGTGCAATATCGGGCGCTAGGGATAACGATAATGTCGATGAGGAGAAAAATCTCATTTATCGTTACATGTTAGACAAATATGAAATTGCCTATTGGGGCTATCCGCCGAATTTACCTGCGGATATTGACGGGTATCGAGAGAGTGAGAATGTACATACTGATTTAACACAAATCCATCTGCAGCTGGAAAAGCATAGAGGGAAATCGATTGAAACAAACAAGAAGCTGGCCGCATGCGATATTTTCATACCAGAAGAAAATAGATTAATCGAACTTGATGAAATACGGCATTTTACTGCATTGAGGGCTGTTGCACTTGGTCATTATCCAAAGCATTTAAAGACGGCGTATGATCGTGAAGAGTATATTCTATTCTGCAAGCAAGTTGATGCAAAAGATCATGATCCGCCCAATAGGGATGAGCAGAGAGCCTGGTATGACACAGTGCGGGATTTCATTCCGCTAATTGACTCAAGATATAGACCTGTCATCCGTATCCCTCTTTTTCGCAAAAAAAATACTGCTCTCCAGCTAGACAGAGAGGCTCTTATTAAGAGGGTAGATGACGGATTAAGAATCGGATAGGAACACTGAGACGTAACAACATAACATTATTTTGATCAAATCGAATATGCGAACCTGTAAGAGATGCGGGGCATGCTTTGACGAGAAGAATATAGAAGATAATCCTTTTCAGAGCATGGGAACTATATTCCGCGGCGAAGACAGAGAAATTGATCCGGAAGATCTATGTCCCAAATGCAGGGAAGATTTGGGCATCTTTTATTTATTGGCTTTTGATGCGTGATGCTGGAGAAGGCATAATATTTATCTCTTTATATCTGCCAATCTCCCCTCCACCTGCTCATCTTCCAACCTCCAGACCATCTCGCACTCGCACAAGAATCGCTTCTCAAGCATAATCTCCATCATCTCCTTGCAAGCTTCCCAGTCCAGCCCCCGCTCCGTGCAAAACATATTGAACCTTCGGAAAAGCACCGGTTCTGGCCTGTCGTACATCCCACGATGAACACATTGCTTGGGATCATTCTCGAATCCTTCCTTTTGAAAGAGATGCTGGGTTGACTTGAGATTAGCTCGAAGATCCAGGACGAAGGATTTGAGTCGGACAGGATCCAACAAAAAGGTCATGGTTGCCTCGCGCGATTTGAGTTTCTTGTGGGGTATAATGACCATCAGAGGTATATCCTTTTTGATTTTGTTCGCGCTGAAATAAGTGCTAAGATATTTACACAAGATAAATGGGGGGTGTTCCAATGAGTAGCGGAATGAAGTATGACAGAGCAGACACGGCATACGCTGAGAAGGCGCATGAATTATCGCTGAAGAACAGGAACTGGTTGAGGCACGGCAAGGGAACGACTGCTGGAAAAATCGATCAGATGCTCCTGGACGGGGCTACGATCGAGCAAATGGCTAAGGGTGCAAAAACGACAAAGGCAACCGTTTCCGTTCATCTGACTCACCTGAGGAAGGAGCACATGCTGGCCATTGTGAAGAAAGACGGGGTGCTCAGGTATGATGTGAAGAAAATGAATGGCAAGAAGTAGCTGATTGTAGAGTCTGGGAATGAAATGAAAATCATATCGGGGGGTCAAACCGGAGCAGACAGGGCGGCATTGGATTATGCCATTGAATTCAATATCCCCTACGGAGGATGGGTTCCAAAGGGAAGAAAGACCGAGGACGGGAGGCTGCCCGAAAAATACAGACTTCAGGAAATGCCGACCTCAGACTACTCCAAGCGCACGGAGAAGAACATTCTCGCTGCGGACGGAACGCTGATCGTATCACACGGGAGATTGACTGGAGGATCTGCCTTAACCGAATTTCTTGCAGAGAAACACGACAAGCCGTTCATGCACGTCGATATGAACAGGATGAGCATTGAGGAAGCTGTGGAAGCTGTACGAATCTGGATGTCTAAGAATCAAATAGAAACCCTCAATGTTGCAGGGCCCAGAGCGAGCAAGGATCCCGCCATATATGAAGCAACGCGAAGGCTATTGGATTCAGTTTTCAAGTCATAAACGGGTAGGGTTAGAGGTGAATAGATGGGGCAAATACTGGATTCTCGGGAGACTGTCACATTCCGGGAGCTGATAATATCGGAAATCATCCAGACAGAGGCGCTCATTGCACTGCTAGACAGGAAGGGGATCATAACGAAGCAGGAGCTTCTTCAGGAGATAAGGGCAGTCAATGCATCGATGCGAGCGGCTGCTGAATGACGATATTTCCTTGGTCCCATTTCAACAGCACAACGGTCAGGTGAAGAGGCAGTATGAAGAAGTCAGCGCTGACCTTGCCGGAAATCATGCTAATAGCCGGCACTCGCGTAATGGCTGGGGTGGGCATAGGGCTGTTGCTTGCAGATATAATCAGGGAGGACAAGCGAAAGAAGATTGGCTGGAGATTGTTCCTGGTCGGTGCGGTAAGCACTATCCCGTTGGCGATAGATGTCTTTAGCTAGAGGAAGTGACCGCCCTGTTTTCAACCGCAATTCTATTTCGCCAGAGGAGTACTCATGAAATCTGTAACATCGGGCGCCAAGCGAGTTCTTTCGCGATATGACAATTTTACCCACCTACGAGATTACATCTGTCAGGCATCTGACAAGACAATAACAATGTGCATGAATAAACACCTGCTTCGCGGCGCTACGATGAAAGAACTCATCGAATTGGCTGCTGCGGACAACCACCGACTTCATTCAAATGACTTTCGAGATGAATCCAGAATAAAAGACCACATTCGCTGGTGCTGCGATCCCCAGAGAGGATGGATTATCGAGCAGAACAAGCATGGAGTCTACCGGATCGTAGGCTACTGTGGTGAGAGGGACAAACGTATTGACTCAGAGCATGCGGCGCAACGAAGTTATCGTGAGCAAAGTACCTAGACTAATATGTCCTTGATGGTTAAAAAAGGCTCTCCTTCTAAGGCAAAGCATCCACTCTATTTTCTTCGGTTTAAACGCCGTTTTGTTCAAAATAACCTTGACTTTTACAATTATCTAACTTATCAGAATTACAAGCCATTCACGCACAATATCGCTCTCGTTTTTCAAAGAGTATCTCTTTGATATCGTGTTTCGTTACTTTATGGTTTTTCCTGTACCTCCAATATAGAGGAGGCAGTTATCATGACAACGCCATCCGACGAAATCTTCATCCTGAAAGGCGAGAAGCTGGACTCTTTACCGGTCCTTTCAATGCGCAAGGGGTTGCTCGGCAAGAATCTTGAAGAGGCGTTGCAGACCCTATTAGAAAAATACCCGCAGATTATTCCAGGTAAGCAGATCGATCCGATTAGTGAAGACCCACCTCGATTCGCATTATTGAGACGAGAAATTTCTGTAGGAGGGTGGGCACTGGATCATCTTTTTGTAGATCAAAGAGGCACTCTCACTTTAGTAGAGACAAAGCTGTTTCAGAATCCTCAGTCGAGGAGAGAAGTATTGGGTCAGATTATCGAATATGCTGCTAATGCGAAGGAATACTGGGGTAGTGGTAAAGTAAGACAGGAAGCGGGAAAATATTGGACTGAAAAAAAACAAGATATCGATAAGGTGCTTAGAGATGCATTCGCCGAGGACATAAATATCGATGATTTTTGGTTAGCAGTCGAAGAAAAGCTAAAAGATGGAAATATAAGGCTTATTATTACGACCGATGAATTACGACCCGAAATGCGTCGGATGATAGAGTACCTTAACCGCGAGATGCAAAACGCGGAAGTCCTAGGCTTGGAGATAAAGTTTTATGGATCGGAATCAAATATGGTCGTGATGGTGCCTCGATTAGTAGGCCAAACTGTACAAAAAGTGCCGACCTCTGGAAAAACAGAATGGACGGTGGAGCTGCTAAGAGATGCCTACGATAATATGGAAGATGGTAAGCTGCGACAGAGATTGAATGCGACTCTTGATTGGGCTATCGCGAATAAGAATTTTATGAGCTCTACTGCAAAATCACCGACAATGAGTTTACGAAGCAAACAGGATAACCGACTAATAACATTTAATAGTGACGGCAGCGTTTATACGGTACTGCAAGAAAATTGCTTCGTGAATACTGAAAACAGAGATACCTACGCCGATAAATTGAAGGGTCTTGGGCTCCTTGATAATGCCTTAGATCTGTCTGCTGTTGCTTCAGGCAAAAATCTTAGAACTAAGCTGCATCAACTTACTGACGAGGAGTATGGGAAGCTCCTCGCCATTTTCAGAGAATATTGCGCTTAGTTTATAATCTTTTTCGACCATCCCTATGAGCTGAAAGGAGAAATCATGAAGTCAGTGAATGTCAAGAAGACTGATCTTCTGGAGAAGATAAAGGAAAATCGGGCGATGCATCGCGCAATATTTGAGAAGGCTTTAAAGGGATATAGGAAAGCGGTGGTTGCAGAATTGGAATTTATGTTAGAAGAAGCGCGAAAAGGGAGACGCATTAAAAGGCAGATTGAGCTTATTGAACCGATGGATCAGACAAGAGAATACGATCGCGTAGTTCGCATGCTCGAGATGTCGACGGATGATGTCATCGAACTATCTCAGCAAGACTTTGCTCAGTACGTCATGGATGACTGGGCATGGAAAGAGCATTTTCTCTCAACCACACTTCCCTACACTCAATAAGAGTTTCAGTTCAAATAGGGAGTTTTCAAGAATCTATTTTTACAACTGAAAGCATCGAATAGTTGGTGAAAGCACGATGGGTTCATCTGTCATCGCCGAATGTAAATGTGGCTATAATCGATCTATTCTAATTGGCGGCGGAATGATGAATTTTACAACAACATGCTACTTCCCCTGTCTGTGCGAAAAATGCGAAGACGTCGTGCAGGTTAATTTATTATCACGCCGTCCGAAGTGCCCCTCTTGCAGAACGACACGAATTATCCCTTATGATGATTCGAGGGTAATAGGTAAAATGGGTAAAAATGATATTGCAGAATGGAACATGCAAGACAGACTTGGCAGGGCTCTTGTGATCACAGACGGCAAATACTATTGCCCCCAATGTCAGAATAATAATCTCAGATTTCTGGATAGCGGTTTGTGCTGGGATTGATGGATAAGTTGTAAGTTAAGTTAGCATTTAAGAATTCACGAAATAAGTTCGCCGAGAACCAAGACCACCCTCCCATATTCTTGCCTCTGTCTACAATTGCCAGGTCTGCATTGAAGGAAAACTCAGCATTTACCAGCCTTAGTTCTTCATATTCATAATAATATCTATGATATATACGATATCATGGTTTTAATAATTATTTTTATATACATGTGATATTTTAAATTGACTATATAATATACATGTGCTATTTATATCACAACGATAATAAATTCAATAAATGAAGGGGCTTTGACTATGACACGAGGAAGGACAAAAAAGTCGGACATCTTGCCTAAATATGGAAATATCATGCGGAATTACCTGCTTTCGAACGTTACGTCAATGGATGAATATCAGAAGACGCTTGAAAAAGGCTCACCGATATTATTCACACCGACTGAAATGCAAAATCTGAAGAAAAATTATGCAGATGGCATCACTTGGGATGAAGTGGACAAGGAGCTATCCCGCAAAGGGATCCCTCTAAAGAAGGTTACATTCAGAAAATACATCCAAGACGGGCTTCTCCCAAAGGCAAAAGGCTACCGCAACACGGATAAGGGACGAGTCGCCATATTTCCCTCAGATACCATCGAGCATATCAATTTTATCCATTTCTTTAACAACGCGGCAGGTAGGCAGGAAATTGAGAACATACTGAATCTCCTTCTGAAAGTTTCTGTTACCTATTTGGAAGCCGTGGAGTCTCGTGAACAGTGGCAAAGACCCATCTATGCTTCAATCCTGCACTACATCTGTTTTGGCGATGGAGCGGTGTACGAAGCCATTGAAGAGGCGCTGTCTACTCGACCCGAAGATAGGGATGTGGCTTTGAAAATGCTTGGCGAAATTGACGAGACATTCCATGCGGCAGTCGATCACAAGATAGAAAAACTGATTTCCTTCCTAAAAGAAGGGCATCTCCTGTTACCAGAAGTGATGACCGGTTGACAGATCCATTAGGAGGAGTTCCATGTGGAAGACAAGGCACGCAGTCAAGAGGCAGAGGCAGCGGGGGATATCTGACTTCATCATGAAGCTCATCGAATGCTATGGAAAGTACGAAGTCGCCCCAGGTGGTGCCATGAGAATTACTCTGGGAAATCGTGAATACCAGATGATTGCCGGCGAGATTAAGTGGCACCTCCAGCAATTGGATAAGGCAAGGCGCGGGACACTGGTCGTAAAGGATGATCGCCTCATTACAGTCTACAAATAGACAATTCGGGGGGAAGATATATGAATGGCGGCGATGTGATTTCTTTGGACATCTCGAAAGTGAGAGAATTATTGAAGTCTCTGGACGATGATGAAAGAGCAAAGGCTACAGGGGTCTTCGAGAGTCTGCTGAATAGATCCCTTATAAAGCCCGACCGCGAACTTACGCATACCAAAGTTCGGGGTTTCAAATTAGAAGGTCGTTCTTACAAAGCCAATTCACATATCGACGTATTTCGGCAAGTGCTCCAGATCATCTTTCGCGAATTTCCGGGTGAAGAACACAAACTTCTGTCAATACCCTGCCGGAAACGGAAATACTTCTCAGAGCATTTTGACGATCTTCGAATGCCCGAGCAAGTGCCTGGCACAGACATATATTTTGAGACCAATGAAAACGCCAAGTCTCTCCAGGTTCGCTGTGAAACAGTATTGAAGCTTTACGGCATGGACTATCTATCCTTTGAAATTGATTACTATAGATAGGTTGATAAAGTCTGCCCCTTAGGCTTGATATGTTATTAGTCTTTGGAGAGAGCCCCATGTCTATATGCAGAAATTTAGGAGTCATCGTGGTTCTGTTCCTGCTTAGCGGCTGTGCGGACGACAAATTAGAAATAGCGGATACTACAATAAAGACGGACAGCAATAAATATCCATACCCCTACGCAGAAATCCTTCGTTATAGGTCCAATACGGCGAATGTTAATGACTACACGTTCTCTGTCCATGCGAGGGGAAAAGCAGATAACAGGTGCATTACCTTCCATCGCTCGGGAAAGAAGATCCATACCAATTGCGTCGAGGATGGTAGCATCGCAATTGTCACGTCACCACCACCCGGCACGGATATCAATGCAGACGGGGTTCCTGACATCATTGTAGAATATTATTCGGGAGGGGCTCATTGCTGTTATGAGTACACGATTTATTCATTGGGAGATAAGCTAAAAGCGTATGCGCGACTTTACGGCGGCGATTCACCCATGGAATTCAAGGATATAGACGATGATGGCGACTACGAGGTGGTTGGGAAGGATTGGACTTTCGCGTACTGGCATGAGTGTTTCGCAGCCTCACCTGCGCCCCAGATCATTCTGCGCTATGAGAATGGCAGGTTTCGCCTAGCTGAGAATCTTATGCGAATATCACCTCCCGACGAAGGTACGCTTGCAAAATATGCGGAAAATCTGAGAAGAGACGTAATCGAAAACAGGATTCAGATGACGACAGAACCTGTACCGGATGGTTACATAAGGCTAAACGATCCAACCACATCTTGGCACTGGGATTCACGACTGTGGTGGGGGATGCTGGATTTGATATACACGGGAAACAGTGATTTGGCTTGGAAGTACTGCGACTGGTACTGGTCGGATCAGGGTAGACGAGCATTTCCTGCAGACAAGAAAAAGTTCTTAAGAAAATTCAAGAGTAATCTTGCGAAAAGCCCATACTGGGGAGATCTAAAGAAGATGAATCGATGGCATTAACTGGATTGTATTTATGAATATTTGATAGAAGTGAATGAGGTAAGAGATGGAGAGGCTACCTGGAGAAACGGCAGAGTCATTCTCGAAAAGAAAAGACAACTATCTTTTCCCGCTTATACAAGTGACTTCCATGGTTGTTGCCTGCCAGGTCCAACTCGAGAACTGTGATAAAGCGCTTCAGGATCGATATGGACTTGGATGGAAGAAAGAGTGGAACGAAGTATTTGATTCGCTGAAAAACATACAGCTCAAACTCGAAGCCTTTCATAAAGAAATTTCGGATAAAGAACCAAGTAGATGCTGATTTGACATAATTTTATTATTCTGAACCTAAGGATCAAACAATGAGCAAGCACGAAACCCCTATGACCCGTTGGTATTGGCAACAGGTCGGTGGCACGCTGGTCGAGGAATTCGTTGCCGTCAAGAGGACTGCAACGTGCGGGGTGCGTATTCTGGATGGGGTTATCATCAGGGATGGCGATTTCAAAATAGCAAAACAGTCAGAGGTATTCATTGAGGGCAAAGACATAATTATAATCCAGACAAAGGCAGGTCGACTAGGCATGTATTTGATGGGTCAGGCGTTCTTCTCCGCTCAGTTAATCATACCCTTCAAACCCCGTTCGGTCACGTCCGTGGCACTGTGCGGCATGGATGATTCCGTGCTTCGACCAATGTTTGAGCAGTATCCCAATATGAAGGTGGTTGTATATCAAAATATTTAGCGCCAGATATTGGAGAAGAGAATGGCTCTCATTGATGATCCGGATGAGAATGGCACTCACGAATGCACAAAATGCAAGGGTTTGGGTGTGTATTCAGGGACAGTTCCGTGTCCGTACTGCGGCGGCAATCAGGATGGCAAACGAAAAGTCTGCAAAGTATTGCTAAACGCCAAGAGGTTAGACTGTGTATGTGAGGGAACCACCTATCCGAGTGGTCGCTGCATGTTGGCAGATACTGTTTGCCATAAAGATGAAGATGATTTCTGGACAGAAATTGATTGCGAGTGTGATAAGGGCAGGCTCTATCAAAAATACATCAAATGCACTCAGTGCAAGGGTGAAGGCAGATTGGATTGGGTTCAGATGATAACATCAAAGGCTCGAGACGAGGAAGAGTGATTATGGTGTTTAGATGTGTTTATTTGTCCTGAACAATACTTGAGTATGCACGGTGGCAGAGTCCCTTGGATCACCGTCAGGTGTTAGGTAGCCAACTTCTCAGCAAGGTTCCGCTCCTTGCACAACTCCAGCCCATCGTGGAACGTTGCCATGATGGTTCTGCCCTTGCAGAGAAATGATAGATGAAATTCAATTCCGTGACCTGATCCGTTCATCGTATCTATCGATATGAGCGGTATCCACTCTAATTGGTATTGTCCGAGATTTCTCCTCATATCCATTACTCAACGATGAATATCTTCGCGTCATCCAGGATCGTGACATTGGGGAATAAGTCCATATATTTCTCAGAATGATGACTGTGGATAGGAATGAGCGTCGAGGGATTAAGTGCCTTCGCCAGTTTTGTTAAATCTTGTATGCTTGCATGGCCACCCGTATGCAGGTATTCGATGCGGACAGTCTTCTCCTGAAAGTATGACCTCAACTTATTCAATGGTTTGCTCGTCTGAAAATATCCTGGCCACATGGAATATACCCAGGTGGCATCCTTGAGGTTGAGAAATTTCCTGACGTCCCAAAGAAATCCCGGTCGAATCAACATAACCGATTGAGGTTCAAGCTCTCTCAGCTTTGTCCATTTGATTCCGTTTTCCCGGTGCTTCGTCAGAATGTATTTCAATCCCAGCTCTTCAAACCTGTCAGCAAGGAATCTCGGGTAGCACACTTTGATTCTGGGCCACGACGCTTGAGGAATGCTTGCGTATTTACCAAGTAATTCGAGTATCTCGGCAGTATAGAAGTCTATGATGAAACGTCTCTGGGTGCGCTGAGAAGCCTTGAAGATGGTTACCAGGCGGTCTATGTTCTGGCTAGAGGCACTCACCATGACGATTCCAGGTGTCTCCGAGATTACCTTAACATACTTGTTTTCAAGTTCTTCTTCCGTTATGGCGGGCTCGTCAGAACGAGAGCCAACCATCGTGCCTTCCATGATCAGGACATCCACGTGGGGAGGGTTATTGAGCAAATCGTCGTAAGTCTTAGTCTTTCTGCCGTGAGCGCGAAAGTCACCCGTGTAAAAGACGCTTTTTCCTCCTGCATTAACGAGGAAGGCATAAGAATCGAAAGCTGAATGGTCCATGAGATAAGGTGTTATTGAGAAGGGCCCAATATCGAAAGGTTCCTTGCTCCTATAGTGTTGAAAAGCTACTTCTTCTGCTTTGAGGGATCTAATTTTCGATGTAATATCAATTAGTTCGGCAGAGGCATCACCGCAGTAAAGAGGGATATTGCGAGGTAACATTCTCGCGAGCCCATAATGGTCTATATGGGCATGGGAAATTACAACCCCATCTATTTTCTTGACCCCTTGCCTGATTTCATCAAACAGTGGTTGTGGGAGAGAATCTTCCGGATCATCATCAAATCCGCTATCCAAGGGGAGTCCAATATCCAGAAGTATAGTAGAGCCCATATGGGTCAGTTCGATGCAACTCCCCCCTACCTGATGTGCCCCTCGGTGGATAATCAACTTCATGGGATTGCCCTATGATTTCTGATTATTATTCAGAATCTCTTCAAGCATGCCTACGCTGCGCATGAATAGGTTGATGCTGGCGCCGTATTTCTCGAACTTCTCACCTGTTTGGAAGTGATCACAAGGCTTGCCATTCGAGTCGTATACTGTGCTTAGCTGATTGTCATAGATCACCCCTCCAATGAGCTTGGCAAGCTTCTTTGCCATGCGGAAACTTATCTCATGGGATCTTCTGGTGTGCCTGGATTCAAGGTTGATTTCGGTCAAAGGAGTAAACCAGACTGCCTTGGGAGGGTCGTCGGTCCAAAACTCGTTCTTTTCAGGTTTCGGATCGATGAATAGGTCGAGGGAGATGTTTTCCTGAGCAGTATGATAGCCGTATCGGTCTTTAAGGAACCCGTTTGCCTTGAGAAAGTCAGAGACTGCTTTCCACTGATCCTTGGAAAGTTTCTTATCCGTGATCACGGCGAGATCTAGGGACATATGACCTCCCGTTCATCTGCTAAAAATCCTTCCGACGAAACCAATAAAATCCATCCTTCTCTCAATAAGTCGGGAATAAAGTCGTCTTTTTGAATGCGGATTTTCTCTTTTCCCGTATCTTTTCTGTATTTTCTGCACACTTCATCGCACTTTTCTTCGAACCTTTCAAATCCCCAGCACAGCACCATGATTAGAATCCTTGATTTGAATTCAGTGCCGAGTTCGTTCAAAGTATCTTTAAACAAATGAAGATTGTCTACTTCAGGCAATCCGGTTGTCTTGTTTATCATTTTATATTTCTCATAGTACGCTCGAGGCGCAAGAAGAATTAAATCCACTTCATTAAAACAGGTGAAACTTTCATGATGACTAATTTTATCGCTGTCTCTAATTATGCCATATTCATAATGATTTTTTAAGAGCTCTATCACTGCATAGATTGGCGAATCTGAACTTTTCCAAGGTTTCAACTCCACAAATTCATGGCGTCCGCTATCATTCAATATTGCCAGGTCTACTGATTCCTTGCCACCCCCTATGGGGAATTGATTACAGAAGTTTATTTCGTCATTGGACACAACTATAAACCTTTCGAGAGCTTCTTCAGGTCTTCCAGCCTTATTATTTTTTTTGACGGTGAATTCTGTGCTCCTTCTTTTACATAATAGCTTATTACCACTGGGTTTCATGTTCTTATCTTTGAACACTTCTTCAAATACTTTCCTTACATCGCGAGCACTGAAGGGTAGCCCACGGTTGCTGAGATACTGATGCCAGAATTCAGTATCTTCGATTTTATAAGGACAATTCTCGAATTTTAATTTGGCGATCACCGCATCGAAAACACCTTTTTGCAACATTGTTGAGCTCCATATTGAATTCTAATTGGTGGCGTGACTGATATACGTGCGCGCTCCCTTGATGGAGTCTAATCCATTATGCAGCCATTGTGCTACAAAAAGAATGAAAGACCACCCCGGCAGATGGGGACAACATGGTGGTCTTTCCTGTTGCAGCATGGGAGACTGCTTATTGAACTGAACGATGTTTAACCTGCTTTGTTTCAGCCTCATACTGTCTAAAAGCACTTCTGACGATCGACGTTATACGATCCGCTCCATCGTGAAGCCTTGCTCCAAGCGACAGCATCTCCATCCAATTCATTTCCTGCAACCTATGAAGAGCTGCCTGATCGACTTGGCAGCATATAAAGGATTTGACCCCGTCCCGATACTTTGACATCGGCAGGTCTGCATATTCGCCCAAATGCTCACTTCTTTTTTCCCATAGCCAGGAAATAAACGCGCTGCCCTGGGTATCAGCAATGACGTAATAAATTCCTTCATCCGTCCACTTGACGAATACGCATAAATTGCCGGAGATGTTGATCTCTGAAGAGCGATCACTGTGAAGTTGATGCAGTTCGGTATAGATTTTTTCTGAATTCGTATTATACAGGATGGCCCAGAACGCCATTCTCAGGATATCCAACCTTGTGGGAAGTGGTCCCGATTCGATATACCGCTTGACTGTTTCTGGACTTTCCTTGGATAGGTGATCTACCAAATCGCTCTCCTTTTTCAAATTATGGTAATCAAGGATCTTAAACGGAATACCCACAGCATTGCATTTGTTGATCAAGCGAGTCACGAAATAGAATCCTGCGTGAGTTATCTCGTCATCGACCATCGAGAAAGAATTGTAGATAAGATACTTAAAGTCGGACGCCGAGCCCGAACCGTAGACGCAATCAAGAAACTGGTATACACCGGGCGCGCATTGCATGAAGTCGACATGGACGACGTATTTATTGCCAGCCTTCTGGTCACGAGCCTCTATGTCGAAGATGATTCGCCCCGCATCTTGACATGCTACATTCTGAAACGTGAGATACTCCAGATTCCTCGTATTCAGCTCTTGTTTTACAATATCCACGATGTTCACGAACGACATGATATTCGTGTTGTGCATCACTGTCTGATTGTTTGACTCGTTGTTTGTCATAACTTGTGTTTCCTTCCCACCCAATGATTGATCTAAATTGTTTTTTTTCATCGAGATACAAAAAAGACCACCCAGCACTTGATGACAGCATGGTGGTCTTTCATCAACAAATTAAAAGTAGCCTCGATTCCTCCCGCACGCCTTCGTCAAAGTCGGACATCGCTTCCCCAATAATATCGACGAATACGTGCTCCTGTCCGTAAACCATATTTGCATAGTCCAACTTATCAGCTGGAGTAAGCTCTATTAACTTGCTCATGGGTAGATCGAGATATTTTACGGTAATCTTGTTTGACCCTTCATCAAAAGTAATGGGACAGCCTTTATATTCTTTCTCAAAATAGTCATCTTTATGGCTCCAGAGCCATCCAATTCTCAAATTATCGCCAGATACGCTCAGATGAAATCCCTCGTCCGTCCACGACGCTTCGGTGACCAAGTGATTGAGGCTGTAACGCGGTAACCACTCTCCGATCATGACATCGGCATCGTATATTGGTTCTGAACCCCACAGCGGATCGTAGTAAAGTGCCCAAAACTCTCCTTCCAGTACCTGGCGTCTTGAAGGCATATTTTCTTTGATGGAAAAACTGCTCGACTTCGGGTGGACCTCGATTTCGTAGATTAACCAGGCGTCACTTGCTAACGATTCCTCGGCTTTCACAAAATATGTGACTGTTCCTGATTTATTGATCATTTCAGTGAGACTCACGCACAGATGATAATTGTTAGGTGGATCGTCCGAACCATCATAGTCCGTACTGCAAATCAAGATTCTCAAATCTGCTTCAGAACCATAGTCATAAACAACATCCACGAACTGTTGAATGGTAGGAGCTCCGTCTATGATATCCATGTAGATAACGAATGGCTGATCAGAACCACCGTCTTTTGTAGATATGATCATGGCCAGTCTATCTCCTGTCTTTCTCGCTGATATAATGGACTCAAATTCAGGGGCTATTCGCAGATACTTCAGGAGTCGGATAATCTCCGAAGTATTTTCAAACTGGTGTAGCCAGTTATCCTCAGCCACATTTCGGGTTTCTTTTACATCAGTAGAACTTGTGCTTGTATTCATAATTTTTCTCCCTTTGTTAGTTCGTCTTTCTGCAATGATGTAGAGTCGCTTTATTGTTCTTTGACAATTTCTCCTCGACTGCCGAGCGGATAATCTCCGACATGCTCATCTCTTCCTTCTCAGCGATCTCGTGGATCTGCCGGAACATGCATTCGGAGAGGGTCACAGAGACAGGTCTGTTATAGATTTTCTTTTTCATGGATGTCACCTCCTTTTCTATTTGGTTGTAATGGGAATTTGGATTCTGGCGTGCCAATCAGATCAAAAGCAGATAATATTTCTAAAAATAGATTTGCGGGTTTACATTAACGTAATTAGCATGTCCTTCATCATTGACTTTGAGACTGTATAGGTAAATGCCGTCATATGTAAACCAGTGGCGATCAGGTATACTTCGAAGCATGTCGTCTACTACCTTCCAGTCCAAGTGGCTGTAATTGCAAAATGTAATGAAATGAATGCTCTTGATATCTTCATTCGCAAATAGGCAGTAAGAATCGCAATTCAAATGTCTTTCTCCTCCTTTAGTCTCTGTCAAAGAGCACCCTATGCACTTCTCGAGATACTTATGAAGTCCAATGATGAATGCTTTCATGTTGCCTTTGTCTGACAGGTATTGAGTTGTCTCTTCTTTGCTTCTCATTTTCTTTGGCATAAAACTATTCCCTTTCGGATATATAATTGAGAATACTTCTTTCTATAAAATTGTTATAAATCGCCACCTCCTTCCTGATTGAAATATGATTCTCATCTTTATTATTTGTTACTGTGTCTGGAAAAAACTTCTCGTTTGAAAAAGCGGGTAACTAATCGGTGGGCGTATCTGGGATGGGTGGAAATAACTGTATATGGAATTTCAGTATCAAGCTTATTTCTCAGACCAGTTGTTCGCTATCCGGACATCAACTATAACAGGGATGCTCTTCAGATATTTTGCCGCTGCCGGCACCATCGTGTTTGTAAGGACTATTGCTGCCCCTTCCGCTCTGCTGTCAGGCATCTCCAGTATAATTTCGTCGTGGACACATCCCACGATCATGCAGTCGTCATCATCGATTTCCTTCATGAGCATGACCAACGCTTCCTTTATGATGTCCGCAGCTGTTCCCTGAATAGGGGAATTGAGAAGCTCCGTGACCTTGGGTTTATCTGTCCATAATCTCCTTCTGCCCAAGATCGTCCTCGTCTCACGGGGGCTGTTCTGCTTAATCATCTGTTGCCATTCATTGACCCCTTTGTAGAAGTCAAAGTAGCGCTGTATGAATCTGTATGCCTGTTCCAACGACATGGAGACCTCGTAGTTGCTGTAAGCATAATTCCTCAATCCCCTTGCGCCCATTCCGTAGATCAAACCGAAATTGACTGCCTTTGCTGCTTGGCGATCTTTTGCTGTGACCTGCTCGAGGGGGATGCCTGTTATGACAGATGCGGTTAATTTATGGAGATCCTCTCCCTTCCTGAAGGCATTTATCATCCTCTCGTCCTGTGTAATCTCTGCAAGAACTCGTAGTTCGATCTGAGAATAGTCCGCGATGACTAACTTGTGACCAGGTGGAGCAATGAAGCATGCCCTGAAAATTCCCTTGGGCGTTGACTGGACATTCGGTTGGGAACAGGAGAATCGACCTGTAGGTGCTCCGATCTGCTTGTATCGAGGATGAACTCTTCCTGTCTCGCTGTTCATACGGCCAAGGATGTTCTCGATGAGGGAGAGCTTGTCGGCAACCAGATCATATTCATAGAGGGGCTTTATACAGGGATGGTCGTTAATATGGTCAATGAGTGTATCTTGCCGAGTATTCGTGATTGCGATTCCCTTTGCGGTTAAACTGGCGATGACTTGCAGAGTACTATTGAGATTGATGTCCCCCAGTTCATTGTGTAGGTATTTTGCGAGTCGCTCTTTAATTGGTAGAAGTTTAGCCTTGCCAGCTTCCAGTCTTTGCCCGTCCAGAAGAAAACCATTCTTCTCCATCTCCGCGGTGGCCCTGATGCAGTCAAATTCTAGTCTTACGGTTGCTGTCAGTCGGGTTTCATCAAGTTCTTTCGAAAGAGCTGCCTTCAAGCTGTGAAGGAGTTCCACTTCATGTCGGGTGTTGTTACTGGAAGCGTCTTTGCCGATATTGAATCTCTCGAACAAACCCTGGAGGGATTCGTCGATACCCTTGATGCCAGCAGTAAGGACCTGATTGGCCAGTTTGACATCGAAAAGGGGTCCCTGAAGTGTTATTCTCTGCTTCGCGAGAACCAGGATTATTGATTTTGCATCATAGAGAACCTTTTCCGAGGGGGTCTCCAGAAGCTGTTTAAGCCTTTCTAGCTGCTGTGTGTCTTGCAGGGCAGATGCATCAAGATGGACTGCTGGATGGTTCGGGGTGGAACAGAATATGACCTCTATCCCATCATGTTCGTTCCAAGTTACATAAACCCCTACCTGATTGGCATTGGTGAGTTCCTGGATATGAACCTCCGTGAGAACCGGACATGTAATCCTTGTTTCCTTAATCTTGACCTGTGAACATTGCAGTGCCTTGTCCCTGATACCTGCACGGACCCACTTCCTGAGATTGAGTCCATTGAGGTATGCTTCCGTGGGGTCTTTCCCTTTGATGACGGGCCACCTTGTTGCCTGAGGGAAGTGGTCCATCCAGAAATCCCATGATGATTTTGCACCCGCTTCGTCCGAATCCAGGGACACCAAGATCATACCTGCTTTATTCAACCTCTCGCAGAGCACCTTGTCCGGTTTAGTTTCGGATGAACCAAGGGCAATCGCTGTTACCAGATTCCCTGCTTCCTGATGGAGTAAAATGGCGTCCAGTTCGCTTTCGACCAGGATAAATACGTTGCTGTTGCCAAGGGTCATGGGGGTCATGGAAGAACCGGGTACGATGTAGTATTTCCCTTCATCATCGGAAGGGTTATGCCTTCTGATCCTGAATCGAAGCAGTTGACTATCATTGAAGCAGGGGATGACAAGACCAGCTTGCAGCCAGAGCTTTGTGTTCTTGCCTTGCTCGTTGAATGATTCAGGCAAACCCCATGATTCCCGGTCTGCGTAGTGATCCTGGGGGATCCATCCCAACCCTGCCTGCTTGACTGTCTCTTCGGTCAATCCCCGTTCGTTGAGCAGCCACTCCCTGATCTTGACGTAGTGCACATCCCAGAGAATGCCCTGCGACCAACGAAGAATCCCTTTTGCCTGTTTCTGCCACAGCTCTAATGGAGGGTCTTGCGGTGGTTGGGGTTCCCATCGGTGCTCGGTGTATTTTCTATTTTGGTGTGAAGGAGATATGCCAAGGTATTTGTACGCAGCTTCGTAACTCATGTTCCTGACATGGATCAGATAATGGACTGCTGTTCCCCCCATCCCACATCGTCTGCACCAAAAACTCTCTCCCTCAGGGTGGTTTGGCCATAATATGAATCGGTCTTTTCCCCCGCAATTGGGGCAAATTGATGCATACTCCCCGCCATTGGTAGATGCTTTACGTTTTGGATAAATGTTGTCCTCTTTCAGAAGATCCAGCAGACTCATCCGTTGTTTTTCCTCGCTGTGTATGGTCGTGTAGGGTTGTGTAGGGTGCCGTGTAGGTTCGATTTGAAACGATGCGACCATAACCAGTTAATTTTATTTATATTGCTGATATTATTATATATTTGTGTATGGTATGTATGGTTATATTAATAATAATAGTCATGACATATTGATATATTCCCTATAGGGGAATATATGGGGAACGGGTCTGACCCTACACACCCTACACAAAATTTTACTCGACATAGCCGGAGACCCCCGTATTGTCCTCAGCAAATGCAGTGAGATAGATTCCCACGTAGTAGTTGCCTGAGGAATCCGCCTTTTTCTCGAAGAGCTCCTTGATCCTCTCCCCGAACTTCTTGCCACCGAGCGATTTATACCCGAACGTTTCGCACCATCTTCTGTAAGCTCTGTAGAGATTTGCTGCTCTAACCTCCGCCTCGGAATCGGTTGCGATGCATTCCGATACAAAAAGACCCAGAATATCCTCATCCTGCTGATACTCCGCAGTTGCCTGTTTGATGCCGGGAGGGGAATTCAGCCCCTGCTTCTGCCATTCAATGCATCCCCTGACCAGCCAAGCAAGGATACCCGATGCTTCCTGCTTCAGTTTCTCGGGCAGGGAAGGGTCACGCTTTCTCTCAAATGACTTCCGTGGTTCGTCCACGAAGGAGAGTTCAAAGGGTATGAGATCAACCCTCTCCCACATGGCATAGTCCGTTGGCGGTATAGCCGGTTTGTGGTTGGTCAGAAGGAAGAGCTTGTGTGTCGGGGAAAACTCGATCATTCGCTTTCCGTGGGGAGGTCTCCCCACGAGGGTATCGGCGCCGGTCAGCTGCTTGACCCTGTCCACCGCCAGCTTTCTTCCCTCCCCAGTCTCGCTTGCCCAAGCAATGCGCCTTCCCCTGAGAGACATGATATCCGGGGAAGGTCCTGCGCTGGATCGAGCCCGCTTGTCGCTGAGCAGCATCTCGGAAGGGATTGGCCCTGCAAATGGACCGAGAACGGATTTGAGGGTCTCCAGCATGGTCCCTTTTCCATTCCTGCCGTGATGACCCCACAGGAAGGGGATGGTGTGGTCGATGGTGAGACCTGTGATCCCGTAACCGAAGAGCCGCTGGAGATAATCAACATAGTCGGGCTTGCCATCGAGGATTTCCCTCAGGAACCTTTCCCACAGTGGAGCTGGTTCATGGAGACCTTTCCATGATGTCGGTGCCACAGTCTTAATAAAGTCCGATGGGATCCCTTTACGAAAATCACCCGTCCTGATATCAATGACACCGTTTTCGCATGCAAGCAGCCACGGGTCTTTGTCCCACTCGTCACCGGAGATGCCGAGGGAGTCGGTTCCTTGTGACACCAGGGTGAGGATCTGTCTCTTTCGGTAGAGGGTCTGCAGATCGTGTATGCGGCTAATAAGTTTCTTTTCTAATTCCTTCGGTAGGTCTTCTTCGTTCTTTTTCCCATTTCTCACAGCCTTCAGCTTCTCTGCGGCTTGCCTGGATGCCTCTTTCATGTATTCGTCGATGACTACGTCTATCCCGGTTACGACTTCACCAATGATGTCCTCCTTCCAATAATGGCCATGCCACTTGAACCACTTCCCTATGCTGTGGTCGTAACAGAAACGATTCCTGTGAAGCTGGATGAACAGGTTCGCATCACCATCCTCGTTGCTGTTCAGGCAGTTCAATATCTCGGCGGGGGATAAGAAGCTTTTGTGCCGAACTAGGCTGGCTGCAGTGATGTTCTTCTTTTCCTGCTCGACTGCCTCCTGCACCTGCCTCTCGATCTCGTCAAGCTCGGGATCGTCGAATTCGTCTTCTATTATTTTCATCGTTTGTTCCATAACCCCCCCCTCTCATGCATCCGGTCTTTCTGTATCGTTCAGGTTTAGGTAGGGGTATCGCTCCCCGCTCTGATTCAGGTATTCGTTGACCACGTTCCGGAAGAACTCGGAGATGCTCGTCCTCTCCTCGTCGGTGATCTTCTTGACTGCCTGGTACATCTCGGGGGTTGTGAAAATGGTAATGCCTTGGGTAAATCTTCTGGTCTTCATGCGCTGCCTCCTATCGTTATTGATTTTTTAGGTCTTTATTATTTGTTCCCTCTTTCAGAAGAAACTTCCCACTCAGAAAATCTTGATCCAAAATGCTGAAGGGAATAGCTCCCTGAAGTCTATTCCCTCCGTTGGCATCGATCTGCCCAGAACCCGTTCAACCTCATCCTGCAATCAGTCCAATATCTCAACCGCTCTCTTCGAGGTTCCTTCTCGGGCATCACGTAGACCGCATACAAAGCTCGAGATGCATCGGCTCATTTTCACTAGCCCGCTGAGGACCTGTCGGAAATGCTGAACGTTCAGTGAACCATGCTCGACGGTCAGTTCAGCCATGTATCCAATGAGTCCTATTTCTAACGATGCGCATGGTTTGATGGTGTCATGCGGCTTATGGATATTGGGAATTACGCACACGATGGCATGCCTTTCATAATCGGTAAGATCGTAGTGCATTGCGAGCAATGCGATTACACCATCTTTGGGATAGTATAGAAGAGAAAATGCGGCACGGACATCCTCTATATCCAGCTTTGCATGCATGCCCATTTCCCCCTCGCTAGCCGCTTCGCTGTGAATCTTCAGACCAAGTTCCAGGAGGCAGGTCTTCATTTGCTGGAAGATGGCACTAGCTTTTCCGTTATCAATCTTTTTCTTGGACATTTTCGATTTCATATACAGACTCCTTTTGATTGATTAGTTGTGATTATGGTCATCCCTACAACTTCCCGCCACCCAACACCTGCCGCAGGGTTTCGATGGGCTCGTTCTTCCTGTAATGGACGACGGAAAGTGCCTCGATGAGCTTCCTGACTTTCCGTGCCTGTCGTTGATTCCTCTCCCTGAGGTGCTGGATGTAGGAGTCGAAGTTTGCGGACCGGGCATAGAACTCGCACCCCAATTCCTGTATGACATGGAAGTTATGCTGCCTCAGAAATCCCGTCTTATCTTTGACGGATAGGAGTTGGATCTGAGCGAAGTCCTTGGTGGAACACCAGGGACATCGACAGGGGAGTTGTCGCGGTTGAATGACGGCGTTGTTTCTCAGGATCGTCTTGGAAAGATCCCGCGGGTGGAGATATTCTTGGTACTGCGCCGTCAATCGCCACGTTGTGGCATCAACGGAGCACCAGTCGAACACGTGGCGAGCAAAATACGCGGCAAGGGCTAACCCCGTGAAGTTCGAGACGCTGAGAAGGTGGACCTTTCGGATCCCCATCTTGTAGAACTTCAACAGGAATAGGGCTATTCCTCCTGGATCGAGATTCCGCGTGGGGAGACTCAATCCGTTGTACTCCAGGTCAACGAGATGCCTTTCGATGTAGCCGAACTGCTCAAGTGTGTAGCACTGGACCGGAATGAAGAGCTCTATTTCCGGGCAATATCTCCTTCGAAGTCTTGCAGTCTCGGTCATGCAGACGAGATTGATGCCCAGCTTCTTCTTGAACTCCATGTCCTGCTTGATTGGGTTGGATATCTTGGGGACAGGCATGTCCAGTGCTGTGACGATGCTTGGGCGCAGCTTTCTCGCAGCGTCAATGACGTGTTGAGGGGTCAAGTTGATCCGGTCCTTTAGGTACACTAAGGGTGTCGTGGGATCGAGATCAACCTGCCCCCCGTTTAGTTCCATGCGCAGAAGTTGGTAGCCGCCAGAATCGAGCATGCAGTGTCGAGTGTTTGCTTTCTCCAGCATCCTTGAGGTAGCCCTGACAGCTGCCATGTGTGCTGCCTGCTGGGGCACATTTACCAATATGGCTTCCACACGGCTCGCTGGCAGGATTCCCTCTTGGACACCGGCACAATAATTTACGAAAATTCCCACCGTTAACACCGATACCCCTGATCAGTCCTCCAGCTGCTCCAACTGCCGGACGAGAACGTTGAGGGCATCAATCTCCTCGCGGATCGTGCCGATCAGTTCGACCCGTGACAGATCCATGTCGGGCAGATCGCCAAGCCTTTCGGCCACTGCGAGGATCGCCTCATGGACATCTTCCCTTGTGATCGACTGAGGGTATTCCGAGGGTTCCTGGTAATCACCGTCCTCGTCGAAGATGACACCTGCGTCTTCCCCTTCAGGACTGTTAGGGGCCAGGTTCTCACTTGCCTCTTCGTCCTCTTCCGGTTCCGAGAGATCACCCTCCTCTTCCTCCTCGGAGTCGTTGGCGAGTTGAGCGGGAGCTTCAGTGCCACCGTCTTCTGACTCGGAAGCGGCATCTTCATGTTCTTCCTCGTCCTGGTGTGTAGCCTGAAGCGGAGAATTGCCCTGGCTGCCGGGAGCTGATGAAGGAACCTCGGGAGTTCCGCTCTGAGGGGCGGGCGTAACCGGCTGCTCCTGCCCCGTGCCTTGATTCCCTACCTGTTGACTCGACAGATATTTGGATAGAGACTCCAGCATGAGGGCCGAGACCTGCTCTTGCCGCTCCGAGTTGGACAGACCCTTCTTCTTCAGGTCCTTGATGAGCTTCTGCTTCTCGGTTTGGTACCGTACGTAAAATTCCTTCGAAATGTCCTGCTCGACGAGCGTTTCGAGCAGGTCATCCGACAGGTCCTCACCATGGTTGATGTAATTTAAAATGGTTTTAGGCCTCCTCGTGAAACGGAAGGCCAGGACGTGCTTTACATCTGCCTCAGTGTCGTTGACGAAGTCTTGCCCGGACCTCCTGCCTCCGTGGCCGAAGACCCGAAGGTCTCTGCCAGATGCCTCGAGCTGCTTCTTGGCGACGCTCACGTTCCGAACGATCTCGGAGTAGGAAGCAAGACCACCACGGGTTGCGATCCGGCTGGCTGCCTTCCTGAGGCTCAACTCGACTTCCGAGTGCTCTGCCATGACTTCGATTTCGCACAGGATTTCTTTCATCTCGTCCAGTAATGCGGCGCGGACGAGATTCAGCCCCTCGATGCAGAGCTTGCCTCGGGGGGTTACGACGATGATGGGATGTTCCGCTGTGGTGGGCTCCCGGTAATCCGGGATGCCATCATAGGGGATGATCTCCTCGATGGAGACCAGTTCAAGAGAGCGGGCGATGGTCCCGAACGTGAACGACACTCGGGGCATCGCCTGGTTGGACGGAGACGGGATCTCGGGGACTGTCTCCGCTTCGTTGCTCTTCAAGTCACCCGGAGGGACTTGAAAGTGGGGGGTTGGAACAACATGTTCCATCTCGTGAAATACTTCGTTCCGCATAATCTGACTCCTTTTTTCTGAATATTTGGCCTACTGGCCATGACTCCCCAATACCCCCAGGGCGGGTAAAATGATATTATTTATTATTACTTATAATGAGTGTTTATATTACATTATACGTAACAAATATTTTGTTAGAGAAAGTCCACGAAAAGGTTGATTTTATGCTGAAAGGATTATGCGGCGGGCAACTTCTTATGGGGTGTTTAAGAGATGGGTATTACTATTTCTAACGGAAATTTATAGGAGTTTCTTTTCTATTTCGGGACAACTACCTCCTTTAAGCTTGGTATTTTCGGCAGGGCAAATATCGCTTTCCTCGCATTCCAGTTGATACATTCTGATCTCATGTCCCTGGTTAAGAAGCCATGCGTTCTGTCTTATGCGGCAGAGACGCTTTGATGGAGACTGGAGAGAGTCGTTATATCTCTTCTTACAGGTCGGGTTACAGAAATCTCTTTTCCCGGACCTCTTTTCAATGAAGAGTCTCCTGCATTCCCGGTATTTGCAGAGCTTCACACGCTCAAACGAACCGAACACCGACTGGAATCCGATCAGCATGCCCTGAATAAAGTCTGGAAACGCGAGTGCATCTGAGTGGCCTGGAGAATAGTATATCCCCCTTTTTTTCAAAAAAGTGTTTCCATGGATCTTAATCGGACCAGGCACTTTGTTGCTTGTTGCCGTTGTGACTGAGGCGCCGAATGCTGAAAGTGGGCTGACTGCGTATGTTTCCTGTCTAAATGGAGCTGTGCCCTTTCTGAAAAGTCTATCGGCAATGCCTTTAAGCTCCTTTTCATTGAAATATTGCCCCGTCTTGGCCTCAATTCTATCCGTCTTTGCTTTCTTTATCAGCTTGAAGCGTTCGGGCACGGACCCACTATTCTCGTGTTCTGCATCAAAAAAAAGGTATGAAGGGGATCCATCTTTAGAACTGCCTTGAAGGATGGCACCCGATCCAGATTCCATATGATAGGTGCATGTTTCCTGCGAAGATTCGTAGATTCTCCAGTGGATGAAGCGATTCTCCAAAATCTCCTGATATAGGCCATCAAAATACCGGACTAGCCACATCTTGGGATTGAACACCATGAGATAATCTTGGCCTCGAAATATGAAGGTGATGGTCCTCTTCCTGTTGATGCAGAGGAAGGGAGAGAACCGGGGAATCATCGTACAGAATAATCGTATGTATTTCTCGACAATATCGTTGGAGAAGCAAAAATCTTTATTTTCGTGGTATTTATTTGCGCTCTTCCCGGAAGAGCCAGAGTTCTCATCTCTATGGGTATAGTAAAGATCTATCAGGATTTTCATGCCTTCGAAGTAACTTCTCTGCTCCCCGGTGAATCGCGACATAGGCTCACTCCAGCACATTAAAAATTATATTAATTTATCATTTGTAACGATAAATGTATACATGAATCATATTATAGTAACAAATATATGCTGGCTCTCTGTAGGATTCGATTGCACCATGTCTACATGGACAGAAGGTATCTTACAGTTAACGATCTCTCAACCTACCTAGGCATCAAGCCCAAGACCCTCTACGCCAGGGTCAAGGAGATCCCCCACTACAAGGTCGGGCGCCTTATCCGGTTCAAGCGGGAAGATGTAGATACCTGGATGGAGCAGCACAAGGTGGCCAAGTCGGAGGTCCAAGACCAGAAACAAGGGCAGGAGAATGCTACCGCTGCCACAGAACCCGCCCTAGAGCCCCCACGGGCCCGTAGGTCGAGAAAAATAAGGGGGGACATCACAGACATTAGGATGATGGCCAGAAATACGATTGACCAAGTTACAGCCGAATACTATAGTTCTGGTCACGGGAAATCAGACCAAGTCAAGGGCTCCGGAAAGGAGGTCTGACATGGGACTCTATTTAAGGGGCTCGGTCTGGTGGATGAGTTTTATGGACCCGAACACGGGCAAGCAGGTCAGAAGGTCTACGGAGACCGAGGACGAAGAACGAGCAAAACGGATCTTTGACAAGATAAAAGGGCAGATCGCGGACGGGAAGTGGTTCGAGCGGCTCCCGGGCGAGGATATTACATTTAGGGAGTTAATCGAAAAGTACTTGGAAGAGTACTCGGCGGTCCAGAAGGCACCCAAAACATATCTGCGAGACAAGAGCCTGAAGGCGCATCTTTTGTCTCACTTTGCCAATCTCAAGCTCACGCAGGTCACGCCGAGGATAATAGCCGAGTACAAGACCAAGCGGCGTTCGGAGAATGCCTCCCCGCGGACGATCAACTATGAACTTGCTCTTTTAAGTCACGCGTTCACCATTGCAATCCGGGAATGGGAGTGGGTTTCGGAAAACCCTGTCAAAAAAGTGACACGTGAGAAGGTTCATAACCAGATGGAGCGATGGCTCACGCCGGAAGAGGAGGGCAGGCTCCTGGGCGCCGCGCCCGAGTGGCTGCGGGATATTATCCTCTTTGCGATTCACACGGGGTTTCGGATGACTGAGATCCTGGATTTGAAATGGCCCCAGATCGATAAGTCCCGGCGCACGGTGACCATCTCGGAGCAGAAGAACCGGGGGGTCGATACCCTGCCTCTCAATGCGACGGCGATGGATATCCTGGATAAAAGGGCCAAGGGGAGGGCAGGGGGATCAGGACTTGTTTTCCCCAGTCGCAGCGGCACCAGGATCAGCAACCGCAACCTCTTCCGGGCCTTCAAGGCAGCCTTGGAAAAGGCCGGGATAAAGGGCTTTCGCTTCCATGACCTGCGGCATACCTTTGCCACGAGGCTTGTTCAGAACGGGGTTGACCTCTATGCGGTACAGAGGCTGGGCCGGTGGAAGAACACTGCGATGATCATGCGGTACGCTCACCACAACCCCGAGAGCCTGCGTCCGGGCATTGAGACGATGGACAGGGCGGCCAAGTCAAATATCACATTTTTAGCACAATCACAAAAAAAGAGGGGCCACAAGCCCTATCTCAGGCTCGTAACCCCTTGATTTTCCTGGTGGGTCAGGGCGGAGTCGAACCGCCGACACTCGGATTTTCAGTCCGATGCTCTACCTGCTGAGCTACCGACCCACGATTTTTGAAGATGCATTAAGTAAATAAATTGCCCTGATTTGTCAAGGCATTTTTTGGCGGAATCTCGACCTCGACGACCTGGTAGAGGTCGATGACGACGGTGCCCGCGATCTTGTCGTGCCAGCCCTGTTTGCGCCTGTCCGCGCCCGCCCAGAGGAAGCCCATGAGCATGGGCAGGGCCGAGACGATGTAGCCCACCCACCGGAGGAATCCCGTCCCGAAGCCGATCGGCTCACCCGTTTCCTGAACGACGCGCAGCCCCAGCAGGCGCTTGCCCGGCGTCTGGCCCGTTGTGCCGTGGAAGTAGCTGAAGTAGGCCATGTCCAGGAAGAGGGTGACGGACTGGTAGAGCAGGAAGACCCTGCCCCCCAGGGCCATCAGGGCCTCGGGGTCGGCGGCCATGTCATAGGACGAGATGCCGAGGCCGAAGGCCGTCGTGCCCACGACCATCAGGATCATGCCGATGAAGCCCAGGATGACCTTGTCGATCATGAAGGCGTAAAACCGCCGCCAGAACCCGCCGTAGTGCCTATCCATCGCGATCCTTTCCCTTGAGCGCGCCGATCAGCCCGCATTCATACTGGAAAATGGCGAGAATGGCAAGGGCCGCCGTCTCCACGCGCAGGACGAGCCGGCCGAGGCTCGCGGTGAGAAAGCCCGCCTGCCGCGCCTGCTCCGCCTCCTCGCCCGTGATCCCGCCCTCGGGCCCCACGACGAGGAAGAACTCCTTTGCGAACCGCGCGGCATCGCCCTTCAGGATCCCCCGGACGGAGCGCTCCGGCTCGGACTCCCAGAAGAGGATCTTCACGGCTTCGGGCCCGGCTTGCTCGAGGGCTTCCCGGAAGGGGAGGGGCTCGGCGATCTCGGGGACATCGGTCCGGCCGCACTGCTCGGCCGCCTCGGCGGCGATGCGGCGCCAGCGCTTGAGCCTCCGGGCGGCCCGGTCCTCGGTGCGCCTGGGGATCGTGCGGGCGGAGCGGAAGGGGACGATACGGGCCACTCCCAGCTCCGTGGCTTTCTGGACGATGAACTCCATCTTGTCGCCCTTCGGCAGGGCCTGGGCAAGGGTGATGCGCACGGGGATTGCGAGGGGGACGCGCTCGCGGGCCACGATCCGCGCCGTGCCCTCCCGGCCTTCGAGCCGCTCGATCAAGCCGCGGTACTCCCAGCCCGTCCCGTCGAACAGAAGGATCCCGTCGCCGCGACCCAGGCGGAGCACGTTGCGCAGGTAGCGGACCGTGTCCTCCGCGAGTTCGACCGTGTCTTTCCCTTCATGGACGGGGGGGGCGTAAATCCGGGGAACCATCCCTCAGGCCTTCGGCGGCTTGCGGTAGACGTAGCAGACCCACTCCTTGTCGGCGATGACCCTGTGCTGAATCAGGTCGTCGCGGGTGAAGGCCTTCTCCACGTCCTGCCGGTTCTTTTCGATGATCCCGGAGATGACGAGATAGCCGCCCTTCTCCATCATCTTGACGAGGTGCGACTTGATCTTGATGAGCGTCTCCGCCGTGAGGTTGGCCACGATCAGCTCGAAGCTCCCCTTGATCCTGGCGACGTCGCTGTTGACGATCACGACGCGGTCGCCCACGTGGTTGACGGCCACGTTCTTGTGGGCGATCTCCACGGCCTGCGGGTCGATGTCGACGCACAGCACGGTCGAGGCGCCGAGTTTGGCGGCCGAGATGCCCAGGATGCCCGTGCCGGTGCCCACGTCCAGGACGCGCCACTTCGGGAAGGAGCGGTCCTTCAAGAGGATCTCCTCCATGGCCTCGAGACACATGCTCGTCGAGGGGTGCTGGCCCGTCCCGAAGGCCATGCCGGGATCGATCTCGACGACCGTCTCGCGGCCCGTGGCGGAGTAGCGCTCCCAGGAGGGCTTGACGATGATGTTCTTGCTGATCCGCAGGGGCTTGAAGTAGCGCTTCCAGACCTCGCCCCACTGCGGGTCGACGATGACTTCCGTGTTGAAGGTGGGTTTTTCCTTGTCGGGGAAGAGCTCGGCCAGGCAGTCGATGTAGGCCTGCAGCGTGGCTGCCCGCTTCGCATCGTCGGCGTCGGAGGGGAAATAGGCATTGAGGACCCGCTCGTCCTGCGTGTCTGGCTCGGGCAGATCGGAAACCCCCGGTTCCAGGTACTCCTCGAAGACCCCCTGGGCCCCCATCTCGGTGAGGTAGTTCGAGAGGGCCTCGTCCAGTTCGGACGGCGCGTAGAGCCGGAACCGAACCCATTTGTCTTTCGATGCGGCGGATCGATCCATGCTGCCGGGCATGACGCCTCCTTCCGGTGTGATCCTGCGTGAAACGGGCAACGGGACCCCGCCTCGCGGGCACCCTGCGCAGGGGACGGCGGGGCGGACTCCCGGGGAATTCTCAGAATGGCTGTATAGCCTTTTTTGCGAGAGATTTCAAGCAGCTTGAATTTTAGCACCCGTCGTGATAGCTTCATTCTTCCATCGGATTAACCGGGAAAACAGTGGATTTCATGAGATATTACCCGATCGGCCTCGACATCGCGGAGAGGCGCTGCCTCGTCGTCGGCGGCGGCGAGGTGGGGCAGCGCAAGGCGGAGCGCCTCCTCGAGTGCGGCGCCCGCGTGACAGTCGTGGGCAGAGAACTGACGCGCCGGCTCGAGGGGCTCGTGCGGGAGGGCCGCGTCGGCCACATCGCGGCCGATTACGACGAAACCCATCTCGAGGGCGTCTTCCTCGTCATCGGGGCGACGGACGACGGCGACGTCAACGAGCGGATCTTCCGCGACGCGCGCCGCAAGGGGGTCCTGGCCAACATCGTCGACGACCCGGGCCGCTGCGACTTCATCCTGCCCGCCCTGTGCCGGCAGGGGGACCTGGTCATCACCGTGGCGACGGGGGGCAGGAGCCCGGCTCTGGCGAAGAAACTCCGGCAGGAGCTCGAGGAGCGCTACGGGCCCGAGTACGAGACGTTGCTGAAGATCATGGGCGAGCTGCGCGGCCGGATCATCGACCGCGGGGAAGGGTCCGGCGAGAACCGCAAGGTCTTCGAGGCCCTGGTGGATTCCGACATCCTGGAGCGGATCCGCAAGGGGCACTGGAGAAAGGTCGAGGAAACCGTGAAACAACTGGCGGGCGTCGCCGTCGACCTCTCCGCCATCCGGCGGGAAGCCGCAAGCCGCCCCTTCGGCAGGCTCAGGATGGCAAAGCCGCAAGCCGCAAGGCAGGAAGCAAAGAGAAAAGGGGCCGGGGGACAGGGGCCGGGGTCCAGAGGCAAATGATGGATGCGCTTTTCTTCAAGGCGTCGCTGGCAGCCTACTTCCTGGCGACCGCGGGCTACCTCGTGTCGATCGTGGCGCGTCGCGTCGTGATGGCCAAGATCGCCACGTGGGTCCTCGGCCTCGCCGTGGCCCTCCACGCCGCTCACTTCCTGGAGATGTACGCCGAGCGCGGGTTCAACGTGGCCGTGAACCTCTTCGAGGCCGTGTCCTTCTTCGCCTGGATCGTCGCGGGCGCCTACCTCGCCGTTCAGGCGCGGACCAAGACCCGGGTGCTCGGTGCCATCGTGGCGCCCTTCGCCGTGCTGCTCATGATGCTCGCGTCGCTGGGCATCGAGGGGACGCTGGCCATCCCCGACGCGCTGCAGGGCCGGCTTGTGCCCATCCACGTCACGCTCTCCATCATCGGCGAGGGGCTCTTCGCCCTGGCCTCGCTGGCGGGTGTCATGTACTGCATCCAGGACCGCCAGATCCGCCGCCGCCGGATGGGGGGCCTCGCCCGCTACCTGCCGTCGCTGGGGGACCTCGACAACATCAACCACATGGGCCTGCTGTGGGGATTCCCGCTGCTGACCCTGGGGCTCATCGTCGGCTCCGTCTGGGCGAAGACGGCCTGGGGCGGCAGCAACTGGGCCGCGGACCCCAAGACGATCTGGTCGTTTGCCGTGTGGTGCTTCTATGCGTTCCTGCTGCACCAGCGGCTCGCCATCGGGTGGAAGGGAAGGAAGATCGCCGTGCTGTCCATCGCGGCCCTCGTCGTGCTGATCTCGGCGTTCATCGGCGTGAACTTCCTGAGCTCGGTGCACAAGTTTACGTAGGCGAAGGGCGCGAGGGCCGGGTTTTTTTATGAATGTCATCCTCGTCGGCATGAATCACAGGACGGCGCCGCTGGAGCTGAGGGAACGCCTCTCGTTTTCCTGCGGCGACGGCCTGCGCCCGCTCGAGGAGCTGCTGAAGGCACCGGCCGTCCGGGAGGCCCTCTACCTTTCCACCTGCAACCGGGTGGAGGTCCTTGCCCGGGCCGAGCACATGGAGGAGGCCATCGCGCGGGTGAAGTCCTTCATTCTGCGGCACGGCAACCTCGATGCCGCCGAGTTGGAGAAGTGCCTCTACGTCTACTGCGGCAGCGACGCCGTCCGCCACCTCTTCCGGGTGGCCTCGAGCCTGGACTCCATGGTGATGGGCGAGCCCCAGATCCTGGGGCAGGTGAAGGAGGCCTACCGGGACTGCGTGGAGCAGAAGGCCTCGGGGATCATCCTCAACAAACTGCTCCACCACGCCTTCCGCACGGCCAAGCGCGTGCGGACGGAGACGGCCATCGCCGGCAACGCCGTCTCGGTGAGCTTCGCCGCTGTGGAGATGGCCAAGAAGATCCTGGGCAGCCTGGAGGGCAGGACGGTCCTGCTGGTGGGAGCGGGCGAGATGTCCGAGCTCGCCGCCCGGCACCTGCTTGCGAACGGGGCGGGGCGGATCATCGTGGCCAACCGCACCTACGCGCGGGCCGTGCAGGTGGCCGAGGAGATCCACGGGATCCCCGTGGGCTTCGAGCTCCTGGAGGAGAAGCTCCAGGAGGCCGACATCGTCATCAGCTCCACGGGCGCCGCGGGCTACATCCTCACCCCGGCGATGGTCCAGGGGGCGCTCAGGCGCCGCAAGAACCGCCTGCTCTTCCTCATCGACATCGCCGTGCCGCGCGACGTGGACCCCGACGTGGGCCGTATCGACAACGTCTACCTGTTCAACATCGACGATTTGCAGGGGGTGGTCGACGAGAACGTGCGCAACCGCCTCCGGGAGGCCGAGAAGGCCGAGGGCATCATCGGCGAGGAGGTCCTGAAGTTCGCCGAGTGGTACAACACCCTCGAGGTAGTCCCCACGATCGTCTCCCTGCGGGAGAAGGCGGAGTCGATCCTGCATGCCGAGCTGGAGCGGTCAGGCTCGTGGCTGCGGGCCCTCGGCGAGGAGGACCGGAAGAACGTCGAGATCCTCGCGACGCAGATCATCAACAAGATCCTCCACGACCCCGTCACGGGGCTCAAGGAGGAGAGCCAGTCCAACGGGGCCATGCCGTACGTGGCCGCCATCCGGAAACTCTTCCGCCTGGCCCCGGAGGAACCGCGCGAGGAGCAGGCCGAGGGTGTGGACCGTTCTGTGGAAGAGGAAGGTAAGAGGGTAAGAGGGTAAGAGGGTAAGAGGGTAAGAGGGTAAGAGGGTAAGAGGGTAAGAGGGTAAGAGGCGTTTCTATCGGCGTTGTGTTGATCGGCGTCGCAGTGATGAAGGATAAAGGAGAAGGATCATCGGAAGGGTACTGAAAGTCGGGACGCGGGGAAGCCAGCTCGCGCTCACGCAGACGGGAATCGTCATGGAGGAGCTTCGCCGGCGCCGGCCGGGCCTCACCCTGGACGTCCACGTCATCAAGACGACGGGCGACCGGATGCAGGACGTGGCGCTGGCGCAGATCGGCGGCAAGGGCGTCTTCGTCAAGGAACTCGAGGAGGCGCTGTTCGAGCGGCGCATCGACGTCGCGGTCCACAGCATGAAGGACGTGCCTGCTCTCCTGCCGGAGGGCGTCGAGATCGCCGCCATGCTCGAGCGGGAGGACCCGAGGGACGTCCTCATTTCGAAGGGGAACTTCAAGCTCGAGCGGATCCCCGCGGGGGCACGGATCGGCACGGGGTCCCTGCGACGGGGGTGCCAGCTCAAAAACATCTACCTGGACGTGGAGATCGTCCCCATCCGCGGAAACCTGGACACGCGGATCAAAAAAATTGAGCGGGACAACCTCGACGGGATCATCGTGGCGGCGGCGGGCCTGAAGCGCATGGGCTGGCAGGACCGCGCCTCACAGTTCATCCCCCCCGAGATCATGACGCCCGCGATCGGGCAGGGGGCCCTCGGGGTCGAGGTGCGCAAGGGCGAGGACGTGGGGGAGATCGTCTCCGTCCTGAACCACGAGAAGACGTTCACCGAGGTGAGCGCCGAGCGGGCCTTTCTGGCCGTCTTCGGCGCGGGGTGCCAGGTGCCGCTGGCGGCCTACGGGATGATCGAGAAGGACTCGATCACCGTGACGGGGCTCGTGGGAAGCCTCGACGGCCGGATGCTGATCAAGGACCGCGTCCGCGGGCCCGTCGCCGAGGCCGAGCAGATGGGCCGCATCCTGGCCGAGCGGATCCTGGCCGCCGGGGGCCGGCAGATCATCGACGAGGTCTACAGGCGGCTTTCGTAGCGAGAGACGCGGGTTTCGGGAATCGGGATCGAGAAAAGTATGGTTCATTCAAGCTGGAATCCTGAATCCGGAAGTCCGGGGTAACGGACAAGAACGCTTCGATTCAATCACAGAGGATCCATTGAGCAAGAAGGGCAAAGTGTTCATCATCGGTGCGGGCCCCGGGGACCCCGGGCTGATCACGCTTCGCGGGGCTGAGTGCATCGGGCAGGCCGACGTCGTCGTGTACGACTACCTGGCCAACGAAGACTTCCTCCGCCGCGCCCGGAAGGACGCGCGGCTCATCTACGTCGGCAAGAAGGGCGGGGATCACACGCTTCCCCAGGGCGAGATCAACCGGATCCTCGCCGACGAGGCCCGGAAGGGCCTGACCGTGGCACGCCTCAAGGGGGGGGACCCGTTCATCTTCGGCCGCGGCGGCGAGGAGGCCGAGGTCCTGCACGAGGCCGGGATCCCCTTCGAGGTCGTCCCGGGCGTGACGTCGGCCATCGCTGTGCCGGCCTTTGCGGGCATCCCGCTGACGCACCGGGGCTACACCTCGACGGTCGCCTTCGTGACGGGCCACGAGGACCCCACGAAGGACAAGAGCGACATCGACTGGAGGGCGCTAGCCGGGATCGGCACCCTGGTGTTCCTCATGGGGGTCAAGAACCTCGCGAACATCGCCCGAAACCTCGTCGAGGGCGGGAAGGCCCCCGAAACGCCGGCGGCGCTCATCCGCTGGGGGACGACGCCCGAGCAGCAGACGCTGACGGGGACGCTGGACGACATCGCGGCAAAGGCTAAGAATCGGGCGTTCAAGCCGCCGTCCATCCTCGTGGTGGGCGAGGTGGTCGCGCTGCGGCCGAAGCTCGACTGGTTCGAGGCGAGGCCCCTGTTCGGGAAGGGCATCGTCGTCACAAGGCCCGAGGAGCAGGCGGAGGAGTTCGCCCGGCTGCTTGCCGCCGAAGGGGCGCAGGCGATCCTCTTCCCCACGATCCGCATCACGCCGCCCGCGAGCTGGGACGGCGTGGACCGGGCCCTCGCGGGCCTCGACGGGTACGACTGGGTCGTTTTCACGAGCGCAAACGGCGTGAAGCATTTCTTCGCCAGGCTCCGCGACAGGGGCGGAGACATCCGGGATCTCAAGGGGGTCCGCATCTGCACGATCGGGCCGGCGACGGCGGCGGCCGTCGGGGCCATGGGCATCCGCGTGGACCTCGTGCCCGACGAGTACATCTCCGAGGGCGTGGTCCGGTCCTTCGAGACCGTGGACCTCGAGGGCAGGCGGGTGCTGCTGCCCCGCGCCGCGGAGGCGAGGGACGTGATCCCCGAGGGGCTCGCGAAGAGGGGGGCCGCGGTGGATGTGGTCACCGCGTACCGGACAGTGCGCTCCAAGAGCCGTAAGGAGGACCTGCAGGCACTGCTCGATGCCGGAAGGGTCGACGTCGTCACCTTTACAAGCCCCTCGACGGTGGTTAATTTTAAGAAGATCATGGGTGATGAGCCCCTGCCTGAAAAGGTCCGTATCGCCTGCATCGGCCCCGTCACCGTCGCCGCGGCGAAAAAACAGGGGTTTACGGTGGACGTCTACCAGGAAACGTTCACGATTCCCGGCATGGTGAAGGCGCTGGTAGCATACTATACTTCAAAGAAGGCATAGAGAATCCTATCCGATGATCGGAATATCGAAACTATACTGCGGTGCCGTGGAGGCCGCCGACGTTCTGCGCTACGGGCGCCACTCGGCGAAGCTGCCCTCGCACCTGCTGCAGTTCTCCAGCGACAAGCGGCCCGTCGTGGTGTGGAACGTCACCCGGCGCTGCAACCTCAAGTGCGTCCACTGTTATTCGAGCTCGCAGAACATCCTCTACAGCGACGAGCTGACGACGGAGCAGGGCAAGCGCCTCATCGACGACCTGGCCGCCTTCGGCTCGCCCGTGCTGCTGCTCTCGGGCGGAGAGCCCCTCATGCGGCCCGACCTGCCCGAGCTGGCGCAGTACGCCGTCGACAGGGGGATGCGCGTGGTCATCTCCACGAACGGCACCCTCATCACGAAAAAGCTCGCCAGGGTCTTCAGCGACATCGGCCTGTCCTACATCGGCGTGAGCCTCGACGGCCTGCGGGAGGTTCACGACCGCTTCCGGGGAGTCAAGGGGGCCTTCGACAAAACGCTGCGCGGCATCCGCAACGCCCGCGACGCGGGCATCAAGGTGGGCATCCGCTTCACCGTGAGCCGCAAGAACTGGAAGGAGATCCCCGGCATCTTCGACCTGATCGAGAAGGAAAACATCCCCCGGGTGTGCTTCTACCATCTCGTGTACTCGGGCCGGGGCTCGGCCCTCATCGAGGAGGACCTCACCCACGAGGAGACGAGGCAACTCGTTGATTTGATCATGGAGCGAACGAAGGACCTCTTCGACCGGGGCATCGAGAAGGAAGTCCTCACGGTGGACAACCACGCCGACGGCCCCTACGTGTACCTGAGGCTGCTGCGCGAGGACCCGCAGCGGGCCGCCGAGGTGCTGGAGCTGCTCAAGATGAACGAGGGCAACAGCTCGGGCCACGGGATCGGATGCGTAAGCTGGGACGGCGAGGTGCACCCCGACCAGTTCTGGCGGATCCACTCTTTCGGCAACGTGAAGCAGAGGCCCTTCAGCGAGATCTGGCTCGACACGTCGAACGGGCTGCTCGCGAAGATGAAGGACAAGAAGCCCCACGTGAAGGGGCGCTGCGCGACCTGCCGCTGGCTCGAGGTCTGCGGCGGGAACTTCCGGGCGCGGGCCGAGGCCGTCACGGGCGATGCCTGGGCGGCGGACCCCGCGTGCTATTTGACGGACGAGGAGATCCAGAAAAGGGACTAGGGTATAGGGTATTGGGGCTGAAGAACTAAAGATTTCTTATATACGAAATCTGTTTCCTTCCCGGACCCCGAGTCCCTAGATCCGAGCCCCCCTTGAAACGAACGGACAGACCGAACAGACCGATATTGGAGGCAGCCATGTTTTTCCCTGCATACAGACCGAGGCGCATGAGGCGGAATGAAAATCTGCGAAGGCTCATCCGGGAGACGAAGCTCTCCGTCGACGATCTCGCTCATCCGCTGTTCGTCGTTCCGGGCAAGGGCGTGAAGAAGCCGATTCACTCCATGCCCGGTAACTTCCAGATGTCCGTCGACCACCTGCTCAAGGAAGTGAAGCAGTCGAAGGACCTGGGCATCCCGGCCGTGCTGCTCTTCGGCATCCCCGACGAGAAAGACGAGTTGGCCTCGGGGGCCGTCCGGAAGGACGGGATCATCCAGCAGGCCGCCAAGGCGATCAAGGACAAGGTTCCCGACATCCTGGTGATCGCCGACCTGTGCTTCTGCGAATACACCAGCCACGGCCACTGCGGATGCCTCAAGGACGGCGACGTGGACAACGACGCCACGCTGGAGATGCTGGCCGAGACGGCCGTCTCGCAGGCGAAGGCCGGCGCCGACATCGTGGCCCCCTCGGCGATGATGGACGGGCAGATCGAGGCCATCCGCGACGGGCTCGACGAGGCGGGCTTCGAGAACACCCCGATCATGGCCTACTCGGCCAAGTACGCCTCCTGCTTCTACGGGCCCTTCCGCGACGCCGCCGAGAGCGCCCCGCAGTTCGGAGACCGCAAGGGCTACCAGATGGACCCGGCCAACAGCGACGAGGCCATGCGCGAAATCGGGCTCGACGTCGAGGAGGGAGCCGACATCATCATGGTCAAGCCGGCGCTGCCCTACCTCGACATCATCCGGCGCGCCCGGGAGGAGTTCGATCACCCCATCGCGGCTTACAACGTGAGCGGCGAGTTCGCCATGATCAAGGCGGCGGCCCAGATGGGATGGCTCGACGGCGAGCGGGCCATGATGGAGTCGCTCACGGCCATCAAGCGGGCCGGGGCCGACATCATCCTGACCTACTTCGCACCCGAGGCGGCGAGGCTGCTGCAGAAATAGAGGGTCCAGGGTTCAGGGGACAGGTCACAGGGTCGAAGAAGAATGGCTCAACATCCACACGCGAGTAAAACGCCCAACGAGGGCAGGGGTCGCATGGTTCTGCCCGGCACGCTGCGCATGGTGGCATGGGAGGTGACGCGCAGCTGCAACCTTGCCTGCGTCCACTGCCGGGCCTCTTCGGTCCACGGCCCGTACGAGGGGGAACTGGACACGGCCCGCTGCCTGCGCCTCCTCGACGAGATCGCCGCCTTCAGCCAACCCGTCATCATCCTGACCGGGGGCGAGCCGCTTCTGCGGCCCGACATCTTCGAGATCGCGGCCTACGGCGATGCGAAGGGCCTGCGGATGGTCATGGCCACCAACGGGACCCTTGTGGACGACGCCACGGCGCGCAAGATCCGCGAGGCCGGGATCCGGCGCGTGAGCATCAGCCTCGACGGCGTCGACGCCGCGCGGCACGATGCGTTCCGGCAGGTGCCGGGGGCTTTCGAAGGGGCGCTTGCGGGCATCGCAGCCCTGAAACGCGAAGGCGTCGAGTTCCAGGTCAACACGACGATCACCCGCATGAACCTCGACCAGGTGGAGGATCTACTCGCGCTCGCGCAGAAGCTCGGCGCGGCGGCGCACCACGTCTTCCTGCTCGTGCCCACGGGCCGCGGCAAGGAAATGGCCCACCAGGCCATCTCCGCCGAGGAGTACGAGAAGACGCTGGAGTGGTTCTACGAGGCGGGGCTGTCGTGCCCCATGCAGCTCAAGGCCACCTGCGCGCCGCACTTCTACCGGATCTACCACCGGCGCAAAAAGGAGCGGTTGGAGAACTCCGTTCCCGAGAACCCCCTCCACGCCATGACGCGGGGCTGCCTGGGCGGCAGTTCGTTCGTGTTCATCTCCCACCGGGGCCAGGCGCAGCCCTGCGGGTACCTCGAACTCGACTGCGGGCAGCTGAAAGACAAGCCTTTCGAGGAGATCTGGAGGGACTCGAAGATCTTCCGCGACCTGCGCGACCTGCGAAAGTACGGCGGCAAGTGCGGCCGCTGCGAGTTCGTCACCGTCTGCGGCGGCTGCCGGGCCCGGGCCTACGAGAAAACCGGCGACTACCTGGCCGAAGAGCCGCTGTGCATCTACGAACCCCGTAAGAAATGACCGGAGAAAACAGGGAATCGGGTATCGGGGCTCACATCTTCATCTTCTCCCGGACCCCAGGACCCTGTACCCAAGACCCAGGACCCTGTCCCATGGATGATGTCGACAAAAAAATATTGAACATTCTCCAGACGCGTTTCCCGCTGGTGCCGGAACCCTATGACGCCGTGGGTGAGGAACTCGGCCTGACCGGGGACGAGGTGATCGAGCGGGTGCGCAGGCTCAAGGACGACGGCGTCATCCGCCGGATCGGCGCCGTCTTCGACTCGCGCAAGCTCGGTTACGCCAGCACCCTGTGTGCCGCAAAGGTGCCGGAGGAGAAGATGCGGCACTTCGTGGAAGTGGTGAACGGGTACCCCGGCGTGACCCACAACTACCGTCGCGGCCACGAGTACAACGTCTGGTTCACCTTCATCGCGCCGGACGCGGAAGCCCTCGAGCGAAGCCTTGACGAAATCCGCCGCAGGACGGGAGTGGACAACGTGATCAGCATGCCCGCGGTCAGGACCTTTAAAATCAACGCCACCTTTGACTTATAGAGGGCGATTGATCAGACAGAGAAGGTAAGAAGGTGAGAGGGTAAGAAGGTTGGATGAGCTGGCAGTCGGAATCCTGCTTCCCGCTTCTCCAACCTTCTCACCTTCAGACCCTCTTACCCTCTGCCTGAGAGGGCGCCTAGCATCTGGGCATTTTTGACCAGCCTGAAAAGCTACCTGATCGCCGGGCTGGAAGGAATCTTCCCATGACCGTAAAGCCGAAACCCACCCTCTACCTCATCGACGGTAGCAATTACGTCTACCGGGCCTTCTTCGCCATCCAGGGCCTGACTAACTCGCGCGGCTTCCCCACCAACGCCGTCTACGGGTTCAACAACATGCTCGCCAAGCTCCTGCGCGACCGAAAACCCGAGCACATCGCCGTCGTCTTCGACGCCAAGGGGCCCACGTTCCGCAACGAGGCCTTCGAGGACTACAAGGCCCACCGCAAGCCCATGCCCGACGAGCTGAAGCCCCAGATCGGCGTGGTCAAGGACCTCGTCCGCGCCTACCGCATACCCCTGCTGGAGATCGAGGGCATCGAGGCCGACGATGTGATCGGAACCCTAGCGCGGAGGTTCGAGGCGGAGGGCGTGAAGGTGGTCATCGTATCGGGCGACAAGGATCTCATGCAACTCGTCTCCGACGGGGTCGTCATGGTCGACACGATGAAGGACAAGACCTACGACGCCGCCGGCGTGGAGGAGCGTTTCGGCGTCGGGCCCGACCGGGTGGCAGAGCTTCTCGGCCTCATGGGTGACGCGTCGGACAACATCCCCGGCGTGCCGGGCGTCGGGCCCAAGACGGCGTTGCAGCTGATCAAGGATCACGGTTCCGTCGAGGGGGTTCTGCAAAACGTGGCGAAGATCCGCAACGAGCGGATCCGGAAGGCCGTCACGGAGCACGCGGAGCAGGCGCGGCTCTCCCGGGAGCTCGCCCTCGTGAAGACCGATGCCGACGTCGATCTCGACCTTGATCGCGCGCGATTCGAGGGGCCGGACCGCGAGGCCCTGAAGGCCCTCTTCAAGGAGCTGGAGTTCTCGTCGCTCATCCAGGACCTGGAGGTGCGCGACCGGAAGACGGGCTGCACGGCCCGCCTCGTTTCGACGGTGGAGGAGCTTCACGGGGCGGTGCGCGACATCGAAAAAGCAGGAGCCGTCGCCCTCTGCCCGGTCCTCACCTCCGAGCTGCCCATGTACGCCGACCTCGTGGGGCTCGGCCTGGCGCACACGCCGGGCGAGGCCTTCTATGTTTCCCTCGGATCGGGCAAGGCGGCCTGGCGCGACCACGCTCTGAAGGAACTCTCGCCTGTTCTAGCGGGTGAGAAGGTCCTCAAGCACGGCCACGACCTGAAAAACATCTTCATCGCGCTCGCCCGCGTCGGGATTCCCCTGCGGGGTGCGGGCGACGACACCATGGTGGCCTCCTACCTGCTGAATCCCTCGAAGAAGAGCCACGACATCGCCGAGGCGGCCCGAGAATTTCTCGATCTCGAACTCACCCCGGCAAAGGAGCTGCTGGGCAGCGGGGCAAAGGCCCTGTCGCCCGCCGACGTGGACCCGGCGAGCATGGCCCCGTACGCGGGCGAGCGCGCCGAGGCGGCTCTGCGGATGCGCCCCATCGTGGCGGAGAAGATCCGGGATGCCGGTCTCGATGACCTCTACGGGAAGGTGGAGATGCCGCTCGTGGAAGTGCTGGCCGCCGTGGAGCAGCGGGGAGTCCTGGTCGATCTCAAGCGGCTCGGGGAGATGTCGGCCCAGTTCGACCAGCTGCTGTCCGGTTCGGAGGAGAAGATATACAGGCTGGCCGGCGAGCGCTTCAACATCAACTCGCCCAAGCAGCTCCAGGTCGTTCTCTTCGACAAGCTCAAGCTCGCGAAGGGGCGGAAGATCAAGGAAGGGTACTCGACGGATGTGGAGACGCTCACGGCGCTTGCCCGGTCCCACGAGCTGCCCGCGGAAATCCTTGCGTACCGCAGCATCGCGAAGCTCAAGTCGACCTACGTCGACGCCCTGCCGGCGATGGTGCACCCGCAGACCGGGCGGATCCACACCTCCTACAACCAGACCGTCACGGCCACGGGGCGCCTCTCGAGCAGCAACCCCAACCTCCAGAACATCCCCATCCGCACGCCCGAGGGCCGGCGCATCCGCCAGGCCTTCGTCGCCCCGAAAGGGTCCGTGCTGGTGTCGGCAGACTACTCCCAGATCGAGCTGCACGTGCTCGCCCACCTGTCCGGCGACGAAACCCTGATCGAGGTCTTCGAGGCCGGGGAGGACATTCACACCCGCACCGCCTCGGCCCTCTTCGGGGTCTTCCCCGAGATGGTCAGCGCCGACATGCGGAGGCGCGCCAAGGTGATCAACTTCGGCGTCATCTACGGGATGAGCCCCTTCGGGCTTTCCAGGGAGCTGGGGATCGGCCAGGCCGAAGCGAAGGAGTACATCGACAACTACTTCGACCGCTACAAGGGGGTCCGGAGATTCCTGGACGGGATCCTCGAGGAGGCCCGCAGGGACAAGTACGTCTGCACCCTGCTGAACCGCCGGCGCTACATCCCCGAGATCGCGAGCTCCAACGCCGCGCTGCGCCAGTTCGCCGAGCGCACCGCCATCAACGCGCCCATCCAGGGCACCGCGGCCGATCTCATCAAGATCGCCATGATCAACCTGCACGCCCTCCTAAAGAAGCGCCACCCCAGGGCGGCCATGATTATGCAGGTGCACGACGAGCTGGTGTTCGAGGCCCCCGAGACGGAGAAGGACGACGTCATGACCCTCGTGAAGCGCGAGATGGAGGGGGTCATGAAGCTGCGCGTGCCGCTGAAGGTGGAGATCGGGGCGGGGCACAACTGGGACGAAGCGCACTGAGAAGAAGGTAAGAAGGTGAGAAGGTAAGAGGGTAAGATGTCGAGAGAGTAAGAACGTTGCATATGCCGGAGGCATAATTCCTGACGCCGGCCGCTCCAACCTTCTCACCTTCAAACCCTCTTACCCTCTAAAACAGAAGTTTTCCGAGGAGGTGCGGACCATGAGTCTTCTGAGCAAGACAACCTGTGCGGTAACGTCGGTGATGATGATTGTTTGCTTCGCGGCCTCCCTGTCGGCGGCGGAGCCGAAGAAACCCCTGACCCAGTACTGGGTGAGCGTGGCGACTTCGAACATGTCGATCCCGGGCATGTCCCAGGGGGAGATGTCGGGGCTGCAGGGCATGATCCTGGGGAAGATGGCGGGGGTCGGGCCGAAACGGACGCTGCTCCTTCAGCTCAGTGCGCCGGGGAATCCCCCCGCGGCGCCCGAGGCGACGCACGACATCCCGACCGGCCTGGAGATGGGCAAGACCCTGCCGCTGCTGATCCCCGAACGCGAAAAGCCGGTGCGGGGCGAAGAGCCGCAGGAGCGGAAGGCGGAGAAGCCGAAAGTGCGCATGCTCTTCTACTGGGGATGCGGCGAAGCGGTGAGGCCCGGGCAGCCGAAGGTGCTCGACACGGAGAAGATGAGCATGCCGGATTTCGGCAAGGCCATGGCGGGACGGTCCGGCTCCGGCCCGGTTCCCCCGTCTCAGAGGTCGGGATGGGCCTACGCGGAATGGCCCAACCGAAAAGATCAAAAGGAGGTGCCGAAGAGCGGTTCCCTGCAGGGAGCCCACTTCGTGCACGGAAACTACAGCCCCGAGATCAAGTTCTCCGTCGGCGAGAAGCACGACTTCATGGCGCCCGTGGAGTTCACCTCCGTACGGGGAGGGCTTGCGGACAGCATCGCCTTTGAGTGGAAGAAGATCCCCACCGCGATCGGGTACTTCGCCATGGCGATCGGCCACAGCGAGAAGACCGGCGAGACGATCCTCTGGTCCTCGAGCGATGCGCAGGATCCGGGGTACGGCCTGCTGAGCTATCTGACGCCTGCCGATGTGAACCGGTTCATCCGCGAGAAGGTGGTCATGGGGCCCGGGATCACGAGCTGTTCGATCCCCAGGGGGATCTTCAAGGATGCCGGTGGCGCCGCCCTGCAGTTCATCGGCTACGGCGACGAGCTGAACATCGCGTACCCGCCGAAACCGAAGGACCCGAAGATCCCGCATGAGTACATCTGGGCGGTGAAGCTGCGGAACAAGTCCACCGGGATGCTGCCGCTCGGTCAGGAGGGGATGAAGGAGGAGCGCGGGGCGAAAGAAAAACAGCCCGCCCAGGACAGGCCCGAAAGTGACAAGACCGACAGCACCACCGACAAGATGAAGAAGACGCTGGATACGATCCGGGGGCTTTTCTGATCCCGCATCCTCATGAACTGTACGCAGTGCAACAGGATATTTGTGAAAGAGGATCTCGTGGCCTCCATATCGGGCAGCATCATGGGGGACGAGCACACGGACAGCTATTACCGGTGTTCCATGTGCGGGGCGTACACTGTAGCGAGCTGGTGGGACAACTTTACGGGCATCGAAACGATGAGTTTGACCGGGCCCATGGCCGAGCACGAAGGAAACGAGAGAGTCGAACTGATTGAGAGGTGCTCACGGCCCTGGGACAAGAAGTGCCGCTGCGAAGCGCACCGGAAATATTTCAACGAGGCGCTCGACTGATGCGTGCGACGATGTTCTTCATTGCAGCGCCTTTGATGCCCCGGCGCATCCTGGGTTGTGTGCTTCCATGTAAAATCAACATGCGATAGTTAACTGTATCCCGTCCCTTCGCATTCAGAGCCGGAAATGGGTCTTGCCGGAGTAATATTTCCGAGAGGCGCAGGAGATCTGTTTGGATCAGTATAGTTATGACAATCGCTAAACGTTGTGGGGAAATCGCGTAGGAAATCGTCCATGACAGGGTTCTCGTCTTCTCCGTGAGTTCGGGCAGGGTCGCATACGTGTACCCCGTTGCCTCGATGGGGTCCGACGCGATCACTTTGATAGGACCGGGGTTGAAGACCAGGCTCTTTTCCGGCAGCACCGACGGATGCCCTTGACCGCGACCGGCAGAATCGGGAGGCCTTTTCAACGGCTGATCTGCCCTCAGAGTTTGACCACACCCGGATTTAGATCCATTTAGAAACCCACACCCTACGGGTGAGGCGATGGGGACTGGCTAAGCCGGTCCTGGATGGGTCTGGCCCGCAGGGCCGCTCACTGCTATCCTTCCGTGAAGCTGTTGTCTCAACATTCAACCGGAAGGGGGAAGCAGTGAGAAAATATTTTTAGATATCACACAGCATATGGCATTGTCAGTATCACATTGTGTGGGTTCCGAACTGCCGGTATCGGATTGGAGGGGCAGGTCGCTCATATCGGCTTAATCCCGATCTTAAAGGAAAATGTGCTTCCCCGACCGAGCCCTTCGCTTTCTGCCCAAATATCGCCTCCATGGAGTTCGACGAGCCGCCGGGTGAGAGACAGCCCTAGGCCTGTCCCCTGGTACTTGCGGCCATAATCGCTCTCCACCTGCTCAAACGGATCAAAGATGCGAACCAAGTCCCGTTCGCTGATCCCGATGCCATTATCCCTGACGGAAATGACAAGATGTGGCTGGCGGTCCGTTGAGATATCGGTTGCCTCGGCAGCGGGCGATGTATCCATCATACTTGCGGACAGGGAGATTTGCCCGCCATCCGGAGTAAATTTCACGGCATTGGAAAGGAGATTATAAATAACCTGTTTGATCTTTCGTTCATCCGCGAAAATTGTGGCCGGTATGCCATTTACGTGATTTGACATGGCAATCCGGTGCTTCATGGCTTTTTCCCTGAACATGATCAGCGATCGTTCCAGCAGGTCTTTGATGTCGACTTCGGAACACTCCAGCTCAAGTTTCCCGGCCTCTATTTTGGAGAGGTCGAGGATGTCGTTAATCAAGGAGAGCAGATGCCTGCTGCTCTGCAGAACATCGTTCAGATAATCTTTCTGGTCCTCGTTCAGCTCGCCACAGTGCTCGTCGACCACGAGTTCCGTAAATCCTATGATGTGATTCAGGGGTGTCCTCAGCTCGTGACTCATGTTTGCCAGGAATTCGCTTTTCGCCCTGTTTGCCGCCTCGGCAACCTGTTTCTTCTCTTCGAGGTCCCGCTGGAAGGCTGTCGTTTGGTCGCGATAATTCGCAAGCCGATCGACAAGTTTGTTGAATTGTTCTGACAGTTCGGCAATTTCGTCGTTCGAGCGAATCTTGACATGATGATCGAAGTCAAATTCGCTCACCTCTGATACGGCATTCGCAAGCTTCTTGATGGGCGCAGCGATCCGCCGCGAGAAGAAGACGGTCAGGGCAATTCCGACAGCGAGAAAACAAAGCACAGTGAAAAAGGCGGAGTAAATGATCTTCCGAATCGATTGATTTGGCCGATCCTCCCTGAGTCCCAGTCTAATGTACCCAATCACTGTTCCGGTCGAAGAATACGCAGAATCGGTGAAATCGAACGGTTGAGTCCTGATGGGGGCAAAGATGTCGACATGGTTCTGGTGCTCTATTTGGGTGATGCCCTCGCCGGGAGGTACAATCTGTTTCGATTCCGGTGTATGCCCCTTCGTTTCGCCTGTTGCTTGGCCAGAAAATTGTTGGGACTCCGAGGCCATTTCGATAATGACAGTGTTCGTTGCATCCAGAATGGCAACATGAGCAATGTTGGCATCCGCCTTCGCGCTTTTCAACAAGAGCTCCAGTGCCGCTCTGTCTTTTGTGTAAACGCCGAATTCGGCATTTTCCGCAAGGATCGTTGCAATGCTTCTTCCGTAGTACAGAAGATCCTCCCGCTGGTCCGGGATGATGGCATATACGATAAAAGAGGACAGGCCGACCGCTGTCAAGAGGATCAGCCCCACACTCAGCCCGATGAATTTCGCCTCAATGGACACACGTCTGGGGTGAGAGCCTTTCATGCGCTTAATATATTTCATGCGCCCCTCTCATCACCGCTTCGGATATTTTCAGTTGAAAATGACTAAAGCTGTTGGAGTTCATGTAGTAGATCACTTTTTTCGGCGCAGAAGGCGCGATGGAAGACGCTCTGGTCTTTTCCAGCACCCGAAGGGCAATCTCCCCGCACTGCATTCCGATATGATCGTAATCCCGCTCTAGGGCATAAAGTGCCCCTGCTTTTACCCATGCCTGGGAAGGACCGACGAGGGGTAACTTGTTGCGGAACGAGAAAAGAATAAGTTGCCTTGCCGTATTGGAATTGATGACAATGCGATCGGACATGCCCCAGAGCACGTCGGCTTCGGAATCGAGGACCTTGTTCAACGCCTCGGGAATATCCTTCGGATCATCGACACGGAACGCATGCAATCGAAGACCCATGCTTTTGGCACTTCGCATTGCTTCCTGAATCCTGCTTCCGTTTTCATCCCGGTTATACAGGACCGCCACGGATCGCACAACGGGCAAGATCCGTTTCATCCAGCGCAGCTGCGTTTCGACGGGGTATTCGAGGTATACACCTGTGGCGTTTGGGCAGCGCCTCAATGGATCGGCATTCACGATGAAGCTCGAAACGACAGGCACGCGCATTTCCCCACAAGCAACCTCCGTAGCCGATGATCCCAATGTGAACAGCAGATCGGGCTTTTCCATCTTGATCTTTTCAATGATGTGCCTGTTATGGGAGGGTTCGTTGGAGAGTCGATATGCGGCGTACGTCGCTTTGATGTTCTGGGAGGAGAGAAAGCGGGTGAAGCCGTCCGCGGCTTGACGATAAGGTGCTTCGTTCTGACTTGAAAGGATTACGATATGGCTCTCCGCCGACTCGACGCGGGAGAGCATGGGATCCGCGACGAGTCCGCAGCATGCGGTTGCAAACAAGATTACCAGGAAAACGTCTATTTTCGCCAGATTCATCGCAGCCAGTCAGAAGGAATACGTCAGCTTCAGGCGAAATTGCCTGCCGTCCTGTTCGATCTGATCCTGAATGAACTCCGCCCCGACCGGGCATCCGTATTTCTTGTCAAAAAGGTTATATACACTGATGGAAGATTCCAGGCCCTTTATGAACAACTGGCGGGAAAACAGGGTGGCGTTGACAATCACATAATCGGAGGCCGTGGAACGGTTGACGGTATATCGATCGCTGGTGTACTGCAGTTCCGGGCTGAAAAAGAGCTTCTTCTCATACAGAGGAAAACTGAGGTTAATCTTAAAGAGATGCATCGGGGAATTCGATAATCGCTCATGGGTCGCATCATCGACTGTGTCGTTGTACATGTAGCTGAGTCGGCCCTCGATATCGCCGAAGATGCTTCCCTGCAACTCGATTTCCGCTCCCTTGGAGGTAACGTTGTCGACGTTTTGAAAGACGAGGCGGCTGTCCAACGGGTCAACTTGCTGAGTGATAAGATCCGAAATCACCCAATAGAAGCCCGTTGCGGAAACGCGAAGGCGATTGGTGAAATAATGCTCGAGGATGATTTCGTACTGACGGATTCTTTCCGAGTCGAGATTGGGGTTCGCCTTGTTGGGGTCAACGCTGTAGTAAAGTTCGTAGGCATTGGGGGCACGAAAGGCCTGGCCGTAAATGAGCTTCGCCGTCGTGTTTTCGACGGGATGATAGATCAGAGCGATGCGGGGACTGAATTCCCCACCGAACGTGCCGTAATGATCGTACCTTACACCCCCATTGAGGATCAAATTGGAAAAGAGAAAGTACTCGCCTTGGATGAAGGCAGCCCATCTGCGTGCATCGCGAGTGTCGTCCATGTAGGGCACATAGGGATCTTCATCATAGGACTTCTGCTTCTGAAGGGAGTCATAAACATACTCCCCTCCCGTGACGATGTTGAACCGGTTGGAAATTTTCTTTCCCGCTTGAAACTCGCCCCCCCACTGCTCGCCGACGCTAAGGTCCTTCTGGTTGACGATAAACGGCGGACTGCCGGCCGCTGCATAGTTATACACGTAATTTCCGTCATAATTGTATCGATCGAAGAACAGGCGCCCCGACACAGACCACTGATTCGCGAGAAGCCGTTCGTATTTGACGTCGATGAATTGATACTTATCTTTCACGGTCGTATCTGGGTTATTGAACACAGTGTCGTAAAAGCCCGTAGGTATGGTTTTCTTCCGGTCGGCGTAAGCGCCTTGAATGGTCCAATCCTGAAAGGTCGCCAGCGCGAATATCTGATTTGTGCTTTGCCCGTCCGCGTTCCTGGCCCATCCATAGTTTGTATCCGGGGCGTCGTACTCGGCATAATAATGGTCTTGACCCTGGCTGCGGGACATCGAACCGGACAGGAGGAGCGCCTCGCCTCCCGTGAAGGTGTCTCCATAACTGAGCCGACCGGTGTAGGCGTCGTAGCTCCCGGCGGAGACGGATGCTTCTGCGCCCCTGACGGAAGACGGCGGTCGTGTGAAGATATTGATGACCCCGAAAAACGCATTTGATCCGTATAGAGATGACCCGGGTCCGCGGATCACCTCGACGCGATCGATGAGGTCGACATCAAGGGGAAAGTCATATCCGACAGGCGCCTGATTGTAGATGTTGTCATTTATCCGGTGACCGTTCACGAGCAAAAGGAATCGCGAGTTGTAATCTCCGGGCCTGTTGAATCCCCTGGATCCGAGATAACGGTAGGCTCGATCATAGGAGGTATAAAACCCGGGGAGTGAATTCAGGATTTCCGCCAGAGTTCGGTATCCGAATTTCTTGATATCCTGCGAGGTGATGATGTTGACGGATGCGGGTGCTTCGTTTGTCCTCTGTTCATATTTCGAAGCGCCGTAAACTTTCGGGATATCCTCGAAGAAAACACGTTCGTCGAAAGCTGCTTCCGCCATTGATTGAGGAGACGCAAGAGCAGTCACGGGGGCCAAAGCCAAGACACACGAGACCCAGAAAGACAACATAATCATCATGACGGTCATCCTCGGTCGTTCCTCCTGACATCTGCAGGTTATTCCTCCTACAACAGAAACCCGAGTCAATTTTGCAAAGTTTGTACCGGTTCTCAACGAAAAATGAAAAATGAACTGCAAAAGGCGATGCGGACACGTGAAAATAATGCCGAATAGCCTGGAGAAACGGGAGACTGATGACGCTCGAAACGGGCATGTGTCGACGGCGAAACTTCCATTTGTGTAGTCATCAGAACCACTGCAGATCTGCACTGCGAGGCAGCCTATATGGTACGTCGCTTGCATTATTTCAGCCAATGAGTGATCAGGCAGCAAGGTATCGGGAAATGGATGATGGCAGGCATGCATAATCAAACAGGACAGCGGAATGGAAGAACGAGAATCGTGGTCCTGCAACACCTGGACTGGTCAATTGTTCAAAGATAAGAGATGATAATGCAGGCGGATGGCGCTATCCGCGACGGATGTACTCGAAGGATGATTGTCGCATGGAAGAAGTTGTTGTTCTAGTCATCGAGGATAATGTGCTGAACATGAAACTTGTTCGCGCCTTGCTGAAAACGGGAGCGTACGTAATCGTCGAGGCGACAGACGGAATATCCGGTTTGGAAATGGCGAGAAAATGCAACCCGGATGTCATCTTGATGGATATTCAACTGCCAGACATCAATGGTTTCCAGGTTACACGCATGATGAAGAAAGATGATCAGCTGAAACATATTCCCGTCATTGCGATGACTTCGTACGCCATGAAAACCGACGAACGGGAAGCATACTTGGCAGGGTGCTCCGGGTATATAACGAAACCGATCAACACCCGGACCTTTTTAGCGGAAATCGATAAATATCTGAATCATCATAAGGTCGAAAACGATCAGCCGGTAACTCAGAACATGCGATAGCGGCCGTTGCATGGACGTGGCGGACCAGAACAATCCCGGAAAGAAAAAGAGAAAAAATGTCAAGACATACGATTCTTATCGTTGATGACGAAAAGAAAAACGTAAAGCTCCTGGGAGCGATCCTAGCACCCGAGCACCGAATACTCAGCGCAAACGGCGGCGAAGAAGCCCTGGCCGTCGTGGAATCAGAGAAGCCGGATCTTATTTTGCTGGATGTCATGATGCCCGGCATGGACGGCATTGAGGTATGCCGCACGCTGAAGAGTGCGGAACAAAGCCTGATGATTCCGATCATCATCGTAACAGCGCTTACCGACAAAGAGGAGCGCATTCGAGCCTATAATGCGGGTGCCGACGAATTCCTGAGCAAGCCTATAGACCGCATCGAGCTTCTGGGACGGACGAAATCCCTGCTCCGGATCAAATCGTACTATGACAGGGAAGTTAGAGATCGAGCGGTGCTCCGCTCCGTTTTTGACAGCATTTCGGAACCACTCATCATGGTCGATCAAGAAATGAACCGGGTACTGGCTAACAGCGCTGCCGATGATTGTTGTTCCGGTAAAGAGCATGACCGCAGTTTGAGAACGGCATTTGATCATTTACGATGCGAAGAAATGGAAGATTTGCTACTGGAGATTCAATCTTCCGTGCACGCCGCAAACCCGCTCCATCGGGAAATAGGACCCCTCTACACGGATAATAACGTGTCTTATAAGGAAATATCCGTGTATCCTATAAAAATGGACCTGCCAGAGCCAAAACAATCCATCATCCGAATAGGAGATGTAACCGAGAGGCGGTTGCTCGCAGAGAGAAAGGCTCAACAAGAGAGGGTCGAGACCATGGGTATCTTAATGTCCAGCCTTCGACATCAGATCAATAATCCGCATAACTTCATCTATTTCAACATCCCATTCTTGAAGGAGTACATACAGAGCATGATTTCTACCATTGATCGGTATTCCTGCAACGACAGAGGCTTAGAGATATGCGGCATGAGTTATGGGGAGTTCAAAGAGGATGTGGCAAACCTCATACAAACGATTGAACGAGGGTCATCACGATTACACATGATCATTTCAAAATTGCAGAATTTCTCACAGGAGAGATTTGACGGGATCAACGAATCGGTAAACGTAGCAACAGTTATTCAAAAAGCGATATCGTTGAGTGAATGTGAGATTAAAAAGACGATAAAATTTCTGGATGTCTATGTGGAGCCGGGACTTCCTCGAATCACAGGAGACCAGGAATCTCTAATCCTTGCCATCGTCAACATATTAACGAATGCAGCTGAGGCTGCCGACAAGGAACAGTCCACAGTGAAGCTGAGTGTCAGACGGGATACATTATCAGACCATAACGTAATCATCGAGATCTCAGATAATGGATCTGGAATGGACAGAATCACTCGCGAAAAGATATTTGACGCGTATTTTTCAACGAAATCGGCAATAGATGGGGCGACTATCGGAATGGGGATAGGCCTTCACGCGTCAAAGAAAATAATCGAGAACATGGGCGGGCGCATTCTCGTGGACAGCGTAGTTAATGAGGGGAGCACATTTAAAGTCGTAATCCCTGCAAAAACAACTTAGGCAGGTTCCGAACTCAATCTGCCATTTAAGGAATACCGGGACAGAGATGATAACGAATCCGGCCTCTTCGTCGGCATGGATGTCAGGCGATCCGTTGCCGGAGTTCATCAAAGCATCACGCATCGAGGATGTACAATCGAAGTGTATGAAGGGCAGAATCATTTCCTGAACTGCCTCTCGTTTGTGCAGCTTTAGAGTGCTTTGGGGTCAACTCAACGCTTCCTGTCCTGATAGTGGGAGGCGATCTTCGGGTTCTCGATGTCATCGAGTGAGAGTTCCCGGATCATCTCGGCACCCCGTATATCGAGTTTGATCTTCCTGATCTGTTCTGCAAAGAA